>Ga0181596_10000014_pt1 | contig 214550 bp, 169 predicted proteins | sample 041ome_6_FD_148655 | JGI IMG/M metagenome (GOLD analysis project Ga0181596, IMG submission 148655) | Coastal salt marsh microbial communities from the Groves Creek Marsh, Skidaway Island, Georgia - 041402US metaG (spades assembly) | ecosystem: Environmental > Aquatic > Marine > Intertidal... | reverse complement strand
ATTTCTGTGTTTTAGTGGGATCCACGAAGTCAGTATTGGTGACTCTCCCCCCGTAATCACAGACAAACAGGAGCGCCAGCAGGTGATCATTGATGTACTTGGCACATTATACCAAGAGATTTATTCCTGAATTTGATGCGGAATGTCGGCTCCAATTAACAAACGGCGCTTTTTGCATTTGCGTCATGGCGGGATAGCGAGAGAAATATGCGATGTATTCAGCTAAAGGTATGCTATCCGCATAGCCCCACATATCCATAGACGTTCTGTTTAACAATGCATCTGAACTCGGTTCAACTACCATAACGGTGGGCGTGGCGTAGTATATAGGATAGCCAAACCGCTTGGTAATTTTCCTCCTATCTTCTAGCGTTCCTACGTCAACGAATACAGTTTCGTAGTGCGCGCGTAAAATAAGATCCATTTCTTGTGTTGAAAAGCGATCAGCTAAGCCCGTGCTGTCGTGGCACCATTGTGCACCGAGCACAACGAGTAACAGTTTACCTTGTTCCACAGCGCTTTCTTGAGCATTTACAACATCCTGATAAGGCGTAGAGGAAGGTGTGAAAGCGTAAGGACTAGTGTCTTGCGTGCTAACACATCCGCCAAGTATAGACAGCATGGAAATAAACGATGCCACCATCAATAGAGGTTTAATACTGCGAACTAAGCGGGTTAAAACCGGGGTGTCGATAAAGCTTGAATAATACATACGGTTGTCAAAATATCTGTGAAATCAATGACAATGTAGCACAAAAAGCAAAAAGAAAAGCGGTAATTAAGCGTAGCAAATTACCGCTTTATCCAAATATCCCTAAGGAACCAAAGGGCCAGCTTCTTATTAAAAACCTATTTTTTGTGGGCGGAGTAATTTATATTTGAATAAGCATTTTTACTATTCAGACATTGAATTTATGAGGTTTGTTTTGATTGGTTATACGAAGGGGGCTTAAACACTTAATAGACCTTTTTACAATGCTAATGGTAAGTCCAATTTATAGGTTTGGGACAGTTAGGTAAACTGTGGTGCCAGTAGAAGGGCGCGTGTCGATGCGAATATTGCCTTTTATGAGCTTTGCGCGCTCTTTCATAATTAACAGGCCTAGCGTTGCGGAATGAGTGCTGTTTGATAAAGGAGGAATACCTGCTGTTGATGCGCCGAGTAGCTGAGAGGGAATACCGTTTCCATTATCACTCACTCGAAACACCGTCTTCGTTTCAGTATAGTTAATCTCAATAGTAAGGCGAGATGCGTTTGCGTATTTGATGCTATTAGACACCGCTTCTTGGATAACTCTATAAATATGAATTTTCCGTTCGGCGTCAAAAGCAAACGGTGAGCCCTCTACCTTCAATGAGTAGTCGATGTCTGATTTTTTCAGTGTAGATATTATCGCAGAGCCTTGGATCACAGCTTCAATAGAAAGCGTATCTATTCCCGAGGGGCGAAGGCTTCCTAAGCTTTTTTTCATCGCTTGATACAGGGAATCTATTTTAGAGAGCAAAGTGTCTTGGCCGACAATCTGTTTATTGAGTGTTAACTGTAGCTTAAGATCGACAATGCGATGCCCAAAGTCATCGTGTAGATCTCGAGATAGTCGCCTTCTCTCATCTTCTTGTAGGCTAACCAATTTTGAAGACAAAGCTTGAGCTTGGTTAACAGCCAATTCCAGCGCTTTATTTTTATCATTGAGCGCTTTGTTCATATCCAAAGACTGTTTAATGGATGCGCCCAAAATCAAACAGCTTATGCACAGCGCAATAATATAGAACTGGTGTTCAAGAGCAGGAAGATTGCTTTGGCTTGCTACAACAAAAGCGGTGAGACCTATTAATAAACACGATATAGCGCTCCCTAATACGGCATAGCGATATGATAGGAATAACGCGGGAAATACAGCAAGGTATTTTACTTGGTAATTAATATTTATTCCTTGTTGATAGGCATAGACACTAAGTAGTAATAGAAGAAGCCAAGCACCAATAATGACCCATAGCGTGTTTTTTCTCTCATCTTTATTTCCTTCCGATAGTAGTACAAATAATATAGGGCAGAGAACGATAATGCCGACAAAGTCGCCTAACGAAAAATCAAACAATATAGGTAAAAAAACCGAGATATCAGTTTGGAGTTCTAGCGCTCTTCTACCGAGAAATACTGCACCGAGTAATACACTAACGAACATGCCGAAAGCCAGTGTGGCCAGTGTGCTGTGTACATTGTTCATATAAGGGGCGTTCAGCCGTCGCCTAAATAAATAAACACTAGCGCACAGTAACGTCGGCGATATAACTAAATGGACTAAATACCAACCAACGCTACCGCTCAGAAATGCGGCATTGTCGAGTACTCCACCGGGGGGGAATAAAACCAAATGGGTCAGTTTTTCTGCAAAAAACAGCATAGGCCAGCTTTGTAGGGGGAGCAGTAAAAAAGCAGCTAGACGCACGCCAGCAGGTAAGTACCAGCTCACTGTGCCTGATATTATTTCAAACTGTGTACTGACGAGCCATACACTGTGAAAAAGGGCAGTATATGCTAATCCCATGGCTAAAAATTTAGCGTTAACGACATCCTTTAACTTCGTTAAATCCATTAATTTTCTTTGATTAGTACATCGTCATTAATCACATCAGAGACGTCGAGATAGCCTGTTTCAAGGGCAATTCTCAACAATCCAAATTGTGAGGTTACTTCAAGTTTTCTATAAATGTTGGTTCTATGAACCATTACCGTTTTAGGCGCAGTATCAATATGGTAGGCAATTTGTTTTGGTTGAAATCCCTTTGCGAGCAGCAAGAAAATTTCCTTCTCTCTGTCTGTCAGAATTGAGGTCAGACATTTGTCGCCGAAAGCTAACTTTCGGCTTATATCAGAACTCAGGTAATTTTCGTCTTTTTCTAACGAATCCAATGCGTCGATTAATTCTTTGGTAGCGGCGTTCTTTGTGACGTATCCGTCAGCGCCAAGTTCCAAGGCTTTACAGATATAACCCACATGTTCGTACATGCTTAGCATCAAGCATTTTACATACGGTGCCTGCTGTTTGATTTTTACGAGAGTATCAAAGCCGTTTCCGTTCGCCAAGGAGATATCCAAAATTGCAACATCGATTTCTTCAAATGATGCGTAAGAGGACAGCTCCTCTAAAGCACTTATCGTATAAGAGACATGCCAACCGTACTCTTGCTCAATAAGTGTTTTGATTCCGTCTCTAACTATCTCATGGTCGTCAATGATGAGTAGGTGCATAAAAATATATACTTGAAGTTGATTTACCAAGTGTAAGCCGAATTTGGCTTATGGGGAATAAGCCGATGGCTTAGAAGGCTCTGATTGGACATGAAATAAAAAGGCCGGCCTATCCTTGGCCGGCTGTTGCTTAACTTTTCAGATTAATCGTTTATAGAGATAAACACTGATTAGCTGACTAAATTACTAATAAAGCGTTACAGGTTTACTGTTACTGGTGCTGAACAAGCAGAGGTCTCGTCACACACCATGTAGGTATACTCACCAGGTTGAACACCACGACTCCTATCGCGATAACGCCCAGTGTTGCTTACTTCTTCAAGCAATTCACCATTGCGATAAATCATTACAGTATCGGCCATTGAGCCGCTGTACGAAAGATCAACGCGAAGCGAACCGAAGCGAGAGAGCATGGCGCGGTCAATTTCTGCAACAATATTGCTATCTGAAACCGACACTGTCTCTGTTGAAACGTCGGTCTGGCCTTCCGAGTCAGTCACCGTAAGCGTTACATCATAGGCGCCAGTGCTTGCATAAACGTGGGTTGGACTCTCTTCCGTTGATGTCGAACCATCGCCAAAGTCCCAGCTATAGCTGACAATGTCGTCATTTACATCGTTACTATTGTTGATGAAGCTCACTGACAAACCCGAAGCGTCATAGGTAAACGCAGAGTTAGGCGGTGTTGGGCCTACTTCACCAATACCTGTTACCACTATACTCCAAGTGTTCACAGTGCCGTTGTCACCGTTGAAAGTGTCAAGTACGTTCAAAGTCCAATCGCCAGTAGCTACTTCACCGTTAAAGGCATCTGTGTTGTAGCTTTCAACAATGTCGTCTGTGCCGCCACCTTGGTTCTGGCGCAGAACGGTAGTTGTACCCTGAGGAGAGGTAAGGGATAACACCAAGTCACCGCTGTAGGTATGAGTAATATCTACTGATGCCTGCATGCCAAAGACCGTCAAATCATCTGGCACATTAATTACAAGGTCTACACCTACGTCATCTGGATCTTCTTCGTTAGGCAGTGTTGGAACTGCATCGCCGGTATATGCATATGGGAAATCATTCAAGCCCTGCGGGTAGACATAAAGATTTGCCGACTTGGATTTTTCAATCTCACCGCTCACCCCATTAACTGTAAAGCTATAAGAGCCCCATGGCGTGTCTTCAGATGTCTCTACTGCCAATGTCACCGTATCTCCAGGCATTGCCGAGCTTGCACTTAAAGAAGCGATATCGCTTGGCTCAGCAAGTGACAACTGAACTTCCTCTTCATAGCCGGCAATTGAGCCAACTTCAATAGTGAAGGTATAGGCCTCACCAGCTTCAATTTCAGCTGAACCTGGTGTAATACCTAGTTTGAAGCCAGGTGTTGGGTCGGCCTCTTCAAGTGCATTTAACACATTTAATCGATTGCCAGATACAGTGCGGCCGTCTGCCCATAGACTGGTTTCACCAGTAGACATCAACAGCTCTTTCATTTCAGATGGCGTAAGCTCAGGGTTTAGCGACCATACGAGTGCCGCAGCACCTGCAACATGCGGTGTTGCCATTGATGTACCTGAATACGCCGCATAGCCATTACCCGGTATAGTGGACAAAATAGCCGTACCAGGCGCTGCGATATCGACCGTCTCTATACCGTATGAAAAGCCGCTGTCTCCGTCAGTTCGGGTATGACTGGCTACGGCCATTACGCTATTAGTCGTAGTGACGTAGTTAGATGGATAGTTATCTACATTGTCGTTATTTGAGCCAGCGTTACCCGCTGCTGCGACAAACAAGATACCTGCTTGGCCTGCAACTTCGATAGCAGTTTCTAATGCCTCACTGTAGCCGCCGCCACCCCAACTATTATTGGTCGCTTTAATATTAATGCCGCGGTTTTCTTTAAGATCGGTAAAGTAGTCAATACATTCGATAGCGCCCGCGGTTGAACCTGTACCGTCCGCACCTAAAAATTTACACGCAGCGATAGACACATCATGATTTACACCAACCACACCAATACCGTTGCCACCTACAGCGCCAATCGTGCCCGCTACGTGGGTACCGTGAGAGTCGTCGTCCATTGGATCGGTATCGCCATTCGCGGTATCAATACCGTAAACGTCATCGATATAACCGTTGCCATCATCATCAACACCGTTACCGGCAATTTCGCCTGGGTTAACCCATGCGTTATCTGCAAGGTCTTCATGATTGTAATCAACACCAGTATCGATGACACCGATCACTACATCACTATCACCGGTTGTAATGTCCCAAGCTTCTGGCGCATCAATGTCTACGTCAGCAACACCGCCAGCTTGACCGGTGTTGTTCAAGCCCCATAGGTCACCGTAAGATGGGTCGTTTACTACCAATGCTTTACGATATAAAAAATTCGGCTCTGCAATCTTGACTGACGGATTTTTTTTCAAAATCTCAATGGCGTCTTTGACAGACTTACCGCGAAGTTGAAGTTTGGCTATGCGACCATCTAAAAGATTGGCGAAACGATCATCCACTTCATCGCGGTTCGCATCGCTTATGCGAGCGCCCACTGACGAACGTGCACGCATTTTTTCTGCCTTACTTACGTTTTCTTTGTACACAACGATAACGCTGTCGTCGAAAATTTCGGCTTTTGCTGCGTGTACATGGCTAGAGGCCATTAGCGGTAAAAGTGCTAACGACAATGCTGAAAGGCCTGTTTTAAAAGGCTTTGTTTTCATAGTTAGATTCCATAATTAGCAATTGAGCTTAAATCACGAAACCTTCTCATTCGGTCTGATATAACTAACGGTTAAAACTTATAACGCAAATTTCAAAACCTGCCACTCCAAAAGTACAAATTGGTTTAAAAATACTACTTAACCACTAGAGAAAAACAGTGAATGCTTGTCAAACTAGTACTTAATTATTAGTGACTGTTTACTCATCGACTACTTCTCATATAGACATTCGTGCAAGTTGAATATTTAAGATATTTATTCTGTCGCTGCGTGGTCTTACCATTTGCCGCTTTGCTGTTTATTTTCTGCAAAAACTAGCACTAAGGTATTACCTTAAAACGCTGGATTGCGAGCTCAAGCGGTGATGCCGATATTTAATCTGTAATAAATACAACTTAAAGGTGATGGATTCTCTAAGCTTAAAAGCGTTTTATAGAGAGGTCACCTTTGTTGTTATTCAAGGAAGCCGTCGTTCTCATGGACAAGAAGTTAAAGGTTAAAAAGCACCAACTTGTTAGAAACCTAAAAGCTATAAAAGCTGCTGGTTTGTTAGCTAAAACGGTATGCACTCTTCTAGCCGTAAATTTTTCTGTCTATGCGCAACAGTCCGACTTATCAACAAGCTCCGACATGGTGGAATCTTCTCTTTCAATGAGTCTGAATGCTCAAGCTATTACGATAGACGATGAAACGGTCTTCATTGCTGTCAGTCAGTTTGGGCTAAACAACATAACTAACATTATCCAAAGCGGCAACGGCGCCAACCTATCTAATGTTGTTCAAAACGGCAGCAATAACGAAGCAATCATCATGCAATTAGGTGAAGGCAACGTTGTGAATTTGCTGCAGCAAAACAACAACAATTATTTCGAAATTATCCAAGATGGGTTCGACAATGTTGCCAATGTCAATCAATTAGGTGAACAGTCTTTTACTGTTTATCAGATAGGGAACGAAATGGTGATTAACATCACACAATATCAAGAATGATGTGATTGCCATAGGGAGACAATGTGAGAATGAAAAGAACAAAAATAGCGAGTGCATTACTTTTAGTCGCAGCGACAGGATGGGCGACAGCTCAAGAAATTCCAGCGAGCAAAGCAGTAGATTTCAACGCTTCAGCAGATTTTGTTGCTGCAGCAGAGGGTAATGAAATTACGCTAACCCAAACGGCACCAGAGGGAAATGAAGTAGGCAATGAATCGGTTTTAAGTCAAGAAGGTGACCTAAACGCGATATTTGTAGAGGTTACAGGTGATGCGAACGAAGTACTTGCATCACAAATGCAGTCGGGCAATACGTTTTTTGCAAGCGTTACGGGTAACGGCAATTTTTTAGAATCTGAGCAGGACAGCATAGACAGCGTTGCAGACGTTTTTGTTGAAGGCGATGACAATACGGTTTCGCTAGTTCAATTAGGTGATGGAGGTCCATTTGGATTTATCTTCAATCGTTCTATAAACAGCATTGCGGGCAGCGGCAATACATTGTCAGTTTATCAAGGCGACGGTGGTAACTGGGCTAACAATGCCATTTTCGGCAACGATAACACGATTTTTGTTGATCAAAGTGGTGATTGGCACGAATCATATGTTCGCGAACTTAGTGGCGATGCTAACTTAGTTGATGTTATTCAGGACGGCTACTACAACGTTTCTGATTTAACGGTTATCGGCTCTGACAATGAAGTCGAAATTGATCAAGATGGCGATCAAAACGTGATTGGCTGGACTATGGTTGGCGACGGCAACGTGCTTGAATTTGAACAAGACGGTGACGGCAATGAAGTCGCCACAGGCGTGTTCGAAGGCTCGGGTAACGAAGTGAACATAGACCAAATTGGTGACGTTAATTTAGCTACTGTTGAAACAATCGGCGGAGAGGCGAACACGTTCGAAATTAACCAAGTTGGCGAAGGAAATATTGCTTATGCTGGCGTTATTGGCTTATTTAACGAGTTCGACTTAACGCAGGTAGGCGATGCCAATGAAATCAGTGCTGTAAACTTTGATGGCCTGTTCAACACAATTGAAATTGAGCAAGACGGTGATGCTAACTTAGCATTAGCTCAAGCCGGTATTGGTGATGCAACTTACTATGCAGATGCAAACCTAATCGAAATGTCTCAAGAAGGTAGTGAAAATATAGCGTCAGTAGAATTAGCACGTGACATTGCATCAAGTGGTAATGAAATTATGGTTGCTCAAACTGGTGATCTTAACTTGCTAGATTTGCTTGTTAATGGCAACGACAACGTCATCAGCGTTATGCAAGAAGGCGTTGGAAACTGGATAACAGACGAAGCGGGTGGTCAGTTTGTTATTTCAGGTGACATGAACACTTTTGAAGTCACGCAAATGGGTAACGACAACTTAGTTACAGGCAGTATAACCGGCAATGGCGGCACAGTGAGTGTTACGCAAGTTGGTGACTACAACGTAGCCACCGTTGTTCAGATGTAAACATCGTAGATGTAAAAGTGAATAGCCGGGCGCTTGCCCGGCCTATTTCAAAAAAATGAAGTATTTATATTGTTTCTCTTTTGTCACACTGCTCTTCAGTGTGTTCTTTTCTCCGATTCACGCAGAAGAAATTCGGTTAGGTGGGCTGCTGCTCGACAACAGCATAAGTCGCCAGGGCCATGAATTTGCCTCTCGAATTAGCCAATACTGGCGTGAAGTTCCAGATAGTTCTGGTAAAAACCTGGTTGTGAAAGAAATCATTGTGCCTCAAGCGGGAACGCTACTTTCTGTAATTTACGACAATAAAGTGGTTTACCAAACGTACATGGGACGTAGGCAAGTTCCGATAGATGAGAAAGTACAGCAAGCTATCATGTTGGTTTTAGACGCGGTGGCAAATGCAAGTATAGACAGTAGAAGCCCAGATTTAGCAGGGGACGAATGGTAATGAAAAAAAGGATAATAGTGGCTGCGTTAACAGCGGCTGCGCTCTTAGCGCCCGTCACAACAGTAGCCACTGAATTAGTATATGAGCCCATAAACCCCTCTTTTGGTGGCAACCCACTCAACGGCTCGTTTTTATTAAGTAAGGCAAACTCACAGAATGCGCACAGCGCACCACTTAGCGAGCGGTCTTACGACGAGCGGCTTCAAGAGTCGTTGGAACGGGCCTACATCAACCGAATTGTTCGGGAAATTACCGATATTGCTTTTGGTGAACAGGAATACGACGAAGACGGAAACCCAATAGACAGTATTTTTAACCAAGACAGTATATTTGTAAGTGGAGACTTTCAGGTAGAGCTTATCACAAGCAACCCTGACAGCATTATCGTTAACATTACAAATCTTTTGACAGGGGAAGTCACTGTCGTAGAAATTCCACGGTTTGGGTAGGGAAACACATGAGAAGTACCGTTTTTATTTTGCTGGCATTGGCCCTTACGGGTTGTCAGTCCATCACCAATACTCTGCCGCCTGACACCACAGCTGCCGATGTTATTAAAGACAGCGCCACGCTGTCAGAAGTGAAAAGTTTACCGGCGCCTATGGGGCAAATTCCCGTATCAGTTTATGCGTTCAGAGATCAAACTGGGCAATACAAACCGAGTTCTGGTGCCAGTTCCTTTTCTACTGCAGTTACTCAGGGTGCAACATCTATTCTCGTCCAAACCTTAAGCGAAACATCGTGGTTTTTGCCTGTAGAACGTGAAGGACTTCAAAACATCCTTACCGAACGCAAGATAATTCGTGCCGACGAAAATAACGGTGGAGATTTGCCACCACTAACCACCGCCAGAATTATTATTGAAGGCGGCATTATTAGCTACGATACAAATATTCGTACCGGGGGGGCCGGTGTAGAGTATTTTGGCATCGGTGCAAGTGAACTGTTTAGAGAAGACCAAATTTCTATTTATATGCGTGCCGTTGATGTGAGAACAGGGCAAGTACTAGTGTCGGTTTCAACCTCTAAAAAAGTACTAAGCCAAGAAGTTAGGGCAGGACTGTTTAGATACGTATCGTTAAAGCGATTGCTTGAAGCAGAAACAGGGTACACAACAAATGAACCTATGTTTGAGTGTGTAAAGCAAAGTATAGAAAAAGCGGTCACTGAATTAGTGCTACAAGGAATGGAAAAAGGAGTATGGCGCGCTAAAGTATAGACGCCATAATCATGCCGATCCTCTAGTGATTTACTTGCTGGGGCTGGCTACACTGATAATCAAACCACTTGATTAACTCGACACGATTTCGACATTCTGTTTTTCTAAATATACTATATACGTGTGTTTTCACGGTATTAACGCTTATATGAAAGCAGTCTGCAATTTCTTGATTCTGTGCGCCGTCAGCAATTTTGCGTGTGATTGCCAGTTCTCTTTTTGTTAATACAGTCGTCGACGACTGTAGCGCGGCAATGGTTTTTGTCTTAGGTACGAGATTAGCATCGATGTAACGACTCATAACCTCACGGCTAAACCACTTATTACCTGCCTGTACTTGCTGCACTCCGCGAACCAACAATTCAAGATTATCTTCAATGTGGAAAATACCGTTTATACCATGCTGAATAGCGGCATAGTGAAAATCGAGGTCAGATTCAGATACGTTGAAAATTACCTTATTTAAATCTGGATAATTATTGATAACGGGGAGGCTTAGCATAGCCTTTTGGTCGCAATATCTCGCGTCAACAAAAAACGTGCAAGTGTCGTTTAATATACTTTTGGGCGGTGCGACTGCTCCGCTGGTTACCTGAAATCCGCATGAGGGTAAAATACTGAGAAATCGTTCGTAAGCCTCATCCTTTATTTTACTTTCACCAAAATTATTTCTTGTAAGTACGAATGCTTGATGTGACATGAAAACTCCTTTTCGCGTTATTCAACCTTACGAACTATGTGGAGGCTTTACAATACTGCTCTGGTCTTATGTGAAGTAACAAAGCGTAACAAAATGTAACGACAAGGTGTTTTTGGTGAAATTAATCTGAAAACAATGGTTTAGTTTGTTTTTTTGAAAGGGACTTACCTTGTTTTCATGAGCAAAAGCGACGTTATCTAAGTTGGTAAAAGCAGTCGCTAAATGAAAACGTTAACCTAAATAAGAGCTAAAGTAGTGCTTTGGAAACAAGGCTAAAGAGACAAATAAAAAACGATATAAAGGCAATTCAAAACAATAATTACCGAATTAAATATAAGTAAATTTTCTCTAGAAAAAACGTTTGCCCCCTTTGTTAATAATGACGTTAGTGTATAGTTCATCACCAAGCCGAACCTTGTATCTTTTTACACAGAGAGAACCATGACCGTAAACGTTGACACACAGTCTTTGATTGCATCTATGCGAGATGTAGTAGGGCAAGCCTATTTGTTAACAGACCAAGCTAAGAAACAACCTTACACTAAAGGGTTTCGATTTGGTGCAGGCGAAGCACTCGCAGTAGTGAGGCCTGGGACGCTGGTTGAAATTTGGCGTGTATTGAAGCTGTGTGTTGAATCTGATGTTGCGGTAATTATGCAGGCTGCTAATACGGGACTTACTGGTGGCTCTACACCAGATGGCAAAGATTACGACAGGCCGCTCGTGATAATCAGCACCATGCGAATTGATGACATCCAGTTAGTTGATAATGGAAAACAGATTGTTGGTTTAGCAGGTAGCACCTTATTTGGTCTGGAAGAAACGCTTGCCCCTTACGGTCGAGAACCTCATTCTGTGATTGGTTCCTCGTGCATTGGTGCATCTATTGTTGGCGGCATTTGCAATAACTCTGGTGGCGCGTTAGTTAAACGCGGGCCAGCCTATACCGAACTTGCACTTTTTGCGCAAATCGATGCGAACGGCAACTTGTCGCTGATAAATAATCTAGGCATAAACCTGGGTAGTGAGCCAGAAGAAATTCTAAGTAACCTTGAGAACAAGTGTTATAAAGAGACCGATGTTCAGCACCCCGACGCTCGTGCGTCAGACAACGAATATGATGAACGGGTACGGGATGTAGACTCAGACACGCCGTCACGTTTTAACAATGATGGAAGAAGGCTTCACGATGCCTCGGGTTGCGCAGGCAAACTCGCTGTATTCGCAGTAAGGCTAGACACCTTTCCAATACCTGAAAAGAAACAGGTTTTCTACGTAGGGTCTAATGATGCCGCGGTATTCACAAAAGTGCGTCGCGACATTCTTTCTACCTTTAAAAATTTACCTGATTCTGGTGAATACCTTCACCGCGACTGTTACGACGTATCGAAAAAGTACGGCAAAGATATGTTTATCGTTATCAGTAAACTCGGCGCAAAATTTATTCCCAAACTGTTTGCTTTTAAACGCAAGTTTGACGCATTTACTGACAGCTTAGGCTTTTTACCTAATAAGATGTCAGACAGAGTAATGCAATACATGAGTTACTTATTTCCGAATCACTTGCCAAAACGCATGGAAGAATACAGAGACAAGTATCAGCATCACTGGATCTTGGAAATGAGCAACGAAGGGGTAGATGAAGCCAAAGCTTACCTTGATGCGTTTTTCAAGACTAATGAAGGTGGCTACTTCGAATGCACTGAGGAAGAGGCTGACAAGGCCATTCTGCATCGCTTTGTTGCGGGTGGGGCGATAGGTCGCTACCACGTGATGCACAGTAAAGAAGTTGGCGCGATGATGACTATCGATGTTGCGCTGCGTCGCAACGACCCCGATTGGTTTGAAGTGCTACCCAAAGAAATAGACGACCAGATCGATACTAAGCTGTACTACGGTCACCTTTTTTGCCACGTTATGCACCAGAATTACGTGTTGAAGAAGGGCGCGGATGCCAAACAGCTAAAAGGCAAAATTCTAGAAACCTTTGATGCAAGAAGTGCTGAATACCCAGCTGAGCATAATGTGGGTCATGAATACTTTGCTAAAGATGCGCTTAAAAATTTCTATCGTGAATTAGACCCAACCAACAGTTTCAATCCGGGCATAGGTAAAACTACCAAGCTCAAAAATTGGGAAGAGCATGATGGAAGTTGTTGCAACGGGCACTAGGTAAGCGCTCTAGAAACTACCTCACTTATACTCTGGTATTTAGGGCCATGAAAATTAAACAAATTCTTATGGCCCTTTACCTGATTTGAGTCTTCAAGGCTGAGAGTCGAGGAAGGCGTCACTAAGCGCACTGATTGACTTTGCTCCACACAAGGTCATTGCCACATGCATCTCCTGTTTATACAGGTCGAGCAAATTCTCTACTCCACGCTGGCCGTCTGCTGCAAGAGCATAAATAAACGAACGCCCCAGCAATGTACAATCTGCGCCAAGTGCAATCATTCTCACCACGTCTAAGCCATTACGTATCCCTGAATCAACAAAAATGCTTAGCTTATCTTTTACTGCGTTGGCTATAGCAGGAAGCGCTTTAGCCGTTGATAATACTCCGTCCAGTTGCCTACCGCCGTGGTTGGACACCACAATGCCCTCTGCTCCGAAGCTTAGCGCATCTTTGGCATCTTGTTCGGTCAAAATACCCTTGATGATCATGGGGCCGTCCCAAAACTCTCTAATCCATTCTAAGTCTTTCCAGCTGATAGATGGGTCGAAGTTTGCTCCTAACCAGCCAATGTAGTCCTCTAACTTAGTCGGTTCGCCGCGATAGGCTGAAATATTACCAAGGTCATGGGGCTTACCAAAAACGCCCACATCAAATGCCCAGCGAGGATGAGTCATGGCTTGCAATACGCGTCGACTCGCCGCGAAAGGGCCGCTCATACCAGAGTGTTTATCGCGGTAGCGTGCACCTGGTACGGGCATATCAACGGTAAACACCAAGGTTTTTACACCCGATGCTTTGGCACGCTCCAGAACACTTTTCATAAAGCCTCGATCGCGAAGTACATATAGCTGAAACCACATGGGGCGCTTAATTTCTGGCGCAACCTCTTCAATTGGGCATACCGACACCGTCGACATTGTAAACGGGATGCCCTTATTTTCTGCTGCTTTAGCCGCTTGCACTTCCCCTCGTCGTGCGTACATACCCGTTAAACCTACGGGAGCAAGGGCTATAGGTAACGCTAGCTTTTCACCAAAAACCGTTGTTGAAAGGTCAAGAGACGACATGTTTCTGAGCACGCATTGCTTTAATGCTATATCAGCTAAGTCTGCTTCGTTACGTTTGAGCGTTTGCTCGCGATAAGCGCCGCCATCTATATAGTGGAATAAGAACGGGGGAAGCCGTTTCTGCGCAGCGCGTCGATAGTCAGTTGGTGATGAAATAATCATGCTGATAAATTAAAGAAACCAGGTAGGTAAAAATATAGCGTTTCTCTCTACTGACATATACGGCAAATAGAAAATTTATTTTCCGCATTAATGTGTTAACCACAAAATCAGAGCGCGTAAATCACCATTAACAAGCAAACCTGAACCGAACCAATTTATCTAGAGTAACTAAATTAATCTTAATATTTATTAGCGCTAGACGTACTTATTAGTGAAAAGGGATTTGCTATGAAAGGCCAAGTAAACAACTCAACCATTCTTCTTCCAGTATTTCTTCCTGCCGTTGCTATTATCTTACTTCTGGTTATTGGAACAATCAGTAATCCTGAACTTGCCGGTGCGGCTTTCGACAGCACCTTGGCATGGATCACGGAAACCTTTGGCTGGTTTTACATGTTGTCAGTGGCCATATTTCTCGTGTTCATCGTTTCGGTGGCCTCATCGAGCTGGGGAAACATTAAATTGGGGCCTGACCATGCAGAACCGCAATACAGTTTCCCAGAATGGTTTTCCATGTTGTTCTCAGCAGGGTACGGGGTAGCGCTGCTTTATTTTGGCGTGGCTGAGCCTGTTCTACATTATTCATCACCGCCTGCCGGAGCTGCCGAAACTGTTGATGCGGCGAAGCAGGCTATGCAAATAGCCTTCTTCCATTGGGGCTTTCACATTTGGGCGATTTATGGGTTAGTAGGCCTAGTTCTCGCCTATTTCGCTTTTCGGCACGGTTTGCCGTTATCTATTCGCTCTGCTTTATATCCGCTGATAGGGGATAAAATTTATGGCCCAATAGGTCATGCAGTAGATGTGTTCGCCATTCTAGGTACACTGTTTGGTATTGCGACCACGTTAGGGCTATCTGTTACACAAATTAATGCGGGGCTCAACTATCTCTCTGGCGATATTCCTATCGATATTATGGTGCAAGTGGGCACTATCGCTATTGTGACTATCGCAGCAACGATATCTGTTATTGCGGGTATGGATAAAGGCATTAAACGTTTGTCTATTCTCAACATGCTTCTGGCTGTGTCGCTCATGAGTACTGTCTTCATCATTGGGGAAACGGTTCATATTTTAGAAACCTTTCTGCAAAACACGGGAAGCTATCTCAATGGGATTATTGAACGTACGTTTAACTTGCAAGCCTATAGCCGCAGCGATTGGATTGGGAACTGGACCCTGTTCATCTATGGGTGGACTATTGCGTGGGCGCCGTTTGTGGGCATGTTTATTGCCAAAATAAGTCGAGGCAGAACTATCAGGCAATTCGTCTTTGGCGTAATGCTTGTACCAACAATGTTCACTTTCCTTTGGTTTTCAGTATTTGGCGATACAGCGCTTAATGCCATTATGAATCAAGGCGTGACAACGCTGATTAGCGATGTGCAGGAGAACGAGGCGGTCGCCTTGTTTAAACTTTATGATCTGCTACCCGGCGCATCAATTATGTCTGGGTTAACCGTACTATTGATCATAACTTTCTTTGTGACTTCATCGGATTCGGGATCATTGGTTATCGACTCCCTTGCTTCTGGCGGTAAAGAGGAAAGCCCCGTTTGGCAGCGCATATTCTGGGCCTGCTTGGAAGGTACGGTTGCTGCGGTACTTCTAATAGCCGGTGGACTGAATGCTCTACAGACTATGACCATTGCGAGCGCCTTACCTTTCGCCTTCATTATGCTAGCGTCAGCAGCAGGTCTGTGGCGCGCACTTGTCATTGAAGGCTATAGAAATAACAGTTTGACGGCGAATACATTGAACAGAAACCATGGTCGCTCGACTAGCCTAAAAGGACGACTTGCCGCAATGGTGGATTATCCGAGCCGAAACGAGGTGTACGACTTCATTGGTCAAACGGTGATCGCCGCGATGAAAGACGTGCAAGCGGCACTTGAATCACGGGAGTGGAAAGCGTTTGTTAAGCTTGATAACGAAACGGGAAGAGCCACTTTTACTGTAGAACGGCACGAACACATGGACTTTATTTATGATATCCGCATGACCGAGTATTTAGTCCCTGGCTTTAGCTATGCGGAATTGCGTAAAGAAAGCGACGAGTCAGAAAAGTATTTTCGCGCCGAAGTATTCTTGCGTCGTGGTGGTCAGGCCTATGATATTTACGGGTACGATAAAGAAGGTATTGCCAAGGACATTCTCGACCAATTCGAGAGTTACTTGCATTTCCTTGATACCAGTCCTGGTGAACTTCCATGGGCGATGGATGAATATGACGACATGCTAACGCAGCCTAAAACGTAAATTATGCCGTCGCTTTATGTGGCAAAGTGAGTTAGAAAAGCTGCGTAATTTTCTTTGTTAAGCCACAAAAAAGAGCGAGTAAAGTGCTTTACTCGCTCAGTAAGAAGGCCACCTCTTCTGAGGGAAAGTAGCCGTCGGAGAACTGTTGGTTTTCTCTTACGCTAATCGTTTGATTATTGAAGAGAAATCCATCCCTGCATTGCCTTCTTCGCAATGCATTCCAAACCACTTTGCAGCAAGCTCACCCATAGGCACTTGCGCGTTAACGCCTTTCGCGCCCTGCATGGCAAGACCTAGGTCTTTGAGCATAAGCGCTGAAGCGAAACCGCCAGCAAAATCGTTATCAGCAGGGCTTTGCGGCCCTACACCTTTCACTGGGCAGTATGATGTCATCGACCATGTTTGACCTGACGCATTTGATGCAATATCAAAAAACACTTGAGGGTCCAACCCCAATTTCTGGGCAAGCTGAAAGCTTTCGCACGTCGCAATCATGGTTGCGCCAAGCAGCATGTTATTACAGATTTTGGCTGCTTGACCTGCGCCGTGGCCGCCCGCGTGAACAATTTTCTTGCCCATTGCGCCCAGCACACCTTGCGCTTTTTCGAAGGCATCGGCATCGCCGCCCACCATAAAGGTAAGTGTGCCGCCTGCTGCTGCGACAACACCGCCCGACACAGGCGCATCAAGCATTTTAAGGCCCTTTTGCTCAGCCAATTCGGACACAGCTTTCGCCGTTTCAACGTCAATGGTAGAGCAGTCAATGAGCAAGGTATCCGTTTGAACGCTTTCAAGGATTTGCTTCGAATAAATATCCATTACGTGTTTGCCTGCAGGCAACATGGTAATAACGATGTCGGCTTCAGAGACAGCGTGTTCGGTACTTTGCGCAATAGTACAGCCTGCTTCTTTTGCTTTTGCTAGCGCAGCGTCACTCAGGTCAAAAGCCAATACGTTATAATCGTTTTTAACCAGGTTATTTGCCATCCCTGAGCCCATATTACCTAGGCCAATAAATGCTACAGTGGTCATGATCGTCTCCTCGCTTAACCCATGGTTGGAATGACAAAGGCATTATCATTAGTGTCTGAGCCATCTGGCCAGCGTTGAGTAATAGTTTTCACCTTGGTCCAGAATTTGACGCCTTCCATACCGTGTTGATTGGTATCACCAAATGCAGAGCGCTTCCAACCCCCAAACGTATGGTAGGCAACCGGAACAGGGATAGGCACATTGATACCAACCATGCCCACGTTCACGCGTTGCGCAAATTCGCGTGCTGCATGGCCGTTACGGGTGTACATGGCAACACCGTTACCGTATTGATGATCGCTTGCTAAGTTAACCGCTTCGTTGAAATCTTTGGCGCGCACCATTTGCAGTACCGGACCGAAAATCTCTTCTTGGTATGAACGCATGTCTTTGGTCACGTGGTCGAAGAATGTTGGGCCGATGAAATAGCCCTGACTGTCACTTGGAATTTGGCTGGTTCTGCCGTCGTAAACAAGTTCAGCCCCTTCCTCGATGGCAAGGTCGATATAGCTTTCAACCCGTTCTTTATGCGCAGCGGTAACCACAGGACCATAATGAGCGTTAGGATCTTCACTGTGGCTCACCATGATATTTTTTATAGCCGGGATAAGCTTGGCCTTTAATTTTTCAGCGGTTTCGTCACCTACCGGAACCACAACCGGCAGTGCCATGCAGCGTTCACCGGCACTGCCGTATGCAGCACCGACCAAATCAGTTACCACCTGATCTAAATCTGCATCGGGCATTACGATGCCGTGGTTTTTCGCACCGCCCATAGCTTGAACGCGCTTACCAGCGCGAGCGCCGCGCTCGTAGACATAATTCGCAATATCAGAAGAGCCCACAAAGCTCACTGCTTTGATAGTTTGATGGTCCAAAATCCCATCAACCACTTCTTTGTTGCCGTGAACAACGTTTAGCACGCCAGCAGGAAGACCAGCTTCAATCATAAGTTTTGCCAATTCGACAGGCACCGACGGATCCCGCTCTGACGGCTTTAAAATAAACGCGTTACCGCAGGCAATCGCCACTCCGAACATCCACATGGGGATCATGGCAGGGAAGTTAAATGGCGTTATACCTGCCACCACACCTAATGCTTGGCGCATGGAATACACATCAATCCCCGGGCCTGCGCCTTCGGTGTATTCACCTTTTTGCGCATGAGGAATACCGCAGGCAAATTCGATAACCTCAAGACCGCGCTGAATATCGCCTTGCGCATCAACCAGCACTTTACCGTGCTCGCTTGATAGAAGCGCTGCCAAGCGATCGCGATTTGCTTCAACTAGCTCTTTAAATTTAAACATCACACGAGCGCGTCGTTGAGGGTTCGTTGCTGCCCATTCAACCTGTGCAGCTTGCGCTGTTTCAATCGCATAAGCCAAGGTTGAAGTGTTAGCCAAGCTTACTTCTGCCTGCACTTCACCGGTGTTAGGCGCAAATACCGACGCGATATTTTCGCTGCTATCCTCAAAATCTTTACCTGCAATAAAGTGAACAATTTTTCTCATAACGTAGCTCCTGTAATTTTTAACAATATTGAAACCTTGCCTTTGCAATAGCAATACATATACTTGCAGTATGGTGCTGTAAAAATGCAGGTATTTGATTGAATTGGGATGACATGCGCTTGTTTCTTGGTTTGGCAAGAAATGGGCGTGTAGCTGTTGCAGCAAAAGGCTTGAAGGTTGACCCCACGACGTTAATACGTCGTGTAAAAAAACTGGAAGACTCACTAAATTGCAAATTGTTCGAGCTCACAAAAAAAGGGTATGTGCTTACCACGCATGGCAGTGAGCTTGTCACCTATATTGAAAAAGCAGAGCATTACTTTTTAGAAGCGCAAAATGAATTGGGCGACGAGCGTTCGCACCTGGCAGGGACGATCAGAGTGAGTGTTTCTGAAGGGTTTGGTAGCTGGTTCTTGGCACCTTTACTCCCTGATTTTAAAAAGCAATATCCGGGAATAAGTATTGAGCTTGTGGCTACCAGCGGCTTTTTAAACCTAAACAAACGTGAAGCCGATATGGCTATTTTGTTGGAGAAGCCCAGTAAAGGATTGCTCGTTACACAAAAACTAACCGACTATAACCTGTATCTTTATACCCATCAGTCTCTTATTAAAGAAAGTAAGCCTCAGTCATTACAAGATCTTACCTCATTTAATTTAGTCAGTTATGTTCCCGATTTGGTATACGCACCGCAGTTAAAGTTTATTGAAGAGACGGCCTTGTCGCAGTTGAGTGCGCTTCGCAGCACCAGTATCAATGCGCAGTATCAAATGCTTATTAATGGGGCCGGAGTGGGCATATTGCCGAAATTTATGGCTGAAACTCAGCCTGGTTTGGTGAGGTTAATCGAAAACGATATTCATATTCGGCGCACTTTTTGGCTGGCAACGCACAAAGAAACGCATTCTCAAGCTCGCTTTCAAGTGTTTACCCATTGGCTTCAAGAAAATATAAAGCGCTACCAGTTTCGGTTTGTCGACTAACTGTCTACAACCTATGAAGAGACCCGTTATCTTGGAGGCATTTTCGCTGAAAACTCTTGTCTTCAACCCCAAACCTTGTTTATGTTAGGTCTAAGTGTCAAAAGTCGCCTAAGCGACAGTATAGGTGACAGTATAGGTGACGGTATAGGTGACAGTATAGGTGACAGTATAGGTGATAGTAGCGTTCATTAGCTGATGCATAGTGAAGGTCTTTATTTCGCTTTTTCCAAGAAAAATAAATTCTTTAACACATCGCACGTATTTGCCGATACAAGCGTATTATCGAAACTTCCATTCAGGGATGAGGCCATGTTTAACAAACATTTAGTCAAAGAAAACGAGGCACTTCGCGAAGAGCTGCACATTCTGAAGCAAGTACGAGATGGCTTGCGTGATGAGATGATATTTCTTCGTTTGAACGCACGAGGCGAGATTGAGGCAGTCAATGAAATGTTCGAAAGAGAACTTGGCTATTCTTCATCTCAAGTTAAAGGACACCGTTTATTTGAGTTTGTACCTGAAATCGCAAGGAACACGCCTCATTTTAAAAAGTTGAAAGAGGCTTTTGACAAACGGGTTCACTATTGTGGCGCCATTGAGTTTGTTCGTGAAAATGGAGAGGAGGCGTGGCTTCGAGGCGTTGTTGAGCCAATTTTTGATATTAAAGGCAATATACATAAATTTTCGGTAAACCTTAATGACCTTACGCGCACTATTGCCAAGTCCAAAGAGCACGAAGATTTAGTTGCAGCCTTACACAAATCAAATGCAGCCATCGAGTTTGATTTAAATGGAAATATTCAAGAAGCTAACGATGCATTTTTAAAAACAGTCAAATACAAATTGAACGATGTAAAGGGCAAGCACCACAGAATATTTTGCGAACCTGAGTACGCAAATTCTTCGGAATATAAAAGTTTTTGGGAACGACTGGCGCGCGGTGAGTTTGTTGCAGGAAGGTTTGAGCGTGTTGATGCATACGGCAACAAAATTTGGTTAGAGGCTACCTATAACCCTATTTGTGACTCCCATGGACGCATGTATAAGGTAGTCAAATTAGCGACGGATATTACTGAGCAGGTGGCCAAAGAAAACGCGGTGTCTAGTGCTGCCGACATCGCTTATCGTTCTTCTCACACCACGGATCAAATCGCGACGAGAGGTCAGGAAGTGGTGAATGCATTACTTTCAGAAATGTCTTCCTTGTCTCAGCAGATGGATAGAGCGAAAGAGGGGATAAATGCCCTTGATGCCCAGTCCCAGCAAATTGCCACCATAATCGGCAGCATCAGTGCTATTGCGGAACAAACTAACCTACTGGCATTAAACGCTGCGATAGAAGCTGCCCGAGCGGGCGATCAGGGAAGGGGTTTTGCTGTGGTGGCTGATGAAGTTCGCCAGCTAGCATCTCGTACCACTGAAGCGACGGAAGAAATTATTAATGTAGTAAAACACAATCAAGCGCTCGCTACAGAGGCAGTCAACCTTGTAAACGTTGGTGACGAAAAAGCGCGATCTGGTCTCAATTACGCCACAGAAGCAGGCGAAGTGATCAATCAAATCCAAGATGGTGCAAAGGAAGTAGTGGATGCGGTAGGGCAGTTCAGCAGTCGATTAAGCCACTAAAAGGATTAGATTTTTAGACCGCAAACATGAGGTAAATTCAATCGACTACTGTTGCGACTTTATCCTACCTTGGTAGGATGAATTCACCTCTAATGCAGGATGTGCTTTTTAACACTGACTGTATAGCATAACCCTGTAACAAAAGGCTTGCAGGGGCGCTTATGACAGGTTTTACAAAAATATCTACAGCTATAGTAGCCGTATTCATTGGCTGCTTTTTGGCTTTTTCCTGTCTAGTCTATTTCCACATACAAAATAATATCGAGGAAGAGATGTCAGGCGCACTTAATCAAGTGCGAGAAATGATAAACCGAAATATTTCGGTTACAGACATCGAAGCGATTGTTGAGCCAAATCCCCACTTATCTGCTCACTATTTTACGGGGCGTCTTGAGCCAGAATACGAATCTGCTGCGTCGATAACCGGTCAAACTGTGCTTTTACCGGTCGTTATCCCAATCCATGAAAATCAGTACCTTGTCGTTATGCCTTCCAATGCCACAGAGCTAACGCAAAATCTCACGTTTTTTGAGCTAGTGGCGGGATTGTTTTTTGTGACCTTCGTTTTGCTGCTGTTTACGTTAAAAGTGGCGGTTAAACAGAGGTTAGTACCGCTAAATCAACTGGCCGAAGCGTTATTGAAATTACGTGAGGGTAAGGCGTCACAGTCCCTGCCATATTCTGATATCACCGAAATGAACAGGGTATTAGATCAATTTAAGCATCTGCAAAATACGCTTAAATTGAAGGAAAAACAGCTTGTCAAAATTGATAAACAGTTAGCGTTACTGCAAGAGCAAGAACGTAACTATCTAGCCAGAGAGCTTCACGATAATGTAGGGCAGTTGCTCACAACCATAAAAGCGCATGCGTACATTTTAGTGAATGCCAAAGAGCGGGCTCTGGTGGAACTTTCTGCGCAAAAAGTTCAGCTGATGTCGCATCAAATAAGCGATGCAATTAGAAAACTTACAGCTCGTCTTCACCCCTTGATATTAGACAAAGTACCCTTGCAGTCTTCGCTAGAGCGACTGGTTTACGAACAAGAAGTGGCACATGTTAACACGCATTGGGACGTCTCAATTAACCTAAAGCGCTATCAAGAAGATAATGAGAGAGATATTCACCTCTATCGGTTCGTACAAGAAGCCATCAATAATGTAATTAAGCATGCGAAAGCTACCAAGGTTAGCATTCAAATTTATGGCGATACTCGTCGTGTTGCTGTGATCATAAAAGACAACGGTCGAGGGCTAGGAAATCACATCGTAGAGAACATTGGTATGTCGTCAATGCGCAGCCGTGCGCGCTGTATAGGGGGGAATTGCAGCATAACTTCACCAGGAGAGGGGGGCGTTGCCGTATCGCTGACACTGACCCTCAAAAAAATGCCCCCTGTAATGAGTGCTCACGTCGCATGAATATTCTTATTGTCGACGACCACGCAGTGGTGCGTGAGGGATACAAAGCTTTGCTCAATGCGATGATGCCTAACTACCACATTTTTGATGCTGAAAATGGTGCGCAAACGCATCGTTTATTAGCCAATAGTGACATTGAAATCTTAATCCTCGACATAAACCTTTCAAATGAGAGTGGCCTTGTCTTAGCCAAGATTTTTTTAAAGCGACATCCAGATTTAAAAATTATCTTTTTTAGTATGTTCGAAGACAGTGTCATATTGCACCGCGCTATGCAGACCGGAGCTATGGGGTACATCAGTAAAAGCAGTTCACCTGAAATTCTTATCTCGGCTATTAAGATTGTCGCAAAAGGGCAAAAGTATATTGAGCGTGGTCTTGCGGTAAACTTAGCCAATCAACTTCTCGATACCAATGTGGACATTGCTGCCAAATTAACAAAACGTGAGTTCGAGATATTTATTGCGATAGCAATGAATAAATCCCGCTTCGATATTGCTGACGAGTTGGGCCTATCGGCTAAAACCGTCTCTAACGCACTTACCGTCATTAAGCGAAAGCTTGACGCGGTGCCCTCCCAGTTTTCAGCCATTGCGGCCAAACACGGTTACATCGGTGATGTTGAAGTTTCAACGCCTCATTCTGTGCCTTTTGTCGATAAAAGTGACAAGTAGCCATTAGTTTCCCCTCCTAAAGTAGGAGTCAATTCGGTCTATCGCATCATGGTAGGTACAACGTAAAAGTACCATTATCAAACTACACAACAAACCAAGTTACTGCGCGTGGTACGCGCAACGTCATCAAAAGGTATTTCTTATGATTTATGCAAAGCCAGGTAGTGAGGGTTCGGTCGTAAGCTTCAAAGAAAGCTACGGTAATTTTATCAATGGTGAATGGGTAGCACCGGTTAAAGGTGAGTACTTCACCGCCACATCTCCAGTAGACGGCAGCGACATCGCACAAATCCCACGCTCAACATCTGAAGACATTGAGCTTGCGTTAGATGCAGCCCACGCTGCGAAAAAAGGCTGGGCAGATACGTCAGTAGCTGAACGTTCTAATATTCTTCTGAAAATTGCCGATCGCATTGAAGAAAACCTAGAGCTACTTGCTGTTGCAGAAACATGGGACAATGGTAAAGCCGTTCGCGAAACGCTTAATGCAGACATTCCGCTGTGTGCAGACCACTTCCGTTATTACGCAGGCTGTATTCGAAGCCAAGAAGGTACCATTGGTGAAATCGATAAAAACACGGTGGCGTATCATTTCCATGAACCTTATGGTGTAGTTGGGCAAATTATCCCTTGGAACTTCCCGCTACTTATGGCTGCATGGAAACTTGCGCCAGCACTTGTTACCGGTAACGTAGTGGTGCTAAAGCCAGCAGAACAAACGCCAGTATCTATCTTATTGTTCGCCGAACTAATCCAAGACCTACTACCACCGGGTGTACTAAACATCGTTAACGGGTTCGGGGCAGAAGCCGGACAGGCCCTTGCAACAAGCACAAGAATCGCAAAAATTGCTTTTACTGGCTCTACACCTGTTGGCGGACACATCCTTCGCTGTGCTGCTGAAAACCTTATTCCATCTACCGTTGAGCTTGGCGGCAAGTCGCCAAACTTATTCTTCCCAGACATTATGAATCACGAGCCTGAATTTATTGATAAGTGTGCGGAAGGTTTAGTGCTTGGCTACTTCAACCAAGGCGAAGTGTGTACGTGTCCTTCCCGAGCGATTATTCACGAAGACATCTATGATGCGTTCATGGAAAAAGTTTTGGAAAAAATTCAGAAGATCAAACGCGGCAACCCACTAGACACAGACACCATGGTAGGTGCACAGGCATCTAACGAGCAGTTCGAAAAGATCCTCAAGTACATCGATATCGGTAAGTCAGAAGGGGCTCAGGTCGTCACTGGTGGTGAGAAAGAACAGCTACCTGGCTTTGATGGAGGCTACTACATTCAGCCGACTATCTTGAAGGGTGAAAACCACATGCGTGTGTTCCAAGAAGAGATTTTTGGTCCGGTAATCGCTGTCCAAACCTTCAAAACCGAAGAAGAGGCGATTGAGATTGCCAATAATACAAGCTTCGGACTTGGCGCTGGAGTATGGAGCCGCGATGCGAATGTAGCATTCCGCGTAGGTCGAGCGATTGAAGCAGGTCGCGTATGGACGAACTGTTATCACTTGTATCCAGCTCACGCTGCGTTTGGCGGCTACAAGAAATCGGGCATTGGCCGCGAAACCCACAAGATGATGCTAGATCACTACCAGCAGACAAAAAATCTATTGGTAAGCTACGACATCAACCCACTTGGTTTCTTCTAAGTAAACCTGAGGGCGGCGCCTACCGCCGCCCGCTACTTTTATGCGCATCGCATTTTCCTCAATCATTTTCTTGCTGTTTCTCAGCACCAATGTGTTGGCGCAGTCTGACGCGACAGACATTCCACAAGACATTTACAAGATATTTCCCAACGCTACACGCGTGGGGGAGATGCACACAGATATCAAGGTAACCCCGGTCTATCAGCTTCAGCAACTACTCGGATATATTTTTGAGTCGAATGACTTTGTCGACTTCATAGGCTTTTCAGGCAAACCGGTTAATGTAGTGATTGGGCTAGATACGCAAGGCAATGTGGTCGACCTTTTCGTCAAGCAGCATAGCGAGCCGATTTTTTTGCATGGGCTTGGCGAGAAATCCATGTTTGATTTCGTTGCCCAATACCAAGGGCATAGTGTCAAAGAGCGTTTTATCATTGGTGGGAAAAGCAATGTAGGCAAAGACGCTACCTACTTTGATGGAGTTACGAAAGCCACCGTATCTGTGCTGGTTATCAACGATACCATCGTGACATCTGCATTAGCCGTTGCCAGAGCTAAGCTCGATGGGTTTGTTGCGCCTAGCAACAATATTATCAATCCAGACTTTTACGAACCTCTTACTTTTAGCGAATTGGTGGACAAAAACTACATTCAAAAGCACCAGATTACTCGACAAAATACCGAAGGCCTCTCGAGAGAAGTGGTTCGGGCGGTTGACGATATCCAAAGCGAGTTTGCCCTTGATGGTGACAACATCGCCGAACACTACTATGCGTTTTTAAGTCTTCCTATTGTGGGGAAAAACCTGCTAGATGAAGAGGAATTTGCTCGGTTGCAGGAAAATCTAAATCCGGGTGAAATGGCACTGATGGTGCTGAATACGAAAGGTTTCAGTTTTATCAGCGATGAGTTTATTCCCCAAACCACACCTGAGCATTTACGGGTGTCTCAAGGTGGCTTTCCCACGGCTATCCGCGATATCGATTTTTATAGCTTCTATGACCCTGCATTTTCACAAGCACTGCCCGACTACAACGAGATCAAAGTACTTCGAGTAAAATCGAAGGGTGGGCTGTCACTTGACCAAGAAATGGAAATAGCGATTAGTGTGCCGTTTAAGCCAAGTTTCTTCGAGCAAGATGTGCATCTGTTCCCTTTGAAAGTGACACTGCCTAGTGAACTATTTATGGAAAATCCTGAGGCTCAGTTAGCGAAGCCCATTCCGTTGTGGCAGAAAATTTGGAGGGACAGAACCTTAACGATAAGCTTCACCATTGTTTATCTTGTAGCGCTGTCGTTGTTTTTTGCATTTCAGCAAAGGCTAACGCCTTACACGAAGTTTGTGCATACAGTGCGGGCATTTTCCCTTGTGTTCGTGCTGTTTTTTATTGGCTTTTACGCTCAAGGGCAACTGTCTGTTGTCAACATATACACGCTGCTACTGGATGTTGTAGATGGATTTTCCTTAGAGGTATATCTTCTCGACCCGGTCATTTTTATTTTGTGGAGCTTTGTATTTGTCTCGTTGTTTATTGTAGGGCGGGGACTATTTTGTGGCTGGCTGTGCCCCTTCGGAGCACTCCAGGAAATGATGGGAATACTGGCTGAAAAGCTCAGGATAAAACAAGTTAGAATTAAGCCTCAGCACCACAAACGGGCGCAAAAAATTAAATATGTATTGCTCATAGGCCTAGTTGCGTGCTCATTCTATTCGCTGAACCTTGCGGAGAAGCTCGCTGAGATAGAGCCGTTTAAAACGTCCATAACCCTACACTTTGTTCGATATTGGCCCTTTGTGCTTTATTCGGTTTTATTGCTTCTACTTAGCTTAAAAATTCATAAAGTGTACTGCCGATATTTATGTCCACTTGGAGCAGGGCTTGCCATTCTGGGGCGTTTCCCTTTAGTTAAATTGCTTACACGTAAAGACGCCTGCGGTAATCCGTGTCAGCTGTGCAAACAAAAGAAATGTGGTATTGATGCTATAGAACAAGACGGCAGCATTGACTATGCTGAATGTATTCAGTGCCTTGAGTGTGTGGTTACGTTAGATAACCCTGACTTGTGCAAAATTGATAAATATAAAAAGAAAAAGGTGCCAACGCGTGTCAAAAACCTCAATCCTGTCCGCACTTAGTCAACCTGCTAATAGCAAGGTTAACGATGACAACCATTCTAGTTTATACGGTGCTAAAGAAGCCTGCCGTGATGTGGCCAATGAGATTTTAGCTAACGTTAAGTGCGATGAAATAGAACTATTACTTTTTCATACCAGTACGCTGTTTGACTTAGACACCGTAGCAAAGGAAATCTCCGCACGTTTTCCGCACGTGAATATTGTTGGCTGCACCAGTGCTGGAGAATTTAATAAAAATGGCTACGGAACAGAAAAACTCTTGGCCGTCGCGTTTTTGAAAAACGAATTTTCTATTGCCACAGCATTGGTACCTAATTTAGGCGAAGTAAACTTTGATGAAGCCCATGATATTGCCAGCGGTTTGCGCCGAGCCTTACAGGGGAGGGAGCGACGCTACGATACAGAGCAGCACTTCGTTATTTCTGTGCTCGATGGACTTACCCGCCATGAAGAACATTTTCTAGAAACCTTTGCGACTGCATTTGGCAATATCCCACACTTAGGCGGGAGCGCCGGCGACGATTTAAAGCTTGAAGCCACCTATGTGTTTTATAACGGTGAATTTCATCGAGACGCTGCAGTACTGCTGCTTGTTGGCACGGGAAAGCCCTTTACCGTGTTCTCTATTGATCACATTAACTCTCCCGTTTCAAAGCTGGTGGTCACCCATGCCGATCCTGAGTCGCGAACTGTGTATGAAATAAACGGTGAACCTGCTGCGCAGTATTACGCCAGTTTATTGGGAATGAAAGCTGAAGACCTAACGCCTGATGTGTTCTCCATGTTTCCCCTTGCAGTGATGGTAGGTGGCAAATATTTCATTCGCTCTATTCAAAAAGTAGATTTGGCCACTAACGCCATTACCTTTTACTGCGCGGTAGATATTGGTATTATTCTTACGTTTGTTCAGCTAGGTGACTGCATTGAAGCATTAGAAAGTAAGTTGGACAAACTGCGCGCTCAGCTTGGCGAGCCCGAATTTGTTTATGCTTGCGATTGCTTTCTGCGAAGGCTTGAAATTCAGCAAGGCAAAAACGACCACGAAATAAGACGGCTACAGCAAAGATACAATGTTGCGGGCTTCAATGCCTATGGCGAGCATATCCACTCGGTTCACTTGAATCAAACGTTTACGGGGGTGTATTTTGCAGCCCAATAATCAACTTACCGACGTGGAGGCGCTTCAAAAAGCACTGCACGAACAACGGCGTGAGAACGAAAAGCTTGAAAAAATAAATGCTGCGTTGATGTATCGCATGGAAGAGGGCGGTTTTAATCATCACAGTTACCGCGCCTTCGAACATTCGGTTCAACTTTCTGAAAAAGTGAGTCAGAAAACAGAAGAGCTACAGTCAGTGCTGCAAAAGCTGGAGCAGTCAAACGCCGAGCTGGTGCACGCTCACGAAGAAACCAACCAGGTAAAACAGCGTCTGCACGACGCCATTGAAAGTACCAATCAGGCGATGGTGTTGCTAGATAGGCTCGGCGGAATCATCTTCTTTAATCGGCATTTTGAAACCGTTTGGGATGATCTTTCTATTACCCCTAAAATTGGTGATAACTATTACGATATCACCCAAGCTGCTAAGCATTCCGGGGTTATTCGCCGCGCCCTGCCTGCTGATGTCGAAGGCAGGATGATCTATCAGTTGTCGAACCGGCGATGGTATCAGCTTACCAACCGTCCCACGCAAGAAGGCGGGAACGTTATTTTGTTTAACGATATCACTGAAGTGAAACTGCTTGAGTCGAATCGCTACGAGCAAGTCATTAAAGAGAAAAACAAGCTGCTGCAAAGCCTTATCGATAATATTGATGTGGGAATTTTGCTTATTGATAAAGAAGGTGGCATTGCGTTTTGGAATAATACATTTTTGACTCAATCAAACGTGCCTCAGCACGTTCTGGTTAACAGTAAGAATATTTATGCCCTTCAAAATAGCCTGCATTGGAGCGGACTCAACTTAAAACCTGTTGGGCCGAGTACCCAGATTATCCACGAGCACCTAGTGGTTGAACGCAACATCACCACATTGCCCGATGGTAATACGCTGTGCACATTTACCAATGTTACATCGCAGCATCACTACGCGGAAACGCTGAAACAAAACGAAAGCTGGATCCGCATGATAACCGATAATGTGCCGGCGCTTATTGCTTATATTGGTACCGATAAAAAGTTTCAATACACCAACAAAGGTTATCGCGATTGGTATGGCGTTAGTGAGCAAGACATTAACGATATGCCAATGGATCGCAGCCATCTGAAAGAGGTTTACCCCAATCTTATTCAGTACTTGCGCCGAGTTAATCAAGGCGAAGTGGTGAGCTTTCAAAGCAAAGAAAAAAATGCCCATGGCGACGTTGGCTTTTTACAAAAAGTCTATTTGCCTCATTTTAATGAGTCTGGAGATATTGCAGGGCATTTTGTGTTGGCCACAGACGTGTCGCAACAGGTAGAAAGCCAGCTTCAGCTTAAAGCGGCGAAGGATCAGTTAGAGTCGAATGTGGAAAAGCGTACCCGTGAGCTCAACCACGCCAACATCGCACTTCAAGAAGCCATCGACTCAAAAAGCAAATTTTTGGCAGCTATTAGTCACGATCTGATGCAGCCCCTTAGCGCTGCAATCTTGTTTAATGAAACATTGAAAGATCAAGTGGATAGTTCATCCAGCCCTATCGTTGCCGCTCTCGATAACTCACTATCTGATCTACATGGGCTTATTCGCGCACTTATTGAAACGTCCAAACTCGACGCTGGGGTATTGCAGCCCGACAAACAGCAAGAAAATGTATTGCCGCTACTTATGCAGTTAGCCGAAGAGTTTACGCACATTAGTAAAGATTACAGCGTAGATTTTCGATATCGCTTGAAAGAAGCCTTCGTGGTGACAGACGTGAATTTACTTTCTCGAATATTGCGAAATTTATTAATAAATGCAATGAAATACGGCGCGAACGGCAAGGTGCTACTGGCTGCAAGAAAGGTAAATGAGAACCTGGAAATCAGCATCTACGATCAAGGTGTGGGTATAAGCGAAGACGATCAGAAAGTTATTTTTAAGGAGTTTTCTAGGTTAGAAAACGATTTTAATTACTCATATAGTTTGGGGCTGGGGTTATACATTGTAGATAAAATGAGTAAGTTGCTAGAGCACGATATTCGAGTGCGCTCGAAAGAGGGCGTGGGCGCATGTTTCACGGTGACCATTCCTATTTCCGAAGTGTGTGATACGAGCCAGGAGCAAGACTATCTTTATACTTTGGAGCCTTCGTTACCAGATTACGTTTTGGAAAAGCACATATGGCATATTGATAACGATGCGAATATGCGCATTGCTATGCAAACGTTGTTCGCAAACTGGGACATGGAAGTAGACACCTTCTCCGGTTTCGAGCAATGCAGTGCCGTAAACAATGGAAGCTTTGACGAGTGCGATATGCTTATTGTCGATTACCACTTAGACGAAGAAGAAACCGGTTTAGACATTGCTAAACGGATAAGAGAAATCGCGCCTTCCATGCCCATTATGATTTGCACCGCTAATCATTCGAAAGCGTTGGCGAACGAACTGGAAGGCACTGACATTCAGCTGCTGCACAAACCTGTTAATTCCGCGGTGCTGAAGGCGGCACTAGTCTCCAGCTTGAATGGCTAAAAGTAAAGCAACCTAATTAAATACGTATTGGTTAAAGTCGATATTTGCAGCACTGGCCACTACCTTCACTCGGTTGCTGGCGCCCAATTTTTTAAGAATGGACGAAACATGAGACTTAACCGTGGTTTCAGAAATATTAAGCTCGTAAGCAATCACTTTATTGGCTAACCCTTGAGTTAGATACTTCAATACAGTTAGTTCTTTTCGAGTTAATGAACGAATTTGCTCTGGCGAAATACCGTTGTTATTGGTGATGCGCGTTCTGGTAGACGGGGTCCTCAATATCTCAGATGGTAAACATACGTTACCCTCAAAAATACTTTCGATGGATGTGGCAATTTCTTCAATCTTGCTGCTTTTTGATATAAAGCCGACGGCACCATAAGAAATGGTTTGCAGAATATTTTGCTTTTCCGTTTCAGCGGAAATAATCACTACAGGTACGTTAGGGTGTTGGTTTCGAATTTCCAACAGCCCGTTTAGGCCACAAGTTTCCGGCATATTTAAATCAAGCATGATTAAGTCGAACGTCGCGTCTTGCTCTAGTAACGTTAACGCTTCAGAAATTGAATTGGCTTCGAGGGTTTCTGAGTCGGGAAACTTTTTCCCTAAGATAGTAATCATTGCGTGACGAAAAATAGGGTGGTCGTCAATTATCAAGATACGGTGCATGGTCTTTCCCTCAGCTAAAAAAGCGACACTTGCCGCTGGCCTTGTGGCATGTTTGGGCTGGCGCTTTATTTACTTATAAGCTTTTTTAGTAAGACAAACTTATAGCGTAAATAAAACGCTTCAAAGTGACCAAATTCCCTGAAAAATTAAATGCAAAACAGTCACTTTATGTGCGCACAATGTTAACATTAATATAACATTAAATCAGTCTTAATAAGACCAATGGCTTATAATAAAAAAGCACGTAAGACCAGTGCTGACGGGACTTTCGTTCTATAACTCGTCAAGTAACTGCCTTCTTTTTTCAGCGTATTCTGTTTCACTGATTAGGTTCGCGTTTTTTAGTGCATTTAACCGTTTGAAGCGGGCAACGATATCATTCTTTTTTGACAAGGGGGCCGAGCCGGATATGTCTTTCTCACTGTTTGTGTTTTCCCTATTCGATAGGGAAAGTGTTTCTTTTTCTACAGGTGCTTCAAATGCCAGCTGAGTCGGTGCGACCACCCAGTCGAAGCGACTTTTCGTTTTTAGTTGTATACCAGGTGCGGAAAAAGAGAGTGGGGAATCGAATGAGAACTTTGCTTGTTTCCGATTTCCAAAATCAAAGTCGTATTTTACCAAGCCCTGAGAAGTTGGATCATAAGCCATTTCATAGGCTTTATTGGCTACTTTGTCGAATTCGCCAATAAGAATATTTAACTGGTTGTCTGCGACGAAAATACTGCCTGCAACGTAATACGTTTGGGTTTTAAGGCCAGCCAAATAACGCTTTTCTTTACTAAGGGCAAAAATTACGTCTTGCTGAGCGGTCGCTGTGTTCAGCGCCTCAGGTAAATAGGCGGCAAGCAGCGAAACCTGTTCGTTGGAAAAAAGCGGCGTTGATGTATTTTGGTTTTTAACTACCTGAATACCGCTAAGTATGGCGGTAATATCCCGCTCGTGCAGCGTAAAGGGGTGTTGATTGGCACGCATGTCACTGTCTGTTTCGTTTGGTTTTTCAACAAGGCGGATAAAATTGTTTTTGTCCTTCTGAAATATGACCTTTGCGTCTGCGATATGGACTGATGTTGTGAAGAGTAGAATTGCCATAACGAGTCGAGTTGAACGTAATGAAAATAGAGACATATTTTTCATGGTCTTTCCTTTTCAATATTAAAAGCGAGAGTGAATCTCGCTTTTTCTATGTCATATTTTTTAATGTGATTTTTATTTAAAATTTCAGTGTTAAATTGATTCAATTTTTATTTATTATTAAATAAAAATAAATCGAGTAATCTTTAAATTTCAGAATAATTAGATGTCAGTTTAATGTTAAAAAATGACTGATTTTTAAATCACAATTAAAAGAATACAGTGCCACCCAGTTGAATTAGGGTTAAGTCTTCTGCGCTATTATAAATTCCTTGCGCAGATTCTGAACCGTCAATATCTAAACTTAGGTTTTCGTATTTCGCGTACACCAAGAAGCGCGAGCCAAAATATTGTTCTGCTGCAACGCCCCACTGACTAAGCTCTGAGCCGGTAACGCCATCTAAATGAGCCATGCCGTATTGGTCGTTATAACTTGCATATTCAGCATAGAAAGCAGAATCACCAAAGCGATTAAACTGTTTTCTAATACCTGCTTTAAAGTAATAAGCATCCGTATCGTCACCCGACCCAACAATCGCGTCGTCAGCCTCTTCCATCTGATAAGTGGCTACCCCAAATACACCTGACTCAATATGCATGACTCCAGCCTGCAGTTGCAGCGTAGTTGAACTGTTGCCACCCACATTGCTGCCGCCATCTTTATTCACTGAGTATCCAGCGTGAAGGTTAGTTTTGAAGCCTTCATGTTCAGCTGCATACTTAACCGCAATATCGTAAATTTCGTCGTTTGCATAACCGACCGCAATACTCACGTTGCCTATTTGAGGGAGATCGTAGCGCACGCCGTTGCGATATATACCGTTACAGTCAATACCAATACCCAAGCCAGGCGTAGCCAAGCACTGAGCAAATTGACCCCACGCGACATTGGTTGAACCTTCTTCTACGCCTCGAATAAAGAAGCCATTAGCTCTAAACAATGGAGAAATTCCGGACCAGATTGTGCCAGAAGGATCAGCTAGAACGGCAATGTTATCGGTGGGAAGGCTTTGTAAACCAATGGTAATTTTACCCCAGCCACCACCAAAGTAGAGGCTACTTCCCAACAGGCCTATGTCGCCGCCATTGAAGGTGTCTAAGTTATCCTGATTGGCAAACAAAAGCGGGGTTTGATGGCCACCGCCTGCGTAGTTTGGTGCGCCTGAAAGAGGTTCAATAATGACCTCAAAGCCCACGTCCATGCCTTGTTCTTCCAGTTTATAGTTTCCTGAAAGCGTAATACGGCTACCTAGCGTTGTACCGTTGTCTGAAAGTTGTGCCACATCACTACCCACACCGTCGTCGTAATAGGTCAAGCCTTCATTTATCCATCCAGAGATATTCCATGAATAGGGCTCGTCCTGGGCAAAACTATGGCTACTGACTGTGCTTAAAATGGCAATGGATAAACAGGTTTTTGTAAATTTATTCTTTTTCATTTTACTGTCCCAATATTGGTAGTGTTGATTAATTACAGTGGCTTTTTGTTTTTATTTTTGACTGGTTTTAATACTTTCGGTGTCCAGTAAATTGATAATAGGTTCTATTGAATTTTGAACCATTGGCCGTAAGGCGTGTTAATCTCCTTCTTTAGTAGCGGGAAAATTAAATGTATAAATCATAAAAAACGCGACTACTGTGAAAAAGTAAGTCGCGTTTTTTTAGATTTTTTTTCAGTTTTTGTATGGATAAAAGCGCGTGTGGTAACAACTGCTACCTTATTAGAATCTCGCTTTTAGATTTACACTGACCATTCGCGGTTGTGCGGGGCCCACGAACTCTGCACCTTCTACGTCGGGATAAATGTCTTCTAATACCTCATCAGCCTCGCCATAAGTGCCAAAGGTTTCATAGTCTTTGTCGAACACATTGTTCACACGTAGCGATGCGGTAAATGTGTCGTTGAACCGGTACGATGCATAAATGTTTGCAATAACGTATCCTTCAATCTTTTCATTTTCGTTAGCCTCATCGCCCCTAAAGTACTGACTAGATGCTGAAATAACTTCTGCGCCTAAACGCGCTTTATCCGTTAAGGCGTAATCTGCGTAGAGCTTGACTAAATGCTCTGGCTGGCCTGGAATTTTGTCACCTGGCGTTACGACCCGATCCGGGCCCTGAGGGTTAAAGGGGCTAAACGACGTGAATGTCGATTCATAGGTTGCGTTAAGATAGTTGTAGTTTAACCGGTAGGTTAGTTTTTCCCACGTTGAGCCTACGCTGAATTCAACGCCCTGACGCTGGGTTTCATCAACGTTAATAAAGTATCCGCGAGAGGCAACAGAGCCTGCTTGTTGGAAGATAATGTCGTCCTTACTCCTACTATTAAAAACATTTAGCATCAGGTCGATGTTATCTATGCGCATGGAGTAGTTCGCTTCAATAGTTTGGGTGACCACCTGATCAAGAGGAGGATCGGCCACAAACCCATTCGGTAACCTGCACGGGTCGTCTTCATCTGCACAGCTTAACTCTGCAGGGCTTGGTGTTCTTGAAGACTGGCTGATTGCAAGATTCAACTGGCTTTGCTCATCAATAGTAATGTCTACACCTACCGCTGGGTTAAATTGGGTAAAACGGTGATTGCCGTCCAATGAACCTTCACCGTCATCAATCAGGTCTTCCATAACAATATGGTCTCGGTTAAACCGTCCACCAAGATTAAGTGATACAGCTGAAGAGAGCTGTGTACTGTTCATGAAAAATAGCGACCACGCGGTGGTGTCTACATCTAATCTAACTCTGGCTTCCTGTGCCATGAGCCCGTCGATGGGTAAGACGGTGCGTGAGTCTTGTGCAGATTCGTTTTCCAAAATACCAAATGTAGTATCAGCGGCGTAGTTAACGTCTCCTTTGATGTAGCTGGCACCCACAATAAACTCTGAACTAAAGCCGCTTAAGGCATAGTGTTTTGCGAGCTGAAAAGATAACCCAGTAGCTTTGGCGTCTGTGCGGCCCGTATTGTATGTACCATCAAGTTCATCTGCGTCCACATCTGATATTTCGGCAAGCGCGGTGTCGTCATCAAAGCCGATAAATTCAACCGCTTCTATATCGTCGCCTTCTCCTACAACAGGCAAATCATCGTCATCATCGTCGTCGCCATCATCATCACTATCAAGCGGATCATCATCATCGTCGTCATCATCTTCAAATTCACACAGTGTTACGCGTCCATCAGCAAACTGGCAGGCACCAAAATCACTGTCATCGCCGTTGATTGATTGAGTTTGTGTGTCGCGATAAAACATATTGGCGGTTAAAGATAAGGTATCAGTTAAAACGAAATCACCGGCTATATTAACGTGCGTAAGTTCGTTGTTGGTCTGATCGGGGTTGGTGTAAACCGCTTCTCTTCCTTCAATGTCCAGCAACTCAATAGGTGATGCACCATTGCCGAGTAACTCGTTATCGGCCACGAACAGATTCATGTCGAGATGCATTTTGTCACTTTGATAGGCAAGCGATGTAAATACTTGCTGTACTTCAGATGGCGAATAGTCGCGCCAGCCATCTTCCTCATAGTGATTCAAGTTCACATAATACGCCCAGTGATCGTTATGACCACCTGATTCTACAGACGCGGCTTTCTGACCGAATTGTCCAGCCTGTAAATCTATTTCATTGGCGTTGAAGCTAAACCCTGTTTTCGTTCTAAGCGCAAGGGCGCCGCCTAGCGTGTTCTGGCCAAACAGAGGGTTTGAACCAGAGTACAAAGAAACGGTATCTATAGCATCTAGAGGCATGAGGTCCCAATGCACGGTGTCGCCAAACGCTTCATTAACCCGACCGCCGTTCAAGTACACCGAAATGCCCTGAGGTAGACCAAGTAGCGGAGAGGCAGTAAACCCGCGGTATTGCAGATCGGGTTGGAACGGATTGTTTTGAACATCGTTTAGGTTCACGCTTGCCAGCTGAGTTTTGAGTAGCTCCGGTAGTGAACGGTTGACGCTCCCTTCAATGTCGTCTTGAGTGAGTGTCTGAACGTTACCAAATACGGCAGAGTTATTGCCATTGGCATTAAGGGAGGTGACTCCTTGTACCTCTATGACCTCGTAGTGCTCGAATGCATTATTCGCTGCTGCAACGGTGTTACATACAGCGGCTACCGCGCTGGCAATTACGGTAAATACCAAAGGCGTTCGAGTGGTAAAAGCAGGCGTAGCTTCAAATTGTGACTCGCTTTTCGAGGGGCTGTCAGCAGGCTGTTTTATTAGGCATTGCAACGATTTACGTGAAGGCATGGTCTTGGCTGCGTAGTTATTATTTATGTTTTTAGTATTGCCCTAACCATTCCCTAAAAATATCCTTCTTAAGGGGGAGGAAGTGTCATAAATTGGTAGCAGTGTTTTTTCCCGAATTCCCTACGAGACAATTGATAACACCTTATGACACCAGTCTTCACGCTCTGCGACATTTGTATCGCTGGCACCAAATAGAAAAAGATTATTTTTATAGGTTGCAGCGCCCAGTGCGTAGCATTCCCCCGAGATTCTTGGTTGCCAGAAAAGGTGGCTTGCCAGTACCGCTTGTAGTTTTGACTGTTGATAGAACGCGATGCGATACACCCAGTGTGAGGCCAAATAACCAGAAGTTGAATTTGGAAAAGCAGACTCTAGAGTTATTGAGGGCGATGGGATGGCAGACTGTGTTAAGTGTGAAGCAACTTTTTCAGCGTTAAAGCGTTTTAAATTGGTGGTACTGTTGGCGAGAGGCCGCAATAAACGTGGAAGTGTAGGCAAGTGCTCTAACGCAATAAAATGTCGGTATTTAGAGGTAAGACGGGATATGAAAAGTGACTGTTCGCTATTGGATGTGCTGGCCTGTGCGGAAAAGCCTTTACGTGCCTTTCTGATCCGCTCGAGAGCGACTGACTTTTCTGGTGAAGGTAGAGCCCTCAGGTAGGAGTGCGATACCTTACTAGCACTCGCCAAATAAGCGCGTTTGGTGGCACTATCTTTGGCGGCACACTTGTTCGAACCCAACGCATCTGTTAGTTGCGCAAAATAGCGAATAGCCGCCCCCACACCTTCTGCGTGTTTATCAGTGTCTGGCATCGGCTTTGAAGGCGTAATAGCAAATGAGGCAAGACACGCGGATACCACATGTTTTAGTTGTCGCAGCCTTTTATCATTCTCATCGCTCACGAGCTTGTGTGTCAGTTTTTGTGAAAGCTCTGGAAGTGCTTCTATCGAAAACTCGCTTGCTTTGTCCTTCGTCGCTTCCTTTGTGACGAGGCGAATTGCAAAATTGCCTTGATGATTAATTTCGGGGTCGATAAATAAGGTGTTTTCAAGGCCAGCTGCGGTGCAAAGTGTTGCTTCTTGCTGTTGTAAACCCTTTAGAAAGCACTGAGGAAACCACCAGGTTAATACATGCCTTATCGTTTCGTTTTCGCCTTTTGTTGTTTGTGTATCAAAAGAGGCTTCTCTGTCTAAATGTGAGTGTTCGCGTTGAAATGCGTGCTGACTCAGGGCGGCGTTTCTGTTCAGGGAGGATTCTTTGCTCAAAGCCGCTTTTTCGCTCAGGGCTGTTTCAGCGCTCAGGGCTTTCGTTGAGCTCAGGGTTTTCATTGCGCTCAGGGCTGTAACAACCTCTTTGCATTGTTCAAAAAATTGGGCTGAATCACTGTAAACCAGCGTGGTGATATTGCTTGGCTGATACCACTGGCGTTTGTAGTCTTGAAGCGCTTCAATGCTGTTGCTGCCTATGGTTTGTGTAAAACCCCCCGCGTGTTGATAGGCATTTTTATCGGTATCGGCTAATCGAATAGCGGCGTTTAATGCATAGTTGCTGTTTGCCTCTAGCATGGCGAGCTCGTTAAAAATAACCCCGTCACGCTCTAAGGTAACCTCATCGGTACCGTAATCCCGGTTAAGCAGGCCACAGTACAGGTAATTTACAGCATCAAGCAGTACATTCGCTTTTTCAGACGAGGCGAAAAAGAAGGTGTGCTCGGCGAGTGTGGTAGCGTTTATAGTGACAGGCAGAAACGTATTGGCCGTAAAAAGCTCGTGAGCAGCGGGGTATTGGTAAGAGCGTCGAAAGCTCATGTGCTCAGCTAAATGAGACAAGCCAGTGTGGCCTGCTGCTGGGGTTTTTAGCGCAAAAACAACGCTATGCACTTTTGACCCAGAGCCAGCATCAATGAAATGAAATTCAGACATACACTTTTATCATTACGGGTTAAAGGTATCTTTTTTTGTTTAGTACTTATTGCAGCGAACTGATCTCGTAGTACTTGTCTCGTATTACTTGTCTCGTAGTGCTTACCTTGTAGTACTTACTTCTAAGATGGGAATCGGCTTTTCCACCTTCCGATACTGTAGTGCCTTCGACGGTGCAGTACCTGCTTTATCGGTAATGCCTTTCATTAAATGGTGATCGGGCGACTTGCTGCAAACCGGATCCGTCTTATACATATCACCTGTTAGCAGGTAGGCCTGACACCGGCAGCCGCCAAAGTCTTTATCTTTTTCATCGCAGTCCCTACAGGGCGACGGCATCCAACTGTCGCCACGGAAATGATTAAAGCTAAAGTCTTGGTGCCAAATATCGTGCAACGAGCGTTCTTTCACATTAGGAAAACGAAGGGGCAATATCTTTGCGCTGTGACAAGGAAGGGCACTGCCATCTGGCGTTACGGTTAAAAACGTTGTGCCCCAGCCATTCATGCACGCCTTAGGGCGAGATTCGTAGTAGTCGGGCGACACAAATATGAAGGTTGGCCCTTTACCGTTTTGCTGCGCGCGGTAGCGGTTCACTGCGGTCTCAGCTTTCTGTAGCTGCTGTAAGGTAGGTAACAGATGGTCTCTATTTTCATAGGCCCAGCCGTAATACTGTACGGTAGCTAGCTCGACAAAATCAGCGTTAAGCTGCTCGCTGAGCGCCATTACGTCTTCTATTTCGTGAATGTTCTGCGCGGTAATACAGAAGTTAAGCACCATAGGGTAGTTGTATTGTTTTACCAGCTTCGCAATTTTAAGTTTTTGTTCAAATGAGTGACGCTTGTTGCCTATTAAGTCGTTTACTTCAGCATTGGCTGCCTGAAAGCTCAGCTGAATGTGGTCAAGGCCGGCTTCTTTGAGTTTGGCAATACGTTTTTCCGTCATGCCAATGCCAGAGGTGATCAAGTTGGTGTAAAAACCCAAAGCCCGCGCATAAGCGACTAAGTGCTCCAAGTCTTTTCGAAGCAATGGCTCTCCGCCAGAAAAGCCCAATTGCACGGCGCCCATTTCCCGCGCTTCACGCAGCACACGCTCCCAATGCTCAGTAGAGAGCTCATTAAATGTTTCTTCCATGTTTACTGGGTTTGAGCAATAGGGGCAATGCAATGGGCACTGATAAGTAATTTCGGCTAGGAGCCACAGCGGGGGCGAAATGCTATTTGGTACGTCGGCTTGTAAATCAACGTCTGTATTATTCGTCATAGCGGATCCACTTCTTTTGCTCGGCATGAACCAGAAATGCATGAACATCTTCTTCTAAATCATCAGGTGCATCAGGGAACGCCTGGCGAAGTTCAACACAAATGGCATTTGCCGTATTGCTGCCATCTACACGCTTAAGAATTTCTGCCGCAGAAGGATTAAGTTTGATCATTCCTTCGGGGAACAGCAAAACATAACAACCCTGAGCTTTCTCGAACTGCATGCGAAAAAGCGGATTTAAAGAAGCTGTTTTGTCTCTTGTACGGCCGCCCTCGTTGTTGTGACTGCCGCTATTTTCAATGTTGTCTTCCACGTTATTTGAACCAATGTCATCAGCACCGACACTATCAGCATCTAAGTGGTGTTCGGTTTGCGATTGTAAATTCGACATCATTAAAACCTCCCTTTATGGCACACCCGCTGGTCGGCAATACCATCAAACGGCTTTCTCTTATATTCATAGGCAAAGCAAATGGCATCAGCAATGCTCCACAAAATATCAATTTTGAACTGCAGTATATTGAGCGCATGTTCTTGCTGTTGTCGGGTAACAAAGTGGTCAAGGGTAATCTGCAAGCCATGCTCTACATCACGGCGCGCCTGACTTAACCGCATTTGAAAGTAGGTAAATCCTTCACTATCAATCCATGTGTAGTGCCCAGGCCAGGTATCTAATCGGCTTTGATGTATTTCAGGGGCAAACATTTCAGTTAACGATGAGCAGGCAGCCTCTTCCCACGACGCACGGCGGGCAAAATTCACATAGGCATTTACTGCAAATTTAACCGCTGGCAACAGGTGGGTTTCATCAAGTAATTCACTGCGGTTCAAGCCAACCGCTTCGCCTAACCGCAACCAGGCCTCTATGCCGCCCAGTCCGTCTTCACCTTCCCGTCCATCGTGATCGATAATTCGTTGGATCCAAGTTCTGCGTACCGATTGATCTTCGCAATTCGCTAAAATTGCTGCGTCTTTAACCGGTATCGCCATTTGATAATATAACCGGTTGGCCACCCATCCTTGAATTTCATCAACGCTGCATTGCCCTTCATTCATACGTTTATGAAAGGGGTGATGAATATGGTAGTAAGCGCCTTTTTCTCTCAGTTTTTGTTCAAATTCTTGTCTAGACCATACGTGTTCTGTCATTACTACACCTCAATTTCCATACCGTCGTAAGCCAATTCAATGCCTTGCTCACACAGGCTGTGATAAGCACTGGAGTCTTCGTCAAGCACGCGATTTGTGTTGTTGATATGAATAAGCACTTTACGCGCAACGTTAAATTCATTTAAAAGCGCTATGGCTCCGCCTTTTCCATTAACCGGCATGTGGCCCATATCCGTGCCCAGCTTGTTGCTGAAACCGTGATCTATCATTTCTTCATTGGCCCACAGCGTACCGTCAAAGAGCACGCAGTGAGATTCACGCATCACTTGTTTTACTGTGTCGTTTGCCTGCATACATCCCGGCGCGTAAAAAAGCACGTTGCCCGTGGCATCGTCAGTTATCTTTAGGCCGATATTGTTGCCTGGCACAATGTTGTCGCGATACGTCGAATAAGGGGGCGCATTAGACTCTAATACCACAGGTTGGAAAGTCAGTCCTTCTGCTCCCGCTGGCACAAAGCGTTGATGATAATCGGTATTAATTGAATGCTGTTGTAGTCCGCCATGCCAGTGTTTTAGCACGGTAAAAAGCGGGAAGCTGGTGGTTAAGTCTTCGGCCACAACGTCGGTACAATAAACGGGAAGGGGTAGACCTTCGCGCAATGTTAACAGGCCTGTCGTGTGGTCTATTTGACTGTCGGTAAGCACGATTGCGCTTATGCGTGTGCCGCGAGACACATGGTCCTCGGGCCACAGCTGCGGGTGGCTATTTATTTGCTCCCGTAAATCAGGGGAGGCATTAATGAGAACCCAGTTGTTGCCGTCGCTACTGACAGCAATGCTCGACTGTGTTCTGCTTTTTGCCTTTATTTTTCCTTCGCGTAAACCCTTACAATTTGGGCAGTGACAGTTCCATTGCGGAAATCCACCCCCGGCGGCAGCACCAAGAATCAATACGTGCATAACAACTCCATACTACAAGTAAAAAAAGGCTGCATCGGCAGCCTTTTTGTTCATCATCCCAGAGGGCGTTGCCTAGCGGTTATTGATGTAAAGTGTTACTTCAAAACCAAGGCGCATTTCTGTGTATTGGGGTTTAGTCCACATAGTTGTTCCTCTTCTTTATGATTAAACGCATGAACGAGTATATGTTGAATATGTGTTAACAGATATCCTCCTAAGGGAGGAGAACTGTCATGAATTTTGATGATTTATTGATTATTTTTGATAGCGCAGAGGCTTAAGTAAGATAAGAGCAAAGGAATAGGGCGGCCGGTTGCCGATAACGATTTGGTGTAGGTAAAAGCGGTTCCTGCTACATCGAGGTGAGCCCATGGTGTACCTTCAGCAAAGCGAGAGAGAAAGCAGCCTGCCGAAATAGCACCGGGAGAGTTTATGCCCGTATTCATCATATCCGCGTGATGAGAGGTAATGGCGTCTTGATATTCTGGCCAAAGTGGGAAGGGCCAGCACCTGTCGTTAGCCTGTTCACCCGCTTCAACTAACGCATTTTCAAGCGCTGGAGCGTTGCTAAAAAGCGCAGTGGCTTTGTGCCCCAGTGCGCTAATGGCCGCGCCGGTTAGGGTTGCAACATCAATAATAACCGAAGGGGAGAACTGTTTCGCGTAGCTGATTGCATCGGCCATAAGCATACGCCCCTCTGCATCGGTACTCATGACTTCCACGGTTTTTCCTGAGTGCATAGTAATGATGTCACCCGGGCGATAGGCTTTGCCATCAATCGCATTATCGGCGCTCGCCACAATACCAATAATATTTATATTTAACCCCAGTGTGGCAACCGCCTGAATGACGCCCAATACACAGCCAGCGCCTGCCATGTCGTAAATCATATGGCGCATATCAGGGCTGCGTTTTAACGTTATGCCGCCGCTGTCAAACGTTACGCCTTTGCCAATTAACACTACCGGCGGTGAATTCTCTAAACCTTTGGCTGAGTAGCGAAGAATAGGCAGGGTAGCAGCGAACTGTGAACCTGCGTTTACCGCTAAATAGCCATTCATACCTAGCTGCTTCAGTGTACTTTCATTGAGGATATCGCAAGACACCGTATTAAAGGTTTGCGCCAGATGCTGAGCTTGTTCGGCCAGATAATCTGGCGTACATAAGTTGGCTGGCATGTGGGCGAGATCTTTAGCCCACGTCATCGCGTCATTAAGGGCTGATTCATAGCGCATAGTGTGTGAAACGAGACGCTTTTGCGCGTTATTAAAATGCTTGGCATCTAATGCAAGAGACAGCGTGCCCCTAATATCAAGTACTTGGTTAATTGCTCCATTATTTGCGTCGTTTTTTTCAACACTATTTGCGTTGTTGTTGTCATTGAGAGGCTGACTGTTGGAAACCGATCGATTATTCGTTTTATAGCCTTTAAAGTGATAGCCGTGCTTGAAATAGCTTCTAAGTAGCGCACTCAGAAACTGTGAATGGCTCGCAACGATATTAACAGGGTCGCTGCTTGCTGTTTCAGTGTTAGAAAGCGCCATTAACGACAGCTTATCCAAGGCTACCGACACGCTTTTGAGTTTCTTAAATAATGCATCGAACTGCTGCTCTACGTGGCGAAATGCTGGCGCGTTAGTTTGCTTCAAGTCACTGCTGCTTTTTGAATTAAACGCAGAATTTGAATCGCTAGCGTAGGTTGAGCGGTTCACTACGGAAGGGTCATTAGTTTTAGATAAAGTCGAAGCACAGCTTGAGACGTTGGGTGCATCCGACGCTTCAACAAGCGCAAAATCGACACCATAAAACAGCACCCGTTTTACATCAGCTAATTGTTGACTAATTTCGTTTTGTCCGCTGTTTTCAGTGTCTGGGATGTCACTCGTTTTAAACGCCTTAAGGCCTTGTACGAATACACATTCGCCTTTATTTCCTGTAAAACCTTCATCGTCAAAAACCTGCTCAATGTATGTCTTAGCGGGTGTTGAAAAGTGAAAGAGTTGGCTCGCCAATAACCTGGGCGTAGTTAAAATAAGTAAGCAGTCACTGTCGTTTAACGTTTTAACTTTATTGTTTTCGTCAGCCCAGATTAGGTTTGCTTTTATCACGAGAAGCGCCCTTTTGAGGCTTTGGGGCGAAAGCTTCTCACAGCGAAAATAAAAGTGATAGCCGTAAGGCAAAGTACAACGGCAAGCGCGTTGTGTTCGAGTTTTTCATAGAGCGCAAATCGCAGTAATTCTACGCCGCTACTAAAGGGGTTAAAGGCGCAAATCTGATACAGCCATTCGCTGGCCTCACGCATTTTCCAAAGCGGGTATAGGGCGCTTGATAGAAAGAACAATGGGAAAATGACAAAGTTCATGACCCCGGCAAAGTTCTCTAGCTGCTTAATATAGTTTGCCAGTAATAATCCTAACGAACCTAAAAACAATGACAGTAGTGCAATAACAGGCAACGCATAAACGTATCCCAACGCAGATAGGCGTACATCCAGTAAAAGCGCAAAGGCAAAGAAGATGTACACCTGAATAGCGCTTACCAAGGTGTTTGCTATAAGCTTGCTGCCTAGCAGAAAAGGGCGGGGAACCGGGCTTAACAGCAATACTTTCATGCTGCCCATTTCCCTGTCGTACACCATGGACAATGAACTTTGCATACTATTAAAAAGCACAATCATGGCGGCAAGCCCGGGTACAATATACTCTTCGTATAAAATGTAACTCTCGTAAGGCTCGGTCATTGAAAGACCCAGGGCCGAACGAAAGCCTGCGGCAAAAACAAATAGCCAAAGCAGCGGGCGCACCAATGCACTTAACAGGCGTGTACGTTGCTGCCAGAACTTCAGCATCTCTCGGGTAAGTACGCCCACAAAACAGCGCCAATACATCAGGAGCCTTCCTGCATCAAATGCTGCCAAAGGTGCTCAATATCTTGTTGATGATACTTGGCTAATAACGCTTCACACTGGTCGTGGGCTAACACTCGCCCTTTTGATAAGACTATCAAGTTGTTGTTGTACTTCACTTCTTCAAATAAATGCGTGGCCCACAGTACACTTACGTTTTGCGAATGAGCTAGCGCTTGTACTACCCGCAAAATAAGGTGACGGGATTCTATGTCTAAGCCAACGGTAGGCTCGTCTAATAGCAGCAATGATGGCTTGTGAATAAGGCAGCGAGCTAACTCGACCCGACGTCTGTGCCCGCCATTTAAGTTTCGAATTTTTGTGTTGAGCTTGGTCGTAAGGTCGAGTTCGTCGAGCAGGTCTTGAATATGAGATAGCGCGCTAGTGGTACTTATGCCATGGAGCGAAGCAAAGTAGGACAAATTTTGTTTTACCGATAAGTCGATATCTAAGGTACTTTGCTGAAATACCACGCCCATTTTCGCCATAATACTTGTGCGAGATTGAGACAGGGTAGCACCATCAAAGGTAATACTACCTTGCGTGAGTTTTTGCAGGCCTGTAATAAGCGCAAATAAGGTACTTTTGCCTGCGCCATTTGGCCCAAGCAGCATGGTTAAGCCTGGTTTTAGGCAAAGGCTTATATTGTCCAGCGCGTGGTGGCTGCCGTACTGATGTGAAACCGCTTGAACCGCTATTTCCATTTAACCGCTACGCCCCAAGGGTAACGCCCCACTTTTACCGTATTCTCTACGTTTAACGTGTGGGTATTGATGACAGAAACATCACCGCTTACACCGTTAGTGGTCAGCAATAAAGACTGATCTTGATTAAACGCTAATTGCCACACTCGTCGCCCAACTAAAATGTAGTCTTCCACTTCAAAGGTATCGGTATTGATGACCGCTATGCGATTCGCTGGGCCAAGCGCCACGAAGGCGTAGGGCTTATCTTTCATAAGCACAATACCCACTGGCTGAACCTTGTCGCGATAAACGCCTTTAATGGCAAAGGAAAAGGTCTTCACTTTTTGCTTAGTAGCAGTATCGAAAATACTAACGGTGCCACCTATTTCCGAGCTTACCCAAAGGTACTTGTCATCTTTGGTAAAGTGAGCATCTCTGGGTCTTGCATCAACCAAGCTATTTGCAATATTTTCATGCGTTTTGGTATCTATCCAGTGCACCATGTTGGTGGTTTCTGATGTGACGACCATCATGCTGCCGTCGTGACTCACAGCCAGCCCCTCAGGCTCTACGCCTACATTTATCTGAGAAATGACCTGAGCCGTTGGAATGTCGATAACAGTAAGAAGGGCATCGTCTTCATTAGCTGTGTAAATAGTGGTGCCGTTAGGATGTAATGCTATGGTTTCAGGATCTGCACCTGAGGGAAGATCGCCTACGATCGAATGGGTAGACAAATCCATAATTTGAATGCGATCAGCATCAGAGGCACAGATATACGCGTGGGACTGGTCTGCACTTAAAATAAACCCTCGGGGGCGCTCTCCAACCTCGAAAGTTTCAATCACCTCAAATGTCGTCATATCAATGACAGATAGCGTGTTGTCTTTTTCGTTAGTGACATAGGCTTGAGGAAGTGCAAAGGCTTGGGGAAGTGCAAAGGCAAAGCTTGCCATTAAACTGCCAAGCAAGAGTGCAAAGCGATAGCTCATAACTTGTCCTTACAGGTAGTTTGTGTTGCGCCTAATGTGTCTAGCTCGTTGGTTTGGTGCAAAAAGCCTTCAAGGGGCGCATGAGTCACCAGTGCGTCTTCGTGGGCCAGCGCAATAGGCTGACGAAATTGGTGGGTGTAGGGGCGAATAGAAAGAGGGCGACCTTTATAGGCACCCAGCGTATAGTGGTCGCTAAGCAAGGTTTTAAGTATTCCCTGGTGCGTTAAATCGCTTCCTTGCTGCGCAGTATTTGCCACCGCTGTTACCGCAAGATACGCGGCGAAGTCGACTTCATTCATGTGTCTGTTAAACCTGTCGTTGAAACGGCTTTGAAGCTGACGGGCGCCCCATTGTTCGTGGGTAAAGTGCCAACCTAGTGCTTTTAGGCCGGCAGCGCCTACCACAGGTACGGGATAATAGGTGTTAAAGGGTAGGCTATACGCGAATTGCGCCGCGCTATCGGCGGTAAAAACAGCCTGATAGGTTTCTCTTGTTCGCGTAAATTGAGGAATTTCAGCAAAGGCAGCCCTGCGTAAATCAAAACTGTCCTGCCACTGTTTAGTTTCAACAAGTGAAAGCTTAAATTTTTTAGCGCTGCGTTTAAACGCGGCTAGGTATGCAGCATCGTCAGCGGTTTTTCCGTAAACTGCAAATATCTCGTCAATACGCTTAGTGCGAAACCACTGGGCTAGCGCGTCGGCTTTCATCTGATAACTGGGGATTGTATGAAACAAGGGCAGGCGACATGAATTTTGTCTCAGCAAATCATCGCTATTAGCGACGTTAAAAAATACGGCATTAGGAAGCGTGCTTTGAATAGTGGCAATCAACAGCTCAATTGAGGCAGCCTTTACCTTATCGCTGCTTTGCATATCCAGTAGAACAACAGATGCAATGTTACCTTGCTGATTGCTGCTTATTTCTTTATGATTTGTGTTAGCATCTGAAGCAGAGTGCTGGCGTGTTTTAGCTAAAGAAGCTTGCAGTTCGCCGATAGAAGGCACACTGATTTCAGTTAACTCAAACTGATAACCAAGAAATTTTCCCGTGATATTGGCATCCTTTATCGCCACACTTGCGCCAGCTGTCCCCTCATTGCTGGCGGACTTCAAATAGTCTGGTGTGCCTGGTGGAGATGTGCCCGCAACTTTTATGTAAATGACCGGAATAGTGGCGGAAGAGGCCTGTGGTGCAGCTTGTTGAGTCTGTGAAGGTTGCGCTTCATTAAACGCAAGCGCGCTGTTTAAAAACGAAAACAGAGCACAACAAAAAAGTGACGCTACACACTTTTGATAGCGCTTACCGGTTAATCGTCTTTCAACCGTGCTTTTTACACCCTTTGCCATATACCACCCTGAGCTCAGCAGCATGCTTTTGCTGATATCTGTTTGTCTGACATAAGGGTATATGGCAATTTTCCCGAATAACATCCTCCTAAAGGAGGAATGCTATGGCGCTAAAGTAGCATTAGTAAAATCACGCTAACCCCTTAGTATGCTTAAGAAGTTCGATTGAATAAGTGGGTAAGCTGTGCAGTTAGTTAAACCTTTTCGCGTTATTTTCTATTTACTCTGCCTGATAATGGTTTCTGCGCTTTCTACGTTCGGGGAAGCAAGATCGTTAGACGATATTAAAGACAGCGGTTTAATTAGAATTGCGGTGTACACCGACTATCCTCCATTTTCATTTATTGAAAACGACAGCCCCACAGGTATTGATATTGATATCGCCCGAGAAATCGCAAGCGCCCTCAATGTTGAGCTAGAACTGATATGGATGACACCAGGTGAAACGACAGAGGACGATTTCAGAAATTACCTATGGAAGGGCCATATTATTCATCGCATTAAGGCTGATGTGATGATGCGCGCGCCTTACGACCCAAATTTTTCTCAAAAACGTGACGACGTTGGCTTACTGGTTAATGAACTTGTTCATATGTTCGCTCCATATCACCGTGAAAGCTGGCAAATCATCCACAACACCCAAACTTTGCCCGAAGTGGAAACCATGGGCATGTTTCAGTATCACACGATTGGTGCGGAAATAGACAGCATTCCTCTCTTTTACTTAACGTCAGCGTTTGGCGGCCGATTGCGAGAAAAAACTTCTCACTACGGCTCAAACGCAGAAGCGTTTGACGCAATGAAAGCGGGAACCGTTGAGGCGGTAATGGGATTGCGTTCGCAAATTTCCTACCTGAGTCAGTTTGTTGATAATGAGCAATATCGCCTTGCGAGCAACGCGTTTCCGCTCATTGGGAAGCAAAAGTGGGATATCGGACTTGCTGTACACACTAATTATCGCGCCCTTGGCTATGAAATTGGTGATGTGATTACGCGAATGGTGATAGAAGGCGATATGCAACGCTTATTTGCAAAATATAAATCCATTTATGAAATACCGCCCTATTATTCTGGTCAATAGCACGCTGAGCTATAGCATTCTCTACAATAGCTTTCCGAACAGCAGTCTTTTTATTTCTAGTATTCTGATGAATAACACCCTGCTTCGTAAAGGCGTAAAAACCCAAAAAGGTAAAAGCGAAAAGGCGTTACGCAAAAAGAAAGCACCCCTTCATTCCTCCTCCTAAAGGAGGAGTCAAATCACTCCGCTGTTGCATAGGCATCGACATCCCCCCTAGCTATGCTAATCCTAACGAATAGTCTGAAACAGACCATTTATGGCCTACATGCAACTGGGAACCGTTATGAATAATAATATGCCAATTAAAAAACTTGCTCTATCTATGCTGGTATGTGCAAGTGCGTTAACTCCTGTCCATGCTGTTGTCACCGACAAAGATATTCAAAATGACCACGTTACCACTGACGACATAGTAACGTATGGAATGGGCTTGAAAGCTCAGCGCTACAGCCCGCTAACCGCCATTAACCGCGATACAGTAGAAGAAGTACGTCCTGTATGGGCGTTTTCATTAGGTGGTGAAAAGCAGCGGGGTCAAGAATCGCAGCCTCTGGTAAAAGATGGCGTGATGTATGTAACGGGGTCTTACTCTCGAGTATGGGCCATCGATGCGAGAACCGGTGAAGAGCTATGGCAATATGACGCGCGTTTACCAGACGGCATTATGCCTTGCTGTGACGTGATAAACCGCGGCGTTGCGCTTTACGACAATCTGGTTATATTTGGCACTTTAGACGCCAAGTTAGTAGCACTAGATAAAGACACGGGCAAAACCGTTTGGTCGAAGAAAGTTGAAGACTACCGAGCGGGCTACGCTATTACTGCGGCGCCTATTGTTGTTGACGGAAAAGTCATTACAGGCATCTCCGGTGGTGAGTTCGGTATCGTCGGTAAAGTGTATGCTTACGACGCGAAGTCTGGCAAACAGCTATGGGTTAGACCTACCGTTGAAGGGCACATGGGATACTTATGGAAAGACGGTAAGAAAACCGAGAATGGTATTTCAGGCGGCGCGCCAGGTAAAACATGGCCTGCTGATTTATGGAAAACCGGTGGTGCAGCAACGTGGCTAGGCGGTACTTACGACTCAGATACAGGCTTACTATTCTTCGGTACGGGTAACCCTGCACCGTGGAACTCTCACCTACGTCCGGGCGATAACTACTTCTCGTCGTCGCGCTTAGCTATCGACCCTAATACAGGAAAAATTGTGTGGCACTTCCAAACTACGCCGCACGATGGCTGGGACTTCGATGGTGTAAACGAGCTAATCTCGTTTGACTACCAGGAAAACGGCAAGACAGTGAAAGCGGCGGCAACCGCCGACAGAAACGGCTTTTTCTACGTCCTTAACCGTGAGAACGGTGACTTTATCCGCGGCTTCCCGTTTGTTGACAAATTGAACTGGGCAAAGGGACTGGATGAAAAAGGTCGCCCTATCTACATTGAAGAAAATCGCCCAGGAAGCCCAGCGCAATCTGCTGATGGTAAACAAGGCGCACAAGTCGTAGCGCGTCCTGCTTTCTTAGGTGGTAAAAACTGGATGCCAATGGCCTATTCGAAGGATACTGAACTCTTTTATGTGCCTTCAAACGAATGGGAAATGGATATCTGGAACGAGCCTACCTCTTACAAGAAAGGTGCAGCGTACCTAGGTGCGGGTTTCACCATTAAATCAGTGAATGAAGACTTTATTGGCGTGCTTAAAGCGATTGACCCCAAAACAGGTAAAACCGTTTGGCGCTACAACAACTTCTCTCCACTTTGGGGCGGCGTGTTAACTACAGGTGGTGGTTTGGTTTGGACCGGTAACCCTGAAGGTTATCTTATGGCCTTTGACGACAAAACCGGCGAAATGGTTTACAAGTTCCAAACTGGCTCAGGCATTGTTGGCTCTCCAGTGACATGGGAAATGGATGGTGAGCAGTACATCTCTGTTCTATCAGGATGGGGCGGCGCAGTGCCATTATGGGGCGGTGAAGTTGCTAAACGCGTAAAGCACTTCAACCAAGGCGGCACCGTGTGGACGTTTAAATTACCCAAGCGCTATCAGCAGGTGGCAAAAAACTAACCTTAGCTGAGCAGTAAATAGTGATTAATACATGGCCAGCGCCTATGTGCGCTGGCCTTTTTTCATCACCTATTCATTCACCTGTTGGCAAGGTAAGTCTTCATCATTCTTATGGGCGTTATTTCGACTCTGACTTTAGCATTAAAGTTAAAGCAGCAACTGTAAAGCTTGCGCTTTCAGCGGCTATCAATGTGGCCTCCTACCAAAGGAGGAGCCTTTCAAAACCAAAGTAGAGTTACCCCTTATTTCCTCGTACGTATACTCAGTTCATAGTCTTTTGAGGATGTATGAATTATGAAAACAAAAATATCGATGTTGTTTGCGGCACTCGTGGTAACTGGCTTGTCTGGCCACGTGCTTGCACATGGAAATGTTATCCCTCAAGGAGCAGATAGCTCAGCTATGCCGCCAATCACTGATGGCGATGAGTCTGAAAATGGCTGGGTGTTTGAAAACCCATATCGAAACCTTGATGAAGAAACCAAAACGAAAGTTATCAAATTTGGTGAATCAGCCTATGCAAATAACTGTGCAGGTTGTCACGGTTTGCACGCGCAGTCTGGCGGAATAAACCCAGACCTTCGTGAACTCAACCCTGAAAGCTTTGAAGACGACGAATGGTTTGTTGAGCGCTTGCGTTTTGGTTCGGCGAAAGGCATGCCTGCACTGGGTGGTATTCCTGAAGGTCAAACCGATCCTATCCTAGATCAAGAAACACTTTGGGCAATTAAAACGTACGTTGAAGCACGTCGCGTTGTCGCCATTGAAGAGGGTGAGATAGAAGCAGATTAGAGTGGCGTCTTTTACGCCTTTTTCGCCGGGTTAACATCGAGTTGCCCGGTGTTTTTCTTTACCCCGTTCTTCTTCATCGCTCTAACCGTTCCGCTACTCAAAGTTTGCTATCTTAATTTTCGTTTAAAAAAACGTCACTTCGCTACACCAGCTGCAGTTTACTTAATATGCCAAAAGCAAGGGCAGTAATGGGCAACGACGCTAATGTACTTACTGCGATAATGCTTGCGGCGAGACGATAATCTCCACCTAAGTTTCTCACCATCACGTAGCTTGCCGCAGCAGTAGGTGAAATGGCGAGAAGGAGAACAATGCCCAGTTCCATACCTCTAAATCCAAATGCATAGGCCATCGCAACCAACACGGTTGGATAGATTACGCATTTACTGGTTGTGCTGAGTACAATATTGAACCAGTCACTGGAGAAAGAGCGGAATTGCAGTGAGGCACCGGTACAAATAAGTGCAAGTGGCAGAGTGAGTTGTGCAATGTACTCGCCGGTTTTTATTAAAGTAGTGGGTAGCTGCCATTCGAAATAAGAGAAGGGGAGTGCTGCCGCGATAGAGAGAATTAACGGGTTTTTCGCCATGCCGGTAACTTGGCCCAGCAACGAGCGAGACGTGCCTTGATAAAAATTAAGGACAAACACCGACAATACGTTAAACAAAATAGTGATACACCCCATGTAAACTGAGGCCACTGCAAGCCCTTCTTGCCCATAGGTATTGGCACAATAAGCAAGGCCAATAATGCCCATATTGGCTCTGAAACCGCCTTGTACAACCACGCCTCTTGCTTTATACGGATGTACGGTCAGGTGAGAGGTAATCATAAGTGCGGCAAAAACAAGGAGTGTGCCCATTACCCCAACGCTAATAAGCGGTACATTCGCGGCTTTTGAAAAATCTGCGCGCGCTATCGATAAAAATAGCAGAGCTGGAAGCGCTACGTTAAATACCAGTTTAGATCCAGCCTCGATAAATCCTTCGTTTAGCCATTTAATGCGAAAAAACAGCCAGCCCATTAACAGAAGGATCAAAACAGGAATAAGGGTGCTGGTAATAAAACTAAGCATAAAAAGAGAACAAGCCTTTACATGTATTTGCGAATTCAAGCAGGTATGAACTGCTCAAGGAGAATACCATCGGGTAACGACAAAGCAAAAAAAGCAGTTCGACCTACAGTATGCCAAGCTTCTCATCTTATGCATAAGCAAATTGCCGAGAATCTGCGCATACATCTGTCCACTCACAACATCGACAAACAAATACAAGTGACAGGAAGTATTGGCGTGGCGGGAACCGCTCCGGGTGAAGAGGATATCAATATTCTCATTAAAGAATCAGACCAAGCTTTGTACTTAGCAAAAGCGAAGGGGCGAAACAATGTGGTGCTATGGAACGAGCGGGGAGAGAAAGGATCAAATAGTTAGCTGTTTTATAAATACGGCATTCTCACGTATGATTCTGTTTTTGTCTTCTCAGAGTATCCTTTTCATGTACCAAGATTTTCAAGCGGAGTTGGCATGGGCCAGCCTTCACATGCCGCGCACTCGCAAGGCCATCGCATCGCTTCCCGACCTGTCCAACGTTAAACTAGCGTGCAACATGCATTTAGATTTGAAAATGGCGCCTTTGGTGGAAGGACTACTTTCACGAGGGTGCGACATTTTTCTTACCACATGTAACCCCACCACAGTGCAAGATGACGTGGTATCTTACCTTGTTGATAAAGGCGCAACGGCTCATGCATGGCGTGATATGAACGAGGCTGACTGGTCTGAGTCATTTGATAAAGCGCTGGCGTGGCAGCCCACCCATTTGTGTGAAATGGGCGCCGATCTGACTACCCGACTTCACGAAAATGTAAAAGCAAATAAACCATTTCCGAGCATCAAATCGGGCTTAGAAGCAACGGGCTCTGGCATTAACCGCTTAAACGGTATGGCGCCAAACTATCCAATATTTAACTGGGATGATTTGCCTGTAAAAGAAGGGCTTCACAACAGGCACATGGTGGGCTTAAGCGCATGGCAAACCTTCTTCCAAACCACCCACTTAACCCTGCACGAAAAAGTAGTGGTAGTGATTGGCTATGGCCTGGTGGGGCAGGGCGTTGCTGCGTCGGCAAAAGCTTTTGGCGCACAGGTGCAAGTCGCGGAACTTGACCCAGCAAGAGCGCTTCAAGCGAAATACGACGGCTGGCCAGTGGTTGACTTAAATGATGCCGCCAGCCAGGCTGATGTTATCGCCACTGCAACTGGTGCGTATGGCGTGGTGAGCTCTAATCATCTTGACCGCATGAAAGACGGGGCCTTTATTTTAAATGTAGGCCATGTAGCTCAAGAAATTGATGTGCCGTACCTTAAAAACAACGCTACTCACAGTGAGCCAATGCCTTATGTAAATGCTTATAAACTGGGCGATAAAACCCTGTATCTACTCGCCGATGGCTCTATGTTTAACTTAACGGCGGGCTACGGTGACAGCATTAATGCCTTCGACGTAACCTTGGCCGTCATGGCTGCGGGCATCGGCTATATCGTGACTGAAGGTGTAAAAAGCGAAAAAGGCTTGTATTTGTTACCAGAGGCTGCGTGGAAAAGTGTACTCTAAAAGCCCAGCGAATCATAAGCGAGTGTTTACCTTTAAGTACGCTGTACAAAAGCGTCTAGCCACCTCTGCTTATCTCGACATTCCTATTGAATGTTGTACAGTGAGCCCGTTTTAATGAATTCATATTTAAGGCGGGCTGATGAGCTCCTTAATAGACAATCAGTCTTGCGCCAGTGTAGGGACAAAAAATGGGCAAAATAATAGGCACAAAAACACCACAACAGGCTTTAGATAGCCTCGTCAACATGACAGGCGACCTTCGCCCCATAGAACTCTCTGAGTACAAAGCCCGCATTACCAAGGCGCAGCACTATATGCAGGACAATGGCATAGGAGCGGTTTATTTAAACGCTGGAACTAACTTAGCGTATTTTACCGGAATGCAGTGGTACGCCAGTGAGCGCTTAGTCGGTGCGCTTTTGCCTGCAAAAGGCGACGTTGTATATCTGGCTCCTACGTTTGAAATCGACTCTTTAAACGAACGCAAATTGGTGGAAGGCGAGATTATCGGTTGGCAAGAGCACGAGAGCCCATACGCGCTTGTCATAGCTATGCTAGATAAACTGAATACCGCTGGTGGCGATAAACTGGGTGTGGATGAGTCGACCCAGTTTTTTATCGTAGATGGTTTGAATAAAGTGCTTAAAAAGCCATGGCAGGTTATCAATGGTGCAGAGGTGACAGCACACTGTCGCATGCACAAATCTAAAAATGAACTCGCGCTCATCCAACGCGCTATGGACATGACCCTAGCTGTACATAAAGCGACAGCCAGTATGCTTTATGAAGGTATTACCACCACAGAAGTCGAAGCATTCATTAACGATGCGCATAAGAAAGTAGGGGCCAGTGGTAACTATTTTTGCATTGTACTTTTCGGTAAAGCAACCTCATTTCCCCACGGCGTGAAAGACCCTCAAGTATTAAAGAAAAACGACTTAGTATTGATTGATACCGGCTGTAAGGTGCACGGCTATCTTTCTGATATCACGCGTACCTATAGTTTTGGTGAGCCAACCGATAAGCAACGGGCATTATGGGAAAGCGAAAAGCGTGCGCAGCTTGCGGCATTTAACGCTGCAAAAGTCGGAGTTCCCTGTGGCGATGTAGATAAAGCCGCACGGGATAGCTTGGCAAAAGATGGCTTAGGGCCAGACTATAATCTGCCAGGCTTACCTCATCGAACAGGGCATGGCATTGGTATGGATATTCACGAATGGCCGTATTTGGTCAAAGACAATCCTCACCCGCTGGCATCTGGCATGTGTTTTAGTAACGAACCTATGATAGTGGTGCCAAACGAGTTCGGTATTCGATTAGAAGATCACTTTTATATGACCGAAGAAGGCCCGGTGTGGTTTACCGAGCCCAGTAAAGCCATTGATTCCTTTTAACGCGTTTTAAGCTGCTCTTCGCTACGAAGAGCAGCTGTAGTGCGCGACACCACCAGCGCTGAAAAATTCAAGTGGGCGCAGCTGGTAATACTTATTTTCCACCTCTTCTAATTGTTCCTCATAGGGCGCGGTAAGTATCTGCTGAAGTTCGTGAATTTGCGCAAAATCACCTTTCTCTGCGGCCTTGTAAGCAGGAACGATGAGCCATTCCCGCCATGTGAATTTAGGGTTCGCTTTGCGCATGTTTTCTGCGGTAACAGCAATAGCGTCTACTACATTACCTTGTGCTTCAGCGTCCTTTTCAATACGCTCACGCCAGGTTTGTAGCCACGTTTCCCATTCTGTCATGACCTCTGCTTTAGGCGGGTAGTAAAAGCTTTTCGTTAAACTCGCCATATCTTCAGGTATCGACGAGAGCTCTCGGAAAAACAGATTGTAGTCGACGCCTGTGCGCAGCATTAATTGCAACAATTTTATTAGCAAGTCATGGTCATAATTTTCTAAGCCAAGCTTTGTTGCCCACATGCTCTCCATAGCCCGCTCCATAACGCTAGAAAAGCTGTCGTTGATCTCGTTAAGTTGCGAGAGCTGTTCACGGTTGTCTTCGAGTAGGGGCATCAGTGAGCGGCAGAACATGTCAAAGTTCTTTTGCGCGGCAATGGGCTGGTTTAAAAACGAGAAGTGACGACCGCCCCCTGTCCAGGGTTGGTAGTCTGCTTCAAAAAATTCACAAAAACCGAATGGCCCATAGTCCAGCGTAAAACCTCCGGCGGCGCAGTTATCGCTATTAAAATTGCCCTGACAATAACCCACGCGAACCCACTCAGATACAAGGTAAGTTAATCGACCTCTAAAAAGCTCAGCCAGCTTTATCACTTGCTCTTCAAACAGCGTAGTGGTGTCTATTTCACTTGAGTACTCTCGCTTGATAAGGTGCTTAACAATGGCTTTTAGTTCATTTAGCGCTTCGCCGTGTTCATTACAGCGAGCACGTCTTGCAAAAAGCTCAATTTGGCCTACGCGCAAAAAGGAAGGAGCGACGCGGGTGGAGATTGCCGTTATATTTTCTACCATTACTTCAGGCTCATAAGAATGAGAGCCTTCCCGATACCAGGGTCTGTCTACCGTGTCTGATTCAGACATAAATAAACTTAGCGAACGTGAAGTGGGAACGCCAAGGGCGTGCATGTGTTCTTGCACTAAAAACTCGCGCACGCTAGAGCGCAAAACAGCGCGACCATCGGCGCCGCGACAATAAGGCGTGCGACCGGCGCCTTTTAACTGCATCTCCCAACGCTTGCCGTTTAATACTGCTTCTACAATTGATACTGCTCTGCCGTCACCGTAGCCATTACCCGTTCTAAACGGGCACTGCTGCGTGTATTCCGTTCCGTAAATCGAAAGTGCGTATCCTGTCGCCCAGCCGTAGGGCTTCATTGGCGCAGGTACTTCAGACATGTCACCAGAAAACAGCTGGGTGAAATCTTTAGACGTTGCCAAGCTATCGTCTAAGCCTAGCTCGGCAAACAAGGTTTCACTGTGCGCGATATATTTGGGCGACCCTAACGGAGTCGGCGTCACCGGCACATAGTGACCAGAGAACACTTGACGCGGGTTATGATCGTCCCCGTCGCTCGTTGATTGGGGATCGGGCGTGAGCGTATCGAGCAATGAGTAATCTACATGCTGTGCGAATTCATCTAGCGTTTTAATGCGTTCTGTCACTTCCATACCTTTTGTTGCGTCGCCGTGTTTTATTACTCAATTGCCGAATGGGCAATTATCAAGTTGAGTTCCTGAACGGCTGTGCATTGCGTTGCTGTTTTTCTTCATTGTTTGACCAAGAACAAACAATAAGACTCACGTGCATTGTACTCTTATCTATACTTTTATGAAGGCATGAAGCGCCAACCGCAGCTTTTATTCATTGGCGAAATGCTCAGAAATGACCAATGGTCGGCGATGAATAAAGCAAAGAGGCTGGTAGATGGAAAGTGTCGTATTGCTGGGTAGTATAATTGGCGGATTAGGTCTGTTCTTACTTGCCATCGGAATGATGACAGACGGACTTAAGTTGGCGGCTGGCAATGCACTGCGCACTTTGCTCGCTAAATGGAGCAAAACGCCATTTAGAGGCGTGGTGTCAGGTGCGGTAATGACCGCATTAGTCCAATCTTCAAGTGCAGTCACCGTTGCATCATTAGGCTTTGTTAACGCCGGTTTACTGAGCATGCGCCACGCATTGGGTATAGTGTACGGCGCAAATATCGGCACCACCATGACAGGCTGGCTTGTCGCAATGGTAGGTTTTAAGTTAAATATTCAGGCCGTTGCTTTGCCTATGATAGGCATAGGCATGATCCTGAAATTATTAAAACCCAATAGCCGTTTAGCGTCAGTTGGTATCGCCATCGCCGGCTTTGGTCTTTTCTTTGTAGGGATAGACAGTTTAAAAACAGCCTTTGAAGGAATAGTCAGTACCTTTGATCTCAGTCAGTTTAAAGCTGAAGGCGTTGAAGGTTTTCTTATGTACCTAGTGATTGGTTTTGTAATGACCGTGCTAACCCAGTCATCTAGTGCATCTATCGCGCTGACTATTACAGCGGCAACCTCAGGCATCGTGGGTATTTATGCCGCCGGCGCAATGGTGATTGGTGCAAATATAGGCACGACCTCTACCGCTATGTTTGCGTCAATTGGCGCTACCTCTAGCGCGAAACGCGTTGCCGCTGCGCAAGTTGTGTTTAACGTAGTGACCGCCGTTGTGGCTGCGCTTATTTTACCGCTGTTGTTTGGGCTAATCCATTGGATAACGGCGGTTGCAGACATAGACGCTGACCCTGGCATCACGCTAGCCATTTTTCATACCTTATTTAATGTATTGGGCGTTGCACTTATTTTTCCCATGAACGACAAGCTAGCGAGCTTTCTTGAGAGACGTTTTGTATCGTTCGAGGAAGAGGCGTCTAAACCAAAGTATCTAGATAAAAATATAGCGCAGACTCCAGATTTGGCAGTAAACGCGCTCATTCTTGAACTGTTGTCAATTGCGGATCGCTTTCTCAATACCTACCCCAAATTACTTTCTCAGCGAAGTAACGAGACAAATGTTGTCGAAAATGAAATTAACGTTGTAGAAACCCTTTGCCAGCACGTGTCGCAGTTTATCGTAGAAGTTGAGCGAGCCGCACTCAGTGAAGAAACCACTAAAGCATTATCGCTTCTTATGCGGGTTGAGCACTATGTTTATTCGATAGCGCAAAAGTCCTCAGCAATATTAATGTTGAGCAAACGACGAGAGAACCTCAGTAGACCAGAATTAGAAGGGCAATTACTGAATCATTTATCAGTCACAACCGAGTTTATGAAAATGGTGCGCTGGAGACAATTTGATAATAGCGAAGCGTTAAATTTGCAGTTTGGCCTATTAGAAAAAGAGCATCATAAACTCAAATCAGCATTAGTACTTGGGGCGACACAAGGTGACATTGCGGTCGCACAAATGACTGATGCAACAGAGTGTATGGAATACCTTTTACAGATTGCCCAAATGTGGGTCAAAGTGTTCAGCCGAGTTCAACAGGTAGAGGACAGCATAACAACAGCAAATGTAAGTCAAACCGATAGTCAAATATTCCTAACATAATGAAAGGAGCCTGATATGGCAACACTCACTTTTTTAGGTGCGGTGGAGGGGGTGACAGGATCGATGCACCTGCTCAAAACTGCGCATAGTACTTTGCTTTTAGATTGCGGTCTTTACCAGGGCAGGCGGGATGAGGAAGCGAAGAATCACGAGCCTCTGCCTATTGACGTAAATGAAATTGATGCTGTTATTTTGTCGCATGCGCACCTCGATCATTCTGGCCGTTTGCCTATTTTACTCAGAGAAGGGTATCGCGGGCCTATTTATATGACTCGACCCACCGTTGACCTAATAGAAGTGCTATTAAAAGATGCGGCGTCTTTACAAGAGCGCGACGCAGAATGGGAAAACAAGCGGCGGCAGCGCTCGGGGAAACCGCTCATTGAGCCTTTGTATCGCCAAGAAGAAGTGGACGGTGTGATGAAGCAGTGCATACCGACGCGCTACCACACTATGCGTAAAATCACGCAAGACGTGGAAATTAACTTTGCTGATGCAGGTCATATTCTCGGCTCAGCGATAGTCGAAATACTTATTACTGAAGATGGCCAGACTAAAAAACTGGTTTTTTCTGGCGATCTTGGCAATTCGCAGGCGGCGTTACTCCGCGACCCAGACATAGTGACCGATGCTGATATTGTGCTGTTGGAATCGACCTATGGCGACCGCAATCATCGGTCAATGGAAGACACCCTCGATGAATTTGAACAAGTGATTTTGCAGGCCAGTGAGAATGGCGGAAATATCCTCATTCCTTCATTTGCTGTAGGGCGTACCCAAGAGATTATTTTTCGGTTGGGTGAGCTCTATCAACAAGGAAAATTACGTCATCAGAAGGTATTTCTAGATAGCCCAATGGCCATCGCGGTCACTGAAATTTATCACCGTTATCAAGATGTTTATAATGATGAAGATCTCGATGCCATTGAAGAAAGTGCTGAGCGTGCGCATAGCCACAACCAAAGCTTACATTCCTTACTGCCCATTCTGAGCTACACCACATCAACGGAAGAGTCTATTGCGCTTAATAAAGTAGTAAGTGGTGCCATTATTATTGCTGGCAGTGGCATGTGCAACGGAGGTCGTATTCGACATCATTTAAAGCAAAATTTATGGCGTAAGCAGTCACACGTGGTGTTTGTCGGCTTTCAGGCAATGGGTACGCCGGGACGAAAAATTATCGACGGTGCGACACACATGAAAATGGCTGGAGAAAATATTATTGTGCGCGCACAAATCCATACATTAGGAGGGTTTTCAGCGCATGCGAGTCAAGAGCAGCTTATCGGCTGGCTATCGCATTTTACTAAGCCACCGAAAGTTTACCTCGTTCACGGAGAAGATGGCGCTAAACAGGAATTGCAAAGCGCCATAAAGAACAAAGGGGGGAATGCCTCTATTCCGCAACTAAACGACATAGTAAGCTTTTAACCAGCTTGGAAGTAGCGGCTACTGGGCTATTGCTTAGGTCTAAGTGCGAGCTGCCCTTGCTCTACGGTTAGCTGCAAGGGTACGGTTGAAAGCATGCTTACCGCTTTGTTCGCAGGATCTAAGCGATAAACCGGGTTCGATGCTAAATAACCATTGATGAGCTGCATAAATTCGCCACTCACAGGTGCCAAATTACCTTTAAAGCCGCCTGCATCAATGGTGCTGTCGAGTAATGACAGTGAACGCACAAAAATGGCCTTCTTTTCGCTGTCATAGTAAGGCGTGCCTTCCAGCGAAAGGCTTACTTTTGCGGGGTAGTTCAAACCAAACGCACTAACACGCGCAGTAGCAATTGCGCCTAACTGCACCACGTCTCTGCCATCTGGGCCTATAGTTGCTGTCATGTCCTGCACGTCTAAATACAGAGGAATACCTGCAAGTGAAGTTCGCTTTTGCAGCTTACTTACTTGGCTATCAAGTACTTGTTCTAACTCGGCATTAGAAACGGTATAAACCGCCAGTTGAGATAGCGTCGCGCAGCCTGCAAGTAGAGTAGCGAAGGCAACAGAAAGTAGAATTCTCATAAAAGGTCTCTTTTAGCGATAAGTTGTTGAATTACACAGCGTGAGCCTTGAATACTCCTGCTGCAACAACGAAGTGCTTGTATTGTACGGGCTCAGGTAAGGAATAAACAATGAAATCTTAAAACGTCTAAGATAGCGGCTTATTCGGGGAATCCATGAGTAGGAGAGAGGCGCAAAGCGTAACGTTTAAAAAATACTGGGTTGCCAACTCTTAATGACCACTGGTGGAATATGTACAATCGAAAGAGCGTGAACATGCCGTTATTTATATCTCAAGTTAGGCAGTTTGTCGCAATCAACTTGATTAGTTTATAGCAGCTGTATTACCGTGTCGCCCTCGGTTGGGGAGTAGCCTGTTTCCGTTTCAAATGGAAAAGTTTGTATCAACATAATTGGTCACATTACCATGGTACAAACACCTCTTGGTTGGCGAGACCATCGATAAGTCCACGCTTAAAGGTCAGGCGTGTGGATTTGTCGTGGACTCAATTAGCCTGACCGGAGTTCTAAAACTATGAGTATCTTCGCTCTTATCTTGCTAGCCTTTGCTATGTCAACAGATGCGTTTGCCGCCGCGATAGGCAAAGGTGTCAAAATCAACCGCCCTCGTTTAAGTTTCGCCCTTAAAATTGGCCTTTTGTTCGGACTCATAGAGGCAACAACCCCATTTATAGGCTGGTTCATTGGTCGCGCTGCGTCTTCATACGTTGAAGCATGGGATCATTGGATTGCGCTAATCATTCTTTCTGGTTTAGGTGTTCATATGGTACTCGAGAGCCTGAAACCTGCCGAAGAAGAGTCAACGTCTCAAAAACAATCCTTTATTTTATTGTGTATTACTGCGTTAGGCACAAGTATCGACGCAATGGCAGTGGGGGCAAGTCTCGCGCTGATTGAGGTGAATATTGCTATTGCTGCAACGTTAATTGGGATAGCCACTTTTTCGATGGTAACGATTGGCATTATGTTGGGCAGTGTTATGGGAACATTGATAGGTAAACGAGCAGAGACATTTGGTGGCATTGTGCTTGTTTCGGTAGGTGTTTGGATCTTCGCAAGCCACACACTTTAGCCTTTTATAGACGCAACTGCCCTGCCGTAGCGAAGTTGCGTCATTAGTTTCCAGCAGCGGCGTGAAAAGACGCCGCATCCAGTATTTCGTTGTTCCTATTCCCTTTCTATGAACGTTTAAAACGTTCGTTACAAAAACTTTTGCTATAGCGCCTATAACAAAGCAGTATAAGAACTTCTTATTATTAAAAATAAAAAACACGACAAGGCACTATCTATGGTTTCACAGAGACTGGTTTCTCGGAAAATGGTGGCAGCTTTTGCTATTTGCGTAAGCGCACTTTCTAGTTTCTCGCATTCTGCATTCGCACTTGAAGATACAGTTAACCCTGAACTTTTCGATAAAATGGAGTATCGCTTTATTGGGCCCTATCGCGGTGGGCGTTCGGTAGCGGTTACAGGGGTTGAAGGCAATACCAACCTTTATTTTATGGGCACCGCAGGTGGCGGTGTTTGGAAAACCGAAAACGCGGGTTTATCGTGGAAAGCCATATCTGATAAAACTTTCACAGTGGGCAGTATTGGTTCTATCGCCGTTGCCCCCTCAGATCCTAATGTTATTTACGTAGGTACGGGTGAAGGCCCTATTCGAGGCGTAACCACTAGCCACGGTAAAGGTATTTATAAATCTACTGACGGCGGTGAAACATGGAAACTGGTAGGTTTAGATAAACGCGGTCAAATCCCCAAAATTCGCGTACATCCAACCAATCCCGACATAGCCTGGGCGGCGGTACAAGGCAATATTTGGGGGCCTAATGAAGAGCGCGGTATATTCAAAACGGTAGACGGCGGTAAAACATGGCAGCACGTGTTAAAAGTGAATGCCGATACCGGCGCCGCTGACTTAGCAATCGATCCCACTAACCCCAGGATTCTTTATGCCAGCATGTGGCATCACGGCAGAACGCCTTGGTTTATCAAATCAGGCGGCGAGGGCGGTGGCCTTTATAAGTCAACGGATGGCGGTGAAAACTGGGATAAGCTAGAAAAAGGGTTACCTACGCTTATTGGTAAAGTGGGTGTGGATATTTCCGCATCTAACCCGAAGCGCCTGTACGCCATTGTCGAGGCTGAAGAAGGGGGCGTCTATCGCAGTGATGACGCTGGTAAGTCGTGGTCGCTAATGAACGGCGACAATATTCTTAAGGCCCGTGCGTGGTACTACAACCACATCAAAGTTGACCCTAACGACGAAAACACCCTTTATGTTATGAATGTGCAGCTGCACAAATCTATTGATGGCGGCAAAACGTTCGAAACGGTTTCATTACCCCATGGCGATACCCACGATATGTGGATAAATCCTGAAAATAGCTTGAATATGATCAACGCTAATGACGGTGGCGCAACGGTTACCTTTGACGGCGGTGAATCGTGGTCAAGCATTTACAACCAGCCAACGGCACAGTTTTATCGCGTCATTACCGACAACCTAAACCCTTATTATATTTATGGTGGGCAGCAAGATAACTCAACCATGGCAACCCCATCTGAAACTTGGGGAGACGGCATGGGAATAGAAGACCAGTTCGCCGTGGGCGGCGGTGAAAGTGCACACATTGCGTTTAACCCTGACGATCCAACCCTCATTTACGCGACTACCATCAATGGGACACTCACTGAATACAACCGCGATACTGGGCTTACGCGCCCCATTATGCCTTACCCTGAATACGTGTTTGGCAGAAATGCGCGAGATCAAAAGTACCGTACCAACTGGAATGCTCCAGTGATAGTGTCAAAGCACGATCCTGACACCGTGTACTACGGCACTCAAATGATCTTAAAAACTACCGATCGCGGTGTGAATTGGCAGGAAATTAGCCCGGACTTGACTCGAAATGAGCCAGAAAAACAAGGGCTCAATGGCGGTCCAATAACGAATGAGCAAGCTGGTGCTGAATACTACAACACGGTTTTCTACATTGCTGAGTCGGCAGTTAACAAAGGTGAACTTTGGGTGGGAGCCGATGACGGTAAGCTGCATATAACCCGTGATGAAGGCAAAAACTGGAAAGATATTACCCCTCACAAAAAAGAAGCGCAGGTTAATGCCATAGAACTTAGCCCTCACGCACAAGGCAGAGCTTACGTTGCGGTAGCAGGCTATAAATTAAATGACTATACGCCATATATTTATAAAACCGACAACTACGGCAAGCGTTGGAAGCGTATTGACGAAGGGCTGCCAGAAGACGCCTTTGTTCGCGTAGTGCGCGAGGATACAGAGCGCGAGGGCATGCTGTTCGCGGGGACAGAAAGCGGCATGTTTATTAGCTTCGACGACGGTAAACACTGGCAAGAACTAGACTTAAACCTGCCGCCCGTAGCGATTACCGATATGCAGGTAAAAGGTGATGACCTAGTTGTTGCAACGCAAGGGCGAGGTTTTTGGATATTAGATGACATAAGTCCGTTACGTGAAGTGCATAAATCACTTGATGGCGAAGCGCTGTTTCAGTTTAAACCCGTTGATGGTATTCGTTTGTTATCCGGTGGCGGCATGACCGACCAGCCACAAGCGAAAAACCCGCCGCGTGGCGCTACCTTCCGCTATTACCTGAAAGACGCGTTAGAAGAAGAACAAACGCTACGCATTGATATCTTTAATGCAGATAACGAACTGGTTCGCACACTATCATCTGCGCCCAATGCATTTGAGAAGTGTGCGAAGGGTAATGAAGACGTTCGCAGCCCCGTTAAATTTAAACACCCTTCAACAAAGGCGGGTTATAACGAGTTTGTATGGGATCTTCGCCGCGAGCCGTTGAACTGTATTGATAACGTAAAACTGTTTGGCGGTTGGAACGGTGCCCGTGTTATGCCGGGAGACTACAAAGCGAAAATCACAGTAGGTGAACAGTCACAAACCCGTGCGTTTAAAGTGCTTCCAGACCCAAGGGAAGAAGCGGATAAAGCGCAGCTTCAAGTGGTCGAAAAGAGCATTCAGGCAACAGAAACCTTACTGAATGATTTGTTTGCACACCTGCAAAAAGCCCGTGATGTAAGAGCTCAACTCAATGGTGTTTCTGGAGACAACGTGATGCTAGCTAGCGATGTGTCAGCGTCAATTGAACGCATTGTTAGCGCAATCGATGACTGGGAAGCATTAGTTATACAGCCTAAACATCAAACTTTTGAAGACGACATCAACTGGCCGAATATGCTCGACAGACAAGTACGCTTCTTAATGGACAACTTCGACAGAACAGGGGCGCCTGCACAAGCTGGTGCACTAAAAAGGTTGGAAGACTTAGAGGCAAAGTGGCAGCAATATAAAGTGCAGCTAGAAACCTTATTTGGCGAAGAAGTGAAGCCATTGAACGAAAAGCTCTCAAAGCAAGGCGCGTTTGATTTAGAGCGCTTGTAGGCTCCACGTTCATAAATCTTAACTGAAATTTGCAATCAAAAAGGCCAGGAGATATTAACTTCTTGGCCTTTTTTTATAAAAATGTTCGTGTAATAGAGATGAATTACCCTTTTCAACACGCCCTAGAACTGGTACTTAACGCTCACCGTATAGTTAGTCGGTGAGCCAGGCATGGTCCAAAGCTGATGGTATGAGTTCTCAAAGTAATCTCTGTCGAACAGGTTATTCACGTCAAATCTCATAGAAAGCGCATCGCTGATATTCACCGACCCTGCTAAGTTCACAAGGGTATATGACGGCAAAATGAATGTTGGGTCAGTGGTTTGTCCTAAGCGGTCGCCCACGTAGCGCATAGTCACACCAAAAAACGCTTCTTTTTCAAATACGCTAGTGAAATGTTTAAGCGAGATATACCCCGAGTGTTTAGTAATGTTGATTAAGCGTGACCCCTTAGGAATAGGCACGCCCCAATCCAAGTTATTGACTTCGTTCGCGGTTTTAGCGTCAATGTATGCGTAGGCCATATCAAGGCGAATCGTTGAAGTAAGGACTGTCGTTAACTGAAACTCAACGCCCTGGCTTTCCACTTCACCTAGCGTGGCTGAAAAGCCGGTGTTCGGTTCTGCGGTTAACATGTTGGTTTTTTCTGCATCAAATATAGCGATGCTACCTGAGAACATATCAGCTATGTTTTCCCACTTAGCGCCTACCTCGAATGACGTGGTTTGTTCGGGGTCAAACGCGTTGCGATCAGAGTCGAGCCCTGGGTTGGGTCTGAAACCTTCTGCATAGCTCGTATATAGGCTCAAGGTATCATTGATCTCATAGGCAACACCAAAGCGGGGTGTCAATTCTGTTTGCGCTTGTTCTTGTCCTGTGTTGCATAACTTATTAAAAATGTCTTGCTCGAACTTGTCCACGCGAAAGCCGACGAGAAGTTTGGTCGAATCATTCACTTCGATAACGTCTTGAGCGTAAAAGCCCAACCCTTTTTGCTTTTCAGCGGTGAGTGTAGTGGGCGTTACGTCAGGTCTGAAAATAGTATAGTCTGGATTTTTGGGGTCAATGCTATACGTGGTATCACCCGCTCCCCACGCAGTGCGCCAACGGCCGTAGTCTGTATTGATGTGGTAGTTATAATAGTCCAAACCAAACAGGACGTTGAAATACTGGTCCAAACTCACCAATACAGCGTTTTCCTCTGCTTACTAATGCTATACACTTCGCGCTTTTATTATTCTTACGTGCTGATAACTACAGCAAGTACGTTCCGCCTTATGTGCATTCAACCTTATTTAGCGTGAGGTTAAGCAATAAGGAGTTACTTGCACTCCACAAATATTGAACTAGGACACTGAATGCGTCACACAACCCTCTTTTTATTCGCTTGTACGTTACCTTTTACATCCATGGCCGCCGAAAATGTTGACACCTCCGTCGCTAACGGTAGCGTGAACAGCAACGAACAAGGTGTAGAAAGAATTACGATAGAAGGTGCAGCGACCGCGAATAACAAGCCGGTAGGTACGTTTAATTCACCGATATCAAATTTGGAGTACGACCCGCGTGTTGATTTACAATCAAGGAACATGGCAGAGGCTCAGGCCGATGTCACCATTCGCGGCGGTATATTTGAAAACACAGGGTTTCGGGTGGGAAGCGCAACGCTTATCGACCCGCAAACAGGGCATTATTTTGCTGAAATTCCTATTGCGCCAGAAATGTTGACGAAACCAAGTATTTTCACGGGCGTTAATAACGCGCTTTACGGCGTAAATAGCTCTGTAGGTACAGTGTCTTTCGGCTGGCGGCCGCTTCAAACTTCAGGCAGCGTGTCTTTGGGGGTGGGTAATAACAATTTCAATTTGCAGCGTGTACACGGTGCAGTAAAGCACAAGCTTGATGATTATTCTGGTTGGTCTGTAGGGATGGAAGGGGAGTATTCACGCTCTGAAAGTGACGGCACTATTGCTAATGGCGATCACAATTTCGAGCGCGCGTCGGGGCGCGTTCAATTGGCGAGCGAGGTCGCACAAACGGATCTTTTCTATGGCTACCAGCAAAAGTTCTTTGGCTGGCCTAATTTGTACACGCCTTTTAACGTTAATGAAACGGAAGACATTGAGACCCGTTTGGTCATGCTAAATCACAAACAGCGCTACGGCGAGAAGAGCTTGGGAAATACCTTTGAGGTATCAGCTTACTACAGAAAGAATAACGACCATTACGTATTCTCTCGTGAGAACCCTGAAGCGTTTCAGGCATTTCATGAAACCGAAGTGAAGTCACTCGCACTCTCTGGTATCCACAGCATACTGCCAGACTTTGGTATCAATTACTCTGCACAGTTTACTGCAGATGACATTACATCAACCACGCTTGAAAATAATTTCACCTCTCGAGACTATTACAAAATAAGCGTAGTACCTGAGTATCGAACTCAGTTGAACAACAATGAATCGCTCACCGTTCGTTTGGGTGGTACGTTTGACGATACGAATCGAGACGACGACCGTCTGTCTTTTGTGGGCGATATCAGTTGGCTTACCCAAAGTGGCAACAATGCCTCGCGCACATTCTATCTTTCGTTTGCAGAGGCGACGCAAGTAGCGGGTTACACTGCTATAGGCGGCAGCACCACAAGCGGACTATTTAGAAGTAACAATCAGTTACAGCGAGAAGTAAGTAAGAACCTAGAGTTCGGGGCGTCATTCGATCAATCATCTTTCAAGATCGACACCGCTGTTTTCTATCGTTGGGACAACGAATTAACAGACTGGACGTATAGCTTCGACGCGACTTCGGCGCGCAGTGCAAACCCGGTTGACATAGAAACCCTAGGTGCAGAGATTATTGCTGTTAAACGGTTTGATAGCGCAGATGTGGTGGCCAGCTACACCTATTTAGATAAGTCTGAAGACTATGGCATTGATGGTGTGGACGCGAGCTTTTACGCGCTGAACTATCCGCCGCATCGCGCAACCCTCGGCCTAGTCTGGTTTGCTACTGATACGCTTGAAGTTCGCGTGGACAACGAGTGGCGCAAACAAGAAACCAATGCACTTAGAAGCGGCAGTGACTCGGCACTCTTCTCCCATGTCACTCTCACATATTCACCGGCCCAGATTGAAGGGTTAAACCTAGTATTGGCGGTGGATAATTTGTGGGATGAGCGTTTTGAAGAAATTCCCGGCACGCCCGGCCGTGGCGACCAGTATTCTGCCACCGTTACTTATTTTTGGTAAGAGAAGCGCAATGAAAGAGAGCCCCCCGTATACCTTAGAGGACTTTGCTGGACGATGGACGCTAACGCGCAAAATCATCCAGCAAAACGGCGACGTATTCACCTTTTCAGGCGAGGCTGAATTTAGCTGGCTAAAAGGCAAAGAACACAAAAGCGAGGGCCACAAAAATAGGGGGAGCTTCCAAGAAGAGAGTAGCGCCCTTGCGTATTTTGAAAAAGGTGAAGTCATTGCGCCTAACGGCAGCGTTATGCCGGCTGAACGTCGGTATTTCTGGCAGCAGCCTCAAACAGGCTTCTTCGAGGTGCTATTTGACGATAAGCGTTACTTTCATACATTCAGTGCGATCAATCCAAGCGCTGAGCACTTATGCGGCGATGATAATTACGTCGTGCGCTATGACTTCACAGCTTGGCCCGTGTGGCGCTCGACATGGCAGGTGATTGGGCCGCGCAAAGACTATACTATGGTGAGCGAATATAGCCCTGTATAGTGTTGGCTTTGTTAAGGCTTATGTTGCCCCTGTTTTTGCGCGTATTGATGAGACATCCAGAGAGCAATAGCGATGATGGCGCCGCCAAGAAACAGGCGAGAAAAGTCAGTGTCTTTTTGCCAAAGTAGTAGGTTAACCACAAGCCCCGCCGGAATAAGCGCATTGTTCATGATGGCTAACGCACCGCCAGAAACCTTTAGCGCGCCTTGGTTCCAAAAATAATAACCAAGCCCCGACGCCACAATACCCAACCACAATAGAACCCCCCATTGCTCGGTATTCTGTGGCAGCTGACTTGTGTTGCCGAATAGAAAAAACGCAGGTAAGGCTATGGCTAGCGCACCTAAATAAAACCATGCGAACACGTTGTGATAGGGCACTTGGGTTTCAAAGGTAGAGGTCAGTTTTTTATAACCCACTTGTCCTAATGCAAAGCAAAGGTTAGCGCCTTGAACAACGGCAAAACCAAACCAGAAGTTATCAGTAACGCCACTAAAGCGAATTATCGCTGCACCTGCGGTGGCGATCAGTGCGCATAACAAATAAAAAGGGGTAAATCGTCGAAATAGAGCGTCGTTTAAAATAGCGACGTAAAGCGGCGTGAAAATGGTGAAAAGCAGCACTTCAGGAACAGATAGATACAAGAAAGAATGATAGAAAAAGATATACATCAGCCCTAATTGTACAGCGCCTAAACTCGCCAAAATCGCTTTTTGCTTGGCGCTTAGAAGAGATATTTTAAGAAACGGAAGAAACACCGCTGCAGCCAGAATAATGCGGGTTAGCACAGCAAAGTAGCTATCTACCGCGCCCGCCAAAAATTCGCCGATAAGTGAAAAGGAAAATGCCCATAGGACAGTAACTGCAACAAGGTAAAGCACGCGACTCTCTTCTTCAATTTTCTACCAAATAGTACGCGCGCTAAAGTATTTCAAAGCACCGCTTTAATCAACCTTTGGTTGAAGATGCTCGCAAATACCCCTAGGGCGTGTTGAACTGCTGCAAAAGTGCACAGCAAAGATCAACACGCCCTAGTGAACCACGCTGGAGACCACGGGTGCCGGTGTGGGTTTGGCTTTTTTATCAGCTTTATTACTGTCCTTAAATTCGCCTGCTTCCTCAACCAGGGCTGTCATGGCGTCAATAATATCTAAGAAACTCGATAGCTGTTCCGGCGTCAGGCCGTTAGATAAATGTTCGATTTTATTGATGAGTTGTTTAGTAGGAAGGCGCATAGTGTCAAAATCTCGTTATTAATACCGTAATATTAATCTGTAAATCAATTATCTTGCCAAGTTTTGACTCGGTTTCATTTTTTGATATAAGAGATGAGAAAACAGGCTTAATTACAGATGTCTACGTAAGGTTATTAGACGTTAACTAACGGAAATATCTCCTTCAACCAGCGCTCTTTTAGCCATTAAGGCATCGGTTAAAAACTGCATCAGCAATTTTACCTTGGGTTGGTCATACAAATCCGGGTGAGTGAGAAGCCAAATATCGTATTTTAAAACGGGCGTGCTTCCCGGCAATCGAACCAGGTCGGAATGCGTGTCGCCCATGAAGCATGCAGCTCTTCCCATACCAACGCCATTTAAAATAGCGTGATATCTGGAAATGATGTCGTCTATTGCAATGCCAATAGGCACCTCTGGATAAGGGGATTCCGCTAACCACTGTGGCCAAACTTCATTTTCTAACGGTGCAATCCAGCGCCAGTCTTTCCGGGGCGTATTTTCACAGTAATCTTTGTGTGCATAGAAGCACAAGCCCAGTTTGTAAAGTCGCCTTCCAATTAAGTGGTCGGGTAACTTAGGTGCACCACGTATTACGACATCCGCTTCGCCCTTATCTAAATCGGCAAATGTTGTTGAGCTTTTTACTTTCAATTGAATAGACGGGTATAGCCGAGTGAACTCACCCAGTTCTGAAGCTAGAAGGAACTGCGACATGGGCTCGCCCAGTGAGAGCGTTATCGGGCCTGCGAGCTTTTCATTGCTTGCGCAGTAACGTCTTTCAGAATCGCGAATAACATTTTCAACCTGCATGGCGGTAGCGACAAGCTGCTCGCCAAAAGGAGTAGCACGATACCCGCCAGGAATGCGCTCGAAGATACTGGCGCTATATTGCTTTTCCAATAATGCCAGGCGTCTAGCCACCGTAGTGTGAGTCGTTCCTAAGGCAACTGCGGTCGCTCTAAGGGTTATTGACCTATGAAGGCCAAGAATTAGTGCGTAATCATTCCAATCTTTCATGGAACAATAATGCACCATTGTGAATAAAAAACAAACCGTGTTTTGAGTTGTTTCACTTGCTAATGTATTCGCTGAGTTGCAAAGTTTACTATCAAAGAGAGCGTTGATATGTTATTTAATTTTATAAAAATCACTGGTTTAGTTTTATTGTCGTTTTGCTTTTGGTTTGCTTCGCCGGTGCTTGCTAAAGAAAAAGAGGCCGTGTTTTCGGTGCATTTTAATCCGGGGTCCGTGATGCAGCTTATTGCCCCTGTGACCGAAGCGGAAAAGCGTCCGCTGCGTGATAAGTATTTTGAATTAGGGGCTCAAACAGCACGTGAATACGGATATACCCAAAACGGGGTACTTGTTGTTGAGAAAACGCTGATAGGCGCGTTTAGTCCTAATGTTTTTGTGGTAAGCCAGTGGTCTTCACTTAATGCGCAAAAATCATTTCAATCATTGCCACTTTTTAGCGAAATAAAGGCTTTAAGAAGGGAGGCATGGGAGGCACTAAAGCTTTATGACTATCAGGTAAGCAAGCCTACAACACTGACATTTTCAACAAACAAAGCATATTCAGTTTCATTGGCTTGGGTTAACCCTAAAGCGCCTAACGACTACTATGATTTTATAGACAGCTTGGCGAAAAAAGCGGAAGGGGTGGGAGGTAAAGTAATATCCGTAACTCATGATATATCTCTAAGCGATCATAACCCCTATGCCGTAGCGCCGCAGCAGATTGTGATTTTAGAGTGGAATAGCGCGAGTGATATCGAGGCGGTTCTTAGCTCGCCCGAATATGCGGCACAGCGAGAAAAACTTAAAACGGGTACGGTGGAATTTGAGCTTCATGCTGTGCGCCCAAGGATATAGTGATAATCACGTAAGCCCTTATCGAAAAATGTGGTGTATAAACACAATGCGTAAGCCGCTATTTTGATTCAATAAGCCGAATCCAATGATTAAAAACTCCCAAATTTTCGAGAATAATTTTAACGCACATGAGAATGGGGACAGCGAGTAAAACACCGACTACGCCCCATAGCCAGCCTGTTATCGCTATCCAAATTATAATGATGAGTGGGTTGAGTTGCATACTTCGACCCAAAACAGCCGGCGTAATCAATTGAGACTCAATTATATTCAGTGCCAAAAAGATACCCGCTGGTATAAATGCATTACTTGCAAGTCCAAACTGAACAAGGCCGACAACGAGTAACACAAAGCAACTTGCAATACCGCCCAAGTAAGGCACAAAGTTCATTAAAGCAACGAGTGCTCCCCACAGAAGTGCGTCTTCAATTTTTAGGTAGTGAAATGCGCAAGCTGTCGCCAGCCCTAGGCAGGTGTTTATGATGCTAATTGTCACAATATACGAAGAAAGCTCTCGCTGAATTTGGTCTACTAAGACCAGTGCTCGCCTCTTATCGGTAACGACGGGGAAGTCTCTTATGAAAACGTGAAAAAGGTTAGGACCGAAGACTAACAAAAAAAAGATCAACACGATGCACCCTAAAATTTGTGCTAACAAAAAGGGGGCGCTGCTGAAGACGTTTAAGCCCATATCAATGCTACTTTGCTTGATTTTGTCTTTCACAGAATTTGCTGTATCTGGCTTTGAAACGGGCGTTTCAGGTTCGCTGTCATCGCCAAACCAGTCAAAAATAGAAGACTCTTTTTTTACGGGCTCCGTTACAGGGGGGGAAGTATACGCATCAATACTATTGCTTATTTCTTCAATCTCGTCGGTAATTTCTGCGGCTATTTTAGGGAGAGAGTGCATCCAGCGCTCGGCAGGCTCTGCAAGCTCAAGGGTAAGTAAAGTGAAAGGGGCGACCAAGAGGGCAATCAATGCTCCTGCCGAAATTGTCCGTGGCACAAACACTTTTCTCGCAACAGCGACAAGAGGGCTTAACAGTAAAGCGATAAACGCGGAAAAAAATAGCGGTATGAGTAACGATTTCGCGAGATACAGAGTGTATATAACAGCGAAGATGACCAGTGTGTTCAACAGTTTAGTCTGTTTGGCTATTTTGGGGTAAGCACCAATTAAGTTCTTTCTTTGTTTGTCTTGATTTGAGCCAGCGTTATCCATGTCTTAGCCTTTGATGAGTTGTAATCTTCGCGCAGAAGTTGCTACATTTAGCATGTGAATATTACGAAAATTTCATAATTAAAGTTCAATGAGTACCCTGGTGTCACCCATTTCTTCATTACGTTTTGTGGGGTGAACTGTGTGCTTACCGTGTTTTTATTTTGAGCTTGAATACCAGTAAACAGGAAAAGCGTTACCCACGTTTATGCGCCGCAGATTGATGTGTGTTTCTTGGTTGAATTTACCTTGTTGACGCACTAATAAGAGCCATAGCGCCCATGTATTTACGAGACATTGAAACAAACCATAGTAAAACGTTAGCCATATCGCGCTTTCTACTTTAGTATTAATTTTTCAGTATTGTTTGAGGGTACTATGCCTGAGCTACCGTGTGAGGCTGCGTCATCTTTTGCTAACGATATCCCCTTTCAAGCTCTCATAGAAAATATCACTGATGCAGTAATCCTGGCCGATATCCAAGGACGCATCATTTACGCGAACAATAAAGCGCAAACAATTTGTGGGCGTCAAGAGCCTAATTGCCTTGAGGGCTCCGTGTTTAGTTTGTTTCCTCAAGTGCATGTGCCCCAGATAACTCAGCAATTTGAACACGCTTTAAAGCAAGAGCTGGGAGAGCCAATAGAAATACGTTTTGGTGTAGATCGTTCTTGGTTCAAACTGACGATTTTTCCCGTATCAGCCGATGTTGTCGGGTTTTCTTTTCACGATTTTTCGATGAAGCGCAGGTTGCAGATTATTTCCCAATCTCAGCGTGATGCCATGCGGCAGGCGCTATCTGGTGCCAAATTAGAGGATATATTGACCGTGTTGGTCAACGCTGTGGAAAAGGTCACTGATTTTCAGGCCGTCAGCGGTATCTCTTTAGTAACAGAAAATGGGCTATCACTCACTTGTGCTGCGGCGCCTTCTATGCCGAGTGAAACCTGGCAGTATTTTGAGAAAATTACAATTGATGAGCTGACGCCTCTAGGAAAGTACTGCCAAACCCGTGAGGTGGTTAGCATTCACATTAATGAACAATCTGATTTTAATGACTTTAATCTTTCCTCTCGGGCATTAGGGCTTCAATCATTTTGGTGCCGTCCTATTTTATCTGCCGAAAGTCGCACTGTACTGGGCACGTTTTATTTATTTCATCGCGAGCGTTTCACCCCGTTACCTGACGATATTGACGTTGTTAACGCGCTGTCAAAAACGGCGGCGATCATTATCGAACGCAACAACGAAAATCTTGCTCGACGCGCTGCAGAGACAGCATTGTTGGAAAACATTGAGTCTTTCAACAAGCAGCGAAGGCTTTATGAAACCGCCCTGTCTAATACGCCAGATTTACTCTATATCTTCGACCTTGAAGGTCACTTTACCTATGCGAACGACGCACTGCTACAGATGTGGGGGCTAACTTGGGATGAAGCTATAGGGAAAACCTGTTTAGAGTTAGGTTACGAACCTTGGCATGCCGACTTGCATATGCGAGAGATTAGACAGGTCATCGAAACAAAGCAACCAATTCGTAGCGATGTTCCCTTTACCGGTACCCACGGCCGCCGTATATATGACTATATTTTTGTGCCTGTCATTGGTGAAGACGGAAATGTTGAAGCCATTGCAGGCTCCACAAGAGACGTGACCGAGCGTAAACAAGCCGAAGAGATGGCAAAGCGTGCTGAGTCGCGCAGACGTCTGGCGCTGGAGGCTTCACATAGCTTTGGTGTTTGGGACTGGGATATCAAGCAAAACATTTTTACAGCAGATGAACGATTGGGTGAGTTATTTAATTTAAGCAGCGAACAAGCAGAGCAAGGTGTCCCTATTGAGGTACCCACTCAGTACATTCATCCAGATGATTTAGAAGCAAATAATGCCGCTATTCAGGAAAGCATTGATAATGGTACCCCCTATAATCAGGAGTACCGCATCTTACAAAAAGACGGGACTATTCGTTGGGCTTCATTTAGAGGCCGCGTTATTTACGACAGCGAGGGCGAGCCTGAGCGTTTTCCGGGCGTAGGCGTTGATACGACCAGAGAGCGCAATGCGATAGAGGCACTTCAAGAAGCCGACCGAAGAAAAGACGAATTTCTCGCTACACTAGCCCACGAGCTGCGAAACCCGTTGGCGCCTATTCGCAATGCGTTAGAGATTTTACAGTCTAATGATTATAGCCAGAGTCAAAAATCTGAAGCTTTCGGGCGAGTTGACCGTCAAGTGAATCAGATGATTAGGTTAGTCGATGATCTTATGGACGTGTCACGTATTACTCGAGGGAAAATTAGAATTGACCGTGAGCCAGTGAATCTATGTGAAATTTTGGGCACGGCTATAGAGACTATTCAACCTCTTATTGATGAGAAGCGACATACGTTGATTGTGGAGGAAATGGCAACGCCGCTTTGGGTTAACGGCGATCTCATTCGATTGTCACAAATTTTTTCGAATATAATTAACAACGCCGCGAAATATACGCCCTCTGGCGGAAAAATTGAGGTTCACGTAAGCAGTAATGACGGCATGGTAAACGTTTCTGTTACAGACAACGGTGAGGGCATACCGCCCGATAAACTCACATCAGTTTTCGATATGTTCACGCAGGTGGATGGTGCTCTTGAGCGCTCTCAAGGTGGACTAGGCATTGGGCTTACCTTGGTAAAAAGGCTTACGGAACTTCACGATGGAAACGTGAGCGTTTATAGCGATGGTTTAGGCAAAGGCACTAAATTTGAAGTCGTACTGCCAATTTTAAATCAGGTTTCTATATCAATCAGCAAGCGCAAAAAGGTTGAGCACCTGACAAAGGCGCCTTCAGAAAAACTCAGTGTTTTAATTGCAGATGACAATCAAGATTCAGCGATTACCATGGGATGGATTTTGGAGGCAAAGGGATGTCAGGTGCAAGTGGTAGAAGATGGGCCTTCCGCATTAAAGGCAGTAGAATCTTTTACACCAGATCTGGTGATGTTGGATATCGGTATGCCAGGAATGAATGGCTACGACTTATGCATTGCACTTCGCAAAAATGCCGCCTTGAAACACGCTATATTTGTAGCGCAAACAGGGTGGGGGCAGCCATCGCACATGCAGCGCTCTAAAGAAGCCGGGTTTGATCATCACTTGGTTAAGCCTTTAGATTTAAGCGATCTAGAACCCATTGTCGCCCAAGTTTGGCAAGAAAAAATAAGGCGAAACCAATAACTCCCTTCAGGTTCGTTGTAGAAGCGTTTTACTCCTTGTTACAGCTCTTTGACATAGAATGACAATGCCTGTAGGCCTGTTTCGCGATTAAAACGCTTCTATATAGAACAAAAATGATACTGCAAAGGTCAACTGCCCCTAGGGAAGGTATGAATTTTTTTATGTAACTCACTTCATATCAAGGGCGTCGATTAGCGAATTAAGCTTTTTAGTGTCGGTTAATTCGCTAAATAAAGAGGTTATTTCCTCTCCTTTGATTAACCCCATTATGGCGCCCAACACAAAACCGCGATGTACGTTGTCACCGCCCACATTGGTGTTTGCCATCAGTGCTTTTTTCGGGTTATCAGCATAGCGATATGCGAAATATAAAACGGCGGGCCAGGCGTCTGAGATATAACATGCTGGCGAGTACATACGCCCGACTATTTCAATATCGCTTTTGTTCTTTGCCGTAAGAGAGGCCAGATTCATACTTGCCGATTTACGGGCAATGTCCTCTACAATGTCCTGTGCTGATTCATTTTCTCTGTGCACTAGCTTATAAATCAACTCAATATAGAAGTCGCATACTGACGCCAATGATGCATCGGGGTGAGTTAAAAACAGATGACGACGACAACATTGCTTTATATCTTCAAGCGCTATGTTTCGCACAGCCTGCACGACAGCAAGGGGCGTGACTGACACAAAAGCCCCTATTGAAGCTGTATCATGTGTCACAGCTCCACACTTATCCGCAGGAATGCCTTGTTCCAGATTTGCAAAAAAGCCTCTGTGATAAGACTCGGCATAAGTGTCGGGATGGGAGGGGACGTCAGCGCGCATAAAATTAATGTATTGAGATAAAAACTCATGAGCGTCATACCCTTTGAGTGCGCACGCTAAAACAATGCGGGCGCAGTGCGCGTTCAGTGTGTTTTCTCCGGCTTTCATACCCTGATGGTAGTGAATATTATCTTTGCCCCAGTATTGCCTTTTACCTTTAAGAATAACTTCACCCACTATCTCTTTTTGACGAGATGATGCCTTACTTGCTCGACCGCCTTGCTGTGTGGAATGTAGCGACATGATGGAGGAAGGGTGAAATGCAGGTGCATCCTCAAATTGTTCTATTCCTAATGGAAACGCTTTGAAAATATCAGCAGGGTTGTAATACCAGTGCACTGGCATAGCAAGTGCGTCGCCGATGAACGCATTTTTAAGCGCGGCTTTTGCGCGCTCCAATTTCAAAGAGGACATATTTCTCTCGCTTATATGATAACTAGCGGTAACGGATACTAAATGAATGAACACTAACGTTTACGCACGAGAGAGATAAAGTGATCGATACGTGTGCCACACCAGCGCATAAGTGAAGATGAATTTTTCGATAGATAGCGGTGAAAGGCTTGCTCTTTGCTTTGAACGCTCTCTATGGGTGGACTAAGAATGCCTTTTTAACGGCGCAGCACTGAGCGTTAATGATCGTCGAAAAGGGACTTGTTGCGGATATATTTTCGCATATAGTGATAAGTGATAGGACGTAAGAGCCAGCTTTTTAGAGACATTAAGAATCGTCTATAAGTAGGGGTGTTCTCATAAATTTTATCATCATGTAACCAAAGCATTTTACCCACGTGCCAGAAGTAAAAAGGAAAGGGCGGCATAAATGTGATTACGTCTAGGTCGCAACAAATGCGGTATGTCCTGTGATGCAACATGTAATGTTTGTACCACGAGCGCGTGCCAACGGCTGGCTGCCCAAAGGTAACCACCCTTTTTACTGACTTCGGGAACCGCCTTTCGAAATAATCGGCCATGAGCACGGCGACCGCACCACCGGATGAATGACCAATAAACGAAAACCTTTTGCCTTGGGCGCGAAGGGGCTCTAGCACTTTGACGAGTAATTCTCTTAACGGTAAAGCGTCATCTGACGTTTTCGTGCTTGAATACATGGGCTGCGCTAGTAATCTGGCGAACCCCCAATGAACAAGGAAGCTTCTATTCAATTGGCGCAACTTGTAGGGTATAAAAAATAAATTAGCAAACCAATCTTTAAAGCCCAGCGAACCACGAAAAACGATGATGACTTCTTTTTTGTTCTGAACCCATAATATTCTTACGCTCATTCTGCCGTACTTATCGACGAGATGACGTTCATGGAAGGGGTCTAGTATTTTTTGGTATTGTGCGTCAGCATCCGGGTAGGCAAGTTGGCAAAGAATGGCATATCGTTCGTATTGATAGCGTTTCAATTTTTTCATGAAAACTCGTATCGAAGCAATTTGCGTGTATGAGGTTGAGTCTTAGCAGACCCTTTCAACGAAACCTTTACGTTACAGGGCGTTTATTTCAGTGATATGACGAGAAAGCATTATTTTGCAGCGAGGCTCCGAAGGCTTTGAAAAGAGCATGCAGAGCCAATACAGTGATGTGTAAAATGGCTGCCTCAATCAGTTATTTCGGCAGCGACAACCGATATTTCTACAAGCAGCGCCTCACGGGCCATATCGGCAGTAACGCAAGCTCGGGCTGGCGCGTACCCCTCTGGTACCCAGTTATCCCATACCTCATTCATCTTCGCAAAATCATCCATGGTTTTAAGATAAATGGTCGCAGAAAGCATGTGCTTTCTGTCGCTGCCCGCTTGAACAAGTAAGCTATCTACTTTATCAAGCATGGTTTGAGTTTGATGAGTAATATCTTGCGTGGCGTCTGCGCATACTTGCCCGCATAAGTAGATAACGCCATTGTGCTTCACAATGCGACTCATGCGCTGCTTGGTTTCCATTCGTTCGATGTTCATTAATTAGTGCCTTTGAAGGTATGGGAAGGATTAACGTTGAGCGACTTTAATCGGTTTGTAGGGGGACTTCAATTGTTACTGATCAGCAAATAATGTCACCCCATAGACCCTCAAAAAAGTTCCTTACGTCAAATAGCCTAAAAACGATAACCCAGCATAAAAGAAGCGGTGGATTCATATTCATTAGCAACTTTCTGAATATTCACTTCAAAATCTAACGCGATGTTTTGAAAACCATATTGGTGCAAGCTAAACGAGGCTTCATCGATTGGTTCGTCACTACCGTACTGGTTGTAAGCCCGACTTAAGCTAATAGCTAACTTATTATCAAGTTTCGTATAGGCATATAATCCAATAACGGGTTTGGCGTATATGAAAGTTTCATCCTTGTTTGCGCCTGCACCAATAATGATGTCGCTATACACTCCTAAACCTTGCATAACTTCACGGGTGAAGCCTAAACCAAATTCCGATTGAACCATGAGTTTGCGTTTTCGCTCGCCAGTTAGCACGCGATTTATCCCAATATTAAATGAGGATGACCAGTTGCTGACATTTTGTGTAACAGGTACTCGCGACACCATTTGGTACAGCATGGCTTTATCCACATAGATATCACCCAAGTCGTTTTGCTCTAGACCCACTCTGAACTCAACGTCGGCCAAGATAAGCTCGGTTTCACCAATCATGCTTCTGTTATCGTCGGCGAGCCTTCTTGCAACAGGAAAGGCTCGAATTGACATGAAAGAACGACTGTCTTGATGAATGAAACCTGTGCCAACATAGCCTTCTTGCTGGCGAGTGGAAGGAACGGGTAGCGCAGATACGTCTAGAGAAAGATTTTTATACTTAGCGTTATATGCTGCAATTTCAGCGAAGTTCTCTTGATATTTCTGTTCTGAAAGTGATTGTGTTGAGCGGAGGTACTGGTTAAGTGCCTGGGCATATTTAGTTTCTACAAATGAAAGTGATAATGAATGTAGCTGAGCAAGAGCCAAATGGGAAGATATAGTAGACGCGCGTAAGCTTCCTATACTTTCTTCTAAAGTGGTTATCTCCCATTTATTAGAAGGGACGAATTGAGTCGATGCAACAAGAGAATTTGCTTGAGCAAACTTAACAACGTCAAGCGGCGTCAACCAACTCGCAACCCGATTTAATTGCGCAGGTCGAGCAATATTCACCAATAACTGTGTAACGGTGGCGCAATTAAATATATGAAAAAAATAGGCGGGGCTCTGTTGTCCCAATTCCCATATGTAGTCTTGTACAAAGCGGCGCTGTTGCTCGTCGAAATCTAGCGTGTATCGCCAAATGTTTCTTTGCTCTTCATACAGATAGAACTGCTCAAATTCTTGGTAAGGCGCAACCTTAAATACGCCTTCTTTTCCTGTAATCAATGTTTCGTACATGATGTGAGGAACGTTTAAAGAGTCCAGTTCTGTAAAGAAAGTAATGCCGTGTTTAACGGGAATGCCTTTATCGTTAGTTCCATCTAGACGAAGCATAATATGCCCCATCATAGAGCTCGCTGATGTGACATTTTCTGAGGCGTAAATTAGCTTGATACTTTCGGCAGGAACACTGTTTATAAACTTGCGATATTCTGCACAAAGTTGATCAGGTGATATGGATTCAAATTCGGGTATATAGCGTTTGAGCAGCCGTAAACGCGCAGGGTAGTTGCAAATATTCTGGGTATTGTGCTGAAAAAGGGCAAGGGTATTTTGGGCTTCCTCTAAAGGGCTAACGAACGATTTTGAAATATAAATAGAACTGTCGTTGGTTATTGGTTTCCCATCTTTAAGTTGTAACAACAAGTGCCATAAGGGATCGCTAGCTATTTGCTGTAACGTTTCTCTATCGACTTTTGTGTCGCTAGGTTGGGTAACTTCACCGGTCGTTGAATTAGCCGCAAAAATCAAAAAAAAGGAAGCAAGAATGCTTCCTTTTAAAAATCGAATAAACATAGCTTATTTACAAGGTACGCTTACTGAATCTTGGTATTTCCACATTTTGTCTGAGCCGTAATCGGTAGACGAACCGAATACACCGCCACTTATGATGTTGATGAAAAATGCAGATTCAACTTCTTTGTTTAGGCTAACATCAGTACATTTTGCATCGTCAGCTACTAGTACTTTGTCTTTGTTCTCTTTCTTAACTGTAACAACGCCAGGTACGGTCTGAGACATGCCATCAACAGTAACTGTAGTTGTCTCACCGCTAGATGTTGTAACGTTTATCTTGTGTGTGTCTTCGGTAAGAATGGTGGCACAACCTGAGGTAAGAATAAGGCTTGCTGCAGCTAGTCCAATTATTTTTTTCATTATATTTCCCTTTCTGATTTTGAATGTCGAATTTCGACGAGCGTTAATATAATGTCTGCGCTTTAAAAATCAAATAAAGATTGTTGTGATGACTCGAAAATATGGGGAACTCGTACAGAGAAGAGTCGGTTTCAGTATCTGCTTTTTACAGGAGAGCTGGTGCCAGTGGGCGGACATAAGATTGATCGCCAATGCTTGCTGCTTCAGGCCAAGGCCACAACAACTTTCGCAAGCTATACGGTTTTGTAACCGGCCACATTATTGATAAGGAAAACCCCATTAATGGGTTGAAGAGTAAACCTGAAACGCTGCGTCGTTTTTGTTTAATTTCTTAACTCGGTACATGACTTTGTCGACCAATGCCAGTGCTGTTTGCGTACTTGGTGGCGCAGATTCAAAAGTAACTACGCCTATACTAAAGGTAACCATGATGTCTTCGTTACAGAATGCGATGTCTAAATTCTTCTGGAGCTTCTCAAATACAATTTTAGCATCTGGTTGTTTTGTTTCTGGCAATAAACACACGAATTCATCACCGCCAATACGGCCAATGTAATCACTTTCTCTAAATGATGTAGTTATGATTTTTGCTAGTTTGCACAGTATGGCGTCGCCTTCACAGTGCCCTTTTGAGTCGTTGATTGCTTTGAAGTTATCAATATCGATATAGGCAATTGTGAAGGGATGTCTGTAGCGCTTGGTGCGAGCGATTTCCTCTTCGAGCAATGAAGTAAGCCCGCGAGTGTTCAGCAAACCTGTTAGGTGGTCGTGTTCGGCCGCAGCCTCTTCAACCTTGAAAACTTCACTAAAGTTATGGATTAAAATGCTGAGAATACTTAATGCCGATAAGTAAACGAGCGCAGTGTATACCGCGTCCGTGGTAGGCAAAGCAATTAACGCGTGGTCGTAGGAAACAAGGATAGCAAGTGCCGTCATAAAAGACACAGACAACCCTGTAAACAGATTGCCATACCAGCTTGCAATCACTACGGGCAGTAAAAGAAGGGGCTCCAACGATACTGAGGTGAGAAGCTGATTGTTCACCACGGTAATTACACATACAAATGTGATGCAGGCGCCCCATATCCAAACATGGTGCTTCGCTTCAAAAACGCTAAAGATCGTCTTCACCATTGGTATCCTTAGCAAAGTTAAGTTGGTCTTTTTCTGCAAACGGTGCTGCTTTTAATAGTTGGTATAGTTCACTGTCTGTTGAAAGAAGCAGCGTGGTGTTTTTATTTAATAGTTTTTCATATGCAGACAGTGTTCGCGTAAATGCATAGAAGTCCCGTGATGCTGGACTTTGGTTGTACGCTGTAGCATAAATGTTGGCAGCTTGAGCATCCGCTTTTCCTCTTATATCTTCAACTTGTCGATAGGCCTCCGAGCGGATACGTTTGAGCTCGCGTTCTCTATTGCCTCTTATTCTTGCAGACTCGCCATTGCCCTCGGAAAGAAAGCGTTCAGCAATTTGGCGTCGTTCGCTAATCATCCGGTCGTATATCTTAGGGCGTACACTCGTGTTGTAATTAATGCGCTTAAACTGAATATCGAGCAGCTCTATGCCAAAAACCTTTATTTTTTCCGCTGCAGCTTCAAAGATTTCTTTTTCAATCACTTTTCGCCCTTTTACTATGGGCACTAAATTACCCATATTTAGCCTCCTCTCAACGTCATTGAGAAGCGCGTCTTTCTCAGGCACCCTCAGTTTTGTAGTGCGTATGATCTCTATTAATTTGTGCTTGGCCACCGCATTACGGGTTTCACTTCCCAAAATATCGTCGAGTCGAGACTGCGCACTTCTCTCATCTTTCAAGCGCAAAAAATATTGCAGTGGCTCGACAATGCGCCAACGAGCGAACAAGTCAACGGATATGTAAAGCTTATCTTTGGTAGGCATATCGGAAGGCGGGCCATCCCATTCCAGTATGCGTTTATCAATAGAGTTTAAGGTTTGGATAAAAGGGATTTTTGCGTTGAGACCTGCCTCTGTGATGGGCTCTCCCATTGGTTTACCGAACTGGGTAATAATGACTTGCTCGGTCTCGCTTACTGTAAAAAGTGTATGGCTAATGATCCAGCCCACTAACGCTAGTAGAGCAAAAAAGGGCAAAATCGACATTCGTTTTTTAGTCATTTTGTTCTTCCCCCAGCAGTACCGAACTATTGGCACTTAAATTCATAATGGGTAAGACCGACCCCTTATCACCGTCGAGTAAATAGGTGTGCTTGATTTGAGGAAGCAGGCGTTCAAGGTGCTCTATGTATATCCTACGCTGGGTTACTTCCGGCGCCATTTGGTATTCCACCATAAGCGCATTAAATCGACGTATATCGCCCTGGGCCTCGTTGATGCGCTGTAAACGGTAACCATCGGCTTCGCGTATTCTTTGATCTTTTTCGCCTTCGGCAAGCGGAATTACCCTGTTATATTCTCTCCTCGCTTCATTGATGAGGCGCTCTTTTTCCTGTTGTGCTTGATTCACTTCGTTAAATGATGCTTGAACCGGCGAGGGCGGGTTGATGTTTTTTAGTTGTACTTGGTCGATAGCAATCCCCATAGCATAGGTCTGTGCTATTTCTCTGAGGCGCTCCAAAGATTGAAATTCAATGTCTTGCCTACCTATCGTTATTACTTCGTCTACCGTTCTGTCCCCGACTACTTCTCGCATGACAGACTCGGAAATGTAACGTAGCGTTTCACTGGGATCGCGTACTTCGAACAGGTAGTTAACGGGGTTGGCAATACGGTATTGAACCACCCATTCTACAAGCGCTGCATTTAAGTCGCCCGTTACCATTTGGGTTTCTCTTAATGCGTAGTCACCCCTCGAGCCTTGCCCTGGATTTGTTGCCGATGCCGTAGCAAATCCAAACTCCTGCTTTAACTGACGCTTCGTTGGCACAATATGTATTGCGTCAACCCCAAAGGGAATTTTTAAATGTAATCCAGGTTCTTTTTGAGCATGCAGTTTGCCAAACCGCTGAACCACGGCAACAGAGTCACTAGGCACGGTATAAAAAACGTTCCATATCACAAAAATAGTGAACAAAAGCAGCACGAATATTAGAAACGTCTTCGGACTTCCACCAGGCAAGCATCGTTTAAGTTTCTCGAGCAACTGCTTTATATCTTTGTCCAAATCAGGCGGCGGTCCTCCCGTTTGACCGCTACCCCAAGGATTCTCAGGTGGGCTATTCATCTGAATGGGCATCTCGGTACTCCTTTCAATTGTTGCGTTTCTAAGCGAAGTACTAATCTATTGGAACCACCATAATTTCGTCGGTAATCACATTGATGCCCTCAATTTCTCGAACAGCATTTAATACCATTTGTTTTTGTTTTTCAGACGAAACTCTGCCGGAAAGGATAATGTCGCTATCGACCGCATCTACAGTGATGTCATTAGCGACATTCATGCCCAGTGTGTTAAGCCTCGCGCGAATCTCCTGCGTTAAATCTTCATGCTGGTACGCGGGGGGAGCCTTTTGTACTGAAGGTGCGTCAATGGGTGCGGAACTTGGCGCTGTGTCGCTATCACTTACTTGTTTGTAGCATCCTGTAAGCGGTGTCGCCAAAACGATAACAGTGAAAAATACGTGAAATCGCGTCATTAGATATATCCTTTGGTATAGGTTCTTTCACTAATATACTCGCTGTATCTAGCGTCTCTGTGCGCTGGACCACATTACCTAGTCTTTTATTAAAATTCTGACATGATGCTTGCCTGCTAACAGTGGAAACGCGATGTTTGTGGTGAAGCTATATTTCTCGTCATCGATATAAACGTCGCACTTTTCATTAGCACAAGGTGACGATATAAGCGCGTTACGCGTGCAAGGTGCTTCATCTATATTCATGGTCTTTGCGCTTGGCAAGTGTCTTACTACTTCGATTACGTAGTGTGCTTTATCCATATCTATCGTTACGCTAAATCGATCCCAGTGTGACGGTAACTGCGGGGTTATTTCTAATGCGTTCCCTCGCTTCTCTATGCCTAGTAGGAAAGAGAGCCCCGCTTGGTACATTAAACCTGCGGCCCCTGTGTACCAAGTCCAGCCACCTCTACCGCAATGGGGCGGTACAGAATAAATGTCTGCCGCCATCACGTAAGGCTCAACTTTGTATTGAGCACAATGTGCTTCATTAAGTGCGTGATTGATGGGGTTTAGCATGGAAAAGAGCTCGAAAGCCTGATCTATTTCTGCTTGCTTACACAGTGCCATGACTGACCAGACTGCCGCGTGGGTATATTGCCCCCCGTTTTCTCGAAAGCCTGCGGGATAACCTTTTATGTAGCCCGGCTCCAAAATAGTTTTTTCGAAAGGAGGGGTGAATAGCAGCGCCAAGCCGAGCTCTTTTCTTATCAGATACTGAGACGCCATTTTCATGGCTTTGTTGGCTTTTTTGGGAATTGCGCGATTTGAAAGCACTGCCCACGACTGACAAATAGCGTCAATTTTGCATTCATCATTAAGCTGAGAGCCTAGCCAGATACCGTTATCGAAAACGGCGCGTCGGTACCACTCACCATCCCACGCGTGTTGCTCTATTGCATTGGTGAGTTCTCGAGAGGCTTGTTGCCACAGTCCTTTGTGAGGCATTAGTTTCTGCTGACAATAAGGTGATGGAAGTGCAATTAGCTGGTCAATGGCAAATAAAACAAACCAGCCTAGCCATACGCTTTCCCCCTTGCCCAGTTTGCCGATACCGTTCATTCCGTCGTTCCAATCACCCGTGCCAATTAGCGGTAAGTCATGTTCCCCTCTAGTGGAAAGCGCTGCGTTTATCGACAAGATACAATGATCTAATAGGCTTGCGGTATCATCGCTGCTATTCGGCATGAAAAACGCGTCATGGGATTCTAGATCTAGAAGTGGTCCTTCAAGGAAAGGTATTTGCAGTTGCCAAATATCTTGGTCTTGGGTGTTTTTGGCATAATGGGTTGCAGCGACTACCAGCCATATTCTGTCATCAGAAATATGGGTTCTCACTCCTCGCCCTGTAAGTGGAAGCCACCAGTGTTGAACGTCTCCCTCTTTAAACTGTCGAGACGCGGCGCGCAATATATGTTCGCGCACCCGCTCGGGGCTGTGCCATAGCATTGACATACCATCTTGCAATTGGTCGCGAAATCCAAAAGCGCCGCTGGCCTGATAAAAGCCGCAGCGCGCTAGAATTCGGCTACTCATCGTTTGATAATTCAGCCAGCCGTTCAGCATTAGGTTAGTTGCTTGGTCAGGGGTATCTACCTGTACATGCGTGAGCAGGCGTAGCCAATAGGCTCTCGTCTTCTGTAGCACAGCGTCGAAGCTCTCGTGCTTATAGCGTTTCATTAAAGTAAGGGCGTGGGTATGGCTGCTTGCGTAACCAAAAACCAGCACTACATCGTGGGAGGCGTTAGGCTGAAGGGTGAACTTTGTTTGCAAGGCCGAACAGGTATCGAACCCATGCCCAACACGTTTTTTCATGTGCGCATTTACGGCTAAAGCGTTAGGGTTAGTTGGGTTACCATATTGCCCTAAGAATTCTGTACGATCGGTGGTCCATTCATCCAGCTCATTTTGAAGCATCACAAATGCTTCACTTTCATAAAATTCGGTGGAAAACGGATTGGACAGAATAATGGCATGAAAGTCGTGCTCGAATGATGTGCTTATGAAAGGTCCGCTTTCATACTTGTCGTTACCCAGTACCCACTCAATGTAGCTGGTAATTGATAGTCTACGTTCCCGTTTTCCCGTATTTTGAACCGATAGGCGCACCATTTTTACAGGGGCGTTTTGCACTACGGTGTGGGTGGACTCCATGTAGAGTTGGTCGGCATGGTGTGAAAATACACTGTAGCCCCAGCCGTGGCGTACCTGGTATTCACCGCCATCTTGAATGGGTTGATTGGCTGCACTGCTCAACGCAAGTGTATCCTCATCTCTCACATACCAGCAGTCCACGCATGGGTTACACACAGGGTCGTTATACCAAGGAGTTAACTGATTATCGCGACTATTTTGGGCCCATGTGTAGCCATTACCATCTTCAGCTATCTGAAAACCAAAATCGTCATTGGCAATGATATTTATCCATGGGGCAGGAGGAGTAAGGCCGTTATTTAATTGAATAACATACTCGTGGTTTTTGGTATCAAAGCCGCCTGTACCGTTAAAAAAGGAAAGCGTGGAAGTCGCCGCTTTGTCTAACGTTGTCGGCGTCATATAGCGCGCTTGTTTTTGCACAGTTTGGTCAGCAAATGGTTTCTCTGGGAAATCCGTTTCAAGAAGATGGTGACATTGAGTGTCTAAATCACCGTCGCGAGCGTCAATTACCAGTCTAGCGGCATTCATGATGGTATTGGACAAGTCTGTTGAAATTTGGTCATGACGCAATACATGTACGTAGCAGTGTGCTGGGCGGGTGTGTTCATCCGAATGGTAAACCGGCGATTGACTGCAGCGCACCGCGGTTTCAATCCCGTCGTGTAAGCTGTGAAAATAGGTTGAACGCTGGTCATTGATGATCACGATATCCACATACAGCATTTTCAGCTTCCAATACTCATGTGCACGCAATAGCTGCTCTACATGTTTAATATCAGCACTTTCACTTATTCGCATAACCACAATAGGGAGGTCGCCAGATATGCCTTCTTGCCATAACACATGCTTTATACTTTTCACCGGTAAAGGTACTGTCTTTTGCGGCGTGTCCCGGGTATCTAAGTAAAGTAGCGGTGTTGCAATTTTTTGGAAGGTTGCGGTTTCATCATTGTCTATACCCAAGTGCCTTAGTAAGAGTTGTGCCTGTGTCCATGCCATGGTTTTAGCGCGCTCAAACGAATAGGTGTCAGCGTGTTGATCGATAAGCGACAGTAAGTGTTTACGAGATGATGCGACTAATAGCCAGTAGGTAATTGTTACTTGTTTTCCTGCCGGAATATCAATGTGATGCCGCAATACAAATACGGGGTCGATAACGGCGCCGATTGAACTGCTAAGCCGAATAAGCGCATCGTGTTTTAGTTCGTTTCCCTTGGCGTCGAGTATTGTCTTACCTCGCCCTATAAAGGTGAGTCTGCTGGTGTCAAACTCGAATTCATTGACTTCTTGGTCGCTCACGACAGCAAAGTTCGCAACCCATATTTCACGTTCTTCAGGCGAACGTTTTCGCCTTGTTGCAATAAGTGCGTTGCGCTCTTTAAGTACACTTGTTTTAACAAACATTTTAGAAAAAGCGGGGTGAGCGCTATCAACGTTTCTTGGCGCCAGCGCCAGCGAATTGAAAGAAGTAACTACAACACGTTTACTGGTAAGCGATGTATTAGTCACTTTTAGCTGACGGGCCTCGCCATCGCTTTCACTGGTGACCACGACGTCTAGGCAGCTTTTAATGTTATCGTGTGTAGCTTCATAACGGGCATAGTCTTCGGCAAATTCAGCCGAGTATCTGCTGTGGTTTTTGCTGTTTGCAGCGGGTAGGGGTTGTATCGACGGCGAATACGTTCGTTTCGATTTTACGTCGTGAATAAAGAAAAACATGCCGTCATTGTCGGTTGTGGTATCGCCACTCCAGCGTGTGATCGCGATATCTTTCCACATGCTATAGCCGCTACCTGCTGAGGTGACCATGGCTGTATACCTGCCGTTTGACAGCATATTGGTTTGTCTTGGGGCGTTTTTATGCGGGCTGAAAACCCGGGATGAGGGTTTAGAGGGAGAGAGGTTTTGCACAATGCTTTCCCCCTGAGTTAAAGGACGCCTTAGTGAGACATTTCGGGGAATACGCTCTTGAAGCAGCGACTCACAGGCGCCAATCATTGGCTCGTTATGAAAACGATTGCGCATAACGCCATTGTTGAGCGCATTGTTTATAGCAACAATGGTCATGCCCTGATGATGCGCCATATAGCTTTCAATCACCGTATGCTTTGCATTTTTGGGCTGTCGTGAGGGAGTGAAATCGACAGCTTCGTAGAACCCGTATGGCCCCAAGCACCCTAACGATTCCAGTTCTTTGAAGTTTTTTACGGCACTATTTGGGTCTACCATTGCGGCAAGTCCGCTTGAATAAGGTGACACCACAATGCTGTCTGCAAGGCCACGTTTAAGCCCTAGACTCGGTACACCAAAATTTGAATATTGATAGTTAAATTCTAAGTCTCGTGCATTGTATGCCGACTCAGAAACTCCCCAGGGGACATTGTGATGGTTGCCATAATGCCGTTGTTGAACCACTGCCATGTTATTTGTACTGGCAATCAGACTGCCAAAAGGCGCCCGCATAACTAAGGATGGCATGAGATATTCAAACATCGAACCTGACCACGATAACAGCGCCGCACTGAATCCAACAGGCGATGCTGTGCGACCCAAGTGAAACCAGTGCTTTGAAGGAATGTCGTTTTTGGCAATGGCAAATAGACTGGCCAAACGCGCTTCAGAGCCTAATAAATCATAGCAACCCTTATCTAATTCATCGTTATCAACAGAATACCCAATACTGAGTAAGACCTTCTCTTGATTAAATAGAAAGTGGAAGTTCATACCTAGCGCAAGTGAGCGCGCAGAAGAAGCAATGCGCTCACACCGTGTTTTCAGGTTACCCTGCGCGACAGATAAGATCTGTTTGTCTTGTTTCGCTGCTTCTATACGATTGATTGTGGTTTGTAACCAGTAGTTGATATTCCTGTCGCTTGACGTTTCTTGGCTAGGCAGTAGTGACAATAATTGATGAAGGGTTTTCTCTACGCTGATCAAATCATAAGCTGTATTGCTGTCTGTATCTTCCAACAAATTAAGTAAATTCAGTATTTCAATTCTGCAGTGAGAATAGTGCGTTTGTGGTGACTCAGTGGCCATAATAGCGGCGTCTAGCAACAGTAAATTATCATGAAGTGCCTGCTTAATATTCGGCTCAACACGTTGTTCAACTTGTACCTGCCAAGCCTCCAATGTGTTGGCCAGTGCAATAAGGTGCCCTGCTAAATTACCACTATCAACAGAGGACACATATTTAGGGTGCAATGGTTGAAGTGTTTGTGTGTGATACCAATTCAGTAAATGCCCTTCATACTTTTCAAGCTTTCCGAGTGTTTCCAACGTTTCTTCAAGTTTTTCGGTTGCTTCAACAAGCCCTATCCAGCCAAAATCTCTAGCACTTGCTACCGATAGCAGATATAGCCCGATATTAGTAGGAGACGTGCGATGGGCTGTTTTCGCTTCGGGCAGTTGCTGAAAGTTGTCCGGTGGCAGCATGTTCTCATCTGGCGTTACAAACTCATCGAAAAAGCGCCACGTTCTGCGCGCGATAAGACGAAGTGTAGTTTGCCTATTGTCGCTAAGATGCAGGTAAGGGCGCACATTTGGCCGGCTCAACAACCACGCTATCGCAGGGGCGAGAAGCCATAACAGTACAAAAGGTAATGTTGTGAAAAAGTAGGTAGGTGAATATAAAAGCGTTGCAATTGCTACAGACAACACAATGACAACACTTGTGCACATGAGCTTGTAGTAGTTCACTAGCGAGGCTTTGTGGGTGCGTTCTATCTCATCTGACGATACCCACTGTAAAAGGTGGTTTTGGGTAACCGCCATTCTCAAAAGTGATCTTCCTAATGCGTCTAAGGTTTTTACGCTTTTATCGGGGAGGAACGTAAAAATAAAAAAACCATTGAGAAAAGACAGCACGCTGTCTGATAACCACATTTTCAAGTGCGTGATTATTCTTCCCTGGCTTCGACGATATGAAATAAAAAGCAGCAGCAGGTGAATAAAAAATGGAGCAGCCAATACGCCAAATACTGCTGACCAAAGCAATATAGCTTGATACAAAGGAAAGAAAAAAGACAACATCAGTGTAGCAAAAAGGCACGGCTGTACCAGTGACCTACGCAAATTATCGATAATTTTCCATTGTCCTAGCGTGGGGATTTTGCCTGTACCGTTTACTATGCCTAATAGCCACGGTAGCAGTTGCCAATCACCTCTTGTCCATCGGTGAAGGCGGTTAATATCGGCATGATAACTTCGGGGGTAACTTTCCAATACTTCAACATCACAAGCAAAGCCTGCACGTGCAAATATTCCTTCAAAAAGATCATGACTCAATAGCCTGTTATCAGGTACACGAGATTTCAGCGCACTCTCAAATGCATCAACATCGTAAATCCCTTTTCCGGTATAAGACCCTTCGTCGTATAAGTCTTGATACACGTCTGAGCTACTGGACACATACGGGTCTATTCCCCCCGGGCTTGAGAAAATATATTGATACCATGAGCCGTTACCGTTGCTTGGCATTAAAGGCGTCACTTTAGGTTGTAAAATACCGTGCCCTTTTACAATGCGGCGCTTTATTCTGTCGAGCAGCGGTGTATTGAGCGGGTGAGCCATTTTGCCTATTAATTTTTTAATCACACCGCGTGTAAGCTGTGTGTCTTCATCTAATGTCACCACATATCTAATGTATTCTGGGATGTCTATGTGATCGGAATTAACAGGCGTGAAAGTGGTATCTGTCGCTCCCCTTAAAAGTCGATTGAGTTCGTGTAGCTTCCCTCTTTTTCGTTCCCACGCCATCCACGTCTGCTCATGACGATTGAACATACGTTTGCGGTACAACAGGTAAAAGCGCTTACGGTTTCTGCTGCCAGGGTATTTCCTATTCAGTGCGGCAATGTTTTCATTCATTTGCTGCAAATGAATTTTGTCGCTAGATAATGCTTGGCTGGTGGCATCAACCCCATCCAATAAAAGCCCAAAACTCACGTTATCATCAATACAGGTTAAATAGTGCATCTCAAGCTGATGAACAAGTTTGTCAGCGCCTACCTTGTTAGAGAGCAAGGATGGTATGACTACGAAAGTTCTACTGGCGTTTGGCACGCCGGTCTTTAGCGACAGACCGGGTAAAGGATGTGTATGTACAACACGCAAAATTATTTGGTTTACTAAAAGCACTGACACCTCGCCAATAGGGATCAGAGCAATCAATGCCAAGACAATTTGCAGCAATAGAGAGAAATTAAAAGCAAATAGTGCGAAAACAAAAAGTATGAGTAATAGCGCACTTACTGAAATGATAAGCCCCACGTAAACCTTGGTGCCACACTCTCCCAACGCATAGCGTAATCGTTCAGCTATAGAGGGTTTGTAGCCAATCTCTTTTTCAAACTGACGATGAGCATCGCCAAATAGGTGGTAGCCAGGGTCACTAATGCGACGTTTTTCAGTTTCGATGGTTTCATTTATGCTTAAGGTTTTAGCGCGAGCTAGGGCGGCGTCAACAACGTCACATTCGGTCAGCCCAGAACCAGAGGCCAACCTTTGGATATTACTGCGATATAAGTTGCGTGTGCTAAAGTCCATGTCTGTATAAGCAGGGTAAGTACGCAACCGCTTATCAACATGGCTCAACTGTTCAAAAGGAACCTTCCAATCCATTTCGCCTAACAGTCTTAAACTATTGATAATATTACTCATGGTTTCGCTTACTACACTGTGCTCAAGCGATACTTGTTGAATTATGGCGTCGACAGACTGGCTTTCTTTAGACAGTTGTTGGCTTAGCCAACGAAGTAATGGGTATTTCTCTGGATCTTTGCCTCGTAAGCGCCTTGCCAGTTGTGCTAAAAACGCAACATGCGCGCTAGGTGAGTAATCGCTTAAGTCAGGTGGTGTAAACTGTGGCGACGTGGTTGAGCTATCCGTTTTTGCGAGTACGTTGTCTGCGGCACTATTAGCTTGATTATGCGCTACATGCCTATCCATTTGTGCTTGAGATAAGCGGCGCAGATTTTCAATTAGAACAACTTTTAAAATGCAAGGGAGTGACCACAACTCTAAAATACTCAATATTTCAATGCGCTGGTAACACGAAATAAAGTGGCAAAAACTTTGCGTAGTAAAATGGCAGTCCGTATGTTCTAGGTAATACCATGCTATGGCTAATATTCTGGCATAGCCTGTAAACTTACCAACGGCTAAGCGAGGTAGTTGACGATACGAACGTTCTGGAAGGTCTAACGTGGTTTGCCAAACTTGTGTATCAACCACGTGATAATTGTCGAGTAACCAATCGAGCCCTTTAGGCGCGTCTTTGCTATTGCGTTTATGTGTTTTGCTTTTCGACACTATCCGTTCAAGTGTCTGTGCGTTATCCTCAAACCGTTTATGAAGCGACGGGACGCTCAGCAATTTTGCTGTCATCTTGTGATGCTTAGCTAATGCTTCTGCATACTTACCCAAACGCTCGGTACTGTAAATATCTTTGCGAATAGGGATATTTTCCCAAGCAGTATTTGACTTAGAAGTAGAAAGTAAAGTGTACGACATAACAAAACGTCCTTTTAGGTACTTACACGGAATACCTAAAAAACGCATTGTTACTGTGTTCTTGGTGGCGTTTAATGCATTAGGCAAATGGGGTGTTGCCTAACTATTTAGCCTGTGGATGATTAATTAATCTGTGCGTTTAAGCACATACATTGAAAAAATATTATTGCTTAGTTTCTAGCCACTAACATTTAATCGTATAGGCTTCTAATCTGTCAGACTCCTCTTTTACTACTTGGTAGCATTCACAGCACATGCGCTCTAACTTTGGGCGGTCTATAACCTTGATATGGCCACGTTTATAAGTAATAACACCGGCTCTTTGGAGTTTGCCCGCCGCTTCCGTTACGCCCTCCCTTCTAACGCCTAACATGTTTGCTATGAGTTCTTGTGTCATCACTAGATTATTGTTGGGTAAACGGTCTAGCGATAACAAAATCCAACGGCAGAGCTGTTGCACTATGGTGTGGTGTCGATTGCACACCGCAGTTTGCGACATTTGGGTTATAAGGGAGAGGGTATAGCGCAAGAGGAGAACTCGAACGGCTGGATCATGATTAAATGCTTGCTTTATAGATGTTGCAGAGACGCGATAGGCTTTTCCTTCACTTTGCACAATTGCCCGGCTGGGGGTACTGCCACCGCCTAAAAAAACGGCAATGCCGACAATGCCTTCATTCCCCACTACTGAAATCTCGGCGGAAGCTCCGTCAGACATTTCAAACAGTAAAGAAACGATGGCATCAACAGGAAAGTATACATACTGCAATGCTTCTCCCGATTCATAAAGTACCTTCCCCAGCTCAAGTGGCACCAATTCAAGTTTTTCTTCACATTTGTCAGGCAATACCGAAAGGAGGGCAGATAAAAGCGTGTTATTACATTTGATCATGACTGTACGTTCCTTTACTTATTATTATCGTTATTTGCGCTACATATGCATGCAGTGAAAACGAATTTTTTATTGCAATGTAAACGTTGTTTATTTTCGCTTCTGTGCGATAGCGAACAAAGAACGTACTGAATATAGGTGAGTATAGAGGGACAAGTGCTAGTTATATTGATCTGGCGCATCAATAGTCGAATTACTTTTAGAACGAAATGGATTGCACTGTGGAAAAAGTAAGTAATACCCACTGGTATCAAAAGACAGTAAATGACGTGTTTAAGGCGTTAGATTCTTCGAAAGAAGGACTCACCGAAAAACAAGTCGTTTTGCTTAGAGCAAAGTATGGGCGAAATAGCATCGCCCAAGCGTCGCCTCCAAGCCTTGCCTTCCGTTTTGCCTTGCAGTTCAAGAGCCTTTTAGTATTGGTACTTGTGGTAGCCGTAATACTTACCGCTTCACTTCAGCATTGGCTAGATGCGAGCGTTATCTTTGCCGTTATTCTTATTAATGCACTTATTGGCGTTGTGCAAGAAGGGAAAGCAGAAAAAGCAATCGCCTCAATTCGTCACCTTCTGGCCGTAAAAGCATCGGTTATCCGAGGCGGTATTAGAACGACTATCGATGGTGAGGAGGTCGTCCCTGGCGATATCGTCATTTTAGCACCTGGGGATAAAGTGCCTGCAGATCTTCGTCTTATTAAAGCAGAGAGTCTGCAGATTCAGGAAAGTATTCTGACTGGAGAAGCGCAGGCCGTAATGAAGAAAACTGACGCCCTTGATGCTAGGGTTGCGATGGGAGATCGAAGCTGCATGGCTTTTAGTGGTACCACCGTTGTTGGGGGGCAGGGCATAGGCGTTGTGGTAGACACGGGGGCACACACTGAAATCGGTAAAATTGGGGGGCTACTATCAAAAGTAGAAAAACTGACCACGCCACTAACGCTCAAAATGAATGTGTTAGCAAAGTGGGTAACTGCACTCATCATTGGTGTTGGTGCTATTCTACTTTTTGTTGGTATCTTCCTACTACAGCGCCCTTTTTTGGACGTTTTTATGGCAGTGATTGGATTGTCTGTAGCAGCTATTCCCGAAGGGCTGCCAGCAGTGCTCACCATTACGCTGGCCGCAGGCGTGCAAGCTATGGCTCGACGCAACGCCATAATCAGAGTACTTCCCGCTATTGAAACATTGGGCGCCGTTTCGGTTATATGCTCCGACAAAACCGGTACACTGACCCGCAATGAAATGCAGGTGACGAAAATACACACCGCGTATGCTGCGTTCGATGTAAGTGGCGAAGGTTATCAGCCTGAAGGAGAAATACGCAATAAAGGTGTACCTATTACGCTTCAACATCGACAGGCACTTACAACCCTCGCTCTGGCTTGTAATCTGTGTAACGACGCTGAACTCTATGAAAGTGAGGGGCAATGGCTTCATCATGGTGATCCAATGGAAGCTGCGCTCCTCAGTTTCTCTCATAAGGTGTTAGGTACCACGCACTTCAACGTTCGCGATAGTTGGCCACGTAAATGCGTGATGCCATTCAACGCAAATAGCCAATACATGGCAACATTAAACGCAAATAGTCAGGGGGAGTTTGAGCTATTTGTGAAAGGGGCGCCTGAAAAAGTCATCGCATTTTGTCGTAGTCAGAAAGAAGAAGGCGCCGATGTGTCTATTGAGCGGTCATTCTGGTTACAAGAAGCGAACGAAATGGCGGCAAGTGGATTAAGAGTGCTTGCGCTCGCTGTGTTAGATCAAACCTGTAAAAACAGCAGGCTGGAACAATCCACTCAGTTAACAAACAAAGAAATTGATGGGCACCTTTGCCTACTTGGCCTTGTAGGGCTTATGGATCCACCTCGAAGCGGCGTTAGCGCCGCAATAGAAGAATGTCACCGCGCTCAAATACACGTAAAAATGATAACGGGGGACCATGCCGTTACGGCACAATCTATTGGTAAGCAGCTAGGGTTGGCACGTGCCGACACTGTACTCACCGGTGAACAGATAGATGCGTTAAGCGACAATGATTTAAAAGTAAGCGTACAAAATACCGACATTTTTGCCAGAACCACACCTGAACACAAATTACGGTTGGTCATGGCGCTACAAGCTTTAGATTTAGTGGTTGTGATGACGGGAGACGGGGTGAATGACGCCCCTTCTCTTAAGCGTGCAGATGCCGGTGTTGCGATGGGTCTTAAAGGTTGCGAGGCCGCCAAGGATGCTGCAGAAATTGTTTTGGCAGACGATAACTTTACATCCATCGTAGCAGCCATAGAACAAGGACGTACCGTTTACAGCAACATTAAAAAAGTAGTGAGTTGGACACTGCCGACGAATGCCGGAGAGGCGCTCACTATAATCGTAGCTTTAATTGCAGGTATGCCTTACCCCATAACTCCGGTGCAAATATTGTGGGTAAATATGATTACCGCAATATCATTAGGCATCGCACTAGCGTTTGAACCGCCCGACAAAAATATTATGGCGCAACCTCCTAGGCCTAGAAACCAATCGCTTATTCAAGGTGATTTGCTGTGGCACATCTTGATGGTGGGTGTACTTTTCTTTATCGCGGTGTTTGGTGTTTATCATTTTGCCATGTCGCAGAATGTCTCCGTAGCGCTTGCACGTACGCAATCAATGAATATGTTAGTGGGCCTAGAAATATTCTATTTGCTATTTATTCGTCGCATGCACCTGCGGGCCTTTAAAATAAAAGGTACAAAAACAAGTAAAGCCGTGTGGATAGCCATTGTTCTGGTCATCACTGCGCAGGCTATGATTTGCCATTTTCCTTTTTTACAAGACGTTTTTGGTACGGCTTCTCCAGCCGTCATCGACTATGTAACGATTTTTATAGCAGGCGCATTGTTGTGGGTATTTCTTGAAACTGAAAAGTTAGTAAAGCAATACCTTTGATAACGGTGGTTAATTACAAAAGCTAAGGTAAGGAGCAAGTGAAATGAAACAACAAAAAAATTTCAATAAAGAAATAAACGGACAGAAAAAAGATAAACAACTCGACGCGCAAAGCACAGGTTTTATCAACTATTTGCGGATGGGGTTCGCTTCTGACTTCCCTGCAATTATGAAGCTTGGCTATGCCATGGCTATTATCTTTAGTGTGTTGATATTCTATAGCGGCTATCACTTTTTCACCGCAGACAAAAATAGCGAACTTTTTTGGGGCGTTTGTTTAGTTTTGAGCGTTAATGCTCAAATTACGGTAAAGCTTTGGATTTACATGCAAACCAACCACAATATTCTTATGCAAGCACTTCGCGAGAAGAAACACCCATCTTAACACCTGTTGAATTAGGCATAATAAAGTAAAACATAGAACATAAAACATCAGCTAAGTGTACGGCAGCAATGACATGAGAAAAGTGGGTTTAATGCTTGGTACCACGGGGCGGACTTTGATTGGTCGCCACGCGATGGACCGACACTCGGCCGCACGCTTGCGTGGTGATTTGCTGAGCTTCAGACACAAAAAAACCGATTCAAAGGTCGGTTTCAGTATCTACTTCTACAAAGAAGAGATGGTACCAGTGAGCGGACTTTGATTGGTCGCCACGCGATGGACCGACACTCGGCCGACACGCTTGCGTGGCGATTTGCTGAACTTCAGACACAAAAAAAACGACTCAAAGGTCGGTTTCAGTATCTGCTTCTAAAAGAAGAGATGGTACCAGTGGGCGGGCTTTGATTGGTCGCCACGCGATGGACCGACACTCGGCCGACACGCTTGCGTGGCGATTTGCTGAACTTCAGACACAAAAAAACCGACTCAAAGGTCGGTTTCAGTATCTACTTCTACAAGAAGAGATGGTACCAGTGGGCGGACTTGAACCGCCACGCTATCGCTAGCAACGGATTTTGAATCCGTCATGTCTACCAATTCCATCACACTGGCATTGTTTATGGTTATCAACGCGATGTCGATGCTTGGCATTATAGCGATGCGTCGCGCCTATACAACAACTTTTTAAGCTTTTTATGATCAAGTGCCGAAAGATTGTCCAAAAACGCATTCGACGTTCTATATAGTTTATTAATAATCAATAAAGCGTCGGCTATCACCAACGCTGAAGTGTCCAGTTAATTGCTATTACCGCGATGATTGACGACGCAATGGGCATAATAGCTTTCGAATAAAGTTTTACGTTTCTCACTAAAATGAGTAAGGGAAGAAGCAGTGTCACGATAGCAAGTTGGCCTAACTCAACCCCTATATTAAAAGCCATAACGTTCATTAGCAAACTGCCTGACTGGGCATTAAGGTCGCCAAACACACTCGCAAAGCCCATTCCATGAAGTAGGCCAAATCCAAAAGTGATAAAACCCAAACGCAGGATCATGGGAAACACATTGTTGAGTGCTGTAATAACAACTGATATCGCAATGCCTAACTCAACAATTCGGCTGTTAAGGGTAATAAAATCTAGGGCGGTAGCCGTTAACGTAATGGAGTGCGCTAGGGTAAACGTGCTGACCAAAATGACTGTGCTCTTTAATATGTGCCTCTTACTATGTGCTTTAACCCAACGTTTGTTCTTTCTATATAGATTAACGGTAAGTAATGTGGCGACTAAAAATAAGATATGATCTAAGCCAATAAAAATATGCCAAATACCCTGGTAAATCATCTCACCAAACTGGGAAACCCAATTATTGTCTTGAGGAGAAACAGTAATAAATGAGCGTTCGCTATCTAGAACATGCACACTGGTTTGTTCATCAAAGGTTATTGAAGCGAGTAATTTATGTGTAGGGAAGTCATTCATCATACCTGTGTAGCGCACTGAGACCTCGTTTAAATAAGCGCAATGCACGGTAAGCGGGTATACCAATAGTGACTCAGCAGATATATCTCTCATTGAGGGTGGGGCAACGGCCACAATGCACCGGCTCTCGTTACCGCGGATTACCAGATTATTTTGAATATAACCGTTCGCCAAATTATGGTTTCTATTTACTTCACCCCAAGTCAGGGTGCCGTCATTATTAATATCTAACCCCGCAGCACGCCCAATATCTTCAGGCTTCAACAACAACTCGCCTGAAAGCGTGTCGTTCGATGCCTTGTTAAGCGTTAAGTAGCCGTTACTTAATTCGTGAGATGATGACAAACCGCTGAAGGCGGCGAAGATAAAAAATGCAATAAATCTAATCATGAGTCGTTCACTGAAAGGGTTGAGGCCGTTACGCTTCTGCTGAAGCGTTAAGTGCTGAGCGAGCGCGCTCTAGCAGGCGTTTGTCGCTAGAGGCCTGAGCGTACTGCCAATTGAGTTCAGCGAATTTAACCGCCAGTGGATAATTAGGCGCTATCTCCAAAAAGTATGTGGCGACTTGTGCAGCATGAGAACTGTCTTCTCGCCAAACTCTTATTTCCATGTTTTTTGCTAGCTGAGATTGTACAGCTGAAGATTCAATCCCTTGTTTACGCTCTGCCTTGACCCATTTAAGCAGTAAACCGTCATCAGCCTTCGATATATCGGGAACAAGTCGGGCAAGCGTGGAAGTTACCACTTCATAATTTTCTAACGCAAAATTAGCATCTGCCCAAACTAACATGGCGCTGATGGGGAGGTGTTCAAACTCGGTCTGTGACAGGTGCTGAAGCGCCTCTTCAGCGCCACCAAGCTGCAGTGACATATCTGCAAGTACTTCATAAAACCATTGGCGTTCGGCGACTCTGGCCTTGCTGGTATAGGTTTCAAAAGCCTTAAGCTTTTTCAGTAATTTAGACTCTGTGTTTTGTGAGAACTCAGCATCTACCATACATGTAAAGGCAACGAGAAAACTTGTTTTTCCTACCAGCTTCTCGCAGTTCTCTTTCGCTTTTTTAGCGTCACCTTGTTGAATGGCAATATCTGCCATAAGCAAGTAAGCCCCTGGTGAGCGAAAGTGTGCAATTTGTTTTAGGTGCTGTTCGGCCTGCTCAAATTTATGAATGCCTTGTAATAATCGTGCCTCTAGTATGACTAAGCGTTCTCTTTGCCCAGCATTTAATGAGGTGAAATCCTTTCGAATCCTATTTGTAAATCGAATCACGCGCTCTCTTTCGTCTCCGGTTGCCGAGAGGAAGCGGCTTGAAGACAGTACTTTCTCTGCTTCATCTAAGTTCGCTATCGATAAATGTTGAGGCTGCCAGCTTGCGATAACCGTATCGAAATCTAGCTTTTGAGGTTGTGCGAATACCGAACAAGGTGATAAGACTAACAATGCACTTACTAAAGCGAATTTCAGCGCTGGGCGCTTTACATACTTCATCAATACGTCCTTAAAAAAAGCCGTCCCTGGCTTTACGGTTGACACTTGTTACCTGCTAACACTTTTCTCGCATTCGATGGGGATTATTGACCTATCAATAAATCATCGAATGTAGTGTCGTCAGCATCTTGGGTGAACTCTCGTCCGTTTACCGGTAAAGGTTCATCGGTCGGTGCTTGGTTAAATGCGTCGCGGGTATAGCTAGAAAACGATACCTGCTGCGCTTCTATAGTCACACTCACGGTAGCGGTAACCTCGGGATTAACGCCATCAGATACGGTAAAGGTAAAGCTATCGCTACCTGTAACCTGAGCATTAGGCGTGTAGGTAAAACTGCCGTCAGCGTTGACTACTGCACTACCTAAACTGCCGTCTTCTCCAAGACCAAAGGTGAGCGCATCGCCGTCTGCATCGCTTGCGGTTAGCGTTCCGTCAAAGGCAATGTCAGCCTGGGTCGTCAGCATCTCATCAACGGCCACTGGCGCTACGTTTTCTTCTGGCGCTTGATAATCGTCATCGTCATCACTGTCAAAACAGCCAGAGAGTGCCAATACCAACCCAGAAACAATCCACAAACGGTGTTTTTGGCGTATAGCTTGCGCTAGCGTTTTCACTGAAGCGTTACCAAAGCTTTTGTTTGTTTGGCTAATTTTCATGGACATGATGGGTCTCCCTATTCAGAACCCGCAAGCGGTGTTTTTAGATACGGGAATGACGAGTCAATCATGCTTGCATCAACAGGAGCACCGTCTGTGAAGGGTACGTTACCTACGCTTGCATCTTCTGGTGCACACAAGCCTAAGTCAGTGTCTTCACCTGCCACCGGGATGGGGTAGCACAAGCGACCCATCACTACGCGAAGGGCAATATCAACCACGTCATCACCTGGGCGGCGACCGTTAGGGAAACCTGCTAAATCATCACCTGCCACACCAAATGCTGACTGAGACTCGGCGGGTGTTGCCGGGATCCCTGTGTTTAGGCGCAGCATTTCAGACGCTGTTACGGTAGCTTGCTGGTTCACACCAGGGAAGCCGGTTAGGAACGCTGTCACTAAGTCCACACGTGGGAAATTAGTTGGCGCAAGGGTTTCAATGTCAGTACCTAGCGTACTGTTCACCGCATCTCTAAACAGAATGTTGAGCAGTTCTGGTAACGAAGGGTGGGTCACATAGTCAGCGAATTGACCATCTGCACTTGGGTGAGAAGAAGAGAATTTGTCTTTGTCACCAATTCCAATAACAAGCTCATTCACCAGCGGGCTACCTAAGCGAGACACCTGTGTCATCGCACCACCGTTGGTTTCAGGCTTAGCAAAAGTGGCATCTGGGTTTAGAATGCGCGCTTGTGGCAAACTTGCTGTTGTCCAGCTGCCAATGACGCCGTTGCCGTCACCTGTTACACACGCTTTTGGTACTTCAATAGAAAGGGCGGTTACGTTTTTGTCTACCAAGTCATCGTTCATCGCGCTTTGTGTAATACCGCCCGGGAACCCCTGGCCATCACCTGCACCCGGCGCACTGTCACCCTCAACAGGAACGTAGTTTACCAAGTCGAACGTTTTGCCCAAGTTCACAACGAAGGGGTCTTTGCGCTGGCCAACAAACACTTTCCCCATGTTATCGCAGCCAGGAATGCTGAATGAGTAAATAAAGCTTTCAGCGTAGCGCGCATATTCCGTTTCGCTGGTGAAGGTTTTATTACCGATGTAGTCAAGCGGCTTTTTAAACATATCGCCCATGGCTGGCGTAAGCGTAGTGCGGGTACCTGTTTGCATATCGCCACTCACCATGGTGAGGCTGTACATCTCTGAAAAATTCGCGGCACTTGAATCGTCTGCGCTGATACCGCCTACATTTTTAAGCGGTACTTTTACCATTTTCTGATTGCCTTCTGGACCAATCGGAAGCGCAATACCTTCGTTACCAGCAGCAAGCATGTTGTTAAAATTAAATACAAAGCTGATATCTTCTACCGCATCCCCATCGCTATCAATATGAATGGCATAGTGGGCGTTCGGGTCCATCGCGAAATAGTTAGGGCCACCGTAGGCATCTTGCAGTGGAATATAGTTAGCGATAAAGGTGACGTAATTTTCACGACCTTGCTCATAACTGTTGAAAGCGTAGAAGTCAGTGCTATCAAGCGCTGGGTGACGAGTAATATTGGGTGCTTCTCTATGACTTGACGCGACTGCGCCAGCTGTTATTGCTGCACACGTCACAGCAACGGCCAAAGACAAGGTTTTGCGTTTGAATTGGATCATGTCGAGTCTCTCTGTTTTTTATGAGTTCAAAAGACCAAACGACTGAGTTTTCACTTTAGATGCAAAAAAATGTAAAAAGATGGAAAAAGTTTTTATGAAAGCGTTAAAAGTAAAAAAGGCCACATAATATGTGGCCTTGGCGTATGTTATTTCTTCTTTGAAAAATTAAACCGACACAATGGGAGCAATGTAAAGCACTTCAGTTGGCGATCCTGTTACTGAGCCGCCCGGTGCTTCCAAGCTTACTGCCAACGCCGCGATGCTTTGATCAAGCAGGATATCCGGCGTCGCCCTTGTATCGCCATTGGCTTCAGGCATTAGGCCAAGGGAAATCGGTGCTTCACCGTTTGCTGGTACCATCCAAAGTTCATAGTCTTTATCAGCCAATGCAACAAAGGCATCAGTTACCTTAACATTCATGGTTTCGTCAGAGACTTCTATTACCCATAACGGCGTGTTGTCGGCATTGTTAACCACGGCGATATGCGATATTTCAGGCGCAGGTACTGGCTGCATGACGAAAAGCAATACGGCTAATACCATTGCAGCTGCTGTGGATATAAACGATAAGTTTTTCCAGCGCTTCTGTTTTTCTTTCTCAAAGTCGATGATTCGACCAGGCTCGTTGGAAGAAGGTGTTTCCTTACCAGCGCTAGCCTCGTCAACCGCTTTATGTCCAAGTCTTATTTGGATATTTTCCCAAACGTCGTCAGGCGGTGAAACTGGGGCGAGCGTTTCTGCAAAGCCCGTCAGGTATTGTTCCCATTGCGCTGTTGCTTCGCTGACGGCTTGATACTGCATCATTAGCTTTTGATAGCGCGTGCGAGCCTTACCACGAAGGGTTCCAACAACGTATTCTGCCGCCAGGGCATTCAGTCGTTCTTCTTTTAAATAATTCATAGTGACAGGCACCTCTGCAAGCTTTGCAAGCCTCGTCTTATCCAGCTTTTTATTGTTCCAAGGGGAGACGCTAAATGACTCACCACTTCTTGATGAGACATCCCGTTAACGTAGGCTAAATGAATAGCTTGTCGCTGAGGACCTTCAAGTTCATCAAGGCAAGCCGCCAATTTTGCCTGTTCGGCACCAAGTTTGATGGTTTGGGCGCCTTCTGCTCCTGATGGGGCATCATCGTCAAGCTCAACCTCGTTTCTTACATTGTGATAGCGAATCAAATCTAATGCGCGATAGCGGGCAATACTGACCATCCACGTCAACACTGTGCCTTTACCTCGCTGATAATTGCCCGCATTGTGCCATATTTTTATATAGGCATCCTGTGTGGCTTCATCGGCAAGTTCAGGCCGTTTTAATAGCTTTAACGCAACCGCATAAAGCTGTGGACTGGTTATTTTATAAAGCTCTGCGAACGCTTTTTTGTCACCGTCTGCCGTTTTACACAGCAGTGGGAACAAAGTTTCATGTTCCATCGTTGCTCCTACCTTTTATTGTTATGGCGCTGTCTTCACAAAAAGACTCGCTAGTGAAACAAAAATAATGTTTCTAAGTATTTAAACTAGCACCCTTTTTGATTAATCACACAAAAATAGCGGTACTTAAAAAGCGCTCGCGCCGTTATGACGATTAAAAACCTCTGCTCGCCTAGTATTTAAGGGAAACGGTAAGGCGCACATTTCTTGGCTCAACAGGGTGATAATGCAAATCTTCTATACCGTCTTCCGGCTCTCCAGGTAGTCGCGATGCATAGAAATAGTCAATATCATGATCGTCACTGTCTAAGGCATTGAGTACCTCTAAAGTCACGTCCCACATTGGCTGACGATAAGCGACCTGTGCATTTATTAAAAACGTCGATGGTGGTGAAATTTTATCGAAACTTTCAACGGTTCTAGAACTTAAATAGCGACCTCTCAATGTGTAACTGAACCCTAACTGATTACTCTGCTGGTAATAGGTTAAGCCTGCGCTGACTACGCCAGGTACGGTGCCATCAATGTGACGGCCTTCGCCTTCAACACGGTCGCTGAATCTCGCTTCTGTCCATGCCGCTTCAATGTCTGTTGTGACGTGGTGGCTAATCCAGTAGTAGGCACTTACTTCGATGCCATGTCTTTCAGAGGGGCGGCTAGCCTCGGTAAAACCAGCATCGCCAACGTAAACCAGTTCACTATCGAGCTCTAACCGCCATAGTGCGGCAGACAAGTTATAGGTTTTATTATCGGTATAATTAATCCCCGCTTCATAGCCAAGGCTCTTCACGAGTAAGGGGGCTGCCTCTGTTTCATCACCGGTCACAGGGTCAATACTGAGGGTTGCCCCTCTCGCATCGTTTGAATGAAAGCCCTGACCAATGTTGGCAAATGCGGTGAGTTGGTCGGATAAGCTGTATTTCAAGCCCGCCTTTAATGTAAACAAGCCATCGCTTTCATTACCTGAATTTGCATCTAGATTACTGGTTACATCAACGTCTAAATAATCGTATCTACCACCTAATGACAAACTAAGTGCATCACTTAATACAATGTTTGACTGGGCAAAAAGTGCATAGCTATTGCTGTCTATTTCGTCTTCTCTAACGGTGCCAAAGCGCGTTAGATTTTGGGTGCGGTACAAACCTACATTATCAATGTCGTCAAAACGCCACTGTCCACCCAACGTAATACTGCTTCCACTCGTAATAGCCAAGGGAAGGGTAGTGAAGACTTCACCGCCGTAAATTTTTCTGTCGTCAGCTTGCTCAAATTGATCGCCTCGTTCCGGATTATCAAGCAAGTAGGTAAAGTTCGAAAACAGGCTAAGCGTTGTGTCTATGGCATAGAGTGAAGCATTCCACGTATCACTTGTGTAGTTTGCTGACAAACTATAGCGTGATGACTCTCCGCCGACTTGGGTATCAATAGATCCCAAACGGTCGATTAAACCGCTTTGTATCGCGCGCTCTGGTACTTGGTCTGCCCCGTTCCAACTATTGTCGTAAGCCATCCCCGTTATAGTCAGTTGGCCACCTAGCAAGGGCGTTATATACCGAATATGGGCATTTTTCTTTTTCACGTCCTCATCAACATCAGTCCAAGGGCCTTCGTAGGTTTGGTATTCGAGGGCTGCAACAACACGGTGCTCTTCGGCTTCAAAGCCATTTAACGCAACGGCGCGTTTGAATCCATATTCCCCCAAGCTTAAAAACAGCTGATTGTTCTCAAGAGAATCTCGCAAGTTGAAAAATGCACCGCCAGCGCTAGAAAAATCGCCAATGTTGGCGTAGTAAGTGCCTTTGAAATAGCTAAGGTTGTCAATAAATTCTGGGATAATAAAGTTAAGGTCGCTGTAACCTTGGCCGTGCCCATGGCTTCGCATGTTCACGGGCATGCCGTCAACACTTACCGTGAAATCGGTACCGTGGTCCAGATTAAAGCCGCGCAGGAAGTACTGGTTGGCTTTGCCCGAACCGCTGTGTTGGGTCACCATCATACCGGGGATAAATTCAAGTATTTCGCCAGCTCGAAGCATAGGCCGCTCAATTAGCGTGTCTCCAGACACCCATCCTTGAGAAGCTGAAATGAATTCGCCGTCTTTTATTGAAGCGTCACCACGCACCCGAATATGTTCGATATCGCCTTCGGGATCATCTAGCGCTAATGCAGAGCTCATACTGATAGAGACAGAACTTACCATTAGTACCCGTGCTAGCGCCGTCGTTGAAAAAGATTTATGTGTCACCGTATTTACTTCTTTCGTCCATTTGTAATGTTATTAACGGCTATCTATGAGGCTTGGATGCAAATGTTGAGAAATATTTCTCACTTAGCGTTAAAGGTTATTGCTTCATTAAAAGGCATTAAGTGTGGTTTATGTTGTTTAAGCTCACAGGTGCTTGTGTCAAAATATACGAAGTTATCAATGCAGCTAAGAGAAGCCAGTGGCGAGACACGATAGAAAGGCCAAGAACCAGACATCATCTAATCTGAATAAAGTGGAAGGTGATAATGAGACACGCAATTCAGAACCTGAAAGCTCGTCGTTCGAGCGCGCGGGGTTTGTGCGACGCTTGTTGGCTATGATTTACGATACGCTTGTGGCCACCGCTGTGGGCATGTGTGCAGCCATGGTCATGATCGTAACGCTGGTGGTTATGCTGAAAAACGGTGCGCTTGACCTGCAAGGCTATGCTGAACCCGCCGACCTGATCCAGGCTTCATTTGGCTATAAGCTGCTTATTCAAACGTGGGTAGGCCTGTGGATAGCCGGTTTTTTCTTGTGGTTCTGGCGCAGAGGTGGGCAAACCTTGGGAATGCGTGCTTGGCGCTTACGCATTTATAGTACGGTTGAAGAACCCATGACGTGGCCGCGCTTGTTCATCCGCCTCGTCGCATCATTGGGTGGTTTGGGTTCGTTACTTGTGTTATTCGATTTCAAAAATAAGCAATCATTGCAAGACCGCCTCGCAAAGACCGAAGTATTGAAATTGACCAAAGAAGCGAATGACCACAAGAGCTGGTAAAATGCCTTGTACGGCGCTAAAAAAATCATCAAAAAAGAGGCTGCAAGGAGCCTCTTTTTTTATAAGCTTTGACTGTTAAATTAGGCGAATGCTGATAGCTTGCTCAACGCCTCAACATTACCCCTGCAATGGCTGCAAATAGTAAGCTAGGTAGCAAGGCGCCAAGGAATGGCGGCAATTGATAAACCAAGCTTACTGGGCCAAATACTTCGTTAAGAATAAAGAATCCAAAGCCTGTCAGTACTCCCATAATGACTCTTGCGCCCATAGTAACGCTGCGCAAGGGGCCGAAAATGAATGACAATGCCATCAAAAGCATTACGCCCACGGAAATAGGCTGAAACACCTTGCGCCACAAGGCTAACTGATAGCGAGAGGGGTCTTGGTCGTTATTTTCCAGGTAGTTTACGTAATCAAGCAGCCCCGTAATCGATAAAGCTTCTGGCTTAACGGCAACAATCCCTAGCTTGTCTGGCGTCAGCGTTGAGTTCCAGCGCATGCGATTGTTTTCATTCAATGTCACTTTCGTTTCAGAAAACTGGGTTACTTCAACATCGCTTAACCACCATCCGTCTCCATCGAAAGCGCCATTTCTTGCATAAGTAATGCTCTCTAGCGACAAGTCTGGGTTAAAGCTAAAAATGCTTACATCTTTGAGGGAATCTTGGCTTAACACTTGGCCAATACTTACAAACCGGTCGCCATCTTTAGCCCACACTAGTTTATCCGATGAAAAGAGGCTCCCGCCTGAGATAGCTTCAGTTCTTATTTGCTTAGCCTTGGTTTCACTGTAAGGGGTTACCCATTCGCCAACGGCCATCACCAATAAAATCATTAAAAGGGTCGACTTCATGGCCGAGTTTATGATGTTCCAGCGGCTCATGCCCGCAGCTTGCATCACTACCAGCTCGCTGTTGCTCGCCAGCACACCCATACCGATGAGGCCGCCGAGTAATGTAGCCATAGGGAAAAACTGCTCTAAGTCGCGAGGCAAGCTCAGCAATACATAAATAAAAGCGACGAGCATGTCATAATCGCCTTCGCCAATTTTACGTAGCTGTTCTACAAATTTTATCAATGCGCTTAAGCCAATAAGCACGCTTAACGTAACGGTAATAGTGCCTAGCAGCGTACGCGCAATGTATAAATCGAGGATTTTAAACATCTATTTTTTCCCCAATATCCAGGCGCGAAGCTCTGTGCCGGTTTTTCTGTCTCGCACAATCAACGTAACCCCGATAATAAGCATGATGGTATGCACCCACCATAAGCCCAGTTGAGGTGGCATTTTTCCGTCTTCTAACACCCGTCTACTCGCAAGCAACAGCAAGAAGTAGCCCAAGTAAAGGAGTATGGCGGGGAACATTTTGCCAAAGCGTCCCTGACGCGGGTCGACTGCACTTAGCGGTACAGCAATCAACACCAAAAACGGGATTGAAAGCGGTATGGCAATGCGCCATTGAAGTTCGGCTCTGGCTTCAATACTGTCGTCTTCCCAAAGCTCGTTGGTAGGCAACACACTTACCTTGCGACGAGTTTCATCTGCTGGCTTATCGGCAATCTGAATTTGGTATTCGTCGAACTCTACTTTTCGATAGGCTTTTTCAGACTGTTTGCCTTCGTACTGCACCCCTTCTTTCAAAACGAGGTTTCGGGTACCGTCTGGGTTATTGGCCACTTCGCCAGTTTGTGCATACACAACGCGCACGTCGCCTTCACTGTCATCCGTTTGATTCTGCGATAAAAACACACGTTGTAACTTATCGTTGTTGTCTACATCGTGCACAAAAATAACGGCTTTTTCGTTACCCGTTTGCTGGAACCGGCCTGGCATTAGCGCCGATATTCCCGCCTCATTACGGGCTTTTTCTCGAAGTTGGTACTCGTTTTCTGCAGCCAATGGGGCGAAGTAAAGCGTAATCGCGCCCGTGACAATCATGATAAGTACGGATAAAAACAGCATTACCCGCGTGACGTACCATTCACTGATGCCGCACGCTCGCATGACGGTCATTTCACTGTCTACATACAGTCTTCCATGCGCCAACATGATGCCCAGATAGGCACTTATAGGTAGTACGAGTGAGGAGAGAATAGGGGCATATAAACCTAGGAAGCCAAGTACAAGTCCAGCGGGTATATCACCGTCTGATGCATCGCCTAAAACGCGCACAAACCTTAGGGTGACAAAAATGGCCATTAGGATAAAGAAAATCGCTAACTGAGATTTCAGCGTTTCCTTAAGTAAATAGCGGAATATCAGCATCTCAGCCCTTCCGGAAAATTAGGAATTTTAGTGAAAGAAAGCACAATTTTGTTTAAACTTACCGTTTTTACAAGTTTTGCCTGCAATCATAAACCGTTTGCATGGTGTTTTGACGCAAATTTAACCTATATTCAATAGGTCTGTAAGCGTGAATTGCAGCGAACTAAAAAGTTATGCTGCGTATTAAAACATAAAGCAGCGCGAAACGTTACGTGATTTTAGTCATCGTGCAAACCATAAACGACGAAAAGCGAGGTGATATCGTGGAGTTTAGTGTAAAAAGTGGCAGTCCTGAAAAACAACGCAGTGCATGTATTGTTGTGGGCGTCTTCGAGCCGCGTCGCCTAACGGCGGTGGCTGAACAACTAGACGAAATCAGTGAAGGTTATATCAGCAACTTGTTACGCCGCGGCGACCTTGAAGGTAAAGCTGGCCAAATGTTGTTGCTACACAACGTGCCAAATGTACTAAGCGAGCGCGTGCTTCTAGTCGGTTGTGGTAAAGAACGCGAACTAGATGAGCGTCAGTACAAAAACATTATTGCCAAAACCATTCAAACCTTAAATGAAACGGGTTCAATGGAAGCGGTGTGTTTCCTTACTGAACTTCACGTTAAAGGTCGTGACACGTATTGGAAAGTACGCCAAGCGGTAGAGGCAACCGAAGACACGCTTTACACCTTTTTGCAGCTTAAAACCAAGAAAGGTGAGCCTCGTCGTCCTTTGCGTAAAATTGTATTTAACGTACCTACACGCCGTGAACTTACCGTGGGTGAGCGAGCGGTTGAGCATGGTCTTGCGGTATCTCGTGGTGCGAAAGTAACCAAAGATGTGGCAAACATGCCACCAAATATTTGTAACCCTGCGTACTTGTGGCAGCAAGCACAGGAATTAGCAAGCCAATACGACAGCGTCACCGCTGAGGTGGTCGATGAAACTCAAATGGCTGAGCTTGGTATGCAAGCGTATTTGGCTGTTGGCCGTGGTTCAGACAACGAAAGTATGATGAGTATTATGCATCATCGCGGTGGTCCTGCAGACCAAGCGCCAATTGTGCTTGTAGGTAAAGGCCTTACTTTCGATTCAGGCGGTATTTCAATTAAGCCTGGCGAAGCCATGGACGAAATGAAGTACGACATGGGTGGTGCTGCTGGCGTATTAGGTACCATGCACACTATTGCTGCGCTTAACCTACCCATTAACGTTATTGGTGTATTAGCTGGCTGTGAAAACATGCCAGATGGCAAAGCGTATCGTCCGGGTGACATCCTGACGACCATGTCGGGTCAAACCGTTGAAGTACTGAATACTGATGCGGAAGGTCGTTTGGTATTGTGCGATGCGTTAACCTACGTTGAGCGCTTCGACCCAGAGCTAGTGATTGACGTAGCCACGCTAACTGGCGCAGCTATTATCGCGCTTGGTCACCATGCAACTGCAGTCATGAGCACGCATAACCCGCTTGCTCACGAACTACTTAATGCGTCAGAGCAAAGCTCAGATCGCGCATGGCGTCTTCCGTTGTGGGACGATTATCAAGAGCAGCTTGAAAGCCCGTTTGCCGACATGACAAACCTTGGTGGTCGCCCTGCAGGGTCAATTACCGCGGGTTGTTTCTTGTCACGCTTTACGAAGAAGTACAACTGGGCGCACCTTGATATTGCCGGTACGGCATGGCGCAGTGGTAAAAACAAAGGGGCAACAGGCCGTCCTGTACCTATGTTGTCTCAGTTCTTAATGAACCGCGCTAATATCAAGTTAGAGGACTAATCATTCATGCCACAAGTGATATTTTATCAACTTACTAGCAGTGATAATGGCGTGGCAGGCCGCGCCAGTGAAGTCATTGCGTCAGCGTTTGCCAATAAGCAAAAGATTAGCGTGCTGTGCGATACACAGGCGCAAGCTGAGGAAGTTGATGAATTGTTGTGGCAACTGCCGGCTGATCGCTTTGTGCCCCATAACCTCTATGGTGAGGGGCCCCAATCGGGAACACCGGTGGAAATTTGTTGGCAGCCAGAGCAGGTCGCCAGACGACAAATGGTGGTCAATGTGGGCTCCGGTATGGTGCCTTCACCCAACCAACATCGTCAAATCATCGATTTTGTACCCGTGGACGAAAGCGCCAAACAGGCCGCGCGGGTAAGATACAAAAACTATCAGCAAGCTGGATGCAATATGCAGTTTAAATCTGCATAGGTCATTCGCGTTTAGCTTCAATTTGAGAGTGTGTAATGGATAAAACCTTCGAACCGCAGTCCATCGAGCAGCAATGCTACAAGTCATGGGAAGAGGCGGGTTTATTTAAAGCGTCAGGTAGCGGCGACCCTTATTGTATTTTGCTTCCGCCACCCAACGTGACCGGTAGCCTTCACATGGGCCATGGTTTCCAGCAAACCATAATGGATGCCCTGACACGTTATCACCGCATGAAAGGCGATAATACCTTATGGCAAGTAGGTACCGATCACGCCGGTATCGCTACCCAAATGGTGGTCGAGCGTCAGCTTAACGCTGAAGGAAAAACGCGTCACGATTTAGGCCGAGAAGACTTCATTAAAAAAGTGTGGGAATGGAAAGAGCACAGCGGCGGTACGATCACCAGCCAAATGCGCCGTTTAGGTACGTCGCCTGATTGGTCTCGCGAAGTGTTCACCATGGACGAAGACCTGTCTAAAGCCGTCACTGAAGTGTTCGTTAAGCTGCACGAAGAAGGTCTTATTTATCGAGGTAAGCGTTTGGTTAACTGGGACCCAGTGCTTCACACTGCGGTATCAGACCTAGAAGTACTGAACGAAGAAGAAGACGGCCACATGTGGCACATGCGCTATCCACTTGCAGATGGTAGCGGTGAGTTAGTGGTAGCGACAACGCGTCCTGAAACCATGCTAGGCGATACGGCGGTTGCTGTTCACCCAGATGATGAGCGCTATCAAGCCTTCATCGGCAAGGAAATCAAGCTGCCGATTACTGGCCGTTTAATTCCGGTTATCGCCGATGACTATGTTGATCAAGAATTCGGTACAGGCTGTGTGAAAATTACGCCAGCTCACGATTTCAACGACTACGACATGGGTAAGCGTCACAATCTACCTATGATCAACATTCTTACCGACGATGCGAAAATTAACGACGATGCGCCAGAAGCGTATCGCGGTTTAGACCGTTTTGACGCCCGTAAGCAAATTGTCGCTGATTTAGATGCACAAGGCGCGTTGGTTAAAATTGAGCCGCACAAGCTTAAAGTACCCCGTGGCGACAGAACAGGCGCGGTTATCGAACCCTATCTGACTGACCAATGGTATGTTGCCGTTGAGTCACTTGCAAAGCCTGCTATTGAAGCAGTGGAAAGTGGCGAAATTCGCTTTGTGCCAGAGAACTGGAACAAAACCTATTACCAATGGATGCACAACATTCAAGACTGGTGTATTTCACGTCAGCTGTGGTGGGGACACCGCATTCCTGCGTGGTATGACGAAAACGGCAACGTTTTTGTTGGCCGCACCGAAGAAGAAGTGCGTGAAAAGCACGGCCTTGGCAGTGACGTAACCCTTTCACAGGATGACGATGTTCTTGATACTTGGTTCTCAAGTGCACTATGGCCGTTTGCGACCATGGGCTGGCCAGAAGAAACGCCAGATCTTGAAACCTTCTTGCCGTCTTCGGTGTTAGTAACCGGCTTTGACATCATCTTCTTCTGGGTTGCCAGAATGATCATGATGACCAAGAAGTTCACGGGCAAAATTCCGTTTAAAGACATCTATATTACGGGTCTTATCCGCGATGAGAACGGCGATAAAATGTCAAAGTCGAAGGGCAACGTGCTTGACCCCATCGATTTGATTGACGGTATTGATATTGAGTCGCTAGTCACTAAACGCACTGCCGGCATGATGCAGCCTCAGCTTGCTGAAAAGATTGCTAAGCGTACCCGTAAGCAATTCCCTGATGGTATTCAAGCCTACGGTACAGACGCATTGCGTTTTACGTTTGCAGCTATGGCGTCAACCAGCCGCGATATCAACTTCGATATGGCTCGTGTTGAAGGCTACCGCAACTTCTGTAACAAAATTTGGAATGCATCCCGCTTCGTATTGATGAACACAGAAGAGCACGATACAGGTCGTGACGGTGGCGATATGGTGCTTAGCATGGCCGATCGATGGATTTGGGCTAAGTTCCAACAAACGCTGGTTGAGTTTGAAAAAGCGCTAGAAGATTACCGTTTCGATATTGCGGCGCAAACGGTTTACGAGTTTACCTGGAACCAGTTCTGTGACTGGTATCTAGAGCTTACTAAACCTGTGCTTAACAATGACGCCAGCACCGAGGCTGAAAAGCGTGGTACACGTCACACGCTTATTAACGTACTTGAAAGCCTGCTTCGCTTGTTGCACCCGCTTATGCCATTTATCACCGACACGATTTGGCAGCGCGTCGTGCCACTCAGTGCGCTTAAGGTAGAAGAGGGCGCAAGCATTATGGTTCAGGCATTCCCTGAAGTTGAGGCAGCGAAACAAGACCACAACGTGCTTGCTGATATCGAGTGGGTGAAGAAGTTTATCGTGGGTATTCGTAATATCCGTGGTGAAATGGATATCTCGCCAAACAAACCGTTAAATGCGCTACTTAAGAACGTAAGTGATGAAGATGCCCGTCGTCTTGATGCAGCTAAAGCGTTCCTTGATAAGCTGTCTAAACTTGAAACCGTCACTATCTTGAAAGACGGTGAGCAAGCGCCAGCGAGTGCAACGGCATTGGTAGGCGAGATGGAAATTCTTATCCCAATGGCGGGTCTTATCGACAAAGACGCAGAGCTGGCCCGTATTACTAAAGCCATGGAGAAAATCGAGAAAGACGTATCTCGTACTCGTGGCAAATTAAGTAATGAGAAGTTCGTAAGCAATGCGCCAGACGAGGTCATTGAGAAAGAGCGCGGGAAGTTGGACGAAGGTGAAAAAGCCCTCGCAAAACTTAAAGAGCAGTTTGAAACAATTAAAGCGCTTTAAAAAGAGAGGGTAGCCCTTTGAAGGGCGACTCTACTCTCAATTAAGAAAAAGGGTTACCGACAGGTAACCCTTTTTCTTTTGCCCCTTCTGGTGCTCAATAGCGTTAGCTGTCGAGGTGGCTTGTCATACCAATCCGCATAGATCATTGCCCACTCAGAAGCTTGCCAGACCTTCCCGAAGGGCGAATTTAAAATGTTCGTACTCTTTGTTGTGTCACCTTGATGTAGAACCACTATACCTGCGCTAACACGCCGCGATTACGAACATTTTAAGTCTCGCTGGGTGGGTAATTATCTATGCGGACTGGTATTAAATACTGTTTTAGCATAGCGACAAGCGCTTTTTGTTTGATGGGCTTTGTAAGGTAGTCGTTCATACCTGCGTCCAGCGCTCCTTGCTTGTCTTCTTTCATTGCATTTGCGGAAAGACCAATAATAGGCACAGCAGTGAAGCCTTTCTCGCGAAGCAGTCTGGTAGCTTCATACCCGTCCAAAACCGGCATTTGAACATCCATCAGCACAAGATCATATTGGGGAGCATTTTCCACTTTTTGAACGGCTTGTTTCCCGTCTTCCGCAATATCGAAAGTAAGCCCAAGGTTCGTCAGCATTTCGCCAGTAACAAGCTGATTTATATTGTTGTCTTCAACTAATAACACGTGCCCTTCGATGACACTCTCTGTGCCATCACTGTCAAAATTGGTGGTGTCGTATGTAGCGTCTTTTGAAATTATCTGGTTTACAAAACGCTCAAACTGCGCAGGAGTAAACGGGTGCATAATTGAAGGTCCGTCCCAAAGCGTTTCGTATTTTGCCTGAAGTGCCGTTCCCGCCGTTTCGAAAACCAGGCCTACTGATTTACCTTTTTCGTGTAGACCTTTTAGCCACGCAAGTTTTTGCCTGAAAGTACTGAAATCTGGTATATCAATAACCATATATTCGGGGAGCGTCTGGCTCCGCTGTGCCTCGTCAAACGATAAACGTCGCCCTTGCGACAGCTGGATCTGGTCACAATAGGTCGAAGGCAGCAAGGGCGTTTCGGTAATGTACAGACTATCTTGGGGAAGCTGAGGGGTTTGCTCTAGGACTCCCGGCTGATTTTTAAATGCTTTTAACGGTAATTCAATTTTAAACGTACTTCCTTTACCTTCAATAGATTGAGCATCTAGCCGCCCGTTCATGAGTTCTGTGAGTTGGCTGACAATAGCTAAGCCTAAGCCCGTGCCGCCGTACTTCCGGTTCGTTGAACCATCGGCTTGAGTAAAGGGTTTAAATATTCTATCAAGCTGCGATGAACTCATCCCTATACCCGAGTCCGTGACCTCCATCGTGAGGTTAAGTACATTTCCTTTCTCGTTTAGCTTGCCATCAAACGTGATATCAACCTGACCTTGTTCGGTGAATTTGACGGCGTTATTCCCGATGTTCATGATAATTTGAGCAATGCGCAGTGGGTCGCCAATAACCTGTGGGGGCAGTGATGGGTTAACCGTAAAGTGAACGGATAAGTTCTTTTCCTTGGCGCGTAAGGCAATCACCGCTATCAAGTTATCAAAAAGCGAGTGAAGCGAAAAACTGACTTCTTCTATCTTTAACTTGCCAGCTTCAATTTTTGAGAAGTCGAGTATGTCATTTATTACACTCAGTAAAATTTGTCCTGAATACGCTGCTTTATCTAAATACCCCTTCACCGTGTGTGATAATGCTTGTTGCTGCGCAAGCTCTATCAAACCGATAATACCGTTCATCGGAGTACGAATCTCGTGGCTCATGTTGGCTAAAAACATACTTTTAGAAGCCGTAGCCCGTTCGGCTTTAATCTTGGACTCCGTCAATGCACGGTTCAAGCTTTCTAACTGCGTATTCATGCTTCGCGCTTCATCTAACAGCTTTTCAGTTTGGCGATTCTTATCACTGAAAACCAGTGCTGCTCTTGCTAATTTTCCGATTTCATCTTTTCGGCTACTGCCCGGAATATTGGCGATCTGAACACCTTTTGAAAGCTTATTAAAGACCAAGGTAATGGAGCGGATAGGGCCAAGAATGCGGAACGTTGAAAAAAGAGCTGCTGATAGTGCCAGCAGTATAGCGATAAGGGAAAATAGCTCTCCGTTGCGCTGGGTACTTTTTGCGATTTGATAGGTTCTTTGGGTGGCGACTTCAGAATTGGTGCTTACTTGCTTAGCAAGCTCTCCGCTTAGATAAAGAAACTCGTTGGCTGAGCCGGCCATAACCACATTAACGAGAAACAAGTTACCCTGAATAATTTGAGTGAGTTTAAAAAAGTCGGCTTTAATTTTAGTGGTGATTGTATCCATTCTTTGTTGAAAGCGCTCATCTTCAGAAGGTTTGAGGCTTTTTAATGAATCCGCTGCTTCGTTGAATGACTGAACAAACCTCATATCAGGCTTCATCAGATACTTTAACATCGCATTTTCCGCAAGCATTAAGTAGGCTTTCGCTTCCTCAACGACGACAGGTGAAACCTCATTTGTTGTTAAGGCTTCATCCAATAACCCGTTAAGGTAAGTTATGTCTGAAAGTGTACCTTGCGCAATGAGGTTGTCCCTTTCTGAGCGCGCATTGACAACTTGCGAGAAGTTTTCCTGATAAGCATTAAGGTGGTCTCTCATCCTCGAGAGTATGTCCCTGTCACCTTCTTTTTCCTTTGATCGTTCTGCTGCGTCTAGCGTGTCTAATTTGCTATTAATTGTTACCATCAAGCGATTAAAACGAGTGATGGCAGACTTACTGGCATTCTCTTTAAAAATAAGGACGTTTCTCTGTAAATCTACGACGTCACGCTCAAGCTCTTTAACAATGCCAACATTGACCACGGCTTTCGCGGCTGATGATACTCCTTTACTTAACACATCTTGGTTTTTACGAGCAATGAACCCTTGCGCCAAAATCAAGGTGATCAGTGCGAGAAAGACGGTGATGAGCTGTATACGAATTGACGATAACATGTGAACTTACAAAGCCTTATTCTATTTTGATAATCATACTTGTTTCAGAGACATCATGCGGTAATCAATTCGTACCACTTTTGCAAAGAATACTCGTAGGTAGGCATAACGGTGTTCCATACTGCAACGTTACTTAAGCGGCTTTCATAACTGCCACCATTTCGCTGTGCTCCCGCTTTCACACTTATCTTGCCATCGGGTCCCTTTAAAGGCTCTGACGCAATTTTTCCCGCGTACCAGTAATTCCATTCAGCGTCAGATAAATATGATGCCGAACGTTGCGGGTTAGAGATATAGTATCCTTGTCGAGCTATGAATGCGCCAGGCCAGCCAGATAACCACCAGTTCATGTATTCGTATGCTACATCCTTCACTCGGCCTTGCGTCGCCGAGGATAAACACATTACGCCGTGCCATCCTCGGTAACCTTCTTTGGGCGCCGCAAATGTGACAGGAATATCTTGACCATTGAGTGCGGAAACGGCGGGTGAGAACATGCTTTCGATGGCAACTCGGCCACTTTTCATAAATTCGACTGATTCGGGGACTGACGTCCAAAAGCCGTTGAAGTGTTTTAATTGTGTTAACTCTATAAGAAGGTTAAACAAATCATCCAGCTCGTATTCAGTCATTGCCCCAATGTCTTCAAACTGCATAAAACCTTTAGCCTGTGCAGCAAGGGCCAGGTCAAATAAACCAATAGTGGGATCATTAACGATGCCCACCTTTCCTGAGTACCGTGAATCTAATAGCCATCCCCAGCTTTCTTCTTGATCGCGAAGTTCTACAGGAAGTTTCGTGGTGTCATAGCCAAAAGAATCGACGTTATGCACGTAGGGTAAGAAACTGATTGTGTCTGTATGCTTTTCACCGAGTGAGCCGTTACCTTGAACATTGAGTATTTTATGAGGCGCATCGCCTGCGCCCTCTCGTGCATGTTTGGTGAGTTTACCGGTTTTGCTCAGGTTGTTTATTTCTTCCCAATAAATCAGACGTTTTTTTTCTATAGGTTGAATAGCCTGAGCCCGCCACAGCACGTTTATACTGTTGGACCATTGCTCATAGAGGTCGAATGAAGAAGGAAGCATGGAGGCTTTCTGAAGAACCGCTGCACTACCGCCTGGCTCAAAAGCTATGTTTATGCCCAAATCTTCCATGGCGCGTTGGCGTATGGCTTCTTGAAGCGTGACATGTGTACCCATCACACGGAGGGTGGGCTTCGGTTTTCCAATAGCAAAAGGAGTGACGCCTGCAGTTAAACCAAACGCTAGGCCGCCCTTAAGCAGGGTTCGCCGTGTTGGTGAAGGTTTGCTGTTGTTATTAAAACTTGCAGGCATATGCGTACATCCATAATAAACGATGACCTGCTTTATTCTGGCATCTATTTCATAGAGTTACCAAAAAATGTTTAGTTTCGGTAAAAAATAAACGTGGCAATAGAATGAAAAGTCGAAATTTTTTTATTCAAAAGCACTAAGTGCTTAGCATTGTACTATGCTTTTGAGATTGTATTAATTTTGAATGGAGATTTGGTTAATGAAGGTTTGGCGAAAGCACGCTTTTCTACTGCTTACTTATTTCTTCTTTACGTTTTTCTCTATAGCAAACGCACAATCGGTAGTCGTGCCAAAAGTGCAGGGAGAAAAAGAGCAAATTCTTTACGACATTTTAGCGCTGGCACTAAGTAAAAGTGCACCATCAATAACGTTGTCAACGCTACCTGAAGTGCTTAACGAAGCTCAATTGGTCAGTGAAGTGGAGTCGGAAAACGTTGATGTGATGTGGTCAGGCGGAGACAAAGAAAAAGACGAACGTCTGCAAGCCGTTAGAATTCCTGTACTGAAAGGGCTATTAGGACATCGTATTTTCTTAATTCGAGAGGAAGACAAAGCGCGTTTTGCCACTATTCAAACCTTTGAAGACCTGCTGCAATTTGAAGCAGGGCAGGGACGGTTTTGGGGGGATACACAGATTCTAAAAAGTGCCGATATACCCACAGTGACGACAATTAAATATAAAAACTTGTTCCCGATGTTGGAAGGGGGAAGGTTTGATTATTTTCCAAGAGCGTTACACGAACCCTTTATTGAGGCTGAAAACCACAAGCATCTTGATCTTGTGGTAGATAGCAACGTCATGCTGGTGTATCCCTATGCCATGTATTTCTATGTCAATAAGAGTAACGAACGGCTTCACAACCTTATATACAGTGGGTTTGAAACAGCCATAAAGGATGGGAGTTACGATGAGCTCTTCTTCAATAATTCAATGATTCAAGATGTGCTCACTAAGGCAAAGGTTGAAGAACGAACGGTTTTTCGCGTGGGCAACCCTCATTTACATCCTGATACACCGCTAGACAGGGCTGAATTCTGGTTAGATATAAAAAAATTACAGTAATAGCGTTTCTGAGCTAATCAAAAATGCGAGTGAATTACTCGGGACAATTTACGGATAAAAACATGCAATCGATAAAACAAAAATCCATGGTAACCCTCTCTCTTGTGTCTTTTGCTGTCATGCTGGTGGTGTTTGGCTTCAGTTACTTTGCTACCAGTCAGTATTTCGATGAGCAATTAGAAAAGGAAATACGCGATACTAATCAAGCGTTATCGATTGTTATGCAAGAACCAATATTTGCATACGATAACGAGCTTACCGAAGATATTCTGTCTTCTTTTGTGGCATACCCCCATATTTTGCAAATAGAAGCGTTCGACCACAGGGGGAAAGCGATCGCAAGCGCCGTAGACAAAGAGGCTAACGCAGAGCCACACGATGTAAGTAAAGCGAAGGTCGCAATTTTGTGGGAGGGCAAAAAAGACATCGGTTACCTTCAAGTCTCTTACTTGCTCGATACCAACCAAGCGCTTCTTTCAACGGCGAAATGGATGTTTCTAGTCATAGGACTAGTTTTGATTGCTGTTTTGGGCGGAACGAATTGGTTTGTTTTATCGCGATATGTACTTTTACCCTTGAGCAAAGTGTCAGCGGCAATGTCTGAGATTGCCCAGGGCGGTGGAGATCTTACACGACGTCTTAATATCCAAACGAACGATGAAGTTGGCCAGTTTGCAGATACCTTCGACCGGTTTGTCGCAAATTTACAGCTGCTGGTGAAGGGCATTGTTGAAAACGCGGAGCGTCTTTCTGTATGTGCTGAAGAGATACGAACGCATTCTGATAACAATGTGACGGAAACGCAGCTTCAATTAGCCGAAATTGAGGAGGTATCAGCTGCTTTAAGTCAAATGTCCAAAGCGACTGAAGAGGTGTCTCACAACGCAGTGCAAACGTCTGACAAAACGAAAAGTTGTAACGAACTTGCAAACTCGGGTAATCAAATAGTTCAAAAAACCGTAGATGATATTCATAGTTTGGGCAATAGTATCGGTGAGACCTCCAACAAAATATCTGAATTAAAAGAAAAAAGTGAACTCATTAATACCGTACTCACGGTGATTAAAGGCATCGCGGAGCAAACGAACTTGTTGGCTTTAAATGCTGCTATTGAGGCTGCGAGGGCAGGAGAACAAGGCCGCGGGTTTGCCGTGGTAGCCGATGAGGTGCGAGCACTTGCTCAGCGTACCCAAGACTCTACAAAAGAAATAGAAGTGATTATTAATGATTTGCAAGTGTCATCTGAGGACGCCAATAAACTGATGTCCACCACCAAAGATAGGCTGGGAGACACAATCGAAGAGTCGTCTCATGCTATAGAAGCGCTCAAAGATATAATAAGAAACATACAAATCATCAATGATATGAACTCTGGTGTGGCGACGGCTACCGAAGAGCAGAGCGTGGTGACCACAAACGTTAACACCAAAGTGTTTTCAATAAATGAATTGACGGTTGATGTTGCTAAAAACGCGAAGTCGTCCACGGTGTTAACTGAGCAGTTAAGTTTGTTGAGTCAACAGATCAAACAAGATCTAAACAGCTTCAAAGTGTAACGTGATCCATGTTCAGATAAGGATTAGGGTGTAGACTTTATTTTGCAAGATAGTGCATCCTAAGAAAGCTTGCCGTTTCTTTTCGAGCAGCTTTTTTATGTTTCGGAGCTCTTGACTCTCGATCGCCGTGCTTTATTCCCAAAGGGCGAGTTTAAGATGTCCGTACTCTTTGTTGTGTCACCTTGATGTAGAACCACTATCACTGCGGTAATACGCCGCGATTACTAACACTTTAAATCTCGCCGGGTGGGCAATTATCTAAGCGGACTGCTATGAAGGCATCTGTTTGAATAAGTCCACCAGACACATATCGTAACACTTCGTTATTCGCTAAATTTCTTTCTTTACTTTATAAAGATATCAAAATGATATCAAAGGTGAACGATATGCAAGAAAAAACAGGTTTTTCAGTCAATGGATATTTGATGATTGGCATTTTGCTAATCGCCCAAGTAGCGGCTTTTTTTTACGCCGTAGATGGAAATGCTGAAGCGGGCGCGGTGTTAAGTTTATTGGTCGGTACCCTGTGGGCAGGCTTCTTTATTGTCCAGCCCAATCAGGCTAAAGTGATGACGTTCTTTGGGAGCTATGTAGGGACCGTCTCCAACGTAGGACTGCGCTGGACGATTCCACTTTTTCGCAGACTTAATATCTCGCTTCGTATTTGCAACTTCGAGAGCGCAAAAATAAAGGTTAATGACAATCAAGGTAACCCCATTGAAATCGCATCCATTATTGTCTGGAAAGTGACAGACACTGCAGAAGCCGTATTTGATGTCGATGACTACGAAAGCTTTGTGAGAATTCAAAGTGAGTCAGCCATTCGCAACATGGCAAGTAGCTTCCCTTATGATCCTCGTGATGATGAACAAGCTGAAGTGGCTCTTCGCAGCCACCCCATAGAAATTTCAGAACGGTTACAACAAGAAATTCAGGCCCGTTTGGCGAAAGCTGGGATCACCATCTTGGAGTCTCGAATTAGTCACCTTGCCTATGCTCAAGAAATCGCCAGTGCCATGCTACAGCGTCAACAAGCGTCAGCAATTGTCGCTGCTCGCAAGCTCATTGTTGATGGCGCAGTGGGCACGGTAGAAATGGCGCTTCAACGCTTAAACGAAACAGGCGTAGTAGAGCTTGATGAAGAACGTAAAGCGGCAATGATAAGTAACCTCTTGGTTGTACTTTGCGGAGATAAATCTACGCAGCCAGTCATTAATACCGGTACAATTTATTAATTCGGTTTTCAGTTTTTAATTCTCGTGCCGTAGAAATATTCTGCGGCACATAAGGTTTTTATTTTGGCAAAGAAAAAAGCGTATCCCCTTCGGATAAATGAAAATGTACTTGCCGCTATGGAAAGGTGGGCTGCTGACGACTTACGGAGCGTTAACGCGCAAATTGAATATGTGCTTCGGCAAGCGCTTGTGAAGCAAGGTAGAGTGAAGCTCGTTGAAAAAGTCGCAGTAGAAGTAGAAGTTGTTGATTCAGTTAACAATAGCAATACCTAGTTTGGACCGTAGGTTACGGTATTTTCGACATTTTGATTAGCGCTTGCGCCTAATGTTGTGGATAAGCGCACAATCAAAATAAGGAAAGAGAAAGCTGCAGTTAAATGCAGCTCTGGGGAAAGGCATATACTAAACTACATTTAAAGAGGGTTTTTGGCTGTCCATCTGCGCATAAATGCAAGCCCACCTATCAACAAGAGTGAGAAAACAGTCCATGTGCCGCCATGTTCTTCCACTATCACTACCGTATCTTCTACAACGTATTCGTAGTTTTCACTTTCAAGAGAAATGTAGGCTAGTGCACCGTCGTCGTAAGCATCGGTAAAGGCCACAAGCATTTCAGTATCTGCATCGTATAGCTCCAATAATATGTCGTATTCATCGGGTGGAAAGCCAGAGACTAACGAGCTTTCAATGGTAAAGGTATCCGTTGAATCTTCTGAATAGATATAGAATTCAGACGACACGTGAATAGCGTCGTAAACACCATCCCTGCCTAAATACAAGACAGCGTATACCGGTGCTCGTGTAAATATAGTATCGGCGTCAAACTCAATTGAAAAGGTAGAGTGATAGCCGTCGTAGTCTATGTCTTGCTCAAGCGTTACCCAGCTTTCATAAATCCAGAATTCATTAACGCTGCTAATCACTATGTCGCTTGATGACTTATTCACACCCAGATGATGTTGATGTTTGTTGGTCTTACTGGGTGTATTTTGTTGTGAGGCAACGCCGTTGGTAGAGTGCTCAACAACACTTTCATTTGGTAGGCCGCCCGTGGTTTTAGGCAAGAGTGAACGAGCGGCTACAAAGGGTTTGTCGTAACGAAACTCGTTTGAGGTAACCTGTTTTTCTTCTGATTTACTATCGGTATTTGCGTGCGCGGGTGACAAAAGCACAAGCTGTAACGTGGCGATAGCAGAATAAGCAGTAAGCGCTCGTATGACGTTTTTCATCTGTCCATCCTTTTCCAATCGATAATGACAGTGTCATTGTTGACGGAAAAAGATGAACGAAAGCTGAAGGGTAACTTAATGACCGCTCAGCGTTGAAGCGGATAGTGAAATTTAGTCGTCGAAGTAGTGGTCTTCTTCTTCGTAATCACCTTCTTCACGCGGTTCAAAGTACGTGCCCCAACCATCATAGGTAACGTCGTGTTTGTCGGCAATTTTTAGCAGTGCGTCAGAGTCACTGTTAAGTTTTTCGATATCAAGCTTTCTTTCTACAACAGCGTCGAAGCAGAAAATGGTTTCGCCATCATCGAGTATTAGCTCTTCCGCATCAGTGACTTCAAATCCAGCTTTGAAGGCATCAACTGCCGCCTTTTCTAGAACATCAAAGTCGGTGCTGGCGAAATGGTGCTCAATGGTATAATCGGCGTCAGCTTGGCTACCGTCTTCTAAAAGGGCATCAATGGTTTCTTGATTAAACGCGTACCACTCTTCTCTTTCATCGAACTGGGTCATAATAAACACTCATTAGCAATTTTGACGCAAGTTTACCTGCTTTTTTCTAGTTCAGCGACCTGAGTATTGAGCGTCTCGAATTTTTGTTTCATTTGTTCGTTGAAATGTACCATCCATTCTTTAATAGACTGCTCTTCAGTAAGGGGAACTGGGGGGGAAATATCTATAAGCACAATGCCGTTATCCCAACGATTCCACTTTACTTTCTTATGTAAGTTACTGGCAGTGACCATAACGACTGGCTCATTCGTCGTTTTAGCCAAGCGAAAAGCACCCTGCTTAAAGGGAAGAATACCTCTGCCGTTGCTTCTGGTGCCTTCTGGAAACAACCACACTGATGTTTTCTTTTTAGCAATGCGGTTTGCGGCGATGTCTAGTGTATTTCGCGCTTTACCTGAATTTTTTCTATCGATCATAATATTCCCAGATAGCCAGTATATTTGGCCAAAAATAGGGATCCACTTTAAGCTCTTTTTTCCGATAGTGACCACGCCTGGTAAAGCGGCTTTGCATATGGTTATGACGTCGAAGCTATTTTGATGATTAGCAATAAAAACATAGGGCTCGTTAATTTTAACGGATGGGTCCTTTCTAACAATGAGCTTTAAACCCACAACTTTTGCCATAAGCGAATACAAACTTCCCGCCGCATGAACGTTATCTTTGTGAAATGGACGCACAATGCAAATGATCAGCAGAACGATGTTGATTAGCAAAAATGAGATAAAAAGTGCTGGAATGCGAAATAAAGCGATCAAAACAACTCCTAGATTCAATTGACGCGCGCAGTATAGATGAAGTTTCAGCGTACACTTGTCCGATGAGTTTTTACAGCGTTAATCTAAGAACCCTCTTTTAATTTAAAAAGTCATTACGTTTATCACCTTTAGTATGAGGAAATTTTGCCGATACCCAATTACAATAAGAAGAAGCGCAATCGAACCTAACTCGGTAAATAGTATATGCAAACATTCACTCCAGATGACCTAGAAGAAGATATTCTTGCTGACCTAATGGAGGAGATAAACGAACTCTACGAATCTAGTGAACAAACACTGATCGAATTGGAGCTTCGTCCTGAAGATAACGACTTGCAGCGTGCGCTTTTTCGTTCAATTCACACGATTAAGGGAGATTTAGGCTTAGTTAACTTTTCTCCTATGATCCCACTTTTACAGCACGTTGAAGACCTCTTGGATTACTTGCGCAAAGGACAGGTCTCATACACCAGCACAATGAGTGATTTGGTATTACTCACCATGGATAGGGTTAAAGCCTTTGTCGAAAGCGTCATGGCCAACGGTAAGGCAGAGTATGATGATAATCTTCATAACCAGCTTGTGTTAGCGATAAGCCGTGTAACGCCCGACAATTCATCTGACCATGAAAAGCGCCTGACAGAAGCCGTACTGTTGCTCAATCCAGCCCTCGACAGAGTGGTAGACGATAATGAACAGCCTAGTGTTCAAACCAAGCCAGTCTCTCTTGCATCAACAGGCATACCTAAAGATATCAGCAGCGAAAAAAAGCAGGACATTCTGTTTTTTCGCGATCTTATGCAGTCCATAGAGCGCCGTTCAGAGTATTGGACCGGCCGAGGTGACCGAGTCGCCAAGCTTGCTATGTATATCAACGACGTCGCCGAAAACCCTGTTGATGAAGATCAGCTCGCCGTTGCCAGCTATGTTCACGATTTTGGTATGGCCTTTATGCCGCTTAAGTTGCTTCATAAAGGTGATGCACTAAGCGATAACGAGTTTAACCTTATGCGCTCTCACGTCTACAAGAGCGCAAGACTGTTAGAGCACCTCGACCAGTGGGATATGGCGAGAAAGATTGTAATGCAGCACCACGAACGCACAGATGGAAGTGGTTACCCGCTTGGGTTAAAAGAGGACGACATCTGCGAAGGTGCTAAGCTACTCGCGATTGTAGATACTTATGACGCCATGACACATCCTAGAGCGCACAATGAAGACAAGGTTTTATCTAAAAAAGAGGCGGTGATTGAAATTAACCGCAGCGCTAAAGGCCAGTTTAGTATGAAGTGGGTGAGACTATTTAATCAGGCTATGACAGCGCTTTTAACTAAGGGGCACTAGGTCCTGCAGTGTCTGTAAGTCATTCAAAAAAATAGCAGGATTGTGTTCCTGCTATTTTTTTGTGCCAAACGTCAAAGGGTGGTTAATTCACACCGAGCTCTTTAAGCTTTCTTGTTAACGTATTTCGTCCCCAACCCAAGCGTTTAGCCGCATCTTGTTTATGACCGTGAGTGTGCTGAAGTGCTCGCTCAAGCATAATGCGCTCAAACGTAAGCATGGCGTCGTTTAAAATGTTGTGATGGCCATCGCGAAGTTGCTTATCTGTCCAGGTAGCGAGTAAATCAGGCCATTCACCCGATTCTGTACTTGGTTTTTCTATTGAGCTATCACCGTGAATTTCTGGTGGTAAATCGCTAGGCAACACCTCCTGACCACTTGCCATAACCGTGAGCCAGCGGCATACGTTTTCCAATTGTCTGACGTTTCCTGGCCAAGGTAATTGAGACATTACGCGCTCAGCATCTTTAGAAATACTTTTTGCTTCTACATCCAACTCTTTTGCCGCCCGACGTAAAAAGTGACGCGTGAGCAGGGGAATGTCTTCACGACGCTCGCTAAGTGACGGAAGGTGCACACGAATAACATTTAATCGGTGAAACAAGTCTTCTCGAAATTTGCCATCTGCAACACGCTGCTCAAGGTTTTGATGGGTAGCTGCAATAATGCGTACGTCTACACTTACTGACTGGTGACCACCGACGCGATAAAACTGTCCATCAGCAAGCACGCGCAAGAGGCGGGTTTGTACATCTAGTGGCATATCGCCAATTTCGTCCAAGAAAAGTGTACCTCCATCGGCTTGTTCAAAGCGGCCCTGTCGGGCTGCTTGTGCGCCCGTGAACGCGCCTTTTTCATGGCCAAACAGTTCAGATTCAACTAAGTCTGCTGGTATAGCGGCCATGTTAAGCGCAATAAAAGGTTTACTTGCTCTGGGGCTGTGTCTGTGAAGCGCGTGCGCCACAAGCTCCTTACCCGTACCCGATTGACCATTGATGAGCACGCTTATTGAAGAACGTGAAAGACGACCTATGGCTCGAAACACTTCCTGCATAGCGGGTGCTTCACCGATGATCTCTGTTACCACATCTTCAGGCGGCGCTTTTGATACCGATGATTGCTCTCTTGAGTGCGCAAGAGCACGCTGAGTTAATGTTACCGCTTCGTCTATGTCGAAGGGTTTTGGTAAATACTCAAATGCCCCTTTTTGATAAGCGTTTACTGCACTATCAAGGTCTGAATGCGCCGTCATTATAATAACCGGTAGCATAGGGTGTGAAGTATGCACTTCGTTCAATAATGTCATGCCGTCCATTTGTGGCATTCTAATGTCTGAAATGATGACCTCTGGGGCTTGGCCGCTTTGAAGTTGAAGCAATAAATCTTCAGGGTTTTCAAAACTCAAGCAGCTAATTTCTGCCGCTTGCAAGGCCTTTTGCAGCACCCAACGAATAGAACTGTCGTCATCGACAATCCACACAGACTCATTCGTCATCGTCTGTCTCCTTACGATCTATTGGTAGATAAATTACGAACTCAGTGTGACCAGGGTAGCTGTCTACATCGATTTTGCCGCCGTGGTGGTTAATGAGGGTTTGTGATATCGATAAACCCAGCCCAGAGCCATTTTGTTTACTAGTAACCATGGGATAGAAAAGCGTATCTTTGATTTCCGGCGGAATTCCCGGGCCGTTATCAATAATTTTTATTTTTGCTACAAGAGCATGACGTTTTGTTTGAATTGTCATTTGGCGCTCGATACGGGTTATCAGCCTTATTTCCGGATTAGGCGTTTGGCTTTCGGTCAGCGCCTGTACACTGTTTCGAACGATATTAAGCACGGCTTGTTGAATCATATCCGGATCGAGCATCAGGGGCGGTATGCTAGGGTCATAGTCGCGAATGATGGTGATAGGATTATCAGAGTCAAACCGCATTAGACTGCGAATTTTTTCTAGCGCTTGGTGCACGTTACTTTCTGTAAAGCGAGGTAGGGAATTTGGCCCTAATAGACGGTCAACAAGATTTCTCAGACGATCCGATTGCTCGATGATCATCCGAGTAAACTCTTTATGTTCCTCAGCGAGTTCCTTTTCTAAAAGCTGTGCAGCGCCACGAATACCGCCCAATGGATTTTTGATTTCATGAGCAAGACCGCGAACGAGCTCACGGGCAGCGTAATGCTGAGCATTTTGTAAGTTCTCTCTCGAAATACGTTTTTGCTGGTCAATCTTTTTAACTTCAAAGAGAAGACGAGGCCCATCATCAAAATGTAAGTTAGTCACTGTGAGGTCTGCAGACACGTAGCGATTATCCCTAAATGCTAGTTTTACCTCGTTCTCAGTGAAGTCTTCACCTTTTCTTATAGCGGCCTTTAATCGTGTTGTTTCTATTGTGCCGGGTAGGAAAAAATCTTGAAGCAGGTGCCCAATAAGCTGTTTCAACCCCGTTTCAAATAATGCCTCACCAGCATGATTGGCATAAACGATGGTGAGCTTGCTGTCCACCATAACGAGTGCCGTGTTGAGGCTATTAATTAGCTGTTGTGTCTCTAACTCGGTTGAATGCATCCGAGCTCGTCTCCTTTGCACCATATTTGTGCATTGTAGCTTGCAATGACGCGTAGCGCGAATAAAGAAATGAGTGAAGAGTATTCACTGAACCTCCTTGGTGCGCTTACATAACAACGGTTGCACGCTATTAGTTATTAATTAACGCCGATGCCTGATGAAGGTAAAGGGTTTGAACTGGAGACGATGCAAGAGTCTTGCCCGTATTATTAGTTAGTTCAACTTTGTACGTGTGTGCCCCACGATGGATACCAGAGAGTTTAAAAATACCAGAATTATTGCTAGCAATTGGGGCATCATCAAATATCAAGCGATAAATTGGCGCTTTGGGTGCACCAGTTTGAGCAGCTGAAATGGTGAGTTCGCCAAGATTATTTCTAATCGTTGCCTCTGGGGCTGGGCTTTTTATTACGACCTTATAGTTGGGCTTTGGTTTATCGGGTTGTAAGGGGGAAGGAGGGGGGACTTTAACAGCCTTAACAACATTTTGAGTTTGACCGTCAAATAAAAGGGGTTCAGCATTTGGCTGAGGTTTATCTGTATATATGACGTCGCCATTTTCGCCAACGACCTTATAAACCTTTTGGGAAGCGCTTGCGCTAAGAGACGCCTCTTCATTATTGTTAGATGCTTCTGTGGTTTGTGGGTCTGTTGTTTGGTTAAGAGCAACAGCCGTAGCGTGCAAAGATGTATGGCTTAAAACAAGAAGCAACGGAATAAGGTAGATGTTTTGCGTTTTGTTTAGCACGTCTAGATACCTAGTTATCAATTTATTCAGTGAGCGCTCGCGTTATTTCTTAGTTCAAGTCTCAACACTCACGCGCAGTACGCTGCTTTGTAGCGTAATAAAATGGCACTACTTCGCTTGAATGATTGAGATGTTGCGATGAACTAGTATTGCTGTAGAACTGCGTTTTATCAATCAACACTATCACTATACACCTAAATTTAGCGGATAATAAACAGACATAAAAAAAGCCCGCAAAGCGGGCTTAGTTTGTAACTAGCTATACAGAGTATAATTACACGCTGTAGTACATGTCGAACTCAACTGGGTGAGTTGTCATGTTAAGTTTGGTTACTTCTTCAGACTTAAGAGCGATGTAAGCATCGATCATGTCGTCAGTCATAACGCCACCTGCTTTAAGGAAGTCACGGTCGTTATCAAGTGCTTCAAGAGCCATTTCTAGCGAGCTTGCAACTGTTGGGATTTCAGCTGCTTCTTCTGGCGGTAGATCATACAAATCTTTATCCATTGAATCGCCAGGGTGGATCTTGTTCTTGATACCGTCAAGACCAGCCATAAGCATAGCGGTGAACGCTAGGTATGGGTTAGCCGTTGGGTCAGGGAAGCGAACTTCGATACGACGCGCTTTATCACTTGTTACGTGAGGAATACGGATCGACGCAGAACGGTTACGTGCAGAGTATGCAAGCATTACCGGCGCTTCAAATCCGGGAACCAGACGCTTATATGAGTTAGTTGAAGCGTTAGCAAAGGCGTTGATTGCACGCGCGTGCTTGATAATACCGCCAATGTAGTAAAGCGCTTCTTCTGAAAGGCCTGCGTACTTGTCACCCGCGAAGATGTTTACGCCGTCTTTAGAAATCGATTGGTGGCAGTGCATACCAGAACCGTTATCGCCTACAAGTGGCTTAGGCATGAACGTAGCGGTTTGGCCGTATGCGTGTGCAACATTGTGTACTACATACTTGTAAACCTGAATTTCGTCAGCTTTTTTAACCAATGTATTGAATTGGCAAGCAATTTCGTTTTGACCAGCTGTTGCTACTTCGTGGTGATGCGCTTCGATAACAAGGCCCATTTCTTCCATGATTAAGCACATTGCAGCACGGATGTCGTGTGCAGAATCTACTGGTGGTACTGGGAAGTAACCGCCTTTAACGCCCGGACGGTGCGCCATGTTGCCGCCTTCGAACTCTTCACCAGAGTTCCACTTCGCTTCAGCAGCATCAATCTTGTAGAAAGAACCTGCCATATCGGTGTGGAAACGAACGTCGTCAAAAAGGAAAAACTCTGGCTCTGGGCCAAAGAATACGGTATCACCGATACCTGTTGTCTTAAGATACTCTTCAGCGCGACGTGCAACAGAGCGAGGGTCACGCTCGTAACCTTCCATTGTTGAAGGTTCAACGATATCACAACGGATATTAACCTGTGTTTCTTCAGCAAACGGGTCGATTACACAGCTGTCTGCATCTGGAAGAAGAACCATGTCTGATTCATTGATGCCTTTCCAGCCAGCGATAGAAGAGCCGTCGAACATTTTACCTTCTTCGAAAAACTCTTCATCAACTAGGCCCGCAGGGATAGATACGTGTTGTTCTTTACCTTTGGTATCGGTAAAACGTAAATCTACAAACTTCGCTTCACTTTCTTTAATCAGCTCTAATGCCTTATCAATCGACATCGTGTCCTCCAGGTTTAATGTAAAAAATGCGGGATGATCAGCTTCAACCCAACAGTGAAAAAAGTGAAAGCGATTATCATGCCATCTATATGTATGCCGATTTCTCTGGCATAGACGGGAACCAACCACTTCCCCTTGCGCCAAAATGCACCATAAAGGTGCTTTAGTGCACCGTTATGGTGATTGGTTTGTTTTTACGTTAATCAGCCTAGAATACTTTGCTGCATATGGCTACCTAATATGATCAATTAGGTGCAACAGGAACGGTCAATTGTTAAACAAGTTACTGAAAAGCAATAAAACACCAATCCACCAAAAAAAAGATGCGCAAATGCCGTGGTTTTTCTGTACAATCCGCGCAAATTTTCTATCTGCATTTTTTTGCAACAAATCTAACGCATACTCCTTTCCACTGAATTGAAGTAGTCGTTGATTTACACAGGCTCTATATAAGCATGAATACCACTGATATAAATAAGTTGCGTAACATCGCAATCATCGCCCACGTTGACCACGGTAAAACCACCCTGGTAGACAAACTGTTACAGCAGTCTGGCACCCTCGAATCTCGAGGCGAGCAAGAAGAGCGCGTAATGGACTCGAACGACATCGAGAAAGAGCGTGGCATTACCATCCTAGCTAAGAACACAGCGATTAACTGGAACGACTACCGTATCAATATCGTCGATACTCCAGGACACGCTGATTTCGGTGGTGAAGTAGAGCGCGTAATGTCGATGGCTGATTCTGTACTTCTACTTGTAGATGCACAAGAAGGCCCAATGCCTCAAACGCGTTTCGTTACGCAAAAAGCGTTTGCGCAAGGTCTTAAGCCGATTGTTGTAATCAACAAAATTGACAAGCCAGGTGCTCGCCCTGATTGGGTAATAGACCAAGTTTTCGACTTGTTCGATAACCTAGGGGCTACCGACGAACAATTGGATTTCCAAGTTGTTTATGCTTCTGCACTTAACGGTTGGGCATCACTTGATGCGGATACTAAAGAAGACGATATGACGGCGTTGTTCCAAACCATACTTGACCAAGTATCTGCGCCTGATGCAGATATCGACGGCGCGTTCCAAATGCAGATTTCTCAGCTTGATTACAACTCGTATGTAGGTGTAATCGGTGTTGGCCGTGTTAAGCGTGGTTCTGTTAAGCCTAACCAACAAGTAACGGTTGTTACTGCTGATGGTAAAAAGCGCAACGGTAAAGTTGGCTTGGTATATGGCTACCTTGGTCTTGCTCGTCACGAAGTTGAATCTGCTCACGCGGGTGACATTATTGCAATTACAGGTCTTGGCGAACTTAAGATCTCTGACACTATTTGTGACGTGAACACAGTAGAAGCGCTTCCTCCACTAACGGTTGATGAGCCTACCGTAACCATGACGTTCCAAGTAAACACTTCACCGTTTGCAGGTAAAGAAGGTAAGTACGTAACGTCGCGTAACATTCTAGAACGCCTTAAAGACGAACTAGTACACAACGTTGCACTTCGCGTTGAAGAAACGCAAGATCCGGACAAGTTCCGCGTATCTGGCCGAGGTGAACTTCACCTTGGTATTCTTATCGAAAACATGCGTCGTGAAGGTTACGAGCTTGCGGTATCACGTCCAGAAGTAATTCTGAAAGAAGTTGACGGCGCAACGCAAGAACCATACGAAACCTTGACTATCGACTGTGAAGAGCAGCACCAAGGTTCAATCATGGAACAGCTTGGTATGCGTAAAGCTGAAATGACCGATATGTCGCCAGATGGTAAAGGTCGTGTACGTATCGACTTTATTATTCCAAGCCGTGGCCTAATTGGTTTCCAAACAGAATTCATGACAATGACGTCGGGTTCGGGTTTGCTGTATCACACGTTTGATCACTACGGTCCGTACAAAGGCGGTATCATTGGTAAGCGTAAAAACGGTGTACTTATTGCGAACGCAAACGGTAAAGCATTGACTAACGCGCTGTTTAACCTTCAAGAACGCGGTCGCCTATTCATCGGCCACGGTGTAGAAGTGTATGAAGGTATGGTTATTGGTATTCACAGCCGTGACAACGACCTTACTGTAAACGCCCTTAAAGGCAAGCAGCTTACTAACGTTCGTGCATCAGGTACTGACGAAGCGCAAACACTTGTTCCACCGATCAGAATGTCTCTCGAGCAAGCGCTTGAGTTCATTGATGATGATGAACTTGTAGAAGTAACGCCTGAGTCTATTCGTATTCGTAAGAAACTTCTTACAGAGAACGAACGTAAGCGCGCGTCTCGCGCACCTAAGTCTTAATTCTTTTTAAGGCTTTAATTGATCTTGAAATGCCAGCGTTTGCTGGCATTTTTTTTAGTTGGCGTAGTATTTATCACTCAAATTTCGACCAATGGTTAGTGGTCAAAGATAATTTACCTACCTATGCTTACAATATTAGTGTGTACCAATTAAAACGACTGACTGATTGTTAAGGGGAGTGTATTGTTTTCTGTAGCCGTAGTTGAAGACGACCCTATCACGCTTGATATGATAACGGATGCGCTAGAAACGCAGCTAGATGCAACCGTTTATTCGTTTACACGCAGCAAGTTTGCTCGGGACTTTTTGTTACAACAAACCGCTGACTCATTGAGCTTGATTATTAGCGATCAGGTCATGCCCGATTATGATGGTCTAAGTCTTCTAAAAACCTGCCACTCGTCTGGCCTTAACGTCCCATTCTTACTTATTACCGCAGACCCTAATAAAGCATTAGTGATGGAAGCACGTAAGCTTCACGTAACGGGTTTTTTAGCCAAGCCATTAAATATGAAAGAGTTAATTCAAAAGTCCAAAGAAGTAGCAGTGCGCGATAAGTAGTATGATTATGTGATGTGATTTATCTCTAATTAAGTACATTTCGATATAGCGAATTCGCGTTAAATCGCCTAATTCCCCTAGTTTATAACGTAGGAAACTTCTACACTGTTGCCACAAGTTATTATGCAACAGGATGTAATGTGAGCACGTTATTCGATAATACTCCCCCTCGAAAAGACACCTTCTCGTTTAAATGGCAAAAGTACAAAGGAAAAGATGTTATCCCTGCGTGGGTTGCCGATACCGAATTTCGTTGTGCTCAGCCAATATTAGACGCCATATCAGGTTATGTGGAGCACGGAAATATGGGGTACATTCTTCCAGCGCACCATGAAGGCGCAATTCAAGCGGTGGTCAGATGGCTCAGAGATAAGCACCATTGGGACATTCAGCCTGAATGGTTAGTTTGGACACCTGGCGTGGTACCTGCGTTCAACGTCGCTTGTAAAGCCTATTGTGAGCCTGGTGACAAGGTACTCATACAAACCCCGAACTATCCACCACTTTTAGCTGCCCCTAAGTTAAATGGTTTGGAACGTGTTGATATTGGTACGGTTATTCAACATGCTAATGGCGATATTTCCGATACAATTAATGACGTTGAGGGTGCGAGATATACGCTAGACTTTGACGCGCTGGAAAGAGAAGCGGCAGACCCTCGGTGTAAACTGTTTATTCTTTGCAACCCAATGAACCCAGTCGGCTCAGTACTCTCAAAAGAGGAGCTGGCACGTATTGCTGATATTTGTAATGCAAATAATGTAAAACTGTGTTCGGATGAAATTCACTGTGACCTCATTTTAGAAGATGGGAAACAGCATATTCCTGCGGGGCGAGAAGCAATGCTTGCGGAAAATAGCGTAACCTTAATGGCCGCAAGCAAGACGTTTAATGTAGCGGGTTTAGGTACGTCATTTGCTATTATCCCCAACCGTCAACTTCGCCAGGCGTTTACTAATGCCGCAGCGGGGATCGTACCTTGGGTTACCGTCTTAGGACTTGCTGCAACAGAAGCCGCGTTCACTCAATGTGACGACTGGCATCAGGCACAACGTAAATACCTTCGCGAAAACAGAGACATGGTGTTTAATACCATCAACAACATAGACGGGCTGCGTATGCTAAAAGCAGATGCAACCTTCCTTGCGTGGGTTGATGCAAGCGGGCTGGGTGTAGAAAATGTTCAATTGTGGGCGGAGGAAAAAGGGGTAGGGCCATCTCCTGGTATAGACTTTCACAAGGCGGATCATTTCAGAATTAACTTCGGGTGCAGCAAAGCAATGCTGCAAGATATTCTGCAGCGCCTTGCGAGCTAGCTTTAATAAATTTGGGGGCAGCCATGACTCTGCCCCAAAGTTTGCTTTTTTAGCTGAATACACCTGCAAGCTTATACATACCTAACGCAATAACGGTGCCTACTACGACAAAGCCCGCCAAGTTACTTTTCCACGTATTTCTAAACTCGCCAAGCGCCGTGCTTTTGTTCATCACCACAAGCAAAAATATGGCAATGATAGGAAGTAACAAGGCATTGGTCGCTTGCGCGAATAAAATGGCAGGTAAAGGCTTAAAGCCGAGCGCAGCTACACTGACCCCAATAACGATGATAATAAACCATACTGCTTTAAAGCTCTTACTTTGCATATCGTCAGATAACCCAAGCGCACCGGTTACAGCATAAGCGGCGGCGAGTGGCGCGGTGATGGCGCTGGTAAGCCCTGCTGCAAATAAACCAAGTGCAAAAAACCATTGTGCTTTATCGCCTAAAACGGGCTTGAGTTGTTCTCCCATATTAGACGCGTCCATGGTTGCCGCTTGATTGAAAAACGCCATCATGGCCGTAGCCATAACAATCAGTGTAATAAGGCCGCCCATGCTAATTGCTTTGGCCGACTGATTGCGGCAAGCTACAACTGCATCATGTTTATTTTGCCCTTTAGAAGATTTCGCAACGAGACTTGCATGTAAAAATAAGTTGTAGGGCACGATTGTCGTGCCTATTAGTGCAAGAACGGTGGTAATTGCGTCAGCATCTAAGCGCGGAGAGATGAATTGGCTAAACATAGCTGCAATATCTGGTTTTGCTACCAAAAGCGTCACCAGAAATCCCCCGGCCATGATAAACACCAAATAGACGAGAACGGTTTCAATCCATTTGTAGCTTCCGGACCAAAGCAAAACAATTGCAATTGTGCCTAATACGCTGGCCCATGGGCCTATGCCTATGCTTATAAAGGCATCTAAGCCGATGGCGGCCCCCGTGAGGTTTCCCGACTCGTAGGCCGCGTTACCAATACCGATAGCACTGACAATAAGCAAAATAAACGCATTTTTTAGCCAAGGTTTATATGCCATATCCTTCATTGCACTGGCTAAGCCTTGTCCACTTGCCACGCCTAATCGAGCTGCCATGTCTTGCAGCACTATGGTGGCGAAAATGGAAAAAAGCAGCGCCCAGACAAGGTGAAACCCAAAATTGGCACCTGCTAAGCTTGCTGTGGTTACTGTTCCTGGGCCGATAAATGCGGCCGCGATGATATATCCTGATTTATCTTTTGCCATTGCAACGACTCTTAGTTAAGTTTTGCTATCATGACAACAGGTAGGCGAGCACGCAACAGTACCGCTAAACCAATACAGTAACAGATTGGCTTTAAACCTATTGTCGCGAACCCAATGCTGGCAAGTCATTTTCTCTCGCTTTTACCGTTAAGACGCTGTGGTAAAAGGTTAAAAAATACGCCCTTAGCAAGGTGGCCGCGCAGCCTACCGTTTCACGAAATAGAACGCAAATTAAAATAGGATATTAATGGTGAAAAGCGGTTTTCCGATAACTATGATTCGCGATATTGTGTCGTTGCCTACCATGAGGACGGTGCTACCATCTTATTATCAGGTGGATGGAATGATCTTCGCTGTTGCGTCCTCTCCAGAAATTCCCATGCCCGAGCAATGGATGCCATGGTTAATACAATCAAGTGACGGTAAACTCGTAGATAAAGACGTGGATAAACTCGCTGATGGGTTAATGAACGGTTTACGCGCCCACTTAGATTTTATGCGTCAAGAGAAGTCACCTCTGCCTAATGAACTAACTATGGCTGAAGATACAGGTGACTTTTCGCGTCCATCGACAGCTTTAGAAAGTTGGCTAACAGGGCTACTTCACGTACATAAATTGTTAGAGCCAGTTTGGGAAAGTGCGTGGCAACAGTTCGAGAAAAAGCATGCAGACACGAGTAGCGAAGCGCCTGAGGCGCGATTGGCCCGTTGTTTAAAGCTGTTTTCCACACTGGCAAACGTGGATTTAGCGCTGTCATATCGCAATCAAGAACAAGCCGCCCAGCTCAAAAGCAACATGCCGTTACTGATAAGACAGCTGCCTTCCGTTCTTGCGGATTACACAAAGCTATCGGGAGAATTGGCTGGTGCATTACCCAATCAATTTGAAACGTTCACGAAAACGCGATAGTAGCCGCAAGCGTTCGCACTCCTTGTTGCGGCCAACGCTATCGCTGATGCTGACGCTGATTTAACGTATGTTTAAGTGAGGCTGTATAACTATCGAGCTCTAGCTTTGCTTTTTCGTATTGCTCGTTCAAGCGTGAAGAAGCCGGTTCCCTCATCAAGGCTTTAAATGCCAAGTCGGTTTGTTTAAGCAAATCTTTGAGATGTTGATTACTGTCGTCCATGTCGTATTCCGAAAAGTACATTTAATTAAATCCGAGATACAGCTTGAACTCGGTGTTCTCTGTGCTCGCATCGTTATTGTCGCTTCAGCTCGAGGCGTTGAATACTTCCTTTTTCAAGCCCCGAGGGAATGTCCAATCTAAAAGGGTTTTACCACTGCCAAACAAACTATAGCAAGAATTGCTAATACCGGTACTTCGTTCAAGAATCGGTAAAATCGCGGAGAATGCCTATTTTCATCTCGCTCAAATTGTTTCAACAGTTTAAACAAATAGATGTGGTAGCCGTAAATAGCAAGTAAAAGCAATAACTTTATGTGGAGCCACCCAGACATTTTAAACCATGTGCCACCATAACTGACAATAAGGGCAACGCCGAATATCAGAGTTAACAAGGCGAATGGTGTTACAAAGAACCATAAACGGCGTTCCATGACTTTAAATTCGTCTTTTACGATTTGAGATTGAGTGGTGGCGTGGTAAACAAAAAGTCGTGGTAAGTAAAAAAGTCCTGCCATCCATGCCAACATAAAAAAGATATGCAGTGCCTTAAACCATAAAATGTACATACTAATATTGGGCCTTCTGTAAAAAACTTTGCAAAATATTCCAGGTAACTACGCCAATGATATCGTTAAGCTCTTGGTCGTAAATATAAACTGCACCAGAGCGCGAGTTTTTTAGGTGTTCATATACCTCGTGCAGAGTGGACTGTGCACTAATGCCCTCCATATCGTAGTAGTTAAGCGCTGTTGCATCGTGTTCCAAACTTACGTTGTATTGGACCAGTTTATACTGCACATCTATTTCAAACTTTGATTTCTGCACCACAATTTTTGTCGGGTTATTTTCCAAATAGTTGGAAAGCGCTGCCTCTGGCGCATCATGAAATAGCTTGTATTCTGTGTTCATGGCAGCCAGTACACCGGTTTTTTCAAGGGCTTCTCGAATAGAAGAAATCGCATAGGGAAGATTTTGATAATCTAGCTGCCGTATAAATATGGAGCGGTTTCCAAAAAATTGCGTAGAAGTAACATAAGCCGGCACAATAACAAGCATAGCGGGCAAGATAATTTGAGGGCTGTAAGAAAGCTCCATCACTGCTGATAGGGCGGCGAGCGGGGCATGCAATACAGCAGTTAACATACCTGCGATGCCAAGTAGCGCGAAGCTATTTGTAAATTCAGGCACATTAATAAAGTACGACAAAGGTAGAAGCAACACGGCGCCAGCTAGCATGCCGATGACCATCACAGGGCCTATGATTCCCCCCGGTATACCTAAGCCAATGGCGAAGACGGCTAGAATCACTTTGAACACCAGTGTTGAGACAAGCAGCAGTGCGCCTGGAGAGCTATCAAACAAACGCTCGACGTCGATAAAGTTAGCGCCAAGGGCTTCAGGTATAAACATGCCGATAGTGCCTGTGATCAAGGCGGCGAGTATAAGGCGCCACACCATCGATACCGGTCTGAATAACGTCATTACCCGCATTAACTGACTATTAAACAACACGGCTAATACACCGAGAAGAATACCTAAAAGAACTAAATAGAAATACATCCACTGACTGAACGCGTTGAACGATAAAAACGAAAGTTCGTTGACCTCACCAAATACAATACGTGTGAGTACCGACCCGCAGGCTGCGGCTAGCATGATGGGAACGAAAATATGGATTTTGTATTCTCGCAGTACCACTTCCATCACAAAAATGACGGCGGCAAAGGGCGTATTAAATGAGGCTGAAATACCAGCTGCAATTCCGCATCCGGCAAGAATGCGAATGCTGTTGTAAGGCAGGCGAAGCCACTGGCCTAGAAAGCTACTGCTTGATGCGCCCATATGTACAGATGGGCCTTCTCTTCCCACAACAAAACCACCTGCTAAAGCGAGCATGCCACCAAAAAATTGATTGATGGTGGTTCTTAAAGGTACATAGCCGTAATAATATTTTACTCTATGGATAACAAAAGGAATGCCGAGGCGGTAATGTTTGAAACCAGTAAGAAAAGCAATAAAAAGTATGCAGCCCACGCTTATCAGCGGCATGATAAACCATACTAACCCGTCGTGAGTGAGAAACGATTTAAGTGACGACACCCCTGTTTCCTGGAGCCATTCAACACATAGCCGAAACAGAATAATGACAAGCGCCGCGCAGGTTCCCCCTACAATGCCTAGCATGCACAACTGAATGGATGTGCGTGGATGAGCTACTTCCTCTCTTAAAGCCTGCAAGCGCATGTTATGGTACAGTAGGTTAACGTAGCTAGCAGCTTACCATAAACACTAAAAATTCATAATATTAAGAACGCGTTAGCGTTTTGTACTTTTGTTGATGAAGAGATCATGACAACCGATCAGTTAAAAGACATATTAGGGGACTACAAATGGTCACTGCTGGTGGCAGTTATCATGTTAGCCATGGTGGGATTTGGCTATCAAGTCGCTCGAATGATTGATGAGGGCGACAGTAAAAAAGTTCAGGCGCAGAAAGAAACTATTGCGATTCTTTCAAAGGAAAATCATGCTCTAACTACAAAGGTAAATCAGCTTGAGGTAGCAGTGGAGCTTGCCTCTTTAGAGACGGAAAAAATTACCAGTGCGTTGGGTGAGCAGAAAAAAGAAATAGAAGCACAGCAAGAACTCATCAGCTTTTACGAGCGGGTAATGGCTCCTGAAAAAACCGACGCAGGGTTTGCGATTGAAGGTGTTGAAGCCTTTAAACTTGGTGATGGAAGCTATCAGCTGAGAATGGTACTGCTTCAGTCGAAGCAGAATAAAGCGGTAATAAACGGAAATTTAAGCATAACGATTGTTGGAAAACGAAATGGTGAACCTGTTAGGTTAACTTCGGGCAAGGACAGTATGCTTGAAGAGGACGTCAAATACCGCTTTCGCTTTTTCCAAGCGGTAAACGTAATGCTTTCTATCGACAGTGACATAGAGGTGGACGCTATTGAGCTATCAACCACCGTTTACCAATATAAAACGCGCAAAGACGACTACAAACTCAGCGTACCGTGGAGTGATGCTATTTCTACAGAGCTAGAGTAAGTCTACTATGAGGTCACTGGTTTAAACGTCTCGCGATATTTAGGTGGGCAGGGCTTCGTTAATATTGCATGCCGCGATTAAAAAAATGTCCACGAAATAGTCGAACAGGTGCGCCGGAAATGGCGCACCTATATTGGCGACCTTAAATCGTGTGCACAATTAGCTCGATAGCGTCACTGTGCCTTTCATTATGCCAATGTGGCCAGGGAATGAGCAGAAAAACATGTAGTCTTCGTCTTTACTCAATCCTTCAACTGAAAACGTGGTTGAGGTTTGTTCTCCGCCGCCAATAATGTCAGTAGCGGCGATCACGCGCTCATCACCAGGCTTAACGTAATTGTTGTCTAAACCTGCACTCATGCCATCAGTAGCGACCGCTTGACCATTAGCTTTTGTTGTCATTACCCAGTTGTGCCCCATGGATTGCTTTGGCAGTTGTCCTGTATGTTTTAGGGTAACCGTGAACTCACTGCAGCTTGCAGGTATCGTCACATTTGACGTATTGAACTGCATAGCATCGTTACTTTCGACGGTAACTTGGCAATCGTTGGCAAATGCGCTGGAGGCTAAGAAGAAAAGAGTAGCGCCTCCAAGTAGTTTCTTAATCATAGATAATGTCCTTTAAACTTCGGTTAATTTCGCCTTCCGGCGGAGTTAATACCAATCCGCATAGATAATTGCCCACTCAGAAGGTGCCGGCAAGTTTTCTAGCGAAGCGTGGGAATGCAGGAATGGCTGTTCCTTTTCAAATTCCCAGAATGAAGCTAGGAAGCTTGCCAGACCTTCCCGAAGGGCGAGTTTAAAATGTCCGTACTCTTTGTCGTGTCACCTTGATGTAGAACCACTATACCTGCGGTAACACGCCGCGATTACGAACATTTTAACTCTCGCTGAGTGGGTAATTATCTATGCGGACTGGTATAAGTTACTCACACGATCTTACGCAAAAGAATAGCGCTGGATCATTGCAAGTGGTAATAATTATCATTTGCGTACTAATGGTTCGCTCCAACAGTCGACGTGCCTTTGCGCTAAGCTTGTCCAGACCATGAGCACAAAACGTTGCTATCGGTTGAATGCTTCGCCAATAAAAAGAGTGATCGAATTACGCTTGCGAGATTAAAAATAGACATTCAGGCGTTAAATCTTCATTTTTCCACGGGTTTGTAGCTTTGAGCGCCGTTTTCAGGACAGTGAGTAACGCGCTTTCAAACCGTTTCATCGACACAAGGATACGAGTAATGACAGCAACACGTACAGAACGAGACAGCATGGGAGAACTTCAAGTTCCTGAAAATGCACTTTACGGGGCACAAACACAGCGTGCTATTGAAAACTTTCCTGTAAGTGGTCAGCGAATGCCTGAAGCCTTTATACGTGCATTGATAACTGTAAAAAAAGCGGCGGCTTTGGCAAATATGAAGCTTGAGGCGCTAAATAATGACCGCGGACAAGCCATCGTCAAAGCATGTGACGAATTACTGTCTCTTGACGATATTGTGCAGCATTTTCCTGTCGATATCTTTCAAACCGGCTCAGGTACAAGCACCAATATGAATGCTAATGAGGTCATTGCGCGAGTGGCTTCGCGTTACTCAAATGAAGCAGTGCACCCCAATGACCATGTTAATTATGGTCAAAGTTCTAACGACGTTATACCTACCACCATTCATGTCAGTGCTGCCATGGCCCTGACAAAAAAGCTATTACCGGCCCTTGAAGGCTTAATAACCATTATCGAGGTGAAAGCAGAATCGGTAGCCCAGTACTGCAAGACAGGACGCACTCATCTAATGGACGCCATGCCGGTGGGGATGGACCAAAGTTTATTCGCGTGGGCTGCACAGCTTAAACAGCAAGTAACCACATTGCGCTCACTACAACCCGCCATTCAAACCCTTGCACAAGGTGGTACCGCGGTAGGCACAGGTGTGAATGCTCACCCTGAATTTGCAACTACGTTTTCCGAAATTTTACATAGGCTTACCGATATAGAGTTTACCCCTGCAGATAATTTTTTTGCGCTTATCGGTTCTCAAGACACCGCGGTTACATTGTCTGGAGCAACGAAGAGTCTCGCGGTCACTCTGATGAAAATAGCGAACGATCTGCGATGGATGAATTCGGGACCATTAGCGGGGCTTGGTGAAATTGCCTTGCCTGCGTTGCAGCCAGGCTCATCAATCATGCCAGGCAAGGTAAACCCGGTCATTCCTGAAGCCGTAGCGATGGCCTCAGCGCAAGTTATCGGTAATGACGCGGCTATCACTGTGGGGGGGCAGTCGGGTAATTTCGAACTCAATGTTATGCTGCCAATGATTGCTAATAATTTGTTGTCCAGTTTGTCGCTAATGACCAACAGCGCCACCCTTATTGGCGAGCAAGCCATTAAGGGGTTCACGGTCAATCAGGATAAAATCGAGTCATCGCTCTACCGAAATCCTGTGCTCGTGACCGCGCTCAACCCAGTGATAGGTTATGCCAAAGCGGCTGAAATAGCCAAAGCGGCGTATAAAGAAAATAAACCCGTGATTGATGTGGCGGAGGCGATGACTGATATCCCCAGGAATGAGCTGGAATCTATACTTGACCCCAAAAAACTGACCCGTCCATAGATGCTAACACTCAAGAAATGCGTGAAGAAAAGTGCGGTTTTAAACCGCACTTTTTTTGTAGATACATGGGCCCTGACGGCAATGCAATCGTTAGGTGAATGTTCCGTGACGTAAATTACTTGCCTATTGGCATAATCTTGGCCTATTCAGCGTTTAAAAGACTATGACAGTTGCTGTATATGCTAGGTTTTTTTGATACAGTGCTGCATTGGAATCATTTGAATCGCTGCGTAAGACAGCGACAAACTATTGCGCTAATAGGTTTTGCTCATACCAAAGTAAAAAGTACCACAGTTATAAGCAATGCCTTTTCGGGAAGAAAAAATGACAGAGACTTGCTTTCGCATGAAGGGCACTACGCTCACCAGTATTGTGTTAGAAGTAATAGATTTTGAACCAGATAGCTTTGAAGCTCAGCTATCACAAAAAATTGCGAGTGCACCGCAGTTTTTCACCCGTTCTTCACTGATATTGCACTTAATAAAACCCTTGTCAGCCACTGAATTTGAACTGCTTGTTGCGCTGTGTCGCCGTTTGCAGCTGCAACCTATGGCGGTAAAAGGGGAAGTGGCTGAATTAAAACCGACAATCAATGATTTAGGGTTAGCAGATGTCAGTCAAAGTAAGTTCACCGACAGTGTACTTCGTTCGCAAAATCCGTCTCAGCAAGCTGCTGGGAACAGCGATAATAGGAGCGAAAATAGTGGTGCCGAACCGGAATCTCAATCCCGCGATCACGGTACAAATACGTCAGCAGACAATGAATTATCCTCATCAAGGGCAACGCCTATAAAAGCGGCAGTTAAACCTGCCAAAGTCGTCAATCGCCCCGTGCGTTCAGGTCAGCAAGTGTATGCTGAAGGCAGTGACTTAGTGGTAACCGCGTCGGTCAGCGAAGGGGCAGAATTACTTGCCGATGGCAACATACATGTTTACGGCACACTTCGCGGCCGCGCTTTAGCGGGTGTTAAGGGCAATACGGGCGCCCGAGTATTTTGCCAGTCGTTAGACGCAGAACTTATTTCGATTGCAGGGCAATTCATTATGCACGACACCGTAAAAGGTGAATGCTGGAAGAAACCTGCACAAATATACTTAGAAGAAGAAACATTGCGTATAGAGCCTTTGGCTTAATGCTTTGTACGCAATATTAGGAAAGAATAGATGACAAAGATTATTGTAGTAACCTCGGGGAAAGGTGGTGTAGGCAAAACTACATCAAGTGCAGCAATAAGTACGGGGCTTGCGTTAGCAGGTCATAAAACAGTCGTTATAGACTTCGATGTGGGTTTGCGAAACCTTGACCTCATCATGGGCTGTGAACGTCGCGTTGTTTATGATTTTGTGAATGTTATCAATAAAGAAGCGTCACTTAAGCAAGCGTTAATTAAAGATAAGCGTACGGAGAATTTATTCATTCTTCCTGCATCGCAAACCCGCGATAAAGATGCTCTTACAGTAGATGGCGTTCAAGCGGTGCTTGATGAACTGAAAAAAGATTTTGAATTTATCATCTGTGACTCGCCTGCAGGTATTGAGCAGGGCGCACAGATGGCATTGTATTTTGCCGATGAAGCTATTGTGGTGACTAATCCAGAAGTATCGTCAGTAAGAGATTCAGATCGCATTTTAGGCATTCTTCAAAGTAAGTCGATGCGCGCAGAAAAGGGCGAATCTGTAAAAGAGCATTTGCTGTTAACACGCTATAACCCAACCCGCGTTGAGAGTGCTGAAATGTTGAGTGTGGCTGACGTTGAAGAAATTTTGGCTATTCCGCTATTGGGCGTAATACCAGAATCTGAAGCGGTGCTAAAGGCATCGAACCAAGGTCAACCCGTTATTCTTGACGAAGACGCCAATGCAGGACAAGCTTATGCTGACGCTGTCAAACGGCTGCTAGGCGAAACTGTTCCTCATCGTTTCCTAGAAGCAGAGAAGAAAGGGTTCTTCAAGCGTCTGCTAGGAGGGAAGTAATGGGAATTTTCGACCTGCTCAAAAAGAAGCAAAAGCCGAGCACTGCGGCAGTAGCCAAAGAGCGGTTACAAATTATTGTTGCGCATGAACGCAAGAGGCGAACGGAGCCTGACTACTTGCCAATGATGCAACAAGAAATCATTCAGGTTATCCGCAAGTATGTGAAAATTGCAGACGACCAGGTGTCGGTTCAGCTAGACAATAACGACGACTGTAGCGTACTTGAATTGAATGTCACGCTGCCAGACAACCATAACTAGGGCGTGTTGACCTTTTCTGTACGAATTTTGGTCTATATGAAAGCATTTTAATCGCGAAACAGCCCTGCAGGCATAGTTGTTCTACGTCAAAGGGCTGTGACAAAGAGTAAAATGCTTTCATGACGACCCCTTCGGGCAGCGCTTGTGCGCCATTTATACTGCGTTGACTGTTTTTGATTTAGGCCCACTAGACCTGCAAACAGTCGCCTTGCCTAAATGGCGCACAAACTGCTGCAAAAGTGCACAGCAAAGATCAACACGCCCTAGATAGGAGCCACAAAATAAATTGTGGCTTCATACCGAAGAACCTAATTGCTCATTAGGTCTTCGTCTACATCGAGTTGTTTGGAAGCCAGTGCTATTAAACGCTCGTCCAGTGGAGGCGGAGAAATATCAACGCCTTCGCTTAATTTCGCTACAATGGTGTCAAGCACGTTGACTCTCGCTTGCCATTTATATTCCCCGTTGATTACATGCCACGGCGCGAAGCGCGTGTGGGTTCTAGCTAGCATCTCGTTTATTGCCCCAACGTACTCTTTTCTCATTTTGCGATTGTGTAAATCTTCTTCGGTTAACTTCCAGCGTTTAAATGGATTGTGAAGCCGTTCCTCAAACCGCTCCCGTTGCTCTTTCGCTGAAATGTGCATAAAGAGTTTGATAATGCGCACTCCACTATCACTAAGCGTCTTTTCAAAGGCATTAATCTCTTCGAATCCCCGTTCCCACGTACTTTCATCGATAAGGTTGTCTACCCTTTCTACAAGTACTCTCCCGTAATGAGATCGGTCAAATATTTTAAGGGTGCCCGGAGACGGTATTTGTAACCAGAAGCGATAGAGAAAATGTTTGTCTTGGTCCTCTTTGGCAGGCTTCGTTGCGGGGAAGACACTTATGCCTCTGGGATCTAACTTTTCGGTTATGCGCCTTATTGCGCCGCCTTTACCCGAAGCGTCCCAGCCTTCAAAAACAATCAGCGCGCGCTTTTTCTGATGGTAATAGGATTGCTGAACGTGAAAAAGTCGCTCTTGTTGTTGAATTAACGCGTCTTTGTATTCTGCTTTTTCCGCAAAGCGAGACTGTCCGAATTCGTCAAAAAGGACTGGAGGAGGGGAAAGCAACAGGGGGTTATCGTGTTCATTCATAAAACGCGCCTTGAGTAGAGTTAGCCGATGTTCAGAGCGTTGAGCAGACGCTCTGTATACCCTCAGTGTTAACTACTTGGCTTAATTTTTCTATTTTAACGTGTCATTTGCTGAAGCCTTGATGGCGGGTTTACCTTGAATCGTTAAGTTTTGCCCCAATAATTGCTTACTCTCCGCAAGTATTAGATAATTGTGGGCATGCATAACGTGTGAAAGCACGAAGTTAATTTAGAGGTGGGTATGTCTGTAGAAACGGCGTTGCCGATAGAGTTTTCTGACGCTGCAGCAGCGAAAGTGAAAGCCCTTGTTTCGGAAGAAGAAAATCCTGATTTGAAATTACGCGTATACGTAACAGGTGGTGGATGTTCAGGTTTTCAGTACGGTTTTACGTTTGATGAAAAAGTGAATGAAGGTGATATGACCATCGAAAAAGACACAGTGACGATGGTGGTTGATCCAATGAGCCTGCAATATCTTGTTGGTGGCGTTGTTGATTATGTCGATGGCTTAGAAGGCTCTCGCTTTTTAGTGCAAAACCCTAATGCCACGACAACCTGTGGCTGTGGTGCAAGTTTCAGCGTCTAAACCTTTCCTTTGTGGCGTCAACGTTTTTTCCACGCGCTGAAGATGAGTTTTACATGTCGAAGACCCTGATTGAGCCACCATGGTTTCGTCAGTCAAAGCGATAGGCATACATCGCATAATATTGTATGCCTGTCGGTTGTTTTGTTTATAACACTTCCTATCACGTTCCATTTCCGTCTACACTCAGTTCATTCAATGACCACGTTTTAGGACTGCGTTATGAAACTGTATGGCTCAACCACTTCTCCTTACGTGCGCCGTATACGCATTGTATTATTCTCTACTGAGCATGAATTTTTAAACCTTCAAATATTTTCGGGTGAAGACCGCGAATTACTTGCTTCGCGAAACCCAACGCTGAAAGTGCCTTGCCTTGAAGATGACGGGCAAATGATTTTCGATTCTCGCATTATCTACAATTATCTTGCTGACAAGCTAGATCATGAGGGTTTGACGTGGGAAGAAGAAAATCAATTAACCTTGATAGACGCGGCAAACGATTCGTTTGTACAACTAATGCTACTTAAGCGTTCAGACGTCGATATTAGCCAGGACAAAATGTACTTCAGGCTGCAAAATGAGCGGATTGAAGCAGTGCTTTCAGCGTTAGTCGATCAGCTTGATGCTGGAGGCTTCAGCGGATGGACATACCCTGAAATTTGTTTGTACACCATGGTCGACTGGGTGCTATTTCGTGAGTTACACAGTATGAAGGCGTTCCCAGAACTCTTAGAGTTTCACGAAAAGCACCACGATCGTATCGAGGTGACGTCTACCGATCCTCGCAGTTAACGCGCAAAGCATAGACCAAAAGTAAAAAGGGCAATTGGATAATTAATAGCCCTTCGCAAAGTCGAGCTGATATTTTAGGGGTAAGTGCTCTAAATAGCGCACAGCGTTTTCTAGGAAAACACGTGCTATATCACTTGGCTGAGATTCCGCTGCCGTATGGGCTGTTACCGTCACGTTGGGATGACGCCAAAAGCGGTGAGATGAAGGTAAGGGTTCATGACGAAAAACGTCCAGCACCGCGTGAGCGAAGGTTCCTCTGTCTAATGCATTTAATAGCGCATCGTCGTCTACTGCACTTCCACGCCCCGCATTAATAAATACGCTGTGGGGTTTCAATGCATTAAAAAATTCATCAGAGAGTAAGTTTTGTGTGGTGGGTGTATCTGGCATTAAATTAACGACGTGATCACACGCACTAGAAAACGCCTTAATGTCGCTGGGGGTATAGACGCATTCAGCGCCCTCTACCTGATTGCCGCTGCGTGTTAAACCAATCACTGTCATACCAAACGCATGTGCTACTGGAATTAAGGCTTGGCCGATACTGCCAAGCCCAACAATACCAAGGGTTTGTCCGTTGAGCGGTAATCGAGGTGAGGCTTGCCACCTAGGCGCTGTTGCCCGTTGATTTTCTTCAAAGGCCTTCGTATTTCTAGCGTGTTGAAGCAGATAAGCGAAGACGTATTCACGCATAAGCTTGCCGAAAACACCTTTCAACCCTGTAAGGACATAATCTGTCTTACCTGCATTTAAAAGCGGCGCATTACCGGCCCAGGTTGATTGACACCACGTCAGCGCCGAGCATTTGTCGATAATGATTGATGCCAAGTCTGGGTCGGAAAGTAGTACGGATACGTTCTCGGTATCAACGTCATCAGGTTGGGAAGTAACTTGGTCTATGGCGATCAAAGGTTGATTGTTCGTTCCCTTTAATGTGTTGCTTTCTGCAATGCTTTTGTGTAATTCCTCGGCAATTTCACTAGCCTCATCACTTAATATTGTCAGTTTGATCATCTTTGAAGCCCTTACAGCTGTTCGCTTAACTCAGGTTAAGTAAACATTTCTTTCCTTTAGGTACAACTAAAATAATGGTGCACCTTGTTCTAAAAATGTGATTTAAGTTTTACATTTTTGTAAATAGAGTCGGTGTGATGTCAATTGCACTTGATGTTAATTCGCAACGGAATCGCAATTACGGAATCGCTATGCAGTCAAAAAATAACGACCAAAACTCACTTTCAACTCAAATTGATGTGAAACACGCCAAAGTGCTATCGCCTAAGCGAAATACGACCCAAGCTGAAACCACACAGGCTTTGGTGAATGAACAGCTCTCTCACTTTGGTATCGATGCCACCAGCGATTATGGTAGAGCTCTCGCTAGTACTGCACATCATCTCTACGGTGCACAAGCAAGCGTAATGCAATTGTGGGACATTACCAGTAATACGCTGCAAGAACTCGACAAAGAAGACAGAGTTGCGTATTTCAACGCCAAAAAGTTTCTATCTTTTCAAATTGCAAAAATATTAGACACACTACAAAATCCTTTTCGTGCAACCTATCAAAGCTTATCTAGTGGTAATGGCTCGCAGGGCCACTACCCGTTGTTCGATAATGTCACCGCGCTTTTCTCAGCAACGCCAGTAGTGGTTAGAACCGCAACATATGTGTATGCCTGCACGGAATGGGTTGATGACGCGTTTCAAGGCAAAGAATTTACCCACCAAATTTACTCGCGCTTGTTAAACCCCACGAATATTTCCCTTGCCAACGCTATCGTTGATATGGAAGCAGGGCCTTATGCTGCAGACTACCTCGCGTGGAACTTTAATTCGGGCATGGCGGCAATCGACGCGTGTTTGTCAAATGTGCTGAGCCATGGTGATGTGTTGATTGTTTCAAGAAACGTTTACGGTGGCGTTTATCAGTTGCTCCATGATTATTTCGCCCGCAGCAACCGTATGGATATCCAAATTGCATGGTTTGACGGTTATGACGCGCAAAGCTTTGCCATATTTATGGAAAAAACCAAAGCTGAGCATGCATCTCGCCTAAGTAGTGGTGCAAAAATGCATGTGTATTTAGAGTCCCCTTGTAATCCACACGGGTACGTATTAGATGTCCCTGGAATTTGTGAGCTTGCACATGCGCAAAATGCGTTAGTTATGCTGGACTCTACACTGGCTACGCCTGTTCTTCATCAACCGTTACAGCATAAAAATAAAGCAGCCCGACCTGATTACGTGATCCATAGCTATACCAAAGACTTGTGTGGTAGCGGTGCAACTACCGCGGGTGTGGTTATCGGTGAAGGGCACCGTATGTTTCAACCAAAAGGAAGTTCAGCTAATGGTGTTGATTGGTCTGAAACTATGTTTTGGGATGTGTACTACATTAAAGGTGCGTTCTTAGATTCAGAAAAAGCGTTTGACGTACTAAACGGTATGAAGACGCTTGAGCAGCGAATGATGACTAAGGTGATCAATACGCAAGTTTTTACCGCATTTCTAAATGCTCACGATAAAATCCGCGTGAACTGCCACGCGCTGCCTGAGCACAGTAATGCCGGATTGCGGGAAAAACAGCACACCCATGGCTGGCCCTGTACTTTATTTACGGTTGACATGGCGCCAGCAAACTTGCCGCGCGATGTGTTTGTGCGCTTCTTCGATGCCCTTGAACCTGCGTTTAGCCATCAAGTGAGCATTGGACAAAACAACACGATTATTTTGTGTCCTGCGCTGACGTCACATTCAGAGCTTAGTGCTGCGGAACAGAAAAAGGCGGGCATTGAACTTACTACAATGCGCATAGCGATGGGAACTGACAACGTTAAGCAGTCGATAGCGCATTTCATGCTGGCCGCCAAACATTTTATAGAGCCTCATGTGCCTGGTTTCTGCGAAAAGTTTATGGCGAACGCCGATATAGATAACCTATATTTGTCGGTAAGCGAACGGGTAAGTTCACAGCATTTTGGCAGTAAAGCTAGCATGGACTCATTAATGAAAGGTGCGTAGACAGATTTTTAGCTCAAGAAGTTGCATTAGGTTGTCGATATAAATAGTTGAAGATGTTCTCCTTCTCCTGGGCCTTTTTACGCGGGCCTGGGACTTTTTGTTTGTAGCAAAAGTGAACGTGCTATCACTCTTAATTTATAAGAATCGCTAAGGTGGCTTTATGCATGAGTTTAAAATTGATGTAACCCTAGATGCATCATTGCCCTTTATTTTTGCGGCATTTCACGAACCCGAGTACCTGTCAGAATGGTTTGCGCCAGGCGACTGTTTTGTAACTCAAGTGATGAGTGACTTCAGAGAAGGTGGGCGTTATCGCATTAAAATGATGGACCCTAGCGGCGTTGAAATGTCGCTGACTGGAGAGTACGTCAGAATCTTAGCCAATGAACAGCTATCATTTTCTTGGGCATGGGAAGACAATCTAGAGGCTTCTTTAATCACAACAGTTGATATCCATTTTGAAAAAACTGAGGACGATAACGTTAGATTAACGCTTATTCAGCAAGGTTTTGTGAATAAGCAGGAATGTGACCAGCATCACTACGCCTGGATGTCGTGTTTAGAAAAATTATCGGTATTATCGGTTGAGAAAAAGTCGTTCAATTGACCTTGCGTTAGCTCATCCTTTCGCCTGTTTTCAACAGAGTTTATACCAATCCGCATAGATAATTGCCCACTCAGAAGGTGCTGGCAAGTTTCCTAGCGAAGCGTGGGAATGCAGGAATATGTTCCCTTTCAAATTCCCAGAATGAAGCTAGGAAGCTTGCCAGACCTTCCCGAAGGGCGAGTTTAAAACGTCCGTACTCTTTGTTGTGTCACCTTGATGTAGAACCACTATACCTGCGGTAACACGCCGCGATTACGAACATTTTAACTCTCGCTGAGTGGGTAATTATCTATGCGGACTGGTATTAGATATCGAACGTAAACAGGCAGAGCAGAATGCTCTGCCTCTCATTTCATGCCTATGTAAGGGACGTCATGGCCTCTTTTCCGCTTGTTTCCCGGTAAGTTTCATAGTCGTTGTACCCTTCTTTTCCACCACCATACCACGAAGATGGGTCGTCAAATGACGTTAACGGATAGTTGTTTTTGAAACGAGTGGGAAGGTCTGGGTTCGTGATCCATGGTCTGCCAAAGGCAATCATGTCACCGTCACCGTCAGCTAAACGTTTTTCTGCTTCTTCTTTTGTGTAGCCACAATTACCGATGAGCATCCCGTCATAAAGTGCTCTAAACTCAGCCAGAGTCATAGCCTCACCTCGTTCGTGGAACCCAAAGGCCAAGCCATCCATAACGTGTAAATAGCCTATCTTTAAGTTATTTAGCTGCTGAGCTACATAGGTATAGGTTTCGCGGTAATCATCAGCGCCCATATCGTTAAATACCCCGTTAGGTGATAACCTAACGCCAACATGCTCGTTTGACCATACGCTTAATACAGCGCTCATTACCTCGCTTAAAAAGCGATAGCGATTCTCTAAATTACCACCATAATTGTCATTTCGTTGATTGCTGCGGCTGTCTAAAAATTGATTAATTAGGTAGCCATTGGCAGCATGCACCTCAACCCCGTCAAACCCGGCCGCTTTCGCGTTTATGGCCGCTTTTTTAAAGTCATCAACGGTGCGCTTAATGTCGTCATACGTCATTGCTTTTGGCACTTCGTAAGGCTTTTTACCTTTGGGCGTATGAATTTCATCACCCTCAATCTTTATTGCAGAGGCAGATAGAGGAAGTTCACCGTTGTGGAAATCACTGTGTGATGCACGCCCCGTATGCCATAGCTGTAAGATGATTTTTCCGCCAGCCTGATGAACACGGTCTACGACGGAACGCCAGCCTTGTACCATTTCGTCAGTATAAATTCCTGGAGTATCAACCCATCCAATTCCTTCCTCTGATATTGCCGTTGCTTCAGTGATGATAAGGCCTGCGTCAGCGCGCGCCACATAGTGATCGCCCATGATTTTGTTGGGGATGCGATTGGCCCCGGCGCGTCCTCGCGTCATGGGAGCCAACACCATACGATTTTGAAGCGTATTACCTGCCCAATCAAACGTGCTGAAAAGTACTGAATCTGTCATTCGGTGTCCTTAATTTAACGAGATATTGCTGTAAGGCTTCACGAGTAAGTCGAGCGCCTTACATTTAGGATAAAAGTGAATACAGAAATACAGAGTACTTGGATTGATCAATCAGCAAATTGGGACGAGTCAAGCAGGTAACTTTCAATGTCAAAAAAGCGGCAATAAAAAAAGCGCGTCATGCGACGCGCTAAAGGAGAGGTTGCACAGTGGCATTTCTGCCGAGATGCTGTGACAACATTTATAAAACATTATTACAAAAGCAAAGCCGCAAGATTTACGTCGAACCTAAGACCCAATACTATTGAATCGTCAAGGGCGCTGACTCTATCGCGCTGTGCAAACTGGTCAGGGTTTATAATGTAATGAACATTTGGTTGAATTCGAACGTGTTCATTTAATTGATAGCCATAGCTTAACTCCAACATAGTTTGGCTGCTTGCAGGCGTTCCAACGCCACCGTTAATGGCTCTTAATATACGTTGGTCCTCTAGCGCTTCGTCGGTGTACTGTTGACGGGTATATACGAAGCCAATCGTATCATCAGGACGTGATGCAAGTGTGCCACGCAGCACAAAACCGGCTTTTATAAAGTAATCTTCAATCAATTCACCCGATGTCCCCGTTAGCACGGCACCGAATAAGGTGAGCCCTTCTTTCGTCAAAGGGTTGGGGCGGGTTACTGTTTGCTCGAAGCGAGCGAATATACCCGAACGCCCGTTTCTAATGGCATAGTCATTACCAGACTGGGCTGCATAATTGCCTTCAGCATCAAACACAGGATCGGTGTAGTCCGCACCATCGTACCAACCGCCAATTTCATACCGCCTAGGTAGTTCATCGTTATCCCAAGTGGTTTGATAACCCAGCGTGAAGGGAACCACTACACCTGTGGCTTCATTCGTTGCCCAATCAAATCCATGGTTGCCAAGGTCTTGATGGCTCGTATTATCCTCGTACACTCCCGTGTGGAAATAGGTTGTTGATGAAAGCCAATATTTAGCGTGGCCGCCCCAACTTGATACCGGCCACCATGTAAAATTACTGGTTCTAAATACAAAGGTTGGGTTGCCGCATGCTGCATTGGTTTGAAAGTACTGACATAGCTCCGAACCTAAAAAGCTGATATTGGCCACGGTACGGCCGCCTTCCAGCTCTAAGTCTCCATCCAGAAACGTCGAAGCAATGGTAAAGCGAGCAAGTCGAGTATTCTGTCCGCCAAATATTTCCTGCACAGAAGTGCTATTGCCGATGTAATGCTCCGCTAAGTTTTTGCCATGTCGATTTGTCATCGCGAAGTGAACTTTAGTGTCTTCCCAGTCGAGAAGTGCGTTTAAATCTAACTCTCCACCCACAAAAAGCCGTCCTGCGTACGCAGTGCCTCTGCGCTCACCGCCCTCAACGTTCGTCGCTGATTCGCCAGTATAGCTAGCTTGGAAGTCGAAAGCGTCTTGCCATGTACTTGGTGACGCTGTGCAGGCAGCAGAAAACATGAGCATACTCGCCACCACCGTTACCGATGAACGAGTCGATAGCTTTTTAAAGATGTCGGGCGGTGTAGATTTATCCATCATTTTTCTCTCAGTTTAAAATAGGTGGTTGATCCAGACTATTGCTTACTTGTCACTGACGATACACACGTGTTTTTTGCTAACCCATTGTTAAAGATGGACAAAGTTAACTGTCCGAACGCAACAGTTCGTTAACATATGCGGTGTGTGACACGGAATCTATCTAGCTATCCCCATTAAATCAACCTTGTTTATTTAAATGTTTTTCTGAATTTGTTTTGTTTTGGTTAAAATATTGGAAGGTTTTTGAGGGCGAAGGCTGGTGTCTTCTTGGGTGAAATGATTAGCTTCGTCAGTTTTTAAATATATGAAATATAATGATTTTCGTTTTTTGTTGGATTGCTGTAGCGAAGTGGTTACTGGAACTTGTTAACAACCTTCTTAACCTTAAGTCTAACTTTTTACCTTTTTATAATTAAATAAACTAAATTGATTTATTGACAGTGGAGTATCGCAATGATTAAATCGCTTAACTAATTATTTACAAGTTAAAAGCGAGAGGCCGTTTATATGAAGAACAACGCCCCTTTGGTTTCCAAAGACACATTGCTTCCTTTTGTATTATTAACAATTTGCTTCGCTGCATGGGGCGTCGCTGCCAACATGACTGACCCTCTGGTGAAAGTGTTTAGCAAAATATTCACCATGTCCTCTTTGCAATCTGCACTCGTTCAGTTTGCCTATTATGGTGCGTATTTTTGCTTAGCGATTCCTGCTGCGTTTATAAACAAACGCTTTTCTTATAAGACAGGTGTGCTAACTGGGCTGGGATGTGCTGCTGCGGGAGCCTTTTTGTTTTATCCTGCTAGTCAAACTATGACCTACGGCTTCTTCTTGGCGGCTCTTTTCGTGTTAGCTGGTGGATTGTCCATTCTTGAAACCTCCGCCAACCCTTACATTATGGCTATGGGCTGTGAAAAAAGTGCGACCCGCAGACTTAACTTGGCTCAGGCATTTAACCCTGTAGGCACAAACTTAGGGGTTTTTCTCGCCGCGACACTCATTCTTCCGAACTTAAATCAAGCCACGGCAGAGGAGCGGGCAGCGATGTCAGTGGGCGAACTTAAATCGGTAATTGGTGCTGAACTCGATGCGGTCATGCTGCCTTATGTAGGCATGGCATGCGTATTGGTGTTGGTATGGGTAGCGATAGCCCTTATTAAAGCGCCGATTCAAGAGTCGGTAGAGTCTAGTGTGGAAGACGTCAAACTAGGTGCTTCGCTAAAACGTTTAGCAGCGAATAAACACTACCGTTTCGGTGTCTTGGCTCAGTTCTTCAACGTTGGAGCACAGACCTGCGTTTGGACGTTTACCATCCAATATGCGATGAAAGCAATGGGCGGTAACGAAGTGAGTGGTGGCGAAATATTGCAATACAGCATGATTGTATTCCTTATCTCGCGTTTTGTGATGACGTGGGTAATGCAGTACCTTTATCCTGCAAGACTGCTTATGATCATGTCGCTAGTTGCGATGGCGCTATGTATTTTTATGACGCAGTCACCTAATTTAGCCGGCGTTATTGCGTTAGTATCGATTTCAGCATGCTTATCGTTAATGTTCCCCACTATTTACGGTATCGCGCTAGAGGGTTTAGGAGAGGACACCAAACTTGGCGCAGCCGGCCTTGTTATGGCAATTCTTGGAGGGGCGATTATGCCACTTTTCCAAGCTGCCCTTATTGATAGTGCAGGCGTTGTCATTTCTTATATTGTCCCTGCCGTATGCTTCCTCGTTGTAGCGGGTTATGGTTATTTCGACATGCGTGCCAAGAGAGGGTGTGTTGAAACAAAAAGTCGTGTAGACGCCAAAGCGCTCAAAGAAATGGATATGAGCATCGCTAAATAATACCCCTGTTAAGATTTAATAAGGGCCAGTGAAAAAATCGTTGGCCCTTATTTTGTTTATAACGCATGTTATGATTCTTATTTTCTTAAACAGTAGGGGCCGTCGATGAGTCGTTTTTTTACGCTTTTTTAAATAGTGCGCCAAGCACAGCAGGCCTAGAGGCTCCCGTGACAGCAGGCACATTCCCTGTAATATCATTCATATACGCATGGGCAAACCACGCAAACGCAGCTCCCTCGACGTGTTGTGGGTGGATACCAAGTGTGTGGCTGTCTACAACCTTATAATCGTTCAAGGCACTGCTCAAATACGTCATTAAGGCTTGATTAAATGCACCTCCGCCGCACACAATGACGTCACTTAATTCACCATTTTTATTTTCATGGGGTAAATGTCGTTTTATATCTTGAGCGATGGTTTCGCCAGTTAAAGCAAGCAATGTCGCTTGCACATCTTGTGGCGCTAAATTATTGCTAAACTCTTCGCCATCCAGCCCAGCAAAAGACGGGAAAATGTCTGCCAGTGTGTTGCTCAACCAGTCGATGTTAAAATACTCTCTGCCGGTGCTTTTGGGGGCAGAAAGTTTAAAGTAGTCGTCGAGCAGAAGTTGCTTAAGCAGACCAGAATGCGTGGAGCCTGACGCGGCCCATGCGCCATTTTTATCGAAGCTTTCGTTTAAATGAAGGCTTATCCATTCGTCCATCAATCTGTTGCCCGGCCCTGTATCGAACCCTTTGGGCGGCACGCCATCTTGCTTAGGTGCAAGCAGTGAAATGTTTGCAATACCACCAATATTAACCAGTGCACGGTGTCTATCATCGCTGGCAAATACTGCATTGTGAAAAGCGGGAACCAAGGGAGCACCTTGCCCTCCCAAGGCAATATCTTTGCGCCTGAAATCACCGATGACATCAATGCCCGTGCGCACCGCAATGGTATTCGGGTCGCCTATTTGACACGTGAAGCCACGAACGGAGGACTTTGCAAAATGCGCTGACAGTACATCAGCATTTGGATGGTGACGCACGGTTTGACCATGCGAACCAATAGCCACAATGTCTGAAGGACATAAATTGTTTTGCTCGAGCAGCTCTAATGTAACCGTCGCGAAGGTTTCGGCCACCAGTCTGTCAGCAATTGCCAAACTATTAAGTTCATCAGGGCCTTCACAACAAAGCGCATTAAGCGCAGCAAGTAATTCGGCAGAATAGGGGGTTGAATGAGCAGAGAGAGTAGTAAAAGAGGTTTGCGTGATGTCGCACAGGACGGCGTCTACGCCGTCCATGCTAGTGCCTGACATCAGGCCTATATATTTTGCCATAGCGCTACTATTTCATAGCAAGCATAATACGCTTGTTGTTATTAAGCTGCTGCTGGCGTAATTCTGCTATCTCCATAAACCGTTCTCGTTCTTCCTTAGCAATGGGTAGGGCCTTCGGGAGTTCTACAGTACGAGGGTTTCGGTGAACACCATCTACCAAGAACTCATAGTGCAGGTGAGCGCCGGTGACCATACCCGAACTGCCAAGGTAGCCCACAGTTTGACCCTGTTTTACGGTGTCTCCCAATTTCACCGCACGTTTCTTAAAGTGAAGATATTTGGTGGTGTATTTTTCACCGTGCTGAATAAAAACATGATGGCCGTTATATTTATCGTAGCCTGCTCTAATCACTTTGCCATCACCCGCAGCCATAATCGGTGTGCCGACGGCTGCCACATAGTCTGTGCCTCGATGCGCTTTCCAGCGCTTTTGCACAGGGTGAAAACGCGCTTTAGTGAAGTCGGAGCTAACATACCTAAAGTTAACCGGCGCACGTAAAAAGCTCTTACGCATACTCCGGCCTTCTGGCGTATAATAAGTGCCATCTTCGTGAAGAATAGCGCTAAAATGTTCGCCTTGGTTAGTAAACTCAGCCGCAACAATATCGCCGTAACCAACGAACTCGCCATCAATGTATTGCTCTTCAAACACGACATTAAAGGTGTCACCCGAGCGAATTTCCATCGCAAAGTCGATATCCCAGCCGAATATCCCGGCAAGATTCATTATTTGATTGCTCGTTAAACCTGCATCACTTGCGGCATTCCAAAAGCTAGAGTGAATTTCACCTTGTGCGAAGTTATAGCGAATGTCCACGTCACGCTTCTCGATCTCGGCTGTAAGCGCACTGTTCTCATCTGACGATTCTGGTCGTACAAACAAAGTATCAGTTGAAGAAAGCTTGTACTTCAACTCACCAAAACTACCGTCTTTATTCGTCTTAAACGATAGCTCATCGCCAGGAAGCAACGTAACGAGTGTTTTGGCTAGTTCACCCGCTTTCGTGACGTTATAAACATCACGAGAGGTAAACCCTGCACGCTTGAAAAGCTTCGCCAGTGTATCGCCGCTACGTACTTTATAAGTTTGCCACGAAGATTCTTCTTCACCAGAAAACACCGTGGTTGATGGGGTAATGTGAAGCTCTACAGGATAACGAACCCCTGCATCCAAAATGTGCGCCTCTTGATGACGACTGGCTTCTACCGGCTCACTTGGCAAAAGGATAAGACCACCCAGAAACAGGCTAGCAATGGCTAACCCTGTCCTGTGCTGTTTCGGTAATTTTTTAAATAAATTGAGCGCTTTTGACGCGTCTAATTTCTTTCTCATACTACTGCCCACCTGAGAAGTGTTATGTGCACATCACTATTTCACATACGTTGCTTAAAAATGCAACTTTTCTCATTATATTGTTAGCGCAAATTGTTACACCCAATAGCTCTTATCGTCGAGATTATCTCTTGAGCCCAAGTTAATTCAGTACTCTGATTTCACGTTAAAAGCTGTTGGGTATAACAACATGACTGTTTGTAATCCGTTTTTTGACGCGCAAACCTTTTAATGGTTCCGTTGTACGCGTAAAATGCCCGCCAATATTGAATATACAGTTTTTTAAAGAGTGTGACGTACAAATGAACGATTGGCAAACAGCGCTAGCTGAGATTAAACGGGGGGTTGATGAAATACTCCCCGAAGAGGATTTAATTGAAAAACTAAAATCCGGCAAAACCCTCACCATCAAAGCGGGTTTTGATCCAACTGCGCCTGATCTGCATCTTGGTCACACCGTGTTGATCAACAAGCTGCGTACATTCCAGCAGCTAGGCCACAACGTTGTTTTTCTTATTGGTGATTTTACTGGCCTTATTGGCGATCCTACAGGTAAAAATGTAACACGCAAGCCTTTAAGCAAAGAACAGGTATTAGAGAACGCAAAAACGTATCAAGAACAAGTGTTCAAGATCCTTGATGAAGATAAAACAGAAATACGTTTTAACTCAGAATGGATGGACAAACTTGGTGCTGCTGGCATGATCAAACTTGCGGCAAGTCAGACTGTTGCGCGTATGTTAGAGCGGGATGACTTTAAAAAACGTTATAACAATGGCCAACCTATCGCTATTCATGAGTTCCTGTACCCGTTGGTGCAAGGTTGGGATTCGGTGGCTCTTGAATCTGACGTTGAATTGGGGGGAACCGATCAGCGCTTTAACTTACTTATGGGTCGTGAGCTTCAGAAAGAGCAAGGCCAAAAGCAACAATCTATCGTCATGGTGCCGCTCCTTGAAGGCTTAGACGGCGTTCAGAAGATGTCTAAGTCTTTGAATAACTACATTGGAATTACAGACGCACCAAACGACATGTTCGGTAAAGTAATGTCTATTTCTGATGATTTGATGTGGCGTTACTATGACTTGTTGAGCTTCCGTCCGATAGAAGAGATTGCAGAGCTTAAAACTCGCGTTGCGAACGGTGAAAACCCGCGCGATATTAAGATTATGCTGGCGAAAGAAATCATCGCTCGCTTCCACGACGATGCAGCGGCAGAAGGCGCGCATCAGGACTTTATCCAACGCTTTCAGAAAAATGCCATTCCCGATGACATGCCAGAGCTTGAAATTGCGTTGAGCGATGAAGGTATGGCCATTGGTAACTTACTGAAAGAAGCTAACCTTGTTGGGTCTACGTCAGACGCCATGCGCATGATAAGACAGGGCGCAGTGAAAATTAACGGCGATAAAGTGGAAGATACCCGTCTAGTGATTACCGAAAAAGGTGAAAACGTGTATCAGGTGGGTAAACGCAAGTTTGCGCGTATTACGTTAGCCTAATGTGTTTCTGATAGTTTTTGATAGCCCGCTTAGTTAAGCGGGCTTTTTTTTTGCCTGAAATATAAGTATTAGTGGATAGTAGGGCGATTATTTTTTTAGAAGGCCCTAATTACTCATACAAAGTTGAGCTTCAAGCCAAATTAAACAGTGGGGATATTGGATTTTACGTTTATAAGTGATTGTCGCTAAGAGTTTTTTTATTTTTCTTACTTTTTTTTGAAAAAGTTTGTCAGGTTTTTGTCATCGCTATCGTCTATAGGGGAAAAGTTAAACAATAAACCCGACTGTACGACGAGCAAATCACGCGTTTCAGTCTGGAACGAAACAACAGTGACACTCAATACTAACGTTTACGCAATGCAAAAGGATAATGTGATGACAACCGTAACTTCAACTCGCGCAATACATCAACAAGCAAACAAGAGTCTTCCGGCAAAAGAAGCGCTAACATGGCTGAAAGAGGGCTGGCAGCTCTTTGCAAAGGCACCTTTTAAATTATTAGGACTTTCATTTTTGACGTTACTCACTGCTGGCCTTATTCAGGCGCTGGCCGGCCCTGTTGGTTTAGGGATATCTAAATGGGTGAGCCCGCTTTTAGCGACCATCATGTGGTTGGCTATCGCTAATTTAGCAGTGAAAGGAAAGGTAAGCTTATCGGGAGGGAAGATGCGTTCATGGGCGAATATCGCATTGTGGAGTTTAACCGGGCCCGTTATAGCGTGGATTCAATTTCAAATTGGCGATATGTTAATGGGGGCGCAGTCGATGGCGGCGTTAGCTAGCGGTACTATAGTAGACGTGCCTGCGTGGAAAGTTGGACTTATGATGGGCTCAGCGACACCAATTAACCTATTACTTCTATTTGTACCTATGCTAATTATTTTGCAGAATCGTTCTATCGTAGCGTCTTTTAAACACAGCATTGTTGCCGTAATAGACGCTTATAAGCCTATGTTAGTAATAGGTGTCATGATTTTCTTAAGTGTTGCACTTGCACCCTATACTTTTGCTTTGTCGGGATTAGTGCTTGGCCCTATTGTCTCATGCGCATGCTTCGTTGCTTATCAGAGATTGTTTCGATAACCAACAAAGAGCGTACCTAAACTGCTCGTTTAAAGCGTGGAATTAAAAAGAATAAAAATGGAAATGCAGTGAAAGACACCATTCAAATAGAAAAACTGCTTAGTGAATACGCGCCGCTTATGGCGCGTATTGCAGCTACGTTCGAAGCTAATAAGTCACTTCAAGACGAGCTTATACAAGAGATGTCATTAGCTGTGTGGCGCGCATTTGACGGCACATCAGAGAGTCGAGAATGTGGTTTTCGAGGTGAGGCGAGTGTGAAAACGTTCGTGGCAAAAGTTGCGCACAACAAGGCGGTGGATCACGTGATTAAAGAGCAGAGACGTCAAGAGTTTGCCCATGACGGAGAATTTGATAGCTCTCATACGATAAGCGCTAGCTCATCTCGGGAAGCCATATTACAAGAGAATGCGATGGATCTCATGACAGGTTTACGCCAGCTAGAAATAAAGTACAGACAAGTACTGGCTCTGATGTTAGAGGGGTTCAGTCAGCTAGAAATAGCCAACATGTTAGGTATAAATGAGAGCGCTGTCGCTAAACGTGCAAGTCGCGCTCGCCAGCAATTGACACAGATAATGGAGCAAAAGCCATGAGCGACAGTGAGTCAGCCATGAGCGGCAATAAATCAGCCATGAGCGACAATAAATCAGCCATGAGCGAAAACAAATTAGCCTTGAGCGACAACACATCTGACGTGAACGATAATAGTTTCAATATGAATGAATTAGATAAGCAATTAGCCCAATGGCAAAGTGCATATAAAGATGCAACTCCCTCAGTGGATACAGATGCATTGATTAAAGATACCAAGAACGCGAGATTCAAATTAAAGCTAAAAGGCGCCGTCGATTTAGTACTTGGGCTCGCGGTTTCAGTATGGTGTTTAACGCTGTTGCTGTTTGAGCCACTCTCTAGCTACCAATTTTTGCTCTTCTTGGTGCTCACGCCCATCCCAGTTACGTTTGGGGTGTGGGGATACCTAGTAAGACAAAGGCAGTGGAAAGTCCAGACACTAGATGTGCAGTCGATGCTTTCGTTTAAACAAAACCAGCTAAAGCAGCAATTACACTATTGGAAAATAAGCTTTTATGGATGTCTAGCCTTGTGGTGCGGATTGCTGGCGCTAGCGGTTTTCAACGTATTGATGTACAACGCCTATATGCTGTGGTCGACACAGTTACTGGTAAACAGCGTGATTGTGTTTATCGTTTACCGTCGATACAAAAAACTAGGCGACGATTTGCCATTAGCGCTGACGAAAATAGACGATATGAAATAGCAGAACCGTTAGCTTCAGGTTTACAATTCCAGCATAGGTACGAAGCCCCCATAAATCAGACGCTTACCGTCGAACGGCATGGGGTTTTCGCTGTTATTCATTCTAGGATCTTCCATTACTTTTTGCCACGCCGTATCGCGTACTTCTTTTGAAGGCCAAAATGCAATGGAGAACACCACGGTTTCATTTTCTTTGGCTTTGACGGCGAGAGGAAAAGACGTGACTTCGCCATCGGGCACGTCGTCCCCCCAAGCTTCGAGTATTTTAGTCGCTCCATACTCTTTAAAAATGTCGCCGGCGAGTTTGGCGTGCTCAATGTACAACGCTTTATTTTCAGTGGGAACAGCTACAGCAAAGGCATCGATATATGACATGAGATGGCTCCGTCAAAGAGTAGAGGTATAAAGTAGCTTAAATTATAGTCAGCATGCAACAGCTTAATACCAATCCGCTTTGCCCTAATTGATAAACGGGGCTAACGCTCTGCGACTTTTGCCCACTGGTACAAGCCACGCAGTGTCAGCCTTCTTGCTTTCGCAAACGGATACGTTTTCAGTGGCGAACGATAAAGTGGAAGAGAGAGGTCGACATCACCATTCCCCATCATTTGCTGAGCGAGTCGATGCCCGGCAAACGCGGCAAAAGAAACGCCGGAGCCGCAATACCCCATAGCATAACCAGTCTGGCTGGCGTTGTTTCCAGTCATCATATTGTCGACGAAAATGCGCGGCATGCTGTCTAACGATACACTTACCCAACCGCTCCAGAAATAATCCATAGCAATACCGCTAAGTGCTGGAAAACTCTTCACCATAGCGCGATATAATCGCTGTTTCTGTGAAGCATTATCAGCATCTTTACCTGTTACGGCGCCACGACCACCAAATAATAATCGACCATCAGGTAATACTCGGTAGTAGTACTTCATCATTCGGGTATCCATAAAGCTCATCGGTGCCGTTAGGCCCGACGCTGTGCGCTGTTCGTTACTCAATGGTGCGGTGACAAAAATGCTCGACTGAACGGGGAATTGCTTATTATCTACACTTTTATGAAAGCGTTTAGGCGTATACGCATTAGTGGCAATGAGCACATGTTTGGCCGAAACTGATCCGCTTGGGGTCGTGACAACATAGCCTTTTTTGTGTTTTTCAATATCAACTGCAGGTGAGTCGTAGAATAGGGCTGCTCCACGTTCTTTGGCGATTCTTGCATATTCACTGACTAATTTTAATGGGTGCAAGCATGCACCTTTGAGCTCGACGCCACCGTAAGCCCCTTTGATACCGAAGCGCGTGGTGATATTTTTTTGACTAAGTGGGGTGCTTGGTACGTTGAACCGTGACGCTAGGTGTTTTGCACTAGCACATAGCATGTCGGCTTGCTTTGGGGTGTGAGCGAGTTTTAGATAGGGGCCTTCCACTAAGTCAACGTGCATAGCAAAATCTGTAATACGCTGCTTTAGCAGATTGACCGCCCCCTCGAATTCACCCTGCATTCCCTTAGCGATGGCATGACCCCACTTATCTTCTATTGCGCTTAAGGACAGGCGTCCGCTTCCAGAGAGAATAAAGCCGCCGTTGCGCCCAGCGCAGCCAAAACCCAGTGAATTTGCATCAAGCAGTGTGACGTGTTGACCAGCTTCAGCGAGCGTTATAGCAGCAGACAGCCCGGTATACCCCCCTCCAATAATGACATAATCCGAACTCATCTTTTTACTTAATGGCGGCAGCATCACAGGTTTATGCGTGGCTTGCCAATAGCTTTTTGCAGTAGGAAGAGAGGGGGAAACACCGTGAGAAATGAGAGGGTCGTATGCCATAAGTTATAAATATTATAAAGCCGTCATTAAGGCCTAAAATTCGAGAAGCATCTCAGCACCTTCACATTCGCAATATTCTGCGCAAACAGGGCAATCATAGCCTTCGTAAATAGACGCATAGCGCCACTTATTAGCGTGCTTTTTAATTAGTTGGCCCCCGTTTTTCGTGAAGTACTTAAATGCACTATTGCCAGGACTGGCCAGCCAGATGTGCGCTAACCCCGCATCAGCGCCTTGTAACTTTGCAGCGTCAATCGACTTACGCAGTAAATGACTTCCAATGCCTTGACCTTGCATAGCTGGGTCAACGGTGTTGCACTTGAAGTAGCATATATTTGCTACTGTTGCTGGCCATAATGACGGGGTACACCATTCATCGGTTTGCCATTGGTTGTGAGCAAACGTCAGTCGAAAGCCAACCACGCTATTTTGATTAAGGGCTATCCAGCTTGCGTTGATATCGTCTACAAAGCTTTTTGTATAATAATCGGATAGCAGCGCGTTGGTGAGATAATTGTCGCCATGTACCTTGTTCCCAAGTGCAATGACACCAGCAAAATGTTCGGGCGCGAGTGGTGCGTAGTTAATATCAAATCGCGCCATTACTGATTGGTGCGTGTCGCGAGACTTCATGATTTCTCTCTACTTGGCGTATGCTTTATTCCGTCCAAATGAACATCCAATGCCTCGACCGATATGAGTATTTCTCTTACTGACATCCACAGTGAGTAAAGCAGTGAAACCAGGCTCGCCGCGAAGACCCAATTACCTACTTGCTGGTATGTGAGATAAATGGCGAGCATTGAAACAACACAAAGAAAGAAGCTGCCTACGCCCGCTATTTGCATACGTTTTATAAGTTGGATGCGCAAACGCAGGTTTTTAATTTGAGCTTGGGTATTGTCATCGCGCTCTTCTTTTGAAAAATTTCTAATTATCGTTGCGAGCGTTAAAAAGCGATTGGTATAGGCCAATAGCAACAATGAAATTGCTGGAAATAACATAGCTGGGGTAGCGATATCTATTTTCATAAGGGTTTATACAATCGATGAATACAGTGAGTGTATCACACGCTATTATTTAGACACAGCGCGTGGCGTAGTTGGTGGCGAGCGCTTTAGAGAGCATGAAGCAGTGATAAAAAAAGTCATTAAATAACCTGGCTGACTCGGCACTCTAGGCCCGATGAATCTACATTCTATCGACTGTCATGCCTGCAGCACTCCAGCCTAACATATCACCTTCCAAGTGCATTACTTCAGAAAAATCGAGGTCTTCGAGCACTTTCATAGCAAGCTTTGCTCTTCGGCCTGAGCGGCAATAAATAATGATTGGCTTATTTTTGTGACCTTCTAACTCACTAAGATAGTCGTTAATATTCTCGTGAGGCATATTGACCGCGCCTGGAATATGGCCTTCTGCAAACTCTTGAGGAGAACGCACGTCAATAAGCAGCCAATCTTTATTGGCGACGCGTTCAATGAGATAAGGTGACGCCGCTACAGAGGCTTGTGAGGTCGCCTTTGCCGTGCACTGAAGCGACACAAAAAGTGCAATACTGACAATCACTAGAAAACCTGCAACCGCTATTCGCATGCTAGAGAAACTCTCACCTTCATTCCAATTTTAGACTTAAGTATAACGCTTATGCGTATTAGTTTATACCTTCGCACAGCGATTTTAGTTCATTAAGTAAACGCAGCGAAAAGCGACTCGTTACGTCAGGATTAACAACCAGCAAAGGCGCATCCAAGAAATGTCTATGCGTATCCCAAAAGACTTCAAGGTCTTGATGCGTATTTTTTGATGCGGCAACCAGTGCTTGAGGGTGTCGCATTAAGACATCTTTCAAAGATACTTGTGGATAGTCGACAGGACTATCGTGAAAAACCGTTTGCGCGCCGCACACATTTAGCAATTTATTTGGCCATGCGTTGGGGCCAATAGACATAAGCGGCGATGTCCACGAATAGTAGAATACTTGTGTAGGTTGGGCACTGGCGTATGTTGTTTTAAGGTCGTCGAGCTCTTCAATAAACCAACCCGTTAACGCGGTGGCGCGTTCACTTGTTCCAGTCAGTTTGCCAAGTTTGTTTAATTCTCGCGCGATATCTTCCAATTCTTCGACTTTACTTGTAAAAACGGCAATTCCCATAGAGGTAAGTTTTTGAATATCTTGCGGTTTGTTACCTCCATCCCAAGCAAGGACCAAATCTGGCTCAAGGGCAACAATTGCAGCGATATCGGCTCCCTGAAAATCAGCGACGCGACGTATCGTTTTAGCTTTCTCTGGAAAGTCACTGTAATCGCTTACGCCCACCAGGTTGTCACCGAGCCCTAAACTAAAGGCCCATTCAGTTAAATGAGGGGCTAAGCTAACAATTTTCAAAGAAGAGATAGATATTAGTTTTGTCTCATCACCCTTGGCAGTGATTGCTTTCTCGGCATGTAAGCCCGCACTGGCCAGCGATGCTAACAACAACAGGGAAATAACGTAAAAACGCGATTTATTCCTAAACATTAATTTTTATCGTCCATTCATGGTCGGAAACTAAACAGGAGCTGCCATCAACAAGGCGAGCGATGCTAAGGATGCTATGGCTACCATTGCGTAAGAAATTGTAGATTTGGCTGCAATCATGTTTGAGTATTTTACATTATGTTCGCCCCCAACCCGGGGATAGCGATACTTTTTGTTCGCGTAGATAGCGGGCCCGCCAAGCTTTATGTCGAGCACGCCGCCCAATAGCGCGAGCAATAGTGATGTTTTATCCTTCAATGGAGAACGTTTTATGGCAGTAAAGCCCTTAATAGGGTGACTGATAAGAAGGGTTGTCAATCCTCCAAGCAATGCAGGTGGAAAAGTCAGAATATAAACGAGCTTTCTCACAGGCCGTGCAAAATAAACCATACGTGGCGTACGGTAATGCCATTGCCACGATGTAAGTAACAGTAAACGATAAATAAGCGCACCTATAGGGCCTGTAACCACGTAATAGAAAATAACCCCGCAATATAAATACAAAAACTTCAGCCACAGCGATTCTATAGCGGCTTTGGCAATGCCAATATCTGACAGTGAATCGCATTGCCTTGCCGTCATTGTTTTCACCATCTCTCTTGCAAGGGACTTTTTATTTCTCCCCACACTTGCTAGCACTTTTTTGTATTGCTGACGCTGATAGCCAAAATCGAGCAGTGCAATAAGAATGAGGGCTTCAAAGAAAATAGGGTACTGCGCCATATAGACCAAAATGGCAATACAGATAACGAGCGGGGCAAGCAGGACCAGTGCGGCAAGTGAACCTGAAATGTAGTGCTGACTTGGCCCATAATCACGAGACGGAACGACTTTACGCCCCATCTGTTGAACAAGGTAGCGCATGAGTGTGAGTGGATGAGTACTTTGGGGCCAGCGCCATAATACGTCGACAGCAATGGCCAACCAAAGTACCAATAGCGACTGATACTGCGGGTCGCTAAGTATCTTTGTCATCTTACTTTGCGAGGTCTTTGATCATCGCCATAACAAGCTGTGCTGAGTTCTTGGCCGCAGTGTCTAGATACTCTTTAAAGCTGACAGAGGACGTCTTCCCTGCAATATCAGATAGAGAGCGAATGACAAGAAATGGTGTGCTGAGCATGTGGCAGGTTTGGCCAATGGCGGCGCCTTCCATTTCAACCGCTTTCATATCTGGGAACTTTTCACGTAGTTCTGCGACAGCTTCATCGCTGCCAATAAATGCATCGCCAGTGCAAATAAGGCCGGTTGTTGATTGAAGTGATGTGATTGTCGCCGCCGCAGCGTGGGCCGCTTCAATTAGCGTGGTATCACAACGAAAATCTTCAGGCATACCCGCACACTGGCCTAGCTTGTAACCAAAGTGAGTAAGGTCTGCATCATGATGGATGACATGGCTCGCAATAACCAAATCGCCAATATTGAGTGACTGATCAAAACCACCTGCTGATCCGGTATTGACTACTGCGTCTGGTGCATACTGTTCAATAAGCACAGTGGTAGCAAGGGCGGCTGCAACTTTACCAATACCACATTTCACCAACACCACGTCCATACCGTTAAGTGTGCCTTCATAAAATGTAAGGTGCTTCCACTGGGTTTCGTTTACATCGCAAAGTGACGCTTTGAGAAGCGCAACTTCTTCGTCCATTGCACCTAAAATACCAATTTTTTTCATAACTATACCGACGGTGTTGAGGGAATTTAACAGGCTAATTGTATAAGGAAATAATAAAAACTGATAGAAAAATGCCTCTGTTACCGCTATTTGAGAGTAAGGAAATAGCAGTGTAACAAAGGCAAGGGGAAGTAAAACGCGTAAGACTATGCCGCAGCTGGTCGGCTTGAACGAATCGGGCGAGTTGGACGCTTCGTCGGTTCAGGGTTGTGCGTTGGTAATTGGGCCATTTTCTGCTGTAGACGGCGATATGGGATGAGTTTACTTTCCAAACATTCGCGAATGTCGTCAACGGTATAGCCTGATTTCACTTTAATTCTAGCGTGGGGAAGTCCCGCTGCGTCCAGCGCCCCTGTGACAAACCAATCCTTTTGGGTTTTATACCCTTCTTTCCCCTGGCTGTGGACAAGATCGATAGCCATGACCGGGCTCATGTCGTGTTTATTTACTAGAACGAAATCGAGCTGACGGGCAGATGCTCTGCTCAAAGCTTGACTTGCCGTTTTTTTGTTGGCTGATTGGCGAATAGCAATTAGGTCGTTGAGACGCACGCGGCACACAATTCTAAATTCTTTTCCCACGGCCTGCTCAATCAGATTCAAGAAAGTATGCTCCACAGGTGTAAATAACTGTGGCTTCCTTCTAAAAGGAAAAGCGACGCCGCCATCTGACAATTTTATGGCACCTAGCGCAACGACAATAAGTAACATCATTAGAATAATTGCCAATTCCATCGTAACCCTCGCAAATATCAAAAATAAGAGTCCATGACTGTTGAGCTATCTTTAGCGGTTTAGTTTATGCAGAGAAAACTAGTTCGCTATTTCTAGCATCGCTGGTGTCAGAAAAATGACGCCAGGTGTTGTCACAGTGTTGTTATTAATGATTTTGCAAGCTAGATGCCAACATGAGTACGTTTTACGACTAGGGGTTATTTATCGTTGGATGTGACCAAAATATCGACTTGAGAACCTGTCTTATCAGGGCTCACGATCACTCTGATGGCTTTGTCTTTAGAGGAAAGTAGCGTACGACCACTTATTGGAGAGTGGGCTGTTAAATCAGGATGTGCTGTTTGATAAAGCTCGACCATAGCCTCAGGAGCAGCAGGTGAATGATACACCATGACCGCAGTCAAAGGTTCGTCAAATGCTTGGCATTGACGAGCATCGTGAGAAATTTTCACCTGCTGAAACTCTGAAGGACAAGATACGATGCTGGGTTTATCAGTGAGCTTGCCATTTGAAGCAGCCTCAACTGAAACGGTATCAGCATAAGATAAGCCACTTGTGCCTAATAATAGGGTCAGATACATGGCGCGTCTTTTGACGTATAAGTTCTTCATAAATAGGCTCGTGATCAATTCCGTTTTTTATTTGACTTACGAATACTAGAACCGTTGTCTTCGTACATCAACTAAACCTTGGTCTATTAACGTATGCCATCAACGTTTTTCGTATAAAGCCTGAGTTTTTACTACGTATATTCATTGTGGGTAAGGCGTGGTCAACAAGTGATACAAAATCTGTGTGCCGCTGTAAAAGTTGCCAATCCGCAGGTTCTCATTGGGTGCGTGCTGGTTATTATCAGCATTGACTAATGGAATGAGGATCACAGGTTTCTTTAAGCTTGTTACAAGGGGAGCCGTAGGCACTGTTCCGCCCATTAGCGGGATAAGTATCGCATTTTCACCCCTGGCCGATTCGAGTGCCTCTTTTGCCCATAGACCAACCGGTGCATCAAGCTGCGTTTGCAAGGCCGCGGTCCCTTTTGTTGTCTGGATTCGAATAAGTTTGTCGTGTTTTAACCGTAATTCAGGTGAAGGCACTTCATCAACAATATGGTACCCCTTCGATTTTATGAAGTTTCTTAGAAGGTCAATCTGTCGAGACGAATGGGCCTCTTTTGTTGTTCGTATATCCAAAGAGGCGGTGGCTTCAGCAGGAATAATGGTTCTAACCGCTTTTGTACATGCCGCGCTTAATCCATTAATGTTCAGAGAAGGGAGGCTAATAGCTTCATAGTAATTGTCACCAACTGATTCCGGTTTAGCAACGCCAAGGCGAGCGAGAAGTGCATCTTCGTCGAGGGGAATCGTGTGAAGTGCTTGTGTCTCGGCTTCTGATAACGGTGCGTCACCATAGTACCGAGGTATGGTGACTTGGCCCTTATCATTCTTCATACTTGCTAAAAGAGATGAAAGCATAAAAGCAGGGTTTTGAATGAAGTTACCGAAGTGGCCGCTGTGACTGTCTGATATAGGCCCATAAACCGTCAGTTTGACAAGAGTAGCCCCACGATGTCCAAAAACTACGGTAGGAGCATTAGAAGGATGCATTGGCCCGTCTAACATTACTACTGCATCGGTAGAAAGAAGGTCTTTATTCTTTTCAATAACCTCAGCGAGTGAAGGAGAGCCTCCCTCTTCATTTGAATCTAAAAGCACCTTTACATTAATTGAAGGAGTAATTTGATTTACCGATAATGTGTGAATCGCTGAGAGCAGCATCATAATGGGCGCTTTATCATCAGACGCAGAGCGCGCGAATATGCGCCAATTGGGGTCATACTGATTTTTTAACAGCGACAGAGGCTTTTCCACCCACGTACCATCTTCTTCTACTTTGAGTACTGGCTGCCATGGGCTTTTCTGGTCCCAAAGTTCTGCATTAACCGGTTGGCCATCCATATGCGCATAAAAGAGAATAGTGGGTGCATCCTTACCCGCAAACGCGTATTCAGCATAGACCATAGGCATACTCTCATTATCGAGAAGCCGTGTATTTATGCCATATTCACCGTATTTCTCAGCCGTCCACTCTGCGACCTTTTGAATATCTGAGGCTGACTGCGTGGCGACATTGGGTAACGTGAGATACGTTAAATAGTCATTGAAAACCACCGCTGCTGCCGTATCAGTAAGCGGTTTATTGTCGCTTGCTTTTGAAGAGTAAGAAAAAGAAAGTAAAACGAATCCGTAAATGAGTAGCGAACGCATGCTCATGATATTGCCTCTTCAGTCGATGTTTTTTGTTATCTTAAAGCGTATCTCTTTATGTTTAAAACAAAAAAGCTCGATAGTAGAACTACCGAGCTTTTCTTTAGTGGGTATTTTAGCGCGACTTAAACGCCAATATAATCCATGATGCCTTCGGCAGCTTTGCGGCCTTCGTCGATAGCGGTAACAACCAAGTCACTGCCGCGTACCATATCGCCACCGGCAAATACTTGAGGATGGGACGTTTGGAAGGCAAATTTACCCGCTGAAGGGGCGCGTACGCGTCCTTTTTCATCAAGCATAATGCCGAAGTCACCAAACCATGGTGCAGGGCTAGGCTGGAAGCCAAAAGCGATAATAACCGCGTCTGCTTCAAGCACGTGCTCTGAACCTTCCACTTCAACAGGGCGACGGCGTCCATTAGCATCCGGTGGCCCCATTTCGGTTTTAACCAGCTTAACGCCACAGGCTTTACCGTTTTCATCTACTGCGATGTCAAGCGGCTGAAGATTGAACTTAAATTCAACCCCTTCTTCTTTTGCGTTCACAACTTCACGACGCGAGCCCGGCATGCTTTCTTCGTCACGACGATATGCACAGGTTACTTGTGCTGCGCCTTGACGAATAGATGTCCGTACGCAGTCCATTGTCGTATCACCACCACCGAGAACAACAACCCGTTTGCCTTTCATATCGATGAAATCAGCAGGGTCTTTTTCAAGGCCCATTACGCGGTTCGTGTTAGCGATGAGGAACGGCAGCGCCTCGTAAACACCTTCAACATGTTCGTTGTCAAAACCGCCTTGCATCGACTTGTACGTACCCATTCCTAGGAAAACAGCATCATACTTATCAAGCAAGTCTTGGAACTGGATGTCTTTACCGATTTCAGTGTTAAGTACAAACTCAACCCCCATTTCAGTAAAGATCTGGCGGCGCAGTTTGATCACGTCTTTCTCTAGTTTGAAAGAAGGGATACCAAACGTGAGTAGGCCACCAATTTCTTCGTACTTGTCGTAAACAACAGGTTTAACACCGTTACGTACTAGAATGTCTGCACATGCTAGTCCAGCAGGGCCTGCGCCTACAATCGCCACTTTTTTGTCGGTCCATACTACGTCAGACATATCTGGGCGCCAGCCCATTTTGAATGCCGTATCAGTAATGTACTTTTCAATACTACCGATGGTGACCGCGCCAAAGTCGTCATTTAATGTACATGCACCTTCACACAGTCTGTCCTGAGGACAAACGCGACCACACACTTCTGGTAAGCTATTGGTTTTATGTGAAAGCTCTGCGGCTTCTAAAATTCGACCTTCATTCGCCAAGCTCAACCATTGAGGAATGTAGTTGTGCACAGGGCACTTCCATTCGCAATAGGGGTTACCGCAGTCCAAGCAGCGGTCTGCTTGGCCTTCGGTTTGAGATTGGGTTAGCGGTTGATAGATTTCCGCAAATTCGTGTTTACGCACAACGATCGGCTTCTTCGGCGGATCGATACGTTCAACATCGACAAATTGATATACGTTCTTTGCCATAAACTAAATCCTCCTACTGAGCCTGAATGCGTAATTCAGCACTTGAACGACTGATGTGACCAAGCAAGTTTTTCACATCACTGGTTTTTGGCTTAATAAGCTTGAAGCGCTTCAACGTTGCGGCGAAATCAGTCAGTAGCGACAACGAATGCTCACTGCCTGTCTCTTCATAATGTTGATTAATTAAGCCACGTAAGTGTTCAGCAAGAATGGCTTTGTCTTCAATAGACATTACGTCGACTAGTTCAGCATTAACGCGGTTATCCAAGTCGTCGCCATCATCCATAAGATAAGCAAAACCACCTGTCATACCGGCACCAAAGTTAACGCCAACCGGTCCAAGTACGGCCACGATACCACCTGTCATGTATTCACAGCCGTTATCGCCAATGCCTTCAACCACTGCAATAGCGCCAGAGTTACGTACGCCAAAGCGCTCACCCGCACGACCAGCAGCAAACAGTTTGCCGCCTGTTGCGCCGTACAGACACGTATTACCCATAATGGCGCTGTCATGTGCGTCGAACGAGATATTTCGAGGTGGGTAAATAACAAGTTTACCGCCTGTCATACCTTTACCAACGTAATCGTTAGCATCACCCTCAAGGTGCATGTGCAGACCACCAGCGTTCCAAACGCCGAAGCTCTGACCCGCTGTACCGGTTAGCTCGACTTTAATTGGTGTATCTTCAAAGTCATGGTTACCGTGATGCTTGGCAATTTCACCGGAAAGCAACGCGCCCACAGAACGGTCAGTGTTGCGGATAGGGTATTTAAGCGTAATAGATTTGCCGTCAACAACCGCCTGTTGCCCATCTTTAAGCATCTGCGCGTTCAACTCGCCTTTATCAACAGGCGCGTTTGTGGTCTGCGAACAGAACAGGCGCGTGTGTTCACCCGCTTTAGGCTGCGCTAGCAACGGAGACAAATCTAAACGGTTTTGTTTAGCGGTAATGCCGTCTAAAACTTTAAGTAGCTCTGTACGACCAACCAAGTCGTCGAACTTTGCTACACCCATAGATGCCATAATTTCACGCACTTCCTGAGCAATGAACTTGAAGTAGTTCATTACCATGTCAGGCAATCCGATAAAGTGGTCGTCACGCAGTTTTTGATCCTGCGTTGCAACACCGGTCGCACAGTTGTTTAAGTGACAAATACGTAAGTATTTGCAGCCTAAAGCTACCATTGGACCTGTACCGAAACCAAAGCTCTCAGCGCCTAAAATACCGGCTTTTACTACGTCTAAGCCTGTTTTCAAACCACCGTCGGTTTGAACGCGTACTTTGTGACGTAAGCCGTTTTCAATAAGCGCTTGTTGCGTTTCAGATAAACCAAGCTCGAACGGACTACCCGCATACTTAACGGATGTTAGCGGGCTTGCACCTGTACCGCCGTCGTAACCTGAAACGGTGATAAGGTCGGCATAGGCTTTCGCTACACCCGTTGCAATGGTGCCAACACCCGGCTCAGATACTAGCTTAACGGATATAAGTGCCGTTGGATTCACCTGTTTCAAATCGAAAATTAGCTGTGCCAAATCTTCAATTGAGTAAATATCGTGGTGCGGAGGTGGTGAAATAAGGGTTACACCCGGCACAGAAAAACGAAGCTGTGCGATGTATTTATTTACTTTGTCACCAGGAAGCTGACCGCCTTCGCCTGGTTTTGCGCCTTGCGCCACTTTAATTTGAATAACGTTAGCGTTAACCAAATAGTGAGGCGTAACACCAAAGCGTCCTGATGCAACCTGCTTAATTTTTGAGTTCTTCTCTGTACCAAAGCGTGAAGGGTGTTCGCCACCTTCGCCAGAGTTTGACTGACCGCCTAGGCGGTTCATTGCAATCGCCAGCGCTTCGTGCGCTTCTGGGCTCAGTGCACCAATTGACATCGCCGCAGTATCAAAGCGCGGGAATAAGCTCTCTGGCGCTTCTACTTCGCTAATATCAATGGGATCGCAATTAGGATTAATGGCTAGCAAATCGCGAATGTGCGCAGGCGCACGCTCATTAACTAGCTTTGCGTAGTGCTGGTAATCTTCGTACTTACCTGACACTACTGCTTTTTGTAGCGTGCTTACAACATCTGGGTTGTATGCGTGGTATTCGCCACCGTGCACATACTTAAGCAAGCCGCCGTGATCAACAGACTTGCGCTTCAGCCATGCAATGCGGTTAAGGTTTATCAGATCTTGATGGAAATCATCAAAGCCCGCGCCTTGAATACGCGAAGTTACACCTTTAAAGCACAACTTCATGACTTCATTGTTGATGCCCACGGCCTCAAATAGCTTAGAACTGCGATAACTGGCAACAGTACTGATACCCATTTTCGACATGATCTTATACAAGCCTTTATTGATACCTTTACGGTAGTTCAATGTGGCCTGCATAGGAGATATGTCTAGCTCGCCTTTTTCGCAAAGCTGCTCAATAGTTTCGTACGCAAGGAATGGATATACCGCGGTAGCGCCTAAACCAATTAACACTGCGAAGTGATGAGGGTCACGGGCGCTGGCTGTTTCAACAACAACGTTAGCGTCGCATCGCAATGATTTTTCAACTAGGCGGCGCTGAACCGCGCCAACGGCCATCGCAGCAGGGATCACTAAACGGCTTTGCTTAATGTTTCTGTCAGACAGAATAACAAACGCAGCACGTTTATTTTTAACCAGCATTTCGACTTCATTACATACACGCTCAATGGCTTTTTTCAGGCCTTCTTGCGGCGCGTACTGAAGCTCTACAACTTCTGAATAGTAATTGTCTGGGTTAAATTCACGCAGCTGTTTGAGATCGGTATACATCAATATTGGCGAGTCGAACAATACGCGGTCAGCATAACCCGAGGTTTCGCTAAATACGTTTTGCTCACGGCCAATACAGGTTGCCAACGACATAACGTGGTTTTCACGTAATGGGTCGATAGGCGGGTTAGTAACCTGAGCAAACTGCTGACGGAAGTAATCGTAAACAGTACGCTGACGTGATGACATAACCGCCATTGGCGTGTCATCACCCATAGAACCAACGGCTTCTTGACCGTCTTTTGCGAGTACTTTTACAACCTGTTGAATCTCTTCATAGCTGTATGCGTGCAGCTTGTGATACACCGCCATGGCGTCGTCATCAAACACGCGCTTACCAATTAATGAGGCATCAAGCTGTTCAATGGGAGTAAGGCGACGAATGTGTTTATCTAACCACTCTTTGTAAGGATGGCGAGTTTTAAGGTCGTCATCAATTTCCGTAGAGCGCCAAATCTTGCCCGTATAGGTATCTACGGCAAGCATCTCACCCGGGCCTACGCGGCCTTTTTCAACAACGTCGGCTTGCTCGTAATCCCAAATACCTACTTCAGAAGCAAGGGTAATAAAACCATTCTTAGTAATAACGTAACGAGCAGGACGTAAACCATTTCTATCTAGGTTACAGGCCACGTGGCGACCGTTGGTTAAAACGATACCGGCTGGGCCGTCCCAAGGTTCCATGTGCATCGAGTTAAACTCGTAGAATGCACGAAGGTCGTCGTCCATAGTTTTGTTGTTTTGATACGCTGGCGGAACAAGTAAACGCATGGCGCGGAATAAATCCATACCACCTGCTAAGAAGAGCTCTAGCATGTTATCCAGTGACGATGAATCTGAACCTTCGGTGTTAACAAAAGGCGCAGCGTCTTTCAAGTCAGGAATAAGCGGCGTTGAAAATTTAGCAGCACGTGCCATCGCCCAGTCGCGGTTACCTTTGATGGTATTTATTTCGCCATTGTGCGCAAGGAAACGGAAGGGTTGGGCAAGCGGCCAGCGCGGCAACGTATTTGTTGAGAAACGTTGGTGGAAAACGCAAATTGCGCTTTGCATACGCTCATCGGCAAGATCGTGATAAAAAGCAGGTAAGTCTTTCGGCATTACCAAGCCTTTATATATAGTCACAAGGCCTGACAAACATGCCACGTAAAAATCTGGATCTTTCTCAAGTCGCTTTTCAGCGCGACGACGGATCATGTACAAGCGACGTTCTAGGTCGCGTTTTCTCCAGCCCGCAGGCGCATTCACAAACACTTGTTCAATTTGTGGAACGCCCGTAAGCGCGAGTTCACCCAGCACTGAGCGGTCGACAGGCACTTCGCGCCAACCCACTACTGAGAGTGTCTCTTTTTCAAGTTCTTCATTAAGTACTTCGCGCGCGGCCTGCGCAAGCACTGGGTCCTGACTTAAGAAAATCATGCCCACGCCGTATTTTTTGCTGAGTTTCCAGCCATTTTCTTCGGCGATTGCATGGAAGAACGCATCCGGTTTCTGTAGTAATAAACCACAGCCGTCACCGGTTTTCCCGTCGGCGGCAATACCGCCACGATGCTGCATACGGTCAAGACCGTGAATAGCAGTTGTTACCAATTCGTGACTGGCTTCCCCATGAGTGTGAGCGATTAAGCCAAACCCACAGTTGTCCCGGGAATCATTGGGATTATATAAACTCATCTCTTAACTCCTTCAACCTTTTGACTGGGCAAGGTATGCGTTGCGTGTAGATGCGCCTAGGATTGCGTATCACAACATTATTAGACGTCTTTTGAACCTGCTAGCATTATTGCTGACAGTATGCGCCTTTCTAGTCGTTATTTATTATTAGAGGATTACCAGTCGTTTCCGCATTTTTATGCATTATTGCGTAGCGGGCCGTACAAAATACCCACATTGAAAACTAAAATCAAACGCTAAAATTGCTCGGCCCGTTAGCTTTTAGTATAAATATAATTAAATTTTTTAATTTCAATAACTTATAATTTGTTATTTAGGTTTGTAACAAAAATGTTATAAGACTGGAAAATCAAATACCTCCCCTCAAATAAACGATAATAATTTTCATTAACAAATGAGGGGTGAATAAATATGCTTTTTAGTTGTTATTTTATGTTGTCAATGCCGGTTTGGGCTGTATTTTTATTAAATTGTAAACTTTTGGTTCCGAAAACATAAGGACTTTGCTATGTTGGTTAAAAAGTGAGCTTGTGAGGGGTGGGACACCGCGTACCGCAGTGAAAGATTGGTCGGCATTACACGCTTAACTAGCCAGCATTTGTCGCTTAAGTGATGGGCAAAGAAGGAAAGTTTGTCTGCACAGCGCCGAATATTATCAATAACGGAATGTTGAACAATGACCCAACTAACACTACCTCAATTTTCATTCAAGCTTAGAGATCATTATCTCATTGGCGAGAATGTGAGCTTCAAGGCGTCTCCAAATACATCTGGCCTGTTTAGCGCCAATGGCCCTGATACCATCGTCATTCATTTCACTGCCGGGAGCAGTTTGCACTCGTCGGTCGACGTTCTCACTAATGCTGATAGCGGTGTTTCAGCTCATTTCGCAATTGGCCGAAGCGGCGATATTGTGCAAATGTTGCCTACAAATCGAATAGCCTGGCACGCTGGCGAGAGCGTTTACGCCGGTAGACGTGGTTTAAATCGTTATTCGATAGGCATTGAATTGGATAATGCTGGTCAATTAAAGGCTAAAGAGGATGGACTTTTCGAAAGTTGGTTTGGCAGCACCTACGATGAAAGCGAAGTTATCGCTGCAAGACACCCTCATCAATCCTTTAAGGGCTATTGGCACAAATATACCGATATTCAGATTGCGGCAACGATGAGTCTCTGTCGCTTACTGTGTGAGCATTATCCAATTTCTACTGTGGTAGGTCATGACGAAATAGCCCCTTCGCGAAAAGTTGACCCTGGTCCGGCATTTCCAATGGAGGAACTCAGAAAGTCGTTGGCGCAAAGTACTGAAAAAAAAGAATCACACTCTGATAAAAGCAGTGAACGCGGGTTGCACACACAAATATGCGATAAAGTTATAGATGTCACGTCTAGTCAAAAGCGTTACGTCGCTAATGTCAGCGCTAATTCATTGAATGTGCGGACAGGGCCTAGCATTTTATCTCCCTTGGTCGAACCTGCCTTGTACAAGGGGGAAGTATTAAATGTGTTGGAGAAGCGGGGTGAATGGGCAAAAGTTTCCTTTACAAAAACAGGGTGGGTTAATACGCACTACATTAATGAGATTTCCGTAAGGTTACCGTTAAAACGGTAAGCCATGACACCTTGAAGTAGAGTCACTCTACCTGCGGTAATATGCCGTGATGACGAAGATTTTAAATCTCGCTAAGTGGGTAATTATCTATGCGGACTGGTATAACACATTCCCGAAGTGGTGAAAGCCTGATAGGATAATGGCAAAGTAAGCTTCAATTAGACGTACATGCATTCAGATTCACCCAACGACTCTTGGGCAATTCGTTTTGCTCAATTTGTGCAGCGTTTTGGCACACTAAAGCTCAGCATTTTATTTGTTGTTCTTTCACTTGTTTTCACTCTTGGCGGCTCCTATGTCATTCGAGTGAGCATGGGGAGTCAGGTCCAGCCTGATGATTTTATTAGCGCAGTTGTCCTCACTATGCTTTCAGCGCCTTGGGTGCTGTATTTCTTTAGTGAGTTAATTAAGCAGCTAGAAAACTCACGAACTAACTTAAAAGAAGTGGTGAGTCAGCTAGAAAGTTTGCGAGAAGAGGATGTGTTTCTGAACCGAGAGCTTCAGAGCAATATCAGACAGCTAAATCATGAGATAGAGCAGCGAAAGCAAGCACAAGAAGAGCGAGAAGCTCTGTTTAAAGATTTAGAGAAAGAAATTCAAGATAAATCAGAACAAGAAGCACAAGCGCGCCGTCTTTCTACACTGCTTCGTTCAATTATCGACGCCTCCCCAGATCTCATTTATTACCGTAATGAAGAAGGACGCTTTGCCGGTTGCAATCGCATCGCCGAACTTATGACGGGGAAAACAGAACAAGAACTGTTGGGGCTAACCCCTAAAGATGTTTATGAAGAAGAGCTTGCTCGTCAAATTGTTGCCAGCGACCATGAAGTATTAGAGACCAACGCAAGCATTACAGAAGAATTGTGGCTTCGCTTTGCTGACGGTCGCAGACGCTACTTTGAAATGAAGCGCGTGCCATTCTTCGACAAAGAAGGCAACCGCTTGGGCTTATTATCTTTTGGTCGAGATATGACCGAGCGCAAGCAAGCTGAAAATGCCGCTGCGAAGGCCAGTACGGATAAAACCCGCTTTATTGCCACTATCAGTCACGAGCTTCGCACTCCATTAAACGGTATTGTTGGCTTGAGCCGCATGTTACGCGATACCGAGCTAAGTGATGAGCAATTTAGCTGGGTCAGTACTATTTACGCCAGCGCGATTACACTGGGCAATATTTTTAACGATATTATCGATCTGGATAAGCTGGACAGAGATAAGCTTGAGTTAAGCCTCAAGACCATTTCACTTAAGGACTTTACCGAAGAACTGAGCAGTATTATTCGCCTGCTAGCAGGAGATAAGCAGCTTAATTTCAAAACAAAGATTAACGAACCGCTGCCACGTCTTGTTGAAATAGACGGAACACGCCTTCGACAGATCTTGTGGAACATCTTGTTTAACGCCGTGAAGTTTACGCAAAAAGGCCATGTGAGCTTATCTGTTTCTGCAACAAAGCCCGATGGAGATAAGGCTTACGTTACCTTCGTTATAGAAGACACAGGGGTAGGTATTCCAGAAAGCGAAATCGACAAAATTTTTGCGATGTACTACCAGGTTGACCATCCTGACCATCAGTCTGCTACCGGAACAGGAATTGGTCTCGCGATTTGCAAGCAAATGGTTGACTTGATGAAGGGTGAAATCCACGTTTCTAGCCAAGTGGGTAAAGGAACGCGTTTTGAAATTGTGTTACCGGTGCAAATTTCTAACAGCCCGATGAAAGTAGCCCAACTTGAAGTGACCGGTCTCAATATCTTGTTGGTAGAGGATATTGAACTCAATGTCATGGTGGCAAAAGCTTTACTCGAAAAGCTTGGCCAGAAAGTTGACGTTGCCATGACCGGGCAAGAGGCTATAGATAAAGCACGAGCCACGCAATACGATTTGATACTGTTGGATATACAGCTTCCTGACATGACAGGGTTTGACGTAGCAAGTACGTTAATCGAAGAAGATTTAGTTATGCAGACGCCTATTGTTGCGCTCACTGCGAATGTCATCAAGAAACGCGACGAGTATCTTGAAAACGGTATGGATGACGTCATTGCCAAGCCGATTAAAAAATCTCGGGTTATTGAGGTCTTCAACGAGCTGTTCCATGCACCTCCTGCACCGTTAGAAATTGACGGTGAAGTAGAGCGTCCTGAGCCCAATAAAACATTAAGTAACATTTTAGATATGGACTTGTTGCAAATGTTAGTGGATACCATAGGGGATGAGATGGTGCGCGCTAGCGTTAAAGTATTCCAAGAAAAAATGCCGGAATACATGGAAATACTGCAGTTAAGCTTAAGTGCGGACGAAAAGTCGGAAGTGTGCTCGCAGGCACACAAGATCAAAGGAGCCGCAGGCTCTGTTGGTTTGGCCCGTGTACAGCGTATAGCGAATCAAATTCAACAAGGCGATCATCCTACTTGGTGGGAAAATGTGCATGATTGGGTAGAAGAGCTGCAAATGGCTGTACAGCACGACATGAAAGCACTGCACGATTGGCTGAACGAACAGCAGGTTGACGATTAAGCTGCGCGACGCGCCTTCAGTTAATTGATGTAAAAAGAGGGCTTGCCCTCTTTTTTGTTATTTAAAGTCAGCTTTATTATTGATAATGCATCCCACTGCGCTGACTAATTCAGTGGTAAAAGGAATTATTATTATGACAACTTCCTCACAACAAGAGACGGTTTTTTCGAATAATCAGCTTAGCATTGATGAGATACCTGTACTTAAAACATTAACCTTACTGCCTATATCCAAGAAGTATCGCGCGCTGAATGTCTTTTTAATAGGGATGGTAGCGTTGGTATTAACGGGTATAGCGACAGGGCTGAGGTTCCAACGTTTCTGGTCGTTACCGGAGAACTTGGTTCTTGCTTACCCTTATGTGGTCGCAGGTGTCGTCGCTATCGGCGGTGTGTGGGCTCTGTACCACTTTTTTGCTGATGTACGCATATTCTACGCAATTCGAGAGCAAGACATTAGCAAACAATCTGGGTTAATTTTTAGGAAGCTTTCCTGTCAGCCTATCTTGCGCGTTCAGCACGTTGAAGTGAATCGCGGTCCTTTAGACAGGTGGGCAGGTCTTGCATCACTTCAGGTATTCTCTGCAGGAGGCGAAATGCATACCTTTGAAATCCCTGGGTTAAGCCTAGAGAGAGCGGAGCAGCTGCGAGAGTTCATTCTCGTCCACAAAGATATAGGTGCCCGCTAGTGACTGCGCCTGAAACATCTTCAAATCTAGCGTCTCATTCTGGCAGGTCACACGGGCTAAAAGACGATGCTTCGATCCAGTCTCAAGGTTCAGAAGCGGGCCTGGCTGAGCCCAAGCTTAACGTAGAAACGGGCGGTGATTGGCAGCGTCTCTCACTTATTTCAATTTTGTACTTTACCATTCGCAATATTACCAATGCGGCGCAAGGGCTTGTCTATGCCATCCCGGCCGTGGCCATTTCGTTCAACATTTGGGATAACTTGTTTTCCTTAGAAGTGCTAATTGGCGCTGCAGTCTTGATTTTGTCTACAAGTAGCAGCGGCGTAATCAGTTATTTAATGTACAAGTTTCGCGTGCACAATCAACACGTCGAGATTCATCATGGTGTGTTTCAGCGCCGCTATACCAACCTGCCGTTGTGGCGTATTCAAAACGTTAAGATAGAAAGACCATTTTACTATCGGCCCTTCGGCTACGCGCTCGTGGTGCTTGATACAGCGGGAAGCGGAAAAGAAGAGGCCAAAATAGTAGCGGTACCAGAAGCCTATGCTGAAGCCTTGAAGAAGCAAGTGTTGTACGAAAAAGCGCAGTATGACGAGGATGAATTGGAAGAGCCCACTGGTGTTAACCTATCTAACGGGCCGGGTTCGTCTTTACCCTTACGGGATACGGGCGTTAGAGCGCCAGATTACACACATGCAAATGAAGAGGTGTTAAATCGTCGCTCGGTGAAAGATATTATTATTCACGGTATCACCAATAATCGCGTGTGGATCATCTTAGGTGTCGCTGCGCCTTTCTACGACGATGTCTTCGGTATAGTGTCGAAATGGTTAGCAGATAAGGGCTTGCAGCTTAATCAAATCGTAGGCGAGCAAACGGTAGCATGGTGGCAGTTTGGACTCTACGCGTTTGTAATTTTAATGATGATCATGGCGCTGGTGGCATTGCTTAGTGTGGGCGGTGCGCTTTTCACGTTCTACGGTTATACGTTATCACGAGCGGGAGACCGCTATATACGGCGCAGCGGTTTGCTCAATAAGCTGGAAGTGAGCATGCGTGCATCACGCATTCAAATGATCACGGCAAAACAAGACTGGCTGGATAAATTACTAAAGCGGGTAAATGTGTATTTTGAGCAGAACTCAACCGCAGGGCAGCAAATACAAGAGTTGATGTCACCAAATAAACTCATTGTGCCATCAGTAACCGAATATGAAGCCTTTGCGCTTAGCCAGGAAGTGATGCCGGGATGTGATTTACGCACTCAGCACTACCAAACCATCAGCAAGCGCTTTATTCGGTTTTGGCTGCTCATCGCCTGGACGGCTCCGCTTCTTGGGGTATTTATTGTAGGCGCTGTCACTGCTCATGTAGACATTATGATTGGCGCAGTCACGATGTTTATTCTGGTAGCGCTTTTGCTGACGCTCAGATGGTGGCGGTGGGGGATCGCCTTCGATACTAAGTACGTGTACATAAGACGAGGTAGAATAGGTGTGGACTATCAGTGTTTTGAGCCCTATAAAGCGCAGCAAGTTATTATTAAACAAAGTGTTTTCATGAAGCGTAAAAAGCTGGCCACTATTAAATTTGTATTGGCTTCAGGTGCGGTGACCGTGCCGTTTTTACCAGAAGAGTATGTTTACCAACTGGCTGACCGTGTGTTATTCGAAGTGGAGTCAACCAGAAGGTCTTGGATGTAAAGTTCATTGTTTATATCAGTCCGCACACATAGTCACCCACTCAGCGAGGCAATTATCAATAAGGATTAATGGTATTCTTTGTGTGTGCAAAAAGCGCGCAATTGTGTAAAGGTAGGGGGTAAATTGCACAATTTTGCGTTTATATGGATATTCTTGATTACTGCGTTATTGCGATCTACCTCATTACCCTACTCATCATCGGCTTCAGTTTGCGTGGTCAGCAGTCAAAAAGAGACTATTTTTTAGCAGGAAGGAGCTTGGGGTGGAAACCGTTGCTCCTTTCAATTATGGCAACACAACTGTCAGCCGTGAGTTTTATCTCTGCTCCGGCTTTTGTCGGGTTTCGCGAGGGAGGAGGCTTAATTTGGCTTTCCTATGAACTGGCGGTTCCGCTAGCTATGCTTCTACTCATTACTACTGTTTTACCCACGTTGTACCGAAGTGGCGTAGTAAGCATATATGATTATCTTGAGCGGCGTTTTTCCACCTCAACACGCATATTCATCAGTTTGGTATTTCAGTTTAGCCGAGCGTTTGCTACGGGAATAATGGTGTATGCATTGTCGATTATCTTACGGGGAACCATGCAGATTTCAACAACGCAGGCAATCATGCTTATTGGTGTCATTACCGTTTTGTACTCATTACAAGGTGGCATGAAAGCCGTTGTTTATGGTGACGCTGTGCAGATGGTCGTTATTGTTATAGGTACTGCAATCTGTATTGCTTTTGGGCTTGATGCTTTAGGTGGATGGGACGCCTTTATGCAGTTACTTCCCAGTGAACGTGTTTCCACCATAAACTTTTCATCTATGGGCTTTGATGGCGATGGTTTTGGCTTTTTTCCCATGGTGCTGGGAGGCGTGATCCTTTATGCCTCCTACTACGGTTGTGATCAATCTGAGGCGCAGCGGGCGTTGTCAGCTAAATCTGAAAGCGACCTAAAAAAGATGATGCTAGCCAATGGCATTTTTAGGTTTCCAATCACTTTACTGTATTGTTTAGCAGGATTAGTAGTTGGAACGTTAGCATTTAACGATGCCAATTTGCTATCTAAAATTCCCAAAGACAACCCAGACTGGCTTATGCCGATTTTCATTCTTAACTATTTACCTAATGGGCTAATTGGTTTACTTGTAGTGGCTATTCTTGCTGCCGCTATGTCTTCGCTAAGCTCGGCTATTAATTCTCTTGCCGCTGTCTCACTTGAAGACTATTTTAAACTTACTCGACGGCGAGCAAAGCCTCGAGGCTATCTCAGATCTGCAAAGTTCGCAGGACTGATATGGGGCGCGATTATCTTACTGCTCTCCCTCAATGCTGGTAACATAGCGCCGACGGTAATCGAGGCAGTGAATAAGGTAGGATCAGTCTTTTTTGGTCCAGTACTGGCTGTGTTTTTACTCGGAATATTGACGAGAAAAGTTAATGCCAATCATGTCAATATTGCGCTCTTGTGCGGTGTTTTTACTAATTTAACATTCGCATTTTTTGTCGAGGATGTATTTTGGTTTTGGTGGAATGTAACGGGGTTTCTAGGCACAGTGATACCGGCGATTATTCTCTCTTTACTTGCGCCTAACAACGAAATGAGTACGGGCACCGTCGCAAATGGAGAGAAGGGGCGTTTTATAATCGACAAGTCTATTGTCACCTTGTTAATAGGATATTTTTTCTTGCTGGTGTTTATTTGCTACCTGATACCAAATTGGCTGCAATAATAACACAGAGATATCAGGCATGAGTCGCTTCAGCGACGGCGTCTCTGAGTATAATTTGGTCTTTACCCGCATTTTTCGCTTTGTACAAACGTGCGTCTGCAACTTCAAGCTGAGACTCTAAGGACTCGTGTTCTTCGGTACACACGCCAATACTGCATGTGACATTGAATTTATGACAAGTAAACTCGGTCTTTCGTACTGCATCCATAAATGTAGCGAGAGCGGAAAGGTAAACTTTTGGTGGTCTTACCGACACTACAGTGAATTCTTCACCTCCATAGCGAACAATGAGGTCGTCAGGAAAATGGTCTTTTAGAAGCGCAGCGAATTCCTGCAGCAGCATGTCGCCGGTTTTGTGGCCATAGGTGTCATTAACACCTTTAAAGTTGTCGGCATCTATCATGGAGACGATGACGTTTGCCTTGGCGTCATTACTTGCAAATAACTCCTCAGCTTTTTCATAAAGGAAACGGCGATTATAGACTCGGGTAAGCGGATCTAAATTGGCCGAGTCGCGAATAGTTTGAATCATTTCCTGTGATTCAAGGTTTTGCATAATGCGACAATAGAATTCTTCATGATAGAAGGGCTTTGAAAGGAAGTCGTTCGCTCCACTTTTAATAAACTTGGAGGTAAGGACGCTATCACCGGTGGCAGAAAGTCCTATAAAGACTAAGTCCTGCATGCGCTTTTCATGGCGAATAGCCTTAATCAGTTCATACCCATCCATATTCGGCATTCGATGGTCAGCAATCACCATTTTAATATCGCGGTGGTTATTGAGCTCGGCGAGGGCCTCTAAACCGTCGTTTGCCTCGTGTACTTTAAACTTAAATTTGCGAAGCAAAGAACAGATATGATTACGGCTGGTGATAGAGTCTTCAACAACAAGCACTTTCGTAGTCAGGTTCTTTCTTAGACGGTCTACTAGCTTAGACACTTGCAGGTAAGAATAGCGAGACTCTTTGGTAATGTAGTCCAATACGCCCTGATCAAGGAGTTGCGAGCGGGTAAACTCATCGAAGTTACCAGTTAATACGATGGTTGGGACATTGTATGAAAGCGCCAATTCAACACTTTCGCCATGCGGCGCATCGGGAAGATTTAAATCAACAATTGCTGCTAGATATTCGGTACCGCTTGCAAGTGCATTTTTGGCCTCAGCCAAATCTTCGCAAAGATCACATGTAAAGTATGGGTTTTCCTCAATAAGCTTATTGACGATCTTACGGACAGTAACGCTGTCCTCTACTACAAGAACTTTATACATGTGAATTTCTCTTTCTACTTGTCTTATACCAACCCGCATAGATAATTGCCGGCTCAGAAGGTGCTGGCAAGTTTCCTAGCGAAGCGTGGGAATGCAGGAATGGCTGTTCCCTTTAATTCCCAGAATGAAGCTAGGAAGCTTGCCAGACCTTCCCGTAGGTCGAGTTTAAAATGTCCGTACTCTTTGTTGTGTCACTTTGATGTGGTACCACTATACCTGCGGTAACACGCCGCGATTACGCACATTTTAAGTCTCGCTGAGTGGGTAATTATCTATGCGGACTGGTATTATAATAATACTCAACAATGACAGAAAAAGCCCTCTCATAGAGGGCCTTTCATACGAATGTCTAATTTGTGACGCTTAATTTATGACAATAGGGGCGAGACGGCTGTAATTAACTTTGTTCAACCGGAACGCGGACGACACCCTCCATAAGAACACGCGCGCTTCTGCTCATCACCGCTTGCTTAATTTGCCATTTGTTATCTTCAAACGTCGCTTTTGCTCCTACTCGAAGTGTTCCTGATGGATGTCCAAAGGTAACCGACTCTCTATCAACACCGCCTGCCGCCAAGTTTACGAGCGTACCTGGAATTGCCGCCGCGGCTGCGATAGCTACCGCAGCCGTACCCATCATGGCGTGATGCAGTTTGCCCATAGACAGTGCGCGAACCAATACATCAATGTCTGAGCCCAAAATGTCTTTTCCGCTTGACGCTTTATAGCTTTTGGGAGGAGCGACAAACGCAACCTTTGGTGTGTGCTGCCTGTTTGCAGCTTCACCCACATCGTTAATGAGGCCCATTTGAACAGCGCCGTGTGCACGAATGGCTTCAAACTTTGCAAGTGCATCGGCATCACTATTGATGTCATCCTGCAGTTCAGTACCTGTATATCCGATGTCTTCAGCGTTGATGAAGATAGTGGGGATCCCCGCGTTAATCATGGTCGCTTGCAGTGAGCCTACGCCGGGGACTTCCAGTGTGTCGATTAAGCGTCCGGTAGGGAAAATGGCTCCTTCACCATCAGCGGGGTCAACAAATGCCACCTCCACTTCCGCTGCAGGAAAGGTAACGCCGTCTAGTTCAAAGTCGCCAGTTTCCTGTACTTCGCCATGGGTCATTGGCACCTTGGCGATAATGGCTTTGTCGATATTGGCTTGCCAAATATTGACGGTGGCAATGCCGTTTTCTGGAATTTTGCTTGTATCTACTAACCCATTGCTAATGGCGAACGCACCTACGGCTGCGGTCAGGTTCCCGCAGTTACCGCTCCAGTCTACAAAAGGTTTGTCGATAGCAACTTGCCCAAATAAATAATCGACATCGTAACCTTCACGTTCACTTTTACTCAAAATCACGGTTTTACTGGTACTTGAAGTCGCACCGCCCATACCGTCAGTTTGTTTACCGTATGGGTCAGGGCTGCCAATCACACGCAGCAGCAATGCATCACGCGCCGGTCCCGGCTTTTGCGCTGCTTCTGGCAAATCAGTTAAGTTAAAAAACACACCTTTACTGGTACCGCCACGCATGTAGGTAGCCGGTACTCGAAGTTGTGGCGCATACTTTGTCATGTTTTTTCCCTCAGCTAGCTTCAGCTTCCAAGAAGTCCTTGGCGAAGCGCTGTAATACGCCGCCTGCGCTGTAAATAGAGACTTCTTCTGCGGTGTCTAAGCGACAGGTTACCGGCACTTCGAGCTGCTCACCGTTTTGACGGTTTACTACTAGCGTAAGCGTTGCTCCCGGTGACGGTTCGCCGCTAACGTCGTACGTTTCTGTACCGTCTAGCTCTAACGTTTTACGGGTAGTGCCCGGTTTAAACTCAAGCGGTAATACGCCCATGCCAATAAGGTTAGTGCGGTGAATACGCTCGAAACCTTCTGCCACAATGACTTCAACACCGGCAAGACGTACGCCTTTAGCTGCCCAGTCGCGTGATGAACCTTGACCGTAATCAGCGCCTGCAACAATGATCAGTGGTTGTCTGCGGTTCATGTAGGTTTCAATAGCTTCCCACATGCGCATAACTTGGCCCTCAGGCTCAACGCGGGCAAGAGACCCTTGTTTCACTTCACCGTTTTCTAGCACCATCTCGTTGAACACTTTCGGGTTCGCAAGGGTAGCGCGCTGTGCGGTTAAGTGGTCACCACGGTGTGTGGCGTACGAGTTAAAGTCTTCTTCAGGTAAGCCCATTTTATGAAGATATTCACCCGCTGCACTGCTGGCTAAAATAGCGTTTGAAGGCGACAAGTGATCGGTAGTGATGTTGTCACCTAAAATTGCCAGCGGACGCATACCTTTCATGGTGCGCTCGGCATCCATTGCGCCTTCCCAATAGGGCGGGCGACGAATGTAGGTGCTCATTTCACGCCAGTCATAAAGCGGGTTAATGTCTTTGCCGTAGTCAACGCTTAAGTCGAACATAGGCTCATACACTTTTCTGAAATGCTCGGGCTTCACCGACTTCGCTACAATCGCATCGATCTCTTCATCAGTTGGCCAGATGTCTTTAAGCGTTACTGGGTTGCCTTCTTTGTCAGTGCCTAAAACGTCTTTTTCAATATCAAAGCGAATGGTACCGGCAATAGCGTACGCCACTACTAGCGGCGGCGATGCCAAGAACGCTTGTTTAGCATAAGGGTGAATACGGCCGTCGAAGTTACGGTTACCCGACAATACTGCTGTAGAGTAAAGGTCGCGGTCGATGATTTCTTGTTGAATTTTAGGGTCTAACGCACCGCTCATACCGTTACAAGTCGTACATGCAAACGCCACAACGCCAAAGCCTAAATCTTCCAACTCGCTCATTAAGTTTGCCTCTTCAAGGTACAACTTAACGGCTTTAGAACCTGGTGCTAGTGAGCTTTTTACCCACGGCTTGCGAGTTAAACCACGCGCGTTGGCATTGCGTGCAAGCAGGCCTGCCGCTATAACATTGCGTGGGTTAGATGTATTGGTACAGCTGGTGATAGCGGCGATAATAACTGCGCCATCAGGCATTTTGCCTTCTTCTTCATCCCACTTCGCAGCAATGCCGCGACTTTGTAAGTCGCTGGTAGGTAAACGTGCGTGTGGGTTAGAAGGGCCAGCCATATTGCGGCCTACAGCAGAAAGGTCGAACGTTAGCACGCGCTCGTATTCGGCAGTGGCTAAGTCATCTGCCCACAAACCAGTGTGCTTGGCATATTGTTCAACCAATGCAATTTGCTTTTCTTCACGCCCTGTTAAACGCAAGTAATCAATGGTTTGCTGATCAATGTAGAACATGGCCGCAGTGGCACCGTATTCGGGTGTCATGTTGGAAATAGTGGCACGGTCGCCTAGCGTAAGATGCGATGCACCTTCGCCGTAAAATTCCAAATACGCTGATACCACACGCTCTTTACGCAAGAATTCAGTTAGCGCTAAAACGATGTCGGTTGCGGTAATGCCTGGCTGTGGTTTACCGGTAAGTTCAACACCTACGATGTCAGGTAAACGCATGTAAGACGCACGGCCTAGCATAACGCTTTCGGCTTCAAGACCGCCCACACCTACGGCAATTACACCAAGCGCATCAACATGCGGTGTGTGGCTGTCGGTACCTACCAGAGTGTCAGGGAAGGCCACGCCATCACGTGCTTGAATAACGGGTGACATACGCTCCAAGTTGATTTGGTGCATAATACCGTTACCCGGTGGGATAACATCCACGTTCTTAAACGCGGTTTTTGTCCAGTTGATAAAGTGGAAACGGTCGTCGTTGCGTCTGTCTTCAATCGCACGGTTTTTCTCAAATGCGTCTTTTTCAAAACCTGCATGTTCAACAGCTAAGGAGTGATCAACAATCAGCTGCGTTGGCACAACTGGGTTCACCTTCGCCGGATCGCCGCCTTTTGCTGCAATAGCATCGCGAAGACCTGCCAAGTCGACAAGTGCCGTTTGACCCAAAATATCATGACACACTACGCGAGCAGGGAACCACGGAAAATCTAAGTCGCGCTTGCGATATATAAGCTGTTTAAGGGAATCGGTTAGCATTTCAGGGGCGCATTTGCGCACCAAGTTTTCAGCTAATACACGAGACGTGTAAGGCAGCTTGGCGTAGGCGCCAGGCTCAATAGCATCTACCGCTTCACGGGTATCGAAAAAATCGATACCCGCGTTTGGAAGCGGTTTACGGTAATCAATATTCATAAAACCCCAACCTTAATCTTAAGCGCGTTCGCTAATAGCTGGCACCGGACGTAATTCTTCGCCTGTGTATTCTGCTGATGGACGAATAATACGGTTGTCAGCACGCTGTTCCATAACGTGTGCCGCCCAACCTGTTAGACGAGACATTACGAAAATTGGCGTGAATAGCGGTGTAGGAATGCCCATAAAGTTGTACGCAGACGCGTGGAAGAAATCAGCGTTACAGAAAAGCTTCTTCTCGCGCCACATCACTTCTTCACAACGAACTGATACAGGGTAAAGCACGTCGTCGCCCACATCGGCAGCTAGCTTTTCAGACCACTGCTTAATGATCTCATTACGCGGATCAGACTCAGAGTAAATCGCGTGACCAAAGCCCATGATCTTCTCTTTGCGCTCAAGCATGCCCATCATTTTTTCTTCAGCATCATCAGGTGAAGTAAAGCCTTCAATCATTTCCATGGCGGCTTCGTTAGCACCACCGTGAAGTGGACCACGAAGTGAGCCAATCGCACCGGTTACGCAAGAATGCATATCAGATAAGGTTGATGCACAAACACGGGCAGTGAAGGTAGACGCATTAAATTCATGCTCTGCATAAAGAATGAGTGATACATGCATGACTTGTTCGTGCAGTTCACGTGGCTTTTCGCCGTGAAGCATATGTAGGAAGTGGCCACCAATTGAATCGTCATCGGTTTCGACATCTACGCGCACGCCGTCGTGCGAGAAGCGGTACCAATAGCAGATAATACTTGGGAAACAGGCCAACATGCGGTCTGTCACGTCTTGCTGCTCATCGAAGCTGGTTTCCATTTCAAGGTTACCTAGCATTGAGCAACCTGTGCGAAGTACGTCCATTGGGTGGGCATTTTTCGGAATACGTTCTAATACTTCTTTCAGTGCTGTTGGAAGACCACGCATGCCGCGAAGCTTAGTTTTATAAGCGTCTAGCTCAGACTGGTTAGGTAGCTTGCCCTTAAGAATAAGGTACGCTACTTCTTCAAATTGACAGTTTTGCGCTAAGTCTTTTACGTCGTAACCGCGATACGTTAAACCAGAACCTGATTTACCTACGGTTGATAATGCTGTTTTACCTGCAACTTGGCCGCGTAAACCCGCGCCACTTAACTGTTTAGCCATCTTGTTGTCTCCGGTCTTGTGTAATTTGTAAGGTACTTAAAAACTTCATTTAAAAAATAAAAAGCGAAATACTCAGCTTCGAGTGGGGTGCGAGGCACCGAAAGAGTGGGGGCGGTGCGTAGGGCGTTACCCCTCCGAGGCATGGATGCCGAGGCGGAGCCCCCATGGATGGGTTCATGGCGTGGTAACGCCCTGCGTATCGCTCCCGGTCCAATGGTGCCTCGCACCCCACTCGTTCGCAGCTAGTTCGTATTGGTTCTAATTTTTGCCTTGGGCGAATAGGGCATCTAGCTTTTGCTCGTATTCGTGGTAGCCAAGATAATCGTACAATTCCATACGTGTTTGCATGCTGTCGACAACGGCTTTTTGGTCACCGTTTTCAAGTATAGATTTGTACACCATTTCTGCTGCTTTATTCATGGCGCGGAATGCACTTAATGGGTAAAGCACCATGTCGGCACCCCATTCGCCAAGTTCTTCTTTGTTCCATAGTTCGGTTTTGCCGAACTCAGTAATGTTGGCAAGAATAGGTACGTCCAATGCTTCTGAGAATGCGCGATAGTGCTCTTCAGTTTGAACTGCTTCTGCGAATATGCCGTCAGCACCCGCTGCAACGTAAGCTTTTGCGCGCTCAATGGCTTTTTCTAAGCCTTCTTGTGCGAATGCATCGGTGCGGGCCATGATGAAAAAGTCTGGGTCGGTTCTGGCATCAACTGCGGCTTTGATGCGGTCTACCATTTCTTCAGTGCTTACAATTTCTTTGTTAGGACGGTGACCACAGCGTTTTTGCGCAACCTGATCTTCCATATGCACCGCTGCAGCACCGGCTTTTTCCATATCGCGAATGGTTTTGGCAATGTTGAACGCACCGCCCCAACCTGTGTCGATGTCTACCATTAGCGGTAGATCACACGCGCTGGTGATTCGCTGCACATCTGCAATTACATCATTTAGTGATGTCATGCCTAAGTCAGGTAAGCCATAAGATGCGTTGGCAACGCCGCCACCTGAAAGATAAATGGCTTGGTGGCCAATGGCCTTTGCCATCATGGCGCTATAGGCGTTAATAGTGCCTACAATTTGTAGAGGTTTATTATTCTCTAACGCGGTTCTGAATTTCTTTCCTGCACTCATGATAATCACTCGCTTATTTGAAAGTAGGGTAGAGGTGAATTAGGGTTGAAGAAGGCTGTAAGGGGTTAACCATGGTTAAGCTTCTTCTCGATATTATTTTTTGAATAAAGAATATGACGACGCATGAGCATTTCCGCCAGTTCTTCGTCGCGATTGGCAATGGCGTTAACAATGTGTCTGTGCTCGTCAAACGCAGTACTTACGCGAGGGCCGGCCATACCTAATTGCACGCGGTACATGCGCACAAGATGGTAAAGTCCATCTATTAAAACACTTATTAAATGATCATTTTTACTGCCAGTTACAATTCGGTAGTGAAAGTCTACATCGCCTGCTTCTTGGTAATAGCTGTGGCCGTCTTTTACTTTGTCGAAATGGCTGTCTAGCAACGCCTGCATATCGGCAATCTCATCATCGCTCATGTAGCGGGCGGCGAGTCGCGCAGCCATGCCTTCTAGCGCCTCACGGACTTGATAGAGTTGGATTAAGCCTTCTGGTGAGAGCGCAACCACGCGCGCACCCACGTTGGCCTTGCGCTCTACCAAGTGACAGGTAGCTAGGCGGTTAATGGCTTCTCGAATGACGGCGCGACTCACTTCATATTTTGTCGACAATTCCATTTCGCTGAGCTTGCTGCCGGCGGGAATGACGCCTTCAACAATATCCTTCCTCAACTTAAAGAAAGTGCGGTCGGCGTTGGTTATGGCATGTTCGCTTTTTACTAACACTGTATGTGGTCTTTGCTTATTTAATGTCGACAATATATGGCTATTTCGTCGTTTTTTCAACCTTGATGTGGATATATTGTCGACAAAAAGGGTGAGATGTTGGTCGTATAGCCAGATGTAAAAGCATAGTTGGCCGGCAGTGGAATGGATTTAATATCTAAATATTCACCCGTATAAACTTGTGTTAAGTCTTGAAGGTCAAAATAGTGTGGTTATTTTTATCGGTGCTGATCGAAGCAGAAATATGATTCATCGCTAGCGGAACGGTATCAGTGTTTGTACGGAGATGTATGGGATTGAAGAACAATGTGTTGTTTAAAGTTTGTCCGTTTGGTCTAGATTTTAATTGCTTGCCTTGTATGCGTCGAGTAAAGAGGTATGGCCAGATATGACAATGATATTAAAGTTATTTTGTGGTTTTTGTCGACACGTCTTATTTAAATGTTCATTTAACCAATTAGTCTGATTTTGAAGTTTTATTTTAATAAAATTGCAATATTTTGCTTTGCAAGATCCTAATCTAACGGTAACATATCGTTCCAGTCTTCAAGCCTAAATTCTTCTTGCGAATCTCAGAGGGCTGGAAAAGTATTTACGACTTTTAAAGCAGCGTTTTATTGAAAGTAAGTTTGTAATGTTTTATTGCGACTTACTTTTTTATTGCCTGCAATCCAGTATTAGCACAAGGTAATGTGCGCCTCTTAGGTCAGTGAGTTTAGTCTTTCAAAGTTCCGAAGAAGAACTTGAAGCCGCCTAAAACAACAAATTTACACCTAACACTCACGCAAAAGGGGTTATACCATGAAAACTAATACTGACGTGTCTAAGGCACTCGCCAGTAAGCTTTCACCTGTCGCACTTGCAGTAGCGATGACCGTTCCAGTTTTTTCAAACATAGCTGTCGCTCAGGAAGCCGAAGCAACAGAAGAACAAAAGTTTGAAGCCATTACCGTTACCGCAACAAAACGCCCTCAAGTCATTTATGAAGTGCCAATCGCGATCAGTGCTTTTGATGGCGATAAACTAGCAGAACAAGGTATTACAGACTTAACAGACGTTGGTAAATTCGTTCCAAACCTAAACGTTACTGGTTTCTCTGCCGGTCACACATCTTCTGTAAATCCATTTATTCGTGGTATCGGTCTTCAAGATCACCTTATCACGACTGATCCAGGCGTAAGCGTTTACGTTGATGGTGTATACCTAGGCCGCCAAGTTGGTCAAAACTGGAGCCTAAATAACATCGAGCGTATCGAAGTACTTCGCGGTCCACAAGGTACGCTTTACGGTCGTAACTCAATTGGTGGTGCCATTAACATCATTACCAAAGAGCCAGACCAAGGCGACGTCACTAAAGTAAATACTGAATTTGGTACGCGTGGCCGTGTTAAAGCCGACCTTTTTGTGAACCATGGTTTATCTGATGAACTTGCGTTCAACATGAACTTATCTTTCAACAAGCGCGACGGCCTTGGCGAGTTCATCAACGTACCAAATGCTGAATATGATGTGGGCGAGACTGAAGACATCTCTGGTCGTGTATCTGTAAAATGGGAGCCATCTAACGACTTCCGTATGGTATTAACTGCAGATGCGAACAACGGTGATGGCGGTCTTCGTCCGTATACCGTGCTAATTGACGAAGTAGGTTCTGCACGTTACTTCGGTGGCGGCAACGGTCTAGGTGTAGAGCTACGTAACTCTGACGTTATCCCTGAAGGTTTTGACCGTTACGACAACGCAACGGGCACAGAAGCAGTAACTAGCGTATCAAACGAAGCCCGTGGCCTTTCATTGACTACTGAGTGGGACATCAACGAAGATTACACAGCAAAAGTAGTAGCAAGCCAGCGTACATCTAAGTACAAAGCGGGCCTTGATGATGACGGTACGGTTTTCTCTCTTGACCAATTCCCAGAGCGCGGTGAAGCAGATCAAACCTCTGTTGAATTCCAGCTTAACGGTTACATTAACGAATACACAGACTTCGTAGCAGGTCTTTATTACTTCAACGAAGAAGGTAGCAACCGCCAAGGTGACGACTCTAACTTCGACGGTGGTCCGAACCTTTTAGCACTCGATCAAGAAACCACGTCAAAAGCCGCCTATGTGAACGTTCGTCATGACATTAATGATGAATTAAGCGTTTCTGGTGGTCTTCGTTACACGAAAGATGAAAAAGACGCGTCTGCAAACGTATTCGGTCCATTAGGCACTATCTTTGATTCAAACGACTGGGACGAAGTAACTTGGGAACTTGCGACAAACTATACGTTTGAAAATGGCATGACAGGTTACGCCACTATTCAGTCGGGTTATCAGTCTGGACAATACCCAGCCCGCCCTTACTGTCTAATCGGCCAGTTCTTTGGTGCAGGTGGTTTTGATGATATCGATGCAGCGCAAGCAGCAGTCCGTGCAAACAACTGTTTCACCGCATCTGACAACATCACTGCAACTAACTACGAAGTCGGTATTAAAGGTCGTGTGAACGATTACTTTGACATTAGTGTTGCTGTATTTAACACCGAGTTTGAAGATCTTCCTTACCAAGTAAGCCGTGTAAGCGAAGGTGGTTTTGACACCGCAAACCTTGTCGTTGAACAAACCTCTCGCGGTATTGAAGCCGATGCAACGTTCAGCTACGGAAACTTCAGCATGATGACCAGCATCGGTTACATGGACGTAGATGTTGAAGAGCAAGCTGGTTTTAACCCAGTCGCGCCGCTTACGCCTGACCTTACACTAGCAATTGGACCGCAATATACTTTCGAGCTTGATGGCGGTGATTCAATTCGCGTGCGTGCTGACTACTCGTATCGTTCAGAAATGTATGGTGAGCCAACGTCTGCGCCAGAGCGTATGACCGAGCTTGATAGCCGTGAACTAGTGAACTTTGATATTGCGTATACGCCAGCGGATGACGCTTACACCGTCGCGCTTTATGGTCGTAACATCTTTGATGAGCGTTACGACAACGCACGCTTGAATACAGGTGACTACATCCTGCAAATTCTAAGCAACGATGCTAGCGAGTTTGGTGTTAGATTCTCAACTGAATTCTAATAGCTACAACGAGTTATGATTGTAAAAGCCAGTCTGACGACTGGCTTTTTTTTGCTTATTTTTTCTTGTTTTATCTTCATTATTAGCATAGTTTTAAAGCTGTTCCATCAACACACCATAAATAGGTATGCGTTCTAGAGCACTTACTCGCTTCATTTTGATAATAGCAACATCATTACTTTTCAGTTGTACATACACTGTGTATCTACCTGACGATGAAGAGAGTAATATCACAAAGGCTGAGAGAGTCACGACGGCTAAACCTGAGTTCGGCAATCAATGTCGCTACAGTGGCGGCGGCGAATACGGTGTTTGCCCAACGTCAAATGGGGAAATGGTTGGGACATCGTGTTCTTGCCCTACACCCTCGGGGCAGATCATGGGAACAGTGTCGAAGTATTAGAGGTACGATTAATCTCAAAGGCCGTTAGATCATACGGAGATGAAGTGTGGGTTTATTTACTAATTTTAAAAAATCGCGGTTAGAAAAAAAGTTCAAGAAAAACGAATGGGTAATCATTCAGCCTGTTCCATTCGACCAATTTGAACAACTTATTGTCGAACATGTGGACAATGGTTGGGAAATTGAAGATGACTATGAACGACTCGCCGAATCTACGGCCAAGTGGCAGTGTGAATTGCGCAAAGGGACGAGTATCTTAACCTGCGTGTGGACCGCAAAGCAGCAAGGTCTTGTATACGGTCCCAAACGCGGGCTTAATGCTTTGTCTGAGAAGCTAAATATTCCTACATCTAAATCGATCCTATCGGTCTGGTTCTAGAGCTTTATCAAAGCCATCCCTTTTGTTTTGCAATCCGCGCAGCATCCACGCGATTAGTTGCGTCTAGTTTTGAGATAGCTTCCGATAAATAATTACGTACTGTGCCTTCAGAAAGAAATAGCTGCTGTGCGATTGCCCGCGTTTTTAGGCCATCTGAGGCAAGTTTAAGGGCTGACATTTCTTTTTGCGTCAATGGATTTTTATCGTCAAGGGCCATGATAGCAAGTTCAGGTGAAATTACCTTGTCGCCGGCTGATACCTTGTGAATGGCGTCAATTAAATAGTCACTGTCAGATTCTTTTAAAATGAACCCTTTAACTCCTAAACTCAATGCGCGTTTGATATAGCCCGGTTTGGAAAATGTAGTCATTAGTACTACGTTGGTACGAAGACTTTGTTTTGTAACGTGAGCGGCTAAATCTAGCCCTGACACCAGCGGCATTTCAATATCGCTTAAAATAATATGTGGAGCAGGGTTATTGTTCAAATATTCAATCGCTTCCTGTCCATTACTGCATTTACCAATAATGGTGAGATCGTCTTCTAGTGACAGGAGCATGGCAATGGCATCGCGGACCAGCGACTGATCTTCAACAATCAAAATGGTCGTTGTCGCTTTTGAACTCATAGGGGCTCCTTAATCGAAAAGGCTTCTTCCGCATTAAGCTGCACACTGACAGTAAAGTTAGGAGTGAAGGAAAACCTCACATCTGCATCTATTGATGCTGCACGCTCTCTAATTCCCACTAATCCGTTCCCTTCTTTAATCGATGCACTGTTCTCAATAACGCCATGATCTTTATAGGTCATCTTTATGGTTCGCCCCTCAGCTTCAAGACCAAGCGACACAGCGTTTCCGTTTGAATGACGCAATGTGTTTGTAGTCAGCTCTTTGATAATAAGCGCAAGCTGACTTTCTTGTTTTGGGTTTAAACGTGCCTCTGCCAAACCACTGATATCGGCGGTCACGTGAACGCCGTTTTCTTCTAGCAGTGCCTTGTCTTTTGCGATTTCATCGCGAAGAGAAAGCTGTTTTATATCTGACACCGCCTGGCGAATGTCGCTTAATAAGGTTTGAGAAAGCTTCGCCAGTGCTTTCACTTCGCGATGCGCGTCTTCAATTTTATCTTTACTAATAAGTTTATCGGCCAGCTGTGCTTTTAATGAAATAGAGCTTAGCGCGTGACCTGCCACATCGTGCAAGTCTCTGCCTATTCGCTCCCGTTCTGCAATTGCAGACAGTACGCGTAGCGCTTCGGCTTGCTGGCTTTCTTTTAGATTGTGGATCGTTTCTTTACGTTCCATAACACCGAATCCGAACAGTACTAAGCTATTGAGCAACGATGCGCTTAAAAGAAAATAGGCGTTATTAAATACGGTAATGTGCAGTGAGACGAGTACCAACATCATCACGCCTATACTTATTAAGCCTGTCTTTAGCGAATTGTAATATCCTACGATAAACGCAATGAAGCCGATAATGGTTGCGCCACCGGGGTTTTGAAAACTGCAGGCTACAGAAAGCAAAAACATGAGTAGCAAATAGGTAGGCAGTGTTTTAACCGGCTCGTTTATAGCTCTGACATAAAGAGTGACAAAACCAAGGTATCCCAAGGTTTGAAATATCCATACCTCGACGGGAAGAGGGCGAGAAATAATCAGAGGAACAAAGAAAAACAGCGAAAAAAATAAGCTTCCATGGGACCAGCGTTTTTTGCGGCCGCTTCCCAAAAGCGGCATAACTGGCGCGTTATTTCTTTCATTCCCGTGGGCTGTGCCCTCGCTCATAGGGGCTGATGGCACCTTGCCACGGTTATTTTGCATGCTTTGATTGCCGAGCATTATGAGTACTTCGTCCTTACTGAAATACAACGGCAGATTTGCTAGTGATAAGCAAAGTGCCTGAGATTATCAACATAATACCCAGCACGGCATAAATGTCGAAAGTTTGTTTCCAAAATACTACCGAAGCAGCGGTAATAAGCGCGATACCCATCCCCGACCAAATAGCATATGCGACGCCTATTCCCATATTTTTTAAGACCATGGCAAACAGCATTCCAGATACGGTGTAGAAAAAGATAGCACCATATCCAAAAGCCCATTTCTCCCATCCGTTTGACATTTTAAGCAGCATGGTAGCGGTCACTTCGGTGATAATTGCAATAGCTAAAAGTAAATAAGTCATCGTGTATTCCTTGTTATTAAATTGAAATCAGCGAGATTTGATTGTTTGAAAACGGCGCTCAAGGGTGAGTAAAGACACAATATAAACAGCCACAATCACTGCCGAAATTGCCTCTACCCGTGCTTCGGGAAACAGATACCACGCTACGACTATGCCGACGGTTCTGGTAATGGTATGAAAGTAGCCTACCCAATGCTCTATAGCCCATGATAAAGGCATCCACATTAGGCCAGCGAGAATGCCAATACTTAAAGGCACCGTAGTGTGATCGATGGAAGCGACTGGGAGCGCGATGGCAAACACCATGAGACTCATGATCATGCCAACAAAGAACAGGCGGTCGAAACTGTTCTCTGTCGCCTTCTTAGCGAAAAAGCGTTCACCGGTGAGGTAGGAGAGCCCCGCACCTAGGTAGAAAATGGCCCCAGTGCCAATATACAGCAACCAGGTGATGGTTAATTCAGATACAAAAGGGGCACAAGCACCAAGTAAGGCCCATATAATCGTACCTGCCAGCGGCATTGCAATAAATCTATTCTTTTTGAAGTTTTCTCGCTGCTGCTCCAGTGAGAGGGAGGTGTTTTTAACTGTGTTTATTGATGAAGGATGTGATGCTTGTTCCATGGACTTTACCTAAAGGTGTCGTGCGATAGGTAAAGTATGCAAGCGTGTATTAAGTTGCGTCAGTCACAAACGTCATCAATAGCATGTGACAATTGTCATCAGTGTTATTATTGCACCCGCTTGCCTAAGACTGTCGTGCTTTTTTGGCTTTACGTTTATTTAAGACAGAAACCCCGTCATCTTTTGACAGCATTAAGCTGTCGTAAATACTCACGAGCGCTATTGCGCCCATAAATAGCATGGATAGCGTGAACGTTTGTAGGTTCGGCGTATCGACGCTTTGGCCCAGAATCAATGCTGCAGCGGCAATCGCTAGCGCAGAGAGTGTAATGCCCAGCCCGCGGTTCATCTGCATTAAAATGGCGCCAAGCGTATTCGCATCTCGCATTTTATTGGGCGGTACGTCGGCAAAAGCAATGGTGTTCAGCAGCGTTAAGTGCATTGAGCGCGTTATACCATTAGCAAACAAAATGGCAGCAATAGTCAGTGAAGACGTGGTTTGGTCTACCAGCGCCAGCGCGACAAAACCAACCGCGATGAGCACACCGTTGGCGACAAGTACGCGTTTAAAGCCAAAGGTATTCATGATCCACGTAGTTGCTGGCTTTATCGCTAAGTTCCCAGCAAAAAGCCAAAGTAACAAAGAGCCGGCTTCTACTGGCGAATAACCGAGTCCAAGCTGCAGCATTAGAGGCACGAGGAACGGTGCACTGCCGAGGGCTATACGCACTACTGAACCGCCGTAAACGCTGAGTCTGAATGTTTTGTGCTGCATAGCGTCAAAGGAAAACAGCGGGTTCTCAGCTTTTTTTACATGCCTTATCGCGAACATCATGAGCACAAGGCCCATAGTTATAATGCCAAGTGATTGAAGAAGTTTGTCGCTGGTACTGGCTAGAAATTCAATGCCTGCCATAAACAACGCAAAGCCGGCACCAGTAAGTAAAAAGCCTTTAGTATCAAACTTACCCACATTGCCTTTGGTATTTTTTAATAAATACAGCGACGCGATGATAGCAATCATACCCAGTGGAATATTCATGTAAAAGATCCACTGCCAACTAAAGTGAGTCGCTATATAGCCACCTAATACGGGGCCTAACAGCGGCGCACTTAATGCCGGCCAGGTTATAATAGCGACGGTTTTCACCAGCTTTTCTTTAGGTAAATCTCGCAATACTACTAGCCTTCCCACGGGGACCATCATTGCGCCGCCTAAACCTTGAAGAATTCGGGCTAATGTAAATTCGACCAAGCTCGTACTTAACCCACACAGCACCGAGGCTACGGTAAAAACAGCAATAGCGGCGATAAAAATAGTGCGTGCACCAAACTTGTCGGCAGCGTAACCACTTAAAGGGATGAATAACGTAACGGCCACTAGGTAGGCCGACACGCCAATAGAAAGGTGTGCGGCCGGAACACGAAAGTCGGTAGCAATGACGGGGAGTGCCGTAGTGATAACCGTGGCATCTAAAATTTCCATAAAGAGTGCCCCTGCAACTAAAAGGGCAGTGGCAAACTCTTTATTGAACAATTTCAAAGGCCCTTACTACGCGAGCTACGCCCGTTATATTGCGAGCTATATCTACCGCAGCGGTAGCTTCTAGGTTAGTTAAACGACCCATAAGAAAGACTTCTGAATCTTGCACTACCACCTTAACCTGAAGTGCGGGAACGCGCTCGTCTGCAACAATTTTAGCGCGCACTTTCGACGCTAGCCAAATATCGTTGGCCTGAGTGCCCGCTCCGATAGGTTCACCAATCCGTATTTGGTTATGGATTTTCTTGATATAGCTTACTTCTTGGGCGCGACGCACGGCTTCATCAACTAGGCTTTGGTTAGGGGCTTGCCCGGTGAGCAATGCCACGCCGTTATAAACATCCACCTGAAGGTTGGCTTGCTCTTTAAGTACATCACTTTTCGACCATTGATATGACACTGCTGCGTCAGCATTTTGATCGTCAAGCTGTGTACCTACAGTGCGTCTGTCATTAGCCACTTTAGCAGCCATTGCTCCGGCTGCACCTACTGCGACTACACAACCCTGCAGGCTGAGAATTAAAGCAAAAGTGCATCCGAGGACCCCTATATGTTTAGCGCTTTTACTCATAATATTAGGTTTACTCGTCACCGTGATCTGCAGGGAATAAGCTATCGTCAATGCATTCACATAAATTGTGAATAACTAATAAGTGCACTTCTTGTATACGTGCAGTGCGGTTAGATGGAACGCGAATTTCTACGTCATGTTCGCTCAAGAATCCCGCCATTTCGCCACCGTCTTTACCCGTAAGCGCAACAATGGTCATATCTCGAGACAGCGCTGCTTCCATAGCTGCAATAACATTGCGCGAATTTCCACTTGTAGAAATGGCAAGCAGAATATCACCGGGTTGACCAAGGGCGCGAACTTGCTTAGCAAAAATCTCGTCGTAGCTGTAGTCGTTTGCAATTGATGTGAGTGTTGAGGTATCTGTACTCAATGCTATTGCCGGCAAGCTAGGACGGTCGCGCTCATAGCGGTTCAACATTTCAGAAGAGAAGTGCTGTGCGTCGCCTGCAGAGCCACCGTTTCCACAGCTCAGTACTTTGTTTCCGCGAATAAGTGCTTCGACCATCATGTTTGCTGCTTTTTCGATAGACTCGGGCAAGATTTCCGATGCCGCTATCTTAGTTTGAATGCTCTCGGTAAAATTCGCTTTAATTTGTTCAATCATACTTCTAATCTCTTTTATATACAGACGGGGCGCGACGGAGTTTGAAAACACAACGGCAACTCGAGTAACAACTCACGCATAAATGTACCGAACGGTATGCAATGCCCCTTTTATTGCGCTGAAAGGGCGCTGGTTAACCTACGTTTTTTAACCATTCAAGGCTCTGCCCGTCTATGGCAATAACGTCAATCCTTAGCGGAGTTGACGCTGAATTCAGACCATTATCTAACAAATAGAATTCAAACGCAGCCTTAATTCGCTGTAGCTTCTTCGCAGTTACAAATTCCACGGCTCTACCAAACCGAGTTTGTTTTCGATACTTCACTTCAATACATACAACAGTATTTCCGTCTTGCATAACAATATCGAGTTCGCCACGTCGCGAGTGATAGTTTCGACACAGAAGACGAAGGCCCTGCTCTTCCAAGTACCGACAGGCTTTGTCCTCTGCTGCATTCCCTTGCAGTTTTGACATTTCTTTACTCCGAAAGCATTTGCACTTTCTCGTTACGGATAATGGCTTGCGGTTGCTGACGTATTACTTCCCCTTTCTGGTTGAGCGACAGTGTTCCGGTCAGTCCTTCATGCGATAGATAGTTAAGTGTGTTAAGCATACCTAGCTGCGGGAGTAGTTGATAAGCGTCGAAGCCAAAGGCAAACAGACGTTTTTGCATAGTATTCTGATTTTCCCACGCATGCTCTACTTCCTGCTGCAAAGATTCCCATTTGTGTGAGGGCATCAGCCAAGGCATATCGATAAAGTGCACATTTTGCAGGTCACGCCATTGGTTTTTGCCGCTGTCGTAATCCATTGAACGAGACGTCGCATACACAGGAACTTGTTTACCATCGTATGGGTTCAAGCTCGCCTCGATAATGGGATTGAGCAGTTCGGTGTCTTGCGGCGAAGAAAATGCAACAATGGCATCAATATCACGTCTGCTGCGCGGCATGTTGTACACTTCGTCATTTGTCATGTACTCAATTTGATTGATACGCTCGTTGCTTTGCGCCACATCTAACGCCTGTGTAATGCCTTCTCGAAGTGAATTACTGTCGTTAAATGATACCGACGTTATGTTGGCGCGTTGCTTGTTTTCCCGATCGTTAAGTATTCGCCAGTGCTTTTTAAACGTGTCGTCCATTCGCTGATACAAACTGCTTTGTGCGGCAATCACGATGGGCGCACGATAGCCTTTATTGAAAATGAACTCAGCGAGCTGTTTGGCTTCATCTTCTGGCGCTAGCCCAAAATAGTTAAGTGAAGTAGGAAGGTCCAGTGCATCCAGCTCACTTACAGTTGCATTAGAACCAGTGGCTAACGCAGAATTCGGTGATGTGCTTAACGCATTATTGGCCGCTGTATTATTATCTTGCTTGTTAATTGCTGTTTCTGAGTCCATCAGCTCTTCTGGACGGTTCAACGCCAGTACGTTCACCCCAATCGGTAAATTAGGGGTCAAACGCTCTACCGTGTCTTTTAGCAGCGGGCCGACAATAAATTTAGTGTCGCCGATTTCATCAAGCAATTGCTGTGTATCGACCTCGTTAGTATCAATAAAGCGAAGACGTGGAAGAAGGTGTTCATCTTGGCGTTTTTCAACGTCGGTGTAATACGCGGCCATTATACCGTTTTTAACCACTTCGCCAGTGCGTGCAAGCCTGCCAGAAAGTGGAAGTAAAACGGCTATGTCATTGGCGCCGGCATCGTTAAGCTGTGTGGCCTTAATCACATTTTCCGGCAGCGTTTTTTCTAGAACGTGGCCTCGGTACACCTGTTGAAACTGTTCGAGCTTTCTTGCTAAGGCGGCCGGGGACGACGCACTCTCTTCAGTTAATTCGCGAAGGGTAATAAAAGGGGAAAGGGCGGGGTAGGTTTGTCCTACCGTAGAGAGCGATGCTTTAGGTATAGACGTGAGCCATAGCCAAACCTGCTGCACTTTCTCGTCGTCCGATAAATTGGTTTTTAGCACGCTGTTTGCCGCCGCGGCGAAATTACCTTGCTGTGTGTACAACTGCGTCTGCAGTTCAGCTTTTTGAAATGCGGCTTCGCCCGTGTCATTAACATTATCCAACATGGACAACAATTCTTCTGCCGACGCATCTGGCATGCCCGCATAGGCTTTGGTAACCAAAAGGGCATAGTAAGATTGATTTGCTCCTGAAACACCGTCTTCTTTTATCTCATAGAGTACTTGCTGAGCCAAAACGGGCTGTTGATTTTGAAGATAGAGGTCTGCAGCTTGCAGCAACAGCGTATCGCGCTGTTCTTTATCGCGGGTGCGTTCCCATGTCTTTTTTGCTTCAAGGAGTTTGTGTTCAGGTGTGACGTTATCTTCAACCTGCGTGGTTGCAATCGGGGTCGGTTCCACCACCACAGGCTTTGACTGGGTTTTAGGTGTACTTCCGCAGCCCGATAGCACCAATACCGAAGCTATGGCTGTTAGTGTAAAAATTTTTCCAGCTTGTCCAAGATGACGCACAGTTTCATTCCTTTTACATCGTTATAGGCCAAGTTTATCTTAACCAGTGTGAAAATCTACGCTTGCCAGCATAATCTGGACTAATGGCGTGATACACTTATCGCATATTCTTCAAAATTAACGTAAGACTTAACCACTGTTATGACAGACACTGCCACCTTATATATTGTTCCAACGCCTATCGGTAATTTAGATGACATGAGCGCTAGAGCAATACGCATATTAAGTGAAGTAAGTTGGATCGCAGCTGAGGATACCCGACACAGCGCTCGACTCTTACAACACTTTAGCATTGGAACGAAAACCCTTTCTCTGCATGAGCACAATGAGGATAAGCGCACTGCCATGCTTTGCGAGCGCTTAAAGGGTGGCGAGTCGGTTGCATTGATAAGCGATGCCGGAACACCATTGATCAGTGACCCGGGCTTCGTTTTGGTGCGCAAGTGCCGTGAGCAAGGTATTCCAGTGAGTGCACTTCCAGGCCCTTGCGCTGCAATTACCGCGTTAAGTGCCTCAGGACTTCCTACGGACAAATTTATATTCGAAGGCTTTTTACCGGTTAAAACACAGGCACGCGAAAGCGTGCTGTCAGCCCTGTTAGATAGAGCTTTTACTACCGTTTACTATGAAGCGCCTCGTCGAATTCTAGACACAGTTACCGATATTCAGCGCGTGCTAGGCGAGCGTCACATTGTCGTTGCCAAAGAGCTTACCAAAACTTTCGAAACCTATGTAAGTGGAAGTGCGCAAGACGTCATTGATTATCTCAATGCGGACGCCGCCCACCAAAAAGGTGAATTTGTTGTGATGATTGGCCCTGCAAAGGTGACTGACCAAGCGATACCGAGTGAAGCAATGTCACTGCTGAATACACTCTGTGAGTATATGCCGCTTAAAAAAGCGGCGGCGGTAGTGGCCAGCCATTATGACTTAAAAAAGAATGCGCTCTATCAAGCCGGTCTCGATGCAAAAGCGTAAGTTGTCTTAATTAGAATTGATCTTAAGCGTCATTGGCGAAATACAAAGTAGAACATTCTACGTTGGCCTTCGCTTACTGCGGGCTGACAGCTAAAGGAGGCGCAGATGATAAAGACACTCACGATCACCATGCCTGAGGGTAAATGGCTAGTTGATATATTCTCTCAAGCGAACGACTCTGGCGTTTATGATTTAATACATCCGAATGATGTGACGGAAGTCTCATTAAACGAAGGTGAAATGTACGGCTTTCGCTACAGCCTTCAAGGAAAGCCTGGTACAACCTTTAAAATCACGTTGGGTGACGATGTGTTAGCTGAAGGAGAGATTGATAAATCTGAAGCGGCATCAGGTAGCGGGGTGGTATGAAATACCCAGGACAAAAGAAAACCCGCATTATGCGGGTTTTTAAGTCTATCGAAGTATTTAAGACAAACGGCCTTTAAAGTCTTCGTAGCTGAACTCGCGCACCAACTCAAAGTCGCCATTTGAACGTAAAATGCCAATTGCAGGGTGTTCTACTCCATTGAAAAACGTGGTTTTAACCATGGTGTAGTGCATCATATCTTCAAACTGCAAACGATCGCCTGCCTTTAGCGGTGCGTCGAATGAGTAGGTATCTATAACATCACCAGCAAGACACGAATTGCCACCAAGCTTGACGTTATACGCTTTTTCGTCTGGCATACCTGCGCCTAAAATTGCAGGGCGGTAAGGCATTTCCAATACGTCAGGCATGTGAGCTGTTGCTGATATATCTAAGATTGCGATATCCCCGTCATTTTCCACCATATCAACCACTTCACAGATTAATGGGCCGGTTTGCCAAGCGACGGCAGAGCCCGGCTCTAGAATGACGTCTAGGTGTGGGTAGCGCGCTTTGAAATCTTTAAGCGTTTTGATGAGGTGCTCAACATCGTAACCTTCACGAGTCATAAGATGCCCACCGCCTAGGTTGAGCCATTTTAATTGGTCAAGCCATTTCCCGAAGCGTTTTTCAATAGCCTCAAGTGTGCGAGCGGTGGCAAACGAGTCGCACTCACAGAGATTGTGGCAATGGAAACCTTCAATACCAGACAAGTCCACACCTTCTAACTCGCTCGCGCGTATGCCTAAGCGCGAGCCTGGCGCTGCTGGATCGTAAAGAGGAGTATCGGCTTCTTGGTGCTCAGGGTTAATACGAAGACCTAAAGAAACGTTAGCCAAGGCCTCTTTATGCGCATTCCACTGGGATAAACTATTAAACGACAGGTGATTAACCAGCCCTGCCAGCGCCTTTGCGTCATTGGCTTTGTATGCCGGAGAATACGCGTGAACTTCTTTCCCCATCTCAGCAGCGAGTTTTGCTTCCCATACCGAACTCGCTGTCGCGCCTTGCAAATACTGTTTGATGATATCAAAGCAAGACCACATCGAAAAACCTTTCAGCGCAAGAATAATACGTGCGCCAGACTCGTCTTGAACCCGCTTCATGAGTTCAAGATTTCGTATTAATTTAGCTTCTTCCAGCACATAGCAAGGAGAAGGTATATCAGTGCGTTGGGTTAAATCGGTCAATGGGGTAAAGCTCCAAAAAAATATAACTGCTAACTGTATTAATGAAACGTCTAATGTATTACATAACAGGCTATAGCTCAAAAATGGCCAACGCAAACAGGTTGAGCGGCGTTACCATTCAACCTGTAACCTTCGCAATCATGACGTTGAAACTTACCTCGTAAACCCCGAGTCAGTTTATCCTCTTCGAGGAATTTACAAGGTTGTTGTGTCATCCTGACAATAAAAAAGGGCGCTTAAATGAAGCGCCCTGATATATCGATTATTTGGTGAAAGGGCTGCTTTCACATTCCAATACGTGCCATGGCAGACCGTGCTCGTTAAGCATATCCATGAACGGGTCTGGATCGAATTGTTCCATGTTCCATACCCCTGCCTCTTTCCACGTGCCGTTAAGCATTAGCGCCGCGCCAATCATAGCCGGGACACCTGTGGTGTAAGATACGGCTTGCGCGCCCACTTCCTCGTTGCATTTCGCGTGGTCACAGTTATTGTAAATAAAGATAGTCTTTTCTTTGCCATCTTTAATACCTGTGATGTAAGTACCAATGCACGTCATACCGCTGTAACCTTCGGCAAGTGAGCCTGGGTTAGGAAGTACCGCTTTCAAGAATTCAAGAGGTACAATTTTCTGGCCTTGGAAATCGACTGGCTCAATGCTAGTCATGCCAATACCTTCAAGTACACGCAGGTGGTTAAGGTAAGAATCACCAAATGTCATCCAGAAACGCGCACGCTTAAGCGTAGGGAAGTGCTTAACAATTGACTCCAGCTCTTCATGGAACATCAGGTAAGACGCACGAACACCAATGTTTTGATAGTCTAGGTCTTCACGGACGCTTAACGGATCGGTTTCTTTCCACTCGCCATCTTCCCAAAAACGACCGCGCTGCGTGATTTCACGAATGTTGATTTCAGGGTTGAAATTAGTCGCGAAAGCCTGACCGTGATCGCCACCGTTACAGTCTACGATATCAAGGTAGTGAATTTCGTCAAAATAGTGCTTCGCTGCGTACGCTGTGTAAACGTTCGTTACGCCCGGATCGAAACCACTGCCAAGAAGGGCCATGATGCCTGCTTCTTTAAACTTGTCTTGGTAAGCCCACTGCCAAGAGTATTCGAATTTCGCTTCGTCTTTTGGCTCGTAATTGGCTGTATCAAGGTAATCAGTGTTAGTCGCAAGACACGCATCCATGATCGGAAGGTCTTGGTACGGCAACGCTAGGTTGATTACTAAGTCTGGTTTTACTTCATTGATCAGTGCTTCAACATCTTTTGCGTTATCTGCATCAACAGCGAAAACACCCTTAACGCGATCGGCACCCACTTCTTGTTGTAGCGCTTCACACTTAGATACTGTGCGGCTTGCTAAGTAAATTTCGTCAAAGTGTTGCGGTAAACGTGCACATTTTTTCACAGTTACCGACGCAACACCGCCAGCACCAATAATTAAAACGCGAGACATAATAACTAATCCCTAATTTTGCTAATGAATTTTGGGCTGAATGCTAGCAGACCAACAAGATTTGGCAAGCAAAGACAGCCCATGACGGTACAAAAAATTTTAATCGTTACAACCATTGTAAAGCGTAAAGGACGGTGAAGAAAAAACATACTCATGCCCCCTCATTTTCACCACCCTCTCGTTGTTTCTACAACACATCAAAGCGCAATATCAATTGAAACTACATTCGTCTCATTTTTGCACAAGTTCACGCGTGCCAACAACACATGGAAAAGTAATTAAGTGCTAGCGTGTAACGGTATCGATAGGTGGTGATATGACAATTTTCCCTTCTACTTTATAGTAGGGGTAAAGAATAAGACGTTCATCATGGTCCGGTGTGGAAGTAGCAATGGCTATAGCGTCTAAGGTTTTGCTATTTTGTGTATTGACCGAGGCGGCATAAACTAACACGCTGTAACAATCCGTATCGGTCGTCGTATCAATAATTCGCCATTGTAACTGCTCTATGAGCTGCGACTCGCGTTTTTTTCCTCGATCCTCTTCATTAAAAATGCAACCTACGCGACCTTTGTCATAAATGGCTGCGAACGGGTAAAACACATCACAAACGGGTAGTAAATACTCACATAATTGCAGTGACTTAGATACCAAGACGTTTAAGGGCGCTGGCAATGTAACTGGACGGTCGATCATAGCTTATCTCCTGTGAGTTAGCGTTGCTGGACACACGTTAATACCTACGCTTTCACACTCACAATAGTTTAATAATCCACAAAGAGGTAGTGAAAATTAATGAATTGATTAAAAAGATTGAGGTCCATTTCTCTTCGCGAGACAACCCGACAACGTCGCCTTACTTTTTGTCTATTAAGCGTTTTTTATACTTCAACGGTGTGGTTGAGAACCACCTTTTAAAAGCATGGGTGAAGGAGGACTGCTCCAGAAAACCGAGTAAGTCCGCGGTATCGGCAATAGTGTGGTGGGCAAGTATTTTATCAACGCGGGCCTTTCGCTCATTGTTTACTATTTGTTGAAAGCTAGTTCCACTGCGCTTTAGCTTTCGCTGAAGCGTTCTTGAACTGATGAAAAGTGCATCTGCTACACGTTGCTGATTGCAGTTTTTGAGCGTTGGATTAGCCTTTAACAAGGCGCTCACCTGATATTTGATATCTTCATATTGCTTGCCTTTCAATTGGAAGGATTCTTGCCCCACCTGTTCCTTCAGCTCCGTTTCGGTTACCTTGAGAAGCGCGTTAAACATCCCTTTGTTTTCACTGGTAAAAGGAATGTGAAGCAGGTGCTGAGGAAAAACAATAGCGTTGGTTTCAGCGCTCCCTGTGACCTTGCAGCCAAACCATTCCTGCAGACTAGTTTGTTCTGATTGGGTTAATAAGAAAGTAAAGGTTACCGCATTGAGTTTACCCGTCATTCCGCACCTAATTAACTGATTTATTTTTCTTGACACCGATCCCCCATTTTGATCTATTACTCATCTTTGGGTGCAGCAAAATGGCTATTTCTACTTCCTCCCTATCAGGGTTAACTATCA
>Ga0181596_10000013_pt1 | contig 216109 bp, 218 predicted proteins | sample 041ome_6_FD_148655 | JGI IMG/M metagenome (GOLD analysis project Ga0181596, IMG submission 148655) | Coastal salt marsh microbial communities from the Groves Creek Marsh, Skidaway Island, Georgia - 041402US metaG (spades assembly) | ecosystem: Environmental > Aquatic > Marine > Intertidal... | reverse complement strand
CCCAAGGATTTGATTTCTTCGCTCATTATGATGCAACCCGTGTGTTTTTAGGGTTCATAGACTTTACGTCCAAAACCTCTGGTGATTGTGCTTCATGCGGATGCTCAGACCCCGCGTAAACGCGTAGGTTGGTCATGATTTTGCGGCTTAGGCGGTTGCCTGGCAACATGCGCTTAACAGCCAATGTCACAACGCGCTCTGGATGCGCCCCTTCTAGGATCTGCTGTTTTGTGCGTGATTTGATGCCACCTGGGTGGCCAGTGTGCCAATAGAAATTCTCTTGACGCTTATTGCCTGTCATTTGAATTTTGTCGGCATTGATAACGATTACGTTGTCGCCACAGTCCATGTGTGGTGTGAACGATGGCTTGTGTTTGCCACGCAGACGTGTTGCAACAATCGATGCAAGACGGCCCAAAACAACGCCCTCAGCGTCGATGATGATCCACTTCTTGTCGATGTCTGCTGGCGTTGCAGAGAATGTTTTCATCGAAAATAACCCTAAAGTTAAAACACGGGGCCAACCCCCGCGCAATTCATGGGGGCGTTATATAGGGTTGAAACACACAGTCAAGCGCATGAAATAAGAAATAAACATTTAAAAACAATGCACTACAAAATAGGTATCAATTTACCCCAAATAATTTATGAATTTTAAAAGACAGAAGTGATAGGTAGCGCTAAGAATGAGGATTACGACACCATGTCTGGTCAACTAATGCTCTCTATGTTTAACATAGCATGATATAATCGGCGCTAAAAAAGGAAGCACCTATATCCCACTTAATCTATCTGGATTTCAAAAGCGTTTGGCAAGTGTGGAAATCCCGTCCAAGTAACGCTCAAATCCATACACACGGTTCACACGTATGCGCACAGCATGCGGGGCGCAGGACTCTCGGATGACAAGAACTCACCCGGTGAGACAAGGACGCCAAGTTTTTCTGCGGCCGAACAAAATGCAGTCGTGTGCCATCTACCGGGTAAAGTTAACCAAATCATAGGGACGTCGGGCTTCCAACTAATAACAAACTGATCCAGCAACTAGACCGTTTCTGCGACATAAACACGTAGTTCGTCACGCACCATTTTTTGTATTTCAGCCAATTTGGAATGACGCAATACAAAATTCGCGACATAGACCTGTGCGGACGAAATACCCAGTGAGGCAGAAAAAATGATATGCCGCAACGCGTCCGCCATACCTTTGGGACAAATAGCGCATCCGATCCGCAATGACGGCGCTATTGATTTAGAAAAGGACGCAACATACCATCCATTTTCGGGATAAAGCGCGCGATAACTTACGCCGAATTATTGAGCTGATCCAAAACAATCATCTTCTACGATTGCCACATCATCTTTAAGTGCGACGCCGACCAACTCCTTTCGGCGCTCGATTGTCGTAAATTGGGTTGTTGGACTATTGACCTCGGCCGATGTCAGAAAAACGTTGATACCATGTTCACGTACCACTTTTTCGAAATGCTCCAGACAGGGGCCATCGGTATCACATTAATTTGCATGAACATCTGCGTTCACCAATTTCGATAAATCGCGAAACCCTGTATAGGACAGATGCCCAACAGCGAAGGTGACCTTTTTCTTCTGCACCAAGAAATACTGCAAAATCGCCAAACAGGCATTGTGCCCCCACCTGTGGTAACAACATCTTCTGGTTCGACTTGTCTCAACGGTATTTTCTGTAGCCACATCAAATTTACTTCTGGCAAGGCCTAGGTGTCGATCCCGATGTGATAGGCCATCAACTCATTCAACCGATATGTTCCGTGAAGGAACAGAAACCGCGTTGTATGATGTCGTTTTGGCCCATGTCAGGCAGCCGAGGAGAACTCAGATGCAAGGGTTGGTCGTCATGCGGAAGATTAGAAGCCCGCAATTGTTTCAATAGGTTCTCTGCCCCACGCCGACCTTTAAGTATCCCTCATCAATTAAAGAACGATACGAACGCGCGATCGTGCCGGCAGTCACACCCATTTGATAGGCCATTTCGCGGACCGGAGGCAGTTTTTGTCCCGATTTAAGCTGCCCCGTTTCCGTCTGCCCACGCAACATAGCGGCAAGTTTTTGATATTTGGGTGTGTCAGTGTTCTTCGCTTTACTTGACAAAATTGTACCCGCTACAATGAAATTATGTAAACTCATAGTCTTTACTTGTATTTCAACATTATAGCAACAAATTGCTATTTTATAATTACAATTTGAATAAAAAAGGCATCCGATGGCTACCTCAGCGCCGCGGAATAGCTTCTTTATATTTAGTGGAAATCAAAGGTTATCCCTTACTTCCCTTGAGTTAGTGAAAAGTTTTTGTTTGGAAACCATCGGTACTTGGCTCGTTCGATATCGAACGCGTCGACATCTTAGTCAGCTTGATAATGATCTTTTACGAGATATCGGCCTTAGCGTAAAAGCCGAACTCCGTGAAGCTCGACCTCCATTTTGGAAGTAACCTCATTTACCCTTCTAACTTGGCACTTCGAGGCCATTTTTTTAAACTCGCGTCAAAACTGGACTTGCGTAACAGAAATCACTTCGCTAAACGCCGCCCTACTTTCGGGACCGATCCCAACCCCAAGTGTCTTTGGGGGGGCGCTAAGGAACCGACTGGACTTGCTAATCTACTGGAACGAAGGGAGCGCTATGAATTACGCCAACCCCTTCCAACTGGGGATCAGTCTGGAGACAGGCGCCCATGAGGAAGACACCGCCCGCGGTACGTCCGCGACACCTATTGCTAATCGTGATGTATTTGATGAAACGCGCGATGATCACTTTATCCGCCGCGACGGAAAAGTGTTTGCTGGCACACATCTTATTATCGAGGTCTGCAATGGCCATGGATTGGATGACGAGGATCGCATCCAAAAGGCCTTTCAAGATTGCGTAGACGAATGTGGTGCAACGCTGTTGCACATCCACACCCACAAATTCAGCCCCCAAGGCGTCAGTGGCGTTGCGATTTTGGCCGAAAGCCACATCAGCGTGCACACGTGGCCCGAAATCGGATATGGCGCATTTGATGTGTTCATGTGCGGCGATGCCGAGCCGATGAAGGCAGTTGGTGTTCTATCACGTGCATTTGGAACCATGGATGTGCGGGTCAAGGAATTGTTGCGCGGTGACGGCGTGGTTTTGGACGCAGGAGTGGCCGCATGACAAACTGGATGCGTGAACCGCTACACAAACACTATGCCCAATCGCTAAGTGTCGATAATATGCTGTACGATAGTGAAACAGATCATCAGCGCATCAAAGTGTTCGAAAACGGAACCTTTGGGCGCATCCTAACGCTGGATGATGTGGTTCAAACGACTGAGGGTGATAATTTCGTCTATCACGAGATGCTAACACATGTGCCAATTTTGGCCCATGGCGCGGCCAAACGCGTGCTGATTATCGGCGGCGGTGACGGCGGCATGGCGCGCGAGGTACTGCGTCATACATCCGTAAACCACGTGACCATGGTGGAAATTGATGCAGGCGTTGTTGAATTTTCCAAAGAATACCTGCCCACCCTGTCCCAAGGGGCCTTTGATGATCCACGTTTGGAATTGGTCATCAAGGATGGCGCGGTTTTCATGCGTGAAACAGAGCAAACCTACGATGTTATTATCGTGGACAGCACCGATCCCATCGGACCGGGTGAGGTCTTGTTTACAGATACATTTTACGGCCATGCACAGCGGGCACTAACGGAAAATGGAATCCTTGTGACACAAAATGGCGTACCGTTTATGCAGGGCGATGAACTGACCAATACCCTGCGTGCATTTAAGGCCCTGTTTCAGGATTGGGGATGTTACACGGCAACAGTTCCCACCTATGCAGGCGGTCCAATGGCGTTTGGATGGGGCACAAATGGTGCGGCACGCGAAGTCACAGTTGAAACATTGGAACAACGCTATGCGGATGCGGGCCTCAGCTGTGACTACTACACACCTGCGGTTCACAAAGGGGCCTTTGCCCTGCCGGGCTACATCCTAAAACTTCTCCCCTAACACAAATGCGCCGCGCTTGATTTAGCGCGGCGCAAAAAGTCATCGCATATAAGTCCTTAAATTAAGACTCCAATTCTGTATCCCAGTATAGGAAATCTATCCAGCTTTCGTGCAGGTGGTTTGGCGGGAAACGGCGGCCCAGATTACGCAATTCTTCGGCACCGGGTTGGCGCGGTTGTTGGCGCAGTGATAGGCCTGAATGGCGCAGCGCCTTGGATCCCTTTCTCAGGTTACATTCAGAACAAGCGGCAACCACATTTTCCCAACTGGTCACACCCCCAGATTTGCGTGGAACCACGTGATCAAACGTCAAATCTCCCTTGGACCCGCAATATTGGCATTGAAACCCGTCCCGCAAAAATAAATTAAAGCGCGTGAAGGCCACGCGCTTTTGCGGTTTTACGTAATCACGCAGAACAACGACAGAAGGAATTCGGATTTCGGTCGTTGGGCTGCGCACGATGGTGTCATATTCCGCCACGATATCAACCCGATCCAAATAGGCCGCCTTGACCGCATCCTGCCAGGACCAAAGGGACAGTGGATAATAGGAAAGTGGCCTATAATCCGCATTTAACACCAGCGCGGGATGATGATTTGATCCAACTGGTTGCCTTACAAAGTCTGTCCTAAATTCGCCGTCCATTGGGGGGTCCCCTGTTTGTTCACTACTCACTTATTAGATATCTTTGTGACCACTATATATCGTGATCCAATTCGATCAAGCCCCTTGATCTAGCAATACCTTGGTCACAATAGGAACAGCCCCATGTAAGAGGCCTATGACGACTAGAACCCTAATTGATCGCGGATAAAGGCCAGCGCAACACTTAGACCATCTGGCGCAATGCCGTGGGCCGTACCCTTCATCACATGGGCATAGACATCACTAAAGCCTGCGTTTTGTAACGCCTCTGCCGCCTGCGGCAGGGATTGAACAGGCACAACATCATCCTGATCCCCATGAACCAAAAGGATGGGCATGCGAGATTGCACCTCATCCGCCAGCAGTTCTGGTTCCAACAAACGCCCCGAAAACGCAACAATCCCTGCCACGGGATCTTCGCGACGGGGGGCCACATGCAGCGACATCATGGTGCCTTGGGAAAATCCGAACAGGCACACCTGTTCTGGCAGTAAATCTTCATCCACCATCATCGCATCAAGAAAGGCGTTAAGGTCTTCTACCGCCTGCTGCATGCCACGGCTGCTTTCCTCTTCGCTTGATCCATCAATCCATGGGATTGGAAACCATTGATAGCCAAACGGGCTGCCGGCACAGTTTTCGGGGGCATCGGGGGCGATAAATAATGTATCGGGCAGATGGTCTGCCAATGGATCTGCTAATCCCAACAGATCCGCACCATTGGCGCCGTAGCCGTGCAAAAACACAACGGCAGAGCGCGCGTCACCAGATTGGGGTTCTTTGCGTCCTGCGGTTAAAACTCGTGTCATCGCACTCCCTCGCGTTCATTGATGTGCTTGTAATAGGCCCATAACAGACGCGCTGCAACCGATCTCCATGGACGCCACTGATCGGCCATTTCGCGCATCACTTTGGGTGTTGGGCGTTTATCCAGATCAAACAAATGGCGCGCGGCCTCTTGTAATGCCAAATCCGCATGGGCAAAGACATCGGCGCGATGCAAACTGAACATCGCGTAAATTTCCGCAGTCCACACACCAATGCCTGACACGGCTGTCAATTCAGCAATCACATCATCCAATGGTTTCTCGTGCAAAGCTTCAAAATCAATCCCCGCATTCGCAAGCGCGCGCGCATATCCAATTTTTTGCCGACTTAGGCCTAAGGCACGCATATCCTCATCATTGCAATTCTGAATGGCTGTGGGAGTTGTCACACCTGCCTTTTCCACCCGTGCCCAAATTGCGGCGGCCGCTGAAACACTCAACTGTTGGGAAACGATGGCAGAGAGCAGTTGATGAAATCCCCCCTCGCGCAAACGCAGGGGCAAAGGGCCTGTTGATGATAGTGCATCTACAAAACGTGGATCATGCGCGGCAAGCCATGCGGCCCCTTCTGCAATACAGGCGTCGCCCAATATCAAACGTTCGTTCAACATGCCTTTAACCATTCCAAGGCCTGATCAACGGTTTCAACGCTGGGCGAAACCGCAGCTGGTCGATCAATCATGGCGACGGGCAGACCCAAATGGCGCGCTGCGATTAATTTTGACATACTGCGTTCCCCACCCGCATTGCGCAAAACCAGCCAATCTATTTTCAAACGTTCAAAAAGCGCCATCTCATCCTCGACACTAAAGGGGGGATGACCCAACACATATTCCCCATTTGAAAAGGGAAAGGCATCAGGGGCAACATCAATCTGACGACAATATAAATAACAGTGATCCAAGTTCGAAAATTCGGACAATCGCATGCGCCCTGTCGCCAAAAACACCCGCGAGGGGTCTGTGATTACATGTACAACATCCGCTTCACGGGCCACAGTGTGCCACCTATCTCCTGCCTTCGCATGCCATCCAGATCGTGTGATGTTCAAAAATTTCACTTCAACTGCGCGGCACCACAATTGGGTTTGAACTGATATCATTGGATCGTTTGGATGACTTGCATCCAACACATGCGTGATTTCATTTTTGCCAAGGAAGTCCGCAAAATCTGTCTGTGTGGCAAACCCACCAAAATGAACGGGGGCTGTGAACGTAACGTGCGTGCGTGCATCACCCGCGACAGAGGCGATTACGTCCACTTGTTTTTCCTGTAAACGTTGGATCACTTCCACCCCTTCTCGGGTACCAGATAGAACCAAAATTTTTGTGGCACTTTGCATAAGCTCAGACTACGCATTTTGAGTGAATGCGCAATGTTACATGTGACGTGACGCAGATTTCGCAATTTTCGCTTGCAGGGATGCGGTCAGGCTCCTATGGGATGCGTATGACACATACTGATTTTGGCACGGATGCTGGCGCACATAAACGCGCGAAATTTAACGTAACAGTTTTGGTTTTGGCGCAGGCGATCCTTGGATCACAGATGCCTATGATCTTTACAATAGGGGGATTAGCAGGACAGACGCTTGCACCGAACCCATGCTATGCGACCTTGCCAATTTCATTGATTGTTTTGGGTTCGATGTTTGCGGCCAACCCGCTCTCGATGATAATGCAGCGTTATGGCCGACGCGTTGGATTTTTCCTAGGTGCCTTTGGCGGCGCGATGGGTGGTGCGGTTGGTGCCTATGGACTTTATCTGCATTCGTTTGAGGTATTCTTGTTGGGGTCGTTTTTGACGGGAATATACATGTCTGCACAAGGATTTTATCGTTTTGCAGCAGCTGACACTGCAAGCGAAGCGTTCCGCCCTAAAGCGATATCTTATGTCATGGCAGGGGGACTTGCATCCGCATTGATCGGGCCGCAATTGGTTAAAGTGACCGCTCAGTCCATGGTTGTACCGTTTATGGGCACGTATCTGGCGATGATTGCCATCAACGTGTTTGGGTCACTCCTGTTTTTGGCTCTAAACATCCCAAAGCCTGAACCTCGCCGCGCAGATGCACCTGTTGGTCGCAGCCGTTGGGAAATTATGAAAACCCCAACTGTAGCAGTCGCAATGATCTGTGCGATGGTTTCTTACGCTTTGATGAACCTTGTCATGACCTCAACACCACTGGCCGTTGTCGGATGTGGGTTTGAACAAAACACTGCCGCTGATGTTGTATCCGCGCACGTATTGGCAATGTTTATTCCATCGTTTTTCACAGGCCACCTGATCGCGCGCTTTGGTACCGCCAAGATTGTTGCAGCGGGCTTGTTTATATTGGGCTGCGCGGGCGCTGTGGCGCTGCAAGGGGTCAGTGTCGAAAACTTCTTCCTTGCCTTGATCCTATTGGGTGTGGGTTGGAACTTTGGCTTTATTGGAGCCACAACGATGCTGGCATCGGCCCATAATCCCGAAGAAAAAGGCATTGTTCAGGGCATGAATGACTTTTTCGTCTTTGGCGGTGTGACGGTTGCGTCGCTGTCATCTGGCGGATTGATGAATTGTTCTGGTGGCTCCCCAGTGGAAGGTTGGACCGCCGTGAATATCGCGATGATTCCGTTTTTAACACTTGCGGGCGGGGCTTTGATATGGCTCGCCATGCAGAAACGCCGCGCCTAAACCTATTTCTCGCGACGTGTTCCAACGCCAATTTCATCCAAAACCGCCTCAATCCCTGCCGGGGCCGAGGGCGTGGTGACTTGCACCTTTAGCGCGTCAAATTGCCCACGCAAGGCAGCCCTTTCAGTGTCATCCAAATCATTCCATGATTGCCCCTGCAACCCCATGACCAACGAATAATAGGCAATGAAATGGGGCCGCGACCCTGATTGCAACAGACGCAGATACCCAGCATCCGCGCTCATTTCACGCAATTCCTCAGCACTCGCAATCCCAGCGCGGGCAAAGCTTTTTTCAAGCGCAGGACCCAAATTGCGGATTGAAGATATGGGGTCAACCATGCATCAGACTTTCGCCAAATTCGCATAGACCGCGCAGGGCCTCGCCAAAACGACCATCTGCAATTGTCATTGCTACACGAATATGACCTGCCGCAGATTCACCGAAACTTTCCCCGGGCATCACGGCAATGGATCGTTCATCCAGCAACCGATTTGCAAATTCAATCCCGCTTAACCCCGTTTTGCGGATATCCAGCATCAGATACATTCCCCCACGCGGCGCAATTATCGGAATATTTGGAAACCCTTGCAAAATATTCAGGGCAATTTCGCGCCGTCGTTTAAATGGGGCGGCGATTTCATCTTCAAAGACCTCTCCTTGGGACAAGGCGAAGAGGGCCGCATCCTGAACAAACCCCGCAACGCCATAGGTTGTGTTGGTCGCCAGATCGATCATATTTTCAATTGCCTCTTCTGGGGCGATGACCCAACCAATGCGACTGCCTGTCATTGCGTGGCTTTTGGACATGGAACCGATCACAATAGTACGTTCGGCCATGTTGGGTAACGCACGCGGAGAAACATGCGTGCCTGACCAAATTTGAGTGTCATACACCTCATCCGAAATCAGCGTCAGTTCATTGTGCTGAACATATTCCGCGATCGCCTGCATCGTTGCGTCGGAATAGACGGTGCCCGTTGGGTTATTGGGCGAATTCATCAGGAATGCACGCGCACCATCGCGGCAGGTGGCCAAATCAGCAGCACTGGGTTGAAAATCATTTTCAGGACCCGTTTTAATTGGCATTGGCACACAACTGGCCGCGCGGATTGAGGTGGGATAGGTTGCATAATAGGGGTCCAGATGCATCACGCCATCCCCCGGATCCGTGGCGCATAGGATCGCGGCAAACAAACCTGACTGCCCCCCAGGGGTGATCACCACATTTTTATGACTGGTCGGAACACTCGTGCGTCTCTGAACACGCGCGGCAACGGCACGTCGCAAGTCAGGTGTGCCCGGTACGCTGGCGTATCCTGTGTGCCCACCAAGGGCCGATTGATGCATCGCTGCCAAAATCTTGGGGTCGGTGCGAATATCGTGTTCCCCAATGGTCAGTTCCAACACATCCCGCCCCTTGGCGATCATCGCGCGGGATTTATACAGGATCCCCCACCCATCGGATCCATCTGTTGTGATTTGCTGAATACGTTTTGAAAGCTGCATCTGTCACCCCTTGCCTGTTCCCACGAATGGGCCACGGAAGGTTCAAAAAGTCAAACTGGAATTGTATTGAATTTCTCATGGTCATCTGATAGCTATCTGTGCATGATGACCATCGACACACACATTATTTGCTGTTGCTAATTCAATCTATCGAGATTGGATTTAAGGTTGTTTACATTCCCTAAATGAAATTGCTAAGTCCCGCCTATCCCTGTGTATGCCCATGGCAAAGGACACCCAAATGACGACGATCAAATTGCACAATTCAATGAGCCGCCATAAAGAGGTGTTTGCTCCGATTGATCCGAACAATGTGCGCATGTATTTGTGTGGGCCCACCGTGTACGATCGCGCCCATATCGGGAACGCGCGTAACGTGATCATGTTTGATGTGCTGTTCCGCCTATTGCGGCAGGTGTATGGCACTGATCACGTGACCTATGTTCGTAATTTTACGGATGTGGATGACAAAATCAACGCACGCGCCGCATCCAGTGGACGCGATATTTCAGAAATCACAGCACAAACAATGCAATGGTATTTGGATGACATGGGTGCGCTTGGCAATCTGTTACCAACACATATGCCGCGGGCAACAGAATACATTACGCATATGGTTGCGATGATTGAACAGTTGATTTCTGACGGCCATGCATATGCCGCCGAAGGGCATGTTTTATTTTCTGTGTCCTCTTACAAGGATTACGGAAAACTATCGGGAAGATCACTGGACGATATGATCGCAGGCGCCCGGGTCGAGGTAGCCCCCTATAAACGCGACCCTATGGATTTTGTCCTTTGGAAACCCTCGACAGATGACCTGCCCGGTTGGGACAGCCCGTGGGGCCGTGGCCGCCCTGGGTGGCATATTGAATGTTCTGCCATGTCATATGAATTGCTGGGCGCATGGTTTGACATTCATGGTGGCGGCAACGATTTGATGTTTCCCCATCACGAAAACGAAATTGCCCAAAGCTGCTGTGCCTATCCCGATGCAGGGTTTGCGAACATCTGGCTACACAATGAAATGCTTCAGGTCGAAGGTAAGAAAATGTCAAAATCTCTTGGCAATTTCTTTACCGTGCGCGACCTGCTAGATCAGGGGTATGCTGGCGAAGTGATCCGTTTTGTGTTTCTGTCAACACATTACGGCAAACCCATGGATTGGACCGATGCCAAGGCGAAAGAGGCGGAAAAAACCCTTCGCAAATGGCGTGGATTGGTTGCCGATCATGCGGCAGGCACACTGCCTCAATCTATTTTGGACACACTGGGTGATGATTTGAACACGGCCGGTGTGATTGCAGAGCTGCACAAATTGGCAAACGCAGGTGATGTTGCGGGGCTGCGTGCAGGCGCCGAGCTTCTTGGGTTGTTGACACCCGATATGGGCGCATGGGCAGAGGCCGTGGATTTATCTGCACACGAAGCACATTTGTTTGCCGCCCGTCAATCTGCCATGGACACCAAAGATTTCAGCGAGGTCGACAGACTGAAATCCGCCTATCAGGCCGCAGGGCTTGAGGTGCGGATGAGTAAGACAGGTGTGGAACTTGTCCCCTCGGCAGGATTTGACATTGCCGCATTGGACGGGATCATATAGCCCAAAGGTCAACGGGCCAAGAAAAGTAGGAACCGCCGTGAGTAAAGAGCGTTTATACATCTACGACACTACCCTGCGCGATGGACAACAAACCCAAGGGGTGCAGTTTTCCACCGATGAAAAACAAACACTCGCGCGGGCGTTAGATGATCTTGGCATTGATTACATCGAAGGGGGCTGGCCCGGCGCAAACCCAACCGACAGCGCATTTTTTGAGGCACGTCCAGACACAAACGCCCAGTTTACTGCATTTGGCATGACGAAACGTGCGGGCAGGTCCGCCGAAAATGATGATGTGTTGGCCGCGGTTTTGAATGCAGGCACACCAGCGGTATGCTTGGTGGGTAAAACACATGATTTTCACGTGACCACGGCCTTGGGCATCACACTGGATGAAAACATGGAAACGATTTCCGCCTCGATTGCGCATTGTGTATCCCAAGGGCGCGAGGCGCTGTTTGACGCGGAACATTTTTTTGATGGCTATAAGGCGAACCCAAATTATGCCATCACCTGCCTAAAGGCCGCGATGGACGCAGGGGCACGTTGGATTGTGTTGTGCGACACAAACGGCGGTGCCCTGCCCAGTGAAGTGAAATCCATCGTCACCGATGTCATCGCCGCGGGCATTCCGGGGGATTGTTTGGGCATTCACACCCATAATGACACGGAAAACGCGGTTGCAAATTCACTGGCCGCGGTCGAGGCGGGCGCGCGCCAAATTCAGGGGACATTAAATGGACTGGGCGAACGGTGTGGGAACGCAAACCTGACATCCCTGATCCCGACACTTTTGCTAAAAGAGCCCTATGCCTCCCAATTCGATGTTGGGGTTAGCAAGGATGCGTTGAAAACGCTGACACGCACATCGCGCCTGTTGGACGATATTTTGAACCGCGTTCCATCGCGTCAGGCGCCTTACGTGGGTAGTGCTGCCTTCGCGCACAAGGCGGGATTACATGCCAGCGCGATCCTAAAAGATCCCAGCACCTATGAACACATTGATCCAAGTGACGTTGGAAATACACGCATCATTCCCATGTCCAATCAAGCGGGTCAAAGCAACCTGATCAAACGTTTGCGCGATGCGGGCATCAGCGTTGAGAAGGGCGATCCAGCTTTGGGTCGCATCCTTGATGTCATCAAATCGCGTGAGGCCGAAGGGTATTCCTATGACACCGCGCAGGCCAGTTTTGAAATCCTTGCGCGGCGTGAATTGGGACAAATGCCCGACTTTTTCGAGGTGAAACGCTATCGTGTCACGGTCGAGCGGCGCAAAAACAAATACAACAAAATGGTGAGCCTGTCTGAGGCCGTTGTGGTCGTGAAAGTGGGCGATGAAAAACGCCTGTCTGTCAGCGAAAGCATGGATGAAACAGGATCAGATCGCGGCCCTGTCAACGCACTGGCCAAAGCATTGGCCAAGGATTTAGGGCAGTATCAAGACATGATAGCCGACATGCGTTTGGTGGATTTTAAGGTCCGCATCACCCAAGGAGGCACCGAGGCCGTCACGCGCGTTGTGATCGACAGCGAAGATGCGCAGGGGCGCCGTTGGGCGACCGTTGGTGTGTCCCCCAACATTGTGGACGCAAGTTTTGAGGCCCTGATCGAGGCGATGCAGTGGAAAATCCTGCATGACACGCAAAAGGGTGCCTAATCCGTATGTATTCTGAGGACGTCATCGCCTGTGCGAAATTGGTGGAACGTGGCGATCCATTGCGATTTCGTGCAGTTATGGCCACGCCTTCCGATCTGCGCCCAGCATTGTTCACATTGTTTGCATTCAACCTAGAGGTCGCGCGGGTCCCATGGGTGACGAAGGAGGCGATGATCGCCGAAATGCGTCTGCAATGGTGGCACGATGCCTTGGGCGAAATCGCAAATGGTGATGTCGTGCGCCGCCACGAGGTTGTGACGCCGCTTGCGTATTACATCACCCCTGATCAGGCACGCCTGTTACAGGATTTGGTGGATGCGCGTCGTTGGGATATTTACGCCGATCCGTTCGCGGATAAAGAGGCCTTTGATAGCTATTTATTAAACACATCTGGCAACCTATATGCGGTTGGCGCAGGCATGCTTGGCCCGTGTGATCTAGATATCGTGAACCGCCTCGGTGCGGCGTTTGGTTTTGCGCAGTTCATGCAGGCCATACCAGCCCTGCAAAACGCAGGCAAACGCCCCTTGGATGACGGACGCGCAGAGACACTCGCAGAACGCGCAGCAATGGTTCAACGCACCCTGCCCGTACGACGCCAAATTGCAAAACCCAGCCAATGGGCGCTATTGTCAGGCTATCAAGCCGAATGGACCATAAAACAAATCATCAAACACCCTGAACGAGTGATTGATGGCATTGGCACCCCATCGCCATTTTGGGATCGCTATTTGTTTATGAAAGCACGTTTTTAAGGGTTCCAATATACCCTTGCCATGAACATGGAATGTTCATGCAAAAACGTTTAAAGACATCTGCGGAATAATGAATTCTCTGCGCGATCAGGGTAGCGCCTGCCTGAGTAGCCGCAAAAGAGTGGCATGTGAAAATGTAATCGCTCAGAGCAACAGGCCAAAGGTTCAAAGTGTTGATAGGGTAAAAGCGCCTGCCGAGGGGCAGGCAGGCGCTACCCGACGGTGCCGCCGGGTGGGACATGATTTTTGAGTTATCGCATTGTGCAAAGGTCTTTTGGTTTCAAGAATTTAATCGAAATATCAACGTTTAAGCCTATGAGCGATCGGAAGAGCGCATTTGGTACAACTGAAAACGCCCATTAACAAACCCAAATTAACTTTGAAACAGCGACACCACCTGCAGGTTTCGGAAAGATAAAACAAAAAAGGCGGAGTGCAGCGCACTCCGCCTTGATCGGATCGCAAAAGCGATCCGAAACAGCTTGGTGATTAGCCCACCAATTCTAGGCCAGAGAAGAAATACGCGATTTCAACTGCTGCTGTTTCTGGTGCGTCTGAACCGTGGACAGAGTTTTCACCGACTGACTGTGCAAATTCTGCGCGGATTGTGCCCGCTTCTGCGTCGGCTGGGTTTGTTGCACCCATAACCTCGCGGTTTTTCGCAATTGCGCTTTCGCCTTCGAGAACCTGAACAACAACAGGTGCAGAGGCCATGAATTCGCATAGTTCGTCATAGAATGGACGCTCTGCATGCACTTCATAGAATTTACCCGCTTGCGCTTTGGTCAATTGAATACGCTTTTGTGCAACGATGCGAAGACCCGCGTCTTCGAATTTCGCGTTGATTTTACCTGTTAGGTTGCGCGCGGTTGCATCTGGTTTGATGATGCTTAGGGTACGTTCGGTCGCCATGATGTTTCCTTTTGCGATATGCACGATGTGCCTGATTTAAATCTGGGCGCGAAATAGCATGCCCACTTTCATTTGGAAAGTGCCATTTCCACACGTCACGCAATTGGGCTTTGGCATTTACAAATATGTCAAAATCGGGTCATTAACTGTGCGAACGAACCCAGATGCAGATGACACGTCGGATATGATCAAACTCCATGATATCTCTTATTCGGTTGAGGGGCGGCCTCTGCTTGAGAATGCCTCTGCAACCATTCCAGCGGGGCATAAGGTGGGCTTGGTCGGGCGCAATGGGACAGGCAAAACAACGCTGTTTCGATTGATCCGCGGGGAACTGTCCTTGGAAACTGGGTCAATTGAACTGCCACGACAGGCCCGCATTGGCGGCGTGGCACAAGAGGTTCCTGGAAACGACATCTCTCTTTTGGACACAGTTCTTGCCGCAGACACCGAACGCGCTGAGTTGCTGGCCGAGGCAGAGCGTGCCGATGATCCAAACCGTATCGCCGAAATTCAAACCCGCCTTGCCGATATTGATGCCTGGTCTGCCGAAGGACGCGCTTCATCCATCCTGAAAGGATTGGGGTTTTCACCCAAAAAACAACAGATGCCCTGTTCTGCGTTTTCAGGTGGATGGCGGATGCGCGTGGCCTTGGCCGCAGTATTGTTTACACAACCTGATCTGTTGTTGCTGGATGAACCGACCAACTATTTGGACCTTGAAGGGGCGATTTGGCTGGAAAGCTATTTGGCAAAATATCCCCACACCGTAATCATCGTCAGCCATGACCGCGGCCTGTTGAACCGCGCCGTTGGATCGATCCTGCATCTTGAGGATCGCAAATTGACCTTTTACCAAGGAGCCTATGACACGTTCGCCAAAACCCGTGCGGCGCGCCTTGCCAGTGCCGAGGCCGAGGCCAAACGCCAAGATGCGCGGCGGACGCATTTGCAATCCTATGTAGATCGTTTCAGATATAAGGCGGACAAGGCAAAACAGGCCCAATCGCGCCTGAAGATGATTTCAAAACTGGAACCCATCACCCGCCCGCAAGAGGCCGCGTTGCGCCGTTTCTCTTTCCCTGACCCAGAAGAGCTTTCGCCGCCGATTGTACGCGTGGAAAACGGAACCGTGGGATATGAGGATACCGCAATCCTCTCCCGCCTTGATTTGCGCATAGATCAGGATGATCGCATCGCCCTTTTGGGGCATAACGGTGAAGGTAAATCAACCCTGTCTAAGCTGATCTCAGGCCGCCTTGACCCGATGGCTGGACGCGTTGTGACATCAAATAAATTGCGCATCGGATATTTTGCACAACATCAGGTCGATGAACTCTTTGTCGATGAAACGCCGCTGGATCACATTCGCCGCCTGCGCCCCGAAAAAACACCTGCACAGTTGCGCGCGATTTTGGGGGGATTTGGCATTGGCGCGGAACAGGCAGATACCGAGGTGGGGCGATTGTCTGGGGGACAAAAAACGCGGCTTTCCCTGCTGCTCGCAACGATTGATGCACCGCATTTGTTGATATTGGACGAACCCACCAACCACCTTGATATCGAAAGCCGCGAGGCATTGGTTGAAGCGCTGACCGCCTATTCAGGGGCCGTGGTACTGGTCAGCCACGATATGCATCTGCTGTCCCTTGTGGCGGATCGGTTATGGTTGGTCAAAGGCGGGCGCGTAACTCCTTATGACGATGATTTGGACACCTATCGCAGTCAGCTCTTGTCAGGGGACAAACCCACCACCATGGCACCAAGTGATAAGCCCAAGATCAAAAGGGCCAGCCGTGATGAAATTCTGGCCTTGCGCGCCGAGGTGCGCAAATGCGAAGATCGTTTAGAAAAGCTGATGGAGATGCATGAAAAGCTGTCTGCAAAACTGGCCGATCCAGAATTGTACAGTGATAATAACATCGCAGATCTTGAAGTTTGGAACAAAAAATTTGCAGAAGTCGAGGAGGCGATGTCACGTGCAGAAACCCTATGGGTTACGGCATTGGAAAAATTGGATACGGCTGAAAACAAGAGATAGGGATGCCCGTTAAATACCATCAATATTACAGTGCTCAGGACCACGCGCTTGGCCCTGTGTTCGAAGACGTCATTGCCTTTTTCCAAAATCTGGAACTGGGGTAAACTGTGTTCGACGTGGATGTTGGACAACGGCGGGATGCAATCCCACTGGCAAACATGGGACATCGCGCTATTAGGATTGACCTGTCCAGCATTGGAGTTGAGCAATTGAAAAATGTGGCAGCTTGATGGCACCTCAACATTGATGCACAGGTTGCTGATCTGTGCACCTATTTCCCGACCGAGCGGTTGCACATTATCCCATTTGATTGCACGCTTCATACGATTACCAACACGATTGAAAGGGAAAACGCTTTTTCGAGGTATCTAGACTTTATACAACCGCGAGGAGATATCGTTTTAATCGACAAACGCAAAAACATGGCGGGCTTACATTAGTGCGTGCATCAACAGGTGGACAGTTGGAGAATCGCCTATGTGAAGCCCACGTTTTTAATAGCAGCAAATGAGGTTTAAATTATGGACATTGATTTTTTGATCACATCATTCGTGGCGCTATTTGTGATTATTGATCCCATTGGATTAACGCCGCTCTTCGTTGCCCTGACCCAAGGGATGTCCGCCAAAGCCCGACGTAAAATCACGATCCGTGCGATTGGCGTGGCGTTTTTCGTATTGATGTTATTTGCGCTGTTTGGGGAAAGCGTTTTGGGATTTGTGGGGATTTCCATGCCAGCGTTCCGTGTTGCAGGCGGTATTTTATTGTTTCTAACGGCTCTTGATATGTTATTCCAACGCCGCACAAAACGGCGTGAGGATCAATCAGAGGAGGAGGCTGATGATCCCTCGGTCTTTCCACTTGCAATCCCCCTGATCGCGGGTCCAGGCTCCATCACAACAATCATTTTGATTGCGGGCGCAGCGCCCGGCCCAATTGGTTTGGCCTCGGCAGGGCTGGTGGCCCTTGCAGGACTGATTACGGTGTTTATCTTTTTCTCCATGGCAGATGGATTGGAAAAGCTTTTGGGGAAAACGGGGATTGACGTGGTAACGCGACTGTTGGGTATGTTGTTGGCCGCACTCTCTGTACAATTCATCTTAGAAGGATTCTTTGCCTTCCTTCCTGCAAACGGAGGCGCAGTGTGACGACAGGGGATTGGGAACAACTGGTCTATTACGGCATCCTTTTGGCCGCGCTTCTGGGTGGCTTACTTTTGACGCGTCGGGGCCAGATGGGCAAAACCCTGCGCCAATTTGGTCTTTGGGCGTTGATTTTTGGCGGGATCGTCATGTTCTATGGCATTTGGGAGGATATTTCCCGCAACAGCACGGGATCATTCGCACGCGTGAATGAACGGGGTAATGTTGTGCTCGAAAAACAACGTGACGGTCATTTCCACGCAACGGTCGTCATTAATGGCGCGCCAATTGACACATTGGTAGACACAGGCGCCACATTAACAGTCCTGACACCCGAGGATGCATCACGTGCGGGGTTTGACATGGACCGTTTGCAGTTTTCGGGTCAGGCGCGTACTGCAAACGGCATCATCGCAACCGCCCCTGTTCGATTGGACCGCGTCGCTCTCGGCCAGTTTGAAGAACGCAACGTCCGCGCAGCCGTCAATGGGGGTAATTTGGATACATCCCTGTTGGGGATGGAATTTTTGAACCGATTTGGCCGCTTGGAAATAACGCCTGATCAGTTGATTATTACGAAATAGTTTTCATGGGCCCTGTCGTTGTCATTCAAGGACAGCTTAGGAGTAGCCCACATAATTGTGCGCATATGCCTACCTTTCGGACTTCAATTCCCATTTTCCGCTTTCTTCGGACCAGTATTGCGCAGAGCATCCCGCACCTGTCAGGGATTTCCACAGATCCCGTGCCTGTGTCAGGGCCTGATCATCATGCCCATCAAATATCAAACAGGCCCGTTCAGCGGCGTTGACTTCGTCCGCGCTCAGTTCCGCCCCATCTACGCAGAGGATGCAGTCATAACCTGATAACGCCTGATCCGTCAGGATCACGGGCGCAGCATCTGCCCCGTCTTGCCCCGCGCGCGCGTGGGGGACAAAGCTTTCTTCGCTATAGGTCCACAGATGGTCGTCTAATTTCGCCAAAGCATCGGCGCGCGTGCCGCGCACCTCTACCCGCCAGCCTTGTGCCAAAGAGCGTTCAACTAACATGGGTAGCGCGTTTTCTAATCGACGACGGGTCAGGTGATAAAAATAGGCCGCGCCCAAATCCTTAATCCTTTTCGCACATATCGTGGATCAATTGGTTCAGCGTCATCACGCCCCAGCCAGATGCACCAACAGGCGCATAGGGTGTGTCGGTCTTTGTCGATGCAACACCTGCGATATCAATGTGCGCCCATGGCGTGTTGTCCTTTACAAACCGCTGAAGAAAGGCGGCCGCCGTAATCGACCCCGCCGCGCGATCCCCCACGTTTTTCACATCTGCAATCCGTGATTTCAGTTTTTTATCATAGGCTTCACCCAATGGCATGCGCCATGCGCCTTCGCCCTGTGTCTTGGCCGCCGACAGCAAACCGTCGCACAGTGCGTCATCGTTGGAGAAAACGCCTGCATTTTCATGACCCAAACCAATGATGATTGCCCCCGTCAATGTTGCCAGATCAATCATCCCTGTTGGGTTAAATCGCTCTTGCGCGTACCACATCACATCACACAAAACCAAGCGCCCCTCAGCATCTGTATTGATAACCTCGATCGTGTCCCCCTTCATCGAAGTGACAACATCGCCTGGACGCTGTGCATTGCCAGAGGGCATATTTTCAACCAATCCAACAAGGGCCACAACATTGGCTGCAGCCTTGCGTTTGGCCAAGGACAGCATTGTGCCCGCAACAACACCCGCGCCGCCCATGTCCATGGTCATGTCCTCCATGCCACCTGCGGGTTTTAGGGAAATGCCACCTGTATCAAAAACCACGCCCTTCCCGATCAGGGCAAAGGGTTGTGCATTTTCTGCACCCCCATTCCATTGCATGACGACCACCTTGGACGGGCTATCAGACCCCTGCCCGACACCCAACAAGGCGCGCATGCCCAAGTTTTCCAGGTCGACTTCCTCTAACACTTCGACCTCGACACCGTGATCCTTTAATGCGACCAATCGGTTGGCGAATTCCGTGGTTGTCAGAATGTTTGAGGGTTCGTTCGTCAGATCGCGTGTAAAATGCACCCCGTCAACGATTGCCAGTGCGGTTTCACAAGCGGTACGTTGTTTCGCAGCCCTTGACATCATAACTGTGATGGCGGCGTCTTTATCCTCGGCATTTTCGGTTTTGTGATCTGAAAATTCATAGGCACGTAAGGCATAGCCCTGCACAAAATCCACCGCATTTTTGAGAGAGCCTGCAAGGATCAGTGCGTCTTTGGATCCGACGGCCTTGGCAATCGCAACGCCTGCTTTACGGGACATAAGCGCGTCTGAACGACGATCCAATTTCACGATATCGATGGCACTTGCCGCCATTCCCACAGGATAATTCAGTGATATAATCTGACCCAAAGACGCTTTTTCAAACGCCTCACTTTCAATCGCACGCGCCACGGCGCCACGGGTCAATTTGTTCACCCGACGCCCCAATTGATCAATATTGGCATCGCTACTGACGATCACAACAACACGTCCTTCATGCGCCGCAATCGCATCAAGTTCAGGTTCAACAAATTTCCAAGTCAGCTTAATCGCCATCTTCCGCTCCTAAATGATTTCGGTAACACTAGGTCCACTGTCAAGATAGTTAAATAGCTTTTGACAAAATATTACCACTGAAGCACGAAAGAATATATTTTGAACCACCTAATTCTGGCTCTAACCCATTCTTTCGTTTAGGCGAAGCATGTTTGCATCATGCAGCTCCTTCCAAATTTACCGTCGGATCCTGCTTGTATCGTTTGAATGTAGCGCCCCAAAGTTGGTTAAAGTAAACTGGAACATCACCTTGATACATGCCTGTATCTTTGTGTTCGGAATATAATAATGAGACAGGAAAATCACCAATTTCTACTTTATATCCTGAGAAGCTTCTTCGATTACGAATTTCAAAAAACGATTGCATACCGATTGCCATGCGGGTTTCAGTGAAGCAGGATCATTTCGGCGTTTGGCTCGTTCCTGCAAATAAGGAAAATTGGATGATTGGGCGCGGAGACCAAAAAAAAAGCATAACAAGAAAAGTTTTGCATTCGGCGCCTAAACTAATTGTGATGATCTTGCACGTTCTCGCTTGTTCTTTGTCTAAACCTAGACTTTCCCGAAACTTCGTTTAATCAATAAACAGGGAAAACATTGCTGCAGGATAACGCGCTGTCATATGTCGCATTTGGATCGATATGTTTTTAAACAATGCCTGACGGTATTTGCGTTTTTTACGTTGGTCTTTGCGCTTGTGATGTGGATCAATCGGGCCGTTATTCTATTCGACGAATTGGTCACGGATGGTCATTCCGCGAAAGTGTTTTTGGAATTTTCCGTACTTGCGTTACCAACAGTGCTGTCCATGGTTTTGCCCGTGTTCGGATTTGCCGCAACAGTTTATGTGACATCTAGCGTAAGTAACGAAAGCGAATTGGCCGTGATCCAAGCCACAGGGATGAGTCCTTGGAGATTGGCCAGACCAGTGTTCATGTTTGGTTTACTGATCGCCACCCTGATGTTTGGGCTAACCGCCTATCTGGTTCCGAAAACGGGCACAAACACCAAGGATCGGGAATTTGAATTATCACAAAGCCTTGGCGCAAAATTTTTGCGCGAAGGGTCGTTTCAACACTCTGTAAAGGGCGTCACATTTTTTATCAGAGAGATCACGCCAGAAAATGAATTACGGGATGTCTTTCTCTCTGATCGGCGCGAAAAAGATGCAAGCTATACCTACACATCGGAGCGCGCATTTTTAGTCCAGACCGAGGATCAAACAATCTTTGTGATGCAGAAAGGATTGATGCAGTCACATGACCGCACGGATGATACCCTGTCGCTGACGCAATTTGATGAACTGGCCTATGATTTAACGGGAACCTTTGATGCGGCACGCAAAGGGCGCCCGCATATTTATTACCTGCCCACAGCGTTGCTGTGGACTGATCCGCAATTGGCGGCGGACCTGACGGGACAACCCATGTCGCGGTTAATCGAAGATAAACATCGACGCATTCAATTTGCAGCGCTTTGTTTGGTGTCAAGCATGATCGGTTTTGCCGCATTATTTGCTGCAGGGTTCAACAGCTTTGGATCAGGACGTTTTATCGCGTTGGCAATTTTCCTGCTGGTGATTGTGAAATTGGTGGAAAGTGTTGTGACAGAGCCTGCGCGCACAAATCTTGACTTGTGGTATTTGGTTTATGCGCCCTCTGTCGTTGGCTTGATTATGTTCTGGGTATTAATGTATCTATCGATCAACCCAAATGTGCTGCGCAAACAAAGTAAGCTATCGGGGCAAAATACATGATTTTACATCGCTATTTTGCAAACCGATTTTTGGTTATTTTCCTGAGTGTGACCGCAATCTTTACGTTGTTCATCGGGTTAATCGCCTATGTTGAACAATTGCGCCAAGTGGGTGCTCGCGCAGATGCCACGCAGGTGGCAATTTTGACCTTGTTCAATTTACCGACAGAGCTTTATCAAATCTTTCCGCTGATCGCGATCTTGGCCTCATTATGGTTCTTCTTGTCCCTTGCGCGATCAAGCGAGTTGGTGATTTCCCGCGCCGCTGGACGCTCAATCTTTCAAACACTAATCGCCCCAGTTGCAGCAATGTTGTTTGTGGGCAGCGTCATTGTTGGGCTTGGCAATCCCATCGTTGCCAGTACCAAGAAACAGTATGCGGAGCTGCGCGAAACATATTTCGATGGCAGAGGGGCGAATTTTTCGATTGGCTCCGAAGGCCTTTGGTTAAGACAAGGCGATGATTTGGGTCAGACGGTTATTCGTGCGGCGCGGTCAAATTTGGATGGAACTGTTTTGTTTGATGTCACGCTGATTTCATACGGCGAAACAGGCGGACCAAATATGCAGATTAAAGCGGATACGGCACGATTGGAAACGGGGCGCTGGGTTTTGCGAAATGTGACTGTTTGGCCAATAAGTTCGGGGGAAAATCCACAAAACTTGGCCCAAAATGTGCGACAATTTGAGGTGCCCTCAAACCTAACGTTGGAACAGATACGCGACCGCATTGGGAATCCTTCCTCAATTTCTATCTGGGATTTACCTGCCTATATCTCGCAACTTGAATCCGCGGGTTTTTCGGCGCACCGGCATTCTGTGTGGCTGCATATGGAGATTGCGCGTCCCTTGTTTTTGGTTGGGATGTTGTTAATCGGCGCAAGCTTTACCATGCGCCATGTTCGGTTCGGCGGTACGGGGCAAGCATTGATCGTTTCGGTCATTTTTGGTTTCGGTCTTTATTATGTGCGCAACTTTGCACAAATTCTGGGTGAAACGGGACAAATCCCCATTCTTTTTGCGGCCTACGCCCCACCACTAGCCACAATTCTATTGGCCATGGGCATCATTTTACATATGGAAGACGGATGACGCGCGTTCTGATCTTCATTTCCTTTTTGCTAGCATCTGCAAGCATTGCTTTGGCCCAGGACCAAGGCGACCCAGTGCGCATGATTGCAGATCGCATCGAAATTGCACCAGATGGGGATTTGATTGCCAGTGGTGACATTGAAATCTTTTATGGGGCTGAAAACCTTATCGCCGAAGACATACGATATGATACGGAAACGGAAACATTAAACGTCACGGGCTCGATCCTCTACACCGATGAAAACGGTGACACGATTGAGGCAGAGTTCGCAGAGCTGAGCCGTGATTTGCAAAACGGATTGTTGAAATCTGCGCGGATCATGCTGGAAAACCAACTGGAATTGCAGGCCGCCGAAATGGAACGGATTGATGGGATCACAGCAGAATTGCGCGGGGTCGCCGCGACATCCTGCATATCCTGTGACACGCGTCCCCCCCTTTGGCAGGTCAGGGCAAGTGCCGTGCGTCATGATAAATTAAAGCGGACGGTTCACTTTAAAAACGCGCAGGTTCGTGTGGCGGACATTCCCATTCTATACCTGCCCCGCCTTCGTATTCCTGATCCCAGCCTGAAACGTGCAGCGGGGTTTCTGGTGCCCAGCATTCGGTCAACATCACGCCTTGGGACAGGGGTGGTTGTGCCCTATTTTATTCCGATTGGAACTGACAAAGATATCACGCTTACACCCTATATTTCGGCCAAAACACGCACGCTTGAGGTACGCTATCGACAAGTAGTGAAAAACGGATTCTACTCATTTGATGGCGCGATATCTGATGATGATATTGTATCCTCACGCCTGCGGGCATACGGCAGGATTGTTGGGAAATTCAATGTATTGGATGGCTATAAACTTGGGTTTACGCTGCAATCAGTTTCTGATGATGCCTATGTTGGGGACTATCAATTAGATACCAGCGAAACAATAGAATCGAATGTCAAGCTAGAGCGTACAAAAGATGATCAGCACCAGGAAATCAGCCTGTCAAACCATCAATCTCTTTATGATAATGAGGGCAACCGCCCCTTCCTGACGTCGTTTGGCCAAATCGAACAACGCGTACCAGTGGCACGCATTGGCGGTACAATTTTTGTTCGGGGTGAATTTTGGGGCGCCGCCCGTAGTTCAGATTTGAACGCCACAGGACGCGATATTGTACGGGCCAACACAGGCGCGCGCTATCAACAGGTTTGGGGTTTAGCGGCAGGTACGCAGATAGCCTTTGAACATGAAAGCAGGCTTGATCACTTTGTGATTAATCAGGATGATGCCTATAATCGACAAAACACCACCAGCACGCATTCTAGTGCATTGACCCTGCGTTGGCCCCTTATTGGACGTGGCAAAACAGGGGCGCATTTTGTCGAACCCATCTATCAAATTGCAAGCGTTCGGATGTCAAAGGACATCGCAGTTCCCGCAGAGGAAAGCACACAAGCCGAATTTGATCAGGGCAATCTACTTGCCCTATCTCGCTTTCCCGCACCTGATCGTGTCGAAACAGGACAGCGTAGGGCGGTGGGTGTAAACTATAACTATCACGGGATGACAGGATACGAATTGGGCCTGTCACTTGGGCAAATAGAATGGGAAACACAGCAATCTGATTTTTCCCAGACATCTGGGTTAGCGGGTATTAAATCTGATCTCTTGTTGGCAGCCCAGGTAGAAACACCAATTGGTTTGAATTTCTACGCACGCACGCTTTTGGATGATCAAGAGAAAGCGGGTAAATCCGAGGTCATTTCAAAATTTAACTTCAAAAAATACTCTGTTGACGGGCGATATTCGTTTTTACCGGCTGATGGTGACGAACAACGTAACGATGACATTGCGGAATGGACCCTAAACCAGTCGTATAAGGTGGGTGGAAATTGGCAACTATCAAACAGTTTACGTTATGATCTAAAGGCGGATTCGCTGGCAACGGCAGGGATCGGTGTAAAATGGGACGGACAATGTGCAAGTTTTGTTTTTTCTGCGGATCGTCGCTTTACTGATCTTGGTACTTCACCGCCGCAAACAAGTTTTGGCTTTTCCATTGCGTTAAAAGGCTTTAGCACAGGGGGCGTAAGTCGCGCGATCAAGACATCATGTGGAACAGGCAGATGAACATTAAAACCTTAATTCGCACCAGCCTAATCGCTCTTGGCCTGACACTCGCCCCATTGGGCGTTGCGGCGCAAAATTTATTTTCGGCCGCGATCCTTGTTAATGACCAAGCGATCACAAACTACGAGTTAAAGCAACGCACAATGTTTTTGGAAGCCATGCGTTTTCCAGGCGTTCCTGATGAGCTTGCGCCCAAACAGTTGATCGAAGAGCGCCTGAAAAAGGCAGCCGCGGATCAACTGGGCATTCGCGTCAGTGAAGAAGAATTGCAATTCGAACTCGAATCTTTTGCCCAACGGTTTAATGTGGCCTTTGATGAATTTGCCGCTGAACTGGAACGCGCGGGGATTTCAGTAGATACGCCACGTGAATTCATAGCCAACCAATTGCTGTGGCGAGAGGTCGTGCGCGCACGCTTTGGCGCGCAGGCCAATGTTGACGAGGCGCAGGTTGAACGCAGTGCAAATGCCAAAAAATCAGGAAGCAGTATCGAAGTTCTGCTAACCGAAATCATCATGGCCATGCAACCCGGCCAAGAACAAGAGGTGCGCGAACGTGCCCGCGAATTGTCAAAAATCCGATCCTTTGACGCCTTTTCCGATGCGGCACGTGAGTTTTCTGACGCCCCAACCCGCGAATTTGGTGGACGCGTGACTTGGCAAAAATTGGATACGTTGCCGGGTGTGTTGCAACCCTTGATCTTTGGCCTAGCCCCGGGCGAGGTCACTGACCCACTTAGCATTCCAAATGCGCTGGCGCTGTTCCAACTGCGCGGCATTCGTGAAACCGCATATCGTCGTCCCCTACCCGACAGCGTTGATTATTTGCGTTATGCCCTGCCCAGCTCAGAACTTGAAAATATAAAGGCAATCCGCTCAAACATCAATCATTGCGATGATCTTTACGGATGGGCCAAGGGCAATCCAAATCACGTTCTAAAACGCAAAACTGTCAAACGTGCTGCAATTGATGGCCCCACCCGCAATATCCTCACAAACTTGGATGAAAACGAATATGTGATCGCAACACAGGAGCCTACAACAACGTTGATCATGATGTGTAGCCGCAGCCAGACCCTTGATTTAGAGGAACAAGACCTCGCCCAGATCCGTGACGGCCTATTGAACCAGCGCTTGGGCAGCTATGCGGATAGCTATTTGGAAAATCTGCGCGATGATGCGCGTATCGTCTATAAATGATTGATAGACCAATCATAGTTACCTGCGGCGATCCTGCGGGCATCGGATCAGAGGTGGTGCAAAAGGCGTGGAATGAACTGCGCGGCGCTGTCCCTATGTGCATGATCGGTGATCCGCATTTTCTACCACTTGACCTGCCTTATGTGGTCATTGATGACCCTGCCGAGGCGAAGCACCACTGTGCAACTGCACTGCCGATCCTGAACCATCCGTTCCGCGACGCTCTGGAATTGGGACACCCCAATCTGTCGAACGCACGTGATGTGGTGCAGGTTTTGGAACGTGGTGTGCAACTGGTGCAGCAGGGATTGGGGCACGCCCTGTGTACCGCGCCTATCGCCAAATCGGTTTTGCAAAAAGGGGCGGATTTCAAACACCCCGGACACACAGAGTTTTTGGCGCATCTTGATCAAAAAACGAACGTGGTGATGATGCTGGCCTCGCCCGATTTACGCGTTGTGCCGACAACCATTCATATCCCCCTTGAACAGGTACCAAATGCCCTAACATCCGAATTATTAGAAACAACAATTCGCATCACGCATCATTCGCTGAGCACGCAATTTGGTATTGCCGAACCGCGCATGGCGATCACAGGGCTAAACCCGCATGCCGGTGAAGATGGGCGTGTGGGCACAGAGGATAACGCCATCATCCGACCCGTAATTGAAAAACTACAGGCTGAAGGTATGCTACTCACAGGGCCACATCCCGCGGATACCCTGTTTCATGCACGCGCACGCGCCAAATATGATGCGGCCATCGCCATGTATCATGATCAGGCGTTGATCCCGATCAAAACATTGGATTTTGATGGGGGCGTGAATGTCACCTTGGGGCTGAGCTTTGTGCGCACCTCTCCTGATCATGGGACGGCGTTCGACATTGCAGGGCAAAATATTGCGAACCCCTCCTCAATGATTGCTGCGCTGAAATTGGCCGCGGAAATGGGCCAAAGATGAGCGCGATTGATCAACTCCCCCCTTTGCGTGATGTGATTGCAAACCACGGGTTAAGCGCACGAAAATCGCTGGGACAAAATTTTCTGCTGGATCTAAATCTCACGGCGAAAATCGCGCGTGTTGCGGGCGATCTTTGTGAATGCGACGTGCTGGAAATTGGGCCGGGCCCAGGTGGCTTAACCCGCGGGCTATTATCCGAAGGGGCGCGCCGCGTATTGGCCATTGAAAAAGATCACCGCTGTATTCCTGCGCTTGAGGAAATATCCGCTGCCTATCCCGATCGCCTAGAGATAATCGAAGGTGACGCGCTTGAGGTTGATCCCCTGACCCATCTAACCCCTCCCATTCGCGTGGCTGCAAACCTGCCCTACAACGTGGGCACGGAACTGTTGGTGCGTTGGTTAACACCGCCCCAATGGCCCCCCTTCTGGCAATCCTTGACATTGATGTTCCAAAAAGAGGTTGCTGAACGCATCGTAGCAAAACCGGGCAGCAAAGCCTATGGCCGTTTGGCCATCCTCGCTTCGTGGCGGGCGGATGCGCGGATTGCGGTTAATTTGCCGCCAGGTGCCTTTACGCCACCGCCCAAAGTGTCAAGCGCCGTGGTGCATCTAACAGCACTGGAACGCCCCCGTTTTGTTGCAGATGCCAAGGTGTTGGAACGTGTGGTTGCGGCTGCCTTTAATCAACGCCGCAAAATGTTGCGCGCATCCTTAAAAGGCATCGCATCTGATATCGAAGATCGACTGATTGCTGCGGGGATCAAACCCACAGACCGTGCCGAACAAATCCCGCTTGAGGGGTTTTGCGCATTGGCCCGCGAGGTTACCAAAAAATAAGGCCGCATCATGCGGCCTATTTTTTTATTCTGCAGCTTCGCTTGGGGGTGTTGGTTGCTCCCCATCCTCATCCGCAGCATCCGTCTTTTTCGGACGGGGCGCACGGGGTTTGCGCGGTTTTTTGGATTTTTCTGCGTTGCCTTCGGCGGGTGCCGCCTCTGCAGCGACGGGTATTTTATCGTCCATGATAGGCATCGCATCAACAATGGGTTGATCCCCGCTTGCAAAATCATCAGATGCACCAAATGCATCATCCGTGGTAACCATTGTATCGCCCGTTTCTTCACGCGCTTGACGTTCACGGTCGCGCTGTGCCTGACGTTCGCGGTTATCGCGTTCCTGTTGTTCGCGGCGGGCATCCATTTCACGCTGCGCTTCACTCAGTAGGCGCAAGTAATGTTCGGCGTGTTGTTGGAAGTTTTCGGCGGCAACACGGTCATTGGCCAATTGTGCATCACGTGCCAATTGATTGTATTTTTCGATGATCTGTTGCGGCGTGCCACGCACCTTGCCCTCTGGGCCGGAGCTGTCAAAGACACGGTTTATGACATTGCCAACGGAACGGTTATTGCGGTTCTGCTTTGAACGCGAACGCGATTTTGAGGATCTCATTTAAGCTTTCCAGCCCTAGTCAATTAGAGTTCATGGCGCGGTTCAGAATGTGATCGTAACGAACCAGCGATTTACGGTAAAAGTTAGCGCGGTGCAAAGATGCACGTCTGTCGACCAACATAGACCTGATACCCCTGATTGACAGCACGATACAAGGGGCAAATGCAATTTTCGTTAAAATTTCCCACATTTTCCGACACAAATCCGATTAAACGGAGTGTTTTGCCACAATTACGCGGTCTTTGCTCTCTAAATCTTGCAGAATCTGCACACCCGAAAACCCTGCCTGTAGGAACAGGTTTTTGACATCTTTCCCCTGTAAATGCCCAATTTCAACGATCACCCGACCATTTTCTTGTAGGTAATTTTGGGCCTGTCTCGCAATAATACGATAGGGTGCTAATCCATCTTCACCAGGCGTCAGGGCGATGATGGGATCATAGTCAATGACATCTGGTTCCAGCCCCTCTAATTCATTTTTGCCAATATAGGGCGGGTTCGAGATGATCAGGTCAAATTTACCATGCAAACTGTCAAACCAATCTGACTCAATAAATTCAATCCGATCTTCGACGTCGTGTCGTTTTGCGTTGGTTTTCGCAACCAACAAGGCCGCCTTGGAAATATCCGTCAAGACCACAACGGCATCCACCTGTTCCGCCGCAAGAGTGATGCCCAAAATGCCGCTACCTGTTCCCAAATCTAAAATACGTTTTGCAGGTGTCTGAAGCGCCTCGGCAATCAGTGTTTCTGTGTCACCTCGTGGGTCCAGGACATCATCCGTAACTTGAAAATTGCGGCCCCAAAATTGCCGCACCCCAATAATGCGTGACACAGGACGGTGGTTTAGACGTTGCGTGATCGCGTCGTCAAATCGCGCGATCGCGGCCTCCGACACCTCGTCCATTTCATGCAAAGTTACACGCGACGGATCAATAACGCACACGTGTGCGGCCAATAGGCGGGCGTCCCGCGCTGCATTAGGAATGCCCCCCTGATCCAACGCGGCTGTGCCACGTGCGATCAATGCGCGCAAGATCATCCGTTTAATTCAGCCAACATCGCCGCCTGCGCATCCGCTGTCAGCGCGTTCACGATTTCATCCAAATCACCCGCTAAAATCTGATCCAAACGATAGAGCGTTAGGTTAATACGGTGATCCGTCATGCGGCCTTGGGGGAAATTATAAGTGCGAATGCGTTCAGACCGATCTCCTGACCCAACCTGAGATTTACGATCTGCCGAACGTTCATCATGTACGCGTTGGCGTTCCATATCATAAAGGCGCGTTTTTAGAACCTGCATCGCAATCTCACGATTTCGGTGTTGCGATTTTTCCGAACTGGTCACAACCAACCCTGTCGGAAGGTGCGTGATCCGCACCGCAGAATCCGTGGTATTCACGTGCTGCCCACCTGCACCCGAGGATCGCATTGTATCAATGCGCAGATCATTTGCATCAATGTAAATGTCCACGTCCTCTGCCTCGGGTAGTACTGCAACCGTTGCAGCAGAAGTATGCACACGACCCCCACTTTCGGTTTCAGGAACACGTTGCACGCGGTGTACACCGCTTTCGTATTTCATGCGCGCAAAAACGCCTTCGCCTTTGATATGCACAACAACCTCTTTGATACCGCCGATTTCGCTTTGTTGTTCTTCGATCACATCGAACGTCCAACCGCGCGCATCGCAATAACGTTGATACATGCGCAGCAGATCACCTGCGAACAAAGCGGCCTCTTCCCCGCCGGTACCGGGGCGAATTTCCAACATTGCCGGACGCGCATCGGCAGCGTCCTTGGGCAGCAGCGCCAATTGCAGTGCATGTTCCACTTCTGGGATACGTGCCTTGATCGTTGGCAATTCTTCTGCGGCCAAATCCTTCATATCAGGATCATCCAGCATCAATTGCGCCTCTTTCAGATCGGAGAGCAGCGTTTGATATTCTCCGATTTGTTCCACGACTGGACGCAGCTCTGAATATTCTTTTGCCAGCTTGGCGATATCTTCGCCCGCCGCGCCATTGTTCATTTTCGCTTCAAGAAACTCAAAGCGTTGTTTGATCTGTTCTAATTTGTCTATCGGTACCATGGCGCTAATGTCGCGATTGGTGTGCGAAGGTCAAGTGGCATTCGCGCGTTTATTCCAACACCACAGTGCGATTAATTCCATTGCCACATGTGCCCCTGCGACCGCAGTGGCCCCAGTTGGGTCAAAGGTGGGTGATACCTCAACAATATCACCGCCGATCAGGTTTATACCCGCGATATCGCGCAAAATGATGGCGGCCTGCCCCGAACTTAGCCCCCCCCAAACGGGCGTCCCCGTACCTGGGGCAAAGGCAGGATCCAAACAATCAATGTCAAATGTCAGATACGTCGGGTGATCCCCAAGGATACCTTTGATCTTTTGGGCGATATCGCTTGGTCTGCTTTCATGCACTTCGCGTGCGTCAATCACATGAAACCCCAAGTCCAAGTCATTGTGCGTGCGAATGCCCAGTTGGACGGATCGTGATGGATCAACCAATCCTTTTTTCACAGCCTTATACATCATGGTTCCATGATCGATTCGGTCGTAATCATCATCAGGCCAAGTGTCAGAATGGGCGTCAAATTGCAAAACGGACAAGGGCGCGCCAAACTTTTCGGCATAAGCCTGAAGAATGGGGAGCGTGATGTAATGATCCCCACCCAAGGTGATGATTGACACATCTTGGGACAGGATCTGTTTGATATGCGCGATTAGGGTTGCAGGAAATTCGGACACCTTTGCGTAGTCAAAGGCCAAATCCCCATAATCTACGATGGCAAATTCGCCCAGTGGATCAAATCCCCAACCATAGGGCGGATCATAGGGTTGCAATGTGCTCGCCTCGCGCAGCGCACGTGGCCCCAAACGCGTGCCTGTGCGATTGGTCACTGCCTGATCAAAGGGGACGCCTGTGATCGCCAAATCAACACCGCTCAGGTCCTTGGTGTATTTACGGCGCAGGAATGAAACCGCGCCTGCAAAGGCGTTTTCATAGCTTAGCCCGCGCGCGTCTTCGCGCATGAAGGCGTGATCAATTTGAGTTTTTGCATCTTCTAATGCCATAGCAAATGCCCTTTGTCGTGGCAGGGGTGGGTGGATGGGCTGACGCGTAAAAGGGCATCATCCCAAAGGCAAGGCACGTTCCGCAAGGCGTGCAAAAAACGACGCCCCATGTGGCAGGGCATCGTCATTGAAATCATAATGTGTGTTATGCAGTCCCGCCGCATCACCAATTCCCATGAATAAATAGGCGCCAGGGCGGCTTTCTAACATGTAACTGAAGTCTTCGGCGCCCATTTCAACGCCCGTGTTCCCGTCAACGGCGGCATGCCCCGCAACGTCACGCGCAACATCCGTGGCAAATGCGGCCTGATCGGCATGGTTGATCGTGGGTGGGTACCCTTCGCGATACTCATAATCCACTTCAACCCCCATGGCCGCGGAAAGGCCTGCGCAAATTTCCCCCATGCGTTGCTTGACCATGACTTGCACGTCAGGATTAAAATAGCGCACCGTGCCGTTCATATAGGCTGTCTCTGGGATCACATTATCCACGGTTCCAGTGTGGATTTGTGTCACAGAAATCACCAATTTATCAATGGGATGCAAATTACGTGTCACAATTGTTTGAAAGGCTTGGGCAATTTGAACTGCCGCCATCACAGGATCGCGTGTTTCATGGGGATAAGCGCCATGTCCACCCCGCCCCATGATATTGATATGAAACGTATCCGCCCCCGCCATCAGGGGACCAGGTGTTGTGAAAAAATGCCCCATTGGATGATTGGGCACATTGTGAATGCCATAGACCTCTTTGATGTCAAAGCGCTCCATCATGCCTTCTTCCACCATGATGCGCCCGCCCCCATCATTTTCCTCGGCAGGTTGAAAAATCAGCGCAATGCGTCCTGCAAAACGCCGTGTTTCACACATGTATTTCGCAGCGCCCAACAACATGGTCGTATGACCATCATGGCCACAGGCATGCATCAAACCGTCCTTTTTTGACGCCCATTCTGCGCCGGTTTGTTCACTCATGGGCAAGGCATCCATGTCCGCACGCAGACCAATGGTTGGTCCTGTACCCGTACCATTGATAATGGCAACGACACCTGATGTGGCAATTCCCGTATGGATTTCATCAACGCCGAATTCCTTTAGACGCTCAACCACGAACGCCGCCGTTTCATGGCATTCCAAACCCAATTCTGGGTTTTCATGCAAATAACGGCGCCAGCCCATCATGTCCGTTTGATATTCTGCAATCCGATTGATGATTGGCATCGTTTCTTTACCCTGATAAATCCGTATCCATGCATCTGACCCAAGTTTGAGAGGAAAGGCAATGGCCTATGATGAGGATTTGATCAAAAACCCCAAAGGGGGGATGCCCCGCCTCGTCGAAATCATGCGCGCCCTGCGCGATCCAGATGCGGGCTGTCCATGGGACATCGAACAAACCTTTGAAACAATCGCACCTTACACCATCGAAGAGGCCTATGAGGTCGCAGACGCAATCGAACGTGAAAATTGGTCCGAACTGCGTGGTGAATTGGGGGATTTGCTATTGCAATCGGTCTATCACACGCAAATGGCATCTGAAGCTGGGCTGTTCGATTTCGACGATGTCGCAAACGACATTAGTGACAAAATGGTTGCGCGTCACCCACATGTCTTTGGCGACGAAAGCCGCGATAAATCAGCCGATCAACAAACCCAAGATTGGGAAAAAATCAAAGCAGCCGAACGCGCCGCCAAAAAACGTGGTGGTGTATTGGATGATGTCGCCCTTGGCCTGCCCGCCCTGATGCGCGCGGTCAAATTGCAAAAGCGCGCCGCACGTGTGGGCTTTGACTGGCCCGATATTTCAATGGTGGTCGACAAAATTGTGGAAGAGGCGCGAGAGCTAAGCGAGGCGCAAACGGAAAGTAATCCTGACCATTTGGCCGAGGAATACGGTGATTTGTTGTTCGTGATCGCAAATCTGGGTCGCCATTTGAGGATTGATCCAGAAGAGGCATTACGCCAAGCAAACAGCAAATTTACACGACGATTTCATTTCATCGAAGCAGAGCTGAAAAAGCGCGGCAAATCACCCTATCAGTCAGACCTTGATGAAATGGACGCCCTGTGGAATGCAGCGAAAGCAAAGGAAAAATCCTAGGCGTAATATCAACTATATTGATGCCCCTTGCACCCATCTGCTTAACCTGCGATCACAGACTTGGACAACCTAAGGGAATGACATGGCACCGCGTAACATAATCATTGATACAGATCCTGGTCAGGATGATGCCGTTGCAATCCTGCTCGCATTGGCCAGCCCAGAGAAAGTGCATGTTTTGGGCATCACCGCCGTTGCAGGAAATGTTCCATTGGATTTGACACAAAAAAATGCCCGCATCATTTGCGAATTGGCGCAAAAAACCGATGTGCCCGTATTCGCAGGCGCCAAACGACCGCTGGAACGGACACTGGTTACCGCAGAACATGTGCATGGAAAAACGGGGTTGGATGGCCCCACATTACCCGCCCCTGAAATGCCGCTACAGGATCAGCACGCGGTTGATTTCATCATTGAAACCCTGCGCACGGAACCCGCGGGGACTGTCACACTCTGCCCGTTGGGACCCCTGACAAACATCGCCGCCGCCTTTAATAAGGCCCCTGATATCATTGAACGCGTGCAAGAGGTTGTTTTGATGGGCGGCGCCTATTTCGAGGTGGGTAACATCACCCCAACGGCCGAATTCAACATTTACGTAGATCCAGAAGCCGCAGAAATCGTTTTAAAATCTGGCGCAAATATCACTATGATGCCACTGGATGTCACGCATAAGGCATTGGTGACCAAAGAGCGCAATGATCGTTTTCGCGCGCTTGGCACCCCTGTCGGGATCGCCGTTGCGGAAATGACGGATTTCTTTGAACGCTTTGATCGTGAAAAATATGGATCAGACGGCGCACCGCTGCATGATCCAACAGTGATCGCCTATTTGATCAATCCAAAACTATTCACGGGCCGTTATGTGAATGTCGAGGTTGAAACAAAATCGGACCTAACCTTGGGCATGACCGTTGCGGATTGGTGGCGCGTGTCTGATCGTGATCCCAATGCAATGTTTATCGGAGACTTGGATGCCGATGGATTTTTTGACCTGCTGACAGAGCATTTGGGGCGTTTATGAGTGTTTTACGCCCTGCGCAGCCAAGTGACCTGAATCAGCTGTTGTCCTGGGTCGCTGACTACCACGCATTCGAAGGGATCAAGATTGATCACGCACATCGCCTGCGTGCAATTTCACCCCTCCTCAACGGTTCGCCCCACGGTGATGTTCATATCATCACACAACATGGTGTTGATGTGGGCTACGTGATATTTTGCTATGGGTGGTCTATCGAATTTGGGGGCGCAGAAGCGATCTTGGACGAACTCTACCTATGTCCTAAGATGCGCGGTCGGGGATTGGGAACAATTGCGTTACGCGAAAGCATCGCTGCGCTAAAAGTAGCAGGTATCATTTTGATCACCTTAGAAGTCGATCACAACAATCTGGCGGCGCAATCGCTTTATCGTGATATGGGTTTTGAATTGCGCGAGAAATATGGATATATGTTCCTGAAACTTTAGGTAGCGGTAAATGCAGATCCCATTCGACAACACCTATGCAAATTTACCCACGCATTTTCATCATATGCAGGGGGCAGAACCCGTAAGCAACCCTGCCCTCATCGTATGGAACAGCGATCTGGCCCGTGAACTGGGCATTGTCGCAGAGGATAAGACCGAGATTGCAGGTGTCTTTTCTGGCAATCAGACTGCGAACGGATCAGCGCCGCTGGCGCAGGCCTATTCAGGGCACCAATTCGGGTATTTCAATCCCCAATTGGGAGATGGTCGCGCCCTATTGCTGGGCGAGGTGATTGATCAGTCAGGCACACGTTTTGACATTCAACTGAAGGGATCAGGGCGTACACCCTTTTCCCGACGTGGAGATGGACGCGCGTGGCTGGGTCCAGTGTTGCGCGAATATCTGGTGTCCGAGGCGATGCACGCCATGGACATTCCAACCACCCGCGCCCTGGCCGCGGTCAGTAGCGGTGATCCTGTTTATCGCGAAACTATTTTACCGGGCGCCATCCTGACCCGCATCGCGCGCAGTCATCTGCGCGTTGGGACGTTTCAATACTTCGCCCACAGAAGGGATATTGAGGGACTGCAAACGCTGTTTACCTATGCCCGTGATCGCCATTATCCTGATGCGGAAACACCCCTGGATTTCCTGAACTGCGTGATAGCGGCACAGGCGCGGTTGATTGCAAAATGGATGGGCATTGGGTTTATTCATGGCGTCATGAATACCGACAATTGTTCCATTTCAGGCGAAACCATTGATTATGGGCCTTGCGCCTTTATGGATGCCTATCATCCGATGTGCGTCTTTTCCTCAATCGATCAACAAGCGCGTTATGCCTATGCCAATCAGCCTGACATCATCGTGTGGAATATGGCGCAGCTGGCAACGTCCATGGTGCCCCTAATGCCTGATCAACAGGACTCAGTTAAGGTATTTACCGAGGCAATTCACGCCATGCCCCAAATGATCCAAAAAGAATGGATCACCGTATTTGCCGCGAAATTGGGGGTTGCCGAAGTGACCGAAACAGATGCGCAACTGGCGCGTGATCTCCTCAACATTGCACAAAATCATGACTTTGATTTTACCATTTTATTTCATAGCCTTACAGCGCAATGCAAAAGCATCACTGAAACTGAAAATAGTGACCTTAATCAGTGGTTAACTCGCTGGCATGCAGAAACCACAGGACGTCGTGATCCAGACCTTATGCGCCAATCAAACCCGGCCGTCATCCCCCGCAATCATCAGGTGGAGGCTGTGATCACCGCAGCCGTAAATGGAGATTTTGACCCGTTTCACGCCATGTTGGGTGCGGTAACCCGACCGTTCGAAACGCATGTTGACTACATGGCCGCGCCAAAACCGCATCAGGTGGTGCAGTCAACCTTTTGTGGCACCTAATCCTTCAACACAGTTTCGCGACCATCAGACAGGTGAAAAACAACGCCCTGTCCACCGACTTGGCCCGCCATTTGTTCAAACGTCAGGCCAAGGTATAACCCACGCAAGACAAAGCCAACCATCCCATGGGTGACGATGACACTTGGCTTTTGCAAGGCCTCTAAAAATTCCAGCAAACGCGCTTTGAACACTTCATAGCCCTCCCCGTTCGGCGATGAGAAATAAGCGCTAAGCCATTTAACCGTATAAGGTTTGGCCATTCTGGAGTCGGCATCAATGATGTCGGATATATGAAGCCCCGCCCAATCACCTGTATCCACCTCTCGCAACGCCTCATGTAAGTCAGCGGTTCGGTTCACCCCGGCCAATGCAATTTCGGCCGTAGTTTTGGCGCGTCCTTGCGGGCTGGAATAGATATCGACTCCGGACCAATCCGAAATCACACGATCCAAAATTTTACCCTGATGCGCCGCCTGTTCGCGCCCCATGGTCGTCAGTGGTGAATCGTGCACACCCTGGAATATGCCTTCGCGGTTCCACTCTGTCTCACCGTGGCGCAGCACATAAAGATCAGGATAGCGGGTCATGCGCGTTTCCGATTGATCAGGATCAGCCCAAGCGAGACCAGGATCAACGCACCCCATGTGCCCATACCGATGCGTTCGCCCAAAATCCCCCACCCCATGAACACCGCAAACACGGGGGATAGAAAGCTGAATGAGGCAACGCCAGATGCAGAATATTTCGCAACTAAATAGAACCACAACAAAAATCCAGCAAAGGCCACAATCACCGTTTGGTACATCACCCCTGCCCAATGCAGCGTTGTGGGATCTGTAATCGGATCCCCCACCCACAATCCAAATCCGATCAATATTGGTGCCGCAACCAATTGCTGGACGAACAGTTGGGTTTCAGGCGTTTCTTCGCGCAAGCGTGATAAACGCACGGTCAACGCAATCGCCGCCCAAGACAGTGCAGCAATAATGGCCAAGACATCACCAAATATACTGCCCCCAGTCACAGGATCACGTTCCAACACGGCCCAAGTGACCCCAACCATGGCCAAGACCAAACCCAGCACACGTGCAGGTGTCAAGTGTTCCCCGGGCAGCAGAAAATGCGCGAATATTGCCAACCAAACAGGCATCGAATAAAACAAAATGCTGACCCGCGCGACCGAGGTTAAATCAAGCGCGGTGAATAGGCATATGAATTCGGCAGCAAACAAAAAACCCGCCCATGTCCCCACGGGCCATAAACGTCGAGGCAGGCGCACGGATTGGGTTTTCCACGTCATCCAAGCCCAAATCAAAACAAGCGCGCCAACCGAGCGTAGTCCTGCCTGAAACGCAGGTTGAAAGCCATCGTTGGTCACCTTGATCACAACTTGGTTAAAGGCCAGCACAACGGCAAAACCCACCAACAAAGCTGCGCCTGTAACATCCATAGTCTTTTGTTGTTTCATGCGCCGACAGGACGCCAAGACACACCGAGGGTCAAGAGGGTTTTCACGCTTTTTTCGCAATCCATTCCATGTTAGCCGATATGGGTAACGGAGGTGTCACATGGATTTTTTGCAGATTACGTCGATTTTAATCATCCTTGCCGCGGCATTTGGGGCTATCAATTACCTGTTTTTCAAATTGCCGAGCGCAATTGGTATTTTGGTGGTGTCGCTGCTTGCTTAGATTGGGATCGTTGTGATCGATGCACTTCTTCCCGACATGGAGATCGAGGACACCGTACGCACAACCGTGACAGGGGTCGATTTTTCCCAAGCACTGCTAGAGGGCATGTTGGGCCTTTTACTCTTTGCGGGTGCGCTCCATGTGAAACTATCAGACCTACAAAAACAATGGTCACTAATCTTATTGATGGCGACATTGGGCGTTGCGCTCTCCACGCTTGTTTTTGGGGTGGGCGCACATCTGATGTTTGGCCTGCCCCTTTTAGTTGCGCTGGTCTTTGGCTCTCTCATCTCGCCAACTGACCCTGTTGCAGTATTGGGCGTGTTGCGGGCCTCCAATCTGAAAAAAACGCTCGAGACCAAAAATCGCAGGCGAAAGCCTATTTAATGATGGCGTTGGCTATGTGGTGTTTTTGGTTTTGGTCGGCTTGGCCTTTCCATCGGATCATGGGCATGGCAGTGGGATCAGTGATGCGGCGATCCTATTTGTACAAGAAGCCGTTGGCGGTACCGTGATTGGCCTGTTTTTGGGATGGTTGGTGTTTCGCGTCATGCGCAAAATTGATGATTATCCGCTTGAGGTGCTTTTGACACTGGCACTGGCCTTTGGGGGTTACCAATTGTCTGTGTGGCTACATGTTTCGGCCCAGATCATGGCAGTGTGTGCGGGACTGTTGATTGGTGATATCGGTGCAAAACATGGGATGAGTGCCGAAACACGAGATTATGTCGATGCATTTTGGAAACTGATTGATGAAATCCTAAACGCGGTTTTGTTCCTGATGATCGGGTTTGAGGTGTTCGGCGTCACCTTTGACTTTGACGTTTTGATAACTGGTGTCTTGTCGATTGGATTGGCGCTACTGGCGCGTTTTGCGGCCATCTCGATCCCTGTGTTTCTGCTACAACGACGCTAAGAATTTTCAAATGGCATTGTCCCCATTATGACTTGGGGCGGGCTAAAGGGGGGGATTTCCGTTGCTCTTGCGCTGTCCCTGCCTGATAGCGAATGGAAAGCTATGATTTTGGCTGCGACTTATGTCGTTGTCATATTCTCGATCATCGTTCAAGGATTAACAATCGCGCCATTGGCGAAACGTTTGGGACGCGAACCTGATCTATTATAAATCTGAAATGCGATTGACGGCAGGGATGAGATAAGAGATATCCAAATCATGGGAACAATTTTGACACGATGCGAGGAACATGGGGTGCGGATGACCAATCAGCGCCGCGTCATTGCATCCGTATTGGAACAATCTGATGATCACCCCGATGTAGAAGAGCTTTATGCACGTGTGTCGCGTGAAGACAGTTCAATTTCAATCGCAACCGTTTATCGCACCGTGAAATTGTTCGAAGAAGCGGGCATTTTGGACAAACATGAATTCGGGGATGGACGCGCCCGTTACGAAGACGCAGATCGCGACCATCATGACCATCTGATCGATCTGAGCACGGGCGAAGTGATCGAATTCATGGATGAAGAGATTGAAGCGCTGCAGGAAAAGATTGCGCAGAAATTGGGCTATACCCTGGAAGGGCATCGCATGGAACTTTATGGGGTTCCATTGAATAAGAAAGCCAAAACATGAGCAACGACAATATCCGGGGGATCGCCATGATGATTGCATCAATGGCGTTTTTCGCGATCGAGGATTTGTTTCTGAAGTTTCTGGGTCCTGTCATGCCACCACATCAAATCCTATTTTTAGTGGGCTATGGCGGTGCAATAGCCTTTGCGTTTTGGGCAATGGCGATCCGCACGCCTTTGTTCACCGCACAGACCTGTGATCGTTTGGTTTTGATCCGCATTGTTTGTGATTTCTTTGGGGCTGCCCTTTTTATTCTGGCGATTGTGAGCATTCCACTGTCCAGCCTTGCCGCGATTATTCAGGCGATACCACTGTTTGTAACTTTGGGCGCGGTTTTGTTTTTGAACGAACGCGTTGGTATTCGTAGATGGGCCGCCATTTTGATTGGATTTGGCGGTGTTTTGCTGATCGTGCGCCCCGGCGCTGCGGATTTTCAGATTGGCATGGTTTATGCGGTCATCTCGGTTGCGATGTTGGCGCTTCGCGACATGTTAATGCGGGTTATTAAAACGACGCTGCATTCTTCATCTTTCGGGTTTTATGGATTTTTTGCGATGGGAACAGCGGGGGTTTTGATTTGGCCATTCTCTGATCACATGATCCAACCAAACGCGGTTGAATGGGTCTATATCTTCGTCGCGATCATAACAGCCGTGCTGGGATATTTTGCGATCATCATTTCAACACGCATTGCAGAAGCTTCAACCGTGGCCCCTTATCGCTATACCCGTTTGATATTTTCGACCTTGTTGGCAATGGCGTTTTTAGGGGAACGCCCTGATCTACTGACATGGGTGGGTAGCGCGATAGTAATCGCTTCTGGGCTTTATACATTCTGGCGCGAACGGGTCCGCGCAACATGCGAAATTTCCTAAAGTGACATGTTTGCGCAATCGTTAGCGTTATCTTTCCCGTTACCGCTAACAGAATGCATTCACTTTGTGAAAAGAACCTGCTAAAGCCCCCGCAACAGTGTTAATAAAAGGTACCGACATGAGCATAATCATCGATATTCACGCCAGAGAGATTTTGGACAGCCGCGGCAATCCAACGGTGGAAGTGGACGTCACATTAGAAGATGGAACGATGGGTCGTGCGGCGGTGCCTTCTGGTGCGTCAACAGGTGCGCATGAAGCGGTTGAAAAACGCGATGGCGATAAATCACGTTACATGGGCAAAGGTGTTCTGGAAGCAGTAAATGCAGTAAACGGCGAAATCGCGGATGCATTGGTCGGATTTGAAGCGGTCGAGCAAGAGGCAATTGACGCCGCAATGATCGAATTGGACGGCACCGCGAACAAAGGCCGTTTGGGCGCAAACGCGATTTTGGGTGTATCCATGGCAACGGCCAAGGCCGCGGCGGATTTCACGGGTCAGCCGCTATATCGCTATATCGGCGGCACGTCTGCGCGCGTTTTGCCTGTTCCAATGATGAACATCATCAATGGTGGCGAACATGCGGACAACCCCATTGATATCCAAGAATTCATGATCATGCCCGTCAGCGCGACAAACATCCGCGAAGCCGTGCGCATGGGATCAGAGGTGTTCCACACCTTGAAAAAGGAACTTTCTGCCGCGGGTCTGTCCACAGGGATCGGCGACGAAGGAGGATTTGCCCCGAACCTAAGTTCGACCCGTGATGCATTAGATTTCGTTTTGAAATCGATTGAAAAGGCGGGATATGCACCGGGCGAAGATATCTATCTGGCCCTAGATTGCGCCTCGACCGAATATTACAAAGATGGAAAATATGTCTTAGCAGGTGAAAACAAAACGCTAAGCTCGGATGAAAACGTGGCTTATCTTGAAGCGATTGTGAATGATTACCCCATCATCTCAATCGAAGATGGCATGGCCGAAGATGACTGGGCAGGTTGGAAAGCTTTGACCGATGCGATTGGGAATCGTGTACAGTTGGTCGGCGACGATCTGTTTGTGACAAACCCAGAGCGCCTGTCCCAAGGGATTGCGGATGGCTGCGCGAATTCCATGTTGGTTAAAGTAAACCAAATCGGGTCCCTGTCTGAAACAATGCGCGCTGTGGCAATGGCGCATCGCGCCCGTTACACAAACGTGATGTCCCACCGTTCGGGTGAAACCGAGGATGCAACAATCGCGGATCTTGCCGTTGCAACAAACTGTGGTCAGATCAAAACAGGATCCTTGGCCCGTTCAGATCGGTTGGCAAAATACAATCAATTGATCCGTATCGAGGAAATGTTGGACGAAACGGCGATCTATGCGGGTCGCTCGATCCTGCGCAGCTAAGACGCATTGGCGCGGTCTATGGACTGCGCCACACAAACTAAACTGGTCTAAAACAGACCCATTTTCACCTTTTCATCCTGACGCGGCTAGAAAACTCAACCTCAAATTGAATTTTCTAGTCGGATACCCCATTCGCGATCCCAATCCCCACATTCGCGATTTTTAACGCAGTTGGCACACTGATCCGGATACTCTTGGGATATCTGAGTCATGTCAGACGATCAATTTACGCAAACGACCCTGCGCGCATCGCGGGCGGATCAGGAGCAGGCGATTGCATTTAGGACCATCATCGAAAACGTGTTTTCGGGCAGTGGATCTGATTATGCGTTCGGAAACGATGCAGACAACGAAATTCACGCAGGCGCAGGCGATGATTTGATCACAGGGGTGCAGGCAATGACACACTTCTGGGGCAATCCAATCACGACACGATATCTGGTGAAACGGGGCAACCCGATTTATGGGGCCTTACGATTGATGTGTCCAACATTGCCCACCTTGGGGCCTGCGGCAGCGCCGATTTTTGTTCAAATGCGGCACAATATGCTTTCACCAGCGCGGGCAGCATTTCTGATGGCACCACAGCAACGGGCCGCATATTGGGCGGTATCTTTGGCCCAAATGGCGAAAACGCAGGGGCACTCTTAGATGCAAGCAATCCAAACACGGTTGAATTTCGCGGTGATTTCGTCGCCCTCAGAAACCCCTAATCTGTAATCGCCTTAGCAAATCGCGGCAAACGCGCCTTTTTGAACAGGGCACGTTTTGTCCATCCGCCCCCCTGAAAGGTGTTTGCTACCTGCAAAATGTCGTCGGCAAGCTGTGCAGTTGGTTCAGGATTATCCAGAATTGTTTGCATCAACAGGGCATCTGGATCAATGCGGTCCAACCCCTCTTCCCGCAAATACCCTCTGGGAAAATCACGGGCGTTTAACGTTACGATCATATCCGCGGACCCTGCAATTGCCGCCGCCAAAACATGGCGATCATTCTCATCTGGCAGCCACACTTGACGTTCCATTTCGGCGGGCCAGCTGACAATTGCATTTGGCCAATCGGCCTTCAACAATGCGATTTCGCCCCGCGCTTGTATCTCACCCTCTGGACCCAGTTTTCGCGCCGAATGGGCCCATTCCTCAAGAATGCGCTCTGACCAAAGGGGCGTCCAACCTTGGATCTTGCAGACCCCGAGTAAGGCATGCCGCATCACTGTTGGGAACAAAACACAGGTATCAATGAGCAGCTTCATAGGCGGAAGAACAGGGATTTTAGGTAACCGCTTTCGGCCAATTGCGGATGCAGCGGATGGTCCGGTCCTGCAAAGCCTGTGTGGATCAACGCCGATTTCCGCCCTGCCCGCCCAATCCCGCGGATTGACGCCGTACGGAATTTTGCCAAATCCGCCGCATGTGAACAGGAACACAAGCCAAGGTATCCACCATCAGCCACCAACTGCGCTGCTAGTCGCGCCACACGTTCATAGGCACGCAACCCCGCTTCTAACGCGGGTTTTGAGGATGCAAATGCGGGCGGATCACAAATAACGACGTCAAATTGTGCCCCCTCTTCCGCCAATTGGGTCATGACGTCAAAGGCGTCTCCACGACGCGTTTCGAACCTGTCCTGAACACCCATCGCGGCCGACCCTTGCATCGCAAGATCAAGCGCCGCTGCCGATCCATCAACCGCCACGGCATGATCCGCCCCTGCCGCAAGTGCCGCCAATGAAAACCCACCCACATGGGAAAAGACGTCCAAAACACGCGCACCGTTTGACAGCCCCGCAGCAAAAGCGTGATTGGGGCGTTGATCAAAGAATAGTCCTGTTTTCTGTCCCCCTGCCAAATCCGCCATATAAATCGCCCCGTTCATGGGCACCTGAATTGGCACGCTTGGCATGTCACCGCGCAAAACCTGTGAGACATCATCCAACCCCTCAAGCCTGCGAGTGCGACCAGAGGCGTTTTTGATCACAACGCGCGCGTTGGTCACGTCCACCAAGGCATACACCAGCGCATCCAACAAACGATCTGCCCATGCTGCATTGGGTTGCACAACGAAATGATCGTCAAAGCGGTCAATGATCACACCGGGCAGGCCATCAGATTCCGCATGGATCAATCGATAAAATGGGCGATCAAACAAACGCGACCGCAAATCTACCGCGCGCCGAAACTTACCCCGAAACCAATCAACATCGATCATCGCATTGATGTCACCATCCAACACACGCGCGACAATTTTTGAATTTGGATTAATCGCCACCAAACCCAGATCATCTCGATCTGCATCCTGCAAGATGCCCAATGTGCCCGCATCAATTTTGCGACTGCGGCGATCCATGACCAATTCGTTGTCATAAACCCATGGGAAGCCAAAGCGAATGGCACGTGCAGCCGCGTTTGGACGTAAGCGAATAATTGGAAGTGGGGCAGTATCTGTCATATCCGTCCTTTACGCCCTTGCCCCCCCAAAGAAAAGAGATATCCACCCCATCTCGACGAAAGCATCGCTTGCAGTTTTCAAATCACTCATGTATCACGCAATCGTTAGCGCTAACAATTTGGTCATATTTAGGAGCCAACATGCCCTTAAACCCAACCATCGCCCGCGTCACTGAGCGCATTATAAACAGATCAAAACACACGCGTTCCGCTTATATCAAGCGGATGAAAGCCTTGGGAGATCAGGGGCCACGGCGCGCGCATTTGACCTGTGGAAATCAGGCGCATGCCTATGCTGCGATGGGAACAGATCAGGCGGCATTGATGGCCGAACGTCAACCAAACCTTGGCATCGTGACGGCCTATAATGATATGCTGTCGGCCCATCAGCCATTCCAACGCTTTCCCGATCTGATCAAAGATGCGGCACGCGAATACGGCGCCACGGCCCAAGTGGCAGGTGGGGTTCCCGCCATGTGTGATGGAGTCACCCAAGGCCAAATGGGTATGGAATTATCCCTGTTTTCGCGTGATGTCATTGCTATGGCTGCTGGCATCGCCCTGTCACATAACACATTTGACGCCGCCATTTACTTGGGTGTCTGCGATAAAATCGTGCCTGGTCTGGTTATGGCCACAGGCACATTCGGTTTTTTACCCAGCATCTTTTTGCCCGCGGGTCCAATGCCCTCTGGCTTGCCAAACGAAGAAAAGGCCAAGGTTAGGCAGCAATTCGCAAAAGGCGAAGTGGGTCGCGATGAATTGATGCGGGCCGAAATGGCCAGCTACCACAGCCCCGGCACTTGCACATTTTATGGGACGGCGAATTCAAATCAGATGTTGATGGAGTTCATGGGCCTTCACCTGCCTGGTGCATCCTTTGTGCAACCAAACACTGATCTGCGCGATGCATTGACGCGTGAAGGCACCAAGCGAATTAGCGAGATCACCGCCTTAGGCGAGCATTACACACCCGCCTATCAGGTGCTGAGCGAACTGGCATTTGTCAACGGGATCGTTGGTTTGATGGCAACGGGTGGGTCCACAAACTTGGTCCTGCACCTCCCCGCAATGGCGCGTGCGGCGGGCATCATGCTTGAGATTGAGGATTTTGATGAAATTTCGTCTATTACCCCGCTGATGGCCAAGGTTTATCCAAATGGTTTGGCTGATGTGAACCATTTTCATGCGGCTGGTGGATTGGGTTATATGATCAATGATTTGCTGGATGCAGGACTGTTGCACAATGATGTGATCACTGTCATGGGTCAGGGATTGGACACCTATCGCCAAGAGCCGAAACTCACCGACAGCAGCCTCACATTTGTGCGAGGAACAACAGAGAGCCAAAACGACAAAATCCTGCGCCCCTCAACCGATCCATTTCAGAAAACGGGCGGTTTGAAACAGCTGTCTGGAAATTTGGGGACAGGCATGATCAAAATTTCCGCTGTTGCCCCAGAACGACATTTGATCGAGGCCCCCATACGGGTTTTCCATAATCAAGAGTCGGTTAAAAATGCATTTAAAGAGGGTGAGTTTACCGAAGACACCATTGTGGTTGTACGCTTCCAGGGACCACGTTCCAACGGCATGCCTGAATTGCATGGCCTGACGCCCACCTTGGCCGTGTTGCAGGATCGTGGGTTGAAAGTGGCACTCGTGACAGATGGCCGTATGTCTGGTGCATCAGGGAAAGTGCCCGCCGCGATCCATATTTCACCCGAGGCTGCCTTGGGTGGACCACTGGCCAAACTGGTAGATGGGGATGTGGTGCGACTGGATGCAACAAATGGGACGCTTACGGTTTTGGCCGATGATTTTGACGCACGTCCTGTTGCCACAATGGACCTGAGCCAAAATTCCGCAGGTTTGGGGCGCGAATTGTTTGATGTGTTCCGCGAAAACGTTGGGCTTGCCACCAATGGTGCATGCGTTGCCGTTCGCTAAGGAGAAATGATATGACACCAGAAGCCGCCAGCATGAAAGCCGAAGAGCTGTGCAACCTTGCCCCTGTGATCCCCGTACTGGTTTTGGATGATGTCGCAACGGCGCGTCCGTTAGCCGAAGCGTTGGTGGCAGGTGGCCTTCCTGTATTAGAGGTGACATTGCGGACGCCTGTCGCCTTGGATGTCATTTCCGAAATGTCAAAGGTAGAGGGCGGCGTTGTTGGTGCAGGCACCTTGCTGAACCCACAGGACGTAGAAAACGCGGTCAACGCGGGTGCAACATTTGGCGTATCCCCAGGCGCGACCGACACATTGTTAGACGCCTGTGAAGCAGCGGATTTGCCTCTGTTGCCGGGGGCGGCAACCTCAAGCGAGGTGATGCGCCTGTTAGAACGCGGATACCGCGTGCAAAAATTTTTCCCCGCCGAGGCAAACGGCGGCGCGCCCGCGTTAAAGGCGATTGGCGCCCCGCTCCCGCAAGTCAAATTTTGCCCAACAGGCGGGGTATCACCCGCGAATGCCCCGACATATTTAGGATTATCAAACACATTATGTGTTGGCGGAAGCTGGGTAGCGCCCAACGATCTGATCGCGGCGAAAGATTGGTCCGCGATTCAGGCATTGGCCGCCGAGGCCGCATCCCTGCTCCGTTAAGCAATGTTGCACCCAAGTTTGGATTCAGCTAAACAAAGGTGCATCATGTGTTGCGGTCATATGATCCGCGGAGTAAACATTGATATGATGTCCCCCAAGTTTTAACAACTCGCTAATTCAAATCCGTTTGTGGTCGATTACGATTGCGCCAGCCGCCGCGCCGTTTGGGGGCGGAAATTGTAGCAAGGCCTTCGTTCAAAACTTCGCTCATTGGATGACCATCTGCCCCATGGCGATCCAGCAAAATTTGGATCATCGATTTTTGATCCGCCTCAATCGGGATGCTAAGCGCCCAATCCAGAAAGATGGTGCGACATTCACTTTTCGTGATCCCATCAATGCGATAGGCCTCGAAAATCAATCCCTTGGGATCAAATTCATCCCCTTTCATCGACGTCCTCCTGTGGTTCTGGCAACACCGTTTCGATGATCGAACGCGCCGCTGCTTCGCGCAACATAGTTTTGTTTTGCAATGTGTCGAGCTGATCCGATGTGCTAAGGCCCAGAATAAAACTTTGCCCGCCATCCCCGACAAGTTCAGGATCAAATGCGCCCTCACTTAACAACTTGCTGCCCAATTGTAGTGTCCAGAATTGTTCATATGCAGTTTTTAGTGTGTCACCTTGTGCCTGATCAATGATACCTAAATCAACAAGCCCCGCGATCCCCGCGGCAACGCTCTGCTCTTTTTGTCCTGCAAGCAGGCTGCCCATCTGCGAAAACAATTCGATATCCTGCAGGCGACCAGGTCCAATTTTAAAGTTCCACACGCTGCGATCTGATTTTACCGAGGAAATCCGTGCACGCATTTTCGATAATGCAGGTGCGACTGTTTCAAAATTTCGTAAATCGGCCAAAGCCACGCGAAATGCATCAATATCGTGGATCAGATCATCGGGGCCCACAATCACCGCAGCACGTGTCAGGGCAAGGTGTTCCCAAACCCATGCCTCATTTCGTTGATAATCCTGAAATGATGTCCAAGAGGTCGCAACTGGCCCCTTGTTCCCCGATGGACGCAACCGCATATCCATTTCATACAAACGCCCCTCGGACATTGGGGCTGTCATCGCGGTGATCAAGGCCTGTGTCAAACGAGCGTAATAGGTGCGCGCGGGCAATGGGCGGCGCCCGTCCGATGTGTCCACCCCATCCGCGTCATAAATAACGATCACATCCAAATCCGAATGCGCATGCAGACGCCCTGCCCCAAGCGACCCCATGCCCAGAACAACGGCCCCACGCCCGGGCATCGGCCCATGTTTGCGGGCAAATTCCGCACAGACACTGGGCCAAATCCCGCCCAATGTGGCCCGCGCCAAATCGGCATATTCCCGTCCCGCTTGTCCCGCATCAATGAGGCCACGAAGCACATGGACGCCAATACGGAAATGCCATTCTTTGCTCCAACGGCGGGACAGGTCCAATTGCCGTTCGTAATCGGTTTCGGCCGCCAAACGCCAAATTAGTTGGTCCCGCAGTTCTGCTTCCCCTGGCCAATCATCCCAAAAGCTGCCCCCAATCACCGCGTCCAAAACTTGGACATTTTGAGAAAGATATTCTGACAGACTGGGCGCGGTGCCAAGAATGTCGATCAATAAATCAATCATTTGCGGATTTGCGCGGAACAACGAAAACAATTGAACGCCTGCAGGCAGTTTGGACAAAAAGCGGTCAAAGGCCACCAAAGCCTGATCTGGAAAGGACGCGGCACGCAACTGCGCCATTAATTCAGGGCGCAACTCTTGAAACAGGGTATAGGCACGTTCGCTGCGCAATGCGGGATAACTGTGCCAGCTTTGCGTGATTTTTTCCTCATCTGCGGTTTCTTCTGCCGCAGTGGGTTCTGGCGCAGGAGCTTTTGCAAAGAACCCTTCGGTCAGATCGTGAACAGTTTCAAACCGATCCTTCAACGCGGTTTTCAACGCGCCCGGCGCTGTATTCATCATCGCGGCCAAGCGTTCAAACCCCGCATCCGTTGAGGGCAGATCGTGGGTTTGGGCATCATTCACCATCTGCAAGCGATGTTCCAATTTCCGATGATCGCGGTAATATTGGTACAAACCATCCGCTAAATCGGTCGTAATCCACCCCTTGACCGCCAGTTGTTGCAAACCGTCCTTCGTCCCCCGCACCCGCAAATCGGGATCACGTCCGCCTGCGATTAGCTGTTGGGTTTGGGTGAAAAACTCAATCTCTCGTATGCCGCCCAATCCCAGTTTTACATTGTGACTTGAAATGGATGTTATGCGGCTTTGACCGATTTTTTCGCGATACCCTAATCGCATGGCATGGGCATCTTGAATCGCTGCAAAATCCAAATGTTTGCGCCATACGAAAGGGCGCATGGATTTCAAAAACGTCTCGCCTGCAACCCGGTCCCCTGCGCAAACACGCGCCTTGATATAGGCCGCGCGTTCCCATGTACGGCCCAGGCTTTCGTAATATCGCTCTGCCGCCTCAACCCCCATACAAACAGGTGTGACGGCGGGATCAGGGCGCAGGCGCAAATCAGTGCGAAACACATATCCGTCGCTGGATATGTCATTTAAAAGGGCCGTCGCGGCGCGCGTGGCCTTGATCAAGGCGGCCCGTGCGTCAAAAAAATCATTCAAGGGGAAACGCGCCTCATCAAATAGGCAGATAAGATCAATGTCAGAGGAATAATTCAATTCACCTGCGCCCATTTTGCCCATGGCCAAGACGAACAATCCCGTGTCGTGCGGATGTGCATCCCGCGCCAATCCCGGCAATTTACCACGTAAGATTTGTTGTGAAATTGCGTGATCAAACGCGCATTGCACCGCGCGGTCTGCAAAACCGGTCAGCGTGGCGCAGACTTGTTCCACTTGCCAGATGCCTGAAAAATCACACAATGCGGTCCATAAGGCCACGCGACGTTTCGCAGATCGCAGGGCCACACCAATGTCATCGGTAATTTCAATTTCGATGGATTGATCAATTTCGATCGCGTCAAAGCGTTCGCGTAACCAAACCGCCTCTTTGCGCATAAGATCGGTCAAAAATGGACTAACACTTGCCACGGCGCCCAAAAAGTGCTGCAGCTTTGGATCCAATTCCCCAAATTGTTGCGTTATATCATCATAGACGTCCCGATCATAAACATCGGGGCATTCGGTGATTGCAGTTACGAAATGCATGTGGATCTTTCAATCTTATCCTTACCTGAATGAGGATAGCATGAGCAAAAGTCTAAGACGTGTCAAAGCCGCATTGGCCAAATTAGGCCTAGAGAATACAATTCGCGAAACCGCAGGGGCAACAACGGCGCAAATGGCGGCAGATGCGATGGGATGCGATGTAGATAAAATTAGAAAATCCATCATTTTCCAAATCGGTGCAACAGGTCAGGTTGTGTTATTCATCACTGCAGGTGGGCAACAGGTAGATCGCAGGAAAGCAGAGGCGATTGTCGGGGAAACATTGAGCAAGGCGGATGCTACCCTCGTCCTAACAACCACGGGATTTGCAATCGGGGGCGTATCACCCGTGGCCCATAAAACACCCTACCCCATATATTTTGATGAAACACTGCTGAAATATGATGTAATTTGGGTTGCGGCGGGCACACCGAGCCATGTTTTTCGCATCCCGCCTGACTTACTTACACAAAAAATATCAGTACAAGTATATGATTTTATATCTGATCAAAATAATGTAAAAATGCTTAACATTTTCCCTTAAATGGCGGGTATCCTACACCCATGTGCTGTAATGTGAACGAGATTCACATTCATTCTATCGTAGTCAAAAATGACTTCTACCACTGACTATACTGCAGAGCATTGGAGACCATCTTAGTTTGCACGCTCCGAGACATGGCTTGACCGCAAAGGTAAGGGCTCATGGATCGGCGCCATGGTCTTAGGTTTTATGTTCTTTTCGCCAGTTGGCCTTGCACTTCTTGCTTACATGATTTGGAGTAAAATGTTTGGAAAATCACGTTGTTGTTCACGTTCAACACATTTCAAGACGATGCGTCCGACAGGGAACCAAGCCTTTGATGCGTATTAACATGACACACTGACCCGTTTGGCCAACGAACAACAAGAGTTTCTTGCCTTTCTTGAGCGTCGACGCCACGCCAAAGATCGCGCAGAGTTCGATGAATTTTTGAAAGCGTTACAAAGAAACGGTTTTTTTCATGGCCGATTGACAGCGTCATTGTGTTGGGCATTTTGATTATCACATCACCCTTCACCTTTTTCGTGTCGCTGTTTCTATTTCCATTTTTCTACACGGCCATTGATTTCATCTATAGAACGGCCACCCTGTCCATGGGATCTGCCACATTCGGCATGCACATCATGGCAATCGAATTGCGCCATGAAAGCGGCCATCTTTTGGATTTCATCACTTCAGTTTTACATACAATTGGCCTTCATGTGTCCTTTGCTTCTGTTTTGGTTCAACTCTTATCAATTGGTATGATGGTCATGCGCGATGATCGCAAAAGCCTGACAGATATGGTGATCGGAACCTTCATGGTGAACCGCGCGCAGATCCGTTACTAACGTCCAGCTTGGATCAGAACTGGCGCATTGCCAAGTGATCCAAGTCTTGTTAGGCTTTCACTATGCGCCATACCTTGCCCATAGCACCGCAATTTTATGTAACTGCACCGCAACCCTGCCCATATCTTGAGGGGCGGCAAGAACGCAAACTATTCACGGCCCTGCATGGTGATCGCGCTCAGGACCTGAATGATAGCCTGTCAAAGCAGGGATTTAGACGTTCACAAAACGTATTGTATCGTCCGTCTTGCGTGGAATGCGCAGCCTGTATGTCAGCGCGCATTGATGTTTCAAAGTTTGACATTAGCAAATCGCAAAAACGCATTGCTAAGAAAAACAGCGATTTAACACGTCGCACAAATTCGCCTTGGGCCACAGAAGAGCAATATGATTTGTTCAGAACATATTTGGAAACACGTCATGCAGATGGCGGAATGGCAGATATGGACGTGTTCGAATTTGCGGCCATGATCGAAGAAACACCCATCCGCACGCGCGTGATAGAATACGAACAAGATGACGATCTAAAGGCCGTGTGTTTGACAGATGTTTTGAACGATGGCCTATCCATGGTGTATTCATTTTTTGATCCTGACTTATCAGACCGCTCTATGGGCACCTATTTAATTCTGGATCACATCAAAATGGCCCAAGAATTGGACCTGCCCTATGTCTACTTAGGCTATTGGGTGCCTGACAGCCCAAAGATGGGGTACAAGGCGCGTTTTTCGGGATTAGAAATCTATCGCGATCGCGCCTGGATGCCCTTGGCCGAATGCGACAACATTTCATCCAGCTTGCATCCATTGAACACGGCCCCCATTGCGGAACAGGTGGCGAACCTATCCCTGCCGGGCAGCAATCCTTTGGGTGACTAACTGCGCCTTGCCCCTCTGGACGTTGGGAAAATAATACCCTATATGTTTTGTCAGGAAATAGGACGAAACGCACAATGACACATCCCAATCCGCCACTTGAAGGCACACCGTTGATTGAACCGTCATCTACTGATCATCCACTGTTTAATGCCGTGGTTGAGGCATGTCGCACAGTTTATGACCCCGAAATTCCAGTCAACATTTATGATTTGGGATTGGTGTATACAATTGATATCAATGCGGAAAATGATGTTCGTCTGATCATGACATTGACTGCACCTGGATGTCCCGTAGCGGGCGAAATGCCGGGATGGTTGAACGATGCGATTGAACCCGTCGCAGGCGTAAAATCCGTGGAAGTTGAACTCACTTGGGACCCACCCTGGGGCATGGACATGATGTCAGATGAGGCGCGTTTAGAGCTAGGATTTATGTAAATGTTTGGCATTCCCGGAAATCCCCCTGTCACCCTGACCCCCGCAGCCGTGGGGCAGATCCAAAAATTGATGGATAAAGATGGCCACTGGGGCCTGAAGCTTGGCGTGAAAAAGGGGGGATGTGCAGGAATGGAATACACCCTTGACTACGTTGATGGCCCAGATGCCGACGATGAAGTTGTTGAACAGGATGGCGTGCGCGTGATCATCGCACCGATGGCACAAATGTTCCTATTTGGCACGCAAATCGACTATGAAACCAGCCTGCTGGAAGCTGGGTTTAAATTTAATAACCCAAATGTCGTTGAAGCCTGCGGATGCGGTGAATCGATCAAATTCGAAGGAATGTGATTACGCCGTCATCAAGTGGACGTAAGTTTCTTCAAACCGCTTAGTCAAGTGATCACCAGCATGGATATGTTTCCCCGACCCCAATGGTGCTACATTTGTATCGTAGTTGGGGTTAAAGAACAGCGGCACTGAAATACGTTCCTGATCACTGCCGCGTACGCGATGTGGCGTTGTACGCACCGCGCCATCGGTCCACATTTGCAGCATTTCACCAAAGTTGATGATAAATTCACCAGGTTGCGCAAGTACAGACACCCATTGACCATCTCGGCTTTGCGCCTCTAGCCCGCCAACCCCATCAGTGGCAAGCAATGTGACACATCCATAATCTGTATGCGCCGCGATCCCAAAATCCTTATCCCCTGCCCAATCTGGACGTGCGGGGTAATAATTGCCGCGCAACAGGGCCATTGGGTGCGAAAATTTATCCGTAAAATAATCGCGGTCCAACTCTAAAGCGTCCGCAATTGCCCGCAACACATCCATCGCAACCCGCATTGCAGCAGCGTAATAATTTTTTATGACACGCTCAAAGTCTGCGGGATGTTCAGGCCATTGATTAGGCGCATAAACACTGTGCGCCGCAAAAGGGTGCATGGGTGAAGGCACATAACCACTATCAAACACTTCTTTATAATCGGGGTTTGCATTTGGATCGACCTGTTCACTGCCCGAGGCACCCCACCCGCGATTTGATCCCGTTTTTGCCATGCTGACATGCGCCTTTTCTGCCTCTGGCAGATGGAAAAATTGTCGATACATATCGGTGACTTGCACCACATCGGCCGCAGACAGCGATGTGTTGTGCACGATCAAAAATCCATACTCTTGAATCCCCGCCAACAGATCACGATTTGCGCCTGCATCCTTGGCAACTAACGCCTGTAAATCAATTTTGGGGATCATTAACACTCTCTTGCATCCATGGGTCGGAATGGGCAATACCTAGGGAAAGATAATAAGACAAGGTGCCCCGCACCAAAGGAGAAGAAGATGCGTAAACTCGCCGCAGGTAACTGGAAAATGAACGGAACAAGGGCGAGCTTATCCGAGGTAAAGGCCATAAATGCAGAACTTGATGACACTGATCCTGCGGTTGTTATCTGCCCGCCCGTATCCCTATTAATCCCCGCCTGCGATATAGGCGGAAAAATCGGCATCGGTGCGCAGGACTGCCATATGGCATCTTCTGGTGCGCATACGGGTGATATTTCGGCCAACCAAATTGCAGATACAGGCGCCACATATGTCATCATTGGCCATTCCGAACGCAGAACGGATCACGGTGAAACAAGCGACATGATCAAAGCCAAGGCACAAGCCGCACATAAAGCCGGGTTGATCGCAATTGTGTGTATCGGTGAAACCCTTGCCGAGAGAGAGGCAGGCGAAACGTTAAATGTTCTGGGCCAACAGATGTCAGGATCTATTCCTGATGTGGCTACATCACAAAACACTGTGATCGCCTATGAACCCATCTGGGCGATTGGAACGGGTCTTGTTCCAACACTTGACCAGATTGACGAAGCGCATCGTTTCATGCGTGCTGAACTGCTGACCACACTTGGTGCAGATGCACAAAACATCAGCTTGCTTTATGGCGGTTCGGTGAAGGGATCAAACGCCGACGACATCTTTTCCGTGGCAGACGTGGACGGCGCACTGGTGGGTGGCGCAAGCCTAAGCGCGCATGATTTCGTACCAATCATCAAGGCGCTGTCGCGCGCATAACGGATAAAAGCAGAACGGTGTCAATCATGCACATATTCAGCCAATCTCCAACTTATCCTGCGTTTGTGCAAAATCCATATCCAGTTTATGATAAAATCCGCGAGGGTTGGGTATATTGGCAAGACTATGAAATGCCTGCTATATTTTCTTATTCTGAAATTGATAAGCTGTTTAAAAATAAATTGTTAGGCCGTGAAGCTATTAATTCAGGTGAAGACAATATTCCTAAACGCCTTCAGCCATTTTACGCTATTGAAGCGCATTCGATGCTGGAACTGGAACCACCACGCCACACGCATTTACGCAAGATGGTTTTACATGCATTCACCTCACGGCGTATCGCGGCACTGGGCCCCGAAATTGAAAATCTGTGCCACAGATTGATCGACAATTTCCCGAATGACCCCTTTGACATTCTATCGACCTACGCGACGCAGGTGCCTGTGATTGTCATTGCAAGATTGCTGGGTGTGCCCGAAAGCATGACATCCCAATTGCTGCGCTGGTCGAACGACATGGTCATGATGTATCAGGCCCGCCGCACGCCAGAACTTGAAGATCAGGCGGTGACATCCGCAATTGAATTTTCATCCTTCATGGCAACCTATATTGAGGAGCGCCGAAACAAACCTGCGGACGATTTGATTTCCAATCTGATCGCCGCGGAAGAGGACGGCGCGCGCCTGAGCAAGGATGAGGTTATCACAACCTGCATTCTGTTGTTAAACGCAGGCCACGAGGCAACGGTGCATACATTGGGGAACGGAATTAAGGCTCTGATCGAACACGGCGCAGATCCCGCATGGTTAACCCCCGACGCAATCGCAGGCACAGTCGAAGAAGTCCTGCGCTATGATCCACCCCTGCATATGTTTACACGCTATGTTTATGACGATGTCAAAATTGGAGATCACACATTAACGTGTGGGGATCAGGTTGCGCTGATGATTGGCGCCTCTGGGCGTGATCCCAGTCGATGGAACGATCCAAACAGGTTTGATCCCGCGCGCAGGGTGCAGAAAAATCATGCGTTTGGCGCGGGCATCCACTTTTGCCTTGGTGCGCCGCTGGCCCGTATGGAAATGCAAATCGCATTAAAAGCGCTGTTTGATCGTCACCCAAACCTGCGTATCACGGCAGCACCCAAATATGCAAATGTGTACCATTTTCACGGGTTAGAGGCGCTTTGGGTCCAAACCTAAAGCGGCAGTTGCGTCGTGCTTTTGATTTCTTCCATTGATAGCAGTGCAGTGACATTGTGCACCTTCACCTCTGAAATCAGGGCCTGATAGAAATTGTCATAGGCCCGCGCATTTTTCACACGTACCTTCAGGATATAGTCGATATCGCCCGCCAATCGGTGCGCCTCTTGCACTTCAGGTCGATCATTTAACGCCTGCAAAAACGCGGCTTGCCAACTGGCCTCGTGTTCACTGGTGCGGATTAACACGAAAAAGCACGCCTCAAACCCCAAGGCTTCTGCATCCAATAGCGTAGTACTTTGTTTGATAATCCCCGCATCGCGCATTTTGCGAATCCGGTTCCAAACTGGGGTCTTGGAACTGTTCGCTTTCTTGGCGATTTCCTCCAATGATTGGCTTGCGTCGCTTTGCAGCTCAAGCAAAATTTTCCGATCTGTTTCATCCAAACGAACCATTTTTTCGCACTCCATCTCGTTTTTGGCCCAGCAATCCTTGAATCCCCAATTACTAGAACAATGTTTCTTATTTTACGTAATATATTTCATTTTTTGGGAATTTTTCCTAATCATTGAGAAAAGTCAACCAAGGAATATGAAAGCATGGAACATTACCCTGTCTATCTGTCGCTGCGTGATAAACGTGTTTTAGTTGTGGGTACGGGGGAATGCGCCTTGGCCAAACTGCGGCTTTTGATGAAAACGCCCGCGCGGATTGAAGTTTATGGATTTGATCCGATTGACGATCTGATCGCATTGTCCGCGGCGGATCATATTCATCTGATGCACCGTAAACTTGACGCCAATGATCTAAAAAGTGCCCAATTGGTTTATGCCGCGCAAGAGGATGATGCTTTAGATCATGCAGTGGCCCAATTGGCCCGCAAACACGGTGTTTTGGTGAATATTGTCGACAACCTGCGCCACAGTGACTTTATCACACCTGCAATCGTTGATCGTTCACCCGTAACGATTGCCATCGGAACCGAAGGCGGGGCCCCCATATTGGCCCGTCAGATAAAGGCACATCTAGAGGAATTCCTGCCGCAGTCACTTGGCCATTTGACACACATTGCCCAGAAGTTCCGCCCCAAAGCGGCGAGACTGCCCTATGGAATGCCGCGTCGGGCATTTTGGTCCGACTATTTCCTGAAAAAGGGACCACAAGCCTATGATCAAGGTGGTGAAGCGGGAGCGCAGGACGCCCTTGATACTCTTTTACATGAACATTTGAATCGCGAACGCGGAGAGGGATACGTGTCATTTGTCGGTGCAGGCCCTGGCGACCCAGAGCTTTTGACGCTAAAGGCGCGTAACCTTCTGCATCAGGCCGATGTGGTGATCTATGACCGTCTGGTCGGGTCAGGCATCCTTGAATTGGCCCGCCGAGAGGCGCAATTGATTGATGTGGGCAAAACGGGCTTTGGCCCCTCTACCCCTCAGGACCATATCAATCACCTGATCGTGGAACACGCCCGTGCGGGCGCCCATGTTGTGCGGCTAAAGGGCGGCGATTGCACAGTTTTTGGCCGTCTGGATGAGGAAATTGACGCGCTGGATACACATGGACTGACCTGGCATATCACGCCTGGGATAACGGCGGCCTCGGTCGCTGTTGCGGCCTTGGGGCAGTCTATGACAAAGCGCGGACGCAATGCCTCAGTCAGGTTTTTAACGGGCCACGATATGAAGGGATTTGCCGATCACGATTGGGAAAGTCTTTCAAAACCAGATGAGGTTGCCGCCATCTACATGGGCAAAAAATCGGCACGTTTTGTTCAGGGGCGCTTGTTGATGTTTGGCGCGTCTCCACAAACGCAAATCAGCATCGTTGAAAATGCATCCCGTTCAGACATGCGGATTTTGGAAACGAACCTTGGCGATTTGGTCGAAACACTGCATTCAAACAATGTAACGGGCCCTGCAGTGATATTTTACGGACTGTCCCCGCGACAGGCCCAATCCATTTCACACCCACAAAAGATGGAATTTGCATAATGCCCCGCCCAATTTTTGATCAGATCATCACCGCAAACGCCCTATTAGCAGGGGACGTGGTTTATTTCACCGCTGCAGACACATGGACGCGCGATATGCAAAAGGCCGAAGTGTTCAGTGATGAGGCCATCGCCCAAGTTCGCCTGATCGAGGCCATGGCACAGGCAAACGTCATTGTAGGCGCATATTTGATGCCCATTCAGCACACCAAGGATGGACACGCACCAACTCATTTCCGCGAGGAAGTCCGCACCAAGGGGCCCTCAAATTATGCTCACGGCAAACAGGAACAGAGCCATGTATAAATATAACGATTTCGACCACGCCTTTGTCACATCGCGCAATGCGCAATTTCGCGAACAGGTGAACCGCCGTATCTCAGGCGCGCTAAGTGAGGATGAATTCAAACCCCTGCGCTTGATGAATGGTTTATACCTGCAATTACATGCCTATATGCTGCGCGTGGCGATCCCTTATGGCACCTTAAACAGTGCGCAAATGCGGCAACTGGCAATGATCGCCGATCGTTGGGACAAGGGATATGGCCATTTCACAACCCGCCAGAACATTCAGTTCAACTGGACAAAATTGCAGGATGTGCCCGATATCCTTGATGCCTTGGCTGAGGTTGAAATGCACGCGATCCAAACCAGCGGCAACACAATCCGAAATGTCACGGCCGATCATTTTGCGGGGGCTGCAGCGGATGAAATCGTAGACCCCCGCATTTACGCGGAATTGATCCGTCAGTGGTCCACCGATCATCCAGAATTTCAGTTCCTGCCCCGCAAATTCAAGGTGGCTGTGACAGGCGCAAAACAAGACCGCGCGGTTATTCACGCCCATGATATCGGTCTGCAAATTATCGAACAAGATTGCATATTGGGCATGCGGGTAATTATCGGCGGTGGCTTGGGCCGCACGCCTATGATTGGCAAGGTGATCCGAGAATTTGTGGCGATGGATGACATCCTGCCTTATCTTGAATCCGTGGTCAGTGTTTGGAACCTGTTGGGCCGTCGCGACAACAAGTATAAGGCGCGGATTAAGATTACGATCCATGAAAACGGTATTGACGAATTTTCGCGCCTTGTCGATGAACGCTTTGCCCTGATCCGACCCAGTTTTCAGGGATTTGATCAGACACTTTTGTCAGAATTTTCTGACGCTTTTATCGCACCCAAATTTCAACGTTTCGACCTGTCGGCTTTTGATGCGCGTTACCAAGGGGATCCAAACTTCCGCTCTTGGGTGGATACAAATATCACGGCACATAAGCAGGCCGATTATGCAATAGCCACGATTTCATTGAAATCCCATGGTGAAACGCCGGGCGATGCCAGCAGCGCACAAATGCGCCGCATTGCAGATTTGGCTGAAACCTATTCATATGACGAGTTGCGCATCAGCCATGAACAAAATATCGTCATGCCCCATGTGCAAAAAGCGCATTTGCCCGACGTTTATGATGCACTGCGCGCCATCGGGCTGGCCACCGGAAATATTGGATTGATTTCTGATATTATCGCCTGCCCTGGTATGGATTATTGCGCATTGGCGACGGCGCGTTCCATCCCCATCGCACAGAACATCGCAACGCATTTTGATGCCCTAAAATTGGAACACGACATTGGTCCGCTAAAAATCAAAATTTCAGGCTGCATCAATGCCTGTGGACACCATCACGTTGGGCACATTGGAATTTTGGGATTGGATCGCGCGGGCATCGAAAATTACCAAATTATGCTTGGGGGGGACGGGACAGAAACGCCCGCTATTGGCGAACGTACGGGCCCTGGCTTTGGCGCGGATGAGGTGATCCCCGCAATCGAACGGTTGATCCATTTCTACCTAAACGAACGCCTTGCCCCAAGCGAAACATTTTTAGAATGCTATCGCCGACTTGGCCTTGGTCCATTCAAAACCGCCCTATACGAAACCGAGCAATCAAAGGCGCGTGCCAATGCTGCCTAGTGAAAAACAGCTGCTGGTGAATGACCTGAACAACCAGTTCCGTCATCATGGGGCGACCCATGTGATTGACGCGGTGTTAAAGCACCGCGTGTTGGGGCAGGTTGCGATGGTTTCAAGCTTTGGAGCGGAAAGTGCGGCCTTGCTGCACTTAATCGCAATTACACAGCCAGACACGCCCGTTTTATTCATTGATACGAACATGTTATTTGTGGAAACGCTGATCTATCAATCAGATTTGGCAGAACAGCTGGGCCTGAAAAACCTGCGCATTTTGCGGGCGGACCCCGCCACAATTGCAGAACATGATCCGGACAACACATTACATAAGGATACGCCTGACACCTGCTGTCATTTGCGCAAAACATCCGTGTTGAAAAATGCACTTGTCCCATATGACGGTTGGATCACTGGGCGCAAACGGTATCAGGGAAACCAACGCGTCAAGCTTGAGTTTTTCGAATACGACGCACCAAACGATAAATTCAAAATCAACCCACTGGCACATTGGCGCGCCGAAGATGTGGCCGATTATGTTGCCGCAAATAATTTGCCGCCCCACCCCCTTTTTGCCAAAGGCTATTCATCTATTGGATGCAAGCTCTGCACAGTTCCAGTTGGAATAAACGACGATGTGCGGTCAGGCCGTTGGCAAGGGCGCGCGAAAACTAAATGCGGAATACAATTCGAAACAAAATCACTGACACCTGCGGAGGATATGACATGACCGTGATCATCAATGATGAGGGGCTTTCAACCCCAGAGAAAGAAATCACATATGAACGTGCGGATACCTTAAATAAGGCGACGTGCGCGCTTGATATATCCGCGGATCAAGATTTGAACGCGCTCAGTGACTATTTGGAGACCCTAACGCTTATTCGCATCGAATTTGCGTCCTTTGCGGATGGTCGGGGATTTAGCCTTGCGCGGATTTTACGCCTGATGGGATTTTCGGGGCATTTGCGTGCCTATGGTCACGTAATTTCTGACCAATATGCAATGGCGCGGCGCAGCGGATTTGACGATGTTGAGGTGTCCAAGGCCCTTGCAACGCGCCAACCAGAGGCAGAGTGGCTTTTTCGATCAAACTGGTCCGCGCATGATTATCAAACACGTCTGCGCAAAAGCGCCTAGCAAATTCCAACAAAACCGCGTAAAAGCAAAGTGACAACTAAACATGACAGAGTATACCCCCGTGACAACCACGACTGCCACCAAAGTTCCAACCCTGCCAGATGCACAAACGGTGCTAGACGTAAAACACTGGACAGATCGTCTCTTTTCCTTCCGTGTCAGCCGTCCACAATCCCTGCGTTTCAGATCGGGTGAATTTGTGATGATCGGCCTGTTGAAGGATGATGGAAAACCGCTTTTGCGCGCCTATTCCATCGCCTCACCCGCGTGGGATGATGAATTAGAATTTTACTCGATCAAAGTCCAGGATGGCCCTTTGACCAGCCGTTTACAGCATATCAAATCAGGCGATCAGATCATTTTGCGTCCCAAACCTGTGGGCACATTGGTGCATGATGCGCTGCTGCCTGGGAAACGTTTGTGGTTTTTCGCCACGGGTACGGGAATTGCGCCCTTTGCCTCGCTTATTCGTGAACCACAAACCTATGAAGATTATGATCAGATCATCCTAACACATACCTGCCGCGAAGTTGCGGAATTGGAATATGGGCGCCAACTGGTGGATCAAGTCAAAAACGATGAACTGATGGCCGAGTTGGTGGGTGCAGAAAACCTGCAAAAGTTGGTCTATTATCCAACCACAACCCGGGAAGACAGCCCCACGATGGGGCGGATCACGACATTGATCAAGGATGGGACACTGTTTGGCGATTTGGATGTGACCGATTTCGGCCCTGTCAAAGACCGCGCGATGGTTTGCGGATCAATTGGATTGAACACCGATATCAAAGAGATCCTTGAGGGCTATGGTCTACGCGAGGGCGCGAATTCGGAACCTGCGGAATATGTGGTTGAAAAGGCATTTGTTGGGTGAAACCCCTGAAAACTGTGGCCCCTTTGTCGCCCTGCATGAAAAAAGCCGCACTTTGGTGTGGCTTTTGCGGTATTAACGCTTGAAAACAAAGGACTCCGTGGTTAAGTTGCCCACGCAATTTTGATTGAACAAGGAACAAAACAATAGCCCGTAAGCCTCACAACGCGCCTCCGTCGCGCGAAACCGGTCCACGCGTAAATGACCGTATCAAAGCACTCGAAATTCGCCTAATCGGCGCAGAAGGCGAAAATGTCGGTGTAGTTTCCCCAGCAAAAGCAATGGATTTGGCCGATCAAGCCGGATTGGATTTGGTTGAAATTTCACCAAATGCGACGCCGCCCGTGTGTAAAATAATGGACTTCGGCAAGTACAAATACGAACAACAAAAACGCGAATCTGAGGCGCGCAAAAAGCAAAAGATCATCGAAGTCAAAGAAGTGAAGTTCCGTCCTGGCACCGACACCCACGACTATGACGTGAAGATGCGCTCTGTGCTAAAGTTCCTTGAAAAAGGCGACAAGGTGAAAATCACCCTGCGCTTCCGTGGTCGTGAAATGGCGCACCAGGATTTGGGACGTGATTTGTTGCACCGCGTTGCAGAGGACGTGAAAGACCATGGCAAGGTAGAAAACATGCCAAAAATGGAAGGTCGTCAAATGACTATGATGATTGGCCCATTGGCTGCCAAATAACCACAAGCCTAATTTTATGATTTTGCGCGGCTCTATTCAGGGCCGCGTTTTATTTTGTGTGGGATTTTGGACGGCGTGGTTGTGGCCGCGTTGGAATTTCCTTTAGCAATCCGCCAATGGCCATCCGCGAGAAATCCGCATCCGTTACATCCAATCCACAGACCACACGCGATAAAACCCAATCCGCGCCGTTCAATGCAGGAGATCGGGCGCACCCTGGCAAACCAATTACGGGTTTTGCTCCGATGCGACCAAGGAACAATAAATTCCCGGGGTCCACGGGCATGCCAAACCGATGCACGTTACCACCCGCCTGCGAAACGGCGGTCGGGGCCACGTCCGCCCAATCTGATGTGGCCGACCCCGATAGAATCATAACCAGATCCGCCTGTGATGTTGTGATAGCGGCCGCAATACTTTCGGCGTCATGGCGTACCGTTTGGACGCTGTTCAATGTGACACCCAGCATGTCCAACCGCGCTGCAATTGCCTCTTTGCCTTTGTCGCCTGCCCCCCCATCCATATCCGATATGATCAGGTCGGCAGAACGCAAGTTTGGTACAGACATGCGAATACTGTCGCGGGCCAAATCACAGGCCTGATCCAGTTTCACTTGCGGCACGCCATAGCTGATGATTTTGATCGTTGCGACCAAACCGCCAGTCGTCATTTGTTGAAATTCAGGAACCGTTGCGACCGAAATCATTGGATCAACCGAATTTGCCGCAATCAGCCGCGCGGCGTCCAGTTGCACCACACCGGACCCATCCGCGATAATATTCACGCGCCCTGTAAATGGCGCGGTCAGGGATAGGCCAACCGCCTGTGGATCAGGGCAAATCGCCTGTGCAAAGTGTTGGGCTGCATCATTTTCATGCACATCACCATGCTCCAAAACTGCCGCTGTCACCGATGTGATCCCTGCAGATTTCAGCGCGGCTATGTCATCCGCGCCGATTACGATGCCCTTGCGCATACGACCGTTGGGCGTCTGTATTGAATGCGCCAATATTGCGCCCGCGGCAGCGTCGACGTCGAATTCTCCAAACTTCATTTTGAGACCCGCAGTTCGGACAAAACCTCGGCCATGATCGCAACGGCGATCTCGGCAGGGGTTGCCGCGCCGATATTCAACCCAACGGGCCCATGGATGCGCCCGATTTGATAATCCGTAAACCCCAGCGCGCTTAAACGGTCCACACGTTTCGCATGCGTGCGTGATGATCCCAGCGCACCGATGTAAAATAAATCGGATTTTAGCCCGATTTCCAATGCAGGATCGTCCAACTTGGGATCATGCGTCAACAACACCAAGGCCGTGCGTGCATCGGCCCCTAATTTCTCCATCGCCTCATCGGGCCAATCATCCAAAATTGGGGTATCGGGGAAACGTACGGATGATCCAAAACTTTCGCGCGGATCAATCAGATAGGGATCAAATCCCGCAATTCGCGCCATTGGAACCAAGGCTTGTGCAATATGCACCGCCCCCACAATCACTATACGAAGCGGGGGATTGTGGATGCCAACAAATGTCTCCTGATCTTCTTCAAATCCAGAACGATCCATTCGGAAACGCGCATCATACCCGTCGGACACAAGCGCGCGCGCGCCCGTTTTCACATTCACGACATAAGCAACTGGACGGCGGGTGGCGCGTGCCTCAACCAGTTGTTCTAGCAGGGATACGGGCATGACATCGCCAATGGGTTCCACCAAAATGCGAATGGTCCCCCCACAGGCCAGCCCAACGGCAAAGGCATCCCCATCGCTGACCCCATATTCCAACAGCATGTGAGTACATTTCTCCAGCGCCTCAATCGCCTCTAGAACAACGGCGCCTTCGACACATCCACCCGAAACTGATCCCTCCATTTCGCCCCGGCGGTTGATTACCAATTGCCCACCAACGCGGCGTGGAGCAGATCCCCATGTTTCAACCACGGTGGCCAAAACCGCGCCCTTGCCCTCTTGGTGCCAGCGCAACGCAGTTTCAGGAATGTTTTCAAATCGATCCATTGTGTCCATCCTTTGTCACGCAGCCGCCCGCATCTCTGCCAGCATCCGCGCCAATTCACCACGATCATCGGGCGCCGAAATAACATTTGCCAAATCTTCCAAAGATGCAACCGAATGCGACGCGCGAAAGCTATCAACATATGGGAGCATTGCCGTAATTCCACCAGCCCTTGGCGCAAATCCATCCCAGCGCAACAGCGGATTTAACCAAATCAAGCGTTTTGCCGAAAGCTGTAGGCGTTGCATTTCACGGGATAAATCATATTCATCATCACGGTCCAACCCGTCAGTAATCAACAACACAACGGCACCCTGCCCCATCACGCGGCGCGACCAGTCACGGTTGAAATCATGAAGGCAGGCTGCAATGCGCGTTCCACCCTCCCAATCTTGGGCCTCACTTCCTGCGGCGGCAAGGGCTGCATCGACATCCTTGTTTGCCAAATGACGTGAAATATTTGTCAAGCGCGTGCCAAAGGTAAAGGCATGCACCTTGGACCATCCTGCGCCCTTTTGATTGGCAACCGCGTGAAGAAAGTGCAAAACCATGCGGCTATATTGGCTCATCGAGCCTGAAATATCACATAGGACGATCAAATTGGGCCATCTGATCCGTTGTTTTTTAAACCGCAACCCATCAAATTCACCGCCCTGTCGCATCGCCGCGCGCAGGGTTCGCGCAGGATCAACGCGCGCCATCAGATGGCTGGCTTTGGTACGGCGCGATGCAATGGGTTTCACGGGCAAGGTTAGGCGCGACAGCATGCGTTTCGCGGCGGCGACTTCTGCCGTGCTCATCTGTTCAAAATCCAGCGTTTTTAACCGTTCCTTCGTTGATGCGGTAAAGGACGCATCAACTTCGACCAAGGTTTCTTCGTTTTTTTCGTCCTCTTCTGGCTTTGGCATATCGGGTTGCATGCCATCTAACAACGCCTCTGCCGCGCGTTTTTCGGCCGCTTGGGCCGCGCGTTCCTCTTGAACGCCGCGCACCGCAGGCAGCATCATGGACATCATATGTTCCAAATACCGTGGATCACGCCAATAAAGCCTGAAGATCTGTGCAAACACAGCGCGATGTTCGGGTCGGTTCACAAAACAGGCATGCAGCGTCCAATAAAAATCCTGCTGATTGGTAAACCCCGCGGCCTTGACCGCATCGATCGCGTCAATCACGCGCCCCGGTCCAATTGGTAATCCCGCACGACGCAGCGCACGCCCAAAATGAATAATATTTTGGGCAAGCTTTGGGTTCTCTGGAATTTCCAGCGGGACGTATTCGGCCATTTACGCAGATGCCTCTGCTAACCCTGATTTCGCCTCGTCTAAAATTCGTTTTGCCTCAGAACCTTGGATTTTGGCAATGTCGTCTTGGTATTTTAAAACGGCCCCAAGCGTATCTGAAATCACCTCAGGACTCAGGGATACGACATCAAGCGCCAGCAAACATTTCGCCCAATCAATGCTTTCGGCGACGCCAGGTTTTTTGAACAAATCCTCTGTGCGCAACGCTTGGACAAAGGCAATCACCTCTTCACTTAGGGCTTGGGACACTTTGGGGGCGCGGGCGTTCAAAATACTGACCTCGCGTTCAAAGTTTGGATAATCGACCCAGTGATACAGACAGCGCCGTTTCAGGGCATCATGAACTTCGCGGGTCCGGTTTGAGGTTAGGATGACAATTGGGGGTTCAGGTGCCTTGATTGTTCCCAATTCTGGGATTGTCACCTGAAAATCCGACAGCGCTTCTAGTAAGAAGGCCTCAAAGGGTTCATCAGTCCGGTCCAATTCATCAATCAATAGAATCGGAGCACCGTTTTCATCGGGTTGCATCGCCTCAAGCAAGGGACGTTTGATGAGGTATTGATCGCTGAACAATTCCGTTTGCAAGGCATCTTTGTTTGATCCCCCCGCGGCCTCGGCCGTACGGATTGCTACCATTTGCGCAGGAAAGTTCCATTCGTACACCGCCGAAGATGCATCAAGCCCTTCGTAACATTGCAAACGGATCAGCTTGCGCCCCAAAACAGCGGCCATCGCTTTCGCGATTTCGGTTTTGCCAACTCCCGCTTCGCCTTCGAGAAAGAGTGGGCGCCCAAGTTTCAGCGACAAAAATACCACGGTGGCAAGCGCACGAGAACACACATACCCCTGTTCAGACAATTTGTTCTGCACATCATCGATTGAAGCAAATACGCTCATTCCATCTCCTCGCTCTTTCTATCCCCATGCTGCACTTTGTTTTCTTGGGGTCAAGCGCCGAGGTTTTGCAAAAAAGTCGTATCGGCACCACAAGATAGGATGATTTGCATACTATCCCAGCATTGAAATTGTAAAATTTAAGATTGGTGTTTAGGGTGACACCAAAATATAATTGAGGTGCTGGGTGAAAATCATGGCTGTCACAACGCAAAAGAATGAGGGCGCGTTCCTATTAGAATAGATCGCCTATCATAAAATAATTTGGTTTACGGATATCGTGATTTTATCCAATGATTGCGAGGATGGCAGTGATGAGATGCTGTATCATCTGTCAAAGTCAGGGGAAATTATCACCTGCGCAATATCGTGAAATCAGTCGATCCAGCTGAATTTTTCAGGCGACGCGGTTTTTGCCCGCGATTGCAGCCCTGACATCGGACGACCCTGCAACAGAGTTCTATAAATTGCAGCGTGGGCGGCGCGACGTGTTACGCCAATTGCGCGCGCCCTTTTGGGGCATGCCCAGGCACGTCCTGGTCCGTTGCTGACAAAGTTGGTGTGCCAACATACGCTGCGCCTGCATCCAAACGCCCCAAATTTGTTGCAGCAATGCAGCAGGTGGAACAAACGGCGGCAGAATAATTCCGTCAAACTGGACTAGAAACCTGCGCGTATTTTGTGTAACGGCAGGGGCATGAGCACAACAATCACTCTGCCCCGCCCCGATGATTGGCATTTGCACCTGCGCGATGGTGCCATGCTGAACACTGTTTTGCCCCACACAACACGTCATTTTGATCGCGCGATCATCATGCCGAATTTGGTGCCTCCTGTCGTGCGCGCAGATCATGCGCGCGCCTACAGGGATAGAATTCTGGCAGCAATGCCCGCGGACGCCACGTTCACGCCCCTGATGACGCTGTATCTGACCGAGGATACAAATCCCGAGGATTTGGCCGCGGCCTATACATCGGGTTTGATTACCGCAGTAAAACTTTACCCCGCAGGTGCCACAACAAACTCAGCCTCAGGCGTGCGCGATTTCGAAAAGGTTCGGCACGTTCTGGAGAAAATGGCCGAAATTGGATGCCCCCTTTGCGTGCATGGTGAAGTCACGCATGACGATGTCGACATTTTTGATCGCGAGGCTGCGTTTATTGAGACGGTTCTGGACCCATTGCGACGTGCAATCTCAGAGTTGCGCGTGGTCATGGAACATATCACCACAAAGAATGGTGTGGATTATGCCCTTGCAGGTGGAGATAATCTGGCCGCGACTATCACCACCCATCACCTGATCATCAACCGCAACCACATCTTGGTCGGTGGGATCAAGCCGCATTACTACTGCCTACCCGTTGCCAAGCGTGAAGAACACCGCCAGGCATTGGTTGAGGCCGCAACCAGCGGCGATGCACGCTTTTTCCTTGGGACTGACAGCGCCCCGCATTTGGACCAAGATAAAGAAAGCGCCTGCGGCTGTGCAGGTTGCTTCACCGCACCAAATACCATGTCCCTACTAGCCCATGTGTTCGAGGATGCAGGCGCACTTGATCAGTTGCGCGCCTTTGCCTGTGAAAACGGTCCCGCGTTCTATGGACTACCTGCGAACACTGGCACCCTGACGCTGAAGAAACAGGACACACCCGTAAAATTCCCATCCAAAATCGAAACACCCGAGGGTCAAATAACCGTTTTTGACCCTGGTTTTGATGTTTTTTGGTCCGCTGAGTAAAAGGAAATTCTCATGATCCCCAGTTCTTATCCCGACGCTTCTGAAATCGCCCGTCTGTCGGCGCGTATGCTTCTTGAAATCAAGGCAGTGCATTTCAATGCCGAGGATCCGTTTACACTGGCCTCTGGCCTGCCCAGCCCAACATATGTGGATTGCCGCAAATTGATCAGCTATCCGCGCATCCGGTCAACCTTGATGGATTTCATGACCGTGACCGTCATGCGCAATGCAGGGCTTGAGGCGTTTGACAACATTGCAGGCGGCGAAACAGCGGGCATTCCGTTTTCTGCACTGGTTGCAGAACGCATGGCGCTGCCCATGACGTATGTGCGCAAGAAACCCAAAGGATACGGTCGCAATGCCCGAATCGAAGGCGCGATGAGCGAAGGTCAGCGGGTTTTGTTGGTTGAAGACCTGACAACCGATGGCGGTTCAAAACTGTCCTTTGTGGATGCGATCCGTGAAACAGGCGCAAGCTGTGCACATACAGCCGTGATTTTTTATTACGACATCTTCCCCGAAACGATCAAAACCCTATCAGATCATGGTGTTAGCTTGCATTATCTATGCACATGGTGGGATGTTTTGGCTGAAGCCAAGGCACAAAATGCATATGATACTGGCACCTTGGGAGAGGTCGAAAAATTCCTAAACAACCCGCGTGAATGGCAGGAAACGCGGATGGGAAATAAAGGATAGTTCCCGAAAAATCCGTCAACACACGGTCTATATTTAGCGTTTATGTGGATTTATACCCCAAGATATGCTAATTCACAGGTTATCCACAGAAATATACAATTTGCCCCTATCACGGGGACAGATTAAAACCTTCCGCACGACGAGAGGGAAAACATGAACAAAGTTGCAGAGATCAATCCAACAGGCGCAGAAATCCAACTGCCCGACACGATGCCCCATTCCATTGAGGCAGAGCAGCAATTGCTGGGCGCGATCCTGACCAACAACGAAATTTATGACCGCGTCGCCTCAATCATCAAATCACAGCATTTTTATGAACCTGTGCATGCCCGCATTTTCGAAGTGGCCGCTGCACGGATTACAAAAAACAATCTTGCCTCGCCTGTCACCTTGGATGCCTTTTTGTCCGATGACGTGGGTCTGCGCGAACTGGGCGGATCAGCCTATTTGACGCGTTTGGCGGGTGCCGCGATTGCGGGTTTTGCGGTGCGCGATTACGCACAACTGATTTATGATCTGGCCATGCGGCGCGAATTGATCCGAGTGGGCGATGATATTTCCGCCCGTGCGCGACGCGCAGATGTGGATCAAGATCCAAAAAAACAGATTGTTGAGGCCGAACAATCACTTTATGCCCTCGCGGAAGAGGGGCAATCAGACAGCGGTTTTAAATCCTTCCTCTCGGCCGTAACAGGTGCCGTTGATATGGCGAACCTGGCCTATCAACGTGATGGCGGTTTGGCGGGCATTTCAACAGGATTGATTGATCTGGATAAAAAGATGGGAGGTTTGCACCCTTCGGATTTGATCATCCTTGCGGGACGTCCCTCGATGGGGAAAACATCGCTTGCAACCAACGTAGCCTTTAACATTGCCAAAGCCTATCGGCGGGGCATGAAACCCAATGGGGAAGAGGGCACCTTGGACGGCGGTGTGGTTGGTTTCTATTCACTGGAAATGAGCGCCGAACAATTGGCCGCGCGTATTTTGTCAGAGGCCGCTGAAATCCCATCGGAGCAAATCCGCAAGGGCGACATGACCGAGGGTGAATTCCGCCAATTCGTGGAGGCGGCTAAATCATTGGAAAGCTGTCCGCTTTATATCGATGACACACCTGCCCTGCCAATTTCACAGCTGGCGGCGCGGGCGCGTCGGTTGAAACGCACGCATGGTTTAGATGTATTGATCATCGACTACCTGCAACTGGTCCGCCCCGCCTCTGCCAAAGATAGCCGTGTAAACGAAGTTTCCGAAATCACCCAAGGGATGAAGGCAATTGCTAAGGAACTGGATATCCCTGTGATTGCCCTGTCCCAGTTGTCGCGTCAGGTGGAAAATCGCGATGATAAACGCCCACAGCTGTCTGACCTGCGGGAATCTGGTTCGATTGAACAGGACGCGGATGTGGTGATGTTTGTGTTCCGGGAAGAATACTACAAAGAACGCGAAAAACCCGGTGATCACGATTTGGAAAAAATGGCGCATTGGCAGGAAGAAATGGAACGCCTGCATGGCCGCGCCGAGGTGATCATTGGCAAACAGCGTCACGGCCCAATTGGCACCGTTGATCTGTCATTCGAAGGGCGCTTCACGAAATTCGGCAACCTCGCGAAACCCTGGCAACAGCACAACGAATACTAAGCCCTTCGCTTTTCACTTGGAAAGTAAGAGCATCTATGCTCAACTTACTCCGGGGTAAGGTATTTTCACGTCAAAATTTCATTTACGGATCGCGGGCGTACAGGACACCGATATCGTATGTGCCAAGATCACGGCGCTCTGCGCCTTTTACGCTGATCAGTCAATTAGATTCCGCCTTTTTTCACAAAGTCGTGGATGCTCCTGAAACGCAACTGCGTGTCATATTGGCCGAGGATCGCGGACAGGTTATCGGATTGATGGCCTAGTATCCCATGTTCCGCCTGCATAGCAGGACATCGGGCCTACATTTGCATCAACTGTTGATTGATGAAAGCTACCGTGGTCAGGGCTGCGCACGGCAATTTATGGAGTATTTAACCAATGCCGCGGCAGAATTTGGCGCAAGTTACATCACCGTGTCGGCAGATTTACAAAACGAACCTGCCCATCCGGTGTATCTGCCCATGGGATTTAAGCGTGTGGCAATGGGGGGCGCGTTTTTTGAATATCGCCCAGCGACAAATGATTGAAAATAGTGGGTTTCATGCCCATGTCCGTCACAGGCTCGCATATGGCAGTCAATTTTGGGATCCTGCCCCAAATTGGAGGACACTGATGAAACTGGACCCTGATCCAATAATCAGCTTATTAATGCGGCTTTTGCCGCCTCTATTCGCGTTTCAAGCGCCTTCATCCTTGTGCGCAATGTTCCAATTTCCACCAACTGCTGATATTGGGCGAGTTCTAATTCGCGGTATGCACGCTCTAATCCGCGCAGCAAATCTTTTCCACATAGCCATGCTTCTTCCGCGGTATTGCGGATCAAAACCACCACTTTAAACCGTCCCGCAGAGCTTAGGGTGCTATAACTTTTGGAGTTCAATCCTTCGACCTGCATTTTGATTTTTCCAACAATCCGTAAAACTGAACGATTTGTGACATTAGATCATCAGATTTCACGTGCATTTCGGAGATGCGTGAACTGTAAAACCATGTTTGACGGACGTCTGTTATATGGAGGATAAGGTCATCACGCTCCTCAATCGCTTTGCGCAATACGGGCAGTGACGGGCTTTTCGTTAGGAAAATTTCCATGTCTGTCGTGTTGAAATCAATTTCCGCATAAATGGCGCGGACTAGGTTTATTGTGTTTCAATACCTTTGCATGGGCATTTTTGCGATCTTCCATAAACCGCTGAATATTCCATATGCCAAAGCTCAAAATCGCCGTAATCAGCGAGAGCGTAAATTTATCAAATATCAGTTTTGCATCCTGACGCCTGCATATCAGCGCGCTTTGCGATGCAATGCAACCGAGAATCCGCTTGACCTGAATGCTAAGACTGTCAAAACGAGGGTATGAGTACAGCCACGTTAAGTATTGATTTAGATGCCATTCGCTCGAATTGGCGAGCATTGAACGAGAAAACCAGCGGCGAAACGGGCGCGGTGGTCAAGGCGAATGCTTATGGTCTGGGCGCTGGGTTTGTGGCCAAAGCATTGTTGAAAGAAGGCGTTCAAACCTTTTTCGTGGCGGTGGCCGAAGAAGGGGTGGTGGTGCGTAAATCTCTGGGCAACGCCTCCACGATCTATATCTTTGGCGGGCACATGCAGGGGGACACGGAACTGATCCGTGAATATCGCCTCACGCCACTTTTGAATTCTGTTGATCAATTAATCAGGCATGTGGAAACCCTGCCCCATCATCCCTTTGGCATTCAGTTGGACACTGGTATGAACCGTTTGGGCATGGAACCTGTTGAATGGCACGCGGTGCGCGAATTGGCCCTGCCCTTGAACCCCAAACTGATCATGTCCCATCTGGCCTGTGCGGATGACCCTGATCACGACATGAACGTCAAACAATTGGCCGAATTCCATAAAATGACCGATGACTTGGATATTCCAAAATCGCTATCGGCCACAGGTGGAATATTACTGGGGTCTGACTATCATTTTGATCTGACCCGCCCTGGCGTGGGGCTATATGGCGGCTTCCCCTTTGAACAGGCCCGCGCCGTTGCCAAGGTGAACATCCCCATCATTCAAACACGCGAGGTCGATGTGGGCGAAACCGTTGGATATTCCAACACTTGGCGCGCACCCACACCGCGCCGCATTGCAACTGTTTCGGCGGGATATGCTGATGGGATCATCCGCGCCATGGGCGGCAAAACCGCCCTATATGCGGGTGACGTGGCCTGCCCGATTGTGGGGCGCATTTCGATGGATCTAATCGGGGTGGATGTCACACTGCTGACCCAACCTGTTGAAAGCCTGGAATTGTTGAACGATCGGCAAACAATTGACGTTCTGGCAGAAAACGCTGGTACAATTGGATATGAAATTCTAACCTCTCTTGGCGGGCGCTATCAGCGCAGATATTTAGGGGATATGGGATGACGGGTGCACTTGGCGCACTTGGATCAGCGGTACTTGCAATGTTGGCAAGCATTGGACGCGTTGTGATTTTCGCGGCCAATACCGTAAAACATTTGGCTCTGCACCCATTTTACCCACGTGAATTTTTTCAGGCCTTGGTGCAAATTGGATGGCTGTCGCTGCCTGTGGTGGGCCTAACCGCATTTTTCACAGGGGGCGCATTGGCCTTGCAAATTTATGCAGGGGGAGCGCGTTTCAGCGCCGAGGCAGTCGTGCCCAGCATAGTGGCCATTGGTATGGTGCGTGAACTTGGCCCCGTTCTTGGGGGCTTGATGGTAGCTGCGCGTGTGGCAAGCTCGATCGCGGCGGAAATCGGCACGATGAAGGTGACAGAACAAATTGATGCCTTGGTCACACTCTCGACTGATCCGATGAAATATCTGACATTGCCCCGCGTTTTGGCGGCGACGCTGTCGTTGCCGATCCTTGTGGCTGTTGGGGACGCCATTGGCATATTTGGCGGATTTTTGGTGGGCGTGAACCGATTGGATTTCAATTCGGCTGCATATTTGAAAAACACCGTTGATTTTCTGGAAACCGCAGATGTGGTTTCGGGCATGGTCAAGGGCGCGGTCTTTGGCTTTATCGTGGCCTTGATGGGATGCTATCACGGCATGAATTCCGGCCGCGGAGCCCAAGGTGTGGGGCGTGCCACAAAATCCGCCGTCGTTGCAGCCAGCGTTTTAATCTTGGCTTCGAACTACATCCTGACCGAGGTATTTTTCACATCATGATTGAATTACGCGGCCTTCATAAATCCTTTGGACAAAACAATGTTTTGGCAGGTGTGGACCTGTCGATTGAACGTGGAAAATCCATGGTGATCATCGGCGGATCGGGTACGGGAAAATCCGTCCTACTAAAATCCATTTTGGGTTTGATCACACCTGATCAAGGTCAAATCTTGGTCGATGGACAGGATGTAACACAGGCAGAACGCGACGCATTCTTGGTCCGGTTTGGCATGTTGTTTCAAGGGGGCGCATTATTTGACAGCCTGCCTGTTTGGCAAAACATCGCCTTTCGCTTGATGCGCGGGTCGCTGAAACGCCCAAAGGACGAAGCGCGCGACATCGCCATCGAAAAATTGCGCCGCGTGGGTCTGAAATCAGATGTGGCAGATCGGTTTCCCGCCGAATTGTCAGGCGGCATGCAAAAACGCGTCAGTTTGGCACGCGCCATTGCGGCAGAGCCTGAAATCATCTTTTTTGACGAACCCACAACAGGCCTAGATCCGATCATGTCAGGTGTGATCAACGATCTGATCCGCGAAATCGTAGTGGATATGGGGGCAACCGCCATGACCATTACCCATGATATGACATCCGTGCGCACCATTGCAGATGATATTGCGATGCTGCATGCAGGACGCATCCAATGGACAGGCCCAGTTGGCGACATGGACCAATCTGGCGATCGCTATATCGATCAATTCATCAACGGACGCGCCGAGGGCCCGATTGAGGCGATCCGATGACATCCAGTTTTTTTGAACCATCCCCGAATGTTTTACTTTTCTTGATGGTGAAAAAATTTATTTATCTTGAGGCGCTGTTGCTCCTTGCGGGGATCAAGGCCGCCCTACACACAGGTGCATCACGTTATTTGTCATTCATCACTATCGGAATTTGTGCTGCGGGGATCGCCGCACATTTCGTCATCCCCTATTTCCAAATTTATCAACAACCATGGTCCGGCATTGCACAATTTTTGATACGGACATGGGACGGTATGTTCACCCCATTTCTGACATCCTTTGTTTTTTTAAACACGATGATGCAAAAACACGGGCGGGTGATGGTTATTGACGGGGTGCACATGGTTTTGATCTTGGGGCTCTCGGGTTTATGGGTCAGCACGTTGTGAAATACGCCAACCTGACACTGTTGATCCTTTATCCAATTTCTTGGTTTTCTCCGTTGATGAGCGCAGGGCTGTTGCCCCTGTTTGGAATGTCCAAGATCACAATCATCAGCGGCATTTTAACGCTTTGGCAGGATGATCCGTTTTTGTCACTGATCGTTTTATTGTTCGCGGTTCTTCTGCCCATGGGAAAAACGCTGTGTAAGGCCGCGATTGATTTCGGGGTGGCCGCCAAATCATGGACGCATGCCTTGGCCGCGCTGTCACGCTTTGCTATGGCGGATGTATTTTTGATTGCGTTTTATATTACTGCGGCCAAGGGCATTGGTGTGGGCCGCGTTGAAACGGAATGGGGGTTATACCTGTTCACATTTTGCGTGCTGCTCTCACTCTTGGTGTCGGTGATGTCCTCTTCTGCCTTGTCACGCTCTTCCCCTTCTGGCAGAAGTTGAACCATGGCAAAATCAACCACCTCTTATTCCTGTTCTGCTTGCGGCAATGTCACGACAAAATGGTCTGGCCGCTGCGAGGCCTGCGGGGAATGGAATACAATTATCGAAGACGGTGGTCTGTCCGTTGGTCCGAAAAAGGGATCAATCGGCGGGATGAAGGGAAATGCCATCAAGCTGACGGATTTAGCCAGCCAAGAGGCCCCCTTGCCCCGCACCCATTCTGGGATTGATGAGCTTGACCGCGTTTTGGGCGGTGGTTTAGTGCCTGCCTCTGCGATTTTGGTGGGTGGCGATCCGGGGATTGGGAAATCAACCCTTCTCTTGCAGGCAGCCGCACGATTTTCAGAAGCAGGATTAAAGGTTCTTTATATCTCGGGTGAAGAGGCCAGCGCACAGGTGCGCATGCGCGCCCAGCGGTTGGGTTTGGGATCTGCGAATGTGCAACTGGGTGCGGATACGAACCTGCGTAATATTTTGACGACGATGGAAACGGAAAAACCCGATCTGGTGATCATCGATTCAATCCAAACCATGTGGGCCGATACGGTCGAAAGTGCGCCTGGCAGTGTGTCCCAAGTGCGCTCTGCTGCCCATGAACTGACCACATTTGCAAAACGCAAAGGTGCCTCTGTCATCTTGGTCGGTCATGTGACGAAAGAGGGTCAGATTGCAGGCCCCCGTGTTGTTGAACACATGGTGGACACGGTTTTATATTTCGAGGGCGAACGCGGCCATCAATTCCGCATTCTACGCGCGGTAAAAAATCGTTTTGGAGCGTCGGATGAAATTGGCGTTTTTGAAATGTCTGGCCACGGTTTGGAAGAGGTCAAAAACCCCTCTGCCCTGTTCCTAACAGATCGCGAAAACACCGTAACAGGTGCCGCCGTATTTGCAGGGATCGAAGGGACGCGGCCCGTGTTGGTCGAATTTCAGGCGCTGGTTGCGCCCAGCCACCTTAGCCAACCACGACGCACCGTTGTGGGATGGGACAGCGGACGTCTATCAATGATCCTAGCAGTTCTTGAGGCACGGGCGGGCATCACGTTTTCGGGGTTGGATGTGTACCTAAACGTGGCAGGTGGCATGCGCGTTAATGAACCTGCCGCCGATCTGGCCGTTGCCGCGGCCCTGCTGTCGGCGCGCGAAAACACGCCATTGGCGGAGAATTGTGTGGTTTTTGGGGAACTCAGCTTATCAGGAGCGCTTCGTGCGGTCGCACAGACAGAAAATAGGTTGAAAGAAGCGCAAAAACTTGGTTTCACACGGGCTATCGGACCTGTTGGTGGGAAACAGGCACAAGTAAGTGGAATTGACATGGCGCAAATGTCGGATATTGCGTCATTCGTTGTCGAAACTTTCGGCACGACTTAGGCTGAACGAAAAGGGCAAGCGGCCATGGAAGGATTTAACGTAGTCGACGCAGTGGTGACCGTGATTATCGTGCTCTCCTCATTGCTGGCATATTCACGCGGCATGGTACGCGAGGCCATGGCCATCGCAGGATGGGTTGCCGCCGCAATCGTGGCCTTTGTCTTTGCACCAAATGTGATGCCCTTGATCGAAGAAATCCCGATGATCGGCCCGATCCTTGCCGATAGCTGCGAATTATCCATCATCGCCTCTTTTGCCGCGGTATTTGCGATCACCCTTATGATCGTTTCGTTCTTTACGCCCCTTCTGTCGTCCCTGATTAACAAATCTGTCTTGGGTAAGGTGGATCAGGTCTTGGGCTTTATCTTTGGTGTGTTGCGCGGCATCGCCCTTATCGCGATTGCCTTTTTCGCCTACAGCGCGGTCCTGAGTTCACAAAGCCTGCCGATGATTGATGAAAGCCGATCAGCCAAGGTGTTTGGTGATATGGCCGCCCAGATCGAGGCCCACAATCCCGAACGCGCCCTTGGCTGGGTTACAGTGCAATACGAAGAATTGGTCTCTGTCTGCAACGGTGAATAAAACGTTGGCGGGCACGCAACTATCCAACTATCCGCATGACCCAGATTTAATTGTTATAGTTTCGTGACACTTTCCCCCAATACCAGTATGTAGGGGCCACCCACGAAATGGAATCGGAGTTTCCTGACTTGTCTTGCAAGCAAATGCCCCCCGCTCACCCGTTTGATGACGACAAACTGAAAGAAGAATGTGGTGTGTTTGGGGTGATCGGTGTTGCCGACGCTGCAAACTTTGTGGCGCTTGGACTGCACGCGCTGCAGCATCGCGGACAAGAGGCCGGTGGTATTGTGGCGTATGACCCAGATGCAGGGTTCAATTCGGCCCGACGTTTTGGATATGTGCGCGATAACTTTACATCCCAATCCCTGATGCAAACCCTGCCTGGGGAACTTTCAATCGGTCATGTGCGCTATTCCACAGCTGGGTCCAAGGCCGCCGCAATCCGCGATGTGCAACCCTTTTTTGGCGAATTTGCCATGGGCGGTGCCGCGCTTGCGCATAACGGGAACCTGACAAATGCGGATGCATTGCGCCGTGAATTGATTGAGCGTGGTTCAATTTTCCAAAGCTCATCTGACAGTGAATGTATCATCCATCTGATGGCACGCTCGCTTCAGCGCAACATCCCCGAGCGCATGGAAGACGCCCTGCGCCGTGTCGAAGGTGCTTTTTCCGTTGTTGCAATGACCCGCACCAAATTGATCGGAGTACGCGATCCATTGGGTGTGCGCCCGCTTGTTATTGGCAAAGTTGGCGATGGCTATGCACTCAGTTCGGAAACATGCGCCTTGGACATCATTGGTGCGGAATTCGTACGCGAGGTTGAACCCGGTGAAATGGTGGTGATCACCGACAAAGGGATCGACAGCAATTTCCCATTCCGCAAACAAGACCCACGTTTCTGCATTTTTGAACACGTCTATTTTTCACGCCCCGACAGCATCATTGGCGGGCGTTCGGTTTATGAAACACGTCGTCAAATCGGCGTTGAATTGGCCAAGGAAAGCCCCGTTGAGGCCGACTTGGTCTGTGCCGTCCCTGACAGTGGAACTCCCGCCGCCATTGGGTTTTCACAAGAATCTGGCATTCCCTTTGCCATGGGGATCATCCGTAACCAATACATGGGACGCACGTTTATTGAACCCACCGAGCAAATCCGAAACATGGGTGTGCGCCTAAAACTTAACGTCAATCGTGCGTTGGTTAAAGGGAAGCGTATCATTTTGGTGGATGACTCTGTGGTTCGAGGAACAACATCACGCAAGATCAAAGAGATGATCCTGGATGCGGGTGCAGCCGAGGTGCATTTCCGTATTGCCTCGCCCCCAACTGCATGGCCCTGTTTTTATGGTGTGGACACACCGCAGCGCGAAAAATTGCTGGCGGCCACCATGTCCGAAGAAGAGATGCGCGACCATCTGGCTGTTGATAGCCTGAAATTCATTTCCTTGGATGGCCTTTATCGGGCAGTCGGGGAACAAAATGGGCGCAATGCATCTTGTCCTCAATATTGTGATGCCTGCTTCTCGGGGGAATACCCCGTGGCACCATCAGATATGATTGAAAAGGGATTTGCGGTTAAGGCCGCTGAGTGACACTTTTAAATAAATTCACCCAAAAACCCAACGATCCCGCGCCTGCGTTTTCGGAAACGCCTGAACCAGATATGCGTTGGATTGACCTGTTGACGGGGGAACACAATTGCCCATGCTTCAACACACCGCTGCGTGATCTTTTGTCCTTGGCCTATTCTGCGCCGGAGGAATGGTACGGCGACAACACATCCCAAGATAATGACGCGTTCCACACAGCGACGGATGATATCCTGACCCATGATTTCTGTCGCATTCAGGACCGCCATTTTGTCCGCACAGTTATGTTATAGCCCTTTCACGATATTGAAAGCTGCCTGATATTGGGTATCTGGGTGCATCTGGATAAACCCAGCTTTGATCAATTTTACGAAACTTATCCCAGCGGCGAACAGAGGGCGATGGACATGCAAATTGGATGGATTGCAAACATTATCCCAGGCTATCACGGATCGCACGCCTGTTGCATTCAACCACACGATGGGTTAAAGCGTCCCATCACATACGCCGCATTAGAAGAAGATGCTCTTTATGGTTTACAACTTGATGGCATGAGTTTCGAAATGCTGATCACAATGCTTGAGGAATATGGACACACGGGCCTCTCTGATCAGACAGGTTGACATCAAAACGCTTTTCTTGCAAACGCGCTGCTATGGATCAAAAAATTGCACTTATCACTGGCGCTTCGCGCGGTCTTGGCGCTGCTTTGGCAGAAGCGCTTGCACCCTCTCATCACGTAATTGCTGTTGCACGCACAACTGGCGCGCTTGAGGAGCTTGATGATCGGATCAAGGCCAAAGGCGGACAGGCCACATTGGCACCAATGGACGTCAATAACGCCGATGCAATGGCGCATTTGTGCCGCTCCATTTTTGATCGCTGGGGCAAAGTTGATTTTTGGGCGCATACGGCAGTGCACGCGGCCCCAATCGGACCTGCGGCAACAATGGACGAAAAAGACTGGGAAAAATCCATTCAACTGAACGTAAAAACCACAGGTATTTTGATCCCCTATGTGACACCTTTGCTGGGGTCAAATGGTTGGGCCATGTTCTTTGATGATACGCATGCAGGGGAAAAGTTTTTCGGCGCATATGGTGCATCAAAATCAGCACAAATTGCATTGGCGCAAAGCTTGGCGAAAGAATGTGAAAACACGGGGCCTGTGGTGAAAATCGTAACCCCCCCTGCCATGCCAACCGCCACGCGTGCCCGCTTTTTCCCGGGGGAAGATCGCAGCGGCTTAAGCGCGCCAAGTGCAGTTGCAACCACACTATTGCAAGAGTACCTCGCCAACTAGGCAACGATCTCAGCAAAGACTTGCCCGAACCTGTCTGCTCCTCTATGTCCTATGGGCAGAGCAGATATTTTGAGGGCAACTGATGCGCATTTTAATCACGAATGACGATGGAATTAATGCACCCGGGCTGAAAGCACTGGAACAGATCGCGTATGAATTGGCGGGCGATACGGGTGAGGTTTGGGTCATCGCCCCAACTCAAGAGCGTTCTGGCGTTGCCCATTGCATCAGCTACACATCGCCCATTTTGATCAACAAAATTTCCGAACGTCGCTATTCAGTTGATGGCTATCCTGCTGATTGCGTTTTGGCGGGGCTTTATCACATTATGCCTGAGCGTCCTGATGTGATCCTGTCGGGAGTGAACCGCGGCAACAACTCTGCCGAAAATGTCCTATATTCTGGGACGATTGGCGCAGCACTTGAAGGCGCATTGCAGGGTATCAAATCCTTTGCCCTATCCCAATATTTGGGCCCCAAAAACTATGGCGCGGCGGACCCATTTGAAGCGAGCCATGTCCATGGCTCCAATACTTTGCGCGACTTGATTGCACGTGAATATGACAATCCATCGGATTATCATATTTTCTACAATATTAACTTCCCCCCTGTCCCTGCCACCGATGTTAAGGGACACAAATTTGCGGCCCAAGGCCGCCGCCAAGGCAGCCAGTTTTCAGCCGTCATGCAAACGGCGCCAAACAACCGCGAGTTTTTGTATGTAAAAGGCGGTGATCAGCACGTGGCCGTTGGTGACACGTCTGATGCGGGTGTCAATCTGGACGGATATATCTCAATCACCCCAATGCGTGCCGATTTGACAGCCTATGACATTTTAGAAAAATCGTAAGTCCCAATGGATCTTGATCCCGAACAAAAGATGCAATTCCTGTTTGCCCTGCGATCCAAGGGGGTGACAGACAGCCGCGTATTGACCGCAATGGAACGCATTGATCGGAGTCCCTTTGTATCGGGCGTCTTTTCCGCACGCGCCTATGAGGACACGCCGCTGCCCATCGCATGTGGCCAAACGATTTCACAACCTTCTGTCGTGGGATTGATGACCCAAGCGTTAAAAGTTGGTCCGCGCGATAAGGTTTTAGAGGTGGGCACGGGATCGGGCTATCAGGCCGCCATCCTAAGCCAATTGGCACGCCGTGTTTATACGGTGGAACGTCATCGCCCATTGGTGCGCGAGGCCACGCGCCTGTTCCAAGAGCTAGACCTGAGCAATATCACGCCGATCCTTGCGGATGGATCACATGGGTTACCCGATCAGGCCCCGTTTGACCGCATCATCGTCACCGCCGCCGCAGAAGATCCGCCCGGAACCTTGTTATCACAGCTAAAACCAGGTGGTATTATGATTGTCCCCGTTGGCCAATCCGACACAGTTCAAAGCCTTATACAGGTGACACGAACCGAAACAGGCTTTGATTATGATGACCTAAGATCCGTTCGTTTTGTCCCGCTGGTTGAGGGAATAGGAAAAGATAGCTAATATAGAGACAAAGAATAAAAACCGAGGCAGATTAACCATATTTATGGGGAACCGTAAAAGATGAGCATTAAGACCCTAAAACCGATTACGTGGCCCCTGTACGCTGCGCTATTTCTGGGCGTCAGTGCATGTGGCAACATGGATGATTTCGACATTGACTTGCGCGGCGGGCAATATGACACGAGCGAGGCTGCGCAAAACGCATCGCGTGCGAAACCTGTCGCAGATGAACGTGGCGTGATCTCTTATCCCACCTATCAAGTGGTAGAAGCACTGGACGGGGACACAGTTGGCAAAATCGCCGCGCGCCTGAATACGGCGGCGGATCCAATCGCACGCTATAATGGACTGCAAGTGGATGAAGCGCTTGCCCCCGGGACGATTGTTGCGCTTCCCCAAAAACTGGAGGATGCGCCCGTTGCGACAGCCGAGGACACACCCATTGATGTGACCGAGCTGGCCAATACCGCGATTGAAAATGCGAAAAGCAATGAACCTGCGAAAAGCGCACCAAACAGTGACGGCATCGAACCCATCCGTCACAAGGTCGTGCGCGGGGAAACCGCCTTTACCATTTCTCGTCTATATAATGTAACGGTCAGCGCTTTGGCCGAATGGAACAATTTGGATGGCAATCTAACCGTCCGCGAGGGGCAATATTTGTTGATCCCACTGCCTGCGGAAACGGCGGCTCCTGTTCCCCCAACCACTCCCCCTGGTGCAGGGAGTTCAACGCCACCGCCACCCAGTTCAACAACCCCGCTGCCCGATCCAGAGCCAGAGGTTGTTGTAAAACCAGAACCCAAACCCGAAACCGTTGCAGCCCCCAGCGGTGGACGCATGGGATATCCTGTTAAGGGTAAAATCATTCGCGAATATGCCAAAGGCAAAACCGATGGCCTCGACATTTCGTCGCCCGCAGGCACAACCGTTGTTGCCGCCATGGATGGGGTCGTTGCAGCCGTCACAATGGACGTTAATCAGGTGCCAATCGTTGTTGTGAAACACGCAGATAACCTGCTGACCGTCTATGCAAATCTATCCGATATTATGATTGCAAAAGGCGATACTCTATTGCGTGGTCAGGGTATTGCCAAGGTTCCATCAGGAAACCCACCCTACGTCCATTTTGAGGTACGCAAAGGATTAGACAGTGTCGATCCGATGGATTACCTGAACTAACCCCCTGTGATTTGAAAATTAGATTGGCCGCTGTCTCATCGCAGCGGCCATTTTCGTTTGATCAGGACAAACGCACGCCTTTGCGACCCGCAAGGTCAACGAAATACTGCCATGCAACCCGCCCCGAACGGGACCCACGCGTACGGGTCCATTCAATGGCCTCGGCACAGATGACATCTTCGTCCTCAACCACACCGTGGGCTTTGCAATAGCCGAAGATCATGTCGAAATAATCATCTTGTGAACAGGGATGGAAGCCCAGCCATAGGCCAAAGCGATCTGACAGAGATACCTTTTCTTCAACGGCCTCTGATGGGTTGATCGCGCTGCTTCGTTCGTTTTCGATCATATCGCGCGGCATCAAATGACGGCGATTGGATGTGGCATAAAGAATAACGTTATCCGGCCGCCCCTCGATCCCGCCATCCAAAACCGCCTTCAGCGATTTGTAATGTTCATCATCATGCGAAAAGCTGAGATCATCACAGAACAACACAAAGCGATGGTCGCTATTGCGAAGATGGTTCAACAGGCGTCCAACGGTTGGCAGGTCTTCGCGCTGAAGTTCCACGATTTTCAATGGGTGCCCTTGCGCATTCATCGCGCCGTGGATCGCCTTGACCAAGGACGATTTACCCATACCCCGCGCGCCCCACAACAGGGCGTTGTTGGCCGAATATCCTTTGGCAAACTGCAAGGTGTTTTGCATCAACGTATCGCGTGACCGGTCCACACCGACCAAAAGAGACAAATCAACGCACGAAACACTGGGCACAGGGGCCAAACGATCTGGGTCAACATGCCAAACAAAGGCATCCGCCGCGTCAAAATCAGGGGCCGCAGCAGGTGCGGGTGACATACGCTCCAATGCATCCGCGATGCGTTTTACATCAACTTCATTCATGGGCCTACCTGTCGTGTTCTTGAACTATTTGGTTGCTTTTTCGTCGTCTTCTTCGTCGTCTTCTTCGTCGTCGAATTCTTTCATCAACGGGTCGTCAAACTCTTCTTCGTCGTCAAAATATCCATCGGCGCGCAACTGTTCTTCACGCTTTGCTTCGACCCGACGCACAAGGAAAATCGAGATTTCATAAAGCCCGTAAACAACAACAAACAAAATAACCTGAGTAATGACATCAGGCGGTGTGACAATCGCCGCAAGAACCAAAATGCCGACAATTGCGTATTTACGCACATTTCCCAACCCTTCGGCGCTGACCAAGCCCGCCTTGCCCATAAGGGTCAGCAAAACAGGCAGTTGGAAACACATGCCAAAAGCAACAATGAATTTGATTGTCAGGCTTAGGTATTCTTGGGCCGAACCTTGGAATGCGATCCCCGCGATTGCATTGCCATCAGTGTCTTGGGACAAATCGGTGCCCGCCTGTTGGAACCCAAGGAAAAAGTCGAAGGCAAGCGGAGTCACAACATAATACGCAAAGGATGCGCCCAACATGAACATAAAGGGCGAGGCGATCATGAACGGCAAAAAGGCGTTCTTTTCTGTTTTGTAAAGACCCGGTGCCACAAAGCGCCACATTTGAAACGCGATGTAAGGAAAAGCAAGGATCAAACCGCCCAGAAGCGAGATTGAAACCGCAACAAAGAAACCCTCTTGCAGTTTAATCAAAATCAAACCGCAATCCGAATGCCCACGCGCCGTCATCGCAGAACACAGCGGTTCGGTCAAGAAATTGAAAATCGGGTTCCACACTGTGAAACAGATAATCATCCCTACGATGAACGCGGACACAGAATAGATCAACCGTTGACGCAATTCAGCAAGGTGTTCGATCAGCGGTGCGGTTTTGGAATCTAGGTCGTCAGTGCTCATTCACTATCCTTAGCCACTATCCTTGGCAGGTTTTGGTGCCTCTGCCACGGGTTCGGACGCCGCGGGGATTGGCTTGGCTTGGGCAGTCTCGGCAAAGGCGACTGCGGCTGTTTCAGCGTCACGTTTTTCCTGTGCACGCTTGGCCGTGGCCTCATGGATTTTCTTGGCCGCTTCGGCGCGCTCTGCCGCCAATTTCCCTGTTTCACTCTCAGGGGTCCATTTTGTAAACTCTGATGCCGCGTCTTTGACGCTATCAAAGCCCGTTTGCATGGGGTTGGTTGCGGCCTTCAACGTTTTGTTGATGTCGCTGACGCCTGCATCATCTGCGGCTTCATTCATCGCACTGCTGAATTCGCGCGCCATACCTTTGAGTCGCCCAACAAATTCCCCGCCCTTTTTAAACAGGACTGGCAAATCTTTGGGACCCACTACGATAAGCGCCACGATCCCAATGACCAGCAGCTCGGTCCAACCCAGATCAAACATGGATTATACCTTGTCTTTTTCTGTCTCTGGCGTGACGTCTTTGGCAAGTTCAGCGGCTTCTTCTGCTGCGCTTTGTTCGCCTTCTTTGATACCACGTTTGAAGCTTGTGATGCCTTTGCCAACTTCGCCCATCAAGCCACTGATCTTACCGCGACCAAATAGAACCAATACAACAACTGCAATCAGCAGGATGCCCGGCAAACCAATGTTATTTAGCATGTCTTTCTCCTCGTGTTCGCGACCTGGGCCGCGTCCTTTGAACATCCCACATCTATTCATTAATTTGGTCGGATTAAAGTCGATAATTTCCCAAACGGAAAGAAAATTTTAAAAATATTGCGCAGGGCGCGACAGTTTTACCCAAGGATTGTGAAAAAGCGCTTTGGAAACCGGCTATCCTGCTTCAAAAACAAAGCATCTGTCGCGCGGAACCGTCAACCACATCGCCTGTCCCGCTTTCGGCAAAAATACGCTAGGCACGGTGGCTATTATCCGCGCGCCATCCGTTTCAAGGCGAAATTCAATCAGGCTATAACTGCCCAAAAAACGCGCGCGCTCCACAAGGGCACGTGCAGCGACACCTTGGCTGGCTGTTGGATTTGGACCGCGCCCTGCCCTGTCGAAATCAATACGCACATGCTGTGGACGAAACACAATATCCACTTGTGAACCATCCTTGATCCCAGGCGCCAAAAATTGACCAAAGGCTGTATCGGCAAGCGATCCTTGGATGGTGGCGCGCACTTCATTTATGTCCGAGAAAAAGGCAACGGCACGTTTATCAACGGGCGCGTTATAGATATTATAGGGCGCGCCGCGTTGCACGATTTGCCCTGCGCGCATCAGTGCGATTTCATCAGCCATGCGCATCGCCTCATCCGGTTCATGGGTGACCAGAACAACGGCGGTGTCCTCGGCCTTAAGCAGGGCTAGAGTTTCATCACGGATGTCATCACGCAACCGATTGTCCAGCCCCGAAAAAGGTTCATCCATTAACATAATTCTGGGTCGCGGCGCTAATGCACGGGCAAGTGCCACGCGCTGTTGTTCACCGCCAGACAGGGTGTGGGGAAATTCGTCGATCATATGTGCCAGACCAACTTTTTCCAGCAATTCAACCACACGGGCACGTTTCTGCGCCTTTGATCCACGGAGGCCAAAGGCTACGTTTTCCGCGACAGATAAATGGGGGAAAAGGGCGAAATCCTGAAACATCAACCCGATGGATCGCTCTTCTGGCGGGACAGAGGTATAGGTGTCGCAAATTGGTTTCCCATCCACCCAGATTTCACCACTGTTTTGTTGATCGATCCCTGCGATCATCCGCAGCGTTGTGGATTTTCCACAACCCGACGGCCCCAACAAACAGGTCACCTGCCCTGGCATCACGGACAGCGATACATCACGCACCACATCCGTGTCGCCAAAACGACGCGTCAGATTTTTAATCTCTAATCTGGGTACCGATTGCACTGCCTACCGCCTTTTTCCGATAAAACTTATCAGGATTAGAATGTGGATATCAGTATCCCATGATCTGCGCAACCATCGCCGCAAAACGTTTGATGAATGACAATCCCCGCCAAACTTGGGCGGGGATTGTTCAATGCAAAATATAGTTAGTTAAATTACATGGTCATATTCGTGGCACCGCCATCCAACAGGACGTTTTGACCAACCATGAAACCCGCATGCTGTGAACACATGAACGCACAGGTCGCACCGAAGTCTTCCAACGTGCCGTATCTGCGTGCGGGGATCGTCGCCTCACGCGCGGATTTGGCCTCGTCCATTGTAATGCCTGTATCGGCAGCCACCTTACCATCCAGAGAAATTGCGCGATCTGTCGCGTGGATGCCCGGCAATAGATTGTTGATCGTCACACCATGGGGCGCCACCTGACGCGATGTACCTGCAACATACCCAGTCAGGCCCGCACGCGCGGAATTTGATAATCCCAACTGCGGGATCGGCGCGCGCACGGATTGCGATGTGATGTTCACAATGCGACCCCAACCCTGATCCATCATTCCCGGCAATACTGATTTAATAAGCGTGATGGGCGTTAGCATGTTTGCATCAATGGCCGCGATGAAATCGTCACGTTCCCAATCGCTCCACATTCCCGGAGGTGGACCGCCCGCGTTTGTCACCAAAATATCAATGTGACCCGCCACATCCAAAACGTTGGCGCGGCCTTCGTCGGTCGTGATATCGGCGGCAACTGCGGTGACGTTTACCTGAAAACGGCTGCGAATCTCCTCGGCCGTTTTCTCCAACGCCTCTGCGCCCCTTGCATTCAGTACCAAATCAACACCTGCCTCTGCCAAGGCCAAGGCACAGCCTTTGCCCAACCCCTTAGAGGATGCACAAACCAGTGCCTTTTTACCTGCAATACCCAGATTCATCTCTCTCATCCTCTCAATTTAAACTAAGATTTTTCTACTTTGACGCGTTTGCCTTTTTAACAGTGCCTCAAAATCAAAGACAATGAGTCCAGTTTGTGACAAATTTTGCAACTTAATTGGATTACGGGCGAATAAAAGAGTAAGATCAATGCAGAATGCGAACATCAACAGTCCGCTGACATGCTGGCAACCCCAGCAAAGGAAGCTGCTGAGCGAAGACGACATGCAATCAATCCCTGTGTATCAGGTTGACAGCTTTAAGGTGGTCCATGGCGCGAACTTGAGCGATAACATGTCTTTTGCCGATGAATTGATGTTGGATGATGTCAATACCCTGAAAAAGTGTCGCCACGCCGCATCCTGCCTGTGGTCCTAAGCGATGATAGCCTGCACGTTGGAACGAATGGGGATACAGGTACCGAAGGCAACGCCCTGTTTTTGGATAGTTACGTCACCCTGATGACCCAAAACACAGATACAGTTGAGGCGTTGTTGATTGTCGAGGTGTATGAGCACGACAGCATTGAAAATAGCTATGTCATGCCCTTTTCCCCGATGGTTTAAGGGGTTGAATACACCTTGGTTGGTATCGATCGCGAAAATGCAGAAGAACGTTTTGCCAAAATCACGTGCCTTTCATTTGTAAGGGGCACGCGTATCACGTGTCCTCGGGTGCATTGAAACCGATTGAAGAATTAGAAGTCGGTGAAAAAATCTTCACACGCGACAAAGGCGTCCAAGAAATTCGCTGGATCGGGCAATCCACCATGCATGCCACAGGTGATTTTGCACCTGTCGTGATCAAAGCGGGCGCATTGAACAATATGCATAATTTGGTTGTTAGCCCATAATTCCGTCTGTTTGTCTATCAACGACAGGATAAATTGGGCACAGGACGCGCCGAAACATTGGTGTGGGCCAAACATTTGGTGAATGGCAAAGACATCAATCGCCTGAATGATGGATTTGTCGAATACTACCAGTTGCTGTTTGACGAACATCAAATCATCTATGCCGAAGGTATCGCCGCAGAAAGCCTGTTGTTTGATCAACGCGCAGAAAGTGTCCTGCCTGATGAGGCGAAGCGCGGCGTCAGCCTGCATAAATCCAGCTATCAAGATGTTTTGGAAGTTGACGAAGACAAACTGCGTTCAACCAATGCGGTGAACCTGCTCCATCAAGCCTCGCGCGGGTAAAATTCGTTTTTCCACGCATTCTGAACGCCCAAGAGTTGCCAAGTGCAAACGCGCGCAATATAGGCAAGTCATGACACAAATCGCCTCAAATCGCCCCGACCTACCGCCTGAAATTGGCCGCCGCCGCACATTTGCGATTATTTCGCACCCAGATGCGGGCAAAACCACATTGACGGAAAAGTTTCTGTTGTTTGGTGGCGCGATTCAAATGGCGGGCCAAGTGCGTGCCAAGGGTGAAGCGCGGCGGACGCGTTCAGATTTCATGCAGATGGAAAAGGACCGCGGAATTTCGGTAAGCGCATCTGCCATGTCCTTTGAATATCATGATTTCCGTTTCAACCTTGTGGATACCCCAGGCCACAGCGATTTTTCCGAAGACACCTATCGCACACTGACGGCTGTGGATGCGGCTGTGATGGTGGTTGACGGCGCAAAGGGCGTCGAAAGTCAGACCCGCAAACTGTTCGAGGTCTGCCGCCTGCGCGATTTGCCAATTTTGACCTTTTGCAACAAAATGGATCGCGAAAGCCGCGATACATTTGAAATCATAGATGAAATCCAAGAAAATCTTGCGATTGATGTGACACCTGCCAGTTGGCCAATCGGGGTGGGCAGCGAATTTTTGGGCTGTTACGATCTGTTGAATGATCGGTTGGAATTGATGGACCGCGCGGACAGAAACCGCGTTGCGGAAAGCATCGAAATTAACGGATTGGACGACCCCAAACTGAAAGAGCATGTGCCAGCACATCTTTTGGAAAAATTCCTAGAAGAGGTTGAAATGGCGCGCGAACTGCTGCCAGCCCTAGACCCACAAGCGGTGCTAGAAGGGCACATGACCCCCATTTGGTTTGGATCGGCCATCAATTCCTTTGGCGTCAAAGAACTGATGGATGGCATCGGAAAATACGGACCAGAGCCGCAAATCCAATCCGCCGAACCCCGTCAAGTCGCCCCAGAAGAACCCAAAGTGTCTGGCTTTGTCTTTAAGGTGCAGGCCAATATGGACCCAAAGCACCGCGACCGTGTGGCTTTTGTCCGACTGGCATCGGGACATTTCAAGCGGGGCATGAAACTGCTGCATGTGCGCAGTAAAAAACCGATGGCGGTGTCAAACCCTGTTCTGTTCCTTGCCGCAGATCGTGAATTGGCTGAAGAGGCATGGGCAGGTGATATCATTGGCATTCCAAACCACGGACAATTGCGCATCGGCGACACCCTGACCGAAGGGGAACAGATCCGTGTGACGGGTATCCCCTCATTCGCACCTGAGCTTTTGCAAGCCTGCCGCGCGGGTGACCCTATGAAGGCCAAGCATCTGGAAAAAGCATTGATGCAATTTGCCGAAGAAGGTGCCGCAAAAGTGTTCAAACCAACTTTTGGATCAGGCTTTATTGTTGGGGTTGTCGGCGCATTGCAGTTTGAAGTATTAGCAAGTCGCATTGAATTGGAATACGGCCTACCCGTACGTTTCGAACAATCCCAATTTACCTCGGCCCGTTGGGTGCAGGGTGATAAACAGGCCCAAGATAAATTTTCCGCCGCAAACAAACAGCATATCGCAACAGACCACGATGGCGATATGGTGTTTCTAACGCGGCTGCAGTGGGACATTGATCGGGTTGAACGGGATTATCCAGATGTTAATCTGACTGCGACAAAGGAAATGATGGTGTAAGTGTAACAATGTCTTTGGAACCGCATCGATGGGCCGTCATGTCCACAATAAAAGCGCCGACCAAAGACATTTTGAGTTTCGCGGCACATTACCTAAGCCTTCGGGCGACGCATCTCTATTTGTTTTTGGACTTCCCCGATCCAGAGGCACAGGGGCATCTGGAAAATCACCCTAATATACATGTCACAAACACCGCGCCGAATTATAAGCAGGCAAGCGTTCGTCGTCCCCAAACCGTTGAACGGCGCCAAATTGAAAACATAAAAACCGCGATCGAATTTGCCCGCCGTGATGATATCGCCTGGCTCGGCCATTTTGATAATGACGAATTTTTGCATGCCCCAAGTCACGCAAATGTGGGCATGCGTTTGGCACGTTTGGACGATGATGTTATGTGCGCGCGCCCTACCCGTTGAATATTTGGTGCCTGACGATCCTGATTACACAGGCCCTGATCAGTTTAAGCGTTTGGCCGCACCCTTTGCCTGTCGCCGTCAAATCAGCATGTGGGCCTATCCTGAATTTGGAGCCAAGGTTTCGGGCGGATTTCTAAGCCGTCAGGTTGGAAATTCCTTTTTCCGCATCGTGCTCGAACTGATGGCGCCGCGCAGCCATTTTTGTGACTAACCCACGCATAATAACACAAAAATAAAAACATTGGCCCATTTGGACTTGGCGTATTATCATACCGATGCATAGGACAAATTTTATCAAAAATACCAATAACGCCGCGCAGCTGGGTCCTATCGCAAGGTGATATCAGGCGGAAAAACCTATGAAACTAAGCGCAAAAGCCTGCACGACATTCTAGAAGAGCTGGAACAGAGCGAAGGTGTCGCTGGCCTGAAGAGGCTGCACCGCGAATTATGCGTTGCCACACCCGATTTGTTTGCACGGTTAGACCAATATGACCTTTATCTTTTGTATGACTTTAACTTTGACGCCAAACGTGCACAGTATTTTTCACAGTTTTCAATTTGATACGGGCCAAATGCCGCACGCATTGACGTGGGGATAGGTTTTAGCGTAGAAGCGACACACCAAGCGCGCCCTGTATGAGGTAGGCCGCGCAATGACGATCAGACGTGCGGGCCAAGAAGTGTCCGTAACAAACGGATACACATGACCACATTTGCTGATTTGGAGCTAAATCCAAAGATTTTGAAGGCCATCACTGAGGCTGGATATGAAACCCCGACCCCAATCCAAACAGGCGCGATTCCCGCCGCACTGAAGGGTAAGGATGTTTTGGGCATCGCCCAAACGGGTACCGGGAAAACCGCAAGCTTTACATTGCCAATGATCCACATGCTGGCGCGTGGACGTGCCCGTGCACGCATGCCGCGGTCGTTGGTATTGTGCCCAACCCGTGAATTGGCGGCCCAAGTTGCCGAAAACTTTGACACCTATTCCAAACATTTGAAACTGACCAAGGCGCTGTTGATTGGTGGGGTCAGCTTTAAAGATCAGGATGCGTTAATCGACAAAGGTGTTGATGTTTTGATCGCGACACCTGGTCGACTTCTTGATCATTTTGAACGTGGGAAACTGTTGCTGACTGGCGTGCAAGTCATGGTGGTTGATGAGGCAGACCGTATGCTGGATATGGGATTTATTCCCGATATCGAACGCATCTTTGGCCTGACACCGTTCACACGTCAAACGCTGTTTTTCTCAGCCACAATGGCGCCAGAAATTGAGCGGATCACAAATACTTTCCTATCGGCCCCCGAACGCATCGAAGTGGCCCGTCAGGCCACCGCGTCCGAAAACATTTCACAAAGTGTTGTGATGTTCAAAGGCACCCGCAAGGATCGTGAAGGGTCACAAAAACGCCAGTTGTTGCGCGCCATGATTGATCAGGAGGGCGACGCACTGACCAATGCAATCATCTTTTGTAATCGCAAAACCGATGTGGATATCTGTGCAAAGTCGCTGAATAAATACGGCTATCAGGCGGCGCCAATTCATGGGGACTTGGATCAGGCGCAGCGCATGAAAACCCTGGATGATTACCGCGAAGGACGTTTGAAATTCCTTGTCGCATCGGATGTGGCCGCACGGGGTTTGGATATTCCGTCGGTCAGCCACGTGTTCAACTTTGACGTACCTGGTCACGCCGAAGATTACGTGCACCGCATTGGCCGTACTGGCCGCGCGGGCCGTTCAGGCAGCGCATTCATGATCTGCGCAAAACGTGACGAAAAAGCATTCGCCGCAGTCGAGGCATTGATCCAAAAGGAAATCACGCGTCTGGATATTCCTGCGGCCCTTTTGGAAGAATGGGCACCCAAGAAAAAACCCGCACGCGAAAAGCCATCTGAACCCGTGCAAACAAGCGAGCCAAAGCCCGACCCAAGCGAAAAGCCCGCTCAGCAAAACCGACGCCGCCGCGATCGGCGCGGGAATGACAATACGGTTGTCGGCATGGGAGATCACATGCCAAGCTTTATTGCGCTCAGCTTTGAGGAACGCCGCGCCAGCTAATTTAGCACGTCTTTTCCTGTGTTTGATCAAGGTTCTGATCAAACAAGGGTTCACCATGAACGCCAGAATGCAAATTTCGATGGCGATGCAACTTTCCAGTGAACTGGGGCGCATGACGCAAAGTTACAATACGCGCTTGGCGCAATTGCTGCGTTCGCATGACGTGACCTATCCGCAATATGCGGTTTTGGATCATATTATGCGCAACGGGACCAAGGCGGAAACCATCAGTCAAATTTCCGACGCGGTCGAGGTTTTACAACCTGCGGTTACCAAAATCGCGAGAAAATTTTCAAAACCGTGGATTGCTGCAGGTTACAGGCACCGGAACAGATCGTCGTCAAAAACGCGTTTCTATGACAGCAGAGGGTGCCGCATTCATTGGGAAATTGCAGGCTTCCTTGATGCCCGATGTCCTAGAGTGTTTTTCCGATTGGCCCGAAGAAAAATTAGACACCTTTGCCGATTAAAATTCGAATCTTCCACACTTGGCTTGAGGAAAATCGCGTCTGACCCTACATCAAGCGCGAAATAACAATCGACACTTCTGGCTTCTTACCAATCTCAGTTTGACAGGTTTGGCGTGCAATGCGTTTGATCGCCTCTTCCAGCTTATCGTCATTCGTAATAGTTTTGTGATCTGCGCGTCCGATAAATTGGCTTAGGTCCTCTTCCAGCGCATCGACAAGGGTTGCATTGGAGGATCCCATCTCTGGCAATCCGCGCACTTCACACCAAGGTTCACCTATCATCTCATCCTCTTCATCTAGGATCACGGTCACAATAACATGACCATAAAGCGCCATGCGCAAACGATCACGGATCACCCCATCCAACGCACCAATTTGGGTCGATCCGTCCAAATACATGCGTCCTGTTTCGACGTATTCCGTCACCTTGGGACGATTACCAGACAGGTCCAGCATCATTCCGTTCACACAAATCAGGGACGCATAGCCCGCGTTTTCCGCAATCTTGGCATGTTCACGCAAATGACGGTGTTCACCGTGCATCGGGATCACCATCTGCGGTTCCATGATTTTATGCATTTCCATCAGATCAGGGCGGTTTGCATGCCCTGACACGTGGTATTCGCCCATGCGGTCGGTGACCACATCAACACCTTGTTCCGAAAACTGGTTCATGATGCGAATAACATCACGTTCATTTCCGGGAATGGTTGAGGACGAGAACAACACCATGTCCCCCTCTTTCAGGGAAATACCCTGAAACTTGCCATTGGCCAATTGCGCCGTTGCTGCGCGGCGTTCGCCCTGACTGCCCGTGCAAAGCAGCATCAAATTTTGACGTGGAATTTCCTGCGCCTCATCCGAACTGACCACAGACGGAAAATCGTCCAAGACACCTGTTTCCAGTGCGGCTTGCACCATTTTACGCATGGCGCGTCCCATCAAACAGATGGAGCGCCCTGAACTGGTCGCGGCCTCGGCCAAGGTGCGCAGACGCGCCACATTGCTCGCGAATGTGGTCGCAACAACCAACGCAGGCGCATCCGCAATCAATTCGGCAATAGATGCTTTTAGCGTGGCCTCAGATCGGCCGGGGTGCATGGAAAACACATTCGTGCTGTCACACACCAATACCTTGATCCCGTTTTTTGCGATATCCCTAAACATCTCTCGGTCAAAGGGTTCACCAACACCGGGATCCGTGTCGATTTTAAAATCACCCGAATGCAAAACACGACCATCAGGCGTATCAATGACCAAGGCGCTACTTTCAGGAATGGAGTGCGAAATTGGGGCAAACCCCACCTTAAACGGGCCGACAGCCACCGTTTCGGGCCATTTCATCACGGTTTTCACATTTCGGGGGCTGTGACCATGATCCTCCATCTTCATGCGCGCCAAATGCGCGGTAAAGGGGCGTGCAAATAGAGGTGCCCCCAATTCAGACCATAAATGCCCCACTGCGCCCACGTGATCTTCGTGCGCGTGGGTGATAAAGATTGCCTCAATCTGATTGCGACGTTCCTTTAGCCACGTGATATCAGGGAAAATCAGATCCACACCAGGGGTGCTGTCCATATCGGGAAAGGTCACGCCCAAATCGACAACGATCAATCTTTCTTTGCCTGGTGCGCCATATCCATAGACATAGGCATTCATGCCAATTTCACCTGCACCGCCCAAGGGCATATAGATTAATCTATCGCTCATTTGTGTTTTTATTCCTGATTATGATCGTGAATGAGGCGTAGACCATGCATGGTCAAATCATCCTCGAATGCGTCAAATAGTTTTTCTGCGCCCTGAAACAATGGGGCAAGGCCACCTGTTGAGATAATCTTCATCTCTTTTCCATGTTCTGCGCGGATACGTGCGCAAATTTCTTTGATCAACCCCACGTATCCCCAGAACACGCCTGATTGCATACAGGCAACTGTGTTGGTGCCAATCACGGCCTGTGGTTTGGCAATATCCACATGTGGCAGGGCTGCGGCCTGTTGGTGCAGCGCCTGAAGCGATAGGTTTACACCAGGGGCAATCACACCGCCAATATAGGCCCCATCTGCATCCACAACATCAAACGTGGTGGCCGTGCCAAAATCAACAATGATCAGATTACCACCGAACAGATCGTGACCTGCCACCGTATTTACCAAACGGTCTGGTCCCACGCTGGTACCTGCATCAACACGTACATCGATGGGAAGGTGACAGTCGGGTTTTCCCACAACCAAGGGGCGGGTGTTAAAATAGCGATCTGCCAAAACGCGTAAGTTGAACACAACACGTGGAACGGTTGATGAGATGATCACATCCGTAATATCGGCCTTCACCCCTTGCAAATTCATCAAAGAGCTGAGCCAGACAAAATATTGATCTGCGGTACGCTGATGTTCCGTCGCCGTGCGCCACGTCGCAATAAAGGCCGTGCCGTCCCAGATCGAAAAAACCGTGTTTGTGTTCCCGCAGTCAATGGTCAATAACATTGTAGCGCCCTCTAGAAATAGATGTCCGCAGCCGCAATTGCGCGACGGCCGTCAGTTGTATCCAATATCAGATGTCCTGACTGATCAACACTGTCAAATCGCCCCATGTATTCATCGCGCTGCGTCCGCGCCGTGATCATCTGTCCGATATTGGCAGCACGCTCTAACCATGCGGTGCGGATCGGGTCGAACCCATAGGCGTCGAATTGCGCTTCTCTGACAGCAAAGGCAGATGCAAGGTTTGGCAAAAACGCCTCAGGTGTGATCACCTGCCCCGTTAGGCCGTAAATTGAGGCAGGGGGCAGCGCGCGATTTTCCAAATTCGATGCCTCGGGCGCATTTTTCAAATTGACCCCAACACCAATGGCCAGCGCCATTTGCCCTGCCGAAAGCGCGACTGTTTCCAATAAAATGCCCGCGACCTTTGCCCCATTTAACAGGGCATCATTGGGCCATTTCAATTGGCAGGTGACCTTATGGGGAAAAAGCGTTTCAAAACTGTCCGCAAGGGCCAGCGACATCACAAAGGAGCGCAGCGCAAATGAATGCGGATCGCCATCGGGAAATAACAACAGCGTTCCCGCAAAATTCCCCTCTGGATCCATCCAAGCGCGTCCGCGACGGCCACGGCCCTGCGTTTGCCTGAGCCCCAGAATCCAAGTCGGTCCGCTTACCGTTTTGGCAATGCGGACCGCCTCTGCATTTGTGCTATCGACCGACGCAAGAATGCGTCGATCGTATCCTATTGGAAAATTATTGGACAAGCGCTGCTGCTGCCGCGATTGCCGCGCCTTTTAAACCAAAGAAGTTCACGATGCCCACAACAGTTGCAATCGCAGATACGGAAACAAAGGCCGTCAGCATCGGTGTTGAATAATCATCCAACGCCTCATCCTGTTCGGATCCAAACCACATCAAATAGATGATGCGCAGGTAATAATAGGCGCCGATCACCGATGCGATCACACCTGCGATCGCCAACCAAAGAAGCCCTGCACCATATGCGGCCTGCAGCACGTAAAGTTTACCAAAGAAACCGATTGTGCCCGGAATACCGGCCAAAGACACCATCAATACCATCACGGCCAATGCCTTGCCCGGCTTGGTTTTTGCCAAGAGGTTCAGGGATTGGATATCGGTCACAGGCTGACCACCTTTTTCCATGGTCATGATAAAGGCAAATGTCCCGATGTTCATAATCGCGTAGAACGTCATGTACATTAACATCGCCTCAACACCATACGCGGTCCCGGCAGCAAGACCCATCAGTGCGTATCCCATATGCGCGATTGAAGAATAGGCCATCAGACGTTTGATGTTTGTCTGACCAATCGCTGCAACGGCACCAAGGAACATGGACAGCAAGGAAATCAAAACAATAACCTGTTGCCAATCCGCCTTGGCATTGCCAAATGCATCGTGCATCACACGCGCAAATAGGGCCATCGCCGCAACCTTGGGCGCGGTGGCGAAAAACGCGGTGACGGGTGTTGGCGATCCTTCGTAAACGTCTGGTGTCCACATATGGAACGGAACCGCTGACACCTTGAACGCAAGGCCCGCGATGACCAGAACCAAACCGATCATCAAGCCGATTGATCCACCGTGGCCAGCCGCCTGAATGATCGTGGCGAAATCTGTGCTGCCCGTATAGCCGTAAACCAGGGATGCACCGTAAAGAAGCAGACCAGACGACAACGCGCCAAGGACAAAATACTTCATCCCCGCCTCAGTTGATTTCACACTGTCCCTGCGGAAAGAGGCCACCACGTAAAGCGATAGCGATTGCAGTTCTAGCCCCATATATAGGGACATCAAGTTGCCTGATGACACCATCATCATCATCCCCACAACCGCCAACACGATCAGAATTGGGTATTCAAATTTCATCAGGTCACGACGGCGCATGTAATCAACGCTCATCACCAGAACGGCTGCCGCAGACAGCAGGATGACCACCTTAGCAAAGCGGGCGAACCCATCATCAATGAACATGCCGTTGAACGCGGTTTGCGCCGATGCACTGTCGGAGGAAATCCAAAACGCAACGATTGCGAATAGGATGGATGTTAACCAACACAGTGTTGTCGCCAGTTCATCCTTGGCCGTGTAAACCGCACCTACCAGCGCAAGCATCGCATAGACCGAAAGGATAATTTCGGGCAGGATGATGTTAAGATCGGAAATGATCATGTCCTTCTAGCTCCTAGTGCGCGTTTGCTGCGTCTGCGACTTGGCCAAGGCCCGCGTCAAGCAATGCAGCGTTGTAGTTTGAAACAAGGTTTTCGACCGCGGGCGCAATGACATCTAAGGCAAGTGCAGGATAAACACCCAACAACAGCGTCATGATGATAAGTGGTGCAAAAATCACGCGTTCCCGTGTGCCCATATCCGTGATTGATTTCAGGCTTTCTTTGATCAGATCACCCATCACCACGCGACGATACAGCCACAGGGCATAAGCCGCAGACAGGATTACACCCGATGTTGCGAACAGCGCAACCCATGTGTTCACTTGGAAGATCCCCATCAATGTTAGGAATTCGCCAACAAATCCTGATGTCCCCGGCAAACCAACGTTGGCCATCGTAAAGAACATAAAGATCAGCGCGTAGGCAGGCATGCGATTGACCAAACCACCATAGGCGTCGATTTCACGCGTATGCATGCGATCATAAATCACGCCCACACATAGGAACAACGCACCTGAAATAAATCCGTGGCTTAGCATTTGGAAAATCGCGCCATCAATCCCCTGTTGGTTAGCCGCGAAAACCCCCATGGTCACATATCCCATGTGCGCGACCGATGAATAGGCGATCAGTTTTTTCATGTCCTCTTGGACCAGCGCGACGAGTGATGTGTACACAATCGCAATCGCCGACATCCAAAACACCAGATCCGCCATCACTGCTGACCCGACAGGGAACATGGGCAAGCTAAAGCGCAAGAACCCGTATCCACCCATTTTCAACAGGATCGCCGCCAAAACAACAGACCCCGCTGTTGGCGCCTGAACGTGCGCGTCAGGCAACCATGTGTGAACGGGCCACATTGGCATTTTCACCGCGAATGAGGCGAAGAAGGCCAAAAACAACAGTGTCTGCATGCCGCCCACAACGTGAATGCCAAGAACGCTGAAATCCTCAGACCCAAACTGATGTGTCATCAATGTTGGAATATCGGCTGTGCCTGCATCTGCATACATTGCGATCATCGCAATCAGCATCAGAACAGACCCCAATAGGGTGTAAAGGAAGAATTTAAACGATGCATAGATGCGGTTTTTACCGCCCCAAATCCCGATGATCAGGAACATTGGGATCAATCCCGCCTCAAAGAACAGGTAGAACAAAACTAAGTCCAGCGCCATAAACACGCCCAACATCAGCGTTTCCAACAATAGGAACGCAACCATGTATTCCTTGACCCGCGTGGTCACACCCCAGGATGCATAGATCACCAATGGCATCATGAATGTGGTCAGCATCACAAACAGAATGCTGATCCCATCAACACCCAGTTTATAGGTCAACCCCATGACCCACTCTGCCTCATGGACCAATTGGAACCCTGTATTCTGGGGATCAAAATCGCCCAGCATTAAAAGGCTGGCCACAAAGGTAATGACCGTCGCAATAAGCGCAACCCAACGGGCATTGTTGGCCGCTGCCTCATCGTCATCGCGCAGGAACACCAATAGGATCAGTGCCGCAACAGCAGGCAAAAACGTAATAATGGAAAGGATCATGCCAGCCATCTTAGTAGGCTCCTCCGCTGAAGGTCATCCAAGTGATTAGAACGACAATGCCAAGCACCATCGCGAGTGCATAAGTAAAGATGTATCCAGACTGCGCGCGACCAGCGAGGCGGGTAAAGAATGGGATAATCCCCATTGCAACCCCGTTGATGGTGCCATCGATTGTGTTTTCATCCCCACGCTTCCATAAGAAGCGACCAAGCGCCTGTGCGGGACGCACGAAAATCGCGTCATAGATTTCATCAAAATACCATTTGTTCAACAGGAACAAATACAAGGGACGCTGCGCCTCTGCCCAACGTTTTGGCATTTCGGGGTTCCAGATATAGAACCACATCGCCATGACAAAGCCGATCAACATTGCCACAAATGGGCTGACCTTAACCCATTTCGGGGCATAGTGCGCATCGTGCAGAACGTGATTGTTAGGCGCCATGAAAATCGCACCAGTTGGGGCGACATGACCCGTATGTTCACCGCCATGATCGTCCTTAGCCGCGTGATCATCTCCATGATCGTCACTCCCATGCTCATCATCTGAATGGCCGTCTTTCACTGTTTCAGAATAATGCGACTGGATGCCAAAGAATTTGTTTACATCTGCATCGCTTCCAAAAAAGCTTTTGTACCAGATCATCCCAGAGAAAACCGCGCCCAGTGCCAATATACCCAGCGGGATCAACATGACCATCGGACTCTCGTGCGCGTGATCATGGGTGTGTTTATCCCCACGTGGTTCACCGTAGAAGGTTAGGAACATCAAACGCCAGCTGTAGAAGGATGTGAACATCGCCGCAATCAGCAACATCCAGAAGGCATAGCCACCGCCTGTGCCGGCCCATGCGCTTTCGATTACGGCATCCTTAGATAGGAAGCCCGCAAATCCGTAATAGGTCAACGGAATACCAACACCCGTGATTGCCAATGTACCAATCATCATTGCCCAGAAGGTATATGGGATTTTCTTACGCAAACCGCCGTAGTTGCGCATATCCTGTTCGTGATGCATCGCATGGATCACCGACCCCGCACCAAGGAACAACATCGCCTTGAAAAACGCGTGTGTGAACAGGTGGAACATCGCAACCGAATAAACACCCACACCCGCAGCCACAAACATGTATCCCAGCTGCGAACAGGTTGAATAGGCGATCACACGTTTGATGTCATTTTGCACCAAACCAACGGTTGCCGCAAAAAACGCCGTTGTTGCGCCAAGGAAAGTAACAAAGCCCATCGCCTCGGGCGCATATTCCATCAAGGGCGACATACGACACACAAGGAAAACACCTGCCGTCACCATAGTTGCCGCGTGGATTAGCGCGGACACAGGTGTCGGGCCCTCCATCGCGTCAGGCAACCATGTGTGCAACAACAACTGCGCCGATTTCCCCATCGCACCGACAAACAATAGGAACGCCAATAAGTTCGCCGCGTTCCATTCTGTCCATAGGAAGTGAAGCTGTGTTTCCGCCAGCGTCGGTGCGGCAGCGAACACATCATCAAAACGAATGCTATCGGTTAGATAGAACAGGCCAAAGATACCAAGGGCAAAACCGAAATCACCCACACGGTTTACAACAAATGCTTTGATCGCGGCGGCATTCGCACTTGGTTTGCGATAATAAAACCCAATCAATAGGTATGAGGCAACGCCAACCCCTTCCCAGCCAAAGAACATTTGGACAAGGTTATCGGATGTCACCAACATCAACATCGCAAATGTAAAGAACGACAGATAGGCAAAGAAGCGCGGCTTATAGCTTTCGCCATCTTTCCATGCAGGATCGTGATCCATGTAGCCAAAGCTATAGAGGTGCACCAATGAAGATACCGATGTCACAACAATCAACATGATCGCTGTCAAACGGTCCATGCGGATGGACCAATCGGTGCTGAGGGCACCACTTTCAATCCAACGCAGAATTGGCAAATGCTGTGTGTCTTGTCCCAAGTTTAGGAACACAATCCAACTTAGCAAACAGGCCAAGAACAACAGACCCGTTGTGACATACATCGCGCCTTTTTCGCCGATTTGACGCCAGCCAAAGCCCGCGATAATCGCGCCGACCAATGGGGCAAATAGGATAATTTTTTCCATGGTTTTACCCCTTCATCACGTTCACATCTTCCACCGCGATTGTGCCACGGTTGCGGAAGAAGCTGACCAAAATCGCAAGGCCAATCGCGGCCTCGGCGGCGGCAACGGTTAAGACAAACAGAGTAAACACCTGCCCCACCAAATCGCCCAAGTAACTGGAGAAGGCGACCAAATTGATGTTCACTGCAAGCAGCATCAATTCAATCGACATCAATAGGATGATGACGTTCTTCCGGTTCAGGAAGAGCCCAAAGATACCAATGACAAAAAGCGTCGCCGCAACTGTCAGATAGTGTTCTAAACCAATCATATTTTCCTCGGTTTCCTTGTTCTTGTTCCCAAGCGCGCCTTAAAGGCCCTGCCCCGGTTTCACATCTTTTAGTTCCATGGCAGTTGCTGGATCGCGGTACATTTGCGCCAGCACATTTTGCCGTTTCACGTCTTTTCTATGGCGCAACGTCAGAACAATCGCCCCCACCATCGCAACCAATAGGATCAGACCCGCCAATTGGAACAATAGGAAGTATTGATCATATAGGATCAGACCCAGTGCCTCGGTGTTGTGTGCATCACTTGGTGTTGGTGCGCCCAAATGATCCTGTGCATGTTCTGCAAAATCCCATGCACCAAAGGCCATCGCCAATTGCATCAGTAGGATTACACCGATCAGTAAGGCCAATGGCAGGTATTGCGCCATCTCTGCCTTTAGGGCTGCGAAATCAATGTCCAACATCATCACAACAAACAGGAACAGCACCGCAACCGCACCGACGTATACGATAATAAGCAACATGGCGACGAATTCCGCGCCCAGCAGAACAAACAGCCCCGCAGATGACAGAAACGCTAAAATCAACCAGAGCACTGAATGCACGGGATTGCGGCTGATGACTGTGAACAGTCCCCCCGCAATCGTGCAGAGTGCAAACAGGTAAAATGCAAAAGCCATTACGCTCATTTCTCTGTGTCCTCTTTATCTTCCATGACCTCTTGGGCCAACTGCATCGCACGTGTCATCGCAGGCAGGCCCGCAAACATCGACATCTGTCCGATGGTTTCAATAATTTCTTGATCGCGCGCGCCCGCCTCTTTCAGGTGGCGCACCGTTTGGCGCAGGGCGACGTCGTTTTGCGCCCCTTGCATCGTTAATCCCGCCAAGGTAAGCAACAAACGGGTTTTGGCGTCTAAACCTTCGGTGTTGAAGGTATTGCCAAACACCATTTCCATCATGTCCTTTGGCATTTTCGGCATCATCGCCTCAAATCCTTTGGGAGAAAACGTCTCAAGCGCAGGGTTCATGGCCTGTGCCATGTCCTGTGCTGCACGCATCATCTCTTCAAATGGGTTCTTGGCGGTGTTCATCGGTAAGGTGCATCCAATTCAAGGTTGCGTGCGATTTCCGCTTCCCAACGTTCGCCATTCGCCAAAAGCTTGTCTTTGTCATAGAAAAGCTCTTCACGCGTTTCTGTTGAGAATTCAAAATTCGGACCTTCGACAATTGCGTCCACTGGGCAGGCCTCTTGGCAGAAACCGCAGTAGATGCATTTTGTCATGTCGATGTCATAGCGTGTCGTGCGGCGGCTGCCGTCATCACGTGGTTCGGCATCAATTGTGATCGCTTGTGCGGGGCAGATCGCCTCGCATAGTTTACAGGCAATGCAGCGTTCTTCACCATTTGGATAACGGCGCAGTGCGTGTTCCCCGCGAAAACGCGGCGACAACGGCCCCTTTTCGTGAGGGTAGTTCACCGTTGCCTTGGGCGCAAAGAAATACTTTAGCCCCAATTTCATTCCGACCCAAAAATCCTGCAATAGGAAATATTTAGCCGCGCGGGAATAATCGATCTGAGTCATCTTATCCTCCAATTGCCCAGCGTGCATATGCACCGCCGAATGCTTCGAATTTTGCTAGGAACGACACCACCACAACCCATACAAGGGAGAGCGGAAGGAACACTTTCCAACCCAGGCGCATCAACTGGTCATAACGGTAGCGGGGCGTGATCGCCTTAACCATCGCGAACAAGAAGAAGAAGAACGCCATTTTGCCAACCATCCAAAGCGGGCTGTCGGGAATACCTGGGATCGGGGATAGCCAACCGCCAAAGAACAGCAAGGATATCAGCGCACACATTAGGAAAATCGCAATGTATTCCCCCGCCATAAACAATAGGAATGGTGTCGAGCTATATTCCACCTGATAACCAGCAACCAATTCGGATTCCGCCTCTGGCAAATCGAACGGTGGGCGGTTTGTTTCCGCCAAGGCCGAGATAAAGAACAAGAACACCATCGGCAAATGCGGCAACCAATACCAACTAAAGAAGCCATATGAGCCGTCTTGGGCGCGCACGATGTCGCCAAAGTTCATCGACCCTGTTGAGATGATCACACCGATTATGATCAAACCAATGGACACCTCATATGAAATCATCTGTGCAGCTGAGCGCAGCGAGCCAAGGAACGGGTATTTCGAGTTTGAGGCCCAGCCGCCCATGATCACGCCATAAACCTCAAGCGAGGAAACCGCAAAGACATATAGGATCGCAACATTGATGTCGGACAACACCCATGTGTCATCAAAGGGAATAACGGCCCATGCAATCAGCGCCAAAACAAAGGATGTCAGCGGCGCCAACATGAACACAGTTTTGTCAGAGCCCGCTGGAACAACGATTTCCTTGACCACATATTTCAGGGCGTCCGCCACAGTTTGCAACAATCCCCAGGCCCCAACAACGTTTGGACCACGGCGCATTTGGACAGCGGCCCAAACCTTACGGTCTCCGTAAACCAGAAACAAAAGGCTTATCATGACAAAGGCGACAACAGCCAAACACTGCGCCACGATAATTAGGGCAATTCCACCCTGTGTATTTAGAAAATCAGCCATCGGTCCTCACACCATTGGTATGTTGTCACGCGCGCATGCGTCCGCGACAACTTCTGCGTCAATTGTTTTCGTTCCCTGCGGAAGGGAACGGGATATCGTGTAAACGGCGTCTGCGCTTAGGCGGTCGGCCTGTTGGCCGATGCGGGTGGTGCGCACATGACGTGCAAATCCAAATCCACGGATCAGGGTGTATTGCGCCGCTGCGCATTCCGTATAGCGCGCCACCTGTTCTGAGGATTTTGTGCCACTCAGTGTTACGTGAAATTGCACCAAATCATTATCCAACAGCCGCGTTTGAACGCCGTAATAGCGCACAGGCTCTTGCGTAACGGGCGCTGTATTTTGGCACGCGGCCAACGTCAGCGCGGCCATCACCGCCAAGAAGGATATGTAAAGTGCAAATTGCATTACTCAGCCGCAACTTTTTCCATGCCACGTGCTTTGGCATTGGCGGAGAGTTCCGCCATAACCTCAGAAGCACGTGCGATTGGGTTTGTCAGGTAGAAATCGGAAACCGCGTTGCGGAACGCCGCATCGCCCAGTTTGCCTGTACCAACCGCAACCCATTCGTTTTCGGCAACTTGGTCAACACCTGCCAGATGCGGATGCGCCGCCACCATCGCCTGACGCAATTGCGCAAGGCTGTCATAGGGCAAAGTTGCACCCAGTTCCGCTGACAAGGCACGCAAGATCGCCCAGTTTTCCTTGGCCTCGCCCGGTGCAAACCCTGCACGCATAGCAAGCTGTGGGCGGCCTTCTGTATTTACGAACAAACCGTTTTCTTCGGTATAGGCCGCCGCAGGCAGGATGACATCCGCACGGTGTGCGCCGCGATCCCCATGGCTTCCTTGGTAGATGACAAATGCACCTTCGCCAATTTCAACTTCATCGGCACCAAGGTTGTAAATAACCTCGGCGGCATTGACGCCGTCCATACCGTTTTCGTTGACCGCGTTAACATCCATCGCACCAACGCGTCCCGCAGCCGTGTGTAGAACCATTAGTTTGCTGTTCGTTTCCGCAGCCAATTGCATCGCCGCGCCAAGTACCGCAGATCCATCCGCCTCACGCAGGGCGCCTTGACCCACGATCACAACAGATGGCGCATCCTTGACCGCGCCATATTCTTTCCCAAGCAGGCTGTTCAATGCCGCACGATCTGTGCCGACATGCGCATAATCATAAGTGAGATCAACCGCCTCACCCACAAGGCCGATGTTTGCGCCATTGGCCCATGCCTTGCGAATGCGGGCGTTTAGAACAGGCGCCTCATCCCGTGGGTTTGTCCCGATCAATTGAATAAATTGCGCGCCATCCACGTCTTCGATCGTGGCAGTGCCGACATAACCTGAACGGTTGCCCGCAGGCAATTTGGCCCCATCTGTACGGCATTCCACAACGCCGCCCAAACCCTCGATTAGGTTTTTCAGGGCAAAGGCCGCTTCGGTTGATGCCAAATCACCAACCAGACCTGCAACTTTTTTGCCCTTCATCGCGCTGGCCGCGGCGCCCAATGCCTCGGGCCATGATGCGGGTCGCAATTTGCCGTTTTCGCGGATGTATGGACTATCCAAGCGCTGACGGCGCAGACCATCCCAAACGAAACGTGTTTTATCGGAAATCCATTCTTCGTTCACGCCATCATGGTTGCGCGGCAGGATGCGTTTGACTTCACGCCCTTTGGTATCAACGCGAATATTCGCGCCCATGGCGTCCATCACATCAATGGTTTCTGTTTTCGTCAATTCCCAAGGACGCGCCGTAAAGGCATATGGTTTTGATGTCAGGGCACCAACAGGGCACAAATCAATGATGTTGCCCTGCATGTTGCTGTCCAATGTCTGGTTCAGATAGCTGGTGATTTCGCTGTCTTCGCCGCGACCCGTTTGGCCCATCTGTGTGATGCCCGCAACCTCGGTTGTGAAACGCACACAGCGCGTACAGCTGATGCAGCGCGTCATTGTAGTTGCCACCAAAGGACCCAAATCCAAATCGGTCGAGGCGCGTTTGATTTCATTGTAGCGGCTGTCCGCCATGCCATAGGCCATCGCCTGATCCTGCAGATCGCATTCCCCGCCCTGGTCACAAATCGGACAATCCAGTGGGTGGTTGATCAGCAAAAATTCCATCACGCCTTCGCGCGCCTTTTTCACCATGGGTGAATTGGTTTTTACAACAGGGGGCTGTCCCTCTGGTCCCGGGCGCAAATCACGTACCTGCATTGCACAAGACGCAGCGGGTTTGGGTGGGCCGCCCACGACTTCGACCAAACACATGCGGCAGTTCCCCGCAATCGACAAACGTTCGTGATAACAGAAACGTGGCACTTCGATCCCTGCGATTTCACAGGCTTGGATCAGCGTCATTGCACCGTCCACTTCCACTTCGTTCCCGTCGATGATGATTTTCTTTAGGTCTGTCATCGCATTCACTTCTTAATCTGCCGCATCCAATGGGGGCGGTCTTTTCTAGTTAATGTCACGCGCAGAGCGCGTTGACGCAAAAGGGGCGCAGGTTGAAAAAACGCCTCAACGCGCGCCATGAATGTCCGAAAAATGCCAATCATTCTGGATCACACCTTCCTGCTAGGGTCAAAGAACGGTTCGACAGCGATATTGCCTCGTCGTCAGGACCGATTGACCAAATGATGTCTGATGTTCCAAACTGCTGGATGCAGTAAATGGTCGCCTCATACCGGGCCGCTTCACGTGCGCCCGCGATTGATTTCGCGGCATTGCGAATGCGTACAGAGAAGCCATGGGGATCCGCACTGCTCTTCGAAGCGCGTCCCGCAAAGTAATGTCCGTCAAATTTCACCGCATTGACGTTGCGGATGGTGCCAGAACAGGCCGCAACCAAAGTTGACGCGACCACAACTGTAGCAAGGGCGCGCAGGTGCCGCCGATGCTTAAGTTGCTGATGCTCAGGTGGTATTGCGCCGTTCATGAAATCTGCGCCTATTCTGCTGCCATGGCGCCTGTGCGCCCTGTTTGTTGCGCTTTGATCCGATCCTCAATCTCTTCGCGGAAATTGCGGATCAAACCTTGGATCGGCCATGCTGCCGCATCGCCAAGTGCACAAATTGTATGTCCTTCGACCTGCTTAGTGACGTCCCATAGCATGTCGATTTCTTCTGGGTTCGCCTCGCCTTTGACCAAACGATCCATCACACGCATCATCCAACCTGTGCCTTCACGACAGGGCGTACATTGACCACAGCTTTCGTGTTTATAGAATTTGGAGAGGCGCCAGATCGCTTTGATGATATCAACGGATTTATCCATGACAATCACGGCTGCTGTTCCCAAACCTGATCCCAAATCACCACGTAGGTAATCAAAGTCCATGATCGCGTCGCGCATGTTTTCACCACGCACGCAGGGTACCGATGATCCACCCGGGATCACGGCCAACAAATTGTCCCATCCACCACGAATGCCACCGCAATGGGTTTCGATCAATTCTTCGAAACTGATCGACATTGCCTCTTCTACCACACAGGGGTGGTTCACGTGGCCCGAAATCGCAAACAATTTGGTGCCCGCATTGTTTTGGCGACCAAATCCTGCAAACCATTCTGGTCCACGGCGCAAGATGGTTGGAACAACTGCGATTGATTCAACGTTGTTCACAGTTGTTGGGCATCCATAAAGCCCCGCACCCGCAGGAAACGGAGGTTTCATCCGCGGCATGCCCTTTTTACCTTCTAGGCTTTCGATCAATGCGGTTTCTTCACCACAAATATATGCCCCTGCCCCGTGGTGTAGGTAAAGGTCAAAATCCCAGCCTGACTTGGCCGCGTTTTTCCCAAGTAGACCTGCGTCATACGCCTCATCAATGGCGTTTTGCAGCGCTTCTTTTTCGCGGATGTATTCACCGCGGATATAGATATAGCAGGCATTTGCATTCATCGCGAAAGATGCAATCAACGCCCCTTCGATCAGCGTATGCGGATCGTGGCGCATGATTTCGCGATCTTTACAGGTGCCTGGTTCCGATTCATCGGCGTTGATCACCAAATAGGCTGGGCGACCATCGCTTTCTTTTGGCATGAAGGACCATTTCAGGCCTGTCGGGAAACCCGCACCACCGCGACCACGCAAGCCAGAGGCCTTCATCTGATCAATGATCCAATCACGGCCATTCTGGATAATTTTCGCCGTTCCGTCCCAATGACCACGGGCCATTGCACCTTTGAGCGTACGATCATGCATCCCGTAGAGATTAGTAAAGATCCGATCCTGGTCCTTTAGCATGTGACAATCATCCTTTGTTCGCTTGGCGCTTGCGCCAAATTTGTGCAGTTACAACCATCGCCCAAAACAGCGCGGCCAAAACCAGCAGATCGATCAAAATCGCAAAGCGACCCGACAGACCGATCTGCGGTCCGATATACTGAGCAGCAATCCAAAATAACATCGATCCAGCAATGACAAGCGCCACGATGCGCCCCTGTTTGGATAGATGTTGTTCGTCGTGCTGCTCCATCATGCTCTCCTAGTACACATCTCCATCAGAAACGCGTTTGGAAAACTCTGTTTCTTGGCCAGAGGCCAGTTTGCGGGCCTGTTCGACCCAATTATCGCGGCTGACACGGCCCTTGAACTCCGTCAGGTTATCGTTGACCCAGGCCACCTCTGCCGCACTCCAACCTGCGATCTGATCGAAATGATAAAACCCAAGCTCGTTCAACATGATTTCAAGCTTTGGACCAACACCCTTCATCATTTTCAGGTCATCCGCACCCCCATTACGTGCGCCGCTTAGCGCCTCGGGACGGACCGCATCTTCTACGGCCTCAACCTCTGGGGCTTCAGCTTTAGGGGCCTGTGCAACAGGTGCGGTTGCGGGTGCAGGTTCGGAAACAGGTGCAGGTTCTGGCGCAGAAGGCGCCGCGCTGGTGTCATTTGGCTGAACCAGCGGTTTTAACTCGGAACAGAAAATCCACCCCAACAACAAACCAACAACAATAAAGACCACTGCGCCCATAAAGATTGACGCAAGAATTCCCATATCAATGAGAAACAAACAGACAGCTAGCACAACCAAACCAGATGCCGCCGCTAGAATCCAGCAGCCACTTTGGCAGGATGTTGAACTTATAGGTTTATTCATTTCATTACTCCCATGTGTTTATAAAAACGTCAGTAGACGTCCCCTTTACTAACACGGGAAGAGAATTCAGTTATTTCGCCTTTTGCGAGAGTGTTTGCTTGTGAGACCCATTCGTCACGGCTGGCGCGCCCCTTGAAACCTTCTAGGTTTTCATCAACCCAAGAAAGCTCTTCTGCGCTCCATTTTGCGATCTGATCAAAGTGGTAAAAGCCAAGCGTATTCAAAAGCTTTTCCAACTTGGGGCCAACACCTTTAATCAATTTCAAATCATCTGCACCCGCTTTACGTGGAGCTTTTATGGTGCGTGGCTTTTTCGCCGCAACCGTGGCTTTTTCATCTGATTTGGGTGCCGCCTTTGGTTTTGCGGCGGCTTTAGCTTTCGGTGCCGATGTCTTGGCAGCCGATTTTTCTGATTTCACCCAGGGCGTGATCAGCGGCACTTCGGTCCCATCAATACGCTTGACTGTATCGCCAATATCAGAAGCCAATTGTGCTGAAGCGTTGTATTTGGTCTTGCCGCTGTCAAATTCACCAAGGGATGTCAAACCACCCAAAGGCTCTGCTGCGTAGCGGCCATTTTGCGGGCCCGGTGTCGGGACACGGCCCGCGGCCAATTCGTCCAAAATCCACGCAAATTTTTCAGCGGTCAGATCTTCGTAATAATCTTTTCCAATTTGGACCATTGGCGCGTTAGAACACGACCCAAGGCATTCCACCTCTTCCCAGCTGAACTTGCCATCTGCGGAAACGTCATGCGCTTTGTCAGCAATCTTTTCTTTGCAAACGCCGATCAAATCCTCGGCACCGCAAATCATGCAGGACAGTGTTCCACAAACCTGGACATGCGCCACGCTGCCCACGGGCTGGAGTTGGAACATGAAATAAAATGTCGCAACCTCAAGCGCGCGAATGTACGCGATGCCCAGCATTTCGGCAACACCCTCGATCGCTGGACGCGTCAACCATCCCTCTTGCTCTTGGGCACGCCACAACAGCGGAATAATCGCCGATTGCTGACGCCCCTCTGGGTATTTCTTAATTTGCGTTTCGGCCCATGCTTGGTTCGCAGGGGTAAAGGCAAAGCTTTCGGGTTGGTCGTGGTAAAGACGGCGTAGCATTAGCGGTCAATCTCTCCGAATACGATATCCATGGTGCCGATAATCGCGGCAACATCGGCCAATTGGTGGCCTTTTGCCATGTGATCCATGGCCTGAAGATGTGGGAACCCAGGTGCACGCAATTTTGCGCGATAGGGTTTGTTAGTGCCATCCGCGACAAGATACACACCAAATTCACCCTTTGGCGCCTCAACCGCGGCGTATACTTCACCTGCTGGTACGTGGAAGCCCTCGGTGTACAGTTTGAAGTGGTGGATCAATGCCTCCATCGAGGTTTTCATATCCGACCGTTTCGGCGGGGTTAGCTTGCCACGCGCCAATACATCACCAGGACAGTCGCGCAATTTCTGCACAGCTTGTAAAATGATGCCAACCGACTGACGCATTTCTTCCATGCGCACCAAATAGCGGTCATAGCAATCGCCGTTTTTGCCAACGGGAATTTGGAAATCAAATTCGTCATAGCATTCATAGGGCTGCGCACGACGCAAATCCCACGCAAGGCCCGAACCGCGCACCATAACACCAGAGAAACCATAATTTTGGATGTCTTCTTCTGTGACAATACCAATATCGGCATTACGCTGTTTAAAGATGCGGTTTTCGGTCAACAGATTGTCAATATCGTCCAAACGTGCTGGGAATTGATGCGCCCATGCTTCGATATCGTCGATCAGCTCGGCTGGTAGATCCTGATGCACACCACCTGGACGGAAATAAGCCGCGTGCAAACGCGCACCACAGGCGCGTTCATAAAAACACATCAGCTTTTCGCGCTCTTCAAATCCCCAAAGCGGTGGCGTCAATGCACCCACGTCCATCGCCTGTGTGGTGACGTTCAGCAGGTGGTTCAAAACACGTCCGATTTCTGAATACAAAACACGGATCAGGGATGCGCGACGGGGCACTTCGACACCCGTCAGTTTCTCAATCGCAAGGCACCACGCGTGCTCTTGGTTCATGGGGGCCACATAATCCAGCCGATCAAAATACGGCAGGTTTTGCAAATATGTGCGGCTTTCCATCAGCTTTTCAGTACCGCGGTGCAACAATCCAACGTGCGGATCGCAACGTTCGACAATTTCACCATCCAATTCCAGAACCAAACGCAACACGCCGTGTGCCGCAGGGTGCTGTGGACCAAAGTTGATGTTAAAGTTGCGGATTTGCTGTTCGCCTGTTTGGGCGTCTTCGAAACCTTTTGATCCGTCCATCATTTCGCAGCCTCTTTCTCATCACCCGGAAGGATATATTCCGCCCCTTCCCATGGGCTCATAAAATCGAATTGACGATATTCTTGGGTCAATTTCACGGGTTCATAAACCACACGCTTTTCCGCCTCATCATAGCGGACTTCGACATATCCCGTTGTTGGGAAATCTTTGCGCAATGGATAGCCGCGGAAACCATAGTCCGTCAGCAGGCGGCGCAAATCAGGGTGGTTTGTGAACAAAATGCCGAACATGTCGAATACTTCACGTTCAAACCAGTTCGCGCTTGGGTGCACATTCACGATAGAGGGCAACATATCCTCTTCACGGATCGACACACGCAACCGAATACGGTGGTTTTGATACATGGATAGGAAATGATAAACCACGTCAAATCGCTTGGCCCGCTCTGGGTAATCAACGCCTGTGATATCGACAAGCGTTGAAAATTTGCAGCGCTGATCCGACTTCAGGAATTCAACGAAATCTTCGATGTTTGAGGGCGCAACATCCACCGTCAATTCATCATGTGCGATGGACCAGGACAAAACGCAATCATTGCGTTTCAGCGACAGGTATTCACCCAATTCTTGCAAGACAGCCGTCATCGTACCAATGTCCCCGTGCGTCTGATTTTACGTTGCAATGCCATCACCCCATAAAGCAGCGCCTCTGCCGTTGGAGGGCAGCCTGGAACATAGACATCTACAGGAACGATCCGATCGCACCCGCGCACAACAGAATAGGAATAGTGATAGTACCCACCGCCGTTTGCGCATGATCCCATGGAAATCACATAACGCGGCTCTGGCATCTGATCATAAACCTTGCGCAGCGCAGGGGCCATTTTGTTGGTCAATGTGCCCGCAACAATCATCAAGTCAGACTGACGTGGTGACGCGCGCGGCGCTGTCCCAAACCGTTCAAGGTCATAGCGCGCCATGGCAGAGTGCATCATTTCAACCGCACAACAGGCCAACCCAAATGTCATCCAGTGCAGCGACCCTGTGCGCGCCCAATTGATGATATCCTCGGTTGAGGTTAGCAAGAACCCTTTGTCTTGCAATTCGCGGTTCAGCTCTTGAACAGCAACGTCGCGGTCATAGCCTGCGGTATTCGCTCCGGTCATCACTCCCATTCCAAGGCTCCTTTTTTCCACTCATAGGCAAAGCCGATGGTCAAAACTCCCAAGAACACCATCATTGACCAAAATCCAACCATGCTGATGTCCTTAAACGCCACGGCCCAAGGGAACAAAAAGGCGATTTCCAAATCAAAGATGATGAACAAAATCGACACCAGATAAAAACGGACATCAAATTTCATCCGCGCATCATCAAATGCGTTAAAGCCACATTCATAGGCCGATACTTTTTCTGGATCAGGGTTACGAACGGCGATCACAGCGGCAGCAAGGATCAAAACGAGTCCTAGTCCAATCGCAATGGCCAAAAATACGAGGATAGGGAGGTATTCCCGCAGCATCTCTTCCACAGATTGCTCCTTTCGCGTGCTACAATCGAAGACGATTGCAAATCATGTTGGCTTGCGCGTGGTTTACTCCTGCCGCTGCATGGGGTCAACAGATACGCAAAACATTCATTTTCGTGAATAGGTTGTTGGCTCTCACATGGAATAATAGCGGCAAAACTCCATGATATTTAAGCCTGCGGTCATTATTTTATGCACGCCCCAATCGCAAAGCCGAAATCGCAAGTCATCATATCACAAAGGAAAATGCAAAAAATTCGACTTTTGGTTTCCGAAAGTGCCCTTATTCTACGTCCTGCGATGCAAATTGAATCAATAAATCACCCGCCTGCACCTGCTGTTCGGGGTTGCACAGCACCTCTTCGATCAAACAATCGCGTGGCGCGCGCAGGATGTGTTCCATCTTCATCGCTTCCAACATTAACAACGCATCGCCCTCTTGCACATTTTGGCCTGCCTGAACCGCAACCTGTTTCACCAGTCCTGGCATGGGGGATTGAATACCCGTTTGCGATGCACCTGCATCGCTTTTGCGATCCAGCGGATCAGTCAGTTGAAAATGATAAGGCATTGAGCCAAAGCAACTGACATGCCTGCCGATCTTGCGCGCCGATGGCAGCGGAACACCATCGATTTCAAATCCGTCACAAGTTGGGACAAGCGTATGGATTTGACCCGCATATTCAATTTGGGTCTGATCCGAACGATAGCTGATCCGCGCCTCATAGGTCTGATCCGCGCGTTTCATGGATACGGTCTGCGTAATAGGACCCCATTGGAAAAACCCTGCAAAGGGAACATCAATAGGATCATACGTCGCCATAAGGGCCGAAAGCACAACCACGATGGGCGGTTCATCAGGTCCGACCAATGCGGTTATGTCCCGTTCGATCAATCCCGTATCAACGCGACCTTGTGCAAAATCATCATGACGACACAGTGCGGTCAAAAATCCGATATTCGTCGTGACGCCCACAATTTCAGTCTGCGCCAACGCATGGTGCAATTTATTCAACGCCTCATCCCGCGTTTTGCCATGGGTGATGACCTTGGCAATCATCGGATCATAGAATGGGGAAATGTCATCTAACGGACGAACGCCCGTGTCGTTCCTTGCAGCATTGGAAAAGACCAAGTGATCAATATGGCCCGTCGCGGGTAGGAATCCCGCAGGCACATCCTCGGCATAAAGACGCGCTTCAAACGCATGACCCTTGATGCGCAGGTCCTCTTGGCGTGCAGGAAGTGCAGCACCCGCCGCCACGCGCAATTGCCATTCAACCAGATCAACGCCTGTGATCGCCTCGCTCACAGGGTGTTCAACTTGTAGGCGGGTGTTCATTTCCATGAACCAAAACCCATCCGTGCGCAGGCCATTTGATCCATCCACGATGAATTCAACCGTCCCTGCCCCCTGATACCCAATCGCCTTGGCCGCCTGAACGGCCGCCTGCCCCATTGCGGCACGCACGTCTTGCGTCATGCCGGGGGCTGGGGCCTCTTCAATCACTTTTTGATGGCGACGCTGTAGGGAACAGTCGCGTTCAAACAGGTGGATTGCATCGCTGCCATCGCCAAACACCTGCACCTCGATATGACGGGGGGATAGGATGTATTTTTCGATCAAAACATCCGCATTACCAAAGGCGGATTGCGCCTCGGCCCGCGCAGAGGCGAGCGCCTGATCAAAGTCGCGGGGATCGTCAACGCGGCGCATCCCCTTGCCTCCGCCCCCTGCGACAGCCTTAATCAACACGGGATAGCCGATGTCAGATGCCGCAGCACGCAGATGTTCATCCCCCTGATCAGACCCGTGATAGCCTGGGACAACAGGAACACCCGCCTGTTCCATCAGGGCCTTGGCCGCATCCTTTAACCCCATGGCGCGGATTGCGTCACTGGATGGCCCGATAAAGGTTAGTCCAGCGGCCTCAACCGCCTCAACAAAATCTGGATTTTCAGAGAGGAAGCCGTAACCAGGGTGGATCGCCTCGGCCCCGCGATCAAGGGCTGCGTGAATAATCATATCACCGCGCAGATAACTTTCGCTGGGTTGGGCACCCCCAATATGCACCGCCTCATCCGCGCAGGCCACATGCAAGGCATTGGCATCTGCATCCGAATAAACAGCCACGGTTAGAACACCCATCTCCCGCGCAGTGCGCGCAATCCGACAGGCGATTTCGCCACGATTGGCGATCAGAATTTTTTTAAATAGCGACATAAGTATTTCCCCTACCTACATTCTAAAGACGCCGAATTTGGTGTCCTCAATCGGTGCGTGCAGCGCGGCATGCAAAGATTGATAGAGGACTTGGCGCGAATGGCGGGGGTCAATGATCCCATCATCCCAGAGCCGCGCCGAGGCATAAAGCGGGTGGCTTTGGCGCTCAAACATTTCAATCGTGGGCTGTTTGAATACGGCTTCTTCCTCGGCACTCCATGTGCCACCCGCGCGTTCAATCCCGTCGCGTTTAACCGTGGCCAAAACGCCCGCCGCCTGTGCACCGCCCATCACAGAAATGCGACTGTTGGGCCATGTCCACAAAAACCGTGGTTGATAGGCGCGTCCTGCCATCCCATAGTTGCCTGCCCCAAAACTGCCCCCCACCAACATCGTGATTTTAGGAACAGAGGTTGTGGCAACGGCTGTCACCATTTTTGCGCCGTGGCGTGCGATCCCTTCGTTTTCATATTTTTGCCCAACCATAAAGCCCGTGATATTTTGCAAAAACCCCAGCGGGATTTTGCGTTGTGAACACAGTTCAACGAAATGCGCGCCCTTTTGCGCGGCCTCAGAAAACAGAACACCGTTGTTGGCAATGATCCCAACAGGGCATCCCATAACATGGGCAAACCCCGTGACCAATGTTTCGCCAAAGCGCGCCTTAAATTCATCAAAGCGCGATCCATCGACCAGTCGGGCAATCACTTCGCGAATATCATAGGGTTGGCGCAGATCATTTGGCACCACACCCAACAATTCAGCGGGGTCATAGGCGGGATCTTCTGGAGTGGCCCAGTTGTCCATATTGAGCGAGGGGCGGTTCAGGTTTGACACCGCCTGGCGCGCCAATGCGATTGCATGGGCATCATCCTCGGCCAGATAATCCGCAACGCCAGACAGACGTGTATGCACATCGCCGCCACCCAATGCTTCTGCACTGACAACCTCGCCCGTTGCAGCCTTGACCAAAGGGGGACCCGCCAAGAAAATTGTTCCCTGCTCTTTCACGATAATGGTGACATCCGACATCGCAGGGACATAGGCACCACCCGCGGTGCAGGACCCCATCACAAGGGCGACTTGTGGAATACCCTTGGCACTCATCCGCGCTTGATTGTAAAAGATGCGGCCAAAATGATCGCGGTCTGGGAACACCTCATCCTGATTGGGCAAATTGGCCCCACCGCTATCGACCATGTAAATACAGGGCAGATTGCATTCCTCGGCGATTTCCTGGGCGCGGAGGTGTTTTTTGACGGACATGGGGTAATAGGTGCCACCCTTTACCGTCGCATCATTGCATAGGATCATGCAGGTGATGCCAGAAACCGTGCCAATGCCCGCAATCATCCCCGCAGCTGGCGCCGCCCCATCGTAAAGGCCATGCGCGGCCGTGGCCCCAACCTCAAGAAATGCGGATCCGTGATCCAACAGGTTCGCGACACGATCACGGGGCAACATTTTTCCACGCGCCACATGGCGGTCACGCGATTTTGCGCCCCCCCCCAATTGCGCAAGATCTGCGGCGGCGCGCACTTCTTCTAGGGCCGCTAAATTGGCATCCTGATTTTGACGAAAACTTTCTGAGGCCGAAGATATATTTGATTTCAGCTTCATTGTTCGGCTCCTTCATTTTCTGCACGCGCACGGGCACGCAATTCCTTGCGGATAACTTTTCCTGTGACGGTCATGGGCAATTCATCCAAAAAACTGATTTCGCGGGGATAAGCGTGTTTGGCCAAACGCTCTTTCACGTACATTTTTAACGCATCACACAATTCATCAGATGCCGTAAATTCAGGCTTCAAAACCACATAGGCCTTTACGATTTCGGTGCGCATCGGATCGGGTTTGCCAACAACCCCAACGGTGGCCACGGCGGGATGGGTGAGTAGACAATCCTCAATCTCAGCAGGGCCAATGCGATATCCGGCCGAGGTGATTACATCATCATCCCGCCCGACAAAGCGGATATACCCCTGATCCACAATACCGCGATCCCCCGTCAGCATCCAATCGCCGCGGAATTTTTCCTGCGTCGCTGCGGGATTATTCCAATATTCAATCATCATGCTAACGGCCCCGCGGCGGATGGCGATATCGCCCTCTGCCTCGGTGGGGGAACCCGCATCATCAATCACATTCACATCAAATCCAGGCACGGGTTTCCCGATTGCACCGTTTTTGACAGGAAAGGCCGCCTGACAACTGGACACCACCATGTTGCATTCGGTTTGTCCGTAAAATTCGTTGATCGTAACACCCAGCGCATCCCGCGCCCATTCCAACATTTCTGCACCCAGCGGTTCGCCCCCGCTGGCAACCGAACGCAGGCCCGCAATGTTGCAATCTGCCGCCTTAATCATGCGCAGCGCAGTCGGCGGAAAAAAGACGTTTTTGACGCCTAATGTTTCAATAATCTCTTTCGCCGCATCAGGTGTGAATTTCGCCAATCGCGCCGCCACCACAGGCACGCCCAACGCCAACCCCGGCATCAGCACATCAAACAACCCGCCGATCCAGGCCCAATCCGCCGGGGTCCAAATCACATCGCCATCTTGACCCAGAAAATCATGGCTCACCTCAACCCCAGGCAGGTGTCCCATCAAAACCCGATGCGCGTGAAGCGCACCTTTGGATTTCCCCGTGGTGCCAGAGGTATAGATCAAAACGGCGGGTGTTTCCGCGGATGTATTGACACAAGCGAATGGTTGATCTGATAACGTCAGCTCCTCTGGCAGGACCTGCGTCACGTTCAATGCACTCAACCCTGAATGCCCCTCTTCATCCACAATCACGCACTTCGCGCCTGCATCTAATATGCGCGATGACAAAGCTTCGGGTCCAAACAGTTTGAACAGCGGGATCGAAATGGCCCCCAATTTCCAAATCGCGATATGCGCGGCGGCGGTCCACAGGTCCTGACTGCGCAGCACACCGATCCGATCCCCTGAAGAGACCCCTAAGCCTTTCAGATGATGCGCTAACGTATCCGCCGCGCGCGACAGATCAGCATAGGTGTAATATTTGATATTCCCCAGATCGGTTGCATCAATAATGGCGGTTTTGTCGGGGTCACGTTCACACCAAAGATCACAGACTTGCGTCGCCATGTTCAGATGTCGCGGCACATTCCAGCGAAAATCGGCATAAGCCTGATCATAGTCCTGAAAGGGATCAATCATGCATCACCCATTCTGCGCGTCCGCCAATCAACTGCCCCCAATGCCCCGTACGATAGGACACGGTTCCCCCATCAGGATGCGCACATTTCACAATGATGCGTTCCCAAAATGTTTGTCCCACTTCGCCATGGCAAGCACTGCTTTCGGTGACGTGATTATTCGCGGCCATTTCCGATAGGAATTCCCCAACATAGTGGTCAATTATGTCTGTCTCACTCGTTGTGGCGACCTTGTACCCAAGGCGCAGACCAACAAAGATAAGAAAGACCGCCAAGGCAATCACGCCAGCCAATGTGGGGGAAACAGACATTTTAGCGCTGCAATCCCATCAATTCACGGCCAATCAACATTCGGCGAATTTCCGATGTGCCCGCGCCGATTTCCATCAGTTTGGCATCACGGAAAATGCGGCTAACAGCGCTGTCGGACAAAAATCCTGCGCCGCCGATGGCTTGCACCGCCTGATGGGACACTTTCATCGCCTCTTCTGAGGCATAGAGCACGCAGGCCGCCGCGTCCTGACGGGTGACTTGACCGCGATCACAGGCTTTGGCCACCTCATAAACATAGGCACGCGATGTGTTCATCGCCGTGTACATATCGGCGATTTTACCCTGCATCAGTTGGAAATCCCCAATGCTTTGGCCGAATTGTTTGCGCTCTACCATATAGGGCATAACCTCATCCAAGCAGGCGGCCATGATCCCTGTTCCAATCCCTGACAGAACCACGCGTTCGTAATCCAATCCTGACATCAAAACACGTGCGCCTTTGCCCTCCTCCCCCAGAACATTTTCGAAGGGAACTTCGACATTTTCAAATACCAATTCGGCGGTGTTTGATCCGCGCATGCCCAGTTTGTCAAAATGGCGCGAGGTTGAAAAACCAGTCATTTCCTTTTCAACAATAAATGCGGTAATCCCTTTGGATCCTGCATCGGGATCGGTTTTGGCATAAACCACCAATGTGTCCGCATCGGGTCCATTGGTGATCCAATATTTGTTCCCGTTCAAAACGTAATATCCGTTGCGTTTTTCCGCACGCAGCTTCATCGATACAACATCTGATCCAGCAGAGGGTTCGGACATCGCCAATGCGCCAACATGCCCCCCCGAAATCAACTTGGGCAGGTAGTGTTGTTTTTGTTCTTCTGTCCCGTTCAATTTGATCTGGTTCACACATAGGTTGGAATGTGCGCCATAAGACAGGCTGACAGATGCACTGGCGCGGGCGATTTCCTCAACCACAATGGTATGGGCCAGATAGGACATATTTGCCCCGCCATAGGCTTCGTCCACTGTCACGCCCAGTAGGCCCAAATCCCCCATTTCACGCCATAGTGCATTGGGAAATTCATTGGTGCGATCAATCTCAGCGGCCATGGGCTTGACCCGTTCTTGCGCCCAACGATGCACAGTTTCCTGCAAGGCATGGACATCTTCACCCAAATCGAACGTCATTGAATGTAAAAACATGTGGGAATTCCCATTTTATTGAACACTTGTTCATTATTGTGAAAGATGTGCTGAAGTGGGTCAAGACCCTTTCAAAGAACGTCCCGTCATAATGGCATACACATACGCGAATGCGGATGCTAAAAGGGGGATAGAAAGGAACCAAGATGAACAAAACACTGAACATTGCGCTGATCAGTATCGCAATCGGCATCTTGGTTTTTGCTCTAAAGTATTGGGCCTATTGGATCACGGGGTCTGTGGCCCTGTTTTCAGACGCACTGGAAAGTACGGTGAATGTTGCAACCGCTTTGGTTGCCTATATCGCAATTCGGGTTGCCGCAATCCCAGAGGATGAAAACCACCCCTACGGCCATCACAAAGCCGAATTGATGAGCGCGACATTAGAAGGCGCGCTCATCATAATCGCGGCATTTGTGATTTTGTGGCAGGCCTATTTGGCCCTGATGACACCCCGCCCCCTGACAGAGGTGCGCGAGGGGTTGGCGATCAACCTAGTCGCGGGCGTCATCAATGGTATTTGGTGTTATTATCTGCTGCGTGAAGGGCGTAAATTGCATTCCCCCGCGCTTGTGGCGGATGGCAAACACCTGTTGACGGATGTGTATTCATCGCTTGGGGTGATTGCGGGGATCGCGCTTGCGGCATGGTTGGGAATTTGGTGGCTTGATGGGGCATTGGCGATTTTGGTTGCGGCCATTATCCTGTGGTCGGGATATCATGTTGTTCAATCCTCGCTCAGCGGATTAATGGATGAGGCATTAAGCGAAGCAGATCAAGCCACCATAAAATCCATCATCGCCGAACATGGTGCAGGCGCAGTTCAGGCGCATGATCTGCGCACACGACAGGCAGGTCAGGCCAAGTTCATTGATTTTCATCTTGTCGTGCCCAGCGACATGACCGTTTTTGACGCCCATGAACTCTGCGACCGTATTGAAGCAGCATTGAAAATTGAATTCGCACATATGCGAATCCACATTCACCTTGAACCCAAACATAAGGCCCATAAAAGGGCCATTGAAATTGATACGATCCCCGATCACTCGGGCGATTGATGCACCTGTGAGACGACGTCACGAATGATGCGGGCGATCAATTTGCAATCGTCCACTGAAAACGTCAGGGGCAAACGCATGTCCATAACCGCCCCCAAAATACGATCACTTTGTGGCAGCGACTGTGGGCTGGCATAACGCCAGCTGTCGTAGCGGGATGTGAACCCTTGCGGCTCTGTTGCGCCAAACCATTTCAATTCGACCCCGCGATCAATGCAGGCACTCAACACACGCTCAACCTTGGCCGCACTCCAATCCAGCAGCAGAAATTGGACTGAGGAGCCCACGTAAAATTCATGCTCTGGGCGTTCGACCACAGTCAATCCGGGCGTATCACGCAAACCCTGTTCCACAGCAACATACCGTTCGTTCCAGCGCTCAATCTGCTGATCCAATGTTTTCAATTGTGGTCGCAAGATCGCAGCGCGCAAATGATCCATTCGCCCCGAGACATTGGGCGTTTCATAGCGAATGGTTTCGAATTGCGCAGGATCAGGTGCAGCGGGATGTTTTCCGTATAACATATAGGACCCCGACAGCATCACCGCGCGTGCCGCGATTTCGGGATCGTCTGTCACAAACAAACCACCCTCGCCCGAATTCATGTGTTTATAGGTTTGCGTGGAATAGCATCCAATAACGCCGTCACAGCCTGATGAACGGCCTTTCCATTTTGCGCCCATTGTATGCGCACAATCCTCGATCACCTTGATCCCGTGCTCATCACAAATCGCCAACAACGCATCCATATCGCACAGGTGTCCCCGCATATGGCTTAGCATCAAAACATCGGCCTGATCCGCCTTGGCACGCAGATCGTTTAGGTCAATCGTCAGGTTTTCAGTCACATCCACAAACACTGGGTCCGCCCCAACCGCGGCAATTGCGCCTGGAACAGGGGCAAGCGTAAAGGCATTTGTTAAAACACGATCCCCATGCCCAATCCCCAACGCCCGAAGCGCCGTTGCCATGGCATAGCCACCCGAGGCCACCGCAAGGCAATAGCGCGCGCCAACATATTCAGCGAATTCCAATTCCAATTCGCCTACTTCGCCAATCTCATCTGGCAACACGTTATAACGATGCAAACGCCCCGATTGCATCACACGCACGGCCGCATCAATGGCCTCCGCACTTAGCGGTTCTTGTTGGGTAAAGTTTCCGTCAAATCTTTCGTTCATGTCGCATACCTAGGCCATGGTTTTTGCTGATCTAATCCAATGCGCGACATTTGTGCAAATAAAAGGTCGCAATTTCATGCGAATATGCAAATCTATTTCTGAAAGCTGACGTGGAAAGGACCCCACATGACCCCGATTGACCTGATCCACACATTGAACCTGAAAGACATTCCCGATGCGGTGAAAGAACAGGCAAAGCTGTCCATCCTCGATCTGATTGGGATTGGTGCAGGTGGGGCAGGCACGCGAATGTCAGCGATCATTCGCGCACATGCAGCACAGGAATTTGGCGGAACGATCCCAATGCTATTTGATGGCCGCACCGCCAGCGCGCAGGGGGCCGCATTGGCCGCGGGCATGACGATCGATAGCCTTGATGGGCATGACGGGTTTAATATGGCCAAAGGACATATTGGTGCACCCCTGTTCCCCGCGATCCTTGCACTGGGATACGAACAACAGATTTCAGGGCGTGAGGTTTTGTTGGCAACAATTCTGGGCTATGAATTCGGCGCCCGCGCGGCGATGGCACAACATGCAACAGCCCCAGATTATCACACATCAGGCAGTTGGGGCGCCGTTACGGCGGCGGCGGCAGGGGCCTATATCCTGCAACTCGGTACGGATCAAACGCGCCACGCCCTTGGGATTGCCGAATACCACGGACCGCGCAGTCAGATGATGCGCTGCATTGATCACCCCACGATGCTAAAGGATGGCGCAGGTTGGGGATCCATGGCGGGCGTTTCGGCGGCAAAACTGGCCCAAGCGGGGTTCACGGGCGCCCCTGCACTGATCGTGGAAGAGGTGCCAGAGTTTTGGCAGGATCTGGGCGAACGGTGGTATATGTTGGAACAATACTACAAACCCTATCCCGTCTGTCGTTGGGCGCAGGCCCCGATTGAGGCCGCGTTGGATTTGCAACGCACCCATGGCTTTACCCATCACGACGTGACGGGTTTGGAAATCGAAACATTTCATGAGGCGATCCGCCTTGCAACCAGCGCACCTGACACCACCGAACAGGCGCAATATTCCACATCCTTTCCTGTGGCTGTTGCGCTGATGCATGGGGATGTGACGCCTGCCTCAATCGCGGATGACGCTTTGGGGGATCCTGATGTGATGCGCCTGTCGCAGATGTTGGTGATGCGGGAACAGGATCATGCAAATGCCCACTTTCCCACCCGCCGGTATGCGCGTGCAAAAATCACACTGCGCGATGGACGGGTGTTGGAAAGCGATTGGATGGAACCAAAATGGGATCACCGCACTCCCGCCACAGCGGGCGAACTGACCAATAAATTCCGCGCCTTGGCCCACCCCGTGCTCGGCCCCGACCGCGCCACCCGTATAGAAACCGCGGTGGATGGATTAGAGCATATTGAGCTGAGCGAATTGACAAACCAACTATTGAAACCCACGGACCAACACTGAGGTTGACCTTTAAATCCAACTCCGTATGTTTCAAACAATATGTATCATCTTCCCAAGTCATGCCTGTAAAATGTCCCAAAGTCGAAATTGTGTTTTGGCATTTTTATACAGATCAACGATTAAGCACACGCCCGTGGGCGGTTAACAGGGCTGAGGCAACGAAGCCCCCGCCCTTCCGAACGGGCGCGGGCTGGATCATACGCGATTAGTCTTCGCTCTCGCTCAGACCGCGCATGATCTTGTTCGAGAATGAAGATCAGCACACCCTAGGGCAGCAGTTTTTCCACCAAATCGGGCAGGTCGGCAAAGTGGGACAGGATTGCGTCAGGGTTTAGGGCGTTCACATCCTCATCCCCTGGGCCGAAATCGACAAGGATGCTGGGCACGCCTACGGCGCGGGCGGTGCTGTGGTCGGTCAGCGTATCACCGATCATGCAGGAGCGTGATACATCCCCCCCTGCCTGTTCAACCGCCGCGATATAGGGCGCGGGATCGGGTTTGCGCACGGGCAGCGTATCGGCCCCGATCAGCGCATGAAAAAAATCGCGCGCCCTTAGATCGCGCATCAGTTGTTCCGCCAATCCCGCAGGTTTATTCGTGCAAATCGCCACACGGTCCCCGCGATCGCGCAGCGTGTGAACCGCCTCTAACGCGCCCTCAAAAAACACAGTTTGGGCGGATAGGTTAGCGCCATAGGCCTCAAGCAGTATCGGATAATATTTATCAACCAGTGCCTTATCCACATCCCCTTGACGCGACAGGCCAAGGCGCAGCATGGCCCGTCCCCCGCGCAGGGCCGTGGCCTGATCCGCCGCTTGCGACAGGCCCGCAATCCCCATATCGGCAAAACACACATTCGCCGCAGCAATCAAATCCCCACTGGTGTCCGCCAGCGTCCCATCCAAGTCAAAAACGATTGTGCGCATTGGCGGTATCCCTTTGTTGATCGGCGAATTTTTGCCATGCACTGAAATAAAACGCAACCGAAGTTGAAACCACGCCCCCTTGCGCCGAAGGGCACAATGGTTAAAACGGCATCAAATGGTATTAAGGAATTGAGCATGGGTATTGCAGTCGTCATTTTAGCGGCAGGAAAAGGAACGCGGATGAATTCGGACCTGCCCAAGGTGCTGCACCCCATCGCGCAGGTTCCCATGCTGGCCCATGCGATCAAATCAGCGCAGGCCACAGACCCAGATCACATTGTTGTTGTCGCTGGAAATGGCGCCGATGCTGTGCGCAAAGCAACCGCAGAGTATGCCCCCGATGCGCAGGTTGTGTTACAAGAAGAACAGTTGGGCACAGGCCATGCCGTCGCACAGGCAAAAGCGGTGCTGGGGGATTATGACGGCGATATTCTGGTCCTATATGGCGACACCCCATTCATCAGCGATCAAACCATTGCCGACATCGCCACAGCCCGCGCCAATGCAGATTTGGTCGTTCTGGGATTTCATGCGGCGGATCCGGGCCGCTATGGCCGATTGGTGACCGATGGCGATACGTTGGAAAAGATCGTTGAATATAAGGACGCAAGCGAAGAAGAACGCGCCATAACATTGTGCAACAGTGGTGTAATGGCCGCACGCGCGGCGGATATGTTTGATTGGATCGACGCCACAGGAAACGAAAATGCATCTGGCGAATATTACCTAACCGATTGCGTTGAAATCGCACGAACACGCGGCAAAACAACCATTTGCGTAATTTGTGATGAGGCTGAAACACTGGGCGTCAATTCACGCGCCCAATTGGCCGAGGCTGAAGCCGCCTTTCAATCCCGCGCGCGGGCCGAGGCGATGGAAAACGGCGTCACACTCTGTGCCCCTGACACGGTGCATTTCGCCTATGATACCGTGATTGGTCGCGACACAGTGGTTGAACAAAACGTTGTCTTTGCACCAGGCGTCACCGTGGAAAGCGGAGCCACCATCCGCGCCTTTTCCCACCTAGAGGGTTGCCATGTCGCGCGCGGTGGGATCATCGGCCCCTACGCCCGCCTGCGCCCCGGTGCAGAATTATCCGAAGATGTGCGTATCGGCAATTTTGTTGAGATCAAAAACGCGCTGATCGGCGAAGGATCCAAGGTCAATCACCTAAGCTATGTTGGCGATGCCGAAATTGGCAGCGGATCAAACATTGGGGCGGGGACGATCACCTGTAACTATGACGGTGTGATGAAACATAAAACAACGATCGGGAATGATGTCTTTGTCGGGTCAAACACATTGCTGGTGGCCCCTGTAACGCTGGGCAATAAATCCATGACCGCGACAGGCGCCGTGATCACCAAAGATGTTCAGGCAGAGGCATTGGCCATTGCCCGTGTGGATCAGGTCAACAAACCGCGCACGGCGGTCAAACTATTTGATATTTTAAGAAAACGTAAAGCCAAAAGAAATTCGGAGACGTCGTAATGTGTGGGATCGTAGGAGTATTAGGCAGCCATGAGGCCGCGCCAATTTTGGTTGATGCCCTGAAACGTTTGGAGTACCGCGGTTATGACAGCGCGGGGATCGCAACCGCGCATAACGGTGCACTCAGCCGTCGCCGCGCGGTGGGAAAACTGGCCGAACTTTCCGATGTATTGGTGCATGATCCACTGATTGGAAAAGCCGGCATCGGACATACCCGTTGGGCCACCCATGGTGAACCCAGCGTGAAAAACGCCCACCCCCACCAAAAAGAACAAGTCGCAGTGGTCCATAATGGCATTATCGAAAATTTCCGCGAGCTTCGCGAGGAATTGGCAAACCACGACCTGCACCCCGAAACGGACACGGATACCGAAACCGTTGCGATGTTAACGCATCACATGTTGACGAATGGCATGACGCCCATTGATGCTGCGCGTGAAACGGTTTCCAAATTGGAAGGCGCCTTTGCCCTATGCTTTTTGTTTCAGGGTGAAGAAGACCTGTTGATTGTCGCGCGCAAGGGCTCTCCCCTTGCGATCGGATATGGGGACAATGAAATGTTCGTGGGGTCAGATGCAATTGCATTGGCACCTATGACGAACCGCATCACTTATTTGGACGAAGGCGATTTTGCGGTCCTAACGCGCAATTCAGTTCAGATCTGGGATGCGCAAGGTGCGCTTGCCAATCGTGAGGTGCGCACCATCCGTGGTGAGGCGGGCCGCTATGACAAAGATGGCTATCAACATTTCATGGCCAAGGAAATCCATGAACAACCCAGCGTGATCAGCAAGGCAATCAAACATTATCTGGGTGCAGATGGGCATAGCGTGACCCTGCCTGGCGAAGGATTGGATTTCACCCAATTTGATCGCATTACCATGGTGGCCTGTGGCACAGCCAATCTGGCATGTTTCACGGCGAAATATTGGTTTGAGCAGGTGGCACGCATTCCTGTCGAGGTGGATATTGCCTCTGAATTCCGCTACCGCGAACCGCCCATTTCCGATCGCACACTTGCCATTTTCGTCAGCCAGTCTGGCGAAACTGCAGATACGCTTGCGGCATTACGCTATTGTCAGGGCAAGGCCGCAAAAATCCTATCTATCGTAAATGTGGATGAAAGTTCTATCGCGCGGGAAAGTGATTTGGCACTGCCGATTTTGGCAGGTGCGGAAATTGGCGTCGCCTCGACCAAGGCGTTTACATGTCAGCTGACGTTGTTGTTGTCGCTTGCGATCAAGGCCGCAACAGAACGGGGTACAAAATCAGAAGCCGAGTGTGAATTGATCGTACATCACATGCGCAGTTTGCCCGCACTGATCAATCGCGCATTGGATCAGAAGGACCAATTCGAGCGCGCCGCACATAAATTGGCACAAGCCCGTGATATCCTGTTTCTGGGACGTGGAGCGATGTACCCATTGGCCCATGAAGGCGCCCTAAAGCTAAAAGAAATTAGTTATATACATGCCGAAGCTTATGCATCAGGTGAATTAAAACACGGCCCTCTTGCATTGATTGATGATCAGGTTCCTGTGGTTGTTTTAGCACCCAAAGACAGCCTTTACGACAAATCCATTTCCAACGTCCAAGAGGTCATGGCACGCAAGGGGCGCGTGTTGTTATTGTCCAATGGCGCGGGCCTACAGGACGCGGGGGACGATATCTGGATCGGGATCGAAATGCCCGATATTCACGAAGTGGTCGCCCCGATCCTATACGCTGTTCCTGCCCAATTGCTGGCCTATTACACAGCCCTTGCCAAAGGTACGGATGTGGACCAACCGCGCAATTTGGCAAAGTCTGTTACAGTGGAATAAGATCGACCCATGTCCAAAACTGCGACTGCCAATATTGGTGAAAACGACTTTGATCATTGGCGACAGATGTTCTTGGATTTTGCAAATTTGCATGATGTCACCCCAACACCCGAGGGGGTGGCAAGGACTTGGGGCTGGCTTTGCGATCCAACGCACCCAGAAATAGGATTGATTGTACGCATAGGAGAAAAGGTCGTGGGATTTGTTCATTACCGCCTGCAACCAAGTGCGCTGCGGGGCACCCAGATCCTGTACCTTGACGACCTATTCGTAACTGAAACGCATCGCGGCAGTGGTGTGGCCGATGATATCATGGATCGCTTAAGCGAAATTGCACAAGAACACGGCTGCAGCGCCATCCGATGGGACACCCATGCCACCAACGAACGCGCCCGTCGGTTTTATGAACGCCATGCTAAAAACACCAATTGGATTACGTATGAAATGCCCGTTAATTCTCAGTGATTGGACAAAATTAGGTGTCTTTTACGGTTCCCAATTTCCGTGCTAACCGGACCGAATACAACGTATAAACAAGTGTATTGATTTAGGGATGAAAATAATATGACCTTCGATGAAGCCCTAGAAACGCTACGTGAATTGGCAGACCCCGCCACTATTGAGGGGAAGGCCGCCTATCACAAGATTGACCGCCCCTATATCGGAACGAACAATCAAATCCTAAACGACATCGGAAAAGAGTGGCGGCGCGCCTTGGATTTGGATCAGCGGATCGCATTGGCCCGTGGGTTGTGGGCTACGAATATATTCGAAGGTCGCGTGATGGCCTCAAAATTACTGACCCAAGCGCGCATTCGCCCCGATCAGGCGGTCTGGGATTTGATCACCAGCTGGGTCGATGATTTTGACAGTTGGGCCATTGCCGATCACGCCTGTATGGCTGGGCAAAAGCGGGTGGTCGCCGACCCTACGCGTTTGGATCAGGTGGAAACATGGATCACATCGGATCATATGTGGCGACGCCGCGCGGCCTTTGTCATCACCCTGCCCTACACAAAACAGAATTTTCCCAAACCCCGCGAAATTCAGGCGCGCGAATGTGTATTGGGCTGGGCTGCAGAGCTGGCAAACGATCATGATTGGTTCATTCAAAAGGCAATCGCATGGTGGGTGCGCGATCTGTCGCGCCATGATGCAGCGCGTGCTCAAAATTTCCTGAACCGTTTCGGGGATGACCTAAAACCCTTTGCCCGAAAAGAAGCCGCCCGTCACATGAATTAGGGCGCGTAAAAATTCAACACGGAACTCAGAAAAATCATGTTTGAGCCCTTGCGACTATGCGGCGATAACTCTAGCTTATCCCCATGACTGTACCGTTGATTGACCCCTTTGCGCGCGCGATCACTTACCTTCGCGTTTCTGTCACTGACCGCTGCGATTTTCGCTGCGTCTATTGCATGGCAGAAAACATGCAGTTTTTACCGAAAAAGGAACTGCTGACCCTAGAAGAGCTGGACCGTCTGTGTTCCACCTTTGTTGGAATGGGCGTTCAAAAACTGCGCATCACAGGTGGCGAACCCTTGGTGCGGCGGGACATCATGACGTTTTTCAACGGCATGTCGCGTCACTTGAACAGCGGGGCGCTAAAGGAATTGACCCTGACCACCAATGGATCGCAGTTGGAACGGTTTGCCGATGATCTTTATGCGGCGGGGATGCGGCGGATCAATGTATCACTGGATACGCTTGACGAAGATAAATTTGCGCGCGTCACCCGCTGGGGCCGCCTGCCCCAAGTGCTCCGTGGATTGGATGCAGCGCAACGTGCAGGTTTGCGCGTGAAAATCAACGCCGTGGCCCTAAAGGGATTTAACGAAGACGAATTATTCACCATGACCGAATGGTGCGCCAGCCGTGACATGGATCTGACCTGGATCGAAGTCATGCCCATGGGCGACATGGGGGAAACCGATCGGATTGGACAATATTGGTCACTCGAGGATGTGCGCGCCGCATTAGAAACGCAGTATCAGTTGACAGATTTGGCCGAACGATCAGGGGGGCCTGCGCGCTATGTGCGGATTGAAGAAACAGGTCAAAAAATCGGTTTCATCACGCCGCTAAGTCACAACTTCTGCGAAAGCTGTAACCGCGTCCGTCTGACATGTACGGGCGAATTGTATATGTGCTTGGGCCAAGAGGACATGGCCGATCTACGTGCCCCGTTGCGTGAACACCCACGCGATACACAGCATTTGGAAACCGCAATCCGACGTGCGATTGAACGCAAACCCAAAGGGCATGATTTCGATTATTCCCGTCAAACAATTTCGGGGCAGATGTCCCGCCATATGAGCCATACGGGCGGATAAGCAGAATTTCGTTTCATTTCCCGCATTCGTGTAAATAAGATTATCGTTTGTGCCTATCCTGTGTTTCCGATGATGTTTTTCCGATAACACATACCGCGCAAGAACGATGTTTCACCCCGCAGTGTCCGTTAGGAATTTGTTCCATTCAAAATGCGATTTCTTGCAATTCACACCCTTGTTAATATGTGGTTTCCATCCCAAATGAGAACAATGTTCTGATTTATAGGATAGCGACATGTTTGAAGAATTCGGTTTTGAAACTCTCACAGCGGCCCAAGCCAGCCTTTATTTTGCGCTTGGGCTTGGTCTTTTGTTTGGCGTATTTAGCGAACAGGTCAAATTCTGTTTTCGTCGCGCGTTGATCGGCGCGGATCGTGCACAGGCCGCGGGCGTTTGGGCCATGGCGCTCTTGGTTACCGTAATGGGAACCCAGTATTTTGTCACAACCGAGATCATTAGCTTTGACGATCACCGTTTCATGGGCGATTTTCCGGTTGTCCAAATTGTGCTGGGCGGACTTGCCTTTGGCGCAGGCATGGTTTTGACGCGCGGATGTGTCGGACGTCTGACTGTTTTGGGCGCAACTGGCAATTTACGGGCCGTGACGGCCTTGCTGATCTTTGCTGTGGTTGCGCATGCCACGCTAAAGGGTGTGTTGTCCCCCCTGCGCACAGCAACGGGTGACATTGGGCCAACGTTGGATACCGTGTCGCTAAGCGATAGTTTTGGGAATATCCTTCCGCTTGCCATTATCGTCGCAATTACAGCGGTCATTATTTGGCGCAGCGGGTCCAGCATCCCAAGCCTGCTGGGTGGTGCCGCCATTGGTGGGTTGGTGATCGCAGGATGGGTAGGAACAGGGTTCATCTTATATGATGATTTTGATCCAATCGCATTTGAAGGCATTGCCTTCACATCCCCATGGACAGACAGCATCTTTTGGACGCTTGCCTCCACATCAGTCAGTGCAAAGTTTGGTGTTGGACTTGTGGGCGGTGTGATCGTAGGCGCATTTTTGTCTGCGGCAGCCTCGGGCCGTTTAACATGGCAAAGTTTTGAGGGCCCTGCCCATTTTGGACGCTTTGCGGCGGGCGCATCCTTGATGGGATTTGGTGGTGTTCTTGCGGGCGGCTGCACAATTGGTGCGGGCCTATCAGGCATTCCCAGCCTAAGCATTGTACCAATCACTGCACTCTTAGCCATTGGCGTTGGCGCAGTGATCACACATCGTCTGGTGGATGCTATTCCATCGACCTACGGATCCGATGCACAAGGTACCATACCGCACCAACAACCGGCAGAGTGATCAACGCAGTCAATGCCCCTTTGGTCATTCCAACAACCTCTGCCAAGGGATAGAACAAATACCCAACCAGCGATACGGCGTAATAGCTGATCGCCACGACAGAGAGACCTTCAACTGTTTTTTGCAAACGCAGTTGAAGGTCGGCGCGTTTATCCATGCTTTCCAATAATGCTTGGTTTTGCGCGGATCGTTCCACATCCACTTTGGTTCGCAACAATTCTCCTGCGCGACGTGCGCGATCCACCAATGTGGTTAATCGCGTTTCTGTCGACCTGACGGTGCGCATGGCAGGATCATAACGACGCATCATGAATTCATAAAACGTCTGACGCCCTTTGAACCGCTCTTCTCGTAATACAGCGATGCGTTGGTCCACAATCGCCTGATAGGCCCATGTCGCCCCAAAGCGAAACGCCACCTGCGCGTCCAAGCTTTCAAGCTCTGCTGAATGACGCAACACCGCGGCCAGTGTGGATTCCGCAGGCTGGGTTGCCTCGGCCAAGGATTTCATTAAATCCGTAATCTCAGCATCTATTTGCCCCATGCGTCCCTGAATTTCGCGGGCAGTCGCGAAACCTTGCATTGACAGGCTTTTGTAGGTTTCGATTTCACATAGCCGTTGAATGATGCGGCCCAAACGCCGTTCACCCGTATCCTTATCAGCAAAAATTGCGACACGCTGGTGGCCTGTTTCATCAATGCGGAAATCGGCCGCAACAATCGCGCTGTCGTCCAACACACGGCTGACTGCAACGCTTTCAGACACAAACCAATCCGACAGTTTTTGTGAAATATCATCTTCATCTTCGCGCAGCTCTGCACGGATGGAAATGGACGTCACCCGCACCGCATCCAACCCCGCCAGCCAATCTGCAGGAAAGGCATCAAAGACCGCAGGATCAAAGGCACGCTCACTCAACGCGCCTGAAAACACCGTATAGGTCACAAATTCGGTATGTTGTTCCCATTTGATTTTGTAACGCCCTAGGTCGCCAAAATAATGCGTTGCGCCCTCTTTCGGGTGGCCCGCGCCATAGCGATCCAACAATGCAATCAGGTCCAACCGATCCTGCGCGCGGTCCCGCCCCGCAGCATTTTCAGGCAGTTTCAGCGCCAAATAGGCAACAACCCCAGGTGCGCGAAACGATGGAAACGGGCGGGCATGCAATTCATTCGCCAGTTTATAGCGCAGTGGATGATCAGTAATCAGTGACATGGGCTGTCCAATTCAAGAAGTCTATTAAAACGATAGGGCCGCACCCCAGATGCGTCCAGCGTTAATCGGGCGCAAAACCAAGCGAAGTGGAATACATCCGCATGCAATGACGCCAAACGGAAACACCCGCCACGATGGGCGGGTGTTTCAATGCGTATCACCATGGTCGTTAGTCGATCATTGTCAGCAGTTTGTTCAAGCTGTCCTTGGCATCGCCATAGAACATGCGCGTGTTCTCTTTGTAGAACAGTGGGTTTTCGATACCAGAATACCCTGTTCCCTGACCACGTTTTGAAACAAACACCTGTTTTGATTTCCAGCATTCCAAAACCGGCATACCCGCGATTGGGCTGTTCGGATCTTCTTGGGCGGCTGGGTTCACGATGTCGTTTGACCCGATGACAATTGATACGTCTGTTTCTGGGAAATCATCGTTGATTTCATCCATCTCCAACACGATGTCATAGGGCACTTTGGCCTCGGCCAATAGAACGTTCATGTGGCCCGGCAAACGACCCGCAACTGGGTGGATCGCAAAGCGCACGTTTTTGCCCTTGGCGCGCAAACGCTTGGTCAATTCTGACACGGCCTGCTGCGCTTGGGCAACCGCCATACCGTAGCCTGGAATGATCACAACGCTATCTGCATCGTTCAAGGCAGCCGCAACGGCATCTGCCTCAATCGCGACTTGTTCACCCTCAACTTCCATTGCAGGACCCGCAGCGCCACCAAAACCACCAAGGATAACAGAGACAAACGAACGGTTCATCGCCTTACACATGATGTAGGACAGGATCGCACCTGAGGAGCCAACAAGCGCACCAACAACGATCAACAAGTCGTTGCCAAGGCTAAAGCCGATCGCAGCCGCAGCCCAACCAGAGTAACTGTTCAACATCGACACAACAACAGGCATGTCAGCACCACCGATACCCATGATCAAGTGGTATCCGATGAACAGTGCCGCAACCGTCATGATGACCAATGGCAACATATCGCCAGAGTTCATGTACATGACCAATGTAACCGCTGAAATAACAGCGGCCGCTGCGTTCAACATATGACCACCTGGCAATTTTGTTGCCGCTGATGTGACGCGACCAGACAGTTTGCCATAGGCAATGACCGAACCTGTAAATGTGATCGCACCGATAAAGACACCCAGGAACAATTCGACACGCAGGATCGAAATTTCAACAGATGATTTTTTCGCGATCAATGCGGCAAAGCCCTCTAATGCTTTGCGGGCTGTATCGTCCATTGCCATGACACGCACGATTTCGATGTGCGCGTTATAACCCACGAAAACCGCCGCCAAACCGACAAGCGCGTGCATACCCGCAACCAGTTCTGGCATTTGTGTCATTTCAACCTTAGAGGCCAGCATGTAGCCAATCAGGCCCCCCGCCGCGATCAAGACGACAGACAACATCCAAAGCCCCATACCCGGACCCGTCAATGTTGCGAACACGGCCAAGGCCATTCCAACAATACCATACCAAACGGCGCGTTTCGCGCTTTCTTGGCCAGAAAGTCCACCTAGTGACAGGATGAACAGAACCGCGGCAACAACATAGGCCGCTGTGGTAAATCCAAATTCCATCAGTTCACCCCCCAATTAAGATTTCTGGAACATCGCAAGCATGCGACGTGTGACGAGGAAGCCACCAAAGATGTTGATCCCAGCCATGAACACCGAGGCCGCAGCTAAGATGATGACCAGCATCGAACCCGACCCGATTTGCATCAAAGCACCCAAAATGATGATGGATGAAATCGCATTGGTTACCGCCATCAACGGTGTGTGCAATGAATGCGAAACGTTCCAAATAACTTGGAAACCGATGAACACAGACAGAACAAACACGATGAAGTGCTGCATAAAGCTTGCTGGCGCAATAAGGCCCAAACCAAGGGTTAGCAAACCACCAACGGCCAGCAATGTGACCTGTTGTTTTGTGGCCGCCTTGAACGCTGCGATTTCTTGCTCGCGCTTTTCCTCAGGTGTCAGCTCTTTTGGCTTTTCCTGTGGCTTGGCTGCAATCGCCTGAATTTTTGGTGGGGGTGGTGGGAATGTAACATCACCGTCGTGTGCAACGGTTGCACCACGGATCACGTCGTCTTCCATGTTGTGGTTTACGGCACCATCTTTTTCAGGCGTCAAATCTGTCATCATGTGACGGATGTTAGTCGCGTATAGGGAAGATGCCTGTGATGCCATACGGCTTGGGAAATCGGTGTACCCAACGATGGTGACGCCGTTGTCTGTGACAACCTTTTCATCCATCACTGTGCCTTCGGCGTTTCCGCCGCGCTCTGCCGCAAGATCAACAATAACGGAACCCGGCTTCATCGCCGCAATCATATCCGCCAACCAAAGTTTTGGTGCATCGCGTCCTGGGATCAGTGCCGTCGTGATCACAATATCCACCTCGGGCGCCAATTCACGGAATTTTGCCAGTTGCGCTTCACGGAACTCTGGGCTTGATACGGCGGCATACCCGCCTGTCGCGGCACCGTCTTGTTGTTCTTCTTCGAAATCAAGATAGACGAATTCAGCGCCCATTGATTCAACTTGTTCGGCCACCTCTGGACGTACGTCAAATGCATAGGTCACGGCACCCAATGAAACAGATGTCCCAATCGCAGCAAGACCCGCAACACCCGCACCCACGACCAATACCTTGGCAGGTGGCATTTTACCCGCGGCAGTCACCTGTCCCGTGAAGAAACGACCAAAGTTGTTCCCTGCTTCGATCACAGCACGATACCCCGCGATATTCGCCATTGACGACAACGCGTCCATTTTCTGCGCGCGTGAAATACGTGGGACCATGTCCATCGCAATCACGGTTGAACCCTTTTTGGCCAATAACGCCATCTGCTCTTCGTTTTGTGCAGGATAGAAGAACGAAATCAGTGTCTGACCTTTTTGCATCCGCTTTGCTTCGGTATCGCTTGGGGGGCGTACCTTGGCAACGATGTCCACTTCTTTCCAAAGTGCTGCTGCTGTTTTAACAACACTTACGCCTGCATTTTCGTATGCAGCATCTGAAAAGCCCGCCATCGCGCCAGCGCCGCTTTCGACGTAGCACTCGTGACCGAGCTTTTGAAGCTGAAGTGCGCTGTCAGGGGTCATTGCGACCCTTGCTTCGCCTTCGAACACTTCTTTAGGTGTTCCGATTTTCAACGTTTCCGTCCTTCTTCTTTTTTCGTGCCCTTGCGGACACCTTGGTTAGTTTCCTATACGCAACAAATCCGAAACGCGCTGACGTTACGAGTGCCAAAAATGTCGCAATGTTTAAATCCAGCGCCGTGTGTCGCGCATATACCGTTCAAAATCCGATCTAAATTTGCGCCGAAGTCGATCCTCTTCATATACGATAAACCCGTTATCTATGGCCACGATGAAGATTGGCAAGCTTGCTAGCGATAACACCGCATCCCAGTGCAAAATAAATCCCAATAGGACCAAAGCGTCCCCAAGGTAAATCGGGTTCCGTGTCCATTTAAACACACCTGTTGTCACCAAATGATCGGCCTCGCGGTGGGGAATCACCGTTGTGCGATGCCGCCGCATTTCAAGCACGGCCAGCGCCATCAACAACACCCCTGCCCCAACGGACAGTCCCGCCACCATATTCGTGATTGGATGGGACAGCGACAGACCAAAATGGAAATACCGCTCCTGAAAATAGGCAATGACCAACGCCAGCGCCAACCAAACAGGTGGGATATTCAACCACCGTGCCATCATTCCGGTTTATAGGCCGCGTTTTGTTGCCAGCCCTGCAAGCCCGTTTGCAACACCAACACGTTTTCATGCCCCATCAGGCGTGCCGCAAACACAGCCTGTGCAGATAAGCTGCCCGTGTTACAAAACAGAATGACCATGCCGCTATCTGGAATTTCCCCCAAACGACCTGGGACTTCGCGCCATTCGATATGGGTTGCACCTGGGATCGTGGCCGCATCAAATTGATCGGCGTCGCGCGTATCTATGAATAGGGCTGCGTCGAACACGTCTTGTGTCAACTGCTCTGGCACGATGATGCCAGAATCATAGGTGGCAAAATCCATGTACCCTGTGATTTCATCAGCCAGATCACTGGCCCAAACTGGTGCGCCAAGGCATGTAATCGCAACTGCAATGGCCTGCAGGATTGTTGTCATTATTCAAACTCCATCTCAGCATAAACGCGGCCTGCGTTTTTTGTTGCCAATTCTTCAAAGGTGTCCAGCACCTTCCAACGTTCCTGATCGACGTAATAGGCCCCTGCTAGATCACCGCCATCATCCAAATGCGCACCAACTTTTTCGCGCAAATCAACCAGATATTCGTAGGTGTAACGATGCACTTGGGCCAAGTTCGTCGGATGTCCGTGACCGGGGATCACATAGGTGGGTTGCAACGGAACAAAGGCCTCTTCCCATGTTTCAATCCAGCAGCTTGTGCAGGTATCTTCAAATATGGGCAACATGCGTTCGTGAAATGCGATATCGCCCGCAATCATCATGGACCATTGCGGGATCCACACCTGCGTGTCCCCTGGTCCGTGTGCAGGACCCAAATGCAAAATTTCAAACGTCACACCGCCGAGTTCATAGGTGTAGCTGTCAGAAAAGCTGATGTTGGCGGGAACAACCCGTGTCCCTTCGGCCTTATCACGATTATATCGCTGCATGCCTTGTAAGATGAAATCACCGTTGTGTTCGACTTCTTCTGTCGCCTCTTCGTGGGCGATGATATCCACACCTAAATCCGCCCAATAGGAATTGCCCAACATGGCGTGTCCTTGGCCGTTTTCATTCACAACCAATTTGACGGGCTGATCAGTGACGGCCTTAATTTCTTCGTGCAACGCCGCGGCAAGGCGTGCAGATGCACCGCCATTCACGACTACGACACCCTCATCCGTTACAACAAAAGATAGGTTATTGTTGTGTCCCGAATTTTCATAGGTGGGCGGTGCGGTTGCCCCGATTGCGGAAAAAACGTGAGGAATAACTTCGACAGGTTTGGAATATAATTCAGATTGCGGGTATTGGTCCGCGATATCTTCGCTCGCGGCGCTCATGCTTGCAACGACAGACACCAAAATCGCTAATGCATTTTTCATGGGTAATCTCCTTAGGTGGGCGCATCCTACACATAAATTCATTTTTGTGAATATCTTTTTCAAATCGTGACGTAATTACTTGTGCGCCTGTGGAACGCATTTAAAGTAAGCATGAAACACAAGGAGTTTTGGAATGCAACACAGTGGGAAACACGCATTTGTGACAGGGGGCGGAACGGGCATTGGATTGGCCATCGCACGCGCATTGACCGCCGAAGGGGCCGAAGTGACAATTACAGGTCGCAGACAAGAGGTTTTGGATCAAGTTGCAGGTGGGCGAATTCACGCCATGGCCATGGATGTCACAGATGAGGCCGCACAGATTGAAACAATTGCCAAGGCGGTTGCCGAACGTGGCCCCATTCAAATTTGTGTTGCAAATGCGGGCATCGCCGAGGGCAAGACGCTTCAAAAAACAGATTTGGAATTTTGGCGGAAAATCATGACCACAAATCTGGATGGATGTTTCGTGACAATCCGTGAATGCATGAAATCCATGTCCGAAACCGATTGGGGCCGCGTGATCGCCGTGTCCTCAATTGCAGGCCTGCGCGGGCTAAGGGGGGCTGGCGCCTATTCCGCGTCCAAACATGGTGTCATCGGCCTGATCCGCAGCTATGCCGAGGAACATATGAGCAGCAGCATAACGTTCAACGCAATTTGCCCCGGATACGTGGATACCGACATTATTACCCGCAATGTAGAAAGCATCAAAACACGCGCAGGGATCAGTGAAAAAGATGCCCTTGCCGTCATGACATCGGCAAACCAACATGGGCGTTTGATCCACGTGGATGAGGTTGCGCAATCCGCGCTGTGGCTGTGCCATTCAAATTCTGGGTCGATCAACGGGCAAACCCTTGAAATCGCAGGGGGTCAGGTATGACCGATTTTCAATGGACCAAGTCACAGTTTTATGTGCCAGAGGGGATGATTTATCTGGATGGAAATTCACTGGGTCCCTTGCCCCTAAATGCCAAAGATCGCGTTGGCGCGTCGATGACGGATCAGTGGGGTGAAATGTTGATCACGGGGTGGAACAAAGCGGGGTGGATGGATATGCCGCGCCGCGTTGGTGATAGAATTGCGCGGATTTTAGGGGCCGCAAATGGCAGCATCGTGATGGGCGATACTCTGTCTATCAAAGTTTATCAGGCGCTATCTTCGGCACTGGACCTTCGTCCAGATCGGCGGGTGATTTTGTCGGACACAGGTAATTTTCCATCAGATCTTTATATGGCAGAGGGATTGATAAAATCACTGGATCGTGATTACGAATTGCGGGTCGTCGCGCCAGAAGATGTTTATGACGCCATTGATGACGACGTGGCTGTGACCCTAATCACCGAAATAGATTATCGCACGGGACGCCGTCATGACATGCAGGCGATCACAGAACGTGCGCATGCCTGTGGCGCCATTACAGTATGGGATTTGGCACATTCGGCAGGTGCGGTTGATGTGGATTTAGCAGGTGCAAATGTCGATTTTGCGATCGGATGCACCTATAAATACCTGAACGGCGGACCGGGTGCGCCTGCGTTCATTTATGTGCGGCCCGATTTGGCCGATACTGTGCGCCCCGCGCTATCCGGGTGGTTGGGACATGCCGCACCCTTTGATTTTGAACTAAATTATCGTGCGGGCGATGGGATTGACCGTTTGCGTGTCGGCACCCCACCCATTTTGGGCCTCGTCGCATTGGACGCGGCATTGGACGTTTGGAACCACGTGGATATCGCAGATGTGCGCGCAAGATCCATTGAACTAAGCGAGGCCTTTGTTGAAGAAGTCAGCGCAGGCTGCCCCGCATTAAAGCTCGCCTCGCCCAGCGACCCGCATGCGCGGGGTTCGCAAGTGTCCTATCACTTTGAACAGGGTTATGCCGCAATGCAGGCGATGATTGATCGCAAAATCATCGGGGATTTCCGCGCACCCGATCTGATGCGTTTTGGGTTCACCCCACTTTATATCGACGTTGATCAGGTCCGCGCTGCGGCCCGCACGTTATGTGATGTTATCAATTTGAACCTATGGGATGATCCCAAATACAAAACACGTCAAAAGGTGACATGATTTTTTCAATCCGCCCCTATCATGATGACGCCCGCGCCTGCGCCGAGGTATATTTTCACGCGGTTCAGCGTGGGACACATGAAAAATATACCGAAGCGCAACGAAGCGCTTGGACCCCAACGATCCCCGACCCCCTCACATATTTGGCCGATGAAACTTGCATCATTGCCGAAGCAGATGGCAAGGTGATCGGGTTCATGAGCGTGACGGCAGAGCATCACATTTCCATGGCATTTGTGCATCCCGACTGGCATCGGCAGGGGGTTGCAGGGGCGCTTTATGATCAGATGTTAGCTTCCGTAAAAACGCCACCCAAAACCGTACACGCCAGCCTAATCGCACGGCCGTTTTTTGAAAAACGGGGGTGGGTTGCCGTCGAAAAAGAAGAACACGTGGTCCGCGGCGTCATGTTGATCCGTCATTTGATGCAATTGGATTAGGCCGAGCGTGCCATGGCATAGTCATAGGCCGCCTGACCGAACGCCTGAAACAGCGGGCGTGATACAGGGTCCTGATCCGCATTCCATTCGGGATGCCACTGCACCGATAATGTGAAACCAGGCGCGTCCTTGACATAGATCGCCTCGGGCGTGCCATCGGGGGCATACCCATCAATAACGATCCGTTCGCCTACGCGTTCAATCCCCTGACCGTGCAATGTATTTGTCAAAACCTCTGTCGCGCCGAACACGTCGCGGAAAGGTCCATTTTCACTGACTGTTACCACATGGCGCAGGGCAAATTTTTCCTCCATCGTGCCGTCAGGCGGCATGCGGTGGTTATCCCGCCCGGGTAAGTCACGGATTTCAGGATGCAGGGTTGACCCCATCGCCACGGCCACCTCTTGAAAACCGCGACAAATCCCAAATATCGGTTGACCGCGTTCCACACAGGCCCGAATGATGCCCAGCGCAATCGCATCACGCCCACGATCAAAATCGCCATGCGCTTCGGTTGCGATTTCGCCATATTCTTCGGGGTGTACGTTTGGACGTCCGCCTGTGAACACAAACCCATCACAAATTTCGATCAATTCAGAAACCGAAGCAATCTCTGGGTCCGTTGGCACAATCATCGGCGCGCAGTCTGAGACATGCGACACAGCCCATGTTGTCATACGGCCTGCCGCATGCACGGGGTACTGATCATTGATCATATACTGATTTCCAACAACACCAACGACAGGACGTTTCATAGGCTACCTCTTTCCTACCCTGATATAATAACGGGCAGGAAAGAATGACAATGGTGCGGTTGCGAAAAGTTTATGCGCCTTGCGCTTTTAGCTCAAGCCGGCGTTGGTGCAACACTGGCTCTGTGTAACCAGATGGTTGAACACGGCCCTCAAACACCAAATCGCAGGCCGCCTGAAACGCGATACCGTCAAAATCTGGCGCCATCGGGAGATAGGCAGAATCCCCTGCGTTTTGTTCATCAACAACAGCCGCCATTTTCTTCATCGCGCCCATGACTTGATCCTTGGACACAATATCGTGGTGCAGCCAGTTTGCGATATGTTGCGCCGAAATACGACAGGTTGCGCGGTCCTCCATCAAACCAACGTTGTTAATGTCTGGAACCTTAGAACATCCGATCCCCTGATCGATCCAGCGCACAACATATCCCAAAATACCCTGAGCGTTGTTTTCAACCTCGCGCATGATTTGCGCCTCGCTCCATTTTTTAAAGGCTGCCAAAGGAATATCCAACACGGCATTCACATGCGCGCGGCGTCCCCCCGCCTTGATTTTATCCTGCACAGCAATCACGTCGATTTTGTGATAGTGCAAGGCATGCAATGTTGCGGCTGTTGGGCTGGGAACCCAGGCGCAGTTTGCGCCAGATTTTGGATGATCAATCTTTTGTTCAATCATTGCAGCCATGGCGTCGGGCATTGCCCACATGCCTTTGCCGATTTGCGCGCGTCCCTGCAAACCACACTCAAGCCCGATATCAACATTCAGGTTTTCATAGGCACCAATCCACGCCTTGCGCTTGATGAAATCTTTGCGGCTAAAGGGGCCCGCCTCCATACTGGTGTGGATTTCATCCCCTGTACGATCCAAAAAGCCAGTATTGATAAAGGCAACGCGGGATTTTGCGGCACGAATGCATTCTTTTAGGTTAACAGTCGTGCGGCGTTCTTCGTCCATGATGCCGATTTTGACAGTGTTGCGTGGCAGGCCAAGAATGTCTTCGACATGATTAAAGATTTCATTGGTGAATGCGACTTCTTCGGGGCCATGCATTTTTGGTTTAACCACATAAACAGAGCCATGCGCGGAATTGCCTGTATCATTTTTCAGATCATGCATCGCAATTGCGACCGACACCAAGGCATCCAGCAATCCTTCAAAAATTTCACCACCCTCGGCATCCAACACAGCGGGTGTTGTCATCAAATGACCCACGTTTCTGATCCACAGTACCGCGCGCCCCTTTACGGTCATGGTTGCATCGCCATTTGGCAGCGTGAATTCGCGATCCGCGTTCAACACGCGCGTAATCTCGGTGCCGCCCTTCATGAAGGTTGATGTCAAATCGCCCTTCATCAAACCCAGCCAATTGGAATAGGCCTCGACCTTATCAGCGGCGTCAACGCAGGCGACAGAATCCTCTAAGTCCATAATCACAGACAGCGCACTTTCCATGACCACATCGGCCAAGCCTGCCTGATCGCGCGCGCCAATCGCATGAGCACGATCAAAGATCAACTGAACGTGCAGACCGTTATTTTTCAACAAAACTGAATCGGGGGCCTTGGCATTGCCTGTGTAGCCCACAAATTTTTCAGGTTGCGCCAATGGCATGTCATCCACCAAGAGTTGGCCTTCATGCACGTAATAGCGGCGCACATCCGCGTGGCTTGCACCCTGAATTGGGAAGGTTTCATCCAAAAACACGCGCGAACGTGCAACAACGCGGGCACCATGGCCGCGATCATATCCACCTGCGGGTGGCAATGTGCCCATCGCGTCCGTGCCATAAAAGCAATCATAAAGACTACCCCAACGGGCATTAACAGCATTCAAGGCAAAGCGTGCGTTCGTGATCGGAACCACCAGTTGTGGCCCAGGTGTCTGTGCGATTTCCGGGTCCACATTTGCTGTATCAATCTGGAACGCATCGCCTTCCTGAACCAAATAGCCGATATCGCGCAGAAACTGTTCGTATTGCGCGGGTTTATGCTCTGATCCGCGACGTTCGATGTGCCATGCATCGATCTGTGCTTGCAACTCATCGCGCTTTTTTAGCACTGCTGCGTTTTTCGGACCCAATGTCGCGACAATATCGGCCAAACCCGACCAAAACGCGCTTGGCTCCACACCCGTCCCAGGAAGCGCCTGTGTTTCGATAAAATGTTGAAGTTCAACGGCGACGTTCAAACCACTTAGTTCGATGCGTTCGGACATGACATGCTCCCAAAAATATAAGGTTGTTTGTAGTCTATATAGAACCGAAGTTTCCTATCAGCAACAGGATTGGTAAGCTTTACTAACCAATTAATCTAAAACTTCTTCAGTTTTTCTTGAAACCGACTGGCATTCTTCTGCGACCTGCACTTTTGCGAACAAAATCGAACCTCATCCCAGGTTTTTTCCCACTTTTTGCGCCATGTGAACGGAAGGCCACAGGTGGCACAGAGTTTCGTTGGTAAATCAGATTTTTTGCGCATTTTGCCCATCAGAAATCAAATCCCAATTGTGCCTGATCAACGGGCTTCTTTGGTGTGGCCCTGCGCCTGCGGGTTGGCGTTTTTCGGCTTGCATGCATTTCGATGACTTTTACGGTTTCGGCCCTGTTTGTACGATCTTTGCGAACCGCCCAAATACGATCACGGGCGGCGCGTGCACTGGCTTCGAAATCGACGACTCGGGTGGGATAGGTTTTTCCGACGGGGTTTTGCCCATCGTCCCATTTCCAAGGTTCATGCAAAAAGACATCGGGCACATCCCGCAGTTCTGGGCACCACCGACGCACAAACGCGCCGTTTGGGTCATGTTCAACCGCCTGCTTCATCGGATTATAGATGCGAATGCTATTCATCCCTGTGATCCCCGATTGCATTTGAACCTGTGACCAATGAATGCCCGGTTCATAATCCGTAAACAAGCGCCCCAAACGTGTCCCCGCCGCGCGCCAATCCAGCCACAGATGATAAGAGGCGACAGACATCACCATGGCCCGCATGCGGAAATTTAACCACCCCGTCGCCTGAAGCGACCGCATGCAAGCATCCAGAAACGGCAGACCTGTTTCCCCCTTTTCCCATGCAGACAAAAGCGTTTCATTTCCGTCACGAGGTCGCAGATTATCATAGGCGCGATGCATGGCAACCTGATCCAAGTCGGGTTGATCCTCAAGCTTTTGGATAAAATGATCACGCCACGCAAGGCGCGATTGAAACGAGGCGTATCCCTTTTTTGCAGGTGTTGAAAATCTCTTGGAACGCAATGCGGACAATTGCGCCACCTCTCGAATGCTCATCGCACCTAATGCCAAATGCGGCGATATCCGCGAACACGCATGGGGCGCCGTCAGGGGCGAGGACATGGCCCAGCGATAGGTTTTGATACCATTTCCCCAAAATTTATCCAATGACGACAGGCCCGTCCTGCGCCCGCCGTGCTGGCGCAATGGGCAGCGATCAGGTTCACCCGAAATATTCGCCCAATCAGGGATATGGCCGACGTCAATGTCGATGGGTTTCAGCGCCTTTGGGGGTTTCAGGCGCACCCCATCCACAAACCGATCCCGCGCACGCGCCCAGTGATCGCGCGTATCCAAACGACGCACAACACCAGACTGGGGTAATTCGGTAAAATCAATTGTGTTTTCACGACACCATGCCTGAACCCGCAGATCGCGCTGAAACGTCCAGGTCGTTCCAGTTTCCTCATGCGCGACCAAATGTTTAACGTCAAAAGTGGCGGCCAGTTCGCGCAACACTTTACGTACTGCGCCCATGCGCACAACCAAGGGCATGCCCAATGCACCAAGCTGCGCACGAAGATCAAAAAGACATTCTTTGGTAAATTCCCATTGACGACCGCTATAGTCTGATTGCATCCATAGTGCAGGCTCAACCACATAAAGTGGGAGTATTGGATAGCCCAGCTGCGCCGCATGGCAAAGGGCTGGATGATCCTCAATGCGTAAGTCGCGTTTGAACCAAAGAATTGTTATCTGTTCTTTTTGTGCCGACACTGACGCCTAATTCCCACATTTTGCACATTGCAACCTTCAATTTCCGAGCTAGGGTCTATGTTTAAAAAGACAAGTTCGAAGGACCAGGACGTATGGCAAAAGACATTGATCAAATGATCTACCTAAAAGATTACACACCGCCTGCGTACTTGGTTGATAAGACCGAGCTGACTTTTCATTTGGACCCAACCAAAACGCGGGTCATTTCGCGCATTGCGTTTCGCCCCAACCCCGATGCGAAAACAAATCAGTTTATATTGGACGGGTCAGAGATGAAATTGATCTGGGCCAAAATTAACGGTGGCCCAGTATCGCCCAATATCTCAGAAACACATTTGGACTGTGTTGTTCCAAATGCCCCATTCATTTGGGAGGCAGAGGTTGAAATCAATCCCAGCGCAAACACCGCGCTTGAAGGGTTATATATGTCCAATGGGATGTACTGTACCCAGTGCGAGGCCGAGGGGTTTCGCAAAATCACCTATTATCCTGATCGCCCCGATGTTTTGGCAAAATTTGATGTGCGCATTAACGGCGATCATCGCGTCCTTTTGTCAAATGGGAACTTGATAGCATTGGAAACAGGCAGCGCCGAATGGCACGATCCATGGCCCAAACCGGCCTATCTTTTCGCGCTAGTGGCGGGCGAGCTGTTCAATCACCAAGATCGCTTCACCACCCAATCGGGTCGTGATGTGGAACTTAACATTTGGGTGCGGGACGGGGATCAGGACAAATGTGAATTCGGCATGCAGGCGCTAAAGGCGTCAATGGACTGGGATGAACGTGTCTATGGACGCGAATATGACTTGGACGTTTTCAACATTGTTGCCGTTGATGATTTCAATATGGGGGCGATGGAAAACAAGGGACTGAATATTTTCAACAGCACCTACATCTTGGCCAACAATGAAATTACAACGGACACAAATTTCGAATTGATCGAAGCGGTCATCGCGCATGAATATTTCCACAATTGGACGGGCAATCGCATCACCTGTCGCGATTGGTTTCAACTGTGCCTGAAAGAAGGACTAACGGTGTTTCGGGATTCGCAATTCACCGCCGATATGCGCAGTGCGCCTGTAAAACGCATTGGGGATGCGTTTCTGATGCGATCACGACAGTTCCGCGAAGATGCAGGGCCCCTTGCTCACCCTGTGCGGCCCGAAAGTTTTGTTGAGATCAACAATTTTTACACCCTGACCGTCTATGAAAAGGGCGCTGAATTAATCCGTATGTTAAAAACGCTGGTGGGGGACGCGGCCTATTACAAATCGGTAGAGCGCTATTTTGACCAACATGACGGACAGGCGGCAACCATCGAAGATTGGCTTGCCGCGTTTGAGGACACAACAGACCGCGATCTAAGTCAGTTTAAGCTGTGGTATCAACAGGCAGGTACACCGCAGGTTAAGGTCAGCGAAACCTTTGAAAACGGATCTTTTGAATTAACGTTTGAACAGTCCACGGCCCCCACACCGGGTCAACCTGAAAAACCAAACTTTGTCATTCCGCTTGCAGTTGGTTTGTTGGATCAATCGGGGGCGGAAATTCAACCAACGCAAATTTTTGAATTGACCGAAAAATCACAAACTCTGCGCTTTGATGGATTGGCGGGGCGGCCAATCCCGTCAATATTGCGCGAATTTTCCGCGCCTGTTGTCATCGACCATTCGGTTGATCGGGATCGGTTATCGTTTTTAATGTCGAATGACACAGATCCCTATTCCAAATGGGATGCAGCGCAAACCTTGATGATGGACGTCACACTGTCGATGCTGACAGATGGCGCCGCCGTTGACGAACGCCTATTGTCGGGTCTGCGTGATGTGGCGATCAACGCGGAACTTGACCCTGCGTTTCGTGCACTGACCCTGATGCAACCTGCGCGATCAGATGTCATGCAGCGGTTATATAATGCGGGGACAACGCCCGACCCCTTTGCAATTCATGCAGCACAAGAAACCATCTCGCATTCTTTGGCCGAAGTGTTGCAAAATGATTTGGGCACAATTTACGTTGAAAATCAGGTACGCGCGCCCTTTGCACCTACCGCGGAACAGGCAGGGCAGCGGGCAATGGCCAACATGGCTTTGGGGCTGATCACCCGATTGGATGGCGGGACAGAGGCGCGTAAACAATTCGAAACAGCCGATAATATGACCAGCACGCTGGGCGCATTGGGTGCGCTTTTGTCATGCGAATACGGCATGAACGCATCACAGCAGTTTTATGAAACGTGGAAACACGAACGTTTGGTCATTGACAAATGGTTCAGCATTCAAATGACACATGCAAAACCAGAGGAGGCGCTGGATGTTGTGGACAGGCTATCTGCGCATCCCGATTTCTCGATCAAAAATCCAAATCGGTTCCGATCTGTTTTTGGCTCCTTTGCAGGGCACGCGGGATTTCATTCAACAGACGGGCGGGGATATGACATATTGGCCGACTGGTTAATCGAATTGGACAAGATCAATCCGCAGCCAACCGCGCGATCCTGTTCTGCGTTTGACAGTTGGCGCATCTTTGCGCCTGAACGTCAAATACAGATGCAAACCGCAATGCAGCGGATCTTGGATCAAGAGGACCTAAGCCGCGACACACGCGAAATGTTGACCCGTATTTCAGGGGAGGTTGGGTGAATCACCCAACGTACGGATTGATCACATTTTGAAGACAATCCACCACGTCGTGGGGCAGTGTTTTTGCGAAATATATCAAGGGATATAAAATCGACCCTCATGTCCCGAAGATGACGGGCAATAAACCGAAATATGCACGTAGCCTGCCTTTTTTGCGCCTTAAATGGGCATCAGTACTCTATTCAAAGATTAGGAATATCAGATGGCCATGAGTTGCGGGTTTCTAAATCGACTGCGCACAGCGTTACGCGCCAAGCCAGAGGACGGATTAACGAACATCCTTGCCGATTTAGCTGTGGGCCACCCTGATGATCGTTTGGACAAACTGGACCCGTTGCGTGTAAAACTGGGCAAACCCGTCAACATGGATGGCGAAGAACAGTTGTAATACGGATGGTATTTGAACCGCGGTCAAAAATTGGTGCGCCAAGAGGATTGGGATAAGCTCGGCCAAGAGATCAGACAGTTTGACGAAATGCGTGCAACAACCTCTGGCGGCTCGCCCATCTCTGAAATTCTGACACTTGGCGCGCGTTACGACGTTATTCGCCCGCTTGAGGTGGTGCTGCGGATTCGTGAACCAGAACCCTCAACCGAGGGTATCGCCGAATTTCACGAGGTGATGCGCGAACATCCAAATGATCATGGCGTTGCGGCCATCTTGGCCTATACCCACATTGATGCGGGATGGGCATAGTGTAACGTCATGCCGCATCCAAACCACGCAGGCTATCTTAAAATTTTCCAAGAACACTTCGCCCTTGCTCAAGAGGTATTGAACAATTTTAATGCCCGCGAACTGTCCTCCCCCATTCTTGCCGCCGCGCAATGCGCAACGCTGCCGAGATTGAAAAACGCGGATATGCGGGTGATAGACAATTACAATGAATTAATCGATCTGGACCCACCAACACTCTTGCACTTCCGCAATTTTGGCCGCCACTTGTTGCCGCAATTCTTGGGTGATTATGCGGCATTAGAAAAAGAGGCCGCGCGGATACGCGATGAAATGCACGACATCTGGGGCAACCGTGCCTATGCATGGATGTATATGGACGCATTGGCCGAAGATCAAAATGCGTTTCAGATGTTGGACACAAACGCCTTTCTACATGCGATCCTAGAAATTTTTGAACGCCTTCCAGATCAGCATACCGCAAATGAAATCGCCGCGTTCTTGGCCGTGGCATTGGGGGATTATTCAGGCCGCCAAGAAAGCGCATCCATTCGTAAGAAACGTCAAAAATTGAACGAGGCCGCCGAATACGTTGCCGAAGAATTTTTGCGCGAAATTGATCCGATGCCATTGAATCGCGCGATAAATTGTATCGCTTGATAACAGGACTAGCCCCGCATCTTGGGATTGAAGACCCGGAGGTGCAACAAAAAATGGGCGAAGAAACCGCCCTGCGCATGTTGTGCCGTATTTTTTGCGAACCTTGCCAACGCTGCAAACATGTAAGCGGGACGACAAAGACGATTGAATCCCTAGCCTGCATTCGATACACCGCGTTTAACACATGATATGCAGGTGATAGAGATGTTGGATCAAACGTTTGAAACCCCAAAACCCAAGATAATTGCAGGCGCAAAACACGACTGGGAACTTGTGATCGGCATGGAGGTGCACGCACAGGTCGCCTCAAACGCGAAACTGTTCTCTGGTGCCTCGACACAATTTGGGAATGAACCCAACTCCAACGTTGCCTTTGTTGATGCGGCCATGCCCGGCATGTTGCCCGTGATCAATGAATTCTGCGTGGAACAGGCGGTGCGCACGGGTCTAGGGTTAAAGGCCGACATCAACCTATGGTCAGCCTTTGATCGTAAAAACTATTTCTATCCCGACCTGCCACAGGGTTATCAAATCTCGCAACTTTATCACCCGATTGTGGGCGAAGGCGAAGTTATCGTAGACATGGGTCCAGGTGTGGCGCGTCGTGTGCGTATTGAACGCATCCACATGGAACAGGATGCGGGCAAATCCATTCACGACATGGACCCAAACATGTCCTTTGTAGACCTGAACCGTACAGGCGTTTGCCTGATGGAAATTGTCAGCCGCCCTGACATCCGTGGCCCAGAAGAGGCCGCAGCCTATATCGCGAAATTGCGTCAGATCATGCGGTATTTGGGAACTTGTGACGGCAACATGCAAAACGGGAACCTACGCGCGGATGTGAACGTATCGATTTGTTTGCCGGGCGCTTATGAAAAATTCATGGAAACGGGTGATTTCGGGCATCTGGGTACACGCTGTGAAATCAAGAACATGAACTCAATGCGCTTTATTCAACAAGCGATTGAGGTGGAAGCCCGCCGCCAAATCCAAATCGTTGAGGCAGGCGGAACTGTGGATCAGGAAACGCGCCTATATGATCCAGACAGAGGCGAAACGCGATCCATGCGGTCAAAGGAAGAGGCGCATGATTACCGCTATTTCCCAGATCCTGATTTGCTTCCACTGGAAATTGAACAAGATTGGGTCGACAACATCGCGGCGAACCTGCCTGAATTGCCAGATGAGAAAAAGGCGCGCTTTATAGGTGACTTTGGCTTGTCCGAGTACGATGCATCGGTCCTGACGGCCGAAGTTGAATCCGCGGACTTTTTCGAGGCGGTCGCAAAAGGCCGTGATGGGAAATTGGCCGCCAACTGGGTGATTAACGAATTGTTTGGTCGTTTGAAAAAGGATGACCATGACATCACCGATAGCCCCGTTAGCCCCGAACAATTGGGCGGTATCATTGAATTGATCACCAAGGGCGATATCAGCGGTAAAATCGCCAAAGACCTGTTTGAAATTGTCTATACAGAGGGCGGAAACCCTGCCGAAATCGTCGAAGCGCAAGGCATGAAACAAGTCACCGACACAGGCGCGATTGAGGCCACAGTCGATCAAATTATCGCCGACAACCCCGCACAGGTTGAAAAAGCCAAAGCCAATCCGAAATTGGTGGGCTGGTTCGTCGGTCAGGTGATGAAAGCCACAGGTGGCAAGGCAAACCCAAAGGCCGTGAACGAAATCGTTTCGGTAAAATTGGGTATCTAGTGGTTGGCGGAGTTCCCTCCGCCTTTTTCACATTTTCTAATTTGGAATGGACAGATCCAAAGCCAAAGCGTGGATTTCCTCCATTAACTGTTTGCCAATCGCAGCGTGTACCGCCCGATGTTGGGCGATCCGCGATTGTCCAGCCAAGGCAGCGGACACCATTTTCACGCGAAAATGACTTTCTCCGCCTTCTTGAAACCCTGCGTGACCGCGGTGCATTTCGCTATCGTCCACAACATCCAGGTGTTCGGGATCAAATGCATCCTTTAGCCGTGTAGTAATTTGTTCTGCGCGTGTCATTTTTTGTTTGTGCCTCTTCCATATTTCTGTGTCGCGGGTATGATGGCATGCCCGAGTCGAAAGGTATAGTCATGAGCAAGTCTGATCCATTCGGTTTTGACATTTCGGTGTCTGCCTCGAAAAAGAAAAATCCACGCGGCCGCCGCGGCTTGTCTGGTGAATCCGAAACATCCGTGCGCCAATGCGAACACGACGGCTGCACCGAGGCGGGAAAGTTCCGCGCACCGAAATCACCAGACGTGCTGGACGAATTCCTATGGTTTTGCAAGGACCACGTGCGCGAATACAATGCACAATGGAATTTTTTTACCAACCAGACCGAGGCAGAAATGAACGCCCAGATGTCCAAAGATAAGGTTTGGGAACGCGAAACCAAATCCTTCCGTGATCCCGAGGCCCGCGCATGGGCACGATTGGGGATTGAGGACCCGCATCAAGTGTTGGGTGACAATGCCACGAAAAATCCTGGACGTTCGGGAACATCGGCGGGACATACCCGCCGCCTGCCCCCAACCGAACGACGTGCCATTGAAATTTTGGACGCCAAAGACAGCTGGAGCAAAGCTGAGGTGCGCAAAGCCTACAAGGCCCTAATCAAGGTGCTGCACCCCGACATGAACGGCGGTGATCGCAGCCAAGAAGAACAGCTCCAAGAAGTCGTCTGGGCCTGGGATCAAATCAAAGACAGTCGTAATTTTAAATAGACTGTGGGCGTTTAAGTTGAGCGAACTTTCTTTGATAGAAACTACAATTTAAAGTCAGTTATTCATTTTTAATTTCAATCGGTTAAACGTTGTGAAGAAAACTATCCAGGCTTCTTTTGTGCTTATTATTAAAATAAGGGCTTTGCCATGAAATACATATATGCAGCCTTGGCTGGTATTGCGTTCACAACCCCAAGTTATGCCCAAAACATCACCGCCGAAGCGGGTCTGTCGACGCTGGCTTTATACGCAGCGCCAGTCTATGGTATCAACGAAAATATTGATATCCGCCTACCACTCTATTTCGGATCGCAAAATTATAAGTCGACCGAAGGTGGCACGACCATAGATCGGAAAGTGACATCTGAATTCGTGGGCGTCATGCTTGATTATTACCCCTCTGGCAGTGGGTTTTGCATCAGTGGCGATTTAACCGCGGGTGGCTACAATTTTGATGCATCCACCGCCAGCCTCGAATTTGACGGAACAACCTAAACCAGCGATTTTGACCTGAATATCAAGCAGGACAAAAACCTCGTTCCCGTCATCGCGCTTGGTTACATGCGCCCCGTAAGACAATCAGGATGGCAGATTTTGGCAAAGGCGGGTGCCCACTTTACACACCTAACTGCGACTGTGTCAGGGCAAAACGCATTGGCCGCCGCCGACAAGACCGCATTTGAAATCGATTTCGATGAATTCAATGATGACCTTGCAAAAAATAAGTTCATTCCCTTCATCACCATCGGTGCAAGCTTTTCGTTCCAGGGTTTAGGCGGCCTTAAAAACCAGGCTGACGCCGTTGATGCAATGGCGTTTGCCGGTTGGTTGGGGGCCGTCATCGAATATATGCCCCAAATGCGATCCGCAGCGGCGGCAGTGGCATTCGGTACGGACCATGAAAAACTTGCGATCCTCTTTCGTGGCAACGGCATTTTCCTGCGCCTGCGAAAAACTGGGCCAGCCCGTACCAGAGTTGTATTTGTATTCAGATGAATAAAGCGGCAAGTCGCATCCCCGACAGTGATACATGCCATCGGCGTAATTCTTATCCAAAGGTGAGGTAAAGGCGCGTTCTGTCCCCTCTTTGCGCATGACGTGATATTCCATATCGCTAAGCATCGCGCGCCATTCCTGATCGCTGCGCGTGATTTCAAACACCTCTTCCCCTGCATCTGATGCGGCACGTAATGCCTGTGTCAGGGCCAATGTGGATAATGCGCCAAAAATAACAGTGCGACGTTTCATATGCCTCTCCTTTACGGTTCAAACAAAATGTGGCGCATCCTGAGAAAGTTGCAAGTCACCCTTCTGCAAAATTGCGTGAGTGCGAAAACATGCAATAGGAACGCGGGAACGTAAAAAATATCGCACTTACCCTTGCCTCTGTCGTACGAATGTTACATCACGTTCAGGCAATGATGCCGCTAGACAAAGGACACAGAGGATGAGCAGCGAACTGTTGGATCAAAACGCCAAGCCCACCGAAACGATTTCTGTTCGTGAGGTATTCGGAATTGATACGGATATGGAGGTCAAAGCGTTTGGTGAACGCTCTTCTCGTGTGCCCGAGGTTGATAGCACCTATAAATTCGACCCAGATACAACAATGGCGATTTTGGCAGGCTTTTCGCACAATCGCCGCGTCATGGTTCAGGGCTATCACGGGACAGGTAAATCAACCCATATCGAACAGGTTGCTGCTCGTTTGAATTGGCCCGCGGTGCGCGTGAACTTGGACAGTCACATCAGCCGGATTGACCTGATCGGTAAGGACGCGATCAAACTTAAAGACGGCAAACAGGTTACAGAATTCCACGAAGGAATCCTGCCATGGGCGCTGCGTAATCCAGTGGCGATTGTGTTTGATGAATATGATGCGGGTCGTGCGGATGTGATGTTCGTGATCCAACGTGTGTTGGAACATGATGGAAAATTGACCCTCCTTGATCAAAACGAAATCATCACACCACACCCCCATTTCCGCCTGTTCGCCACAGCAAACACAGTGGGTTTGGGCGACACAACGGGCCTTTACCACGGGACACAGCAAATCAACCAGGCGCAGATGGACCGTTGGTCATTAGTTTCAACGCTGAACTATTTGTCGATTGATGCGGAAACTGCCATCGTGTTGTCAAAGGCACCGCATTATAACACCGAAGCAGGCCGCAAAACCGTTAAGCAGATGGTTACGGTTGCTGACCTGACCCGCACGGCGTTCATGAACGGCGATCTATCAACTGTCATGAGCCCGCGTACCGTGATCAACTGGGCGCAGAATTCGGAAATTTTTCGTGATGTTGGCTATGCCTTCCGCCTAACATTCATGAACAAATGTGATGAGCTGGAGCGCCAAACGGTTGCTGAGTTCTTCCAGCGTTGTTTTGATGAGGAATTGCCAGAGAGCGCAGCAAGTGTTTCACTAGGCTAAGCCCGTCAGGCGATTTAGAGGTCGACATGTCCAAACCTGGTGATAACCCCGCAGATCCGTTTAAAAAGGCACTGGCCGAAGCGACCAAGGTCATGGCCAATGATGCGGATTTGACTGTAACCTACACGGTTGATCCCTCTGGCGTGTCAGGCGAAAATATGCGCCTACCACAGGTCAGCCGCCGGATGACGCGGGACGAGGTGTTGGTGGCACGTGGCACGGCCGATGCGCTGGCGCTGTATCACCGCTACCATGACGCGGGAACGCACTCCCGCTATGCACCAGATGGTGCCATGGCGCGTGAACTGTATGAGGCGATGGAAACCGCACGGTGCGAGGCGTTGGGCGCACGTGACATGCCGGGCACCGCGGGCAATATTGACGCAAAAATCGGGGCCGAGGCCACGCGACTGAACTATGGCACCATCAGTGATCGTGCCGATGCCCCCCTATCCACGGCGGCAGGTTATTTGATCCGCCACTTGGCCACAGGGCGTGACATGCCCCCAGCGGCCGCAAATGTCATGGACCTGTGGCGCGGATTTATCGAGGAACAGGCATCTGGCACCCTTGATAACCTTGAAACTGCGCTGTCAGATCAGGGGCAGTTTGCAAAATTTGCCCGCCAAATCATCAGCGATCTGGGGTATGGCGATCAATTGGGCAATGACCCTGATATGCCAGATGAAGATCAAGAAGATCAGGCGCAAGAGGATCAGGACGAGGATCAAGATCCCGACAGCACGGGGGATGATGACAGCCAAGAGGATGAGGCAGAGGCCAATCCAGAGCAGTCCCAAGAACAACAACAGGACGCCGCAGAAGCACAGATCAGCCAAGATGACAGTGCAGATGACGACATGTCCGACGAAATGGAAATGCCAGAGGGGGATGCACCACTTGACCCGCCCCCACCCCAACCGATTTCGGATGCTGATCCCAATTATGCCGTCTACAACACAGAGTATGACGAAGAAATTCATGCCGAAGAATTGGCCGAACCCATCGAATTGGAACGTCTGCGCGCCTATTTGGATCAACAACTTGAACCGCTAAAGGGGGCTGTTAGCCGTCTGGCCAACAAACTGCAGCGTCGGTTACAGGCGCAACAAAACCGCAGTTGGTTGTTCGATTTGGAAGAGGGTATTTTGGACGCCGGCCGTTTGGCGCGGGTTGTTGCAAACCCAACCACGCCGCTTAGCTTCAAAATGGAGCAGGACACAGAATTCCGTGACACGGTTGTGACCTTGTTATTGGATAATTCGGGGTCCATGCGGGGACGCCCCATTTCAATTGCTGCGATTTGCGCAGATGTTTTGGCCCGCACGCTTGAGCGGTGCAATGTAAAGGTTGAAATCCTTGGCTTTACCACCCGCGCTTGGAAAGGCGGCCAAGCACGTGAAAAATGGTTACAAGAGGGACGCCCGCAACAACCCGGTCGTCTGAATGACCTGCGCCACATCATCTATAAGAGTGCGGATGCCCCATGGCGTCGCGCCCGTCCAAATTTGGGTCTGATGATGAAAGAAGGGCTGCTGAAAGAAAACATCGATGGCGAGGCTTTGGAATGGGCCCATCGCCGCATGATTGCACGTCCCGAGGCGAGAAAAATCCTGATGGTGATTTCCGATGGCGCCCCAGTTGATGACAGCACGTTGTCGGTCAACCCTGCGAATTATTTGGAAAAACACCTGCGCGATGTGATTGCTATGGTCGAAAAACGCAAGGCTGTTGAATTATTAGCCATCGGTATTGGGCACGATGTGACACGGTATTACGAACGGGCTGTTACGATCACAGATGTCGAACAATTGGCAGGCGCAATGACAGAACAGTTGGCAGCACTCTTTGATCAAGATCCAAGAGCACGTGCCCGTGTCATGGGAATTAAACGCGCGAGTTAAAAAATGAATAAAGCGGTGTATCAAAGTTTCGAAGCCTCCTCAGAACCTGAAAAGGGGCCCGAACGGCTGATCATGCTGCGTGACCAGATGCGCAATTCTGGGGTTGATGCGTTTCTAATTCCACGTGCCGATGTGCATCAGGGCGAATATGTGGCCCCTGCCGATGAACGTCTGGCATGGCTTACGGGGTTTACGGGATCAGCTGGATTTTGTGCCGTAACACAGGACGCTGCAGGTGTCTTTGTTGATGGCCGCTACCGCGTCCAAGTGAAGGAACAAACACGCGCGCCCTTTACCTCCGTGGACTGGCCCGAAGTGCAGTTGGGGGATTGGTTAAAAGATAATTTGGCCTCTGGCTTCGTGGGATTTGATCCATGGCTGCACAGCGCTCGTGAAATCAAATCATTGGAACAGGATCTACGCGGCACGAACATCGCCGTGCAGGCCGTGGACAATTTGATTGATCCCATCTGGCGGGACAGACCCGCACCGCCCATGGGATTGGCACGGGTTTTTGAAGACCACCTTTCGGGCGAAACGCATACCGCGAAACGCACCCGTTTGGCAGCAGAGTTAAAATCCGCAGGACACGCCGCCGCGCTCATATCCCTACCCGACAGCATTTGTTGGTTGTTGAATATCCGCGGTCAGGATGTGGCACATAATCCGGTGGTTCATGGTTTTGCAGTATTGCATGATGATGCACGTGTCGATCTGTTTATGCACGCCGAAAAGGCCCAAGATATCCGTGCGCATTTGGGCAACGAAGTGACCCTGCGAAATCCAGATGATCTATCCGATTATATTTTGTCTTTTCAGGGGGCTATGCGCCTAGATACAGGAAGCGTTCCCTATGCAATTTCGCATGCATTGTCCGACAATGCGATCTTATCAACAGATCCCGTTAGCCTTCCAAAGGCGTGCAAAAACGCAACAGAATTGAACAGCGCCCGCAAAAGCCATTTACGCGACGCGGCGGCGATGTGTCGGTTTTTAGCGTGGCTTGACGCTGAACCGCATGGCACGTTGACTGAGATTGACGCGGCCACGCGGCTTGAGGAAATTCGCCGCCAAGACCCGCTGATGGATGAAATTAGTTTTGATACGATTTCTGCCGCAGGCCCGCATGCAGCCTTGCCCCATTATCGCGTCACAACCGATAGCAATCGGACATTGAACGCAGGCGAAGTTTATTTGGTTGATAGCGGCGCCCAGTATCAAGACGGCACAACCGATATTACACGGACCCTTGCAATTGGAGATCAATCAGACGCGGTCAAGCGTGCCTTTACCCGTGTGTTAAAGGGGATGATTGCCATTTCGCGCCTACGCTTTCCCCATGGTATTTCGGGACGCGACATTGATGCCTTTGCCCGAGCGGCCCTGTGGTCTGCGGGTCAAGATTATCAACACGGCACAGGCCACGGTGTGGGGCACGTTCTGTCGGTGCATGAGGGTCCACAAAACCTATCGCGCCGCTCCACCCTGCCCTTCGAGCCTGGCATGATCTTATCAAATGAACCTGGGTTTTACCGCGAGGGGCATTTTGGCATCCGCACCGAAAACCTATTGATTGTTGTCCCGGCCCCTGATCAGCCAGAGGGCAATTTGATCAATCTGCTTGAGTTTGAAACACTCACCTATGTACCCATTGATCGCCGCATGATCCTGCGTGATATGCTGAACAGTGATGAGATTGAATGGCTCAACTCCTATCACCAAACATGCCGCGACAAAATTCATCCTCGCCTAACTGCGGCGGAACAGCTATGGTTGCGTGATGCGACCCAACCGCTGTGACATAATATCGTTACAGTGACATGGTTTGGGTTCGCCAATGACGAAGAGAGGAACCGCCATGTCAGACCATATTACAACACGCCCCGCCACCGGCACATGGAGCGTTCGCGCAGGCGGTGCCGTTATCGGCGAAAGCAAAAATGCCATCGAATTGATCGAAGGCGATTTGCCTCCCGTGATCTATTTTCCGAAATCTGATTTGGCGATGGCCTTCCTTGATCAGACAGATCAAACAAGCATTTGCCCCTTCAAAGGAAGTGCAACCTATTATTCCATCGTCACAAAATCCCAAACCCTTGCCAATATGGGGTGGAGCTATGAAACGCCGATTGCAGGGATGGAAGCGATCGCAGGACATATCGCGTTTTACACACAGAACCAAGTCGCGGTTGAACAGATCTAATTAACTGTGCTCTTCTTCGGCGGCATCAGACAGCGCCTTGTTATAGGCGCGCAATACATCCACTTCGTGTAGCCGTCCCAAGATTTGCGAGGGCGCAGTTTCCCCACCCACCTTAACCACGGGTAGATACACCGCGCGCGTACGTGCAAACACGGTCATTGCGGTGTTTAATGTGCCTGCGGCACTGACATAATGCCCCTTTTCCACCAAATCCCAATCTTCTTGGATCTCATCATCAATCGGGCGCATGGTGGCATCCGTGCGCACCAGTTCGAGCAGATACCCCTGCGGGCCAATGGCGACATTAATATTGCGGCGTTCCAACTGGGTTAGGAAAAATGACCGATCCACATAGCGTGATGACAGCGCGGTTGCCAACGACACTGTGACCAAAACAGCTAATCCCGTTTGCCAGTCCCCCGTCATTTCAAACACGATCAATGTGGTGGAAATCGGCGCACCCAACACAGCGGCGGCAACCGCGGCCATGCCCGCGAGGGCATAAAGGGAAACTGGCCCTGACATTGACGGTACAAAAGACGTTGCAATGATCCCATAGGACAATCCCAAGAGAGCCCCAACCATAAGCGATGGAGAAAATACACCGCGCCCCATGCGGCCGCCCATCGTGATCGACACGGCAACAACCTTGATCATGCAAAACAATATCGCCTGCGACAGGATCAAATTACCAGACAGCGCCGCAAAGGTAGTTTCATATCCCACCCCGATGATCACGGGAAACTGTGTCGCGATCAAACCCAGTAACACACCCGCAACCGCAGGGCGTAACCAGCGCGGCAGTGTTAGGTGATCTTGGATACCCGATGCGACCGTATCCGCCAAAAAGATGGAGCGCATCAAAAACACCGCCACAACACCTGACACCAAACCCAGCCCCATAAAGGCGGGCAGTTCGATATAAGATTGCAAATCAGGGGCAAAGGGTAGATTAAATTCAACCTGATCCTCAAGGGCCATTTGGTACACCACTGCCCCCGCGACAGAGGCAATAACAATCGGTGCAAAGGCATGAAGCGCAAAATGGCGCAAGATCACCTCAAGCGCGAAAAGAGCACCAGCGATGGGTGCATTGAAACTGGCCGCAACTGCGGCACCTGTGGCGCATCCCAACAAATCACGCGCCGTGATCCCACGCGCGTTCACCCATTCACAGACCCTGCTCGGAAATCATCGCAGCGATGTGAACCGCAGGCCCCTCACGTCCTGTGGACCCGCCTGTGGACAGGGTGATCAAACTTGCCGCAGCCGAGGCCAATCCCTCTTTCCCCTCAACACGGCCATCATGCAGGGCAGCCCCTTCAATCACATCTGCCACTGATCGCACGCGGCCATCATCGGTTAAATAGTGAAATATTTACCCCGTGGCGACACCACCAATCGTTGGGATTAGAACAACCCAATACCAATCCAAGTTTTCGGCAAAACTATGCAAACGGTTCACATCGGGCGTGCCATAGGCCCAGGTTTGAATCCAGGCAATACCCATTCCAAACAACACGGCGGCAACGCCACTGGCAATTCCAATCACAAGGGCCAGCCCCCAAAAACCAACGTGCCAAAATATCCGCAAGGATCGCAGGCGAAGACGCGCGAACATACCGTCCAAAAACTCACCCAACGCGGACATATGACTGCTGCCTTTTCATTTTCGTGCCAGAGCACTAGTGTGATCTAAACGCTATGAAATATAAGGGGGATGCAATGATCAAGCAAAATGCGACCCAAGCTTTGCGCCAACTGTTGGGGGATCGTTTCACAACGTCAGAGTCTGATCGCGAAATTCATGGTCGATCCGAAAGCCATTTTGATCTGATGCCACCTGCTGCGGTGGCCTATCCCACAACAACCGATGAGGTTCAGCGCATCGTTAAAATCTGTGCCCACTCTGACGTTCCGATGGTCGGCTGGGGCACGGGCACCTCGCTTGAAGCGCAGTCAGGGGCGGATCACAGCAGCCTAACAATCGATTTTTCTAAGATGAATAAGATACGGAATATTGATTGCGAAAATATGTTGGTCACAGTGGAACCCGGCATCACACGAAAAGAGGTGAATGAGGCGCTGCGCGATACGGGCCTGTTTTTTAGTGTTGATCCCGGCGCAAACGCATCCATCGGCGGCATGGCCGCAACACGGGCCAGCGGAACAACCACCGTTCGCTATGGCACCATGCGCGATGCGGTCAAAGCGTTAGAGGTGGTTTTGGCAGATGGGCGTACCATCAAAACAGGCACATATGCGAAAAAAACATCCGCAGGCTATGATTTGACAGCACTGATGGTCGGATCAGAGGGCACGCTGGGCCTGATCACCGAATTGACCCTGAAATTACACCCCATCCCCGAGGCGATCAGCGCAGGGATCGTCGCCTTTGAAAGCTTTGGGGGTGCTGTACAAAGCGTGATTGAAACGATCCAAATGGCTCTGCCCATGGCACGCATCGAATTTGTGGATACGGCAACGGTTCAGGCGTTTAACGCCTATGCAGATCGCAATATACCCACCATGCCCCATCTGCTGTTCGAATTGCACGGAAGCGAGGATAGCGTAAAGCAAGACGCGGAAACATTCGGCGCAATTTGTCGCGAAAACGGTGGGCAGGATTTTGAATGGTCCGAACGGACCGAAGATCGCACAGCACTTTGGTCCCTGCGCCATAACGGATACTACGCAATTTTGGCAGCACGCAAAGGTGCGCGCGCGGTTGTGACTGATATCTGTGTGCCCATATCGCATTTGGCGGATGCGGTCGAAGAAACCCGCGCGGATATCGCCGCATCAGGCCTGATGGGGCCAATATTGGGGCATGTTGGGGATGGAAATTTCCATTCTGTCTTACTTCTTGATCCTGAAAATAAAGCGGAACATGAAACGGCGCTTGTCCTGTCTGATCGTATGGCACAGCGTGCGCTGGCCTATGGCGGCACCTGCACGGGCGAACATGGCGTGGGTATCGGTAAGAAAAAGTTTATGGAGGCCGAACACGGGACCGCATGGGATGTGATGGGCACGATCAAACAGGCGCTTGACCCCCACAACCTGATGAACCCTGGTAAATTGGTACGTGATTGAGGCTTAACGCCCTTCAATCAATGTCCGTGCGGCTGCGCGTGCCTCGGTCGTGATCGTGTCGCCCGAAATCATGCGGGCGATTTCATTGACACGCGCCGTGTCCGACAACAGGTCAACACGCGACAATGTCATATCCGCGCTTTGTTGTTTCGCCACCTGGAAATGACGATCCCCAAGGGCCGCGACCTGTGGGGAATGTGTGACAACCAAAACCTGCGCGTCCTGCGCCAAACGCGACAAACGCCGCCCCACCGCATCCGCTGTGGCGCCCCCAACCCCGCGATCAATTTCATCAAAGATCATGGTATTCTGTGCACCAGCACGGGACAAACACACCTTTAGCGCCAAAAGAAAGCGGCTGAGTTCTCCGCCAGATGCAATTTTCGCCAATGGCCCAGCTGGTCCGCCAGGGTTAGTTGCAACAACAAAATCCAACTGATCCACACCCGTTGCCGAAGGATCGGCATCCTTGACCTGCGTTGTGAAGACGGCGCGTTCCATTTTCAACGGTGCCAATTCGGCACCCATCGCCAAATCCAAAGCCTGTGCCGCCGATTTACGGGCGCGGCTGAGGACTCCAGCGGCCTCATCATAGGCAGCTTGCGCCGCAGCAACGGCGGCATTCAATTCCTTCAGTCCTCCTGCCCCCATATCCAGCAGATCCAGTTTGGCGATTAAATCCTGCGCTAATGTTGGGAGTTCATCGGGCGCGACAGTGTGCTTGCGCGCCAAGGCACGGATCGCGAACAGGCGTTCCTCGGCCAATTCCAAATCATGTGGGTTGAATTCCAAGGCGTCCAAACATGCCTCAACCCCTTGGGCCGCATCATCAAGTTCCACCATCGCGCGCGACAGGGCGGCCAATGGCTCTTCCAAACGTCCCTCGGCGGCATCTGCGGCACCGTCAAGCCACCGCATCGCATCGCTCATCATGCCCTCGGCCCCCTCACGGCCCAAGGCCTGTGCCGCATGGGCGATATGGGCGCGGATTTTTTCAGCCCCCTGCATCAAGCGGCGACAGCTGTCCAATTCGGCCTCTTCCCCAACCTCTGGAGCCAGTTTTTGCAATTCATCGACTGCGTGGCGCAAAAACTCTTCTTCTGCACGCAGCTCTTCTTGGGCGGATTCTGCTGTGCGCAAATCCTTTTCTGCGGCACGCAGGGCGCGGTAGGCGGCGGATACGGTTGTCAGCATGTCATCATGCCCGCCAAAACTATCCAATAAATCGCGGTGCCCCTTGGGGTCCAATAACCCACGGTCATCGTGCTGACCGTGCAGTTCGACCAAATGTTCGGACACGGCACGCAACACTTCACCTGACACACGTCTGTCATTGATCCATGCGGTTTTACGACCATCCTGGTTGTTGACCCGCCGCAAAATCAACTCATCCTCAATGGGAATGCCCGCCTCTTGCAAGACAGCGCGTGCGGGATGAGATGGGCCGAGATCAAACCACGCGCTAACCTCGCCCTGATCTTGACCGCTGCGCACCAGATCCGCCCGGCCCCGCCAACCCAAAACAAATCCAAGACTGTCAAGCAGAATGGATTTACCAGCGCCCGTTTCACCCGTTAGAACGTTAAGACCTGAGGAAAATTCAAGTGATAGATGATCAATGATCAACATATCGCGAATGTCCAAACCACGCAGCATGTCGCGATCCGCCCCTTACAACCACTGACCTTTTAGCACTTGGCGATGCACTTTTTGCAGCCATCCAGTGCCGATCAAACGTGGCTTAAGCCCCTGATCCGTCAATAATTTATAACTGCTGTCATACCATTCGGTTGATTGGAAGTTATAGCCCAAAATGGCCCCCGCAGTTTGCGCCTGATCCGTCAGACCAAGCGATAAATACGCCTCAACCAAACGATGCAGGGCCTCAGCCGTCTGTGTGGTGGTTTGGAAGGATTCGACAACATTGCGGAAACGGTTGATGGCGGCGGCATAGTTTTTGCGCCCAAGGTAGTAACGCCCAACCTCCATCTCTTTGCCAGCAAGGTGATCAAAGGCAAGGTCGAATTTCAAATTGGCAGACCGTGCATATTCGCTGTCAGGATATTGTTCAATGACAATGCGAAATGCTTGTAATGCCTGACGTGTAATTTTTTGATCGCGCCCAACATCAGCGATTTGGTCGTAATAAGACAATCCAATTAAGTATTGCGCATAGGCCGCGTCCTCTTCGGCAGGATAGAAATCAATGAACCTTTGCGCCGCTGCGCGAGTTTCATCGTAAGCGCGGTTTTCATGATGGGCGTAGGCTTGCATCATCATGGCGCGTTGGGCCCATTCCGAATAGGGATAAAGGCGTTCTACCTCGGAAAAGAAAAAGGCCGCATCGGCAAACCGTCCACGGTCCACTTCGTATTCACCACGCTCATAAATTTGATCGGGGCCAAAACCTTCGACGTCAACGAATGTTGCAGTTTTCGAACCAGAGCAACCCGCAACAGCAAAGAGCGTCACTAAAGCAGCAATTCGAAATGCGTATAAGCGGCCTGTTGTCATCTAATTCCACTTTATCTTTTTGGTCAGCTTAACCGACGATTGTGGGATGATCTAGCATAGAAAAATGTAACGCAAAATGGTTGTTACAGATTGCATACAAAAAACCGCCCAAGGAAATGAATTAATGTGGGTTATCGCCTAGGCGATGGCACAAACTTCGTCCAAGTGAGCGCCCGCCCCAGGAAGCAAGGCCGCGGTGTCATGATCGCATGTTACAACTTCGAAACACTTCGAGTTAGCAAACATCGCGCGCAATAAGGAGTTGGTTAATGCATGGCCCGCGCGATGCCCGACGTAACGCCCGATAATCGGTGCCCCCGCCAATGCCATATCGCCAAGTGCATCCAACATTTTGTGACGCACGGCCTCATCCGCGTGGCGCAGACCACCGGGCGACAAAATCTGATCCCCGTCCACAACAACCGCGTTTTCCAACGTTCCACCAAGGGCAAGGCCATTGGCACGCAACGTTTCAACGTCACTGTTGCGGCAGAACGTGCGGCTGTCACACAACTCTCGCACGAAAGACCCATTGGAAAGGTTCAATGATTTCGATTGTTTACCAATCGCCCGATCCGCAAAATCAATAGCAAATTGCATCTCTGGTGCATCAGAGGGTTCAAAACGTGCCCACCCCTGATCGGTTTTGAATTCAACAGGTGCCAAAATTCGGATTGCACGCACAGGTACATCCAATGCAACAACCCCAGCCCCAAGGATCGCACGCACGAACGGAACCGCGCTGCCATCAAGGATTGGGAATTCTGGTCCATCGACCTCGATCAATGCGTTGTGCACGCCACAGCCCGCAAGTGCCGCCATAACGTGTTCAACTGTGGACACCTCGCCCCCCAGATCATTCACCAATTTTGTGCATAACTGCGTTTGTTCGACATTATCCCAACGCGCCGCGATCAACGGATCGCCGATGGTGATATCGGTTCGTTTAATCCAAATGCCGTGATCCGCCGCTGCAGGGTGAATGCGCAACGTCACAGACGCACCAGAATGAAGTCCGATGTCCGAAAACGTCAATGATGTCGATAGTGTAGTTTGCACTTTGGTCCCTTACACGTGACAGGAATGTAGCCACAATCGTGTGGTAATGTTTAGGTCGCTAATGTACAATTCAAACTTTGTGACTTTGTGTAACAAAGCCATTTAGCATAGGCGGATTTTAGCCATTCACAAAAAAACCACCGCCTAAGCGATGGTTTTTAAAAAACTTTTTGTGATGCGCGGCTTAGTTTGCCTGACGACGCAAGAATGCAGGAATTTCAATTTTTTCCTGTTCTTGTGAACGCTCGACTTCCTCCGCGGTGGGCGTAGGTGCGCTCATTGCCGGCTGTGAACGGACCAATGGCTGGGACTTGGGTGTGGTTTCAGACCCACCTGACATGCGATTGATCAGGGATCCGATGCCAAAACGCGGACGCTCTGACTCGGCAGGTTCTTCTTCAACCTGCTCGGGCGTGCGTGCAACACCTGTGTTCTGAACTGCTGTCCGCAAACGGGCCATCGCATCCTCGGATGGTGTGCCTGGTGCTGGTGCTTTGGGGGCGACAAATGCGTCGGTTGCATCTTCTGCAACTTCTGGCTGATAGGCAGGTGCAGGTTCGTCTGACGCTGTCGGTTGGAATTCTGAAGCGGGCGCAAACATTGGCTTAGCCTCTTCCGCTGCTGCTGCGGGGCTTGCATCAAATAGGCCCGGTTCTTCTGCTGCAACGGCTGGCTCTGATTCTGCAACTTCCTCGACAACTGGAGCCGCAGGTGTGAATGCCGAGGCTGCGCGGGTTGGGACAGGAATGTCCGCCGCGTTATCACTTACGTCGATGCCTGTTGCAACAACAGAGACGCGCATGACACCACTGATATCCGGATCAAGCGTTGAACCAACGATGATATTCGCATCTGGGTCCACTTCTTCGCGGATACGGTTTGCCGCCTCGTCCAATTCAAATAAGGTCAGATCATAACCGCCCGTGATGTTGATCAAAACGCCGCGTGCGCCACGCAGGCTGATTTCGTCCAACAATGGGTTTGCAATGGCTTTTTCGGCGGCTTGCTTGGCGCGATCTTCGCCCTCTGCCTCGCCTGTGCCCATCATCGCCTTGCCCATTTCGTCCATTACGGCGCGGACATCGGCGAAATCAAGGTTAATCAAACCAGGACGCACCATTAGGTCCGTTACGCCCTTTACGCCTTGGTATAGAACATCGTCCGCCATGCTGAACGCTTCAGTAAAGGTGGTTTTTTCATTCGCAAGGCGGAACAAATTCTGGTTTGGAATAATGATCAATGTGTCGACCATTTTCTGCAACGCTTCAACGCCCGCTTCGGCCTGACGCATACGCTTGACACCCTCAAACTGGAACGGTTTGGTGACAACACCAACTGTTAGGACACCCAGTTCACGCGCCGCTTGTGCGATGATTGGCGCGGCACCTGTGCCTGTGCCCCCGCCCATACCAGCAGTGATAAAGCACATGTGCGCCCCTGCCAGATGATCAACGATTTGTTCAATACTTTCTTCGGCTGCGGCTGCGCCCACTTCTGCACGTGCGCCTGCGCCCAATCCTTCGGTGACCTTTACCCCCAATTGGATGCGCGATGCTGATTGATTTTGTTGCAAGGCCTGCGCATCAGTATTAGCGACAACGAATTCAACGCCTTCCAGTTGCTTTTCAATCATGTTGTTCACAGCATTGCCGCCAGCACCGCCAACGCCAAACACCGTGATGCGTGGTCTTAATTCATTTTCTTCGGGTACCGATAGATTCAATGCCATGTCACTTGTCCGCCTGATGTCCCAGTTTTCTGGGTTAATTTCGCCTATATACCCCAAAGTCTACCTCTGATCTAAGCAAAGGTCACGCAAAAAACGCAAGTTTTACGCAAAATATAGTGAAAAACATCGAAAAGTCGCCCTATCTTGCCAAGTTCGCAAGAATTTGTGGTTACCAATTCTCTTTGAACCAACGAAGCGCTTTGCGAATGGAGCGTGCGCCCAGTTTTTGCGCAGGCACTTCAAAATCCCACCATTCATCTTGGGGGTGCGCCGCAAACAGGGAAACGCCGACCAATGCCGAACAACTGGGCCCTGAATAGGCTTGTGGCAATCGATGAATACGCAAGGGGCGACCAAGGCGCACCTGCTGTCCCAAAATACGGCTGGCCAAGGTATCCATACCGGGCACTTGGCTGGCGCCACCTGTCAAAACGATTTGCTGACTGGGCAAATGTTCAAACCCAGCCGCATCCAGATGTGCACGCACTTCTTCTAAAATCTCTTCAACCCGCGGGCGCATGATTCCGATCAATTCGGTGCGGCTGATGGTGCGGCGATCATGTTCCCAATCGCCTGTATCCCCGCCAATTTCAATCATGTCGCGGTCATCCATACCAGTCGCCATCAAACCACCACTGCGTGTTTTAATACGCTCGGCCGTGGCGATGGGCACCTGTAAGCCCATCGAAATATCGCGCGTTACGTGATCCCCGCCCAAACGGACCGTATCGGCGTAAATCATGTGTTTTTTCATGAAAATGGACAGGGATGTGGTGCCTCCGCCCATATCAATGCACGCTGATCCCAACTCTTGCTCATCCTCAACCAAAGAGGCCATGCCACATGCATATGCGGATGAGGCGATCCCCGCCAGTTCCAAATCACAGCGTTTGATACAATAGGCCAAATCAAGGATTGATTTTTCGCTGACCGTTAACATGTGCATATCGGTCGAAAGCTCTTTCCCGATTTGCCCACGCGGATCGGACAGTCCCGAACGATGATCCAATGCAAAATTCACAGGTTGCGCATGCAACACCTCGCGCCCTTCGCCATAGGCGGGAACATCGCAGGCGGATAAAACTTCGGCAATGTGCTGTTCGGTTACAAATTGATCCTCGACCGTTATTTGTCCCGCCAATCCATATGACCGCGGCGCACCGCCTGAAAAGGATGCAATCACATGATCGACGCGCACGCCTGCCAGTTTTTGCGCAGATTGTAATACCGTGCGAATGGCGCGTTCCGCTTCGGGCATAGAAACAATCTCGCCAAACTCAATGCCGCGCGAACGTGTTGTGGCCGATCCGATAACGCGGAACCCTGATTGCCCGGCCATTGGCCCCACGGTTTCAGCATCGATGTTGCGATCCACACCATCAAAGCGCAGGATCAGACACCCAATCTTGGTGCTGCCCACATCCAAAACAGCAATCACGCCGCGCTGAAGTGCGGCTTTGCGCATGGATCGCATTGCACGTTGAGCATCATAAAAATCGGTCATTGATCGGCTCCACTACTCTTTATTTGCCGCAAAAGCACGCTGGATGTACCATCGTTCAGGCGCAGCGTTGGACGTTCGCTTAAACGCATATCCACAACGCTAATCGCGCGATCCAGCAACTCTTGGGTATCATTTAAAATCAAAACTTTTTCTAAGGCCTGCACGGCATCTTCGGCGGGCAACATGATGCGTTGGTTGCGATCCAACGCCAAATCCCAGCGCCGCTCGCCTACATAGATCAAACCGCGCAACCGATCCGCAAGGGGCATTGCACTGGCCAATAACGTGCGTGCCTCAGCAATATTTTTATCCGCCCCTTCACCCGCGACCAATGGCAAACTGGGATAATCCATGCGGGCAGTAATCGAACGCACATAGTGACCCGTTTCATCAAGCAATTCTAAACCATCCCGCTTGCGCCACACAAAGGCAGGTTTGCGTTCGCTCACATCAATAAACAAAATGCCATCTCGCACCTGAAGCGATGCATCGGCCACGGGGTCCAGTTCAACCAAAATTTTGCGCATCTCTTGCACATCAAGGGAAAAGGAACTGATCGGGAAATCAACGGGCAGAACTTCGCGAATATCTTCTTCCAGTGTCGGACCCGCGCCTGAAATTTGTGCAGCACTCACCTTGAATTCGGGACGTTCGATAATGCTGCGATGCACATCATCCGCAAAAGCACGCAAATTTTCGCGGTGCTCTTCGTCTGCGAAATATAGACCCACGGCAAGCGCCAAAACAAACCCAGGAATTCCGTAAAACACCAACCGACGCAACAGCGGCGTCAGCATAAACCGCATAAGCCGATAGGACAGCCGCGATGGTGCAGGGTCATACACGTTGGTATATCGTGTCCCTAACGGTCGCATGAGGCATCCTTTATCATCCAATTACACAACTCTGCGAAACCGATCCCCATTTTTTGCGCCTGCTCCGGCACCAAGGATGTGGGAGTCATGCCGGGTTGTGTATTCGTTTCCAACAGGAACAAACCATCGCGCCCGCGCGTATCATCCCAACGAAAATCCGTGCGACTAACACCTTTGCATCCCAAGACCTGATGGGCGCGCAGGGCAAAATCCTTGCAGGCCTGCGTGATATCAGCGGGAATATCGGCCGGAACCACGTGATAGGATCCGCCATCGGCATATTTGGCGTCATAATCATACCAACCATCGGTGAAAATTTCGGTCACGCCCAATGCACGATCCCCCATTACCGTTGTGGTCAATTCGCGCCCTGCCAAATAGGCCTCGACCATGACAGTGTCGGGCATATCATCCGACAAATGGGGTGGCGAATTAGCATCTTCGTTTACAATGTAAATCCCGACCGAGGATCCCTCGTTATTGGGCTTAACCACATAGGGCGGGGCCATCACATGTGCGCGCTGCACCTGATCACGCTCGGCAATCACACTGTGTGCAATGGGTAGGCCCGCGGTTTCGAACACCTCTTTGCTGCGCTGTTTGTCCATGGCAAGAGCCGAGGCCAAGACACCAGAATGCGTATAGGGAATGCGGAGCCATTCAAGAATACCCTGAACACAGCCATCTTCGCCCCAACGCCCGTGCAATGCATTAAACACAACATCAGGCGCAATTTGCGTCAAATCAGCAGCTAGCGTTGGCGCGGCGTCCAACTCTGTCACATTATATCCTGCTTCACGCAAAGCCGCGGCGCATTCACGCCCGCTGACAAGGGACACTTCGCGCTCGACCGAAGGGCCACCCATCAAAACCACGACTTTGGGATCTGTCCTGCTCGACATACCCGAATTCGCCTCATGTCATTGGCCATTTTGGCCTTATTATTGGTGTCGCAACTTATGCTGCGTTATTTTGGGGCTGGCTCGCCAACCCGCATGATTTCCCATACTAACTCTATTCCTGCGTTTTGGAAAACCCTTTTTCGGACTAATTCACCTAATCCTTCTAGGTCAGCGGCGCTGGCACCGCCTGTGTTAATCATAAAATTGGAATGCTTTTCGCTCATCTGTGCCCCGCCAAGGGTTGCACCACGCAGGCCCGCATCATCAATCACCCTCCACGCTTTCAGGTCGTGCGTGTCATCCGCGCGCCCTGTGCTGGAAAATCCTGCGGGGTTGCGGAAGGTGCTGCCCGCACTGCGTTCCTTGGTCGGTTGGGTTTCATCACGTTTGCGCAATTGTGCGTCCATTTTGGCATGCAACGCCTCTGCCTGATCCGCTGGGGCGCGAAACACCGCCTCTGTGATGACGGCACCTTCGGGGATGTCGCTTTGACGATACTCAAACGTGATCTGATCACAGGTCAGCGTGATCACTTCACCCTGACGGGTGACAAGTGTGGCCTGAACAAAGTGGTCGGCCACATAGGATCCATAACACCCTGCATTCATCCGCACCGCCCCGCCGATGGATCCGGGGATTGTGCGCAGGAATGTCAGATCGCGCCCCTGATCCGCCGCACGCCGCGCCACATGGGCATCAAGCGCCGCCGCACCCGCGGTGATCAAATCGTCCTGAACAGTGATATGATTAAACCCCCGCCCCAGACGGATCACGACACCACGCACCCCCCCATCGCGCACGATTAAATTACTGCCTACACCCATGGGAAAGACGGGAATATCGTCAGGCAAAGCGCGCACAAAATCGGCCAGATCATCCGTGTCCGCAGGTTGAAAGAAATACTCCGCAGGACCGCCCACACGCAACCACGTCAAATCTGCCAACGAACGGTTTTCGGACAATGCGCCGCGTGGTTCTGGGATGCTGTTCATGGCCTGCTCCTGTCGTTGCATGTGATATGCAATATTCATCGAAGCACCGCAATAAAAACCCGCGCAAGCCACTTTCGTCAAAGTTGGATCGATTCACAAGCCGACCGCGGGTGGCGTGAATGCGCCGGCCATGGAGGCGGTCGGCGAATGGCCAATCTAACGATTGGCTAAATACATTGCACGACCTTTATTTCCCCAACCGGTCGGGCAATGCATTGGCCCATGCGGAAATTGTACCTGCGCCAAGGCAAACGACGATATCGCCCGATTGCGCATGGGTGCGCACCAAATGTTTCAAGTCGTCTTCATTCAGAAGCGCGCTGGCGTGGCGGTGTCCGTGGCGGATGAGTCCCGCGACTAAATCATCTCGGCTTGCCCCCTCAATCGGGTCTTCGCCTGCGGCGAACACTTCGGCGATGGCGACCACATCCGCCTCATTAAAACAGGTGCAGAAATCTTCGAATAGGGAATGTAGGCGCGTGTAGCGGTGGGGTTGATGAACGGCAATCACACGGCCATCGGATGCCTGACGCGCGGCCTTTAGCACCGCGGCGATTTCAACGGGGTGGTGGCCGTAATCATCAATGATGGTGACGCCATCCACCTCACCCACTTTGGTAAAGCGGCGATTGACTCCTTTGAAGTTTTCAAGGGCGGATTTGATCTCGGCCTCTTTCACACCTAAATGACGTGCAACGGCAATCGCCGAAAGGACGTTTGACACATTGTGATCCCCCGTCATGGGCAGGCGCAGGCCACGGATTGCCGTTTCATCCTCTTGAAATTCGACATCAAAATGGGCCGAACCACCCGAATAGGTCAGGTTGACAGCACGCACACCGGCCTGTGCGTTAAACCCATAGGTTACAACCCGACGATCCGAAATGCGGCCCACCAGCGATTGTACCTCTGGGTGATCGGTGCAGCAGATAGCCAAACCATAAAAGGGGATGTTTAACACAAAATCATAAAACCCCTGACGCAGGTTTTCGATGCTACCCCAATGTTCCATATGTTCGGGATCAATGTTTGTAACAATCGCGATTGTGGCCGGCAGGCGATTGAATGTTCCATCGCTTTCATCGGCCTCTACCACCATCCATTCGCCCTGCCCCATGCGCGCGTTGGATCCATAAGCGTGAATGATCCCGCCATTGATCACCGTTGGATCAATACCACCCCCATCCAGCAGGGTTGCCACCATGGTTGTTGTGGTGGTTTTGCCATGCGTTCCCGCAACCGCAACATTGGATTTCATGCGCATCAATTCGGCCAACATTTCCGCACGGCGCACGACGGGCAACCCCATCAATCGCGCCTGATCCAATTCGGCGTTACCTGTTTTGATCGCCGATGAAATCACCACCACTTCGGCGTATTCCAAATTTTCAGCGCGTTGTCCGATGAAAATCGTGGCCCCCAAATCGGCCAAACGCTGGGTGATCTTGCTTTCTTTTAAATCTGAGCCTTGCACGCGGTAGCCAAGATTTAACAAAACCTCGGCGATCCCCGACATCCCAATGCCGCCAATCCCCACGAAATGAATGGGTCCAACATCGGTGGGAAGCTTGGTTGCGGCTGCATTCATTTAGCTGTCTTTCTTTATCACTGTTTGGATCAAATCCATCAGGCGCTGTGTGGCGTCAGGCACGGATGCTTTTAAAGCGGAACTTGCCATTTGTCTGGCCCGTGCGGGATCGTTGAAAATCGCCTCAAGCCGCATTGTTAAATCATCGACCTGAAAATCAACTTCGCGGATCAATTCGGCAGCTCCCGCAGTCACCAATCCCATGGCATTTGCACTTTGCTCATCTCGAATAGAAATGGCCAAAGGTACAAGCATTGAGGGGCGTCCAATCACCGAAATATCTGCAAGGGTTGAAGCCCCCGCGCGTGAGATGACTAATTGCGCCTCGCTCATCCGCGTGGGGATGTCATCGAAAAACGGACGCACATCCGCGGGGATGTTCTGTTCTGCATAATAGGCCTCGACCCGCTCTTGGTCTTCTGGGCGGGCCTGATGGGACACGCGGATATGGGACAACATCGCCATGGGCAGGCCCACAATCGCGGGTGGCACCACATCTGACAGAATGCGCGCACCCTGTGATCCCCCCAGAACAAGGATTGACATCGGATAATCACCAGGTGGAATGTACCCAGCGCCTGCCCGTTCGGCGATGGCCGCGCGTACGGGATTGCCCACGTGATGGCCTGTAATCTTGTCCGACATTTCGGTGGGCCATGTGCCACAGGCCACCGCATTCATGACGGGTGCAAACAATTGGTTCACGCGGCCCAAGACACCGTTTTGTTCATGCACCATGCGCGGAATACGCAAAATCGTTGCAGCCGTTAGCGCGGGGATCGAAGGATATCCGCCAAAGCCGATCACAATTGTGGGACGAACGACAATCATCTGCGCCAGCGCCATCAAACTGCCGCCTGCAATCTGAAACGGAACCAAGGCCTTGGACAAAATACCGCCGCGGGCAAAGGTCCCTGATTTTAAAACTCTGACCTGAACCGCATCGGGAAATCCATCCACATAGCGTGCGCCACGCTGATCGGTGGTCAGCTTCACCCGCCACCCTGCCTCTAACAATGCCTCGGCCAGGGCCTGTGCAGGGAACATATGTCCGCCTGTGCCACCTGCTGCTAAAATCGCCAAAGGCGCTTTGGTCATTATCGATATCCGTTAATTACATCTGCGATGTTCTTTTGCGGGCGTGCACGCGTAAATGCAAGCAACATTCCAAGCGCAATGCCCCCCGCAATCAGCGAAGATCCGCCATAACTGATGAAGGGCAATGTCATCCCCTTCGCAGGCAGCAGTCGCACCGCAACCCCCATGTTGATCACCGCCTGAACACCAAAGGAACAGGCCAAACCCGCACCTGCCAATCGGATGAACGTATCGCGTTCCCGCATCAGGCGAGAAAGGGATACCAAAACAATGCTGGCATAAATTGTGATGATGATTGCCACCAAAACAAATCCATATTCCTCGGCCGCGACAGCAATGATAAAATCCGTATGCGCATCAGGCAGGGACCATTTCACCTGCCCCTCGCCCACACCAACGCCGAAAAACCCACCCTCTTGGATCGCGTTTGTGGCATATCCCAATTGTGTGCGCGGATCGACATCAGGGGACAAAAATCCATCAATGCGGCGGGCAAAATGTTCAGAATACTGATAGGCAAGCGTGCCGCCAAAAAGGACCAACCCCGCCATGCCCATCAACAAAAGAATTGGCGCCCCCGCTACGAAATACATCACACCCCAGGCAAACAATACCAGACAGGCCTGACCAAAATCGGGCTGCAGGGCCAGCATCACAGCGATGCACATCGCCAAGATAAATGAATACATGCGCCCAGGGGGGCCATTGATTTCCTGCGCGGCGGCCAACATCCATGCGCTGACCACCACAAACCCGGGCTTTAAAAACTCAGAAGGCTGAAGCGAGGCAAAGCCCAGCGCATACCAACGCACCGCCCCTTTGCCAAAATCAGTGCCAAATACAGGCAGCAATGCCACCGCGATAAAGGCCGCAATAAATCCCAGTACCGCCAAACGGCGCACCAATATGGGGGACATCATGGATGTGACAAACATCGCAATCAGGGCCATGCCCCCAAACACCGCCTGTCGCTGCACATAATGGAACGGCGCAAATCCGTTTTTCTCGGCCAAGGGCGGCGAGGCCGCAAGGCCCAGCAAAATACCAACTGAAAACAATAACATAACGGACATCAGAGTCCATTTGTCAACGGTACGCCACCATTTTGGAAGAATGGGTTCCCCCTTGGATACGGGGACGGAACCATAGACCATTTCAGTCATGGGTTTTGCCTTTTACTGCCTCTGACATGTCCCGTTTTTGGGATCGTTGTCATATTGATAACGAATTTTGCCCCCTCTGGCCAGATAAAATGCATCCCCCTTGCCAATTCGGTTGAAAACCGCCACGAGGGGGACATGCGATTTGAAACCATCATAATTGGCGCGGGGGCGGCGGGCATGATGTGCGCAGCCCATGTGCGGGATGCGCTGGTCCTTGATCATGCCAAGGCCGCGGGTGAAAAAATCCGTATTTCAGGTGGTGGGCGGTGTAATTTCACGAATATCTACGCCAGTGCAGAAAATTTCCTGTCCGAAAACGCCCATTTCGCGAAATCCGCATTGGCACGGTATACCCAATGGGATTTTATTGATTTGGTTCAGCGCTACGACATCCCCTATCACGAAAAAACCTTGGGTCAGTTGTTTTGCGATACCTCGGCCAAGGATATCATCGCCATGCTGCGCGATTTGATGAAAGCGGCAGGGGCAGAGCTTTGGTTGAAAACCTCTGTGACTTCGGTGCGCAATGAAAACGGCATCTTTACCTTGGACATCCTTAAGGGGGAGTGCACCGAAACTTTGACCTGCAAAAACCTGGTCCTTGCCACTGGCGGCAAATCCATTCCGAAAATGGGGGCCACGGGTTTTGCCTATGACGTTGCCACACAATTCGGGATGCGGGTCACTGAAACGCGCCCCGCACTTGTGCCGTTTACGTTTTCTGACGGGCGGTTTGCGGAAATCTCGGGCGTCTCGCTCCCCGTTCGGGCGCAGGCGGGCGCGGGTGTGTTTGACGAGGCAATGTTGTTCACGCACCGCGGCCTGTCAGGTCCAGCCATCCTTCAAATCAGCAGCTATTGGGCCGAAGGGGCCGACATCACCCTAAACCTAACCCCCGATGGCACCACCATGACCGCCCTGCGCGATCAACGCCAAATCAGCGGACGGCGCAATTTCAAAACCGAACTGGCCACCCACCTGCCCGCGCGGCTGGTCGATCATCTGGCGCAGGATTTGGATTTAACGGGCAATCTGGCCGATTGGTCCGATGCACGGCTGAGTACCCTGTTTGACAAATTGCAAAACTGGTCCCTGCGCCCCAGCGGGTCCGAAGGGTACCGCACGGCCGAGGTTACATTTGGCGGCATCGCAACCGAAGAAGTGTCGTCAAAATCCATGATGTCCAAACGGGTTCAGGGATTGTACATCGTGGGTGAGGCGATGGATGTCACAGGCTGGCTGGGCGGCTATAACTTCCAATGGGCCTGGAGCAGTGGCATGGCCGCCGCCCGCGATATTATGGCAGTGTAAAGAAAATCCGCGCGTCAAGTTATTCCCTGCCAATCAATAGATTGCAGATCAACTAAATATTCCCTTAACATCCAATAAAGACGGCGCACGCTGCGCACCGACGTAATACCGACACCTTACAGATGTGATACTGACGTTAGGATTTGGGGGAAATCAAGGAGAAAGGGCGTGGGTGATTTCGATGAAATCCTGCCCCCTAAGTTCGAAATTGTCGTATTGATCAAAGCTTGCCGCCGCAGGGGCAAGCAGCACTGTGTCCCCTGTTTCTGCGTCCCGTGCCGCCGCCCGAACGGCCGTCTGCATGGTTGTGCACACCTCTGCCGTCACCCCAATTTGGCGGGCGAATTCCACGGCCTCTCGTCCAATGACATAGGCCTTTTTCACCGATGTTTTGGCGATGTCCTGCAGGGCGTCAACACCCCCCTCTTTCATCAGGCCGCCGCAGATCCAGCGGATGTTTTGAAACGCCCCCAATGCCTTGGCCGCGGCATCAATATTGGTGGCCTTGCTGTCGTTGATATAGCGCACCCCATTGATTTCACGGACAAATTGCGAACGATGTGCCAGACCTGCAAAGGATTTAAACCCCTCTTCAATCACGCGTGGGGCAAGGCCAAGGGTGCGCAATGCGCCATAGGCCGCACAGGCGTTTTGGTGGTTATGTGCGCCGGGCAATCCCGCAATATTGCGCAGATCGATTGAAGCGACTTGGCGCGTTTTGCGGTATTCCGACAAGAACCCTTTCCGCGCAAAAACATACCAGCCAGGGCCATCAAGCTTTTGCCCAGCACTGATGCGAATAACTCGATCATCCACGCGTACTTGGGACAGTTGGTTGGCCAAAAATCGCCCCTCAACCTCATCCACACCAATAACGGCGCGGTCTGGTCCCCCCTCAATAAACAGGCGCCGCTTGGCCGCCACATAGCCCCCCATCCCCCCATGCCGATCCAAATGATCTGCCGAGATATTCGTCCACACCGCAACGTCTGGTGTCAGGGATCGTGCCAGCTCGGTTTGGTAGCTTGAAAGCTCTAGAACAATGATCTCACCATCATGTGCGGGATCAAGGTCAAAGACGCCAAGGCCAATGTTTCCCGCCAGTTGGGTTGGACGGCCTAAGGCCTTTAAAACATGGTGGATCAGGGCGGATGTGGTGGATTTTCCGTTTGATCCTGTGACCGCGACAACTTTCGGTTCCTTATCAAAATCAAGCCATCTTGACTGCGCAAAGGATTGGAAAAACAATCCAATGTCATTGTCTAAAATCACGCCCGCCTGCAGTGCGGCCGCTATGATGGGATGTGGTTTGGGATACAGATGCGGGATACCAGGCGAGGTGATCAGGCAATCAATCGTGGTCCAATCTGCGCGGTGCAGGTCTTGAACCTCTAGGTCTTCTTCGTCTGCCCGTGCGCGTGCCCGTTCGTTGTCGTCCCATACAACGACATCCACACCGCCCGCCGCCAAGGCCCGCGCCACGCCAAGCCCCGAGCGCCCCAGCCCAAGGACCGCATATCGTTGACCTGTTAATCCACCTATTGCGATCACGTCAGGCTCCTTATCTGACCTTCAGCGTGGCCATACCGATCATCGCCAAAATCAGCGCGATGATCCAGAAACGGATCACGATTTGGGGTTCGGCCCATCCCTTTTTTTCGAAATGGTGATGGATGGGCGCCATTAGGAACACACGCTTACCTGTGCGTTTGAAGTAAAGCACCTGGATTATGACAGAAAGCGCCTCTACCACGAACAAACCACCGATGATGGCCCAGACGATTTCGTGTTTGGTGGCAACTGCAATCGCGCCCAATGCCCCACCAAGCGCAAGCGATCCGGTATCCCCCATGAACACCGCCGCGGGGGGTGCGTTATACCACAAAAACCCAAGGCCACCGCCAATCAATGCAGAGCAGAAGATCAGGATTTCACCCGTACCCGGCACATAATGAACATCCAAATATTCGGTGAAATCCACACGCCCCACGGCATAGGCAATAACACCCAATGTAGCCGCTGCGATCATGGATGGCATGATGGCCAATCCATCCAATCCATCCGTTAAATTCACCGCATTGGCAGATCCGACAATCACTACCATCGCAAAGGGAATGTATAGAAACCCAAGATTGATCAGAGTATCCTTAAACACAGGCAGAGCCAGTTGATTTTGCAAATCTATCGGATGCGCCCATGCGCACGCAAGCGCGGCCAGCGCTGAAATCAAAAAGCCTAACCCAAGGCGCACTTTCCCAGAAACGCCCGCAGTATTTTGTTTGCTGACCTTTGCATAATCATCGGCAAATCCGATCAACCCAAAGGATACAGTGACCATCAAAACAACCCAGACAAACACATTGTCCAACCGCGCCCACAACAATGTTGCTGTAATCAATGCAGATAGGATCAGCAGGCCGCCCATGGTTGGCGTCCCCGCTTTGACAAAATGGCCCTCAGGACCGTCGTCGCGGATGGGCTGTCCATTGCCCTGTTTGCGGAGCAAGACGTTGATCAGTGGACGGCCAAAGATGAACCCAAAAAACAGTGCCGTGAAAAAGGCACCCCCCGCACGGAACGTGATGTAGCGAAAGAGGTTAAAGAAATCACCGCCATCAGAAAGCGCCGTGAGAAGATAAAGCATCGTTAGGGTCCTTTGTTGTCCATGGGCGGATGGCCTAATTCTTGGAGTGCGTCAACAACTTTGCGCATATTCGTGCTGAGTGATGCCTTTAGCAACACGGCATCCCCTGCCTGAACCAAATGCGCGACCTGCGCGGCCATGGCGGCGCTGTCCTCATAATGCTGCCCGCGTTTTCCGTCAGGCAACACATCGTGTAGTGATTTCATCAAGGAACCCACTGTGTGAATGGTGTCAATGGCATCTGTGCAGGGCCAATTTGCAACCTCACGGTGAAAGTCGTGTTCTTTTTCGCCCAACTCTTTCATGTCACCCAAAAAGGCGATTTTTCTAGATGCATCTGCCTCTGCCAGTACTTGCATCGCGGCGCGCAGCGAGGTTGGGTTTGCGTTATAGGCGTCATCGATCAGATCCAGCGCGCCGCCATTGATGTTCAATGTGTGACGCGCCCCGCGCCCGTCCACAGGATTCCACGCGGCCAAACCTGTTGCCGCGGTTCTGCGATCTGCGCCCAAATACCCAACGGCCAGTAATGCACCCAGCGCATTCATCGCAAAATGGCGCCCTACAGAGTTAATCGTCACGGGATATGTTGCGGCCTCTACCTGCAAAAAGGCATGGGTTTCTGCGCCGTTAACATTGACATCAGAAAGCGACGCGTCAGCTGCTGCTGCCCCAAACCAAAGTGTGGTTACATCCTTTGTGTAAGTTTCAATCACCTTGGTACAGGGGGTATCCGCATTCATGATCGCAACACCATTTGGCACCAACCCATCAATGATTGAGGTCTTTTCCAGCGCAATTCCGTTGATGTCCTCAAAGGCTTCTAAATGCACCTCTGCCACGGTGGTGACCATTGCAACATCTGGGGCCGCCATTTTTGTAAGTGGCGCGATTTCGCCGGGATGGTTCATGCCGATTTCGATCACAGCAAATTCCGTATCCGCTGGCATCCGCGCAAGCGTTAGGGGAACGCCCCAGTGATTGTTGTAGCTGGCAACCGAAGCGTGGGTTTTTCCGCATGCGCCGAGCATGTGGCGCAACATCTCTTTCGTAGATGTTTTTCCAACCGATCCCGTCACCGCGATCACTTTGGCCTTGGTGCGCGCCCGCGCGGCACGACCCAAATCCTCAAGCGCTACTTGAACATCTGGTACGATCAACAGGGGTGCCGTGTCGTCCACCCCATCGGGAATGCGCGACACCAATGCTGCCCCTGCACCAGCGGCCAAGGCATCCGCAACAAAATCGTGACCATCCCGCGCGGCCTTTAGCGCAACAAATAAATCACCTGTTTGCAAGGTGCGCGTGTCGATCGACACGCCCGTGACGGCCCAATCCCCCACTGCCCCGCCACCTGTGACGAAGGCCGCCTCCTGTGCGCTCCATAGTGTCATGACATTATCCCATCCAACGCCTGCACTGCGACAGAGGCCTGCTCCACATCATCAAAGGGCAAAACGTCATCCCCAATAATCTGGCCCGTTTCATGCCCCTTGCCCGTGATGATCAAACCATCCCCTGCACCCAACATATCAACCGCGCGCAAGATCGCCTCGGCCCGATCACCGATTTCAAGGATATGTTGCGCATCCTTTACCCCCGCCATGACCATTTGACGGATTGTTGCGGGATCTTCACTGCGCGGATTGTCGTCGCTGACAATCACAAAATCGGCGTTTGCCACCGCCTCAGCCGCCATAAGGGGGCGTTTCGTGGCGTCACGATCCCCGCCCGCCCCGATAATCGCAATCATGCGCCCCATCACATGCGGGCGAAATGCCTGTAGCGCAGTTTTGACCGCATCTGGGGTATGGGCATAATCCACATAGACCGACGCCCCATTTTCACGCGCTGCGGCAAATTGCATGCGCCCACGCACAGTTTCCAAATGTTCCAAAGTGTCAAAAACATGTGCAGGGTCTTCACCCGCCGCAATCACCAAAAGTGCGGCCATCAAAACATTGCCCGCCTGAAACCCACCAATGAGGTTCAAGCGTTTTTGATAGGTTTTTCCCTGATAGGTGAAACGCACATCCTGACCCAATCCGTCAAAACGCGCGCCCTCTATCCGCAAGTCGGCACGAACGTCATGGCCCATTCGGATCGTACGTATGCCCCGCGCGATCAATTGATCGGCAAATGTGTTCAATGCAGAGTCGTCAATGTTGATGACAGCGGTCCCATCATCCGGCAACACGCGATCAAAAAGCCCCGCCTTGGCCTGAAAATAGGCATCGAATGTCTTGTGATAATCCAAGTGGTCTTGGGTAAAATTCGCAAACCCCGCCGCCTTGATGCGCACACCATCCAAGCGCCGTTGATCCAATCCGTGCGAGGATGCCTCCATCGCGGCATGGGTGATGCCTGCGGATTTCGCCTCTGACAACACACGATGCAGAGTTAGGGTATCGGGCGTTGTGTGGCGCAAGGGTTTGGTAAAGGCACCTTCAACCCCAGTTGTGCCGATGTTCACCGCCTGTTTTTCCAACTCGGTCCAAATTTGGCGGCAAAAACTACTAATTGAGGTTTTACCATTGGTCCCCGTCACGGCCACCATGGTTTTCGGCTGCCCCCCGTAAAACAGCGCAGCCGCGCGTGCAAAAGATGCCCGCACATCATGGGCGATGACAATTTTTGCAGGATCAACCCCTGAAATTTCGGCCATTCCCGCCGCATCTGTCAGCACCGCAACCGCACCGGCATCAATCGCGGCCGGCGCAAATCGGGCGCCATGCACGGCGCTGCCAGGAAGGGCCGCAAACAAATCCCCTGCTTTGATGTGACGATTGTCCAGTGCAAGGCCCGTGATTTCAATCTGACCTTGTGCATCAAGGGCCAACCCAAGGCTTTGGAGTGATACCGTGTGTATGGCCATATGATGTGAAATCCCCTGTCGCGGCTAGTCCCAAGACACTTGCGTTATATCACCTAAATCATCGGCTTCAATCTCTGGTCGAAGGCCCATTAGCGGCGCAATTCTACGAATGATTTCGGCGGCAACGGGCACGGCCGTCCACCCGGCTGTGCGCCGTGCTTCGCTGCCTGCTGTATCCTCTGGCTCATCCAATGAAACGACCAAGACATATTTAGGATCATGTGCCGGGAATATTGAGGCAAAGGTGGCAATCACCTTATCCTTTTCATAGCGCCCTTGAGCACTGGGTTTATCTGCAGTTCCCGTTTTACCCGCAACCGCGTAGCCCGTTACCTCGCCCATGGATGCAGTGCCGTCGGTCACAACACCGCGCAACATTTTCACCGAATTTGCCGCAGAAGCCGCCGATATAACGCGCACAGGTTCTGCCCCTGCCCCGCCCTTTAACAGACTGGGTTGAATGCGCAGACCGCCATTGGCAATCGCCGCATAGCCAACCGCCAGATGCATGGGTGTTGCCGACAACCCGTGACCATAGGAGATTGTCATAGCAGAGAGTTCTGACCACTTTTTGGGCAATAGCGGCTTGCTCCCGCTTGCCTCAATCATTTCAAATTTGATCGGGTCGGTCATGCCCAAGTTGGTCAAAAACTTTCGTTGTTCTTCCGCGCCAATCATCTGCGCAATACGTGCCGTACCGATGTTAGATGATTTTGTGATCACCTCCCAAACAGGTAATTTGGCGCCGTAATCGTGATAATCGCGGATTTTGAATTTGCCCCAGCGAATTGGGCCTTGGGTATCCATTACCGTCGTTGGGTTCAAAAGCCCCATATCCATGGCCTGCGCGACCGCGAAAATTTTAAACGTTGAGCCCAGCTCATAAACCCCCTGAACCGCACGATTAAACAGCGGACTATCGGCCGCCTGACCATGAACAAGGGGAAGTGGGCGGTGGTTTGGATCGAAATCGGGCAGTGATGCAATTGAAACAACTTCGCCCGTGTGTACATCCATCAATATTGCCGCCGCACCCCGTGCGTTCAATAATTTCATCCCACCATAGAGCACCTGCTCAACCGCGGCCTGAACTGATAAATCCAAAGAGAGTTCAAGGGGTTGCCCAGACATATTTGGATCACGCAGGCGGGTATCAAAGGTTTTTTCGACCCCTGCCACGCCCACCAATTCGGCGGCCTGCACCCCCTCTTTCCCGAAACTTGCCCCACCTAAAACATGCGCAGCAAGTTTGCCATTGGGGTATAGGCGCATTTCGCGCGGGCCAAAGCGCAAACCCGGATCACCGATGTCATAAACCGCCTGCATTTGTTCAGGGCTGATCTTTTTCTTGATCCAAAGGAATTTGCGATCCCCTGTGAAATCCTTGACCAATTTTTCTGGTTTCAAATCTGGGAAGATAATTGCAAGCTCTTGGGCCGTTTGTTGCGGATCAATCAGATGCGCTGTTTCAACGTAGAGCGAATGGGTTTCCAAATTGGTCGCCAAGATGCGTCCCTTGCGATCCAAAATGTCGGCACGTTGTGCGATAATGGATGCGCCCGCATTTTGTGCGCGTGGTTCCACCGGTTCACTTGACGAAAGCGTACCAACACGGATCGCAATCACGCTGTACAAACAAATGAACACAATCCCCAAAACCAACAAACGCCCTTGGGCGCGTTGGCGCACGGCCTCTTTTTCGGCCTCATGCCGCGCACGGATATTTTCGCGCTCGATCACATCCGTATTTTCCCCACGTTCGCGGGCAGGCAATATGCGACTAAGCGGGCGAAGCGGTGTGCGCAGTGACGGATATGTCATTGATCCGCCTCACGGTTTGCGACCTCGACCAGATCAGACAGCTCGCCCAATGGAAAGGCATTGTCATAGGGGAACTCAATTGTATCAATCGTCCCAAAATTTTCCGCCTGCAGGGGTGTTAAATGCAACCGATTGTAATTCAGGTTCACCAGATCCGTTAACCGATCAGGACGGTTTAAATAGGCCCATTCCGCGCGCAGAACGGACAGTCGCGCGCGCGCCACGCCGATATCGCGCTGTAACTCTTCGGTCTGGCTCAGGGCGTTTTGCGTCTTGATGTTTTCCTGATAGGCCCAATAGGCAAGGCCAACCACAGTACAAACAATTAAAATACTTAATAACGTGCGCATTACCGCTTCCTCGTTAACACTGGCATACCCAAATCTTTTTCAACAACACTATCGCCCGCGGGTGCATCGGTGCGCCGCGCAATCCGCAATTTCGCCGAACGCGCCCGTGGATTTTGCGCCAACTCATCCTCGTTTGGGCCAATGGCCTTTTTGCTGCGCAATACGAACTGTGCAGGGGCCCGATCGATGTCTGGTGCATAGCGATTGGCACGCGCATTTGATCCCGACCGCATCTGTAAAAACCGCTTTACCATGCGATCTTCGACGGAATGAAAGGTGACAACCGCCAACTGCCCACCGGGCTTCAACGCACCTTCTGCCGCCATTAAACCCCGATAGAGTTCGCGATATTCATCATTCACCGCGATGCGCAGCGCCTGAAAACTGCGAGTCGCCGCGTGGCTTTGCCCTGGTTTGGTGCGCGGCAGAACATTTTCAATCAGATCAGCCAGATCCAATGTTGTGTCAAACGGGGTCGCCTCGCGCCGTTTAACGATGGCACGCGCAATGCGACGGCTTGCACGCTCTTCCCCATAGAGAAACAGAATATTGGCCAACTCGGCTTCGTCTGTGGTGTTCACGATATCGGCAGCACTTGGGCCAGATTGACTCATCCGCATATCAAGCGGGCCGTCTTTGATAAAGGAAAACCCACGGTCCGCCTGATCCAACTGCATGGACGATACACCCAGATCCAAAACAACCCCATCAAGGTCAGATGCATATTCATCAAGTTTGGAGAAAACACCTTCTATCAGCTGCAACCGATCGCCATAGGCCGTCGCCCAACTTTGTGCCATTTCAAACACCATCGGATCGCGATCAACGCCGTAGACCCGATCCGCACCCGCATCCAACAAGGCACGCGTATATCCGCCCGCACCGAATGTACCATCCAACCACACCCCCGAAATAGGTGCGCAGTGGTCCAAAATTGGGCGCAACAATACAGGAATGTGAGGAGAGTTCGAGGCGGCCTGAGGTGCGTCAGCTACCGACATCAAGCACCCCCATCACCATCAAGGAATGTCAGTGGATCAAATTCATCTGGCTGACCATGCAACCATGCATCGGTTTTTTCTTGATCTGCTTCGTATGTCTCGGGGTTCCAAATTTGGAATGTATCACCCGCAGCGATAAAATATGCTTCTTTGTCAATGCCGATCTTTTGGCGCAGCTTTGCTGGCAAAACCAAACGCCCTGTTTCATCTATGGATGTGGGGAAGGATTGACCGTGGAACAACCGCTCAAGGGTTTTTCGCCCAACCGATCCGCGCGGCAGTGCATCAATCTTGGCATCCACCTCTTCGATCGCTTCAATCGTGTAGCATTCTAAATATTCGCGCCTCGTGTCACCGTATACGATGACCAGCTCAGGGGCCAACCCTTCGGTCCAATTTGGATCACAGACCTGCACAACACGACGAAACAGGGCTGGGATAGACACCCGCCCTTTACTGTCTACTTTTTGTAGACCTTCACCTCTGAACCGTCGCGCCACGTCCCTGGTCGCCTCTTTTTCTGCCCCCGGTTGATTTCGACCCTTGGAACGAAAAAGCGGATTGAGCTGCTGCCACTGCCCAATCCGCTGTCATCGTCCCCTTTGCGGGGCCATCCGACTGCGCGCGCATCTGGGGGGGGTGCTGCTCGCTGACGCGCCGGAGTTCTAATTGGATGAAAGCGGGGCCTGTATGAAACCTGACTTTGGGATTTCGGGTCTTAGCGCCCTTTTAATTCCCGTCTTCATCTGAACTATTGATGACACACGAAAATGCGCATTGCAAGAAAAATTTGGGAATTCATGGGAAAAAATGGTAATTTATGCGTGAAACAGCGATTTTAGAATTTTAAACTTCTATATGTTGATATTAATGTATTTTTTTAACTATATGTAGATTTAGTATCTTCCTATAAAATCCCAATAATCCCTCCAAACTCACAAGAACACATGCGAAATCGCGTAAAAAATCAATATTTTTACCGAATATTCGTCAGGAAAATTGCCAAGCGAGAGCATTTACCATGAATTCCCAAATTGAAGATTTCACAGCTGTGATGCCTGCAAAATACGCATAGCCGCAATGCAGCATTGGATGTTGTTCGATTGCCAAAGCACCCCTAGATAAAGCGCATCAGACACAGGCGCACAGCCTTCAGCGCCACATGAAAAGGACATAACAATGGCATACGCAACTCAGACACAGTCTTTATCTGGCAATGTGTTCGCAGCGGTTTCTGCGTTTTTTGCAGAACTGTCCAAAGCAGCAGAACGTCGTCGCGTTTATAAAACAACTTACGCAGAGTTGGCATCACTATCAGCGCGCGAATTGTCCGATATTGGCCTATCCAAAGCTAACATTGGCGCAATCGCATATGAAGCGGCATATGAATAAGGGTGTTTTTGATCGCACCTCCCAGTGATCAAACCCGTCTGATTGGTCCATTCTCCTCCCAGTTGGACCCATCAAGTTTTCAGGTGAAAGCCGAAAGAAAGCCACAGTATTCCTCCCATTATTGCGGCTTTTATCAAATAACGACGCGTCCTCCCCGCGTCGTTATTTTTTTGCGCAGGCTTTAATGCAAAACCCGACGACGCCCTGCGGCCCCACCGCGGCGCACAGGTGCGCAAATCGCAAGATCAACGGTTTCCCCAATCATGCGTGTGAATTCAGCGGCCGCTTGTGATTTATCGGGGGTCGATCGCATCCACCGCATGGCCGAATGCGCCGCCTGCCGCGCGCTTGCGACATCAGCCTGCGAAAGAATCCAATGAAAATACCCAGCCCGCGCCGCGGTAGTGGCGGTAGAACCTTGGTGGTCAAGCGATTGAAGATCGTTAAAGATATGACGTAATGTCATTGTCTGCCTTTCTCCATCACACCCCGTGATGGTGGTTAAAGTTACTCTTAACCAAGGCTGGTTTCCGGACTCGGGGCGGATGGCGCGCGCCACACAAACAAACCTTCCCAAATCGCTTCAGTGGTTTTGTTTGCTTCCACCCTCACCGTTGCGGGGGCAGTGTCGGATTTACACCGACTTCCCAATTCTCCTGCATCGCAGGCACCTTAGTAGGCCTAAGGTGCTGTATTTCGCCAGATCCGTAAAGACAAAAGTCGACATATTGTGCGCTGAATGCGCACAGTTACACTATATTGAAAACACGACACCGCTAACGCGCCAGTGTCAGCCATTGTAGGTGTTAAAACGGAACGTCATCCGCGGCCGTGACAAATTTGGCAACCACTTTTTTAACGCCGGCCTTGTCAAACGCGATTTCCAGCTTGTCGCCTTCGGTTCCGATCACGGCGCCATAGCCAAATTTTTGGTGAAAAACACGCACGCCTAAATCATAAGCCGGGACCGCTGTGGCGTCGATTGTCATATGGCGCGCTTCTTTGGCTTGGCTTAACCCGCGCTGACCTGCACGCTCTTGCATGCGCCGCCAGCCGGGGGAATTATATCCATCCGCATTGGCCACGGCCTCATGCAGGGCCGAGGGTGCTGCCGCCGCGCCATATCCACCGCCGTATAAACCCGGTGGCGTCAACACCTCGACATGGTCATCCGGTAATTCATCAATAAAGCGCGATGGCATCGAAGATTGCCATTGGCCAAACACACGCCGATTTCCAGCGAATGAAATAGTGCAAATCCGTTCCGCGCGGGTGATCCCAACATAGGCCAATCGCCGCTCTTCCTCTAACCCCTTAAGGCCAGATTCATCCATGGAGCGCTGCGATGGGAACAAACCATCTTCCCACCCAGGGAGGAAGACAACTGGAAATTCCAATCCCTTGGCCGCGTGCAGAGTCATAATTGACACCTTTTCTTCGCCTTCTTGGCTGTCATTATCCATGACCAAGGAGACATGTTCCAAAAACCCTTGTAGGTTTTCAAATTGCTCTAACGCTTTCACCAATTCTTTCAGGTTTTCAAGGCGGCCCGCGGCTTCTGGTGTTTTGTCGTTCTGCCACATCGTTGTGTAGCCGCTTTCATCCAGAATGATTTCGGCCAATTCCATATGTGTGATCGCCTGATCGCCTGCCATGCGTCCCCAACGATCAATGCCATCAATCAACACGCGCAGTTCCGCCGCGCCCTTTCCGCCCAACACTTTATCCGCCAATGCGATCCGCGCACCGTCAACCAAAGATACACCATTTTCACGCGCAACGTTTTGGATTTTCTGCTGTGCCTTATCGCCCAAACCGCGTTTGGGCGTATTAACGATGCGTTCGAATGCCAAATCATCCTCGGGGCTTAGTACCACGCGGAAATAGGCCATGGTATCGCGGATTTCCATACGTTCATAAAACCGTGGACCTCCGATGACACGATAGGGCAATCCAATCGTTAAAAAGCGATCTTCAAATGCGCGCATTTGATGGGATGCGCGTACCAAAATCGCCATATCCTCAAGCCCAAAGGGGGCATTGCCGCGCGTGCCCCGCAGCATCGCCTCGACCTCTTCGCCGATCCAACGCGCCTCTTCTTCACCGTCCCAATGTCCGATCAGGCGGACGCGATCGCCGCTGTCCAGATCGGTCCATAACTCTTTCCCCAACCGCCCCGCGTTGCCAGAAATCACACCACTGGCGGCAGCCAGAATATGGGGGGTAGAGCGATAATTCTGTTCCAATCGCACCACTTTGGCGCCCGGAAAATCCTTTTCAAAGCGTAAGATATTACCCACTTCGGCACCGCGCCAGCCATAGATGGATTGGTCGTCATCCCCCACACAGCAAATATTTTTATGCGCTCCCGCCAACAGGCGTAGCCACAAATACTGGGCAACATTGGTATCCTGATATTCGTCCACCAAAATGAATTTAAACCAGCGCTGATACTGTTCCAAAACATCATCATGGGTTTGAAAAATGGTCACCATGTGCAATAGCAGATCACCAAAATCGACGGCGTTTAATTCCCGCAAACGCGTTTGATATTGCGCGTAGATCTCTGTGCCGCGGTTGTTGAATGCGCCTGCCTCGGCGCTTGGGACCTTTTCGGGGGTCCAGGCACGGTTTTTCCAATGGTCGATGATCGCACCCATCTGTCGTGCAGGCCAGCGTTTTTCATCGATGTTATTGGCAAGGATCAATTGTTTGATCAGACGGTTTTGATCATCCATGTCCAGAATTGTGAAATTGCTTTTCAATCGCACCAACTCCGCATGACGACGCAAGAGTTTCACACAAATCGAATGGAAGGTGCCTAGCCACGGCATCCCCTCAATCTGCATCCCCAGAAGCGTCCCAACGCGGTTCTTCATTTCCCGCGCAGCCTTATTGGTGAACGTCACCGACAAAATTTCATTCGGACGTGCACGCCCTGTGTTCAACAGGTGTACGATGCGCGATGTCAGAGCTTTGGTTTTACCAGTACCTGCGCCCGCCAACATCAGAACAGGACCATCCAACGCCTCAACCGCTTCGCGTTGCGCAGGGTTTAGATCTTCCAAATAGGGTGCGCCCCGCGCGGCCATCGCACGAGCCGAAAGTGAGGCCCCTCCAAAGGCATCCATTTCATCAAAACTGCTCATGGCCCTAAATTAGACCGAAGTTTCTAAATTGAAAAGAGGATGTTCGACAAATGTTCTGGTTAATTTTTTACGAAAATGCACATCGCTTTCCCACTGCATGAAAGATAGGCTCCATTACATGATGACAAGTCGTTCATTCCTAATGCAGTCAATCGGGGCCTTTGGTTTAACCATTCCACAGTTTACACGCGCCCAGTCTACCACGCTGTCGGTTCCGCCCAAAGACCATTCGCATGAGGCCACATTTATGCAGTAGCCTGTCGATCCCGCGGTCTATACTGATCGTGATCATTTGAAACAGGTCCACAAAACCATTGCGAAGATTGCAATTACGATCAGCGCCTTTGAGCCTGTGATCATGTTGGCCGATGCGGCGTTCCATGCATCTGCAATTAAAATCCTGTCGGATCAGGTGGAGTTATGGAACATCCCCACCAATGATTTATAGTGCCGTGACAGCGCTCCGATCACAGCATTTGAAGAGTCAGGTCAACGTGTCGTGTCACAAATTCAATTCAATGGATGGGGCAATAAACAACCCCATCAGCATGATGCACAGATTGCGAAGCGGGTGGCAGAGGCGCTTGATTGTAACGTGATTCCGTCTGGTTTGGTGGGGGAATCAGGCGGGATTGAAACCAATGGCGCGGGCACATTAATCGCGCATGAAAATTCATGGATAAATGACAATCGCAAGCCGTCCCTCAGCAAAGATCAGATTTCCAAACGCTTGCTTGCCGCATATGGCGCAGATCAAATCATTTGGTCAAAGGTTGTGGCAGAATTGGACCTTACCGATTACCACATTGACAGTTTGGCCCGTTTTGTGACCCCTGAAAATTTGGTGGCCAACCTACCAGCGTAGTTGGACACATATGATCCATTTCACACCGCAGCCGCTGAAACAATCGCTATCCTTTGGGATCGTGGTGCAACTGTGGATGTGATTAACGAGCCCGCAAAACACGTATGCGCGATTTGGATTTCGTAGCATCCTACGTGAACCATTATATCTGTAATGGCGCGATCGTTTTGGCCGAATTTGGCGACAAGGACAGCGATCAACGCGCCGCCGCATACATGCACGCGTCCTATCCAAATAGTGAAGTGATTCAGATCAATTTTGACGCATTGGGCGAACTGGGCGGTAGCATTCACGGCGCCACGCAAGGAAATTAACAGTTTCGCAGCTAAATCTTTCCAAACCTTGCATGGAATGACCTGTTTCCGTATTTAATGCCTTCGTCCTGAAATTTAATGACAGTATTGATTGACAACACACCTTTCTGCATTGCAGCATTCGGCAAATTTTAGTTGGCGCTGCCACTGTTGACAAAAAATAACGACCAATCTTGGGAGGGGTCATGGCTGATTTTAAAAAAATCCTGATCGCCAATCGCGGTGAAATCGCAATCCGCATTATGCGTGCCGCAAATGAAATGGGCAAAAAAACCGTTGCGGTTTTTGCAGAGGAAGACAAACTGGGGCTGCATCGGTTTAAGGCCGACGAAGCCTATCGCATTGGCGAAGGCTTGGGCCCTGTTGCAGCCTATCTCTCGATTGATGAAATCATTCGCGTGGCTCGTGAATGCGGCGCGGATGCGATCCACCCAGGTTACGGCCTATTGTCCGAAAATCCCGCGTTTGTGGATGCCTGCGACAAAAATGGCATCACCTTTATCGGACCCAAGGCCGAAACAATGCGTGCACTGGGCGACAAAGCCTCGGCCAGAAAAGTCGCCATTGCGGCAGGTGTTCCCGTCATTCCCGCGTCCGAAGTATTGGGCGATGATATGGACGCGATTGCCAAAGAGGCCGTAGAAATCGGCTATCCGCTGATGTTAAAGGCATCATGGGGCGGTGGTGGCCGCGGCATGCGCCCCATCAATGGGCCAGACGAGTTAGAGGAAAAAATCTTAGAAGGCCGCCGCGAAGCCGAAGCGGCATTTGGCAATGGCGAAGGGTATCTGGAAAAAATGATCACCCGTGCCCGCCACGTCGAGGTACAGATTCTGGGCGACAAACATGGTCAAATTTATCATCTATGGGAGCGCGATTGTTCGGTGCAGCGCCGCAATCAAAAAGTCGTCGAACGCGCCCCTGCCCCCTATCTCAGCGATGCACAGCGTCAGGAACTGTGCGAATTGGGCCGCCGCATTTGTGCGCATGTGAATTACGAATGCGCGGGTACCGTTGAATTCCTGATGGATATGGAAACGGGCAAGTTTTACTTTATTGAGGTAAACCCTCGTGTTCAGGTGGAACACACTGTGACCGAAGAGGTCACCGGCATTGATATCGTTCAATCCCAAATCCTGATCGCCGAAGGCAAAACCATCGCAGAGGCAACAGGCAAAGCCAGCCAAGAAGATGTGACACTTAATGGACACGCCCTGCAAACGCGGATCACAACGGAAGATCCGCAAAACAATTTCATCCCCGACTATGGCCGCATCACCGCGTATCGCTCTGCCACAGGTATGGGCATTCGTTTGGATGGTGGCACCGCCTATTCAGGTGGTGTGATCACGCGCTACTATGACTCGTTATTGGTGAAAGTCACCGCTTGGGCCCCGACCCCACAAAAAGCGATCAACCGCATGGATCGGGCATTGCGTGAATTCCGTATTCGCGGTGTCTCCACCAACATCGCCTTTGTCGAAAATTTGTTAAAACATCCGACATTTCTGTCCGATCAGTACACAACAAAATTTATTGACGAAACACCCGATCTGTTTTCGTTTGAAAAACGCCGCGACCGTGGGACCAAGGTTCTGACGTATATCGCGGATATTACCGTGAACGGACATCCCGAGACCGAGGGGCGCCCCGCCCCTGCCGCCGATCTAAAAACCCCAAAGCCCCCCAGCCATGGCACCGATCTGGCCTATGGAACGCGGAATTTACTGGAACAAAAAGGACCTGCCGCAGTTGCGGATTGGATGTTGAAACAGCAACAGGTTCTGATCACCGACACCACCATGCGCGATGGGCACCAATCGCTGCTTGCGACTCGTCTGCGTTCAATTGATATGATCAAGGTCGCGCCAAGTTATGCAGCGAACCTGCCGCAACTGTTTTCCATTGAATGCTGGGGTGGTGCGACATTTGATGTGGCCTACCGCTTTTTGCAGGAATGTCCGTGGCAGCGTTTGCGCGATTTGCGCAGTGCCATGCCAAACCTAATGACACAAATGTTGCTGCGCGCTTCGAACGGGGTTGGATACACAAACTATCCCGACAATGTGGTGCAATCCTTTGTGGCAGAAGCGGCCAAAGGCATTGATGTTTTCCGCGTCTTTGACAGTCTGAACTGGGTAGAAAATATGCGCGTTGCGATGGACGCGGTGGTTGAGGCAAATAAAATCTGCGAAGGTACCATTTGTTACACGGGCGATATTCTAAACCCAGATCGCGCGAAATATGACCTGAAATATTATGTCGATATGGGTGAACAGTTGCGCGATGCGGGCGCCCATGTTTTGGGCCTAAAGGATATGGCAGGCCTGCTGAAACCCGCAGCCGCACGTCAATTGATAAAAGCGCTTAAGGAAGAGGTGGGATTGCCCATTCATTTCCACACGCATGATACGTCGGGCGTGGCGGGCGCAACAATTTTGGCGGCCGCAGATGCGGGTGTTGATGCGGTGGACGCGGCAATGGATGCGTTTTCGGGCGGCACATCACAGCCCTGTTTGGGGTCCATCGTGGAAGCATTGCGCAACACAGACCGCGACACAGGTTTGGACATTGAACGCATTCGCGAAATCAGTGCCTATTGGGAACAGGTGCGTGCGCAATACACCGCCTTTGAAAGCGGACTGGCCGCACCTGCATCCGAAGTATACCTGCACGAAATGCCCGGCGGCCAATTCACCAACCTAAAAGCGCAGGCGCGTTCATTGGGTTTAGAAGAGCGTTGGGGTGATGTTGCAAAAACCTACGCTGATGTGAACCAAATGTTTGGCGATATTGTAAAGGTCACGCCATCGTCAAAAGTGGTGGGGGATATGGCCCTGATGATGGTATCCCAAGGCATGACACGTGATCAGGTGGAAGATCCAGCAACAGATGTGGCCTTCCCCGACAGCGTGATCGACATGATGCGTGGAAACCTTGGCCAACCCCCGGGCGGCTTTCCAGCAGAGATCGTGAATAAAGTGCTAAAGGGCGAAGCGCCAAACACTGCGCGACCAGGCAAACATCTGCCCCCCGTTGATCTAGAGGCGAAACGCCAAGAAGTGTCGGATCAGTTGGATGGCACCCCAATCGACGATGAAGATTTGAACGGGTATTTAATGTATCCCAAGGTGTTCACTGATTATATGCAGCGCCATAAAACTTATGGACCTGTGCGAACTTTGCCGACCAAAACATTCTTTTATGGAATGGAACCTGGTGAAGAAATCACCGCCGAAATTGACCCCGGCAAAACCCTAGAAATCCGTCTACAAGCAGTTGGGGAAACCACCGATGATGGTGAGGTAAAGGTGTTCTTTGAACTAAACGGACAACCGCGTGTGATCCGTGTGCCAAACCGCATCGTCAAAGCGACGACATCCGCAAAACCCAAGGCCGAACTAGGCAATGCAAATCACATCGGTGCACCAATGCCAGGTGTCGTTGCATCTGTTGCGGTTCAGGCGGGACAAGAGGTGCGCGCAGGCGATCTATTGCTGACGATTGAAGCGATGAAAATGGAAACGGGCATTCACGCAGAACGGGACGCCGTTATCAAACAGACCCATGTCAGCGCAGGTGCGCAAATCGATGCCAAAGATCTGTTGATCGAGTTGGAATAAAATATTTTAAATGGCATGGAAAATTCGAATTCCATGCCATTTTCCTCTTGCACATAACAGAAACTGTTTCTAAAAGCACCCTACCCAAGGACGCGGGCGTAGCTCAGGGGTAGAGCGTTACCTTGCCAAGGTAAATGTCGTGAGTTCGAATCTCATCGCCCGCTCCAAATTTCTTCATCTTGTTTCAATGCGCAGGCTGAAAACGCGACCCACCACATGGATTAAGCGATGGTTATTCGCAATTTTGGACAACGGCCCTATACTTTTTCACAGAATTTGCAGCTAACAGAAAAATTAATGCGCCTATTAATTGGATTTTTTGCGGTATTCTTCAGCGTCGTTTCAGCATCTGCCGAGGATAAATTATCCGCGGCAATCGCCAGTATTGATGCTGATGTTGTGTTCATGCGCCATGCATTGGCCCCGGGCTTTGGGGACCCTGCCAATTTTGCGTTAGGACACTGTGCCACACAACGCAATCTGGACAATGTCGGCCGAAAGCAGGCCATGGAAATTGGTGCAGAAATACGACGTAGCGCAACCAATTTCGCCGAAGTGTTATCAAGCGAGTGGTGTCGATGCAACGAGACCGCCGAATTGTTAGGGCTTGGGCCATGGGGCGCATTTTCGGGATTAAATTCCTTTTTTCAAGACTTCGCCGACAAAGACGTCGTTTTGAAAAAGTTGGAACAAAAACTTCGCCAGTTGGAACCAGGTGTGACCTTGATGGTGACCCATCAAGTTGTCATCACATCGGTGACAGGACAGGCCGTTGGAAGCGGTGAATTTATTGCATTCAACACCCGCACCAAAGAGGCACGCAAATTTAGATTAGATTAAATTTGAAAAATTTGTTTACACTACTGGTGTAGCAAACAGGGATTACAAATTAACACACATTATCAAAATGTGTTTCGCTATGTGTCTAAGTAAGTTCGATTATTTCTGCATCAGACGCTCTTAATTCCGTCCCGAAAAAATGGCGCAACCCGCAGCCTACCAATTCATATGAACATACAAAATTCTTTTGACAGGTCTGAAACTTGGAAATAGAGATAGAGTATGGGTTGGCGATGGCGTCGTCACTAATGTCAATTAGAAAACCCATTAACCCATCCTGAACGCCGGGATCTTGCTTTGCCGTAATGTGGTGAGGAAGGTAGCGACTTCATCCTTTACAGCAGGTTTGATGTAAAGGAGTGTTTGATGGATCGTCCACAACAGTACCGTTTTTACCAAGGGGAAAAACAGCTTCCCTTTTCATATGATGAATATGATGCCCGCCTTGCGGGTTTGCGTGCGACTATGCGTGAACAGGGCATTGATGCCTGTGCGTTCACATCTATGCATAACATCGCCTATTATTCGGGTTTTTTATATTGCAGCTTTGGCCGCCCCTATGGTTTGGTTGTCACGCCGACAGATAGCGTTACTATCAGTGCGGGCATTGATGCCGCGCAGCCCTGGCGGCGATGTCACGGGGACAACATCACCTATACCGATTGGCAGCGTAACAATTACTGGCGCGCGATCAAAAGCGTGATGGGTACAGGAAAAACAATCGGGTATGAGGCGGATCATTTATCGCTTGCCCAAAAAAGCCTGCTTGATGCATTTCTCTCACCCGCGCGCGCGATTGATATTGCGGGCGAAACAATGCGCCAGCGCATGCATAAATCCCCCGCTGAATTGGATCTTATCCGCCATGGTGCGGCGGTTGCGGACGTCGGCGGATATGCCATTCGCGAGGCGATATGCGAAGGGACCCGTGAAATTGATGTGGCCATGGCCGGACGCAATGCCATGGAGTTGGAAATTGCGAAACGCTTTCCCGATGCGGAATATCGCGATACATGGGTGTGGTTCCAGTCTGGCATCAATACCGATGGCGCCCATAATCCTGTCACATCGCGCAGATTGCGGGGGGGTGATATCCTGTCACTCAATACCTTTCCGATGATTTCAGGATACTACACCGCATTGGAACGCACTTTGTTTGTCGGCGAAGTTGATGATACATCCTTGGCCATATGGAATGCGAATGTCGCCGCCCATGAATATGGGATCAGCCTATTGAAACCAGGCATATCCTGTGCCGAAGTCACCCACCAAATCAACGCCTTTTTCGAAGATCGCGGATTATTGCAATACCGCACCTTTGGGTACGGCCATTCGTTTGGGGTGCTAAGCCATTATTATGGACGCGAGGCGGGATTGGAACTACGCGAAGATATCGACACTGTTTTAGAGCCAGGCATGGTGATTTCTATGGAACCCATGCTGACCATTCCCGAGGGCCAAGCGGGCGCAGGGGGATATCGCGAACACGACATTCTCATCATCACCGAAGACGGCAATGAAAATATCACGGGCTACCCCTATGGCCCCGACTATAACGTCGTTGGCTAACGGTTGTTCTTTTTACGCCATTCCTGAAACGCATCCAGATTTTCTGGATGCGTTGCGGGATATAACCCGATGATGGATTGGCCCGCACGCACCTGTTCGATTGCAAAATCTTCATAGGCGGTCATTTCGGTTGCTTCTGTGGCGACCTCATCGGCGATCTCTGCGGGAATAACAATGACGCTATCTGCGTCACCCACCATGATATCCCCAGGAAACACCGCAACATTCCCGCATCCGATGGGGCCGTTGATTTCAATCGCCTCATTGTTTGTTAGGTTTGTGGGGCTTGAGGGGCGATTGTGATAAGCGGGGATATCCAATTCGCCAATATTCATCGCATCGCGGAAACCACCGTCTGTCACCACACCTGCACCACCGCGCACCATCAGCCGCGTGATTAAAATATCGCCTGCTGAGGCCATTGAGGAATCACGCCGACTGTCCATAACCAAAACATGTCCCGCAGGACAGGTTTCGATTGCATGCCGTTGTGGGTGTTTAGGATCGCGAAACACCACCAATTGATTGCGATCTTCGCGTGCGGGGATGTAACGCAGGGTGAATGCAGGCCCAACCATATTGCGCCTCTTCGGTTTTACTGGGCGCACATCTTGGAGCACTTGATTGCGCAGACCCCGTTTGAAGAGGGCTGTGGCCAGTGTCGCAACCGATACCTGTTCAAGTTGCGCCTTGGTTTCAGGCTTTAGATCTATATCGCTCATGTGATCCCCCTATGAAATCAGTCCGTTCTTAATCATGAATTGTTTCAATGACGCCCGTTGATCTTCGCGTAGCGGCCAAGCCGCAGGTGGACGCGCGCCGCCGCAGTCATTGCCCAGCATGGCAAGCGCACATTTCACACCAGAGACATTGGCACCCCCTTGTTCGGCGGCGCGGATATCTTCAAACACTTGCATTGTTTCAATCAATCTACGCGCATGATCAAAATCACCCGCCTCTAATGCGCGATTGATCGCAACCGAATGTTCGGGCCACACATTGATCAGCCCCGAGGTAAAGCCGCGCGCCCCAACCGCATAAAAACTGGGTGCCCAAACCTCGGCCAAACCACCAACCCATGTGACATGATCTGGGGCCGCCGCGATGACGCGTTTCAAAACCATCGGATTGGGGGTGGCCCATTTGACACCAACCACACCCTCGATTGAACACATCTGTGCTATGGCATCCACCCCAACTCCATCATTGCGCAAATAAAGGATCAGGGGCACATCCCCCGCGGCGTCACGAATGGCGCGAATATAATCACAAACCCCGCGTGGCGCGACGAACGGATCAGGGGGTTGATGAATCATCAGCGCATCTACACCTGCCGCGACAGATGCATGTGTCAGCGCAATCGCATCAGGTAGCGCACGTCCAATGCCCGCGACAACGGGGACGCACCCGTCTACCATTTTACAAACCGACTGCACCATGGTAACTGCCTCGGCAGTGCACAGGCCGTAAAATTCGCCCGTATTGCCGTTCACAGTCAGGATATCAACACCTGCCGCAACGGCGCTATCAATGACGGGGACCAATCGCGGCGGGTCAATCGCACCGCTTTCATCGAAAGGGGTTACCAAAATTCCCGACACCCCACATAGTGCCTGCCCCAGTTCCATCAGTTTATCTCGGGCTCTGGTACGGGGCCCCCAAAATCCGTGCGAAGGAAATCGAAATCACATCCCTTATCCGCCTGTTCGATGTGCTGTGTATACATCTGTCCCCAGCCGCGTTCATACCGCGGGGGCGGTGCCACCCATTTTTCACGACGCGCGGCCATGTCCGCATCCGAAATATCCACGTTCAAAATGCGGTTTGGCACATCCACCTCGATCATATCCCCCGTTTCAACTAGGGCCAGTGGACCGCCGATGTAGGCCTCGGGCGCGACATGCAGGATGCAGGCCCCGTAGGATGTACCCGACATGCGCGCATCCGACAGGCGCACCATATCACGATGCCCCTGCTTTAACAGCGCCTTTGGCATGGGGATCATGCCCCATTCTGGCATACCCGGCCCACCAATTGGCCCCGCATTGCGCAAGATCAAAACATGATCAGGGGTCATTGGGTAATCTTCGTCATTGATGATTTTTTTCATCTCATCATAGCTGTCCGCAACAATTGCGGGCCCACGGTGTTTTTGAAACTTGGGATCCATTGCCGCAGGTTTGATGACCGCCCCATCTGGTGCTAAATTCCCCTTTAACACGGCCAAGGATCCTTCGTGATAGACGGGGTTGGATAAGGGACGAATAACATCATCGTTGTAATTCACAGCTCCCTCCAGGCATTCGCCCAAGGTTTTACCCGTCACGGTTTTCACGCTTAGGTCCAGTTTATCGTCCAGCTCAACCATCAGGGCGCGCAAACCACCCGCGTAATAGAAATCCTCCATCAGGTATTCAGAGCCCGAGGGGCGAATATTCGCAATCACGGGCGTTGTGCGACCTATATCGTCCAAATCATCCAAGGTCAGGTCCACACCCGCACGGCGCGCCATCGCAATCAGGTGAATGATTGCATTTGTGGAACAGCCGGTGGCCATCGCAACAGTAACCGCGTTGCGCGTGCTAGCGGGTGTCATGATTTTATCGGGCGTCAAATCTTCCCACACCATATCAACGATGCGCCGACCACAAGCCGTCGACATGCGTTTATGTCCCGCATCCGGGGCAGGAATTGTGGATGCGCCAGGCAAGGTCAGCCCCCAACCATCTGCAATACTCATCATGGTGGACGCGGTCCCCATGGTCATACAGGTGCCATAACTGCGCGCAATGCCACCTTGGACGCCGTCCCATTGCTCTTTGTTGATATTGCCTGCACGCCGTTCGTCCCAATACTTCCAAACATCCGTACCAGAACCCAGTTTTTCCCCAGCGTAATTGCCGCGCAACATGGCCCCTGCAGGCAAGTAGATGAATGGAATGCCCATGCTGACGGCGCCCATGACAAGCGCGGGCGTGGATTTATCACAGCCCCCCATGAGAACGGCGCCGTCAATGGGGTGTGAACGTAATGTTTCTTCCACCTCAATCGCGCCCATATTGCGATAGAGCATCGAAGTCGGTTTCAAAAATTGCTCGGCAAAGGAATGAACAGGCATTTCAACGGGCATACCCCCTGCCTGATAAACACCCTTTTTGACGTACTCAGCACGATCGCGCAGATGGTGGTGGCAGGGCGATAAATCGGACCACGTATTGATGATGGCGATGATTGGCTTTCCCTCCCAATCCGCACCATCCAATCCCATTTGCATCGCCCGTGATCTGTGACCGAATGAGCGCAAATCATCTGGTGCAAACCAACGGGCTGAGCGTAAATCCTCTGGTTTTTTCATGTTTGACCCCCCCCTGCTTTTTATCATTTGGCTGAAGTTGAACATGTAAATCAAAACGAAATCAACTCTATAAAAAAACGCAGGCCATCTGGCCCGCGTTTGTGGATTGCTTTTCCCATTGCGCATCGTCGCAAATGCCATGCGTCACCCCCGCATCTTGGCACCGCTTGGATCATAGATTGGTGCGCCCTGAACTGTCGCGCCATAGCGTTCGCCCAGAATTTCAACATCAAGCGTGGTACCCGCCGCCGCGTGTTCGGTTGCGACATAGGCCATCGCCATGGAACATTTCGCGTGATGGGCATAGCCGCCAGATGTGATATACCCCACGGCCATGTCGCCAACCAAAACAGCCTCATCCGAGGTGACATCAATAGGCGTATCAATGACCAAGGTAACCAATTTACGTTTTGGCCCTGCCTCTTTCGCAGCAAGAGTTGCGGATTTTCCCGTGAACTCTTTGTTCCAATTGATGAACGCATCCATGCCACTTTCGACAGCATCAAAATCGGGGCGGAATTCCAAACCCCATGCACCCCATCCTTTTTCAAGGCGTAGGGACATCAATGCGCGTGCGCCATACCATTTGTATCCCAAATCGGCACCCGCCTCTTCAATCGCCTCGGACAGGCGCAATAGGTATTGGGGACGGCAATAAATTTCATATCCCAATTCACCCGAAAAACTGATGCGGTTCAAAACGACAGGCACACCGCCCACGAAAGTTTCGCGGCAATCGCGGAATTTCATCCCCTCAGCAGATACATCATCACGGGTAATGCGGGACAGCAATTCACGTGATTTTGGTCCCGAGAGGGCAATACCATGCCACTCAGCCGTTTGGTTTTCATGCGTCACCTCATCGGGCAAGGTTCTGGCGAAAAAGCGGCTGTGCGCATCCTGCATCACGCCCGATCCAAATAACATGAAATGATCATCCGCCAAACAGGCCACCGTTAGATCCCCATAAAGACGACCCTTTTCCGTAATCGTCGGGGTCAGGGCAATGCGGCCTGGTTTCGGAATGAAGCCCGCCATAGTTTTGTTCAACCATTCCCGCGCGCCTGCACCTTTGATCACGTGTTTTGCAAAGTTTGCTACCTCGATCCCGCCGACACCGCTGCGCACGGCGGCGCATTCGGCGGCGACATAATCGTGAGAGCGATTGCGTTCAAATGTTGGATCCTCCCACGCATCTGACGGGTCATTTGCAAACCAAAGCGCATTTTCCAATCCAAAGGATTGCCCCATCCGCGCGCCTTTCGACACCAGACGGTCATAGAGCGCGGTTGTTTGTTGCACACGGCCCTTTGGCAAGGTTTCATTGGGGAAAGTCATTACAAAGCGACGTTCATAGTTTTCAGTGGATTTGACCGTTCCCCAATCGGGTGTCGCCCAATCGCCAAAGCGTGCAACATCCATCGCCCAAACGTCAATTGACGGTTCCCCATCAATCATCCATTCCGCCATGGTCAGACCTACGCCGCCCCCCTGACAGAAGCCCGCCATCACACCCACCGCGCACCAATAATTGGTCATGCCAGGAACAGGGCCAATCATGGGGTTGCCATCGGGTCCAAAGGTGAATGGACCGTTGATAGCATCCTTAATTCCCGCCTCTGCCAATGCAGGAATGCGTTCAAAGGCCAATTCCAAACGATCTGCGATGTTGTCCAAATTCGGTTGCAACAATTCGTGCCCGAAATCCCACGGTGTTCCGCCCACCTTCCATGGTGTGCCCACAGGTTCATAGGTGCCCAGCAGCATGCCTTCACGTTCCTGACGGAAATAAATGTTTGCCTCATAATCAATGCCGCAAGGGAGACGAGAGCCGAAATTTGCAATCTCATCAATTTTTTCGGTCAGCAGATAATGGTGTTCCATCGGCTGCACAGGCACGTTTAGGCCACCCATTTTGCCAACCTCACGCGCCCAAAGCCCGCCGCAGTTCACAATGATTTCTGCGTTCACAACGCCGCGTGGCGTGTTGACATCCCAACTGCCATCTGCACGCTGCGTGGTTGCGGTGACAGGTGTGTGCGTGAAGTATTGCGCCCCATGAACACGCGCAGATTTCGCAAATGCATATGTGGCACCCGATGGGTCCAAATCCCCATCCTGATCATCCCAAAGGGCCGCGTAATAATGTTTTGGATCAATCAGGGGATGACGTTCGGCCACCTCAGCCGGGCTGATGAATTCTTGATGCAATCCCATATAGCGCGCCTTGGACCGTTCGCGTTTTAGGTAGTCATACCATTCCTTATTCGAAGCCAGATAAAAACCGCCCGTCATATGAAGTCCTACGGAATGGCCCGATGTCTCCTCGATCTCTTTGTACAGATCGATTGTGTAGCCTTGTAGTCGACTAATATTTGGGTCCGAACTGATCGTGTGGATTTGCCCCGCTGCGTGCCAGCTGGATCCTGATGTCAGCTCATCCCGTTCTAGCAGGATCACATCCTTCCAGCCGAATTTTGCCAAGTGAAATAAAATGGAACACCCAACAACACCGCCGCCAATTACGACGACTTTTGCATGGCTGGGTAAGGCTTTGCCGCCTGTTGTTTCGTCTTTTTGAATGGTTGGCATTTTTCACTCTCCCAAATTAATACCACGCATCGGGCAATTCCGATTTGCGCCGCGCGACATAATCTGTCAGCGCCTCTTTCTTGGCCGCGTCCAATGCGGGTGGTTGATATTGCTTTAACATTTCGTTCCAGCGTTCAAAGGCACGCTTGCGCATATCCTTTGAACCGCCCTCTTCCCAACTTTCGACATTTTCACTGTCGCTTAGCTTGGGTTCATAAAACGCCGTTTGGTAATTGCGCATGGTGTGATCACTGCCCAGGAAATGCCCCCCTGGCGCCACCTGTTCATAGGCATCGCGTGCAAAGGCATCTGGGCCCAAATCCAACCCCTGGCCCAAGAATTTTTGATAACTGCCCAACCGATCTGCATCCATTATCAGTTTTTCAAATCCTGTTGATAGGCCACCTTCTAACCACCCAGCTGCATGCAGGGTATAGTTTGATCCCGCCAACATTGTTGAATGCATACTATCTGCACTTTCATAGGCGGCTTGGGCATCTTCGATTTTTGATGCGGTCAAGGATCCGCCGCAGCGCAGGGGCAATCCCAAACGCCGCGCCATTTGTCCGATCACATAGTTGGATAGCACCGGTTCGGGCATTCCGAATGTAGGCGCGCCTGATTTCAAACTCATCGACGACAGGAAATTGCCCATCACAAATGGCGCACCCGGACGCACCAATTGCGCAAAGGCACAGCACATCATGGATTCGGCCACCGCCTGCGCGACCGAGGCTGCGGTGCTGACAGGGCCCATGGCCCCCGTCAGAATAAAGGGCGTCACAACCATCGCCTGCCCGCGAGAGGAATAAACTTGGATCGCCTCGCTCACCACTCGGTCCACAAGTAGGGGGGAATTGGTGTTGACGTTGGCCATGATGCAGACATGTTCCTCCATCGCATCCGCGCCAAACATGATTTCCACCATGTCCACACTGTCCTGCGCACGACTTTTTTCGGTGATCGCCCCCAAATGCGGTTTGTCCGACAGGGTCATTTGCGCATAAACCATGTCCAGATGCCGCTTGGACACGGGGATGTCGGTGGGTTCACAAATGACCAATCCGCCATGGTGCAGGTTTGGATGCATATAAACCAGTTTCAGCAATTTTTCATAATCATCAAAGGCCGCGTATCTGCGTCCCTTTTCCAGATCACGCACAAAGGGCGCACCGTAGATTGGGGCGAACACCTGATGGTTGCCCCCAATCGTCACATTTCGCGCAGGATTGCGCGAGATTTGCGTGAACTGAGAGGGCGCTTTGGCAACCAATTCGCGGATCCATTGCGCATCCGCGCGAATTAAATCCCCGTGTTCCCCTGTTGGCATAACCCCAGCCGCACGCCAAATGTCCAAGGAAACGGGATCATCGCGAAAGGCAACACCAATGTTTTCGATCAACCAATCAACCTGTTGATCCAATTGCTGTAACTGCGCCTCATCCAAAACATCGAAATGGGGAACACTGCGTTGGATATGGGGGGACGGGATCGCGCCGCCCACGGTTTCCGTTGATCTGCGATCTTTGCGACTGCGTCTTGCCATAATGCGCGCTCCGAAAATTCAGTTCTCGCTATCTAAGCACAGAAATCCACTTTGTGACCCTTGAAAAAATCCATGTTTTGGATAGACACAGCCTATGCAAAGTTTTTGGAAAAAATTTCAATCCCCACGCAACCTGATCATATTTGAATCGGCGGCCCGATTGGGGTCGTTTACCCGCGCAGCAGAGGAATTGGCCATTCAGCAGCCATCCGTCAGTGCCGCCATCCGTCAACTCGAGGACACGCTGGGCACCGTTTTGTTTGTACGCGCCCACCGTAATGTAACACTAACAGCCGCTGGAGCACGTTTATTTGCAGGGGTTTCGCGATCTTTAACGGGGTTAGAGGCAGCCATTACAGCCACGCAAGAGTTGGGTCGTAATTTACACGTCACCCTGTCCACGTCATCGGCGTTTTCCTATTACTGGATGATGCCGCGCCTAAGTGCGTTTCACACCATTCATCCAACGATCGACTTACGCCTACAAACCAGTGATCGTGACGTTGACTTGAACGTCGAAAATATATCACTTGGCATACGCGTAGGAAATGGCAACTGGGCAGGTCATGAGGCCGCAAAAATCGCGGATGAAATCATATATCCCGTCGCCCATCCCCGTGTGATGCAATCGGCCCGCAATCTGCGCTCTATCCCAAATCTGATGAACGAACGCCTAATCCACCTAGAGGAACCCATCCGCGAACGTCCCACATGGAGCGATTGGTTTGCGCATCACGATATCCCGAACCGTGACATTCACGCAGGCCTGCGCCTGAACGATTATGCCTTGGTCCTACAAGCGGCCGTATCAGGCGAAGGCTTCGCCTTTGGCTGGGATCACATCGTGCGCAATTTGTTAGAGCGTGAATTATTGCTTGCCCGAAAAGATTGGGCCTGGAACACGGGACGAGGCGTTTATTTGGTTTGGGCACGGGACAAACCCTTAAGCGCCCAAGCCATAGACGTGCGCGATTGGATTATTGGCGTGTCTGATTTCCCAAATGATTAGGGCCGATCATCCTCGATATAATAGCGCACGTTATCTTCAAAACTGTCATCGGCACTGAGCCCAAGGCGAAGCGCCTTTTGCGCGTTCATGTCATAGCGCCAACCATTCACAATCGCTTGGATGGCGGCGTCCTCTTGCCATTTGATCAGTTTCGCGGGTTCGGGACCTGCGACCTGTGTCATCGCATCAACCAATTGCTGAATGCTCCATGCCCGTCCAGGCATCATCATACAACGGTTTTGCCCCAAATCCTCGGCAGCGACTTCGGTGCCAAGGATTAGATTTTCCACACATTTTCGGGGCGACAGATAGGGATGCATAAAATCAGGGCCGACGGGACAAATCGCCTCTTCCCCGTTCAGGGGTTCACGAATGATTGACGACATGAACGACGATGCCGCGCGATTGGGTTTACCGGGACGCACCGATATGGTGGGCAGACGGAAACCGCGACCATCAAAATATCCCTTTCGTGAATAATCATTCAGCAACAGTTCACCAATCGCCTTTTGCGTTCCGTAGGATGTTTGCGGATTAAGAAAGGTGTGATCCTCAATCGGGTCAGGCACCTCTCCGCCATAAACAGCGACAGAGGATGAAAACACGATCACGGGTTTTGTGCCCAAAGCGCGCACGGCCTCGAACACGTGATAACTGCCGAAAAGATTGATGTTCATACCCGCATCAAAATCTTCTTCCGCATGTGCGGAAACAATAGCAGCCAGCAGGTAAATCACATCATAGCGCCCCGCAATCAATTTATCGACCGATGCGCGATCTGCAATATCAACGCGGACCACATCCACAGGGAAACCAGCTGTAATTGGCGCGGGGTTCACCACGTCAGCCAAGGTCATATGCGCAATGTCAGCCCCCCGCAGATGACCGCGGTCCACCAATTTACGCGCTAATTTCTGCCCAATGACGCCGCCGCCCCCGATGATCAAAACTTTCATATCATGACCCTTTATAAGATTACCTGATGTTCCTGTTGTCCTTTGACGCCCAACTCCATCACGAATGTCTGTCCCGCCATGGGATCTTCGCTCATCCGATCGGGCATATAGGCCTGTGCCGCAGTTGTTGCGAATAATGTGGTACCATCCATTCCACCAAACGCGGGGCATGTAATACAATTTGCGGGCATCTTGATCTGATCAACCAATGTACCATCCGCGTCGTGACAGGTGATTTTTGCGTGCCCATAATGGGCAATCCAAATCCGTCCTTCGGCATCGACAACGGCGCCGTCAGGGCGAAAATCGCTTTCTGGCAGGGTAATAAACACTTCTGGATCACCCAATGGCCAACCGTCCTTGGGATCTAAGCGTTGCCTTAAAATTTCACCGTTTGGCGTATCCGTTAAATATGCGAAATCGCGATTTGGTGAAAAACACTGCGCGTTCGGGATTGTCCATGGCGTGTAAAGTGTGCGCAACTCTCCACGATAATAACGATAGATTGCGCCTGCATCCTTTTCTAACTTTTTGCCCATGGTTCCGATCCAAAATCCACCCCATGGATCCGCGCGCCCATCATTACTGCGCGTGATTGGATCATACGCCTCTAAATCCACGATCTTTTCGCTTTCCCGAGACTTCAGATTGAAGAGCAGCAGGCTCGTTTCATGGGCGATCATCAATTGATCCTCATTCACCCAACCAGCTGCGGTGACATGCGCATCAAAGTCCCAGCGGATGCGTGTCCCCTCTTCCTGAGAGAAGAGTGCGTTATTGTTGATATCAAACCAAAAGAATTGATTGCGCGTGGGATGCCACAATGCACCCTCACCCAATGAACACACACCTGAATCAAAAACGTTTACCTGTGTCATCTTGTTTTCCCTCTTGGCTCTGCAGCGCTTGATTTACCCTATGAATGGTATAGGTTTTTTGCAACAAATGCTTTCAACTAAATAGTAGACGGGGACTAAATTTCATGGCCAAATCGATCATCATTACAGGCGCAGGACGCGGCGTTGGGAAATCCTGTGCAGAGCGTTTTTTGAAAGAGGGATGGTCCGTCGGCCTCATCGGTCGCAACCCCGATCCATTGTCCGAAATGGAAAAAGAACACGAAAATGCAATGGCCCTGCCCTGTGATGTTGCGGATGCAGATGCGGTTGATGCGGCGTTTAACGCGTTTGTTGGGCGATTTGGACGGTTGGACGCCCTGTTTAACAACGCGGGCATCACTCTGCCAGGCAAACCAATTGACGAAGTGGATGTGAATGATTGGCGGTCTTTGATCGATATCAATCTAACAGGATCGTTTATTTGTGCACGAAAGGCATTTGGCCTGATGCGTCATCAGGATCCGCGAGGTGGCCGCATTATCAATAACGGATCTGTGTCAGCGTATGTGCCGCGTGTTGGGTCAGTGGCCTACACCGCCTCAAAACACGCGATCACGGGGTTAACCCGTACGATTTCATTAGATGGCCGCGCCTTCAATATCGCATGTGGGCAAATTGACATTGGAAACGCCCTGACCGACATGGCCTATTCCATGACACAGGGCATGCCACAACCTGATGGGTCAGTCCGTGCCGAGGCGGTGATGGATGTGGAGCATGTCGCTTCTTCCGTGCTGCATATGGCTGAACTGCCATTGGACGCAAACGTTCAGTTCATGACTGTAATGGCGACAACCATGCCATACATCGGTCGTGGTTAGGGACCAATGCTATGTAGCTCCCATCAATGGGAGCCCTGCCATGCCTGCGCCGCGCCATAAGACAAAGGTTAAAATTGGTCCGTCCGTCATGGTCAGCGCATGGGGTTGATTGCTGTTATGCATGCGAGTATCGCCCATCTTTAATAGAGCGGCTTCCGCACCTTGGCTTTCGAAATAGCCTGAACCACTGACAACTGCATATATTTCTTCTGCTTCGTGCCGATGCCATGGATAATATAGGCCTCGCCCCCAGTACCCAACGTAAGCGCGGCCTTGATCCGTCTGAAAGTGGCCATTCGGTCCATAAAGCTCAAGATAACCATAGTCTTGCAAGAACCCAAACCCCACCTCATGTTCTGTATAGGTTTGTTTCCAATTTCCAAAATCCGCGACCTGTTAGGTCGCGATATGAAGTGGGTGCGCATCAGACCATTTCTTGATCTGTCGAATCGCTGGAACTGGTTGTACTGGCCTGTCGACATATAAAAGGTCCGAAGGCCATGGCGCAAACTGCTGTAGTGCGTCCGTGCTTGAATAAACTTGATGCGCCGCATGCAGCAATTCTTGGAAAAGCCTCTGTTTCATTCCACCCTCTACGTTTTCACGCTAAGTGCAATGGGAACAAAAAATTTCCAACGGACTTAACGACACAGAATATCCCTCTAGCGACGAATATTAATTAAATCTAAGGAGATTGGTTGCGGGAGCAGGATTTCCTCAAGACACATCAATTTTCAAGAAAGTGTAGCATTTTAAGTGACCGAGTCACAATTAAACAGACACACAAGCTGATGAAGCAACACATCTACATTTCTCTTGAGGGTATAATTATTATATTTAGGCTTTGCCGGTACGCTAATTCATCAGGCTCTCTCGACAAACTGGTTTATGCTAGCAGCGCATTTTAGATGATCTTAATGGATAATGAAGAATTAATTAAACCCGTATAATTACCGCACCATGTTTCGCCAACGCGCAGGGGTTTTGCATCGGTCAAAGTACCAGTTGTGACGATGTCACCAGCTTTTATCGGCTTTTCAGAAGTTTCATCAAAGATCCCATCCAGGAGATGTTTGAGAGCAGAAATAGGCCCGTCTAAGACATTATAACCGTACCCTTCTTCAACCACTTGACTATTACACGATAGAGTGACCTTTTGATCAATTAAATGTTGTATCAAGCTTTCAGTGGATAAAAATTTTTGTCCAATAATTAGCTGACCATGCAGTCCGCCTGCGGCTATTGTATCAGGAATAGAAAATTTCCAATCAGGGTAAACAGAGTCCACAATTTCAAATCCTGGAGCGACCCAATCTATGCAGTTTACAATCTGTTCCTCTGAAGCATTCGCGGGTGGTGCTGAAGCAAAACTTACAACAATTTCTGGCTCAATTCTAGGTTCACAGTAATCAGAAAGTTTAATCTTTGACTTTCCATTTTCAACGTAGCTAATCGTGCTTGCGCTCATTGGTCCCCACATTGGTTGATCCACTCCATAAAGTGGCCATATTGTGCGATTGGTGAAGCCAATCTTGCGCCCCACTATTTCCCATTGCCTGAGTTCCGAGAGCCTCCGAGAGACGGCATATGCGTCAGAATTGGAGAGCAGGATATTATCATTAGTAAATGGCTGAATTTGTTTTTTTAGAGTGATGGCAGCGAGTAACTCATTTGCCATTTTATCTAAATGCATCGCGTGCTCCGTCCAATGAAATTAAGCGCTGCCTACTTTTAAGATCTAACTCGCACTTTCGGAGTCTGTATTGAAATTTTGAGCAAACGCGAGAGGCGATATCATGCGTTCACAATGGATCTCACACCAAAGGAACTCTATCCGAAGGCGGTGTCGATCTGGATCGCCCTGTCCGAAGCTTCCCGTCTATCATCACTGATGCAATACCTGGAATATTGCCAACTGCTATCGCATCTAAAACATTGGCTCCTTCAGAACCACTTGGGCGATCCATAAACACAATATCTGCAGGACGACCTGCTTTAAGCATGCCTTGTTCTAACCCTCGCTTTTTCGCAACATTTCCGCTCGCGCAGCACCAAGCTTGTTCCGCAGGGAGTTCACCAATGCTGGCTAAAAGCGTGACCATCCGTAACATACCATTTGGCTGCACGCCAGAACCAGCTGGAGCATCTGTGCCAATGAGAAAATCGTTCAAACGATTATTCTTCAACGCTTCATCCAATGCAACCAGTGCAGACTTTTCGTTGCCATTATGCACAACTTCAAGCGCACCGTTTGCATGACGACATAATTGGCGAATATCTTCATGGGGGTTGGACGTTGGTCCACCATTAATGTGGCTCAGCACATCGGGCTGTGCCTCTAGAACATCATCAGCTTTGACGTGATGTGATCCAGCAATTGACGGACCACCGACGTGCATAATAGTTTCGATCCCAATTTCTCGACACCATGCAGTTACACGAGCTGCATCAGCTCCTTTTGCCACAGTTCCTAACCCTATCTCACCAATATGTCGAATACCCGCATCCTTTAGTCCTTGATAAAAATCACGATCAAAATCCAACTCCGGAACTGGTGCTCCAGCTATGACTTTCGCACCTGAAGGGCGAAAGTTAGCAAAACAACGCTGCGCCACCATAGCTAGCGCTTTGACACCTTCAGCATCCTTAGGCCGACCAGGCAAGTGGACTTCTCCAGCAGAAATGAAACTCGTAACACCACCATTAACATTCATTTCAATCCAGCCAATTTGATTTTGGCGAGGTGTCCAATCTCCAAAAACAGGATGGCAATGACCGTCTATCAAGCCCGGTGCGATTGCACATCCAGCAGCATCAATTACTCGGTCAGCATCCCCATGACCAGTACCCAAAATCACTCCATCTTCGATTAATAGGCAATCACTATCCGCAATAGGGTTATCGATATCACCAGTGAGAAACACTCCGATGTTTTTAATTAATGTGCGGCCTTTTTGAGGCACGTCTTTGGGGGTATCTGCCATCTGATCTTCCCTTTAATTGCAAAAATAACCCGTAAACTACAGATTCAATGCCTTTTTATTTGTATACAAACATGAATGACTTTAATGTCAACAAATATGTCCTAAGACTGGCATTATGAACAAAGCTTTTTAAGAAGTTTTAAAAAAAGGTCACGTTCTGTTGCTGTTAAAGGGTCGAGCGTTAAATCACTGATTAACAAACCCGCTTGCTTTAGCATATTAGCGTAAGACTTAGTTTCCTCTGTAGGTTCGACTACAGAGCGGCGCTTATCCTTGCGATCGGACCGTACCGCGACTAAATTACGAGCCCGTAGACGATCAACAACTCCCTTAATTGTTGCAACATCCATAGCTGTACGCCGGCCCAACTCATTTTGTGAACAAGACCCAAGTTGAAGCACTTTAATAAGCACTGAAAATTGTGGAGGCGTTAGGCCTAATGGAACATGCTGCTGAAAAATTATCGAGTGTCGTTGGCCTGCTATACGCATTAAAAACCCAACCTGCTCATCAAGAGTATAAGCCTTTGATACCATGCTTCTTTACTTCTCTTTCGAGCGCTTCGTATTCAATGTTGACGCTCGCGATTACAAATATGTCAATTCATAGGAAAAGCACTGTGTATATCATGCGGCTTATGGCTCTTCCAAAGTCCATAAACAATGCTATGGTCTTTTGCGCATCGAAAGCCCTAGCGCAAACCATCAATACCCACAGCATCACTATGAGTCAAACCACCTACGCGTGGCAGCGGCCTTCCACTATCCGTAACAGCTATCGCAACCATTATCTCGTTTGCACGTGGTGCATCATTTAACCGTACTTCAATTCCATCAAAGTGGCTACGCACGTAAGCCGCATCCTTATGACCAAGTGGCACATCGAGAACCTGACCTGGCGATCCCATTTTCTTAGAAGACGGAACAAGAGCCGCCCCTTTTTCGACTTCTATACGAAGAGGTGCGCCCATTTTGGGATGCAGTAAAGCGGCGGCATGTTCCAATTCACCATTCTCGCCAACCATAGCAGATTTTCCATAGCTTTCGGCTTGCTCAGGCGTAATACCTAATACTTCGACGCATTTACGACCCAACAATGTTCCTAATTCTGCACCGATTTCCATGAGCAAGCTCAGATCTTCCTGATAACTATTTGCAAAAGGGTTTTCTATGACTGCTACGGCAACAGCTTTACGCGTGATAGGATCAACCTTGCGGCCAATTTCTAGATGCGTCTCCTCGACATTAACAGCTAACTTACGAATTTTTGCATTCATCTTAAACCATCTTTCCCTTCGATATCTTTTGCGGCCAATCCTCCAGCTCTATTGTGAATACGGGGTCCTGTACTCATAACTAGTACAAGAGCCATTTCATTAGCTTTGGGCGCATCATTCAAGCCAACTTCCATGCTGTCGAAGTGGCTTCGTACGTAAGAAGCGTTAATGTGTGTGATCGGCACATCAAGTCGCCCTCCAACCCCCGCTACCTTTTTAGAGGATGGCACAATAGCGTTGGAGTTATTCAACAATTCGCGCATAGCATAACCACCTGGCGCATGCCAAAGCGCACCATGCTCCAATTCTCCTGCTTCTCCTATCATGGCTCCCTTACCGTAGCCTTCAATTTGATCAGCACCCCCCAACATTTCTACAAGACGAAAGGCCATTTGCAGACCTAGCGGCTTAAGATCTTCCATGAACCACTGAATATCAGGCTCAAATCGCCCCGCAAATGGGTTATCGATAATAGCCAAAGCTGCAGCACGACGTAAAGGCGTTTCCGAGACCGGTCCACCTTCATGAAAGACTTCTTCTATGGAATACGCTGCCTTTCGCAAGTTAAGTTTAGACATAGGTTGGATCCTTTGTTGCTGTGAAAAGATGTTCTTGAGATATTGATGAATATCCTTGCAGAAAAATTGCCGCTGCGGAAATTAAATCTTGTCTTTCAAAATCAGCAGCTCGGCGGTTGCCGGCACGTAACGCACTAGTACACTCACTGGCGTTCAATGGCTTACAGCCGGTCACAACGAGACATTCACCAAGATCAGTCCCTTCGTCCAACAGGTGAGCAGCGCAGCGGGTGATACCAGGATGGTTTGGCAAATCGACAGCGTTTGCAATCAGCGTGGCAGCTACGTCAGCCGAGGCCGCACTCTTTGCTAGAACAGTTACACTGTCAGCGATGCCTAATGAATGGCTGCGTCCATGCCTACCTGAGGTAGCAATACCTCGAATTTCATCATGGTCCTTTAAATTGATACGGGCCAAATCTTGATTATCGTACCCCCTAATAGCTGTAGAAAAAGAAGTCCCCGGGCCAATATATAGTGCAATGTCGCCACCATTATTTACGTATGCTTTCGAAATATTAGCGTGTTGACGCATTGCGCAAAGGATTTCATCCGCCACGCTTCCGGCAACAGCTGCCATACGGGTTAGATAGCCAATGCTTCTATAAGGTAGGCACGCATCATGCATTCGCCTTGCGACCTGACCTTCAGGCTCCGGAGTCAGTAGTGACATTCTCTCTTGCAATGCAGGAAGCTCTGAAACAATTTCACCAATGATGGTTGAAAACCGCTTTCCAGCGGCTCTGTAAGCTAGCTCTCGTTCACCTTCAGCCCAGATAATCAGATCGCTGGGTCCGTGTTGGAGATGCAAACGATCTCCGGATAACATACTCGCAGTTAAGGTCACTTGAAATCAACCTTCCAACGATAATTGCTACGATCCATTGGATCACTAGCATTTGAGCGCTGCCGTACGTAACGCACTTGATCTGCATTGATATCCTTAGCACTTCGCATCTGATCTAAGTGTCCACCTAGAGCAGAGTAGTCACTTACACGCAACGTAAACTCAATTGGTGCAACTAGAGCAGGCGTAGGTACATAACCGAAAGAATTCGCCGGCATGTCCATTACGTCAACCATTAGAGTAATACCACCGCCTGGCCAGATGTAAGTATCAGCACCACCACAGGAAACATGGGTTAAGGCATCTTTTACTGATCTAGTAAGTCCAACCGGGTTTTCGGTCACCCCAGCCCGCAAGGAACCCCCTGCTCCACCCATAAAAAGCACCGAGCAAACTGAAGGTTCACAATTTTCCGCGATCAATCTTGCTGAAGCGACTAGTTTGTCAGGGACACTCTTTTTTTGTGGTGACAGATTAGCGTCCAATTCATAATAGCAGAATTGCTCACCAGTAGTAGACACCATAAATAATCTTAGTCCTTCCCATGCAAATTTTGGATTGAATGGCCCAAGTATCTTCAGTGGATTATCAATATCCGTACCACCCCAGCCAGTCCCGGGCTCTGCCACTTGAAAATAGCGACCAGGTGTTGAACGGCGACCTTTAACTTTTATGCCAGTGGGTTGAACACCAAGGGATTTGCCAGTCTCATGTTCACTGAGAACCCCTGTGATATGGTCATCTACCACCACTACCTCATCCACTACATCAATCCAATGTTTAGGAAACATTCCAACTGTAGCTGAGCCGCACCCAACACGCATGAGGCGCTCTGTTTCACCATTGATTATCGGGGGTTTACCAGCCTCAACTATTACTTCAGTCGATTTATCAAGTTCCCCAATCACCAAAG